>TARA_R110002096_G_scaffold299503_6_pt1 | contig 199678 bp, 159 predicted proteins | sample TARA_R110002096 | Tara Oceans TARA_R110002096 (sample SAMEA4397295) | marine metagenome | biome: Polar Biome; feature: [DCM] deep chlorophyll maximum layer (ENVO:01000326); material: water (ENVO:00002006), including particulate matter (ENVO:01000060) such as... | depth 35 m
CGCACCAAAGAGCTTAGTCGTCGGACAAAAGCTCAGTCCGACATCTGCTCAGAGACTTGGGATTCTTCGCTGCCAGCAGCTTTCAAAACTAGCGACGCATGAAGGCCCTTTGGACCGTCCTCCGCCTCGTACTGGACCTCTTGGCCTTGGGTTAGCGTTTTAAACCCATCACCCGTAATCGTTGAGTAGTGGACAAATACGTCCCGACCATCTTCATGAGTAATGAACCCATAGCCCTTGGCGTCGTTGAACCACTTCACTTTGCCTAACAACATGAACAGCCTCCTCGTGCACAACACTCCTAACACTGTTGCCGCGAATCAAGCCTGCAGTGTTGTGGAGTGTACGGGCCCTCTAATTCGGCCCCAACCGAGGACTAGTAGGCCGCTTTGGAGGCTTTCAGTCAAAGCCTTTTGATTCAAAAGCACCCGTGTACTGCAAAATTTCAGTAGAGCCTTCGAAGGCTAACGTTCTTGTAATAGTGCCCCAGGATGGCGTCTAAGGCCTTGCCTTGACCTGCCATACCAATAGCTCCAACTTGGCACATGCCGACTCCATGGCCAAATCCTGCGCCGTGGAATTCAAAGTGATCGGGATGACTCGCGGGGCCTGTGATAACGGTTCGGAAGAGCGAGGAACGCAGCCCGCCGAGAAGTCGCCGAATCACCAATTCGCCCTCTACGGTTGCTTCCCCCTGGCTGCCGACCAGTTGCAGTTTGGAGATACGCCCCGAAATACCGCGTTTGAGCGGTTTTAGGTTCTTGAGGCGCCCGACACCGGGGTGCTTGGCTGCGATGCTCTTCGATAGAGAATCGGCGCTGACTTTGACTTTCCAACGATACCGGCCCTTGGAGTACTTGGTCTTGGCGCAGTACGAGTCGTTTGAAGAGTCTAGAAAAATTCTTAGGTTCTTATCTGTAACGCCACTCTTAAAACTAGCGTTCTTTGGTCCATCAAGGCGGCCGCGCAAAACCGGATCCGCTTCGCCGCCCCAAACGACCTCGTTGTGCTCACTGTGGCCACCGCAGGTTGCGCTGTATCGCGCATCAACCAACTTCTTCTCCGTATCGATCATCACTTGGCCGCGCGTTGTTTGCACCGCCTTGTTGGTGCGAGGATGTTCGTGACCGGCGCCGGAATACACTTGGCAATGCTGGCTCGCGCAAAGCAGAAATGGATCGCCAAAGTGACGGACGCCAAGCTTTTGCAGAAGCTCGGTTCTTGCGGCCACAGCTTGCGCTCGCAGAGCTTCCATCGGAGCGTCGGGAAACATCTCCGAAGGCACGAGCCCATTGAGCAGATCGTCGGCTGCCACCGCATTCACGACGGCGAGCTTTCCGTCGCTACCAACCGTTACGTAAACCGACCCAAAGTACTTACGATCTGTTCGCCTTGTTTTTAACTGCGAGCCGCTGCCGCCAACTTCAACGTTCTTCACAGCAATCGTGCCTTTCGACTTTTGATTCGCAAACCACAAGACCGCTGCATTGCGAACTTCGATCGAGCCGCTCCGAGCCACAATGGTGCCGCTTGGTCTGCGCAGCAATTCGGTGTGAATTGTGGCGTCAACGCCGAGGCGTTCTGACAGCTGTCGCGACTTGGCAAGTCCTTTGCCTTTAGGCACAGGATCGATGCCCACCAGAATTTCTCGGGTGTCGAGCACCTCTCCTTGCACAGCGAAGATTGTGCCTACCTCAAAGGACTGAACGGTGTGACCCTTCTTTTTCCACTTCGCCAGCTCCACTTCTGCGTCGATGCCCTCACTTGCGGGAAAGTGTGCGACGACAATCCACTCGCGAACCTTGGCGGGACGAGCGTTTTCCAACGAAATCGTCCAGTCGTTTGTGCCGCGAATTCTCGAACCACCGTCACCGTCGGGGAGTACTTCAAGCCCAGAGTCGGCGCCGAGTTTTACCTCCGTTTGGCCACCCATGATTTCGATTGTGACTTGAGGGAAACCATCGTCAGTAAAGCCAAAGTGATTGCTGTAGAGGGTCCGCAGTTTGTCACCGCTCGAGAACTCATCGGCTGCTCGGGCGGACCAAAATGCGGGCAGGGTGGCTGCCACCAACGCTAGAATTGGTAGGTAGCGAAGTTGTGACCGGCCGGGGCGTCTCATTCCATGAGGCTAGCCCTCGGGATTGTCGTGGGCAAAGAATCGGCATTGACGCGCTGGTGCTTAGGCGTCTGGCAGCTCGTTGCGAACGATGTAGCGAAGGTTGAGGAGGTTGATGGTGAAGTGCGCAGCAATGGCAGCACCAAGATCGCCGCTCCACTGAGTGAGAAAGCCAAAGCCTACGCCGACGACAAGAGCCGAGAGCGTCCAGGGAAGGAAGCGCTTTCCAGGACCGAAGTGCAGGGCGCCAAAGAGGGCCGCCTGCGCCCAAACTCCCAACCAAGGCATCAGGGCGCCACGGAAGAGCAACTCCTCACCTACGGCACTTGCGAACGCTAGGATGAAAATATCGTGTGTCGATAGTTCGCCAAGAATTGAGCGAAATTCGCTGTGAAGTCGCCGAGCCCAATGGAGATATCGCGTCGCCAAACGCGAGAGCATCACGACTGCGAGTCCGATCGCGAGTCCGATCGCCGGACCTCGTAGAAGATCGAGAGTATTCGATTCGTTGTGCAGGCGATAAAGATCTACCCGGCCTCGCCCAGCAGAGATAAGCAGCGCCAAGAGTGCGAGCCCCGCATAGAGCGCTAGAACGTGACCGGAACGGGTCATCGCTTGCTGACGGTCTTGGGTTGGAAGCTGCATTTTGTGGACGGGTGTATTGTAAGGATTCATCTCGTCGTCACAAACCCTTGACACGACTCCAATCTCCCTATAAATCAGCGGCCAACCAATACCTGCGAGGGTGGCGGAACTGGTAGACGCGCTAGCCTAAGGAGCTAGTGGCTTTATCGCTGTGGGGGTTCGAGTCCCCCTCCTCGCACCAGGACTATTGGTCCACTGAAGCCTCCGAGTTCACGCTCGGAGGCTTCGAACTTTTCGGCCTGCGCCATGATTCAAGTCCATGGCTTCTGGGGGGGGTGAACAAGGCTCATCAGCTGGGGTGGGGAGTAGACTCCCACGTGGTGGCTGAGGTCTCAGGGGGTAGGAGGTTGTCCCCCACCAGTTTCTATGTAACTTAAATCATAGGGTAAGTTTGCGGCATACAGTTTGCTATCTGTAGGACCAATCCCCAAAGCTCAGGAGCATTCCCCCATGACCCTTGCCGTCCACCGCGATTTCCAATCCGATAGCCCAACCCTCAATGCAGGCCCTGACTACTGCACTTATCCGCAGTTTCGACTGGAAGTTATCGAAGGACCCGACACTGGGATGGTTTTGGTTTCTACGGATCTAAGCGTTTCAATTGGATGTGATCCATCAGCAGGTCTGGCATTGAGCGATACAACCGTGGCGGCTTTTCAGTGCGAGATCGTCGCAAAAACTGATCGCATCGACATTGTGGATTTGCTTCACCAGCACTCGACCATGGTGAATGAAGTCGAAGTGGCCAAAGCGCATTTGCGACGGCCAGCAACGATTTCGATGGGGGCCACAAAGATTCGCTTCGAGCCGATGTCGTCATCTCTTCACGTTCGGCGTTCTCGGGACATGCGGTTCTCACACTTGGTGGGAAATTCTGAGCCGATGCGCGATCTCTTTATCGAGCTTGAGCGCGCGGCTGCTTCCGAAGTTCCCCTGCTTCTAACCGGCGAAGCGGGAGCCGGCAAGGAGAGCGTGGCGCTAGCTGTGCATCGCCAGAGTCCTCGTAGCTCTGGGCCGTTTCATGTCGTCGAGTGTACCGATACTCATGAGCAGGTTGAACGCGGTCTCATCAGCGCCTTTGAATCTGCAGCGGGCGGCACTCTCTACCTGGCACATGTTGGCGAGATGTCTTCGGACCTACAATCTCGGCTTCTAAGAGTTTTTCGTAATGGAGGCCCTGGTGCCGTTGCCGATCTGCGCATTATCTCTTCGAGTACCACGGACATTCGAGCCGCCGTCAATGAAGGGGCTTTCGATTCCCGTCTGTATCGACACCTTTGTGGACATACGCTGACCGTTCCAGCACTACGGCATCGCACCGCGGATTTGCCGCCATTGGTAAAGACCATCATTGCAGAGCTTGGTGCGGAAGCGGAGCCTGTGGTTGCAGAGCTTTGCGCTCCAGAGTCGCTTGAGCGCTTGGGACGTCATGGCTGGCCAGGAAACTGTGGAGAGCTTCGCGAGCATCTGCACCGCTGCATTTTGGAGGGAGTGACTCATCCGGTGGGGTGCAGTACCGCAAACGTAAACGTCTATGCAGATCAGCGTCCCTCGTCCTCACCTTCGGTAGACATCTCGCGGCCCATCAAGGCCGGACGTGAAGAGTGGATCAAACACTTCGAGCGGCTCTACCTGGCTGACATTCTCGAGTCACAGGGCGGCAATGTCACCCGCGCGGCAAAGGCTGCAGGTGTTGATCGCGGCCACTTCTATCGTCTGATGATGCGCTGCGGTCTTAAGAACTAATCGCGGCGCGCTCACCGGCTCACTTAAGGAGGCGAGTGATTTCTTCTTTGATGATGGCGGCAAGCTGAGACGAGTTTGCCGAAGAAGAGCTTGTGTGAGCTACCGTGGCGGTGGCGCTGTGCGGGGCTGGAGCGCACGCAACAACCGGTTTGCGCGAAAACTCCATTGCGCGATCTGCGGCGGCACCAAGCCCTGCCTTTGCTCGAGATTTGAGCAGTGGCTCGACGACGCTATCGGGCAAGGGCTGAACGCCGCCCGTTGCCTGTGCAAGCGTCGCAATGCGGGCTAGGTGCTCGACAAGCTCCATACGCAGATAGGCGAGCTCTAGCGTTGGGCCCCAGCTAAAGACGCCGTGGTTTGCGAGTAGAACGCAGTCGACAACGCCGGCGCTCTCGGCAATGGTGCGGACCGACTCTGCGCCGGGAGCGGCAAAGGGCAAGGTGGGAATCTGCGGGCCGATGGAGACGATCGCTTCGGCGAGAAATGGCCTCTCAATGATGTTTGATCCGCTACAGGCGAGCGCAGTGGCATAGGGCGGGTGCGCGTGAACCACCGCGGCAACGTCGGAGCGCTCTGCGTAGACTGCGAGGTGCATCGCAATCTCGCTAAAGGGGCGTGCTGTACCCGCTGTGCGCTTGCCGGTTTTATCAACCTCGATGAGGTTGGCCTCGCGCACATCGGCCTTTGCTGTGGCAGTTGGTGTGGCGAGAAAACGATTGTCTCCAAGCCGAATACTGATGTTGCCGTCGTGATTGGCGACCCACGAGTTCTTTGCAAGCTTGTGCGAGGTCGCGATGATTTCGGAGCGCAATTGACGGGACATTATTGCTCACCATCTTCGATGGTCACCGCATCTACGATTCCCACGATCACAGAGCGGATCGGTGAACTCGTTGGCGAGGTCTTAAGAATTTGTCGTACGCCGCTACCTTCCGACATGACAAGCACTTGATCGCCAGGGCCGGCTTGTACGGTGTCTACCGCTAGCAAGCTCGAACCTTTCTCTTCCATGGACGTGGCGTCGAGTGGTTGAACGATCATGAGCGGAAGACCGGCGTAGGTTGGGTGCTTGACCGCAGCGGTAACACTGCCAATTACTTTGCAAAGTCTCATGGAGTCCAGTCCTGTGCGTCTCGCTCTGGGCGATGCAGTCCATCCACCACTCCGATGATGGCTGCGTCGACGGGGACAAAGTACGGGTCTAGCGCAAGGGCGGCTTCGCGCGAACCAACGAGGTAGACCAGTTCGCCATGGCCCGCTTGCACTGTATCGACGGCGACCTGACTTGGCCCGCTCTCGCGAAGCTGGTCACAAAGCGGCTGAACGATGAGGAACTTCGCGCCTTCAAGGCCTGCGACTTTGCGGCGCGCGACCACCGTGCCAATTACTCTGCCCAAATACACGAGAGGAGACTACCGCTTCTTAACGTCAATGCCTAGCTGGGCTCGGGTGGCAAGATACGCAGGTTGCAGCGGCATGCGCAGAAGATGGGTTTGGTCGTCCTGCCAAGCGGCATAACGCAGGGCCGAGTCCATGTCTCCACACAAAAGTAGGCCAGAGCGGTCTGCTGCTCGCTGGCAGGCGGCGAGAAACCGAGTTGGCGCTGCGCTTCCCGCAAGCTGTGGACGCTCGCTAAGCAGGTCTTCGAGCTTTGCCCTGGCCCGAACGGGGAGGGTCGTGCGCAGTTCCTCGTCTTGGAGGTGTTGACTCTCGCTAACCTCGGAAGCTGTATCGGCATCGCCAAAAATTCTCCAAAGCGAGGCAATGAGTTGCTCCCAAACCTTCGCGGGCTGACCGGCGGCGACGATGCGACTTGGTCGTACGAGTTCTGCGGCTCTGGCGAGAAGAAATCGCAACTCAAGATCCGAGACCGGCTCGTGGTCGCCGCCGTTCTCAGAAAGCCTAGGGCCAAAGACGATGACGGGAGGAGACACGCAAATGACTTGCACGTCGGGGGCATCCTCGGCGTCGCTTGTGTAGAGGATGGTCGCTGGCGCTGACATCGCTCGGGCAATTCGAGTGTAGATCGCCGCCGCTCTTAGCTTGCCGGTCGCCGTGATGCGACTCGCTTGCGCAACGCCACTGCGTTCGAGGGCCGCGTCGACATTCGACCAAAGCAGGGCCGCGCTTTCCCAAAGCGTCTGGCAAATAGTTGCCAAAGGTTCGTCTGCCGCGTCGGCCAGTAACGTGGCACGGGCTTTTGGGGCGAGAGAGCCTTTATAGGCTTCGTCATCGGCCATCACCTTTGTTGTATGGCGAGCGAGAAAGGCGACATCGCTATCGTTGTACTCATAGCCAAGTGCTGCAGCCAACTCGAGGGCACAGCGAGCTCCGTCCGCATCGGCGGTGGCTTCGCCGTGGGCATACTCGACAATGTCATCGACTGCGAGTGAGCTGGATGCCAGAGTTTTTCTGAACTCGCGCTGCAGGTTGGTCTTGTCGTCTCTATTGGCCCACTCAACTAGAAGTGCACGGCGTGCACTCAACGCGCCCTCGGAATTGGGGCTTAGGGCCAACGCTTTTTCGTAGCAAGATTCCGCACTCTTGTTATCACCGCGTGCTCGCCTTGCGTCGGCAAGCCGGTTCCAAAGGCGAGCGAGGTCTTTGGCGTCAGATTCGGAACTCGCATTCTCGCGATGATTTAATAACCGGCCCAACATGCCTGCCGTGGCCTCGTGGTCGCCGGCTTCCATGGCCAATTCGGAGGCCATGTCGCAAGCTACAATGTCGTACGGATCGGCCGAGACAGCACGCTGCGCCGCGTTTCGAGCCTCGGCTGGGAGTTGTGCATCGATAAAGTGCTGGGCGGCCTCGGTGTGGCGTTCGCAGCGCTCTTCGTCATTCTGCATGAACGACGCTAGAAGTTCGCAGGTTCGGCCGCACTCGGCCCGCTCGCCGGCTGCTACTTGCCGAGAGAGAAGTTTCTGCAGCAAGGGGATGTGCTCGGAGTCGAGGGGCTCGGCAGCTCGCAGTGCCGCTTCGTAGCAGACCTTCGCGCGCGATTCGTCGTGCAGCTCTTGCATCGCCATATCACCCAGCGCTTCAAAAAGACGCAAGCGCTCTTTCGGGCTCTCGGTGGCAACGGCTTGCTTGGTGAGTAAGTCGCTGGCTTCTGCGGTGTTGCCGCGTTCCATTTCGATTTCCGCGAGTGCCCGTAGTGCGGGCCCGTAGTTGCCCTTTAGAGCGAGGGCGGCGCGGTACAGCGCTTCGGCTTTTTCGGGCCGGAGCGAACGAATCTCGGCGAGAGCTGCGTGGTAGAGGCCGTTTGCAACGAGGGACGGATGACTGCGCGCGTCTTCTCGTTCGGCGAGCGCGCTGAGATGAAGTGCTGCTTCCCGCCAGCGCCGCGCCCGGTATCGGTTCTCGCCAAGTGCGAGTTTCACGAGGAGGCTGCCGCGATGAAGCCTGTCGGCTCCGATGAGTGTTTGATAGGCATCGTCGGGACGGTCGAGGCCATCGTATGCGCTGGCAAGCCTGCGCATGAGTTCTGCCCTCGTGTCGGCATCATTAGCCTCCACCCGAGGTAGTATTTCACTTAGGAATAGTTCTAGGTCCTGCCATCTCTCCGCTTGGGATAGGAGATCTGCCAAACTGAGGATTGCACCGAGGTGCTCGGGTTCGTGCTCAAGTGCCTCTTTAAGACGCTCCTCTGCAGCCGACTCGACGCCGGCTTGTCGCGATAGCGCGGCCAGTTGCGTTAGCACTTCGGCGCGCTCTTTGGATTCGAGCGAGGCTGCCTGCAGGCGTGCGCTCAGCAGCCGAATGGCGCCTTCCACGTCTCCGCCTTCTTCAACGAGTGCTGCAAGAGCCCAGGTTGATTCTGCGTGATACGGGCGCAGCGCGAGAATCTCCTCAAAGGCGGATCGCGCGGCGGCGTGATCGCGACCGTCGCGGAAACTCTGCCCAGCGTCGAGGAGGGCATCGACTTTGGCATCGACGTCTTCCAAGGCAGCGGCCTCGAGAAGCTTGGCTTCTGCGTGCGCGCAGGGGTCCATTTCTGCGCTCGTGAGCCGTGCGAGTGTGGCCAGCGCCGTCGGGTGGGACGGCACGAGATCCAATGCCTCTTGAAGCACCTGCTTTGCGCCGATCGGATCGGAGAGGGAATCGCCTCGGAGCGCGCCCAAGCGAATTAGCAGAGCGGCAATCTCGCCTCCTGCGGCTCGGTTTTCATCACCGCCATCGCGTAGTCGCGCAATGCGGCCCTCAAGTACGGAGGATGCTTCGCGGTGACGGCCTGCCTTCGTGAGTGCGTCCATGAGGTCGTCGGCAAGCTCTCGGTTTTCGGGATCAATCGTGCGCGCATGCCGCAGTGCTGCAGCTGCATCATCGGGAGCATTGAGCCACTCGAGCATGATCTTCGCTCGGCGGTGCAGAAGCGCTGCTCTCGCTTCTGGCTCTCGCACGATGGCGGCTCGCTGACGCAGGATGGCATCCAGATCTTCCCACCTGGCGTATTGCTGATAGAGGCGATCAAGCGCGTGAAACGCATCTTCATCGCGATGCCACTCACCCAAGAGTCGCGAGTAGGCGACGATCGCTCGATCGGGCAACTCGAGCTGCTCTTCGTAGATGCGACCGATGTGTCGGAGCGCTTCTCTGGCACCTTCGCTGCCGTCTGCCAAATCGCACAATCGGGTGAGCGTTTGAATAACTTTGCTCCACTTGCCGATGCTCTCGTAGGCCTTGGCAACTTCTCCAAGCAACTCCGTGTTCTCGGGCTCGATGGCAAGGAGTCGCTCCAACGTATCGATCGCGTCGTGTGGGCGTGAGAGTTTGTCTGAGTACAGAAGGGCAAGCTCTCGAAGCAAAATAGGGCGTTGCGATATGGGCGCAGCGGATCCTAACCTTGGGTCGGTGCGCTCTTCGAGTTGTGCAGCGAGGTCGATCCAGCGCTCTTCACTTCGATAGAGTTGCTCGAGCGCTTCGCGAGCTCGGACATCCCCCGGGCGCATGCCAAGTACACGGCGGTAGAGGCTCTCGGTCTCGCGCGGCCGCGATTGCTTGGCGCGAATGATGGCAACCTGCATGAGAAGCTCGGCGGCAGCTTCCGCCGAACCCGCTGTCTCTGCAGCTCGGTCGTAGAGTTGTGCCAGCCGGTCCCACTCGTTGTGCGTGCTAGCAATTTGAAAGAGCCTGTCGCGCGTCTCGGTATTATTCGGATCCGCGCGGAGTGCAGTGGCCAGAACATCGAAGGCCCGATTTACTTCTTTTGCACCGGTCTCCCAAACTTCGGCGGCTCGGTAGTGCCAGCGCAAACGAGATGCCTGGGTATCCGCTGGAAGCTTGCAGTACACCGAGGCGAGCTCGGACCACGGTGACGAATAGGCGCGGCGAGGTGACGATGGCAGAGCGTGTCGACTCTCGGCTGCAGAAGCTGTGGGTACCGAAACGCGGCCCGACTTGCTCGTTGTCACCGCAACGGGAGCTACGCCCGGCATTGGACGTATCTCCGGACGCTTGGGTGGTGGTGGTGGTGGTCCTTGCCCAGGCTTGCGCTGCCCTTGTGCCTTGGGCGGCGAGGGCGGTGCGCTTGTCGTCTTTCGTCCCAATGCCTCAATGAGGTCCTCGGTGCGCAATTCCATTGTTGGATCGGGAACTGTATTATCCGAATCCATGAGCTCGCTGATGTCGAGTTCTTGCGTACTTTCGCCGACGGGCGATTGGTTTGCTATGAGTGCTTCTGCCAAATCCATGCCCTCGTCGAGGGTAACGTCGGTCATGGTGGTTAGATCTTCGTCGTCGACTAGGTCGCTAATGCTCAGTTCCTGAGTTGCTTCGCGCCTTGGTTTCTTGGCGGCGGATAGCGGGCGTTTGCGCATCGACGAGACGCGGGTTTGTGACGCGTGAATATGTGCTGCGGGGAGCTCCTCTTCTGGCGTTCGCTGGGCATCGGTATAGCGCCCGATGTGCCGAGCCAATCTCCACAAGTGCGTTAGCGTTTCTTCGTCTTCGGGAACGAGAATAAATGCCGACATATGCGTACGGAACGCGCGAATCGGATCGTTTGCACGCTTCTCGTACGCTTCGGCTTTGCGTCGCAGAATCGCGATGCACGACGATGTGTCGGGCGCGCGTTCTGCAAGTGCGGTTTCTGCCGTGAGAATCTGTTGCCAATGGTCGCGATTGCGCTCGCCAAATTCGTAGAGCGCCACGCGCAACTCGCTGCGATGTGCGCTCCAAGCAAATGCCACCAGAAGGTCTTCGAGAGCCCCCTGTACATCGTGAGCATGCTCTTCGCGAAGTGCGGCTCGGCGTCTGTAGAGCTGAATTCGCTCCTCGCCAACTGCCACGGCCATCGGCAGATCGAAGCATTCAAGGAGGCGATCCCAAATCGGCTTTCGATTGGCTTCTTGGGCAATGCGCTCCGCTTCGATCATTAGATGCTGATCTTGTGGAGCAACCTGCAATCCCGCGAAGAGGGAGTCGATGGCGCGCTTTGGATCGCGCAGCCTGGCTTCTGCAATCTGCGCGATGTCTTTGGACAGCTGAACAAAGCCGCGCTTATCGGAAATGCCACCGGCCTCTCGGAGTTGTTCTCTATCGCCCTCGTAGACGTTTGCGAGCTCGCGCCAAAGACCGTATGACTCGGCTGCGCGGCGCAACTCGCCCATGGTGGTGGCATCCGGGCTCAGTTCATGTGCTCTGCTATACCAACCAAAGGCACTGCGATGGTCTGCGAGTTCTTCTGCTGTGACGTTGGCGATGCGCAGCATGAGGGCACGCTTCTCCGAAGGATCCGAGCACGTGTGCGCCCGTCGTTCGAGCAGAGCTGCGTGTTCGCGCCATCGTCCCACTTTTGCATAGAGTTCGGCGGCGGCCGCGAGCGCCTCTTCGTGCTCGGGGGCCAGCTTTAGAACGCGCTCGTACGCTTGTAGAGCGCGCTTAGGATCGCTGATTCGATCGCGGCACAAAAGGCCAATCTCTAGACCTCGGCTAATCTTTGCATTTGCGTCTTTGGTGAGAACCATTTCGCGCTCGGCAATGCGAATCGAGGCTTCAAAGGAGCCGCGAGTTTCGTAGAGCCTGCGCAGCTTGCGATGCGCTTCGAGGTTGCGCGGCGCAACGTGCGCAATTAGGTGCTCAAGTGCCTCTGTGGCAAGCTCTGGTGAGCCTAGGCGTTCTTCTAATAAGTCGGCTCTCTTAAGGGCGAAGACGGCCGCTTTCTCTGGGTCGTCGGTTGCGTAGACTGGAACTTGTCGTTCCAACACCTCGGCAAGCTCTCGCCAGCGGCGCGCATCTTCGTGCAAACGACACAGCGCGTTTAGCGAATCCCGGTCGCGCTCGGAGATGGTTAACAGTCGCTGCCAAACGCGAGTTGCTCGGGTGGCGTCGCTAAGCTCTTCGTCTAAGACGCGCGCAAGACGCTTGAGCTGAGCCGACATGTGAGCCGCTGCTGCACTTCCCGTCGGCGGAATCTCCGCATTCATGAGGGCGCGATCGAGCACCTCGGCAAGATCGGTGTGACGCTGATGTCTCTCGTAGAGCCCTGCGAGTTGTTCTAATGCCTCGATGTCATTTGGTGCCGCTTTGAGAACTTGCTCCCAGCGGTCCATTGCTGCAACTTCGTCGCTTCGGCTCTCGGCGAGGCGAGCCATCCGGCGCAAGAGTTTGGAGCGCTCGACGGGCGCTGTTGAGCACGCTGCGTGGTACTCGAGAGTTTGCTCGAGACGCTCGTTGTCGCCGGCCTTCTCAAGCACTCGCTCCATGCGGTCGAGCGCCTCTCTATCGCCTGGGAGAAGCTCTAGAATGCCCGAACACGCGTAGACAACGCCTTCGACGTCGGCGAGTTGAGTCTCGTAAATCGCCGCAACGCGCCGCAGCGATGTGAGGCGCTCGGTCCGCTTGGCGACAGGCCATTTGCGCTCGGTTCCCGGGCGACCTTCGGTGCTTGTGGCGTCCAGCCTTCGCGCAGCCAAGTCGAGTTGCCTGCGAATGGTGTGTGCAAGCCCCGCTTCATCGCCCTCTTTGTCATAGAGCTCGGCAAGAGCCTTTAGAGCAGAGTCGTCGTTGGGAAACATCCCTAAGACTTCTTCGTATAACGAGATTGCTCGGCGTGGGTTTACTTGCCGCTCTCGGTAGACTTGGGCGATGCGGCGAAGCGTTTTTGCGCGCGCGTCAGGGGTGGTTGCTTGTTGCGCCTCTTGCTCGAGGACTCCAACAAGTGATTCCCACATTTTTGCGCGGGACATCAGGCGCTGAAGCGCGTCGCTCGTTTTGGGCGTATGGCCTTCGAGTTCCTCGATTCGGCGCCAAGTGAGAATCGCGCGATCGATGTCGCCAAGCCGTAGTTCGCAAAGCTCGGCAACGCTCTCAAGGCGCTCGACAAGCTCTGGCACCGAGGCCTGTCGCTCGCGCATTTGATCGATGGTGTATTCACTTAGGTCGGTGAGCCCACGCCAATCGCGGCGCTCGCGAAAGTGTTCCGAGTAGCGGGCGAGCGCTTCTGAGTTGAGCGGATCGTAGCCGAGGATGCGATGCAGCGTTTCTGCAGCCCGGTCGCGATCGCTCATTTGCACGCGATAGGTATTTGCTAGATCGAGGAGCAGTGCGACCAGCTGAGGGTCGCCTGCTGCTTTGGTGGCGATTTCCGCTTCGAGGAGCTGAACGATTTCTTCGCCCTCATCGTCGGCTTCAAGAAGCACGCGGAGTCGCTTTTGAAAGTCGTTGCCCGGAGCGTGCAGGGCAGACAATTGGCGCAGGCAGTCTTTAAGACCATCTTTGTCGTCTAGGTGTTGTTCGCAGAGCTCAGCCCGCTTGACAAGAATGGGCGCGCGCTGCGCAGGAGTTGTTGCCAGACTAAGTCTCTGTTGATAAAGCCTATCGAGTTCGGTCCAGCGCCGCGCTGCGTGCAGGACGCTCTCGAGCTTGTTGGTGCCCTGTTCCGACGTTGGATCAACGCCAAGCGCTCGGCGCAAATAGCTAATCGCGCCTTCTTGATCTTCAGTCTGCATCCGGCGCTGACCAAGTTCTACAAAGAGCTCGCTGGCGCGTTGATGCTGGCTTTGGTCTTCGAGCGACGAAAGAACTTCGGCGAGAGACTCTCGTGCATCGAGAGAATCAGGATTGAGCTGCAGGGCGCTTTCGAGGTGCTCGGCAGCGCCTTGGGTGTCGGAGCGGCGACGTTTTAGGCCGCCAAGTGCAAGCTCGATTTCTGCTCGGCGCGCTCGATTGCCGCCCTGCCCAATGAGTTGGAGTTCGGTTTCGTAGAGCGCCAAGACCATGTCTTCATCGCCAAGCGAGGCGTAGATGACGCGGGATTGCTCAAGTGCAGTGGTTTGACTTGGCTCAAGCTGAAAGCTGCGTTGCCAGCATTGCAACGCTTTATCAAGCCGTCCAAGTTGCTCTTGCCAAAGCTCGGCCAGGACGCGATTGCGTGCGGCAAGCCTGCGAGTGGCTGCGGATGGTTGATCGCCAACGGTTGGGTTGAGTGCTGCAATCTCGGCCTCGACAAGGTTGGCTGCCTCGGCGTAGCGCTGGGCTGTAATGAGTCGTTCGCAGCAAATGCGTGCGGCTTTCTCGTGAGCGGGGTCGATGCTGAGGACGTTGCGAAAATCGGCAATTGCGCTCGCTTCTTCGCTGTTCGCAAGACGCAGGTTGGCCGCATCAAACCACTGGCGAGCTGCCTCTTGTTGGTTGGGCTCAACAGCAGCGCGAAGCTCAAAGAGCTCTGCCAAGTCGTCGGTACGTGAGGCCGATCGCAATGCTCGCTTAAGTTCGCGAAATAGATCCTGTTCGGTCGGATCATCTCGGAACGATTGGAGTTGCGCCGCGATGGCATCAATAGGCTCAATCTCAGTCAGCGTCGGTTCGTCGCGCATGAACTCCCATTCGGCATAAATTCGAGTATGCCCGGTAGGTTATCATGCACTTCGGCCGCTGAGCCAGTGTGCCTGGCTGCTCGTCTTGGCAGCGGCCCGCAGGCCGATACGCTTAGCTCGAGAGGTCCATCGACGCGACCAGCTCTTTGGCGACGAGGGCGCCAGGACTTGTGGTCTGAACGTTGGTCTTTGCCATGCTGGCCGTCGCACTCACGCTGTTTGGCATCGTTTGAACTCGTTGGCTCGATTTTTCTCGATCCAGAACGAATTGCACAGCCCGAACTCGCTCTTGCATCGAAACCGACTCGATTGGCAGGTAGGAGACGCGATACATCTCGAGAAGGAGCTTAACCATGCCGTCGATGCGGACCACCGAGTCCCAATCGACGCCAGCGCGGACGCCATCTTCGACAAGCAAACTTTTGTGCGGTCTTAGGAAGAAGACAATGCCTCCAGCGACCCACTTCATGTAGTCGGCGAAACCGGTGTCTTCGACCATGTCCGCGAAGATTGGTGTGTGATCGGCCGCGTAGGCGAGGTTGTCAAATGCCCGATCCGAGACGAAGCGCTCTTTGTGCTGCTGCTCGGTGGCAACTTGGCGAGCAAAGACTTTGCGCTGATATTGCGAGACGAGGTCCATGTCGGTGCGCATGGCATCGAATGAGCTTTCCATCTCGGCCAGCACGCTGCGGGCGACCTCGGAAATCATGGGCATCCCATAGGTTTGGGATACGTAGCGACACAGGGTGGTTTTCCCGGTCGCGTGACTGCCGACGAAGTAGATGCGCATGCCGCGGGCTACATATCAGCTCGGTATGACAGTGAGCTACTTGCAGCTAATCATCATGTTGCGATTCTTCGCCTCACCAACACACCGCGCTTTGCTCTTTGACCAACCGGCCATGCACTCCTCGACAGAATTTTCGTATTCCATTTTGGATGCGCGCTTGGTTTGGCGCTCGCTGCCCGTGTCTGTGCCCTTCCCAAAGAAGAAGCGAACACGTTTTTTGGCAGCGACCTCGCATTCCTTCTTGCTGGGTTCTTCTCGGCACCCGGAAGCTGTCGCTGCGAGGCCGATAAAGAGACCGAGGGTCAGGACAGCGGGTTGAAATACGATCCTCATCTTGCCTAGTACATCGGCCAAATCTGGATGGGCTTGAGCCGCCGGCAAGTCGGGCGATTTCGAGCTTCTGGAAGCGCTCTAAAAGCGGTGAAAATGGAAAAACGCGAGTTTGCCTGAAAACCCTTTTTAGAACAGGGACTTGGACCCCTAGAGCGTGACCCCACTGGCACCACTGGCAAGGGCGGCTAGGCCTTCGTTGACGAAGGTGTCAAAGGCGTTGCGCCGGTGGTCGTCTAGGCCCAGGAATTCGACGCCGACGCCCGAGGGATCGTCGCTGCAGCGGCGAACGATGGAATCGATTGTGAAGGCTTTGCGGGTCACGGGATGAAAGATCGTGAGGGCCAGCGTGCGGCCGGCTTCTACGGGCCTGTCAGTTTCTAGGAACATGCCGCCGTGCGAGATGTCGCGGGTGAAGAAGGTCTTAAGCTCATCCATGTTGTCGGGACGAACTTCAAAGCGGGCATCAACTCGAGGATGCATTCGCTTTACTGGATCGACGGAATCGGTTGGCAGCGCAAGTGGATTTACTTTTACGTGATCGACAAACTGCTCCCAAGCGAGTCGATCGGTACTGCTCTGGGCGTAGAACTGAATGCCCACGCCAGGAAGGCGATCGTCGGAGTTTCCTGGGCCAAGATGGAACACACTCATTCCGTGGGAAACGAATGCCGCATCGTTGGGTGGCAATACGGCTTCGACGCGAATGAGTTGGCGCAACACGGGCGGCTCGTCGGTGCAGACATAGAGCCCGCGATAACTTACGTCGCCAGTAAAAAACTCGCGAGTCACCTTGCCGATGCGAAGGACGACCGGCACGCGTGTGGGAAAGCGTTCTTCCCGCCGTGGTCTTTTATATGTGCCGGAAAGCGACATGTACAACAGTGCTCTGGCGGGTACACAGCCGGAGCACTGAGAGCCTAGCAGCTATCTAGGCTGCGCTCACTGCTGTCGATATACGAAGGTGAGTTGTGTGCAAATGGCCGCCGGTTTTCCGTTCGCTCGATACGGCTCGTAGCGCCATCGGGCAACGCCGCTTTTGAGTTTTGCGTCGTAGTCGGCATAGCCACTGCTGCGAACGACCCTCTTTCGGGTGACCGCGCCACTTTTGTCGAGACACATTTCGAGGATGGCGGTGACCGAGTCTTGGCCGGCCCGAGTCATCGCGTTCTTCGTTGTGCTTGGCGGTTGGATTTGGGCTTCGCCCGCGGTGCGTCGCAAGGTTCCAAGCACTGCCGCTGGTACATTTTGGGGCGGCTCGGCTTTGGCCACAACGGGGACCGGGGGCGGGGCGCAGAGATCTGGATCGACGCAGATGTCGATGCCAATGCCAAGCCCGGTGCCTGGGCCAGCCTCGCCTGTGCCCTCGCCATCGCCGGTTCCTTCGCCTTCGCCGTTGCCGCCCGAGTCTCCGCTCGAGCTCTCGGCAGTGCTTTGCTCTTCGGCCTTGGTATCACTCGGCTGTCGATCCTTGACCTTCTTGACCTCGGCCTTGGGGCGCTCAAGTTTCTTTGGCTCGGCCTTCGCTGATCCGCCTTGGGGAGCGACCATAGCGATGGGATTCGCCATCGCCACACCGCGACTCGGACGTCTCAGCTCGTTGATTTCCCAGAAACTGAGAATCAAAAAGGCACTTCCGGCGGCGAGATGGATGATCACGCTGCCGCCGGCCAACAGGTGTCGGTACTTGCTCTTGGGCTTAGAATGCAGGGTTGTTTCAAACATTATCGGTTCTCCATGACGCGATCACACGCAGGAGGCGGCGCTTGGGTTTGCGCCGGCCAATAACAGGCACCAACAGATTGCCGATTAGGAGGTCTTGGGGGCCCATAAGAAAAGCCACCAGCTAACTCTTTAAATCCAATTGCCCAATCGGCGCTCCGATGGTCTCTTGGTTTCCTTCCCAGCTCTCCAATTTCAAAACCGCATGAATCGCCTAACTCCATCCTCCTCGCCTGTAAATTCCTCAAAGCGCTCCATGGCTCTGGCGGCGCTCTTGGCCGCGCTGGTTCTTCCATCGATTGCCGAAGCCCAGCTTTGGGTAGACGTTACGCCGAGCACGATTGGAGCGACTGCCGAGTGGTCGAACAAGGTTGAGGTTGCCGATCTCAATGGCGACGGCAGAGTCGACATCATCTTTGCCAATGGCGGTAACTACAACGAGGCCGGCGTTCCCACACAAAATCGCGTGTTTCTAAACGACGGTGCTAATGGCTCAGACGGCACAAGCTTCACCGAGGCAACCGATGCGATCTTGGGGACGACGCCAGACTTGGCGCGGGTCGTAAAAGCTCGCGACCTAAACGGTGACGGCAACATCGACATTCTTGTTGGCACGACCTACCAAAGCCAAAGCCGGCTCTATCTAGGTGATGGCGCCGGCGCCTACCAAGAAGTAACCGAGGGCAACCTTCCGCAAATGCTCGCCAGCATTGGCGACCTAGAAGTTGGTGACGTCGATGGCGATGGCGACCTTGATATCGTCCTTGCCGATTGGGGACCAGGCGACCCCTTTGTAAGTACCGGTGGCCGAATCCTTGTTTGGCAAAACGATGGCGCTGGGAAGTTTTCTGATGTGACCGTGGCGAGCATGCCCGGCATCATGGTGCAGTGGTCTTGGGACATGGAATTGCTTGACACCGATAACGACTACGACCTCGATATCGTTGTCTCGTGCAAGGTGTGCACCGGGAGCCACCTCTTTACGAACGATGGCAGTGGCGCCTTTATCGACGATAGCAGCCGCATGCCGCAGTTTACGAATAACTATGAGTTTGAGCCGCTCGATATTAATGGCGACGGCTTTCTAGACCTCGTGACCATTAATGACGGCGACCAACTAAGCAATCAGTTTGACCGACGCGAGCACATCTTTCTAGCCGATGGAGAGGGCGGCTTTGTTGACGGAACCAGCGAGGTTTGGCCAAACGAAGCCAACATTGGTGCCGACGACAATGCGGTTGTCGTGCTTGATGTGGACTCTGATGGCGACCCAGACTTTCTAATCGGCGCTCTTGGCTCCGCCGCCGATCGGCTTCTCATCAACAACGATGGGCGTCTCGAACTCGACGAGAGTGTCTTTGGTGGCTCATCCACACAAGGCACTCTTGGGCTCGCGCTGGCCGACTTTAATGGCGATGGCCGACTCGACGTTGTGCAGGCTCAGGGCGAGCTTGCAGAAGATGAGCGCGTCTACTTTGGAACCGGCATTGCTGTAGATAGCGCCGCACCGATTGTGCAGATGGTCTCGGCACACGCCTTGGCCGACGGACTGCTGGTTCGCGCTCGCGTGCACGACAACAAGACACCCGTGACAGACTTTGATTTTCGAGAAGTGGTTGCTGAGTTGGAACTTGCGAATAGCGAGAGCAAGCGCCTGCCGCTTACCTGGGTTGGCGGCAGCCTTTGGCGGCTCGATGGCGACCCAGAGGGCGTCTTGAGTCTTCGCATTTGCGCAACCGACGCCGTTGGCAACAGCACCTGTTCCGAGCCGGTCATTCTTGTCGACGATGAGACCTGTAACGGGTGTGATGGCGGCCCTGGTGAGCAGCCAACCGAGAAGAGCGATGGCGGCTGTTCTATTGGCGGCTCAAGCGCCGGCTGGCTAGCCATGGCACTCTTCGCACTGATGGCGTGGCGTCGTCGGCGAACGAGTTAGGCCTGCACGATCGCCCTGCAACGAACGAGCACCTCGCCAAACACCTAGACTCTTTTGGTTTCGGGTTCCCAATATCAGCTGCTACTGTGTTGAGCCATGTTGGCATTTACAACTACGATCATTCGTCTCGCTGTCACTTCTGCTGCACTACTAGTCATCAGTGCCTCCAGCCAGTCGGCACAAGCGGAGAAGCGCGGGCATTGTTCGTCGTTCGAGACGGGGATTATTATTCCCTATTTTGCCAACACCTATGGGGACATTTGGTTTTCCGCGTCGCAGAAGCTCTTCGCGATCGAACGCAGCACCGCACAGTGTGAAGACGACAGCGAGGATGGCGCTGATGTCACGATGACCAACTACCGTTTGCTTGAAGTCCGCGACGCTGATGGCGTGAGTACGGAGTGGTTCGTAGACGGAAGCAAGTTGCTCTTAGAGCAATTTGAGTCGGTCTTAGAATTTGAACAAGAACATGGATGGAGCGGCAAGAAAGTGTCTTCCTTTAAGAAGTGGAAGGCGAAATCCAAGCAAGCGGGCTTTAAGAAGCTGGCGCCTCAAAGTCTGAGTCCAAACGGCAAGTGCACGGTCTGGAATCAACACTCCAGGACAACCGGCGACCTTGCGATTGCGATTCTGATGGGCGACAAGAAACTGCTGGAGGTAAGAAAGAAAGGGCCATTTGCCGCGACCATGCAAAAGGTTGATACCTACTTTGTTCCCGAAACGAAGACCTTCATCGCCAACTTCCAAGCCAAAGGCATCTCACGAGACATTGATGAGAGCGTCAAGCTGCCCCGTCGTACAAGAAAGAAAATTGCGGCAACCGAGGGCTGGTTGGAGACAGTTCAAAGCACAGCGCCGAACTCGGTGCTTGCTCCCTGCTTCTAGTTTTCTGCTTCTAGTTTTCTGCTTCTTTGGCAGCCCCTGTGCGCAGTGAATGCTGCGAACCAGGGGCTGGGTATCACTAGTACATCGATTCGATTTCGCTTGAGAAGTTCTCGTTGACCTTGTTGCGCTTGACCTTAAGGGTCGGCGTGAGCTCTCCATCTTCAATGGTTAGGTTGCGAGGAAGAATCGTCCACTTCTTGATGGTCTCAACTTGAGCAAGAGTGCTGTTGGTCTTTTCAAAAGCGCTCGTAACTTCGGCAATGATCTTTGGATCGGCAGGAAGCTCGTCGGAGTTTTTCTTAGCCTTCAAAAACTCCAATACCGCCTCTTCGTCCAACGTCACAAGTGCGGTTAAGTACTTGCGCCTATCGCCAATCACCACCGCCTCGTTAATGAGACGATTGTCCTTTAGGCTGGCCTCAATATTCTTTGGAGCAACGTTCTTGCCGCCCGCTGTAATGATGATGTCTTTTTTGCGCCCAGTAATGGTCAAGAAGCCTTGGGCATCAAACTCGCCCAAATCGCCAGAGTGCAGCCAGCCGTCTTGAAAGGTCTCGGCCGTTGCTTCGGGGTCCTTAAAGTAGCCAGCACAGACATTCTTGCCGCGTACGACGATCTCGCCATCTTCGGCAATCTTCACTTCGACGCCGGGAATCGCTGGGCCCACCGAACCCAGTTTTGTTCGGCCATTGATGTTGAGCGTTGTCGGGCCGGTGTCTTCGCTTTGCCCGTAGACCTCGTGGATGACAATGTCAATGCTTGCGAAAAAGTCCAATACCTCTTTGGAGATTGGCGCCGCTCCACTTACGCAGAAACGAGCACGAGCAAGGCCGAGGGCAGGCTTTAGCTTTTCGAGGACAAGCTTGTTGGCCAGCTTGTATTGAATCTCTAGACCAAAGGGCAGGTCTTTACCGCGATTGCGATGGTCGCTCACTTCGGTGCACACGCCTTGCACCCAATTGACCAAGTGTTCTTTGACGCCAGTTGCTTCGGCTAGCTTGCCACTAACTTTGGCGTGGAACTTTTCCCAGAGCCTAGGTACGGCAAAGAAAATCGTTGGCTGCACTTCCTTGAGGTTGTCGGGAACCTTTTCTAGCGACTCGGCGAAGTAGGCAGCGCCACCAAAAGTGATTGGGCCGTGGATGGTAATCACCTGTTCGGCGATGTGGCTAAGTGGCAAGAACGAGAGCACACAGTCTCCGGGCCGGCTATCCATCGTCGATGCGACCTGCGATGCCGTCCACGCCAGATTCTCGTGCGTGAGCATGACGCCCTTTGGCGGCCCGGTGGTACCAGAGGTGTAGATAAGCGTTGCCAGACCGTCGGGCTCGAGAGCCTCGATACGTGCGTCAAAGTCGGCGTCATCGATCTCGCTCCCGAGAGCTAAGAACTTTTCCCAACTCATCACATCCGGGCCAAGGTCCCCTGCGTCCTTCATTGCAACGACGTGCTTTAGGTGTGGGAGGTTCTCGCGCTGCATCGCGATCTTCGAAGCTTGATGCTCGTTCTCAACAAGCATCACAGTCGCTTCGGCGTGATCGACGATGTACTGCACTTCTTCTGGCGAGCAGGTGGTGTAGACACCCGCGGCGTAGGCGCCAATGCTCATCGCAGCAAGATCAAAAATCACCCACTCGGGGCGGTTGAAACCAAGAATTGATACGGCGCCCTTTGCAGTGACCCCCAAAGCCAAGAGGGCCTTGCCTGCGGCCCGCACTTCTTCGGCATAGGTGCGCCAGTTGGTTGGCTTCCACCGTCCACCGTCTTTGATGTAGTAGGCCGGCGAGTATGGATCGCTCTCGGCGCGCTTAATGAGACGTAGAGGAATGGTATCGGTTGTCATCGGTATTAATCCTGTTTCCAGACGTTTGCCATGTCGCTAAGACGACCGTAAATAACGGGACCCGCATCCTTTGAAGCCAGGTACTGGTCCACGTGTGTGAGTGCTTGCGTGATTCGCAGCTTGTAGGTCTCGTTAAAATTGGAAGGGTGAAAGCCAATCGAGTAGTTGACCGGCTGCGCGAGTAGGCTGCCGTCCCAGTTGGCGGCAAAGATTTCGATCATCTCGGCCGTGGTGACGTAGTCGACGAGAATGCCATTGTCGGGTACTTCAAGAACTCCGATGGTGTCGTCGCCGGTTACGAGAATGTCGTCTTGCGATGGGTAGTAGGGTTGGCTTGTATCGTTTATCGATGCCCAGTGCTCTCGGTTCCACGAGTAGAGAGTGCCCATGCCTGGGCCCTGCCATTCTTCCATGCGCGCCCAGTTGTTTGCGCTGGTATCTGCGACATAGCCCGCCGCTTCGAGAGAGCGCAGCGTGTTGAGCTCGGCAGTCCAACCGCCGGCGCGAAAGGACGTCGGCTTTCCCAATCCACGCTCTTCAAAGACCGCATCAGAGGCCAAGAGGATGCTTGTAAAGTCATCTTCGCTATAGGCCGAGCATTGGATTGTGTAACCAGAACTATCGGTTGGATAGACTGTGGACTCTTCGATGTTGCACTCGACATCGGCGATTCCAAGGATGGTGCCAACTTCGTCCACAAAGTTACACCAAGGATGAATGTGAAGACCAATTTCATCTTGGAAGTCGGTGCGCATACCGATAAGCCAATCCACAAGGACGGCTCGGCGGTCTTCACTTACCGTTGGATCGGTAAAGGTATAAGGCCCCACAAAGTGGGTGAGCAAAAGCTCGGGGTGCTCGGCGTGAAGCTCGTCTTGTAGCGCGAGCGCTTCGTCGCTGGTATCCGGATCATCCCAGTCGGTTGTGACCACAACGTAGAGCGGATGACTGCGCTTAAATGTGTGCGCAATAAACGCGGTGTCATCGCCATCGGCGGCGAGAAGCACTTGGTATTCACCCGGCACGAGCGCGGCAACATCGAGAGAGAGTCGAAAGCGGCCATCGGCCTTGGTGAGCCTTTGTCCTTCGCCCCCGTCGAGCCAAACATCAACGTACTTTGTGCCGCTTGGTGCCACGACTTCGAGCTCCAAGATGTCATTGCCAGCGTCGACGTCGTTGCCAACGATCGCCCACTCGCGAAGCCCAGTAACGCTGTACTCGGAATCCGCACTTTGCGGTGCGATCGGTGGCGTAGGGCTTGGATCGGGGAGGCCACTTCCACCGCACGCGCCCAGCGCGAGATTGGCAGAAAGGAGCGACGAGAAGGCGAGGAGCCGTAGCATGGCGGCAGCCTAGCATGTAAGGCTGTGGCGACAGAACTCCGATCTGCGCGGGAATTGCAGCTAGGATGGGAGCATGAGACTCGGGATTCGGAGTGCAATATTCTCGCTGCTTCCACTGGTGCTGATGGCGTGTGGAGCCGGCGCTGATTTGCGATTTCCTGTCGCTCTGGGCAAGACGCGCAGCGCCACGGAAGGCACCCTTGAGAATCAGAAGTTTTGCCGCCACGAACCTCGGCAGATGCAAAGTCAGAGCTACGTGCGTTGTAAGACCAAGGGGTTTAAGGTCGGAGAGTCGTGGTTAGTGGTGGACTATAGCGAGGGGCAAACGGTTTTGCGGGTTCGAAGGATGGAACACTATCCAACTCACGAAGCTGCGACGAAGCGATGGAGCGCCCTGGTCGCCGAACGCTCCGAAGAACTCGGGGTGGCATCTGAAGAAGCTCGCGATGTTATGGCCGAGTTTGGGGAAGCCCCGCTTGGCGCCGTCGTTTGGAAAGTTTGGCGCAAAGGAGAGGCCGGTCATCTCTTGGGACTCTACTTAGTCAAGCCCGACGAGCAGGACGACCCAAACGTCGTAGAAGTTTTGCGTCGCGACTCTGGTCGGTAAGCATCTGCCTGGATCTTGAGCTTTGGCCACGAAAGGTCAATTGCTGTGAGGTCGAAGCGCGCGCTCGATGGCGTTCGCCAATTCATCCTGCAAGTAGGGTTTGCGCAAATAGCCCGCCAGGCCATCGCGCTCAAGTTGCTCAATATCGACATCTGAGGTGTATCCGGAAACAGCAACGATCGGCATCTTTGGCTCAAGCTTGCGAATTGCATAGAATGCATCGCGGCCATTCATGCGCGGCATCAGCATATCGGTGAGCACAACATCGATAGAGCTTGCCTTCGCCTCAACCAGGTCCACGGCTTCTTGTCCATCGACAGCTTCGATCACGTGGTAGCCCATGGACTGGAGGATTCGGACGGCCGTTAGTCGTACGGCGGATTCGTCTTCTACAACGAGAATGTTGCGCGACTCTTTGACTGAAGTTTGAATTGGTGTGGCGGTCGTTTCGACAATTTTCGCCTCGGTTAAAGGAAGGAATATGCGAAAGGCTGTGCCTACTCCCAAAGTCGACTCAAGAGTAATTGCGCCGCGCGATCCGCGCACAGCGCCATGGACCGAAGCGAGCCCAAGCCCGGTTCCCTTACCGACATCCTTCGTCGTGTAGTAGGGCTCAAAGATGCGCTTTTGCAACTCTTCGCTCATTCCGCAACCGGTATCGCGAAACTCGACTTGGACGTACGCACCAGCGCGAACCGGATCTTCGAATCGCTCGCAGTCCTCTGTACTCAAGTGGACCTGCTTGGTGGATATCCTCAAGGTTCCGGCATCTGCCATCGCATCGCGCGCGTTTATGCCGAGGTTGAGAAAGGCCATCTGCACGCGCGTGGGGTCGGCCGAAATAATCGAAAGCGAGGCCTCTAGCTTGGTCTCAATCTGAATGCGCTTGTCGATGCTTCTCCGCAGCAGGGCAACCGTCTGCTCTATGAGCTCGTGAACGGGCACAGCAACCGCGGTGGCGGAACCCTTGCGAGAAAACATCAGCAACTGCTCAGTCAATTTTCCGGCCCGCATCGAGGTCGCATCAATGAGTTCAACGTACTCGTTGATATGCTCGTAATTGCGTTTGCTGTGCTCCGCTTGAAGTTGCCTAGCAATGAGTTGTGAGGCTCCCAAGATGCCGGTGAGCATGTTGTTAAAATCGTGTGCGACTCCGCCTGCCAACTGCCCAATGGAGTCTTCTTTATCCGCTTGCCACAGCCGAACTTCATCTCGGTGTCGGCGGGTTACATCTCGAAAGACAATGACATCGCCGGTGCGCTTCTTGGACGGATCGAGCATGGCCGAAGACGAACCTTCAATGCGGATTTCGGAACCATCTCTCCGGCGCAGAAACTTATGTGTGGCGCTTTCTGGATCGACGATCTCGTGCGCCGCATCTGCCGTGTCAAATACCTCGCTAAGAGGTTTGCCGAGGGCGTCGGCGAGTTTCCACTGAGTCAACTCTTCCGCAAGAGGGTTCATTCGCTCCACGCGCATCAGAGCGTCGGTTGCGATAACGGCGTCGCCAATTGAGTTGAGAGTAATTCTTAGTCGCTCCTCGTTGTCGCGAAGCGCCTCTTCGGCGATGCTTTGCTTTGAGATGTCGAGGCCGACAGTACAGGTTTGAATGCCTTTGCCTTGCCGATGCATGCGAAAGCTAGTCAGTGAAAATCTGCTGCCATTCGAGCTTTTCCACAGGCGAACTTTTACATCCGTGGACTTCATCGCATCTCGCAAATCTTCATCGATCTTGGTCGCCTCGGCGTAGGCGTCGCTACAGGCGATCAACTCACCGTTTGTTCCATCAATTCGAATTAGCAGTGGAGTGTGTTGCAAAAGCGCGTCGAGTTGGTCGGCCATGCTTCGAATACTGCGGCCATAGAGCCGACTAATGACGAAGACGGCGACTCCGGCAAGCAGTGCCAAGATGATGACCAAAGCGCCAAAAAATAGTCGTGCCGACTCGCGTTGGCTATCGGCCGCTGTGCGCGAGAGGCCTAAGAAGATTACGCCGGGCGTCTCATCATTAAAGCCGCCAGAGTAGGCCGAGGCGATCTGCTTAATACGCCCGTTCTCCGATCCAATCGTCTCAAAGATGGGCGACGCTGCTGACAGCGCCCGTGTGACTGTCGCCAACTGAGTGCCCTCAAGTTGCGTTCCGTTTCGCGACGAGTCGCTGTGCGAGCGTATCCGCCCGTTGGCATCACTTACGATGACGTAACCGATGGTCTCGTTGGTTTCGACAATCTCTTCAACCAAGAGCCGCTCGTGAAACTTGCCCGAGTCTCCAACCTTGGCAACTGCCGCCGATAGCATCGCAAGGGTGGTGGCTTCGATCGCTTCATCATGGCGTTCATCGCTTCGCTCCGAGTAGGCGCTGCCAAGAACGAGGACCGCAATCATCAGCACCGCAACGACAGCTCCGAAGGCGAGCGCGAGGTAGCGATCGATTCTTCGCACACCACGCCGAGTGCGGTCGCCTTTCATTTGGCTCTCCCATCGCCCCTTGGGCGGATTTCTGGTGACCACATGGGCTGCTCGCTCGCCCAGGGCTTTGTAAATGAGGCAGGAACTTCACCAACCCAGCCCTTGTACTGCTTCTCGGTCTCGGCGGTAATGGGAAAGACCGGAACCAGAAGTTGGCGGCCAACGTTACGACCGCGCAAGAGTGCGTCAGCAGTTCTAAGCGCTGTGGCTCCAAGCTCACCACAAAATTGGGCTGAGTCGATTCTGATGATTCCACCCTCGCGAATTTTGGCAACCGATGCTGGAGCTCCATCGACTGTGGCTCCGAATATCTCGGTGCGTCCTGCGCCTTCGAGTTCGTTAAAGACAGCGAGCCCGCCACCGTCGTTTACTGTGAAGACAACATCGATGGAACCAGGTGCTGGGAAATCTCTTAGAATGGCTTTGCCAGCAATCGCACCTGCGACGGGCTCGATTGCGCTATACGACTTGACGAAATCAAAGGGTTGGCCAGTCGCCTCAAGCGCATCCGCAAAGCCGTCCACTCGTGAGACTGTCGATGAAACGTGGGGATACTCAACCACGACGATCTGAAGGCGCTTATCGTCTGGGAACTTGGCGGCAACGTATTCGCCATTGAGGTAGCCGGCTTGGTAATTGTCTGAGGTGATAAAGCTTGCGAGTTCTCCTTGGAGAACATGTTGATCGTAGGCCACAACAGGAATGCCCTTTTTGTTCGCAGCTTGAAGCACTTTGCTGAGGGCCGCGGTGTCGGCGGGTTGCACAACGATAAGATCGACGTCGCTAGCGAGTAGCTCCCGCATCTGCGCCACTTGCCGTTCAATTCCTGCGGTGCCGTCGCCTGCAACGCGTGCAACAAGTTCGATTTCGCGAAGATGCTCAGCGCGCCTGGCGGCATTGATAGGCGCAAGCGATAGCTCCAAGCCTTCGCGCATCGCCACTTGCCCCAAGATGTTCATCGACCAATAAAGTACGCCAACACGCAGAGTCTTGGTTTGTGCATGAGCACTGCGCTGCTGGGCCTTTGGCGGCTCCGCCGATTGCGTTCGCTTGTCGGCGTTGTCGGCCTTCTTGCAGCCCATGAGAGCGAGCAAAGCAGCCAAGAGGGCAGCGTTTCGCAGTGTCACTGGCATTCCCCTCTCATCGGAAGAGTTTACGCTAGTTGGCGCAGCGACCCTTACTTCGAAGTTTGCGCGTCGATGCCTTCGGCCTTTTGGGCCTTCCAGTCTTTAATCGCCACGATGACAAACAAACCCACAGCTACGACCAGGGCGATGTCTGCAACGTTAAAAACCGGCCATCGGTGGTCGTTGTACTTCCAGAGGACAAAGTCGGTGACCTTGCCAAAGTACATGCGGTCGATGACGTTGCCAATTGCGCCACCCGCCATCAGGGAGAGTGCGACGATAAAGCCGGTTTGCTTGTCTTCCGCTTTGTGAACCATCGAGATGATGGCGCCAATCGCGATGAGCGCGACGATCGAGAGGAAGATTCGGCCATTGCCGAGGTTCTCGAACATGCTGAAGGCAGAGCCCTTGTTCCAAGCCAGGGTGAAATCCCAGTAGCCTTCGATGAATGGCTCTGTAACGCCTTCGGTGAAGTTGGCGCGGGCCCAGTATTTTGTGAGTTGATCGGCAATGATCGAGAGTGAGCCAATCCAAAGCAGCAGCTTCCAACGTCTGGGCATGGGGCTGTATGTAGCGCGCAAGTGCCCAAGAGGAAAGCAGTAGAGAGAATTTTGCCGATTCATACGTTCAGTACTGTTCAAATGGTCAGATGGTTGTCGTAGAATGTGGGCATGCCGGCCCTTGACTACTTAAGTGCACTCAATCCCGCTCAACGTCGCGCTGCCGAGCATGGCGTGGGAGACGATACTGCTGGGCCGCTACTGATTATCGCTGGCGCCGGATCCGGCAAGACAAGGACTCTGGCCCACAGAGTGGCCCATTTGGTGTGTACCGGCGCCGACCCACGGCGCATTCTCTTGCTCACATTTACCAGGCGTGCGGCGGCGGATATGGGCCGGCGGGCTCAGCTCATCGTCAACCAAGTAAGCAAGTCGAGATCGCTGCGCAGCATGGGCGATCTCACCTGGAGCGGAACCTTTCACGCCATCGGAAATCGGCTCTTGCGGCTTCACTCGGGCGCCATCGGCCTCGACCCCTCGTTTACCGTGCTCGATAGGTCCGATGCGGCCGACATGCTCGACCTGGTTCGGGGAGAGATGAAATTGGAAGGCAAGAAGAAGCGCTTCCCTCGCAAGTCAACCTGCCTGGCGATCTACTCGCGGGTGGTGAACTCTCGGCAACCTCTAGGTGATTGTCTTAAGCAAGCGTTTCCCTGGTGTGAAGAGTGGGAAGACGAATTGCGGCTGCTCTTTCGCGGTTATGTCGAGAGCAAGCAAGCGCGCAACGTTCTCGATTACGACGACCTCTTGCTCTACTGGTATCACCTTATGCAAGAGCCGGTGTTGGCCGCCGAGGTCGGGCAGCGCTTTGATCATGTCTTGGTTGACGAGTACCAGGATACCAATGCGCTGCAGGCCGAGATTCTCGCTGCAATGAAGCCAACAGGGCAGGGGCTCACCGCCGTGGGCGACGATGCGCAAAGCATCTACTCGTTTCGCGCAGCAACGGTGCGAAACATTCTCGATTTCCCCAAGCGCTTTGAGCGCAGTGCCGAAGTTGTGACACTCGAAGAAAACTATCGCTCCACCCAGAACATCCTGGCGGCAGCCAACGCGATTATCGACTTGGCGCCAGAGCGCTTTGCCAAGAAGCTCTTCTCCGCCAAGCCAAAGGGCGCTCGGCCGGTGCTGGTTACCGCCGAAGACGAAGCTCTGCAGGTCGACTATGTTGTCGAGTCCATTCTTAAGAATCGCGAGGCGAGCATCGATTTAAAGCAGCAGGCGGTGCTCTTTCGCACGGCGCATCACAGCGATGCTCTGGAGGTCGAACTCGCTAGGCGAAACATTCCTTTCGTTAAGTTTGGCGGGCTCAAATTCTTGGAGGCGGCCCACGTAAAGGACACGATTTGTCTATTGCGCTGGGCCGAGAACCCGCGCGACAGCGTTGCGGCCTACCGAGTCTTGCAACTTTTGGATGGCGTTGGCCCAGCGATCGCAAAGCGTGCCTTGGCGCATATGGAGAATCACGGCAAGCACGGTGGTGGCGGATTTGATGCTCTTATTTCTTTCGTGCCGCCAGCCGCTGCCCAAGAGTCTTGGCCGGGGTTGGTAAAACTCCTAGCCGAACTCTCGGCTCCAAAGGCGCCGTGGGCCGGCCAACTTCACGCGGTAATGGAGTGGTATCAGCCGGTTCTTGAAAACAACTACGATGCGGCCCACGTGCGTCTTGGCGACCTCGAGCAACTCGAGCAAATTTCGGGCGACTACAAAACGCGCGAGCGCTTTCTAACCGAGCTCACACTCGACCCGCCCAATGCCTGCGGCGACCAGGCCGGGCCTCCACTTCTCGACGAGGACTACCTCATTCTCTCGACCATTCACTCGGCCAAGGGCCAAGAGTGGGATGCAGTCTACTTACTCAATTGTGCCGATGGGTGCATGCCATCGGATATGGCAACAGGAGACCCGCAGCAAATCGAAGAGGAGCGACGGCTGCTCTACGTGGCGATGACGCGCGCGCGATCGCAGCTTCACGTCGTGCATCCGCTGCGCTTCTTTGTTCGAACCCAACACAGGCATGGCGATAAACACATCTTTGCCCCACTTAGCCGATTTCTACCTGCGAGCACACACAGGCACTTTGAGCGCACAAGTGTTGGCCGTGGCCACGCAGACGATGGGCTTGCGATGGCGGCCAACAAGACGGTCGATGTCGCCGGGCGCCTGCGCGAGATGTGGTAGCCGTAGTACGATTGCGGCATGTCTAAAAGGCTACTCGCGCTGCTCGCCGCCACGGCTCTGTGCCTAATCGCGACCGAGCGCGTGGGCCACGCCGAAGAGTTTGCCCCCAAAGTAGACGCCGAATACTTCTGGGACGGCGGGGTCATTCCGTTCTTCTACACGACCGGCGCGCTTACCGCAGGCTTGCATCTCTTTGTCGAGCCGCCCAATTCTCCACGGCTTTTTCCGGAGAGTGAAGGTGGCGGCCCGCCCGCAAGCGACACCATTCCTGAGCTTGCTGTTGTGATGTACTCGGTGGGCTTTGCCGGAGTCATTGCCGCCATGCCACAAGCCGAGCGCTGGCATCACCTCAAGGGGTATGGCGAGGCAATCGCGACCACAATGGCGCTTACAGAGATCGCAAAGAATGTGATTGGCAGGCACCGCCCTCACTACCAAGAGGGCATGAAGGATGACTTCGATCAGCGCCGTTCCTTCTTTTCTGGGCACGCTTCGATCACCGCTGCTGGGACGGTGTACTTGGGCCTCTACCTAAGTCGCAATCTGCTACCTCGGCCATCGCTTCTAAAAACCGCAAGCGTGCTTGCACTGGGCGGTTTGCTGGTAGGGGTTCCCTATTCGCGAGTTAGGGACAAGCGTCATCACCCCAGCGATGTGATTACCGGCGCTGTGGTGGGAAGTGCCGTTGCAACCGTGTTCTACGCGTATCAAGAGAGTCGCTTTCAAAACCAGCGCGAGTCGTTTATGCAAAAGAAGCGCGCGAGCCGCATCAAACTTGTGCCCGACCTTCGCAATCCGGGGCTTGCTTTAGTGGGCCGCTGGTAAGGCGCCAGATTCCAAGATTTTAAGCGTTGCCATAAGCGTGTGCTGCACGTTGTCACAGCGAATCTGGTTGTCGTAGACGGTTGTGCGCAAGCCGCCGAATACGCGCTCGCGCTTTGAGACGTAGAACATATCGATGTCATCGGCGAACTGCAGCTGCATCGAGCTTCGCAGGCCTTTGCGGATTGCATCGGAGTACTGCGCAGCGCGGGTGTTGTCGCCAACGTCAACCGCAAGAGAGTAGGCGTCCACAAGCCCTTCTAGGTAGACGCCGGTTGCAGATGCATGGGGCGGCCCATAGTCGTGGTCAGGGGCGTAGAATCGCCCTTTGGTGTCGGGGAAACGCGCGCTATCCCATTGCTGCACGTCCAAGAGCCAGTCATTCATCTCGAAGATAAAATCGCGAAGCTCGGGGTTTTTTGTGGTCTGCCAGACGAGGTAGTACGCCTGGGTATGCCACGGGATAAAGGCAGGGTTTCGTCGGCCTCGAATGGACTCGTCCAAGTGCCAGGCGCGGTAGTAGGCAAAGCTCTTCATAAAACGCGCAAGGAGTTTGGGCTCGGCGTTTTGCGTTGGGGATTCCGGCGCAGGGGCAGGTCGCCCTAGGTTTTCTGTTGCGGAGTTTTCTGTTGCGGAGTTGGGCTCTGGTGTCGCGGGCTCTGATTCTGGCGACTGCGAGATTAGCGTTGCCCACAGCAGCAGCGCTTCGCCTGGATAGAAGTTTTGATTGTCGTTTCGATCGACGGGCTTGTGAAACGTGCGGAACGAGCCGTCGGGTTGCCAAAGGGCATCGACGGTTCTGCGCAGGCTGTCTTCTTGTTCTTTCCAGCGGCCTCGCTGCGGATGCTCGACGATTGCAAGTGCGGCCAAAGCAACGGCGCCAAGCTTTACTTTCTCGCGAAGCGTAACCAGGCCAAGTGCGTCTTCTTGCGAGTAGTAGGTGCGGAGGTTGTAGTCGATGTTTGCGGCACTCCGCTGCCAAAGCTCGGCATTGTTCGTTGCCGCTGCCGAACGGCCTAGGGCGATTGTGGCCATGAATTGTCGAATCAGATTGTCGCGGCCCGGTGCCTCGCGACCTAGGCTTGGCCAGTACAAATAGGTCATGCGCCCATTGTCATGAAGGCTTGCCCACATCCATGTCGCAAGCTTCTCAGAGAAACTCGTAACGCTCGCTGTTGTCACCGCGATCAGATCTACCTGCTCGTTGCCGCGCAGCATTCGGTTGGCTGTGCTGTTCTGCAGGTTCACCAGAATCTGCTCGCCGTGCAGGAGCCGGTAGCGAGAGTCGGGCGGAGCTTCGGCGCTGGCAGCAATGCCCACTAGCTTTCGATGACTGCGATTGCTCGCTACAACTTCGGTCGGGCTGTGGCGTACCAAAGTCCCATCATCGCGAAGCTCCTCAATTCCAACGATGCCGCGATGAATGTTTGAGAGCAGGCGCTTGGTTTCCGAATCGCTTAGAGCCTCGGAGCTTGTCACTACAAAGATCTCCAGTGAAGTGGCCTGGTCCGCGTCGTTGCCAAGGTTTGAAACCGCGTCAGCCAGTGCGATGCCAAGGGTTGCTCCATCACCCCACGCTTGGGTTTGCCGTAGGCCATTTTGGCGCACCGCGATATAAACCGCTTCAGCTGGAGTACGTAGCGATTCCTGAGGCGTCTCGCCCGACCATTGCTTCACACACCACGATGCGAGATCGCGCAACTCGGCGTCGGAAATCGTGCTCGCATCCGCCGTAGCGACCGCCTGCGAAGTTGGTGGCGAATCACTTGTCCCGCACTTGAACCAAAGAGCAAATCCCGCGATCGCTCCAGCGACCACAATGATTGCGCTAAGGACTTGGCGTTGTCGTGGCTCCATGTAGGCTCCCCGCATCATGGCACAGGACGACCCGCTGCGAATCTTCTCTTGGAACGTCAACGGCATTCGCGCGTGCGAGAAGAAGGGCTTTCGCAAATGGCTCGACAAGTCGGAGGCGTTTGTTGCCGGCTTGCAGGAAGTGCGTGCGCGCCCCGAGCAGTTACCGCAGCGGCTTAACAAACCGCGCAACTGGGCGCATCACATGGTGTGCGCCGAGAAGAAGGGCTACAGCGGAGTGTCGGCCTACAGCCGAGATGAGCCTGATGACGTTGTCACCGGGCTTGGTGTTCCCGAGTTTGATAGCGAAGGACGAGTGCACTTTTTGCGATTCGGAAAACTTCTGATTGCCAATTGCTACTTTCCCAATGGCAATGGCAAAGACCGAGACAACAGTCGAGTGCCGTACAAGCTCAACTTCTATCGGTGCCTTTTCGAAAAACTCGAAATCGAGCGAAAGAACGGCATGCGAGTTTTGGTCATGGGCGACTTCAACACGGCCCACAAGGAAATTGACTTGGCCCGTCCCAAGACCAATCAAAAAACCAGCGGGTTCTTGCCGGAAGAGCGCGAGGAAATGGATCGCTGGACCGAGGCAGGCTGGGTGGACACCTTCCGCATGTTCCAAGAAGAGGGCGAGCACTACAGTTGGTGGGCCCAGCGTGGCGGTTGTCGCGAGCGCAACGTTGGATGGCGTCTCGACTACATCTTTGCTGCCCCCGAGGCTGCGCCCTTTGTGACCGACGCGCAGATTCACCCGAAGGTGATGGGCTCGGATCACTGCCCTGTGCGCGTGGATGTCGCACGCGGCATTCTGAGCTAGCGCCTAGCCCGCTCGCCTCCAAAATGTCTCTGGACATTTCCGGGGCGAAAAGATGCAAATGGAGGCAAAGCACGAAACAATATTTTCTCACTCGTGTTTTCTCTCGCCACAATAGGGTGCTTATTGCATCAGTTAAGTAACGGTCTCACTCTTGTTCTGCTGCCATCGCAGCTCGCTCCTGTCATTGCAGTACAGGCGTGGGTCTCGGTTGGTTCAGCAGACGAAACTCCCAAGCAAGCTGGGCTTAGCCACGTTATGGAGCACATGCTCTTTAAAGGCACCGAGCGGCGAGGGGTTGGCGACATTGCGCGCGACATCGAGTCGGCCGGTGGCGAAATCAACGCATGGACATCGCGGGATAACACCGTCTTCCATTTGGTGATGCCAAGTCGCTACGCGGACGTGGGAATCGATGTCTTGGCGGATGCTCTCCAGCATTCCAGCCTTGATGCGGATGAACTCGAGCGCGAGCGCGAAGTGATTCTCGAAGAAATTCGCCAGGGCAAGGATGAGCCGCTCCGAGCGTTGGCGCAGACGATGTTTGCCGGCGCGTTCGAGCATCATCCATATCAAAACCCGGTAATTGGCACGGAGGAGACGGTATCGAAGTTTAGCCGAGCCGATTTGGTGCGCTTCCGCGACCGTTGGTATCGAGCGCGCAATATCTCACTTGTGGTCTCGGGCGATTTTGAGCCCGAGGCGATGAAGAAGAAGATCGCTAAGAGCTTTTCTGATCTTCCCGACATCTCGGCTCCCAAACATCGCCGACACACGGCCGAGGAAAGCGTTGGCAACGTAAGCCTAGAGACTGCCGACCTTAGCTACTCACAAGTGGCGCTTTCATTTCGCGCGCCGCGGGTATCAGCGCCGGTGTGTGCAGCGCTCGATCTCCTTACAATTGTCTTGGGGCAGGGCGAGTCATCCATGCTCGCTTCCGAACTCGTTCGTGGAAGCGAGCTGTGCCGCAGCGCCTATTCCTATTTGCACGCACTGCAGGATTCATCGCTTGTGGTCGTAGGAGCCACAACCGACCCTGAGAAGCTCACCAAGACGCTTCCGCAACTGGGTCACCAAATTCAGTCGGTTCGCAAGAATTTGATAAGCGCTGCAGATTTGGCAAAGGCCAAGCATGCAATTGAAGCCGACACGATCTATCAGCGACAAACGGCAGAAGGCGCCGCGCAAATTGCCGGCAGCTACCTTGCACTCACAGGCGATGCCGAATTTGAGCGCGACTACCTGCGCCGTATGGCAGCCGTAACACCCGAGGACATTCGCGAGGCGGCCCAGCAGATCCTCGATCCGGCGCGCATGAATATTGCGGCTTTGGTGCCGCATCACAAAGGGCTTAAAACAGCGTCAGCAAAGAACGCGTCCGCAAAACGAATGATGGCGCTTGTGCAAAAGGGAGCGTCCACGAAGTCGCAACCCAAGGGCAAGGCAAGCAAAACGCCGGCGGTGATTCGCCACCAACTCGACAATGGGCTCAGTGTTTTGATTAAGCGGGATGCTTCGGTTCCGCTGGTCGCTGCTCGTGCGATTTGGAGTGGTGGTGCGCTACGCGAGACTGCTGCCAATGCGGGCATCACCAGCATCATGTCCCAGGTGATTACCCGCGGCTGTGGTCGCATGAGTGCCGAAGAGATTATTGAAGATGTGGATGCCAGTGCTGCATCTCTCTCGGGCTTTGGCGGACGCAACTCTTTTGGCATGCAAGCCGAGTGGTTGGCGGGCGACTGGAAGCGCGGGTTCGACCTCTTTAGCGAATGCCTCTTATCTCCAACGTTTGAAGAATCACAAATCGAGCGCAGCAAGCGACAGCAACTCGCCAGGCTTCGGTCGCAAGCAGACAGCCCAAGCCACTTCGCCTTTCGGCTGTTTCAGGAGACGCTCTTTCGCAACCACGCCTACCGGCGAAATGCTCTAGGGACAGTAGAGAGCGTATCGAAGGTAACTGCAGAGAGCGTGCGTCGCCATTACCGTCGCCACTATCCAATCTCCAGCATGACCTTGGCGATTGTTGGCGATGTGGATCCCGAGGTTGTGCTCGCGCGCATTGAATCGCGCTTTGGCAAAGAGGCCGAAACCCAGCGCCCCGATCGGCCCGCAGCCACGGAAGTCTTTGCAGCACGCCCTGCAAATAAACGCGAAGTCTATGGCTACATGGAGCGCGAGCAGGCGCACCTGGTCGTGGGCTTTCCCGGAATTCGCATCGATGACTCCGACCGATTTGCCTTGGAGGTTCTCACAACCATCTTGGGTGGGCAGGGCGGCCGACTCTTTCTCGAACTTCGAGACCGGCAGAGCTTGGCCTACCAAGTTGGTGCCTACTCGCTTGAAGGGCTCGATCCTGGCTATGTTGCGGTGTACCTAAGCTGTGCACCCGACAAAACCGAAGTGGCAATGACCGAGATTCGCGCCGAGATCAACCGTCTGCTCGACAAAGGTGTGAACTCAGAAGAACTCTCAAGAGCGCGGCGCTACCTTGTAGGTACCCATGAAATTGCCTTGCAGCGTCGGGCATCGGTTGCCGCAGCGTTGGCATTTCATCATGCCTATGGGCTTAATTTTGCCGCACACACCGAGTATGCCAAGCGCATTGGCGCGGTGAAAAATGCCGATGTCATGCGCGTTGCGCGCCGAATCTTCGACTGGGAGCAGGCGGTCACAGCCACGGTCTCACCACTTGTTGTGAGCCCCGAGGCCGCCAAGCGCATGCGCGGTGTTGTTCGCAAGACCCGCAAGTCTTCCAAAACGCCTTCTAAAAAGGCGCAACGGAAAGCGCGCAAGTGAGCCGAGACGCGCCGGGCATCGTGCTTCGCGATGGGCGATCGGTCCTGGGCTACGGCCAGGTCGCGGGCAGCCTTCTGCTGGTATTTCCGCTGTTCTTGGCCTACGAATTGGGGCTTCTTCTTACGCCTGCAAGCAATGGCGTCGACTTCACATCTCGCGTTATCTTCAACGCCGTCGAGCGCAATCCGCAAAGCTACCTCCTCGTGCACCTAGCGATGGCGGCAGTGTTCTTATTGCTTCTTCACACACTGTACAGGCGAGGAATTTTGGAGCTTGACCGAGCCTGGCCGGTCATTCTCGAATCCTGCATCTACGCCCTCACTCTTGGCAGCTTTATCATCTTCGTGATGGACCGCTTCTTGGGGTTGGAACTGCTTGCCATCGGCGGAGCAAAGCTTGGAAATGCTCTTGTGGTTTCGCTTGGCGCCGGCGTCCACGAGGAAATGGTCTTTCGCTTGGGAATCATGGGGATTGGTGGCCTGGTGCTCAGTCGCGTCTTTGGGCGCTCGGGCCCAGCAGTACTCATCGCAGCAATTGTCTCGGCGGCGGCCTTCGCGCTGGCTCACCACGTTGGAGCTGCAGGCGAAGCACTAGAACTTTCCCTATTGGTGTATCGGTTTATCGCCGGCTTGGCATTCGCCGCCATCTTCTACTACCGAAGCCTTGCCCACGCGGTCTACAGCCACTTTCTCTACGACTTCTACGTCATGGGAATGGCGCAGTGATCGCACTCTACATTGGCCTTGCAGGTGCGCTCGGCTCTGTCTCTCGCTACTGGCTTGGCCTACTCGTATCCAATTGGGTTGGCGTGCGAACGTCGCTTCCGGTCGCGACGCTCACAGTCAACGTACTCGGTTCACTGGCGATGGGCGTCGTTGTCGGAGTCTTTGCCTCGCGCGGAGACATGGATTCTCGGCTTCGCATCGCGCTCGCAATTGGCTTCTTGGGCGGCTTCACAACCTACTCATCCTTTGCCCTCGAGACCGTGGGATTGCTTGAGCAGCGAAGCCTCCAAGTGGCTGCGCTCTACATAACCCTCACGCTTTTTGCCGCAGGATTTGCATGCTATGCGGGCTTGTTGGTGGGAAGGCGATTGTGATCTCGGGGGGATCCACGCCCAACTCCATGGGGATGTTCCCCCACCTGCGAAACCTAGGCTCGCATAGAATCAGTGACTTAACTTGCACTCAGTGTGCGACCTCCTCCGACCTTGTCACCCGTAAACCCTTTACCTTCGGCTACTTAACTCATCGGCACGATCGTTGAAATACAATTGCCTTGGTATCATCTTCCTCTCCCTCGTAGCCCTGGACCCAGATATATGAAGCGCTACCTCTTTCTACTAACTGTCACGACCGCATTTTTACTCTCCGCCTCGTTCGCGGACACCGCCGGCTTATGGGGCGACTCCAATGTCGCTCAGGCCGATGAGGTCCAAGCGACTCGCAGCGCGGCCATCATGGCGTCGCCTGGTGAACAAGCCAGGGCGGTGACTCGCGTGCGCGCGGGCACCAAGATGAGTGTCCTCGAGCGCAAGGGCCGCTGGCTCAAGGTGCGCGTCAACGGCCGCACTGGTTGGATTACTCAGTCAAACGTCTCGAGCGGCCAGGCTCGTACACCCGTGCGAAAGCAGCGACGTCGCGCCTTCGTAGAGGGTCGCAGCAAGAGCCGAAGTTCGGGGCGCAAAGGTGCTCCATCCGATCGCGTTGGCGCGGACGCCATGAGTTCGGATGGCTTCGATGATGATGAAGCGTTTGATGACGATGACGATGACTTCGACGACGACGACGACGACGACGATGATGAGGGGTTCGGCGACGATGATGACGATGATGATGATGATGATGACGACGCTGCAGCCGAGACGGTTGTTGCGACCGCGAAAATCCGCATGCGGCGCACGCCTTCGGGCAAAGCCAAAGCCATTGGCAAGGCGCGTTCTGGCGACAGGCTCTTCGTAATCGAGCGCGATGGTGCTTGGCTCAAGGTTGAGAACAATGATGGCGAAACCGGCTGGGTTCGTTCTAGCGACGTCGAAAATGGCAGCTTCGAGTATAAGAAGTACAACATGCGGTACTTCGGAACCCTTGGCTACTCGTCCATCTCTCAAGACTTTTCAACGCCAAACAACTGCCCGCTCTGCAACTACAAGCTGACCACTGGGGCGATGGCGGTAAACCTTGGCGGCGAAGTAATCTACGACTACAGCAAGGAATACTTGGTAGCTGGCGAGGCACACTATCGCTACACCCGGGCGAACCCTGGAATTCGCTTCGTGGATCCAAACGATGGCACTCCTGCCGACATTAGCTTCCAGGTGCATCGCATCGATGTGGGAGGCCGGGTTGGCTACAAGCTAGGCAAAGCTACGGGTATGGCTGCGTATGGCCGTGTTGGGTATCACTACAACCGCTTTGGAGTCGATGACGTCGAGAACTTCTCGGTCAATCTCCCGCGGATTCCTTCAGAAATTCTCTCAGGGTTCACTGTTGGCGTCATGCTTGACGTACCCCAGTTCAATCCCAAAATCGCATTTCGCGTTGGTGCAGACATTCTTGCTTCAGGCACGCGAGTTCAGACCGCAGGTCTCGAAGATGGCCAACTCTCGGATTCGTCGGCAATTTGGGGCTATGCACGTCTCGACTACCAGTGGAAACCAAACATGAAAGTCACAGGCCAATACCACTACACAGGGTACACAACGAAGTGGCAGGGCGTGGCAGAAGACTCAATGCGTGATCACGGCGCTATGGAAGCGGCGCGCTCCGACGTAACCCACGCGCTCTTTGTAGGCGTTAGCAAAGCGCTCTAACAATCTTGCGCTGGTGTTTCACACCTGTTGTCTTTCATCACTGGCGCAGCGATAAGAAAAACCCCGGTCACCAATGGTGCCGGGGTTTAGTTCTTTGTATGGCCCCGGTCACCAATGGCGCCGGGGTTTAGTTCTTCGTATCGCAGTGTCTCTACTGCTGTGGTGGCGGAAGCTTGTCGATATCAAGCTGCCGAAGCGCTTGGCGAATAAGCTGTGACTTATTGGCCTTGGTGTGTCCTCGTCGTTTGAGCTCAGCGACCGTAGCCTCTAGGTTCTCAATGTCTTGGGTGTACAGCGAGATGCAAACCACTTTGTAGTGGGTTGGCTTCGCCTTGGGTTTAGCGCGTTTTGGCGCTGCAGTTTCCAGGGGTTCCAGATCCTGGGCGGACTCGCCTAGGGCCTGGATTGGGGTTCCCTTATTTCGGCCGTAAAAATCGTCTCGTAGGATCGATTCGGCACTACTAAGCGGGTCATTTTCTAGGATCTTTGCTTCCGACATCTTCTCTTGGTCTCCTTGGTTTAGGCTGCAGCGTTTGTGCGTTGTTGGCGTTGTTCACCGGATAGAAGCCAGTCCACGATGCGGAGATAATCTTCCGCTCCGTAGGAGTCTGGCGCGTGTTCGAAAATCGTCTTGCGTCGGCTAGGGGCCTCTGCAAGTTTGGTATTTGAGCGAATTGCTGGAAGGCACTTCCCTTTGAAGTGATCTTGCAGCGTCTCGAGTACTTCGCTGGCGAGCTTAGTTCGAGCGTCGTAGAAGGTGGGAAGCACACCCGAGAGCCGCACGGTGTGCATTAGGTGTTTTTCCATATCGCGCAAGGTGCCAAGCACCTGCTTCACGCCAACCAGCGAGAGGTAGTCGCAGTTGACGGGAATGATAATTTCGTCGGCGTAGCTCAGTGCGTTTTGATTAAGTAGATTGAGCGACGGCCCACAATCGATTAACACGTAGTCGTAGCCTTTCGAAATTTCTGATATCGACAATCGCTCGCGCAGAACCTTGGAGCGCTCTTCGGTGGGCTGGCGTGCAAGCCAAATCTCTGCGGCAGCCAACAGCTGGCTGCTTGTGATGACATCAAAGTTCTTGCGAACCGGGACGACCACATCGTCGGGATTCATGTTCTCGACAAGCACGTGGTAGAGGCTGTGCTCGCCACTGATGCCGAGGCTCAGCCCGACGTTGCCCTGGGCGTCGGTGTCTACGAGGAGCACGCGCTTGCCCCGTTCGGCCAACCCAGCAGCCAAACTTACCGAGGTGGTTGTCTTGCCAGTGCCGCCCTTGTGGTTGAGCACAGCGATTCGCCGCGCCCGCTGATTGCGAAATCCGCCCTCGCCAAGCACAGCATGTCGACAAGGAAGCGAGCAGAAGTACTGCCGCTCGCGAGTCTTCGAGACTGCCAGTTGGTAGACAAATGTTGGGACAAACGGAGTGTCACAGTGAGCGCAGAGTTTCTGCATGCACCTATGGAAATCGTTTAGTAGGTTTCGGGCAACTTTTCGGCAAAATGAGCCGGGTTGTTGTTGGCGCGCAGGTACTATGCAGCGATGGGTTTAGGTGGACGTGTAGTGGTGGGGGGAAGACACAGTGTCAGGCCGTAAGAAGCCAGCTAAGCCCGGTACAGGGGTGTTTGAGAGTGAGGCGCAGCAACTGCGTGCCGAACTCAAAGCGGCGCAAGAGGAGCTTAGAGAGCTTCGCAGCTCCAACACCGGTTCTGTTTCCGCTCCACTGCCCCACGAGTCAATTGACACAGCTCGCATGGAACAAACGATTGCCGAGCGCAGTCGCGAAGTGCAAATCAAGCAAGAGGCTCTCGAGCAGGCCAACTCGGAACTCAGAGACTTAACCGAAAATCTTGACAAGATCGTTCGGCGCCGGACCCAAGCCTTGGTCGAGAGCGAAGAGCAACTGCGGCGCAGTAACGACGAACTCAAGCGACTCAACCAAATGAAGCGCGAGTTCGTCTCGATTGCCGCCCACGAGTTGCGCACTCCGCTCACCAGCATGGTCGGCTATCTCGAACTCATGGCCGAGGGGCGTTTTGGCGTCATCAGCAAGAAGATGGAGCGGCCGATGCTCTCGGTTCGGAGAAACGCTCAACGATTGCGCCGCTTGGTCGAGGAGATGCTGGACGTAAGTCGTATCGAGGGCGATCACATTGTCTTAAAGCGCACGCGGTGCGATTTGCGCGAAGTGAGCGCAGCTGTGGTTCAAGAACTCTTGCCACTTGCCGAGACAAAAGGGCAGCGCATTATTTCCGACCTTCAGGGCTGTCCAGAGATCGATGCGGACGGCGACAAGATTCACCAGGTCATTAGTAACCTCGTGAGCAACGCGATTCGCTACGGTGCCACCGGCGGTACCATCGAAGTGCGCGTCGACCGGGCTCCGGCTGAGAAGTATTCTGGAAGCTGGTCTAGAGTTCGCGTCCGCGACGACGGACCGGGCATTGAGCCAGAAAACCTCGACGCCATCTTCGAGCCGTTTTCCGACATTAACCCCGCCAAGCACCACACTTCTCGTGGGCCTGCAGCGGCTGGCCTAGGGCTCTATATCGCCCGTGGCCTTGTCGAGTTGCACGAAGGCATCATAACTGTGAAGTCTGAGCCAAGCGTGTACACCGAGTTTGCAGTCCTGTTGCCAGGACTCTGATCGCACGTATCGTTGTTGCGGACGCTCAGATTCGAACGTCCGCAACCTACGAGCGCTAACGCTTCTTCTTAGCTGCTGGCTTCTTCTTGGCAGCAGGTTTCTTGGCAGCAGGCTTCTTAGCTGCAGGCTTCTTTGCCGGTGCCTTCTTTGCCGCAGCTTTCTTCGCCGGTGCCTTCTTTGCCGCGGCTTTCTTTGCTGGTGCCTTCTTAGCCGCGGCTTTCTTCGCTGGTGCCTTCTTTGCCGCAGCTTTCTTCGCTGGTGCCTTCTTAGCCGCAGCTTTCTTTGCTGGTGCCTTCTTAGCCGCAGCTTTCTTTGCCGGTGCCTTCTTAGCAGCGGCCTTCTTAGCAGCGGCCTTCTTTGCCGGTGCCTTCTTCGCCTCAGCTTTTTTGGCTGGTGCCTTCTTAGCCGCGGCTTTCTTAGCAGGAGCCTTCTTTGCTACTGCTTTCTTAGCCGGTGCCTTCTTCGCCGCAGGTTTCTTGGCTGGTGCCTTTTTCGCTGCTGCTGCTTTTGCTTTTTTCGCTGCCATAATTTTTGCCTTCTTCTCCGCTGCTGCGTCTTTGGCTTTCTTTGCCGCCGCCGCTTTCTTCTCAGCTGCCGCCTTCTTGGCGGCCTTTGCTTTTTCTGCTGCTGCTAGCTTGGCGGCCTTCGCCTTGGCTGCTGCCGCTTCTTTCGCTTTCTTAACCGCCGCTGCCTTCTTCTCGGCCGCCGCCTTCTTGGCCGCTACCGCTTTGGCCTTCTTCGCTGCTGCGGCGTCTTTAGCCTTTTGTGCTGCTGCCGCTTTCTTCTCAGCAGCAACGCGCTTCACCGCTGCGGCTTTCTCGCGCTTGGCTTCAAGCAGATCTTTTGCTTTCTGCTCTGCTGCTGCCTTCTTCTCAGCGGCAATGCGTGCCTTATCGGCTTCACGCTTGGCGCGCTCTTTCTCTTTTAAGGCATCACGCTTGGCACGTTCCTTCTCGCGCTTCGCGTTTTCCTTCTCGCGCTCTTTGTCGCGCTTTGCCTTCTCGCGCTCGCGAGCGGCTTTGGCTTTCGCCCGCTCTTTTTCGCGCTGAGCTTGCAGCTTTGCCTTTTCCTTGTCGGCTTTAAGCTTCTCTTTCTCACGCTCTTTGCGAAGTTTCTCGCGCTCTTTATCTTTGCGAATCTTCTCTTTTTCGCGCTCTTTGGCGGCCTGCTCGCGTTCCTTCGCAAGTCGAACTTTCTCCTCCTCGCGCTCTTTGCGAGCGACCTCGCGGGCGATCTCGCGCTCTTTGCGAAGCCGTTCTTTCTCTAGAGCTTTTTCTTCGCGAAGACGCTCACGCTCGATTCGCTGCTCTTCGCGCTGTTGCTCTCGCTCAAGTCGCTTCTCTTCTTTTTCTTGCTCGCGCTGCAGGCGTTTTGCCTCGCGCTCTTTCTCGCGAATCTGCTTTTGCCGAAGCTTCTCAATCTCCTTCGCGAGCTGAGAGCTATCGGTGATCTTGCTTTGATCAATTTGGCTAAGAAGCTCGCGCTTTGCAGCGGCGGCTTTCTCGGCTGCAGCAAGCTTCTTCTCGGCAGTCTCGTCGATGCCGTCTTCTGCAGCTTGCTCTTGCCGACGCTTTTGCATCAGCTTCTCTGCAAGGTCTGCGTGCAAGCTCTTGCGGCGGCGGCGCTTCTTTTGCTCACGGGGAGCAGGAATTTCTGCCAACTCGCCCGATACCTTGCTCGCAAGGTCGGAGCGGTTGTGGATTAGAACTCGGCTACCTTCTTGAAAGGTGAGCTCAACCTTGTTGTCGGGAAGAATGGCTGTAACGAAACCAATGTCGAATTTTGGGTGTGAAACCAAATCCATTTCGATGTAGGTGTCGCGAATGGAGTAGGGCCGGCACGCTGCCAGGTGCACTTCACTCACCGAGGCCATGGCTTCGCGCCAAGACATCTTCTTATTGAGTTTCTTCTTTGGCGGGTCCATCTCACCCGTTCCATCAGAGCTTTCGCCTCGGGGTTTGCGATAGGCATGCACCTCACCACTTACCTGGCACTGAACCCGCCGAATTTCGCCTTCATACATGCTGACGATAACGTGGGGTGTATCGCTCTTCAGTTTGGGCGAGTAGGCGATGATCTCATCCCCAACCGCATGGTTTTCTTCGTCGAAGAGAGTTTCCATTGCTCGCGCTCCCGTGACCGTTGGACTGACCGATTCAGTCGTTCTGGATGTCTCCAGGTTTGGCCAATATGCCTAAGTTGTTAATACTATTAACTATGCGCCATCGGAATCACTCCGGATGGCGCCAAAACTAGTAATTCTCCTAACACAGCTAGAATTCGGGGGCAAGAGATGCAACCGACCAGGTTTCGGCTAGTTGGGATCGATCAGAGGGTTGGGTGAGATTGGCTCAGCGCGTCGAAGAGGATAGGATGACCCTCGGTGCGACGCATCTCCCTGGTCTATCTTCTCATCCCGGCAATGCTCGCTGCAGCTGCGAGTCTTGCGTACTATGGATATAGTTATTCTCAACAGTTAGCAGAGCGTGAGCGGCAGGCAATCTTGGCGACGATGGCCGAGCTTGCGAAGGAGAAACTCATCGGTATTCAGACCGCGATTGCCGAGGCAGATCAGGGCGTCTTTGACGCTGTCGACTTCGCCGATCTCCCTCGGCTTGGACAGACGATTTCTGTGACTCCACACCGATCGGCAACCGTTCTTGGCCAGGATTTGAAAATCGTTTCTGGTGGCACCTTTCGCAAACCGGACAAGCGGGATGATGGGGCCTTTGCTCTGTTGCTCACCGAGCAGGTGGTGCCCGATATGCAACTCGACTCGATTGGTCTAAACGAGTCGCGCTATCTGCACCGCGAGTACGATGGCCGCTTCTACCTTTTCACTGCCACGCGCCTCTTCAGCAACGGGCGCATCTACTTTGTGCTGCTCGAGGCCGACATCTCCTACCTTATCGCCGAAGTCTTCCCAGCCTTCTTCGACGTCCGCTCTCCAAACCTCTATCAGGTCACCGATGGCAAAGGCGGCTTCATCTATGGCTATGCCTTCTCGGGGGTACCCGCCAATGATGTCGTCGAACTTGGCTTTCCCGAGACTCTTACCAAGTGGCGCCTTCGGGTTGCCCAGCGCGATGCCGGGGCTCTGGCCTCAAGCGAGACTCGTCAAAAGACGCTAGATCTGGTGCTGATTGCAGTGGCCATGGCCGTTATCGCAGCCGGGCTGCTCATCATGGTGGCAGCGGTTCGGCGCGAGCGACGGGTGAGCCAACTCAAGAGTGACTTTATCTCCAACGTCTCCCACGAACTCAAAACCCCGCTTTCGATCATCTCGATGTTTGGCGAACTTTTGGCGATGGGACGTTCCAAGTCGCCGGAGCAAGCGGTCGAGTACGCCGAGATTATTCGGCGCGAAAGTCTGCGTCTCTCGTCCCTCATCGACAACGTGCTCGACTTTGCGAAAATCGAACGAGGCGGCCTGCCGTACTCGTTTGACGAAGATCAAGACATGGGCGAAGTGGTTCACCGGGCTCTCGAAATCTCGGGACCAAGGCTTGAGCAAGCGAACATGGAGCTCGGCGTGACCATCGCCGAAGACCTGCCGCCAACGCGCCTCGACTCGAATGCGATGGTCTTGTGTGTAACCAACCTTGTCGACAATGCCATCAAGTATGCGGTGAGCGGCGAGCGCATCGAAATCCACCTCAGCGAAGAGGGCGGCAAGCTCACCTTGGTCGTTCGCGACTTTGGTCCCGGAATTCCAAAGGACGAGCAGAGCAGCGTTTTCGACAGGTTCTACCGGGCCAAAGACATTCGCCTCAAACCCGTGCGCGGAAGCGGCATCGGCCTCTCTCTTGTCAAGAACATCGTCCTCGCACACCGCGGAAGCATTGAGATTGATTCAGATGTCGAGAGCGGATGCGCCTTTCGGATCTCGCTCCCCATCACTGGTAGCATCAGCAGCAGAGCCAACACGTGACACAATCCGAGAAAAAGCAGGTACTCATCATCGAGGACGAGCCGGATATCATCCGAGGTCTCGTCGATGCGCTGGAGTTTGAAGGCTTCGCCGTGGCATCGGCGTGCACCGGTGCAGAAGGCATCGAGAAGGCCCGAGAGATTAGCCCCGACTGCGTGCTGCTCGACCTGATGTTGCCCGACGACAATGGCTATCGCGTGTGCGAGGCGCTGCGCCAGGACGATCCTGTGGTGCCAATCATCATGCTCACCGCGAAAGCGCAAGAGGCCGATAAGGTGCGCGGGCTCGAAGTTGGTGCGGATGACTACGTCACCAAGCCGTTCTCGGTGGCCGAACTCATCGCGCGCATGAACGCCATCTTTCGCCGTCAAAACCGCATGGCGGCCCAGGACGAGACCTTTAGCATCGGCGGCTGGGAGATTAACGGCCGCAAGCACACGATGACCAAAGGGCGCAGCACCAAGCGCCTTACCTTCTACGAACTCGAGATGCTCAAGCTGCTACGCGAGCGATCGGAAGAGCCGGTATCTCGCGACGATTTGCTCGAGAAGATTTGGGGCGTGCAGGCCAATCCAAACAATCGCACTGTCGACAACTTTATCGTCAAGCTAAGGCGCAAGCTCGAAGAAGACCACAAGTCGCCAAAGCATATCCTCACGGTCTACGGCTTTGGCTACAAGCTTCTGCCGTAGCGGGGGCGCTTGTGCGAGTCGAACGCCGCTCGCACGGGCAAGGCTGCAAATCGCCGGCTACGAGTTATTCTTAACTCGCTGCTTCTGGACGCCGACGCCGCATCGCGAGCACTAGGCTCGCAAAGCCAAAGAGGGCCAGGGCACCAGTGCTGCCATTGGAGGAGTGGTCTCCTCGATTGCCGGCAATGGCGCAGCATCCGCCGGTTGTTAGGTCCGCAGGCTTGCACGATGTTGGGTGCTCGCCGCTTGGGTAAATTGCGCACATGCCCGCCAGGTCATCCGGCTCAAGCGTAGCCTTCTTGGTCTCGCCGCAACTTTGAAAGTTGTACATCGTCGCCTCGGTAATCTCATCACCAAGGGTGGGCGAGGTGCAGGACGGAACGGTATTGCCCTGGTTGTCCTGCAAGCGCCGACCACCGATCCAGCAGGTGTGGTCAAGCCCGAGAAAGTGGCCAATCTCGTGGGTGAGTGTGTTGGCGAAGTCGGCCTGACACGATGACGTTCCCGAGGATTGCCCGCCGACCGCAAACGCAAATTGCACGCCGTTAAGCTCGATGTCGGCGTCGAGGATTTCGCCGTTGCGATCGGAGCCATCGTCGTCCACAAAGTAGAGCGTGGTGATGCCGGCGGCCGCTTCGTCGTAGCACTCTTGCGGATCTTCATCGGTCGCTGGGCGACACCACTGCGCTTCGCGAAACTTGATGACGTTGTGGCCATCAAAGCCCACCTCGCGCGAGGTTGTGCCCTCGTTCACCAAAGCAAAGTCCGAGCAGGCATCGCTACCCTCGTTCCAATTTTGCAAGACTTGGTCAACCACCTGGAACTCTGCGGTGCCGGCAATCTGCTCGCTGCCTTCTTCGGCCACGCTCAAAATGGCACAGCCCGACTTCCATGAGATTTGCTTCTCCGAAGTATTCTCGGTGCGAACAAATTCGTGCGTCTCAGTGTTCTTGGTACCGCTTGCGTGCCTCTGCAATTGTTGGACGGCGACAAGTTGGTTAACGGTCCGCCCGGTGTTTGTTGGGCGTGGCTCGTGGCTGCCGACCAGAGCATCTCCGACTGCGAGAATCGGTAGGCCGTGGGATCTGCGCATGCCGATGCCATCGACGCTGCCGCCGGCTTGCTGCACCGAAATTCGTGCCCCATCCCTGGTCTCGACCACACTCTCCGTGACGATTACCGAGTGGTCGTAGGCCCACCGCGATTCAGTGGCGATGACCTCGCCCTCGATTGGGGCGCTAAGCGCTACGGAGGCGGGCAGAGAAGCCAGCAGAAGTGGGGCCACATGGGCGCCTTTCAACCATTTGCGCATCTTGGTTGACGGTATCACAGGAGTTCAAAAGCAACGGCTCAACCTGCGTGTTACAAGCTGCCCCACAATGGCCGACGATACCCCGCGTCCTGTTCGACTTCGAGTAGCTCCTTCGCCCACCGGCGACCCGCACGTGGGCACGGGCTACATCGCTCTCTTCAACTATGCCTTTGCAAAGAAGATGGGCGGCAAGTTCATTCTTCGAATCGAAGACACCGATCAAAATCGCTACCGCGCCGATAGTGAGGCTGCGATCACAGAAGCACTCAATTGGCTTGGTGTGCAGTGGGACGAAGGCCCAGATGTTGGCGGCGATTTTGGCCCGTACCATCAGAGCAAGCGAACAGCAATTTACCAAGAGCACTGCGAGAAGTTGCTTGCAAGTGGTCACGCCTATCGCTGTTTCTGCAGCCCCGAAACGCTAAACGAAATTCGCGAAGAGTGTAAGGCTAAGAAAATCAATCCGCCGATGTACGACCGTCGCTGCAAGGCGATTGATCCGGCCGAAGCCGCAAAGCGCGCCGAAGCTGGTGAGAGCTGCGTGGTTCGTATGGTGATTCCGCGCGATGGCACCATCAAGTTTGTCGACAAGCTTCGCGGCGAAGTCGAAATCTCGGCATCGCAAATTGATGACCAAGTTCTTCTTAAGGGCGACGGCTTTCCGACCTATCACTTGGCAAATGTCGTCGATGATTACTTGATGCAAATTAGCCATGTGGTTCGCGCCGAAGAGTGGATTTCGTCGACTCCTAAGCACGTACTGCTCTATCAGTACTTTGGTTGGGAAGCGCCCGAGTGGGTGCACATGCCGCTGTTGCGCAACAACAACAAAAGCAAGATTTCCAAGCGCAAGAACCCGGTTTCGATCAACTACTATCGCGACATTGGAATCCTTCCCGATGCTCTAAGAAACTTTCTTAGCATCATGGGCTACTCCTTTGGTGGCGATCGCGAAGTCTTTGGGCTTGCCGAAATGATCGAAGGCTTCTCGTGGGATCGCGTATCCCTTGGTGGGCCCGTCTTTGACCAAGACAAGCTGCGCTGGATGAACGAGCAGTACATTCACGCTCTAAGCGAAGAAGAGCTTGCCGATGCCCTCATTGAGTGGCGCTACAACCGCGAGCGCATGGTGCAAATCGCACCGCTCATTCACAAGCGCATCAAAACGCTTAGCGAGTTTGCTGCATCCACCGAGTACATGTTCTCGGGCGACGTCGACTTCGCACCCTTTGCCGACAAGCTCAGCATCCCCGATGTCTCGAAGAAGGACCTCAACAAAGGCCTTGGCGAGCTTGTGGACGAGTACGACAAGCTCATTGGCTTTGAGGCCGAAGAAGTGGAAGCCGCTTCTCGCGCGTTTTGCGAGTCGAAGGGTTGGAAGCCAAAGCATGTCTTTGGATTGCTTCGCATTGGCTCGACGGGACGCAAAGCGTCTCCGCCACTCTTTGAGACCATGGCCGTGATTGGCAAAGACATCTGTCGCCGTCGCCTTCGCGAACTCGCCGAGTTCATAAAGAAGATGAAGTGATAGGGAGCGTTCTCTCAGCGATTCGCAAGCTCTCGCCTCGGGGGCTTACGGTTGGCAATTGGCGTCAAATCGACAAGGACTGGATCGAGCCGGTCCGCACCGAGAACGAGTCGTACGACTGGCGTCCGTTTATCGTCTTCATCACGGTTTGCATCTCGCTCACCTTGCAGGAGTACTACGGCGACCGCGGCGTTTTCGCTCAGCATTTTCCCGAGCTCTTTCGAACCAAGTACGGCGAGCTTTGGAGCTTTGCTTGGTGGTCGGGGTGGCGTGTCTTTGGCTACGTCGTTTTGCCCATCATTGCGATCTGGGTGATGCCTGGCGAGCGGGTGCGCGACTACTTTATTAGTTTCAAAGGGCTGCTCAAGCATCTCTGGATCTACTTCGGTCTCTTTGCGCTGGTGCTTCCTGCGGTTCTAATTGCCGCCGAGTCCGAATCGTTTTTGCGAACCTATCCGTTCTACAAACTCGCCAATCGATCCGCGATGGACTTTTGGATTTGGGAAGCGCTCTACGTTGTGCAGTTCTTCTCCCTCGAATTCTTCTTCCGCGGGTTCATGCTCAAGGCCACCGCACCTCGCCTAGGCTCGGCGGCGATCTACGTCATGCTAATTCCGTATTGCATGATTCACTTCGGCAAGCCGATGTCCGAGACCTTCGGAGCCATCATCGCCGGGACCGTTCTGGGAACCCTGGCTCTTCGAACCCGCTCCATCTGGGGCGGCGTGCTCATTCATGTTGGTGTTGCGCTCACGATGGATCTCTTGGCGCTAAACAACTGCCCACCATCTGAGTCCGGGCTTCGCTGCCCAAGGCACTAAAAGACGAATGGCGACGCGCTCATGGACCAGATGAGCACGCCGCCTTTCGAGGTTTTGACACTGCCTTCGCGGACCAGGCTAGGACAGCATCCCTGTAGAGTTTTGAGGCTCTGTACACGCTTACAAAGCATGCTCTGTGCCAGGTAGAAAAGCGCGCAACTCCAGGGACTTGCATCAGGTGCAGGCCTGGCTCTTGGGGGGACGAGCCGGCACTACGGGTGGGCGAGTCCCAGCCGCGGGCAGCTACTAGGACGGTCAAAGAAATCGCCTGCAAAATGAACTCGAAGCGTATTCCAACGCCTCGATGGTCCCGAATGGAACTCCTTGAACCCACGATTCCTGAGACAAACGCGACTTTGGCTGAGAACCGCTTTTAGAACAGCAGGTTAAGACCCTAGAGCGTGACCCCACGGAAAAGCGTGACCCCACGGAAAAGCGCTAGCGCACAAAAAAGCGGACAGACTCTAGGTCTGTCCGCATAAAAGGCCAAAACCGCACAACCGACGAGGATAGGTCTATCCCCTACGCTTAGCGCAGGTGGGCTCCACGATAATCGATATGGGCTTCCCGACAAGCGGGCGTGCACGCCTCAATCAGAGATGGATCCCTGGACAGATATTGTAGGGAAAAGACTGTTCCTTGGTATCGAGAATAGCAGTGTTCGGGCTTAATCCAGAATAGCCACGGCCCCGTGGGTCGTCAAGTAGAGACTTGTTCGCAGGGCGAAATCGCTGGCCGAATCACGCTGGAGAACCAGCTGGTGATCGGCGCATTTTCTTACGATTCTTCTCGCCATTTCGGTCCGGTTCCACCCTGAGTTGCGGTGGAGACGGAGCCGCGTTTGGCCAAGACATCGGGCTGCATGATCGACTTGTGATCCATCATGGCTTCTTTGGTCATGATCGACTCATGCCTGTGCTCGACAGCAGTGGCGTGCTCGCCGGTGTCCATGCGAATTGCGTCGCACGGGCAGGACTCGACACAAAAGCCACAAACGACGCAGCGCAGCTCGTCGATCTCAAAGATTGCCGGATGCTTCTCGATGCCTTTGTCGTCGCGCTCGGCCGGCACAATCGTAATGCAGTTGGCCGGACAAACCGTTGGGCAGCACATGCACGCAACGCATCGCTCGGTGTCGTCGTCGCGAAGCATAAGCCTGTGCAGACCGCGGTTGCGCTCTGGGTATGCCTTCTTCTCTTCTGGGTACTGAATCGTCTCGGTCTCTTTGCGAGCCACGACGTTGCCAAAAAAGTGCTTAAGAGTAATTCCGAGACCCTTGGCAAGGGCTGGCAAGAAACTCACGTCTTCAGGAACAGGTCGATTGACCTGAACCGTGCGGACTTTTTTGTTCCGATCGGAGACCGATAGAACGAGGAGTTCGCCTTTGGAGTCTGCTGGTGCTTCTGCGTGATGGCCCATGATGTTGGTCCCTTTTTTAGAGTAGTGCCAAGACCAAAGCGGTCAGCATCAGGTTGAGGAGTGCAAGTGGTAGGAGTTTCTTCCAGCCAAGGTCCATCAGTTGATCGGGACGGAAGCGGGGCAGGGTCCAGCGAATTGCGAGTTGCACAAAGCAGAGGAAGAGAATCTTCGCGCTGAAGATGCCAACTTGCATGAGCACCACAAAGCCGTGAGAGATATGGAGCTCCCAGCCAGCAATATGAAAGCCGTCTGCTTCGAGGAAGGGCACTTGGTAGCCGCCCAAGAAGACCGTCGCAATCACAGCTGCAATGAAGACAATCTCGATGAACTCGGCGAGGAAGAACATTCCCCAACGCATTCCCGAGTACTCGACGAAGTACCCGATAATCTCGGGCTCGCCCTCGGGCAAGTCGAATGGAGCGCGCTTGGTCTCGGCGATTGCCGATGTGAAGAAGAGGATAAAGGCGAGGGGCTGAACCACGATGCCCCAGTGGGCAGGGTTCGAGGTTTGCCACTGCACCATGGCGTCGGGCTCAAGTGTGCCCATGACTAGGAAGCAACCCATGAGCGAGAGCCCCATGGCGACTTCGTAGGACATCATCTGTGATGACGAGCGAAGACCACCGAGAAGTGCCCACTTGTTGTAACTTGCCCAGCCGGCGAGAACAGAGCCGTAGTTGGCTAGGGTGAGAATTGCAAAGTAGAAAAGCAGACCCCACTCAACATTGAAAACCTGCAGGTTGATAGCGTTGGTTGTATCGACAGGGTTTGCCGCGTAGATGACGCCGCCAAGCTCATTTGGGTAGATGGTTGGGCCAAAGGGAATGACTGCAAAGGCAATGAAGACCGGCGCCAGCGCCAAGATCGGAGCCAGGATGAAGAGCCCTTTGTGAGCCTTCTCGGGAATGAAGTCCTCTTTGAAGATCATCTTCACCGCATCGGCGACGAAGTGAAGGATTCCCCAAAGTTTGACGGGCCCAATGTTGGCGCGGTTTGGACCAAGACGGTCCTGCATCATCGCGCTCTGCCGTCGCTCTGCCCAAGTGAGCAGGGACGCCACCGGCATCACGAAAATCATGATGAGCGCGACCCACTTAATTGCAGCGGAGTCGAGTACCCAGAATATCCAGTCGGTTGTAGTCATGATCGAAAGCTCTAGCCTCTAGAGTGGGCGAAGCGGAGTTGAACCGGTGGAAGGTCGCGCCCCCATTCGGCATCGGAGAAAGCGGACACTGCAGACTTCATTTCGCCGAAGACTGCCTGTGCCGACTCGTAGGATAGTTCGCTGTCAAATGCGGTTGCGAGGTCGGCGAAGATTCGCCAACCAGGGCGAGCTTGACCAACCGCATCGTAGGCAGCTTGCATGCGCTGCAAACGACCTTGGAAGTTGGTGACGCTGCCGGTGTTCTCGGCCCAGGCCGGGACAGGAAGAGTGACATGTGCGTTGGATGCCAAGCCGAGTTCGTGATCGGCAATGACGACAAGGCAGTCAAGCGCCGCGGCTTTCGCCAGGGCTTCGCCACCTAGAGCGAGCTCGTGGCCCAAGACAATGAGTGCCTTGAGATCGCCGCCGAGGATGTCGTCTTCCAAGACTGCAAGGCCTCCAACTTCGAGGTCACCGAGGATGGCTTTGACACCAGCGCGGTTCGGGCTCTTGTCGGCTTTGCGAAGAATGTCATCTGCACGCTCTGGAGCAGGCGCTTCGCCTCCCATGTAGAGACGCTCGATTTTGAGAGCCTTTACAAGCTTGGCGAGAACGTAATTCTCTTCGTTGGTGCGATGCGGCGAGAAGACAACGCCAACCGCGCCGGCATGGGCTTGGACCGCTTCTTTAATCTTTGCAGCGGCAGCCTCGGTGGCGCGCTTCCAATTTGATGGCATGCCACCAACCAGGGGCCCAACGAGACGCTTCTCGGTAAGGCTGTGGTAGGTGAAACGACCTTCGTCGCACATCCAGTGCTTATTGACCTCGGGATTTTCCCTAGGAATGAGCCGGAAGGTGCGACCACCGCGGTGGTGAATCTCGATGTTGCAGCCCGTGCTGCAGCCGTTGCACGTAGACGGGGTGCTCATAAGCTCCCAGGCGCGCATCGTAAATCGATAGTCTTTGGAAGTAAGAGCGCCAACAGGACAGACGTCGACCGTATTAATCGAGTAAGGATTGTCGAGTCGCTTTCCAGGGGCGGTACCAAGCTCGGAGTGGTCACCGCGGTGACTGATCTCGAGTTGATGCTCGCCGGCAACCTCGTCACAAACGCGAATGCAGCGAGTGCAAAGAATGCAACGCTCGGCGTCTAAGACAATGTCTGGGCCAAGGTCGACGCGCTTAGGCTTGTGAACCTTTGGCACGTCGAGGCGTGAGCCTTTGTTGTCGTGATCGAAGTAGTGCTTTTGCAGCGTGCACTCACCAGCCTTGTCGCAAATTGGACAATCGACCGGGTGATTGAGCAGGGTGTACTCAAGCAGCTGGCGGCGAGCGTCTGTAGACGCCTCGTCTTTGGTGTGCACAACCATGCCGTCCGACGCCATGCCCTGACAGGCCGGCGTTAGCTTGGGAGCACCTTCAACCGACACCAGGCACTGCCTGCATACCGCCACGACTTCAAGCCCTGGGTGGTAGCAGAATGCCGAGATGGTGTTGCCTGCCTTCTTGGCGGCTTCGATAATATTCGTACCCTTGTCGACGGTCACTTCCACGCCATCGATGGTCAAGGTGACCGTATCGACTGCGGGCGGCGGCGCCTCAGGGGTTTCGACTTCTTGTTCTTTTGCTTCGCTCATGCTTTGCCTATGCGCGCGCTACTACTTGTCGCACTCGCCACCGATCATGTTGATCATTCCAAAGATCGGCACGATGTCGGAGATGAGACGTCCAGAGATGGTCTTGGTGACGGTCTGCAGGTTGATGAAAGAAGGAGAGCGACAATACGCTTTCCATGGGCGGCCGGTTCCATCGGCGACGATGAAGAATCCGAGCTCGCCGTTTCCACCTTCAACGAAGGTGTATGCCTCTCCAGGGTCGACCCGAACGCCGTCGACGATGTGTTTGAAGTGGCGAATCATGCCCTCGATGGTGTTGTACGTTTCGCTCTTATCGGGCATCACGCAGCGAGGGTCGTCGACCATGACTGGGCCTTCGGGGATTTGCTCAATGCACTGCCGCAAGATGTGCGTGCTCTGGCGAATCTCTTCAAGGCGAACGAGGTAGCGATCGAGACAATCGCCGCTGGTGCCAACAGGCACATCAAACTCGAGCTGGTCGTAGTTAAGGTAGGGGTGATCTTTGCGAACGTCGTAGTCGACGCCGCAAGCGCGAAGACATGGTCCGCCAAGGCCGTAGGCGATTGCATCCTCTTTGGTAAAGACGCCAACGCCAGCCATGCGATCGTAGAAGATCTTGTTGCCGTTCAAAAGCCCCTTGGCTTCGTCGAGCACGCCTTCCATGCGATTGAGAATGTCAGTTACTCGCTCGCAAAAGTCGGGGGTGAGATCGTGAGAGACACCGCCGACGCGAACGTAGCTGTGGGTGAGTCGTGCGCCTGAGAGTTCTTCTAAGAGCTCGTAGATCCACTCTCGCACTTTGACGAGAAAGAGGAAGGGAGCAAAGGCGCCAAGTTCCATTGCCGATGCGCCGACACACGTAAGGTGGTCGGTGATTCGCGATAGCTCGCTAATCATCACTCGGATGTAGTTGAGACGAGGAGGCAACTCGGTGATGCCCATCAGCTTCTCGACTGCCAATGCCCAACCGACATTGTTAATCATCGGCGAGACGTAGTTAAGGCGGTCGGTGTACGGGAAGACCTGGGTATAGGTCGCGTACTCAGACTCTTTCTCAAAGCCGCGGTGCAAGTAGCCAGGGTTAATGTCCGCTTCGACAACGCGCTCACCGTCGATGGTGAGTTCGATGCGAATGGTGCCGTGCATCGCAGGGTGCGATGGGCCCATGTTCACGGTCATCAGATCGTTTGGCATACCATCGGTGTCGTCGGGATCATCGACGTTCTTGCGACCTAGGATTAGTGTCTTTAATTCACTCACTGAGTTTCTCGGGATTGTCGTGGAGAGATTGGCGCAGAGGGGTTGGTGTTGCAGACAAGTTCGTTTCCGAACCAGTCCGAAGGACTATTCGTCTGTCCATTCTCGGCGCACTAGCGGGAAGCGGCGATCTTTTGGAAAGTCCTTGCGAAGCGGGAAGCCTTCGAATTCGTCGTAGAGATAGATACGACGCATGTCGGGGTGTCCTTCAAATTCGACGCCGTACATGTCGTAGGTCTCGCGCTCGAGCCAGTTGAAACCAACCCACAGACCCGAGAGGGTCGGAACTTTGAGCTTGCCCTCTTCGAGAGGAACCTTGACGCGAATGCGGTGGCGCTTGGTGACCGAGCGCAGCTGCACCACAACTTCAAAGCGGTGCGTCTCGCCCGGCAAGCCCATGTGATCGGTACAGGTGAGAAAGACCGGGTAGTCGAAAGCCATCTTATCGTCGTCACGAAGAAACGTGCAGACTTCGATGAGCTTGCCTGGCGCGACAGTCACACTCTCATCTTGGTGCTTGGAGTCGGCGCTTAAAATCGCGTCACCGAACTTCGATTTCAGAGCATCTAATACTGCTTGAGACATTTGCTTATGCTCCTTCGTTTTGGCGCTCGCGCCGCTCAAGAGCCTCGCGACGTTCGCGAACTTGATTGTGCGTACGACCTTCGGCGACCTTCTTTTGCAGAAGCATAATGCCGTCGAGAACTTGCTCGGGCCGTGGAGGGCAACCGGGGATGTAGACGTCGACCGGAATGATTTGGTCGATGCCAGGCACCACACTGTAGTTCTGATAGAAGCCGCCCGTTGATGCGCAAACACCAAAGGCGATAACAAACGCAGGCTCTGCAAGCTGGTCGTAAACGCGCTTAAGAGCCGGGCCTTGCTTCTCGGTAATGGTGCCCACCACCATCATCAAGTCGGATTGGCGAGGAGAGAAGCGCGGGAACTCTGCACCAAAACGAGCGATGTCGTATTTGGGTGCAGCCACCGACATAAACTCCATGCCGCAACAAGCCGTGATGAACGGATAGGTGAAGAAGGAAAACTTACGACCCCAGTTGGCGAGGTCTTCAAGTTTCGTTGTTGTAATTTCTAATCCCATCCGATTGCTTTCTTTCGCCAGACGTACGTTAAGGCGACCACGAGAATTGATACGAAGACAAACATCTCCGTGAAGCCAAAGAGGCTACTGCCGCCCGTGGGGGAAATACTTAGGTCTCGAAAAAGAACTGCCCATGGATACATGAAGGCGGCTTCGATATCGAAGACGAGAAAGAGGATGGCAACTTGGTAGAACCGAACGGAGTAACGCCCACGGGGCGAGCCGATTGGATCCGAGCCACACTCGAAAGGAAGGTTCTTCGCTGCGGTTAGGCGCTTAGGTCCGACAGCGGACGAGAGCACCGTGAAAATCACGCAGAACCCAAAGGCGAGGGCGATTGATGCCCCGAGAGGGATATAGATACCGAGTTCCAAAGCGGCGCCACTATAGACAACTTGGCGGCGGCCCGTAAGGTGAGGGGCATGCTTTTAGGGGGCGATCTCAAACCAGCGATTTCTGGTCGATTTGGCTCGCAGCGTGGAACACCCAAGCTAGGCGTTTTAGGCGGCAAACCGCCGGCGCCTGAAGCGTGTTTCTTTATCGCGATCGTTTATAGCGATCGACTGGCGCGTCGGGCGTGGGACACAGCATCTTCGAAGATTCGCATGAGCTGCTCGTCGGGAGCTGCCATGTAAATGCTTTCAGGGAAGGGTGCGTCGTGAGCGTGGATCTCTTGGGTGACCGCGCGAGCAGCTTCGGCAATGGTGATGGTGCCGTCGGCCGCGATCATGCTGGGCATTGCGAGAGTGCGATAGCCTTTGAGTTTGGCTGCGATGAGAGCCGCCTTGATGGCGCGCCGAAGCAGTTCTGTTGCAATGGGTGCGTCGGCATCCTTCGAAATCGGCACGAGGATGGCGCTACCAGCCTCTACAGCGCCTGCATCGGCAATAATCGCAGCACCGATGGCGAGTGGCGCCTTGGCCTTTAGCGCTTCCTCAAAGGCCTCTCCACCGTGTGCTGCGAGAGTATCGCGAACAGCATTGGTGAGAGTTCCGACAGAGTGGCAGGGCAGCACGATTGCGTCGACTGCAAGGTCGGCAAGCGCTGCATGGGCGATATGAATCTCCATGGTGCGCGCTACGCTAGCAGAGTGGATGCCTACACACAAGAAAAGCCCGACCAACAGGCCAGGCTTTTCAGGTAGTTAGATAGCTGTGAAATCGCGGAGGTCTTGAATTAGGTCTTGAAAAGGAGAAGATTAAGCTGCGAAAGCCTTCTCGAGCTGCTCTTCAACTTGCTCTTCAGAAAGCTCACGGACAACTGACATCTCTTTAACAATGAGAGTCTTTGCCGTGTCCATCATGCGGCGCTCGCCGAAGGATAGAGGCTTTGTGCTCTTGAGCCGGTAGAGGTCGCGGAACACTTCGGCAACTTCAAAGAGAGAACCGGTTTTGATCTTCTCCATGAAACCGCGGTAGCGGCGATTCCAGGTTTGCTTATCGATGTGAACGTCTTGATCGCTAAGGATTTCAAGAACTTCTTCGATTTCATCGTTGGTTGCTACAGAGCGAAGTCCAACTTGATCGGCTTTGTCTTTTGGTACTAGGATTTGCATCTCGCTGTCGAGAACCTTCAAAACGTAGAAAGCCATGACGCAGTTGTTGATTTCCTTGTTGTCGATACCAACGACCTCCGCGACGCCTTGTGCGGGGTAGACAGCTTTATCGCCGATTGAAAATTCGAGCATTGAGAAACCTCCTGAGATGATCCTAAGGATCTGGTGAGCCGGCCGTGTCAAAATGAAAGATGGCCGGGGTGGGTGGGATATGAAAGGAACTTGAGTCTGCCAACCTACAAAGCAAGTTGAGTGCCATGATAGCATCTGGTCTGACAGACTTTGAGCAACCTCTCACTTGTGAGAGCATTTCTAGAAGCATATTCACTGTCACTGAATAAAAGTCTTCTAAGGTGGCGCACTCTACCAGGATGAGCCTTCGTTTCAAGGCAAAAAACGTAAGTGCTTTGAATGCTTAGGTACGATTGACACAGGGCGTCATGGCCATTGATGAATTTCCAGGCTCTTGGCATGTCCAGCTCGACCGTGATCTGCGCTCCGAAATGGGCGCTCTTCGGCCGCGTCGATCCCGGCCACTTGGATAGTCATGAACACCCATATGTCCACCGATCGTGGGGTCAAGGAGCCGGTCTTGGCATCGCTGCACCCTAGAAGTCTTACCAGTCGTTATTCGTAGGTGAGAGTTCTCTTGAACGCTTGTGGCGATCTACTCGCCCATTCGGGTGATCGTGTAGCCCTTGGCCTTAAGTAGGGCATTCACGCTTCGAGGCCCAATGAGGTGCGCTGCTCCAACCGCGACAAAGGCGCCTTTCTCTGCAAAGAGCTCCTCGAGCTTTGGAATCCAGTTCGCGTTGCGGTCAAAAAGCAGTGCTTCGATTTTCTCCTCACCATTCTCTCCAAGCGAGCTGGTGTCCTGCATCTCTTCGAGGAGAGCTTCCGCATCGCCCTTGCGATACGTCTCAAGCATGGTCTTCATATCGGTAGCGTCTTCGCTGGCAAGCATCTCGCGAACGGTCTCGACGGTCATAACCTTCTCGAGCATAGCGAGTTGAAATGCCGCGTCTTCGAGGTAGTGAATCGGAAGCTCAGCAGTTTGCGCCTTGGCCACAACCGCAAGGTCCATTGGCATCGTCATCTTGATGCCCTGGATAGCGATCGCCGAAGCTGCTGCCGCCGGCTTCATTGGCAAGAGCATCTGGGCGGTTGGCTTGCCAACCTTTTTCTCCAGTAGCGCCCAGCTCTCTTCGCCAAGCAGGTCTTTTAGGTTTTGGTCTTTGGGAAGCATGAGCCCCATAGCGACCGTAACGTCGGTGATGTCTGCTTCGATGGTGAGTGACGATGCCGATGCGAGTGCCAGCCAGACATCCTTAGGCATCTCCTTGGCAGCGTCGACGCCCATGTGCATGGTGCCGAGCAGAAAGCCGCTTTCACCATTCGGCCCGGTCACGGTGTAGAAGAACGGGTTCTTGATTACGACAGCAGAGTCTTCGGCATCATTAACGGAGCCTTCAGCATCATCGGTAGTTGTCTCCGGCGCCGGCTCGACCTCGGTCGGAGTTGCTTCGGTTGCGGATTCTACCTTGGTGGCCACATCGGTCGCGGCAGGATCCTTCTCGTCGGCAGACTTTTTACAGCCTGTAGCGAGAAGGCAAATGGCTAACGAGGCAACGAGAACGAGCTTGTCGAGCATGTACCCGAGTCTACGAGTCGGCTCGCTAGATGAAACCCTCTCAACAAGAAATGATCTCAACTGACTCAGTTTGATGCCAAGCGCTTGACACTGCCGAGGGCGCTCTGTAAAAGACTCCACATCACGCGGGAGTAACTCAGTGGTAGAGTGCAACCTTGCCAAGGTTGACGTCGAGAGTTCGAATCTCTTCTCCCGCTCCAAACGAAAACACCGACCTTTTTAGGTCGGTGTTTTTGTTTTTGTTTGACCCGCGAGCGAGCTTGGCCTCTATAGAGTTCGACCCGAAACGGCAATTTTCCACGTAGTGGCAAATTCCGAGTAGGGCAACGAGGAGGGCGCAGCCCCCGCAGTTAATCTCTTCTCCCGCTCCAAACGAAAACACCGACCTTTTTAGGTCGGTGTTTTTGTTTTTGTTTGACCCGCGAGCGAGCTACGGCGACATGTCGCGAAAGCATCGAGGTTACGCCTGGATAGCGGGGCTGTTTCTCAATTGGTGGGATAAGCTCACTGCTGCCGCATGACCAGAAGCACGCCAAAGACGAGACCAGTCATTCATGGAGTAGGCCGCTGGGGGCATCCGAATCTCAGAACCTGGGAGCCGCAGAATCCAGACGATGTTGCCGAAGAACTCATGCTTGACATCGGTTCGCGTGGGAAGAAAGGGGCAGACAACTTCACACTTCGCGTGGCCACACCCACTGGGTTGAGTCGCTTGCCCTCAGAGCATGGAATCATCGCAACGAGGCCGCTCCTGGTGATGGCACGATACGACTACGCGGACCTGTGGTCATGGCTTGAGCAAACTGTCGAGACCTGTGGAGGGGAGACTTGGTTGGACTGCGTGGCTGAACTCCGTCAGTATTTTTCCTGGGAGTTTGAAGGGATGACCCGCGTCTGAGCGGGCGGAGTCGGTGGACAGCGGGCATGCGCTAGGCTCAGCGCCATGGACAAACTTACGCTTGGCTTAATGCTCACATGCGCAGCCCTTATCGGCTGCGTTGCAAGCACCGTTATCATGCCCGAAGTACGCGCCGGGGCGAGCGCAGCGCCTGCGAGTGCGAGTTCAGTGCGCTGGGAATATAAGTGCCTCAAGGGCAAGGAGTCGCCGGAGTCCCTTGCCCTTGCAGCAAACGTGCTCGGTGCCCAGCGCTGGGAAATGGTTGCTGCGTCGGTCCCCACCACGCGGAGTTTGGCAAGCGCTAGCTCGCACTGGTGCTTCAAGAGAGCACGTGCCACGCCGAATTCTATGCTGGCTCCTTTGCCGCCCCTCCCTGAAGGCGCTTAGTATTGCGGTTCCGAACTCGGTAAATGAGAGCAACAAACGTCTCTTCAGTGGCACCACTTGGCACTAAAAAACGTGTCGGGCGTCATGTTTGCGTAACGACAGCGAAAACACCCTTGCGTGCTGGCTTGCCAAGGTTGACGTCGAGAGTTAGGGCCGGGCGAAGCCCGAGTTGAAAGCCAAGGCTTCGTGCCGGAGCTTTCCACGCAGTGGCAACGAGGACGGCAACGAGCAGGGCGGAGCCCGAGTCTTTCGCGCCGCCCTGTTCCAAACTGCGCCAAGCAGTGTCAAAACGGCTCACCTGTACCTCTCAGAGGTCTCACATCGGGTGGCATAGCCGTGCCCTGGCTTGGATTGATTTGGGCGGTACGGTAAGAGGTTGGAATGCTTTTTCCCACGGTTTGGTTTCGCTTTGCGAGCGGGCGCAGCGCAGCACTGGGAAATGGCGACATCATCGGTCGTCTCGAGTCGGCGGCCCTTGTCATCGATGAACCAACAGTCTCCCAGGCACACGCCATGGTCAGCCTGCGTGAAGGCTCGTTCTATCTATTAAGCCTGCGAAGGCTCTTTGCCGTCAACGGCACGCCGACGAGCGAAATCTGCCTTAGCAAGGGCATGCGCATTGCCTTGGCAGATGGTGTCGTGCTCACGGTCCAAGACATCAAAATTCCCAACGAGTTGCAAACCATCGAGTCTGCGGGATTTGGCACTCGAGTTCTCCACCCTATCTCGAGCTTGTTCGCAGAGAGTCCGCCTCGGCTTGTCGCTCGTTATGAGCCGGATGCAGATGCGCATCTCTTGGCAGCCAGCGGCTCTTGGAGTTTGCAAATCTCTGGACAACCCGCCGCTCACGTAAAGGCTGGCGACCGATTTAAATTGTGCGGCCAGGAGTTTGAGCTCGGCACGATATTGCTTGAGTCGGAGCCAATGCAAATGACGCCAGCCTCTGGTGTGCTAATGCCTCTGCGAATCGTCGCTCGCTACGAATCGGTGGAAATCTTTCGCCACGAGCGCGCGCCGGTAGTGCTGAGTGGATTGTCCGCAAGAATCATCTCAGAACTTGTCGCATTTGATGGGCCCGTGTCGTGGGGCTTACTCGCACGCGAGCTCTGGCCAAGCGCAGGCGAGTCTACACTTCGCCATCGTTGGGACGTGTGCTTTGGACGACTTCGGTCGCGGCTTAAACAAAGCGGGCTGCGAAGCGATCTTGTTCGCAGTGATGGCAGTGGGCAAGTGAACTTGCTGCTGTACGAAGGTGATAGCGTTGTTGACTTGCTCTAAGTAGTTTTCTTATGAATGTCTCGGCTGCAGGTTGGACGGCAGCACCATTAGAGCTTGTCAGAGTTCTCGCACGCATCCATCTTGCGAACGCGCACGTCATCAAAACAGCGACGCACTTCTCCCAAGTCCTGTCCGTGGCGAAACACTCCCAAAAGGAGTACGGAGAAATTTCCTCGGTTCTCGTCGGGCGCAGCCTTTATGGCTGCTACTCGCACTCGTTGTGGGGGGGCTTGCGAGGCAAACTCACCCGAGAATTCGCAGCCTTCAACCACCGACGCGGCAAGTCTCACTTGGTGCCACGCGCCAAGCTCGTAGCCTTGTGCAATCTTGGAATCCACGGGAAACGAGACCACCTGGATTCCACCGCCCTCGTAGAAGTTCATATTCGTAAGCAAGGGATAACTGATATCGCTCACCATGTTGTCGTCGGTTAAACCGACAAACGGCGAGAAGTTGTAGATACTATTTGGACCGTTGGTGGGACCCAACTCGGGACGCACGCGAAACTCCACCACCGCATGCTCGCTCGGTTCGATGCCTATGGCGATGTAGGAATTGTTTCGCTCACTCGCCGTGCAACACACGACCTGGTTGCTAGGGGCGAGGCGATCTTCTTCAACCTTGCAGGTTCCCGTCGTAGTCCACGGGGGCAACCCTTCTTCAAAATCGAAGACTGGATTTTCCTGCGTCGCATCTGCATCGGCGAGAACCACGTCGCCTGCATCGACCACCGTCTCTTCGCTCGTCGGAGCAAAGAGCAGGGAGCAGCCCGTGAGGGCGAGCGTAAGGGCCGCCAAACCGGCCGATGGATACCGCAGCACAGGCAGACTGTAGCAAGGAGATCGACTGAGAGGAACACTTAGAAGCGGTAGCGCAGGCCAAGTTCGAGGTTGGGATTAACTTTGCCACCAATGCTTGCGATCTGATTGTCGGAGACGACGGTTCGATCTTGAATGTAACTAACGCCACCTCCGAGTTGAATGCCAAGCCCCGACTGCAGTTTCCACTCGTAGCCAATATTGGCAAAGCCACCGGTACCAGTTCCTGTGGCATCGTCGAGAGTGGCGGAGAGGTAAAGCGCTCCGGCTTTGATGTATGGCGTTGAACCCTGATCCCATAACGAGGCGACCACAGAGGGTAGAACCGCGTAGCCCGAGTCAAAGTCACTGAGCCATGAGGCTTGAAGTTCGAAGCTTAAATGCGGGATGGGCGAGACGATGATGTCCGCACCGATAGAGCCAACACCATTGCCAACCTTGTAGCCAACTCCAAACGTTGGCTTGTGCTTTGACGGTGCTTCTGCGTGGGCTGAGGTGCACACGAACGATACAAAACTCCATACGGCAAACTTGCTTAGGGCAAGTTCTGAGTCGCGCCAACATGCCTTCTAAACAAAAAAAACGCCACCTCGAAGTGAGGCGACGTTTTCCAGGCTGCTCAGCCGATTACTAAGAAAAATCCCGAAGGAGAGTTTCTACCTAGAGACCAGACGTCCGAGGGTCGCTTACGAGCTTGAGGCTCGTGATTTCTGTGCGAAGAAGTTGTCGCGAGTAGATGTGTACTGCGGAAACTTCGCCAGCGAAGGCTTTGTTGATGGGCTCTGCAGACAATGGTTGGCTGTTGTCTGTTCCTGCGCCGATGACCAGGGGTTCTTCGTTGCGAATCGTTCCTCCGGTGTAGGGATCAATTCCGCCTGCGATGTCGTCGACAAAGAGCGACATGCCTTCGTTGCCACCAAAGTTAAAGGCGACGTGGTGCCAGACGTTTGGAGTGACTGGTGGTGCAAGGATGTCGTACGACTCGTTGTTGCTTTGCAGCCTTGCGCGGACGCTGCCGTCGGCGTCGTAGTAGATGGAGAAGTGTCCACCGGCGCCGTTGCCGTTTGCATCTTTCGAAATGATGGCCTGCTCAATGCCTGGAGGGCCCGGCATGAACCAAAGAGAAATTGTTCCAGCGCTAAGCTCGTACATCTCGGCGGTTGGAACTTCGACGTAATCGTCTTGGCCATCAAAGAGCAGGCTGTTGCTTGGATTGTGAACCAACCCGCCCTGAAGAGTCCCCGCCATGAGGTTGCCCGACTCGTCTGCTGTGACCAGACCTGAGGTCTCGGCAAAGACCCATTCACCGGTGAGCGCTTGAACGCAGATGTCACCACCTGTGCAATCGTTGTCGATTTTGTCTCCGCAGAAATCGGTAGCACCGTCGTAGGCAAGAGCTTCGTTGTCGTTGCAGTCGGCGCTATTGGTTACGAATCCGGGAGGGAGTTCGCAGTCTTCTGCGGACGCCGCTGGATCGCCGTAGCCGTCGCCGTCGGTGTCGGCGTAGATCGTCTCGACATCGCTTGGGCGGCAGTTCTCGGTATCGGGAATGTCGGGATCGTTATTCTCTGGGACGGAGAAGCCACCTTCGCCAACACAGGCGGCAGTGGAAATTGTCATGGCGGCGAGCAGCCAGTTTCTAATCATGGTCGTAACTATAAGCAAACTCCGATCCACAGCGGGGAGGGCGCAATTGCCGGTAATGATTACAGTCGTCCGATCTCAGATCGTAGAGAAGACGGCAGCAGTAGGGAGTCGGGGCCCCCAATGCCCGGTGCCTACCCCCACCTACCTCTTGATGGCAGCGAATTTGGCGGCACTTGGGAGCGAGCACGTCTGGCGCCATCGCAGCCTGTCCTGCTAGTTTTCGGGAGTTGTTGCGTGGCCCCAATGGGCTATCTCAACCTTCCCACAAGGAACTTAAATGAACCGACTTGCGAATGTTTTTGTCGCCCTTTGCCTAGCTGCCGGGCTCACTGCCTGTGGTGGTGGATATTCTGGATTCATTATCCCCGTTGAGTCGGAACTCAAGCCTTGGGCGCCGCCCGAAGCCGAAGACCTTATGTCCGATGGCATTCCAGAGGCGACGGACGACAGCGACTACGAAGACTACGAGGATGAGGAAGAAGGCGATGCGCCGGATTCCCCCATACTCCCACCACAGCCAGCGCAACCCGCTGGTAAGTAACATTGCATCAAGCGTCCTCGCTGCTATTCCCGCTCGCATGAGTAGGGAATAGGCAGTGGTAGGAGCGCGTTAGGAGAACGTCTATGTGCGGAATCGTTGGCTATATTGGCCCGCGGCAGGCGACCCCGATCCTCGTGAACGGGCTACGCCGCCTTGAATATCGTGGTTATGACTCAGCTGGAGTCGCTGTCTGGGAGGGCGGAAGCGTCCGAGTTGTTCGGTGTCAGGGCAAGCTGCGCGGCCTTGTCGAGAAGCTCGAAGTGGAACCGGCCCCAGGCATGGTTGGCATCGGCCACACGCGCTGGGCAACCCATGGTCGCCCGTCGGATGCAAATGCGCATCCGCACCGGGTTGGTCGCATTAGCGTTGTGCACAACGGAATCATCGAGAACCACATGGCATTGCGCCACGAACTCGAAGCCTCTGGATCTACGTTTTCTTCTGAGACTGATACCGAGATTGTCGCGCACTTAGTTGCGGCCGAAATCGAGACCTCGCCAAACCTCACAGCCGCCGTTCAAAAGGCGCTTGGCAAGGTTGTCGGAGCATTCGCCATCGTCGTGATGGATGAGAGTAATCCCGAGACGTTGGTTGCGGCAAAGAACGCGTCTCCGTTGGTAATTGGGCTTGGTGATGGCGAGAATTTCGTCGCTTCCGACGTCACCGCAATTCTCGATGAGACCAAGGAAATGATTTTCATCGAAGAGGGCGAAATCGTCACGATTACTCGCGACTCTGTGGTGATTACCGATCTTGAAGGCAAGCCGGTTACTCGCGAAGCCAAGACAATTCGCTGGACCGCTGCGCAGGCGGAAAAAGATGGCTACCGCCACTACATGGCAAAAGAGATTCACGAGCAGCCACGAGCCGTCGCAGACACGCTCGCTGGTCGTATTGATCTTGAAAACGATACGGTTGTGCTGGACGGCAACGAGATTGACGTTTCCAACATCAAGCGCATTGTCATGGTCGCCTGCGGTACCTCGTACCACTCATCGCTCGTTGGTAAATTTCTGATCGAGCAAATGTCGCGCATTCCGGTCGAAGTCGATTTGGCGTCCGAGTATCGATATCGCGATCCGGTGGTTTACGATACCGACTTGGTCATCGCCATCAGCCAGTCTGGCGAGACCGCCGACACCATGGGCGCTGTGCAAATTGCCAAGGAGCGCGGCGCCAAGGTGCTTGCGATTAGCAATGTTCTGGAGTCGTCGATTCCCCGATTGGCCGATTACGCGTTCTATACCCACGCAGGCCCTGAGATTGGTGTTGCATCGACAAAGGCGTTCACCACTCAGTTGGTTTCGCTCACCCTCATTGCAATCCACCTCGGTCGGCAAACCGGTAAGCTCGCCCCCGAAAAGGCTCGCGAACTTCTCGCCGAGTTGCTGACGCTGCCAAATAAAATGGCAGACCTCATTGAGCACGGCGCTCAGTTGCAAGTCATCGCTCGTCGCTACGGCAACAGCAAAGGCTTTCTCTTTATGGGGCGCGGCAACCAATACCCAATCGCCCTTGAAGGCGCGCTAAAGCTAAAAGAGATTTCCTACATTCACGCTGAGGGCTACTCCGCCGGCGAGATGAAGCACGGGCCAATTGCTCTTATCGATGAGAATCTGCCAGTCGTAGTACTTGTGCCAAAAGGCCCGCTCTACGATAAGACGGTTTCCAACCTTACCGAGGTGCGTGCACGCGAAGGAAAGATCATTGCAATCGCGTCTCGCGGTGACAACGAGATTGGTGCGCTAGCCGACGAAGTTGTGATGATTCCCAATACGCTGCCCGAGTTGCAGCCCATCCTCTCCGTGGTTCCGCTGCAGCAACTCTCGTATTACGTTGCGGATCACAAAGGCACAGATATCGATCAACCTCGCAATCTTGCCAAGAGCGTTACGGTCGAATAGGAATATGGTTATGAAAACGCAAGCTCTCGCCAAAGTACTGGCACTTGGACTGCTCTTTGCCGCCGCATGTGGCGGAACCCAAACTGGTGACGGAGGAGAAACTCCAGGCCAGACGCACTCAACTCCTCGCGGCAATGGCGATGGTGCCAGCGATGATGACATCGACATCGACTCCCCACTGCACACGCCAGGCGCAGCGGATGCTGGCGAGACGATGCCAGGCAAATCCGATGCACCGGTGACGTTCGTTATTAAGAACAGTGGTTCGGATACGCTCTTCCTAAATATGGATAAGGGCCTGCAGGCGGTAATTAGCGGGTACTCGGGAAAAGTTCCCAATGCAAAGCAACTGCTTCTCTTCCCAACGCACTGCACAGCATCTTGTGATTCCGAAGCGGCGGATATGTGCCCGGTTTGCGAAGAGCCGCAGCGGGTTAAAGAGATCAAGGCTGCCGAGAACCACGAGCCGATTGAACCAGGCTCGACCTACGAGGTTCCCTGGGATGGGATTGCTTTCAAAGACAAGCGGACGAAGAAGGGAACTCGAAACGGCAAACGTGTTGCCTGTAACTGTTTCGAGACGTTGGATCCGGAACCTGAGGACTACACAATTCGGGCCTGCGGTTTGCGAAAGACTCAGTCGGCAAAGGCTCGCTCCCAGTACCTCTGTGTTGAAGCATCGATAACGCTGCCGATTACCGAACCTGTTCGGCTCGAGCTCGACTTTGACAAGTAAGCCGGGAGCAAAGAGCGCAGCCAAAGGCGCTTCAGCGGGCGGCGCCCTCACGCATTTCGATGCAGAGGGCCAGGCGCGCATGGTCGATGTGAGCCCGAAGCCCGAGACGCATCGGGTTGCGGTGGCGAGTGGCAAAGTGCTTATGAAGCCATCGACAGCCAAGCTCATTGCAGCTGGCAAGATGAGCAAGGGCGATGTACTTGGCATTGCTCGAGTTGCCGGCATTCAGGGAATCAAGCGCACCTCAGACCTTATTCCGCTCTGCCATCCACTGCGCATCTCGGGTGTTGATATCGCGATGAAGGTCAAGACGAGCAGCCCAGCCCGGGTCGACATTCGGGTGGAGGTGCAGGCGGTGGATCGCACCGGCGTTGAGATGGAGGCGCTGACAGCCGTCTCCGTAGCGGCCCTCACGATTTACGATATGTGCAAGGTGGTTGACCGGGGCATGCGCATCGAGGCTGTACAGCTTGAAGAGAAGCTTGGCGGCAAAACCGGCCACTGGAAGCGCTAACCAGCTAGGTCACGAAAATGGCCTTGAGCGCCCACTGAGGGTAGGCTTGCCTATCCGGGGGGCAAGCATGTCGAGTGACGAGAAAAAAGTCAGACCTGTAGAGGTTGAAGTTAAGGGCAAGACTCGCGTTGAGATTCTTGAACAAATTGATCTCTTTGCAGGCCTTGGCCGCGAGCACTTGGCTCGCGTTGCTGACATTGGCCAAGAAGAGCACACCAAGTCGGGGCAGAAGGTTTTTGACGAGGGCACTCCAGGCGACAAATTCTATGTCGTTTTAGAGGGAGCCGTTCGCATCAGTCGCATTGTGCCAGGCATGGGCGAAGAGGCTCTGGCCGTGCTTCGTCCAGGAGCGTACTTCGGCGAGATGTCACTTATCGATTCATCGCCAAGGTCGGCCACGGCAATCGCGCACGAGAGCCTCGATACCTTTTGCATCAATCGCCGCGACCTCGAAGATCTGCTTTTTGTGGACCGCGATTTGGCCTACGAACTTCTCTGGAACTTCGTAAGAACTCTTAGCGGGCGTCTTCGCGCAACAAACGATAAGATGACCTTCTTGGCTACGTCCAATAAGTTCTAGCGAATGGTAAAGCGCTGCAGTCTGATCGCCGCACTGTGCTTTGGCAGCGCCGTTGCGCACGATCGCCAGGCCTGGGCAGAAGATGATGATCCTTCTGCTTCCTCGGGGCGATTTGGCCTTGTGCTGGCACTTCGCGACAATCTGGGCGACCTAGGCGACCTCTACAACGTGGGTTTTCTGTGGGGCTTTCACGCAGGCCTGGACAAGCCGGTTGGCGAGTCGGATTGGCACGTTGGCCTTGCTTGGAACACGCTTGTGCGCGGCTACTACTTCTCTTCGGACCGAACCCAGGTGAACAATAGTATTCATCTCACTGAAGTGAACTTGGGCATCAATGCCAGCCATACGGTTTTCCGCGAAGGACAGCGTGCCTTTGGCACTGGGGGCGCGGTCTTGTTGCTAAGCAATCTGCCAATTCCCCCGGCCGACAAGCGCCGCTACGTTGGTTGGTACGCAGGTGTTGGGTACAAGCGAAACATTGTTGGTGAGTGGAGCTTGAGCGGCGAGGCTCGGTACTCGCGTCTAAGTCACGGCCTTGCCAATGTGAATCTTGTTATTGGCATTACGGCTGGGCTTTAGGCCCAAGGGCCGCATGCCAAAGCACGCCCCGTTACTAAGGCTGCACACCCACGGCGCCGACGATGGCGGCAAAGCTCTCGCCAAATGCACTGAGGCCAAGATCGGTTACCGCACCACCGCCTTCAAAGCGCACACGCCGAAGCCCCTGGTTCTCGGCGATAAGAACAAGTCCTAGAAGGTCTCCGCGAGCAATTTGTACTAAGTTTGCCGGAAGCTGCGGGCGAGCCCCTTGATAGGCGAGTTCACCTGCGTTCTCGAACGGCGCATTCGCATTCGCTGGATCGTAGCTGAGCTTGTAAACGGCATTGCCGAAACCACTCACAACAATGGCCGCATCGTCAAAAGGCGAGGTTGCGATGGCGAATGGATCGTCGATGGGAGTGAGCACCTGCACCTCTTCGATGCCATCGGAATCAATCCGTGCAACTCCGACGCGATTTGGAAGCCCACTAAATCCGGAGTTATCGCCTAGGAGCACAAACTTGTCATCGGCAGTGATGGCCATCGATCCAACGATAGCGTCGCGGTCGGGAAAGACGGTTGTTGAGGAGAGCGGGCTGGCGAAGGAGTCTGTTGTAAGCAAGTGCAGGTCTTGCTCGAGTGGGGAATCGCCAAGGTCGTCTGCGGCCACAAGTGCATCGCCGGTACTTGTCCAGCGCATGGCCCACGGCAGCTTTCCTGCGGCCACAAGGCCCTCGTCCACAATCGAATCATCGCAGCCAATTGCCAGGCGCGCGATTCCGCCACCGTTCTCGCGCCAGTTCGCGCTAAGAACGTATGCATAGTTGCCCTCGGCTTCTACGGACACTCCGCTTGCGTAGAACTCCTCGCTAAGCGAGCTCTGCAGCACGGTGACATTGCCATCATCGTCAATACGAAAAACTCCTAGGCTGCCATCGTCGAGAGCAACGAAGCCAAGTTTGCCATCGGGCGTAAACTCGACAACCCCGCCGCTCGCCCGTCCCATCTCAAACCGCTTACCTGTGGCGCTGAGCGTGCCGTCGGTGGCGAGCTTGAGCACCTCCCATGCGCCGGACTGTTGCCCCTCGTCGTTGTACGGCCTTGCCACGACAACGAATCGCTCTGCAGTTGCCGGCCCTGGTTCTCTCTCGCAGTCGACACCACCACCATCAGGAAGGGTTGAGGCATCGGCAGCAAGGGCGCCGCCGTCGACTCCTGATGAGTCCTCAGCTCCACATGCCCATAGGGTGGGCAAGGCGAGTGATACGAGGGCAATGTGAGAAATAGACCTAAGCGGACTCATAGCGCTCATACTTCTCACGACCAGCGGGATTTTCAAGCGCGAACGACGACGAGTTACTACGTCGGGTCAAACCGAAAGAAAGAAAGCCTCACATCCGAAGATGCGAGGCTTTGTTTTGCGAGCGCCGGTTGGTGGTTTTCACCGATGGTGTTAGCCGAGATGGCTTAACCGAGATGGCTTAACCTAGATGGCGCCAGCGTCGATTGCTAGAAAGAGTGTTAACCGATTTTGCCTTGAAGAAGGAAGGCGATGATCAGCGCGTAGATAACAAGGGACTCGATAAGAGCGAGACCAAGAATCATTGGCGTGAAGATACGGTCAGCCGAAGCTGGGTTACGAGCGATGCCTTCAAGAGCAGCAGCTGCTGTCTTGCCTTGACCAAGAGCTCCACCAAGTGCGGCGAGGCCGATGGTGAGACCACAAGCCATTGCGATCCAGCCGCCGTTAGAGATGCGAGCGGCTTCAAGCATGGCGTTTGAATCCTGCGCGAATGCGGCAGAAGAGAAGCCCATTACGATTAGGCCGGCGGTCATCATGAGAAGAAATTTTGCTTTGCGGTTGATCATTGTATTTTCCTTTTGCGTTCGTTGCTGGCGAGCCGTGGCTCTATATCTGAAGTTGGTGATGGGGGCTAGTCGAGCTAGCGCCTAGTGGTCGTGAGCTGTAGCCATGGAGATGTACACCATGGAAAGTAGACAGAAGACCAAGGTTTGAACGATGCAAACCAAGAGCCCGAGAATTAGGAAGGGCACCGGAACCAAGATTGGAACCAGGGCAAAGAAGGTGAAGACCACTTTGTGATCGGCAGCCATGTTGCCCATGAGGCGAAGTGCCAAGGACGCTGGGCGTGCCACGTGGCTGATAATCTCGATCGGAATCATCAGCGGAGCGAGAAGCGGAAGCGGGCCAGCAAAGTGCTTGAAGTACGCAATGCCATGCTCTTTAACGCCGTAGAAGTGGGTGGCAGCGAAAACCAGGAGGCCGAGGCCGATGTTGGTCTTAAGAGTTGTTGTTGGAACACCAAAGCCCGGGATGAGCGCCATGATGTTGGAGAAGAAGATGAAGAAGGCGAGGGAGCCGATGAGTGGCAAGTGCTTCTTGGCGCCTTTAACGCCCATCACTTGCACCATCATTCCGTAGGTGCCGTCGACGATCATCTCGAAGAAGGTGCGAAAGCCGAATCCCTTTGGAGGAATCATGCCGTCCTTCTTTTTAACGCTAGCGTTAAACTTCATCGATCCGAAGATGACGATGGCGACAACAATCATGGCCCACAAAACGTGAGTCAAGGTGAAGTGAGTCGAGCCAAACATGAGGCCTTCCCACTTGCGACTAAGCGCGTTGTCGGCGTTACCCCAGAGTTCGCGGAATGCGGGAAGCTCTAAGAGGAAATCTGTCCAGGAACCGTGTTCGCCCATGCTTCTTCTAGCCCAATAGCGCAGCGCCGGTCATGAAGCGAATGCTCTCGACCATGATCGACACGAGAAAAACCGAAAAACCGATCCCCAATCCAATGGGAGAAATCGGCAAGAGAAATACCGCCAAAGCAGCGGCGAGAATAAGCCCCGACATTTTGGGGATAAAGAGAATCGCTGCACGCCCCTGCTTCTCAGCACCAGCAGCAAGCAACTTGGTTACAAGGATGCGAACTAAGCTGAAGTTGAGGCAGGTGAGAATGACGCCGGTTAAGACACCGAGCGTGAACGTTGTGCCGGTGACGCCAGCGCAGATAAGCACCAGTGCAACACCGAAGATGTAGTTGAGTTTCTCGATACGAGTGAGTGCGGCCGGGTCCATATTAGTTGGCGCCCTTTCCCGCAGCAGCCTTCGCTTCTAAGGCGTCGCGTGCAGCATTGGCCTGTACTTGGTTGGCGGTGCGAATAAGGCCGTTGAAGCCCGCCGCAACACCAAAGAGCAAACCCACGAGCATGAGCCAAGGGCCGGTCTCGTATTTGCTGTCGAGCCAGTAGCCAATGCCCCAACCGATGCCTGTGGCGAGCGCCATCTCAAGCCCAACAGACGACACTTTGGCCGCCTCAAAGAATGGGCTTGGGCGATCTTCGCAACGCGTCACACTGCCAGCCGCATTTCGGGCTGGTTGGTGGGTCGCTGATGTGGTCGATGAAGTCACGGAACTGCTCGGTATCTAGGTGCAAAGTGCCTTAGATCGGGCTCCTGGTATCACGCTCAGACTTAGGCGTCAACAGGGGACGTCAATCACAATAAGGTCATAGATTCGCGGGCCGCAGCAATGATCTCGTCGACTTCCTCTTCGCCGTGCGCGAGGGACAAAAACATCGCCTCAAATTGCGATGGAGCCAGGAAGATCCCGCGCTCACGCATGGCTCGGAAGTACTTGGCGAAGCGCTCTGTGTCCGACTTTTTGGCGTCGGCGTAGTTGTGAACCGGGCCCTCTTGGAAAAAGAGCGTCAGCATGGAGCCAACTCGGTTGATGCACGCCGGAATGCCCGCATCGGCAGCAGCTTTTTGGAGACCTGCCTCCAGCCGCGCACCAAGCTCTTCGAGCCGCTCGTAGGTTTGTGGTCGTCGCAATAGTTCTAGGGTCTTGAGCCCGGCAGTCACCGCCAAGGGGTTTCCGCTAAGAGTTCCAGCTTGGTAGACCGGCCCGAGTGGTGCCAGGGCGTCCATGATGTCTGCCCGCCCGCCAAAGGCAGCCAGTGGCAAGCCTCCGCCGACGATCTTGCCAAGGCAGGTGAGGTCGGGCTTCACATCGTATAGGCCTTGGGCGCAGCCGTAGCCGACGCGAAAGCTCGTCATGACTTCATCGAGGATGAAGATTGCGCCGTGCTTGGTTGTTAGCTCGCGGATTCCTTGCAGGTATCCAGCTTGGGGAGGCACGACGCCCATGTTGCCAGCGACTGGCTCGATAATGATGGCGGCGACTTGATCGCCAATTTCCTCGAAGACTTTCTCGAGGGCGGGCAGGTCGTTGTAAGGCACCAAGACGGTGTCTTGGGCAGCGCCCTCGCTAACGCCGGCAGAACCGGGAATGCCGAGGGTGGCAGCGCCAGACCCTGCGGCGACTAATAAGAAGTCGGCATGGCCGTGGTAGCCGCCGTCAACTTTGATGAGCTTGTCGCGGCCAGTAAAGCCACGGGCAAGGCGCACCGCAGTCATGGTGGCCTCGGTTCCCGAGTTTACAGCGCGAACCTTGTCGACCGATGGAAGCGCCTCGCAAATAACCTCGGCGAATTCGACCTCAACGCTGGTTGGGGCACCAAAGGAGGTTCCCTGGCTGAGCGTCTCGTTAACCGCATCGAGCACTTCATTGTGGGCATGCCCAAGAATGAGAGGCCCCCAAGAGCCGATGAGATCGATAAAGCGATCGCCATCGGCGCTGTACACGTGGCAGCCGTCGCCATGAGTGATGAAGAGCGGCGGCGCACCCACGGAGGAGCACGCGCGCACCGGGGAGTTTACGCCCCCGGGAATTACCGCGTTGGCACGAGCAAAAAGCGCTTCTGAGGTCTTGGTGTTCATCTATTCGTCTTCTTCCTCGGCGTCGTCGGTGTCATCAGCGTCTTCGTCGCCATCTTCGTTCATGGTTGCGACAACAGCGTTCATGTCGACCGGCACCGTTTCTTCACCGATTGCTTCAGGGACTGCGGCTGGTACGGCTTCGGGGACACCATCGTTGTCTGAGGCAGAACTGTCTGACGCAGAACTGTCTGACGCAGAACTGTCTGACGACTCAGAACTTGTCTCGCCCGCATCTTCGCTCTCGTTCTCGTCTTCGTCCGGCTCAGCGAGCCGTTCGATCGAAGCGACGATTTCGTCATCGTCAAGACGCATGACTCGAACACCTTGTGTGTTGCGACCTTGCATCGAGAGTTCGGAGGCGCGCATGCGGATAAGCTTGCCTTTGTTCGAGATGAGGATGAGGTGGTCATCCTCGCCTGCGAGGCGAACGCCTGTGACGGCACCATTTCGACCCGACGTCTTAATGGCGATCATTCCCTTGCCGCCGCGGCCTTTTGCCGAGAATTCGGAGACCAGAGTACGCTTGCCATACCCTCGCTCACAGACAGTAACTAGGCTTTCTTCTGATTCTGGAGAAATCGCTACCATGCCCACAACTTCGTCTCCTTCGCGAAGACGAATTCCGCGAACACCGCGTGCGTCGCGACCCATGACGCGAACTTGCTCTTCTTGGAATCGAGCAGCCAAGCCGTTCTTGGTGCTGATGAGCATGTCCATGTTGCCGTCGGTGAGGCGCACATCTACAAGTCGGTCGCCTTCGGCAATGCCGATGGCGCGAATGCCCGAAGAGCGAATGCTATCGAACGCCGTCGCATCGGTTTTCTTAACCGTTCCGTCGCGAGTTGCCATGAAGACGAACTTGCCGGCGAATTCGTTGCCGCGAATGGTTTGCATTCCGACAACCCGTTCGCCGTCTTGCAGATCAATGACGTTAATAAACGGCTTGCCTTTGGCTGTTCGAGAACCTGCGGGAAGCTCGTAGACCTTCTTTAGGTAGGCGCGACCGTAGCTTGTGAAAAGCAGGATGAAATCGTGGGTATTGGCTGCAAAGAGGTCGACGACGAAGTCGTCATCGCCACCGCTGCTGGCGCCCTTGATTCCGCGACCACCGCGGCTCTGCGCCTGGTACTCGCTAAGAGGGGTGCGCTTGACGTAGCCCTGGTGGGTACGCGTAACAACCATCTCCTCGACGTCGATGAGCTCTTCGTGAAGGATTTCGCCCTCGGCATCGACAATCTGGGTTCGGCGCTCGTCAGCGTAGTTCTCGCGAATTTCGCGGAGTTCGTCGACGATGCACGCCATGAGCTTGCCTTCGTCGGCCAAGAGGCCTTCGAGGTAATCGGTAATTTCCCAAAGCTCCTTGTACCTGGCCTCGAGCTTTTCTTTTTCAAGACCGGTGAGTTTGCCAAGCCGCATATCGAGGATGGCTTGTGCTTGCCTGGCCGACAGATATACGAAGCCCGCTTCGCGTGCGGCGGTAACCTCTTCCTCGGGACGACCAGCGCGTTCGAGGAAGCCGTCGAGACCAGACATTTTCTCAGCGATGAGTCGTTCCTTCGCCTCGGCGGTGTCTTGCGATGAGCGAATGATGGCAATCACTCGGTCGATCTGCATGACCGCGAGGCCAAGACCTTCGACAAGCTCGCGCTCCTCACGCGCCTTGCGCAAGTCGTAGAGGCTGCGCCTGGTGACAACTTCACGTCGATGCTCGACAAAGACGTCGAGGCACTCGCGCAGGTCGAGCCGCTTTGGGCGACCGTGCACAATTGCCAAGGTGTTGATGCTGAAGTTCGACTGCAGTTGGGTCGACTTGTAGAGGCTGTTCAGCACGACCTGATCGTTTGCGTCGCGCTTTAGCTCAAAGACGACGCGAATGCCGTTGCGATCACTCTCGTCGCGAATGTCGGAGATGCCGGTGAGCTTCTTGTCCCGCACCATGTGGGCGGTTTTCTCAATCCAGCTGGCCTTGTTGACCATGAAGGGGACCTCGGTGACGATAATCGCCGTGCGGTCCTTCTTGAACTCTTCGAAGTGCACCTTGCCGCGCATGGTGACGGTGCCGCGACCAGTTTGCTGCGCAAGGCGAATGCCGTTGCGGCCCTGAATAAAGCCACCTGTTGGAAAGTCGGGCCCAAGGACAATCTTGTTGAGGTCGTCGAGGGTAAGGCTTGGGTCTTCGATGATCGCAAGCGTCGCATCGATAACTTCGCCGAGGTTGTGCGGCGGAATGTTCGTCGCCATACCAACGGCGATGCCCGATGAGCCGTTGATAAGCAGGTTTGGAACCTTGGTGGGAAGCACCGTTGGTTCCATCTCTTTGTCATCGTAGTTCGGCTGATGATCGACCGTCTCTTTTTCGAGGTCGGCCATCATCTCCGAAGCGATGCGGTTCATGCGGCACTCGGTGTAACGCATAGCAGCCGGAGGGTCGCCGTCGATAGAGCCGAAGTTTCCCTGGCCGTCGACGAGCATGTAGCGCATCGAGAAATCTTGGGCCATGCGGACCATAGCGTCGTAGACCGCAGAGTCGCCATGAGGGTGGTACTTGCCGATAACGTCACCAACGATGCGAGCGCACTTTAGGTAGGGACGGTTCCACAGGTTGGAGAGCCCCTTCTGCGCGAAGAGAATGCGTCGGTGTACGGGCTTGAGTCCATCGCGTGCATCGGGCAGGGCGCGCGACACAATCACGCTCATGGCATACGCCAAAAACGAGTGGCGCATCTCTTGTTCGATGGCGATGGGGTGGACGTTCTTGTCGAGTAAATCGGTCATAAATCTTGCCTGGTACTGACTGGATTCCGAAGCTCGAATCGCGAGCCGCCGGATGCAATCTTTTGCTTTGATTGCAGTCGCTTAGAGCCGGCTTCTATAGCCCACCGAAGGCCCATTTCACAATGAGCGATCACCACTAAGAACTGTTTGATTTCATAGGCTTAGTGGCGAGATCGGCGTAGTCCTCTCGACAGCGGAGTGAGTGTTATTCAGGTGCGCCTGCGCGGGCCTGGCGCTGCCCCTCAGCAACGTCGACACGGCTCAGCAGCAGCGCGCCGATGGCAAAGAAGCCACTGATTGCGAGGATGGCGGGACTCGACGATCCGGTGAGCGAAATGATGACGCCAAAGAGCAGGGGACCAAGAATGCCTGCGAATTTTTCAAACACTGCAAAGAGTCCGAAAAACTCTGAGGACTTGGCCTTGGGGATGAGCGTCGAAAACAGTGAGCGACTAAGCGCTTGCACGCCACCTTGGACAAGGCCAACGAGGGCAGCTAGCAAGTAGAAGTGCGTCATCGTGGTCATGAAATAGCCAAGGACACTAACGCCGCAGTACACGAAGAGGCAGATGTAGATGGATGTCTTGGCGCTTAGCTTTGATGCCACTTGTCCAAAGGCGAAGGTTGCAGGGATGCCAATGAATTGCACTAAGACAATTGCCGTGATCATTGCCGACGAGTCGAGTTGCTTTTCGCGGCCGTAGATCACGGCAAAACGAATGATGGTGCCAACCCCGTCGTTGTAGATGAGGAATGCCAGCAGGAAGAGAGCGGCTTGTCTATACTTTCGCAGCTCAGAAAATGTCTGTTTAAGGCCGGCGAGGCTGTTGCGAATAACGGCCGATGTCGTTTGCCCAGGAGGCACCTCAATGTGAGGCTCAGGAACCTTGCGAAAGAGCGGGATTGCAAAGGCAACCCACCAAAGGGCGACGATGACAAAGCTTGCGCGCGTTGCCACTCCTGCATCGGCGAGCCCAAGCATGCCCGGGTGTTTGACGAGCTGAATGCAGAAGAGCAGGACAATGCCGCCAGCGACGTAACCAAGCGCGTAACCCGCCGTCGATACCCGGTCGACTTCGTCGTGGTCAGCGATATGAGGCAGGAGCGAGTCGTAGAAAACGAAGCTGCCCATAGCGCCAATGTTGCCCAAGCCAAAGAGCACGCTTGCCCACAGCCACTGGTCCGAGCCAATGGTCACCATGCCGATGGTTGCGCCGGCGCCAAGTGCCATAAAGAAGGCTAAGAACTTTTTCTTTACTGGTGCGGTGTCGGCAACCGCACCGAGGATTGGTGCAAGCACCGCAATAATCGCCAGCGCAATGGTTGTGGTGAAGGCCAGGCGTTCACCGGCGATGTGCGGGTTGAGTTGAATGTCGGTCGCATTGGCAACCTTGGCGTAGTAGATGGGGAAAATCGCTGTGACGATGACGGTGATGAATGCCGAATTCGCCCAGTCGTAAAGCGCCCAAGCTCGAAGCTCTGGGCGACCAAGGCCAATCTTTTCGCTAAGTCCCACGCAGCGAGGCTACCACCGAGCTCTCGGTATGGCGCGCAGCTTGGAAGCCCGCAGGAAAGCCCGCTTGGCATTGCCAACAAAGACCACCGCTCTGAGAGCGCTCGGCGGTTTGAATGCGGAAGCTGCGCGCTCTAGGATGCCCGCGTGACCATTGCAGTACACCACCGAGGCTCCGGGAGCGAGAGCGGCCCCAATCGCTCGCTTCTGATGATTCACGGCAGCGCCGCCGACCACACAACTTGGACCGTGCAGTTTGCTGGCCTAAGGGATGACTTCGCCATGCTCGCCTACGACCGCTGTCCTGCGGCGGCGTACACGGTGGAAGAGCACGCTGACGATGCCGCCGAGATTCTGCGCTCTGAGGTAATGGGGCCGTGTGCGGTTGTGGGCTCGAGCTTCGGTGCCATTGTGGCTCTTGACTTGGCGCGGCGCTATCCCGAGCTTGTTGGCGGTCTTGTGCTCTGCGAGCCGCCGTTGGCCGAGAGCGACTATCTCGCGCCAGTTCCCGATGGCTTTGCCTGCCGCTTTGATGCGACTGCCGCCCGAGACGGTGGCCCAGCTGCCTCAGAGTTTTTCTTGCGCTCGGTTTTGGGCAACGTCGCCTTCGATCGAATGCCAAAGGTCTATCGGCATCGCTCGATGGCAGCCCATGCACAGATTCGCGCCGACATGGTCGCTCTTGCCCGCTACCGCCCTCGCTACGAGGAACTCGCAGGGCAAATCAACGGCCCTGTGCGGCTGCTCGGCGGCGAGCGCTCGTCGAGCTTTTACCGCGCAACCCTCGAAGGGCTGCACGCCGCAATCCCCAATTCCGAGCTGCGCATTCTCCGCGGCGCCGGGCACATGATGCACGTTGATGGCCATCGGCAATTTGCCGAGGTCTTGCGGGCGCTTTAGAGGTCTTGCGGGCGCTTTAGAGGCCTGGCGAGCGCTTTGAGACGCTACGCGGGCACGAGGTCGAAGTGTCCCGCTTCCCGGGCTGTCTTGCGATACTCCTCCATCACGGCAATGAAGGTCTTTGCGAGCTCTGGATCAAATTGCGTTCCCGAGCAGCGCAGTAGCTCTTTGACGGCAACTGCGTGGGGCAGGGCTTTGCGATAGGCACGATCGCTTGTCATGGCGTCGTAGGCATCGGCTATCGATACGATGCGCCCTTGAATCGGGATGTTTTGGCCGGCGAGATTGCGTGGATAGCCTGCACCATCAAACCACTCGTGGTGACACCAGGCGGCGTCGATGAGGTTTTGCATGCAGGGAATCGGCGCCATGATGCGGCGACCCTTATTGGGGTGCTCGCGGAAAATGGTGATTTGATCGCTTGTGAGACGCCCGGGCTTGTTGAGCATGTCGTAGCGGATGCCAATTTTGCCAATGTCGTGCATGAGGCCGGCTTGCACGATGGTGCGAACCTCGGCGGGCCCCATTCCGAGTTTCTCGGCCAAGAGACCTGCGTATCCAGACACGCGCTCGGAGTGCCCGCGGGTGTAACGGTCGCTTTCTTCGAGAGCTTGGGCAAAGCCCAGGACGGTGTGTTGGTAGTTGTTCTCTAAATCGTGATTGGCTTTGCGAAGCTCGTCGTTTCGCTCGAGCAAGTCGTCGTAGAGCCGCGCATTGTCAATGGCAGACGCCGCTCGCGAGGCCAGGACCGATAGCATCTTTCGCGCGCCCTCATCAAAACTCTTAGAGGCCGAGAATGAGAAGACGTTGAGCATGCCAATGAGGCGCCCAGCAACTTGCAGCGGAACAGCAACGAAGGAGTGCAGGGGCCGCTCGCTAGAGGTCGTGGTGAAGAACCGCAGAGCCGCGTCGCCGTGGGCAAGAATTGGCTTGCCACGCTCCAGATGGCTCTGCAGTGTTGGCAATTCCAAACTGGGCATATGAGCATCCGAGATGGGATCGATGTCGTCTTGGACGCGTTTGATGCGCTCGATGTAGTTGCCGGTTACGGGATCTTGCAAGTGCAAGGTCGCCAGCTCGCCGCCCGATTCATCGAGAGTTGCCCGCAAGATAACGTCGAGAACCTGGTCGATTTCCAGGCTGGTGGCCATCGCTTCGGAGACTCGGTAGAGGGTGAGAGCCTCGCGGAGCCGAATGTTCTCGGCCTTGAGCTTTCGACGCTCGAGGCCACGTTGAATGATCCGCACCACTTCTTCGACCTTGAAGGGCTTGAGTACGTAGTCGTACGCGCCTTTCTTCATCGCTTCGATAGCGGTCTCGACAGTGCCAAAGCCCGTCATGATCACCGTAATGACATCGATGTTCTCGGTCGTGATCTTCTCGAGAAGCTGGATGCCACTCACTCTTGGCATCTTTAGGTCGGTGATGACGATGTCGTACTGCCGCATTCGCAACTCGGTGATGGCATCATCACCGTCGGCTGCGTTGTTTACGTCATAGCCTTCGAGTGCGAGAAACTCGCAGAGGATGTCACGAATGACTTGCTCGTCGTCGACAACGAGAATTCGCGGCTTTGCCGGAGGCGGCGTGTCCTCGGTTTCTGATTCGGGATTGGGCATCAAGAGTTGGTCGCGAGAAGGAGAGACTAGTTCTCGGTGCTTTCACCAGTTGTCGTCGAGGACGAGCTAGAGGTGCCTTTGGCCTTTTCAACCTCTTTGAGGCGTCCCTGCCATGTCTTTTCAGCTTCAAGCGCTTTTTTCTTGGCTTGCTCGGAGGCGAGCTTGGCCTCTTGTGCTTGCCTGCTGCGTTTGTCGGCCTGACCCTTGTAGTTATCGTAGTTGATGCCCTTTGGGGCAATGTTCTTGGCTTGGCCAAGCTTTGCCTTTTCGTACTCGTATCGAGCCTCGCGGTGATACGTCTCTTCTTGGCGGTAGCGGACCAGCTTCTTAAGATATTTTCTGTGGCGCTCGATGTACTTCACTTTGTCGTCCGCAGCTCGTCGCTCAAGCTCAGCAGTTCGCTGATCCTTGGTCGCCCGATTGGTGCGGTTCATATCGCCGCTATCGTTGGCTGCTTTCTTCTCTTGTGAAGCGCTCTTCTCTGCGAGAATTGCCTGCTTGCGCTCGTTCTTTGCGACCTGGTGCTTAGTCTTGCTTTCTTTAAGCTCCGCTTCGGCCTTCATTTGCTCGGCGCGCGCTTGCTGGTACTCGTTTTGAGCACTGAGTACCGTCGACTTCTCTTCTAAAGAGAACTGCGCAATGTGAACCTCATCGTAGCGATGCTGAAGAGGGCTTGGACCGGCTGCTGCGCCGCCGCCACAGGCGCCGAGAAGCAGTGAGCCAGCGAGAACGGAGACCGAGAGAAATTGAGTTGCAAATCGAGGCATAGGCTTTGTTTTCGCTCGGCTTTACTGCGGGCTCTTAGGCGTAGCACCGCTCTGTGCCGAGGCGTCCAAGCTTACCGTCTTCATGGCGCCAGATACTTGTCGGAACCAGCCAAAAAACACCTTTAACATCTCTTTCCGGCCAGGTTCTAGATAGTCGAAATTGCCGCCACGGTCGGAAACCTCCCAGAACTCCTTCGACTCAATCGAGAGCAATTCATCTCGAATCGAGCGCATGCGAATGACGTTCTCGTTGCGCATATCTTCCCAAACCAGTTTGGCGAGGGATTCTGAGCCGGATTCGAGATAGTAGGTCGCGAGCTTTAGCTGTGCTTTTCGCACCCCTCGAAGGCTTGCCTCTTGGACATCACCTTCCGAGGTGGTGGGATCGACTTCGAGCAAAATCTTGAGAATGTCGGCCTCGGAGTCGCTGCCAATCTCGTGGGCGACTTCGCAAATCATCGCCACATCGTAGGCGACGGTCTCTGTGACAAAGCCGAGCTTCTTGTTGTAACTCAGGTGTGCGTAGTACTTGAAGTGCTCGACGATGGTGAGCGCAGTGTCGCCATCACCCGCGCGGAGGGTGGCCTCGGCGACAAGCCGGTACTGATTGAGAATGGTGTACGCGGTGCGAACGTCGTTGTTGTTAAGCGTCGCACGCAAGTACGTGTTGAAGAACTTAATCGCAAGGGCGAGGGCCTCGGTGTTGCCGGTGTGCAACGCCTTCTCCGCGATGAGCCTGGTGTTAATTGCAACCACGTAGTTTAGGTGGCGCATCGAGCCCAGCGCTTCGGTATAGATGCTTTGGTACTGGCGCAGAACCTTAAACTCGACCCATGTTCGATGGGACTCTAGGCCCGCAACCGCATCCTTATCCATCGAGCCAAAGTCTGGGTTGTGCCGCACACTTCGGCTCAGCTTAAACCAGTCTGCATCCAACCGCTTTTTCTCTCCAAGATAGGTGATGCTCATGTCTCTAAGGGCATCTACGCAGGCAATGGCGATGATCTTATCCTTTTGAGAAATTGAGTTGATGGCGATGTCAGAGAGCTGCTCGCTCATCGCAAGCACTATTTGTTGGCGCTCTTCGGTTTTGCCCGAGGGCAGCTCGCCACCATCGCCAACGGCAGCTTTGCGCGCTGTTGCTTCGATGCGAGACACGATGGAGTGGGGTGAGAGCAGGCGGAATACGTAGGCGAAGTAGGGCGCCATAAGTAAGAAGCCAAGCGTTGCAACGCTGAGCATGGCAATAAGAGAAATTCTGGGAACCCAATCATCGTTGACGCCGAAGGCAACCCAGAAACCCATGACGCAACCGACAACGTAGAGGCCCATGACCAGCATATTGGTGCGGTCCCGAAAGAACATCTCGGTGACGGCAGGCGTGTAGCGAGTTGCCGAGAGTTGAACGACAATCGAAACAACAGTGAGGATGATTCCGAGAACCGCCGCGATGATGCTGGAGAGCACACCGATCGAGTTGGAGACAGCCTCGGGACTAAAGTTTAGGTAGTGCGAGACGGGGTTGCCGGCTCCGTTGGTGACGAAGTGGTCCAGGGTGTAAACCCCGCCAGTTAGCAGCACAGCAACGCTGCCGAGAATCAGCATTGGCGTCACCCATGCAGTTTGAATCGAGAGCTTCGCCACGAGGTACCAACGTTACTATGCATTCGCCCGGGAACGACAACCGGTGGTCACCGCTTTTTCCGAATCGACATCGGTTGGGATGCTGGCGGAGAAGTGAGTTACGATAGGCTCTACCCCAATGAAATTGCTCCTTGTCATCGACGTTGGCAACACCAACACCGTGCTCGGCTTGTACGAAATCGGCAACACCGGAGAAGATGCGCTTCGCGCGCACTGGCGGGTCGAAACCAATGGCAACCGGACTGCCGACGAATACGCCATCGTCCTGCGGCAGTTGATGCAGCTTGAGAACCTGGACTCGCCGGAGATCGTCTCGGCGATTGCTTCCTCGGTGGTTCCTCCGACGCTCTTTGGGCTTCGCAAGTTTTGCCAGCGGCACCTTAAATTGGAGCTATTGGTGGTTGGTCCCGGGCTTAAAACCGGTATGCCAATCCTCTACGAGAATCCCCGAGAGGTTGGTGCCGACCGAATCGTAAACGCTGTTGCTGCCTACGAGACGGTTGGCGCGGGCTGCATCGTCGTCGACTTTGGAACGGCTACAACGTGGGATGTTGTCACCCCCAAGGGCGAGTACCTCGGCGGTGCAATTGCGCCTGGAGTCGAAGTGAGTTCCCAAGCGCTTTACGAGCGAGCCTCTAAGCTTCCCAAGGTGCAAATCGCCCGACCAAAAACCGTCGTTGGACGCAATACCGAGGCGAGTATGCAGAGCGGGCTCTATTATGGCTACTGCGGCATGGTCGACTCGATGGTTCGGCAAATCCGCGAGGAAGTTGGCTTTGCCTGCGTGTGCATTGCGACCGGTGGTCTTGCGGGGCTAATCACCAAGCAAAGCAGTTGCATCGATTCGTACGATCGGATGCTAACGTTGCGTGGACTGAAGATACTTTTTGAGCGAAACACCAAGACGGACAATAGGTAGGTTAAGCCCGGTATGCAGCACAGCCCTCTAGACGTAGCGACGCTAAGCCCGGATGCGCAACGCGCACTCTCATCCGGCGCAAGCAAGATGATGGCCGCCCGAGGAATGGCGCCGCTCTCCAATCCGGTTGATCTGGTTTCTGTTCTCTATCAACTTTGTGTTGTTGTGGACGAGAAAATCCAAACCGCAGCTAAGAGTTCTGCCAAGGCTCTGCCAAAGAATATTTTGCTCGGTGCCCTATCCGATGCCAGGCTGGCTCCCCAGGTCATCGACTACTTTATTACCAAAGCCGACTGCCGCGCAGAACTTGTCGATACGGTGATTCTCAACCAGAGCAGCGCCGACCCGACGATTGCGCTTTTGGCCGCAACGGCGACCGAGAAACAAGTGGACCTGATCTCGGAAAACCAGCAGCGCATTCTTCGCTGCTCCGACATCATCGCAGCGGTCTACATCAATCCGCTCGCCCGCATGTCCACAGTCGATCGCATTGTCGAACTTGCGGTGCGCCACAAACTCAAGGTGCCGGGCATTGCGGCATGGGATGAAGTCGCGCGAGGTGTGCTGCAAACCGCAGACGAGAAACCGCCAGAAGCTGAGGCCGACTCGGACGAGTTTCTAACCCTGGAGTCTGGCGAGAAAGAAGCGGCACCCAAGACCGAAGAAGAGGCTGAGGTCCTTCTCCGCAACAAGAGCATCTCGGAGAAGATTCGAATCGCCACCATCGGCAACAAGTTTCAGCGCGCGCAACTCATTAAAGATCCAAAGAAAATGATCGCCTTGGCGGTGATTAAGTCGCCGAGCGTCAAAGAAAACGAAGCAGCGGTCTATGCCGGTAACACTGCGCTGGCCGAGGACGTAATAGGGTACATAGCGAGCCGAAAAGAGTGGACCAAGCTCTACAACATCAAACTCGCCTTGGTGAACAACCCGAAATGCCCCTTACCAGCCGCCATGCGCCTTCTTCCCCATCTGCGAGCCAAAGATCTAGCCATTATGGCGCGGTCCAGAAGTATTCCCAGTGCCTTGTCGGCGCAGGCTCGCAAGTTAGCGAATGTCCGTCGTGGTGGTAAGGGATGATTCAGCGCTAGGGCGGTGGCATGTGCGAATCGGTGCGGCTTTGGCGGCACCTCGATTGGCGCTCAAAGCCTCGGATAGCCCAGCGGGGCAGGGGCGCTCGTCAAGCGACATTACGCTCCTCCTTTTGCTCACGGTTGCGGTTCTCAAAACCGAACTCTTCTCGATGGCGGGTTGGATGGTTGGCGATGGCGACTATGTCGATGCGCTAACGGTTCTTCTGGTTGGCGCCCGCGAGCATCTCATCATGCCCATCATCCTCTTGCTGGTCGGCAGCGTGGTGCTCACGCTTTTGGCGGGCCGCAGGCGTGCGGTTGCCAGCGATTTTGATTTGGTGTGTGTGGCACTCACGCCGCTCGTAGCGGTCGAGCTTGTGCACTCGCTATTTCAATTCACGGGTCTCGACGTGCACCTTATAAGCGTCGTCATTGGCTATTCGTGGTCAGCTCTTCTTATGGTCTTGGCGCTTATGCAGGCGCGAAGTCGGCCACTCAAGACGAAAGACGCTCCTGCAAATGACTGAAGTAAAACGCTCGATTCGCGCGGGTTGGGTAGTCTTCGCAATCTTGGCGGCGCTGCTCGCGCTCAATGGTGGCGCTGCGGTGCGTGACTGCCAAAGCTTGCGCCCAGTTCACGAAGGCGAAGAAGCGCCCAATTTCTCGATTCCGACGATTACTGCCAACGGAGATTTGGGTCCGTCATTCACCTTGGCCGAGAGCCGGGGCGACATCATCGTGCTCGACTTTTGGGCAACCTGGTGTGGCCCGTGCAAAGCCTCAATGCCTGTGCTCAATGGCATTGCAAAGAAGTACGCCTCCCAGGGCGTGCGGGTCGTATCGATAAATACCGAAGGCGGCGGGGCCTCCCAGGCTGCTCGAAAGATGGCCAATCGGCTCGCGCCATCCCTCGAACTTGCAAGCGATACCGGCATTGCCTCGTCCCTCTATAAAGTCAACACCATCCCCCACATGCTGATTGTGGATAGGGCAGGTACGGTTCGATGGGTGCACCGAGGGATGGGGACCACAGCGCAGCTTCGGCGGGACCTCGAACGCGCCATTGAAGCGCTTCTATGAGCTCTCATCTAGCAACCCCACTTTTTTGAAACCACCGAAAGCCGCGTGATACCGTGCTGTAGTGCGACTTCGAAGCTGCATTGCCCTTGAGCTCGTGACGTGGGGAGCTCTTACTGCCGGCCTCGCCGTCGGCGGGCTGTGGGCGAGCGAGAAAGCGCAAGAAGGGCTTACCAAAGAGGCGCAGGCGGCAACCGAATTGCCATCGCCAGCACCCATTGATGTTCGTCCGCCGCCAACACCAATCACACCTCATACCGAGCTTGAGGTTCCAGCCGAGACTCCAACGATGTTTCTTGGCGTGGCCGATGATGTACTGCTGGCGCCGCTGCGCGACTCGCAAATAACGCAGGTAAAGTTTAACAAAGGCGGCTCATCAATTTCGCTTCGAATCGATTTTGAGAACGGTGCACGAGCGGCCTTTAAACCGCGGCAGACAAACTGGCAATCAGTGCCAAGACGAGAGGTTGTAGCCTTTCGCATCAATCGTCTGCTCGGGCTTGGGTCGGTGCCACCAGCGATTGGTCGCCGATTTCAACTCTCAGAACTTCTCGGTGCCTTGCATCCCGATAGCCGTTTCTTTCGCCCGCGCCTAAAGGCCGAGATGATTCAGAGCGACGGCTGGGTGACAGGCGAGCTCTCTTGGTGGATTCCTGTAATCGAGCGCGGCAAAGTCGACGGCTTCGAAATCGATTCCATGGAAGGAATTGTCTCTTGGAAGCGTTACCTTGCTATTGGCGCAAAAATTCCCGATCGGGACCTCGCGCTCATCCAGCAGATTAGCGACATGGTTCTCTTTGACTTCATCATCAGCAACCCCGATAGGTGGTCTGGTGGCAATGCCCGAGTAAGCGAGGATCAGCGAGTCCTCTACTTTATGGACAACACGCTCTCGTTTGGCGATAGGCCCGATGGTCATCCCAAAGCGCGCACCTATTTCGAGCGCAGCCAGACCTTTTCTCGCTCGCTGGTCGCGCGTTTGCGCACGTTGCGCGAAAGCGAGGTTCGCGATGTCCTAAAACGCGACGTCGAGCCGTTTGACTACTTTCTCCGCGATGCAGAAATCAAAGCCTTGCTGTCGCGTCGCGACCGGGCTCTTGAGTACATTGATACCCTGATTCGCCAGTACGGCGAAGACGCTGTTCTTGCCTTCCCCTAGGCGTTTCGATTTTTAATTAGCCCTTTGGATTCCCGTGCCTCCCGTCTGTCCAAGTTGTAATACTGCTCTCGATCCGACGCATGCCCCGGTTGCTCGCATCCGTGGGGCAAGGGTCGTGACCTATTGTTCCGTGGCCTGTGCCAATGAAAGCGTAGCGGCGCCGTTAAGTGCTGCTGCTGCTGCGGCCAAGCCAAGCGTCGCAGCGGCCGTGAGCGCCGCGGCCAAGCCAAGCGCCGCGGCCAAGCCCGCTCCTGCAGAAGAAACGCCGGCGAGCAAAGCCTCCGAAGCGGCTGTTGTGACCGCGAGCAAAGAGGCGGCTTTTGCCGAATCTGGGCCCGTGCCGACTCCACTTCCCCACGACGGTGCCGAGCCCGCACCACTTCGAGCGTTCAAACCAGAGAGAATCTCGGCAAGCCGTCGCAAGCGAGTGCTCATCGCTTCGGGCGTCATCATGGCGGGCGGTATGGCGATTGCGGTGGTGCAATCGGTATCGCCTTCGTCGCCGAGTAGTGTGAGCGCAATGGAGGCTGGTCCTTCACAAAGTGCCGTTGTCGTTCCGGCTGTGGATCCTGCGGCCGAGGCCGTGGCCCAAGCCGACGCCGACGCGCCGCCAAGTGCCAAAGAGTTGCGCGCTCTCTCGATAACAGAGCTTGAAGGGCAACTCGCCGAAGGCTCGCCGCGATTTAAGCGACTGGCCGGCATGGCGCTCGCTCGCATCAAACATCCTGGGGCGATCTCGACCCTCAGCGAGCTGCTTACTACCGATACAAGCGATCTAAGCCGCATCGATATTGCCTACGGGCTTGCCCTTGCAGGAGATGAGTCGGGCCGCGCGTACTTAGTGCAAGAGCTCGATAGCAGGCGTCGCGATGTTCGCATTGATGCCTCGCGAAGGCTTGTGCAACTGGGCGATGACTCGGGCCGCAAGGCGCTTCACCAGATGCTCGGCGTGCGCACCCATCGTTTGGGCGCCGCGTCAGTGCTCGCACTCTTGGGTGATGAAAAGGGCCTCCAAGTATTGCGCGACACGTTCGAGAGTCCGAAATCTTCTGATGAGAACCGAATGCGCGCCGCTGTCGGCCTTGGCTTTGCTGGCGACCCTCTTGCGCAAGAGCACCTCTTGGAGATTCTCGGAGAGGGCAAGTACGTTGTGGATGCCGCTGGCGCCTTGGCGACATTGGGGAACAAAGCAGCGATACCCGCGCTTCAGCGACAACTCCTCCTAACCGCACTGCGAGTCGGCGCGGCGGAGAGCCTGGTCTCGATGAAGGAGGAGGTGGATATCACGCCACTTGCTTCGGCATTGATTAAGGGCAATACGGAAGGCCGCATTGCAGCCGCAGAAGCCATCTTAGTATTGGACCAGTAATCCACGTGGCTCGCGACTTACGGCTCTTCTACTACTTTCGCCTCTTGGCAACCTCGTATCTTTGGATCCCCGTCTTTTGGAGTTTCATGACCGAGCGCGGCCTTGGCTTCGACGACATCATGCTGCTCAGCGCGCTCTACAGCGTGATTGTCATCATTGTAGAGGTTCCCACCGGTGCTCTTGCCGACCGCATTGGTCGCCGCCAAAGCATGATGGCCGGATCGCTCGCGCTCGTTGCCTCGGGCATCGTTGCCTACTTCGCACAAAGCCTCCTGGTCTTTGCCATCGCCGAAACTCTCGCTGCCGTCTCGATGTCGCTGTGCTCGGGAGCTGACTCGGCGTATCTCTACGATCTTCTCGCTGCCAATGGCCGTAGTCACGAATACGCGCGCCGTGAAGGAACAGCATCGGCTTGGCACCAAGCGGGCAGCGCCGGCGCATTCGCAGCTGGTGGCTTGCTTGGTGAAATCGATTTGGCGCTGCCCTATGTTGCGACTGCGGTTGTTGGGCTCGGTGCATTTTTCATCGCCTTGGCAATGCGCGATGAGTCGGCTGCTGGTGGTGGTGGCCGCGTCCAAGCCGTAGTCAAAGAAACCTCAGTCTCGGTCGAGATGCTCTCGTACATGCAACACATGGCAGAGGCCACGCGCGAGCTGATGCGAAGCAAGCGGCTGCTTTGGGCAATCGCGTTTTCGGCAGTGGTCTTCGTACTCTTGCGCGCCACCATCTACCTCTACCAGCCGTATCTCAGGGGCCGAGGCTTTGGCATTGCCGAGACAGGTTTCATCTTTGCCGGTGTCTATCTAGTGGCTACCTTTGTCGCCCACAAGGGCCACGTGTTGCGCCGCCGCTTTGGCGAGCGCACCTTGGTGTGGGGCCTGCTTGGCGCTCTCGCCCTAAGCTTTGTCTTGCTCAATCAAATCTCTGGCCAATGGGCGCTGTGTTTGTTGGCAGTTCAAGCTGTCGCGAACGGGCTCTACTCGCCCCTCGTCAAGCCTCTTCTCAATCGAGAGATAACCGATTCGGCTCGCCGGGCGACGATGCTTTCCATGGAGAGCATCGCCAGGCGCATTGCAATGGGCGTCTTCTCGCCGGTTGCGGGCTACTACGGAGCCTCCTCTGCGATGTATCTATGCGGCGGTATTGGCTTTGTCGGCATTGTCCTGCTTGCAATCTTTGCGAGACACGCTCACCTGCATGGCCGGGAGGGGAGAGGTTGTGCCCAACCTGCGTGTCCCGGCCTGGTCGCAGAGAGCGATTGACAGTCTTAGGTAGGAGGGAGAGACTCCGCGCCGATGAGTAGCAAGTCGGTCTATGTAGTATCCCTCGGTTGCCCGAAGAATCGGGTTGATAGCGAGGTCATGCTCGGTGATGCCGGTGCCTCTGGTCATCGCATCGTTTCCGAGGCAAGTGAGGCCGACGTAATCGTCGTCAACACCTGCGGTTTTATCGAGTCGGCCAAAGAAGAGAGCATCGAGACGATTCTCGAAATGGCTGCCTACAAAGGCGAGGGCCGTTGCAAAGAACTCGTTGTGACTGGATGCCTAAGCCAGCGCTACCCAGAAGAGTTGGCAAAGGAAATTCCCGAGATCGACCACATGTTTGGTTCGGGTGACTTTCGCGAAGTCATAAAAGTTCTTAATCACACAGGCGCCCGCAAAGAGCTTCCAATTCTTGGTGTCTCGGCAACTCCTGCCTACATCTACGATCACAATACGCCCCGCGTCATTACTGGCTACCGCCACACCGCCTACGTAAAAATCGCCGAAGGCTGCGACCGGCCGTGCGCGTTTTGCATCATTCCCAAGCTTCGCGGTCCCCAGCGATCGCGCACCATCGACTCGGTGGTCAAAGAGATTCAAGACCTCTGTGCGAGTGGCACAAAGGAAATCAATCTTATCGCCCAAGACCTCACACGCTACGGCGTTGACCTTGCGGACAAGCCAACACTTGCGCAGCTTCTTTCCGCTCTCGAAGGCATCGATGGCTTGCACTGGGTACGCCTGCACTACACCTACCCAAGCGCCTTCACCGACGAGCTCATCGACGTCATTGCCGAGTCCAGCGTTGTCGCAAAGTACATCGACGTGCCGCTTCAGCACATCGACGAGGGCATGCTTAAGAAGATGCGCCGCGGTCACAGCGCTCGCATCACCCACGAACTTCTAGAGCGCCTGCGATCGCGCATCGACAATGTCGTTCTGCGCTCGACCTTCATCGTTGGTCACCCAGGCGAGACCGATGAGAGTTTTGCCAAGCTCTGCGACTTTATTACTTCGGCAAAGCTCGACCACGTCGGCGCATTCCCGTTCTCGACCGAAGAAGGCACAACCGCTGCCATGCTTCCAAATCGGGTTCCCGACGAAGTGAAGCTCGAGCGCCAAGCCGAGCTCATGGAGCTTCAGCGTCAGGTGTCGCGAGCAAAGAACGAGGCTCGCGTCGGCCAGACAATGGAAATCCTAGTCGAAGGGGTTTCCGACGAGAGCGAGTACCTTATGCAAGGTCGCTGGTACGGCCAGGCGCCCGAGATTGATGGCAGCGTCTACCTCTCCAACTGCGAAGCGCAGATTGGCGACTTGGTCCAGGCAACTGTCACCGATGGCTCCGACTACGACTTGGCTGCCGAAGTTATCGCTGCAGGCCAAGCCCAGTGAGCAGTGTGCGGCAGACGCCTCTTGTGCGTTGCCGCGCCCTTGAAACAGCCGATTCGGGCGCCGTCTTCCTAAAGCTCGAGTGCCTGCAGCGAACCGGCAGCTTTAAGCTGCGCGGCGCGACTTGCGCGATTGCTGCGCTTAGCCAAGAGGCGAGGGCGGCTGGGGTTGTCACTGCCTCAGCAGGCAATCACGGTGCAGGCCTTGCGCTCGCCGGCGGCGCAGCTGGCGTGACAGTGACTGTGGTGGTTCCCGAGCGCACGCCGCAAAACAAGCAGCAGCGAATGCTAGGCCTTGGAGCCGAGCTGCTTGTGCAAGGCAAAGACTACGATGCGTCGGAAGGTATCGCTCGCGAGATTGCCAAAACCCGCGGCGCCACCTTTGTATCGGCCTTTGATGACGATGCGGTGATTCGCGGAAACGGCGGGAGCCTTGGCGAGGAGATTCGCCGGCAGATAGATTCGCTTGGCGAGCCGCTAGGAAGAGTTCTGGCCCCGGTTGGCGGCGGCGGCCTTATTGGCGGGCTCGCAAATGAGTTGGTGCCAACCGGCATCGAGGTTCTGGGCTGCCAGCCGACAAATAACTGCGCCATGCACGACTCGGTTGAGCTTGGCCGCGCACTCTGCGAGTACGAGAAGCTTCGCACCATTGCCGAAGGTTGCGAAGGCGCGGTTTGCGAGCGCACCTACGACATCGTTGCCAAGCACGGTCTTAAAATCGTCACGGTAAGCGAAGAGAGCATCGAGGATGCTGTGCGATTTCTGTATCGCGAGTGCGGAGTGGTGGCCGAGACATCCGCTGCGGTTCCAGTGGCTGCGATGCGAACGGGCGCTGCTGCCTGGAGCGGCAAAGGCGCCACCGTCGTTGTGGTCTCTGGCGGCAACATCGACGATGCTGCGCTTGATACGCTTTTGGCTGGTGGCTGATACGAGACCAACTCGGCAGCAACTTGGCCAGTGGTTTACTCCCGAGCCGGTTGCAGACCTCGCGCTATCACTAGCGCTGCACTCTTCGGCATCGGCGCCAGATGTTTTGCTGGACCCAAGTTGTGGGGACGGTGTTTTTCTTAAATCCGCTGCTTGCCGGGGCATTGACGCCCGCACGCTCTATGGCGTGGACATTGACGAGATTGCAATTGCCGAGGCACGAGCGAAGGTGCCAGGAGCAACCCTTGTTCTGGGCGACTTCTTCGAGGGCCGCGAAATGGATGTGCCGCGCGCAGACATCATCGTCGGCAACCCGCCCTACGTGCGCCAAGAGAGGGTTGGGCCAGATGCCAAGCAGGCAATCGTCGCTCTTGTATTGCGTGACTGGCCGCAGCTTGGCGAAGACGCTGTGCGCGCGCTTGTTGGTCGAAGCGACTTGGCTGCCCCCTTTGTCCTGCGTCTCTTGGGCCAGCTGCGAGAAAACGGCGTTGCTGCGCTGGTGCTCTCGTCGGCCTTCTTTGACTCTGGCTATGGCGCTGAGTTTTGGGCGCTGGCCGAGCGTGTTGCATCGTTGCGGCTCGTGGTTTGTGCACCGACCGAGCGCTGGTTTTCCGAGGCGGCAGTGCACGCGGTGATTGCGGTCTTCGACGCAAAGCCCAGCCGCGCGCCGGTGCGCTTTGCCCAGCTTAGCTGCCCAACAACCGAGGCTGCTGCGCATCTCGCGGCTGGAGGCGCGCTTGCCGATGTTGCAACCGAGCGAGTCGCTGCGCGAAGCGAGCCCGAGACATGGGCGGCCGCACTTCGGGCGTCCGATGCTTGGCTCGCCTTTCGGGCCGAAGCCAGTGAAGTACTGGTTCCACTTGGCGAGTTGGCTGCAGTTCGCCGAGGCATTACCTCGGGTGCGAACGAGATTTTCTATTTGAGCCGCGAGCAGATTGCAAAATGGAACATCGATTCGAAGTTTCTAACTCCGCTACTCACAGCGCGCGGGCGTGCGGGGCAGGGCGCGATTGCCGTAAGCCGTGACGAACTCGAGCAGTTTGCCCTGGTTGTGCCAAAGGATACTTCGCTCGCCGAGCACCCAGACCTCGATCGCTACCTTAAGAGTTTTCCCGGTGCCGAAACTCGAGGCACGCTTCGCAACCGCCGGCCCTGGTGGGCCCTGCGTGCACGCCCTGGCCACGTTTTCTTGTGCAAGGCCTACGGCGAACGATTCGTTCAGCCCTACAGCGCCACTCCCATGGTGGCCGACCAGCGGATGTACAGCCTTGAGCTGTGTGGAGGGGCCCTTGAGCTGGGTGGAGGGGCCCTTGAGCTGGGTAGAGGGGCCCTTGAGCTGGGTGGAGGGGCCCTTGAGCTGGGTAGAGGGGCCCTTGAGCTGGGTGAGCAGGCTCGCATTGCCCCAAGCCTGCTCGCCGCACTTCTCAACGCCACCCCAACCGCCCTCGCTCTCGAATCCCTCGGGCGCGCCTCCATGGGCCAGGGAGCACTCGAGTGGACCGTCGGCGATGTGGCGAACCTGCCGGTTATCGACATTCGCAAACACCCCAATCTCGGGGCCATTGCCGCCGCTTTCCAAGCTCTGGCAAAGCGCCCCAGTGGCAATGTTTCCGCCGAAGCTGCCCAAACCGATCGCCAGGCACTGGACGAAGCACTGCTCGCTCCATGGCCCGCACTTGCCGCCATGCGCGATGCGCTTTCCAGCGCACTGGTTCTCGCCTGCGCCGAGCGCTATGCCCGCGCAAAGTCGGGGCTGCGCTAAGCTTCGCCCCCAAGGTTCGAAATCAGATAGCCCTAGGTCCTAAGCCGTAAACCCGCTTCTCCGAGTTATTCTAAGAACCTGTCGATAGCTCTTTGCGAACCAGGCGACGCAGCGTGATGGTCGTCCAAAACACGCTAAGGCCAACAAGCCAAAGAATACTTGTCACAATCGTATTGGCATCCGGCCCAACCCCAGAAATCGCGATGACATTGTGCATCACCGACATTCGCGCAGCCGCAAAGGGCATAACGCCAATGCCAAAGTCGAGCACGAGGAAGTAGCTCACGGAAACCGCGAGTGGATGCTTGGGCAGTAGTGTTCCAAGGGCCGAGGCAATGCAGCCGGTGGCAATCACGCCAAGGGCCATGCCTCCAACGGCTTTTGCAATTGTCGCGACGTCGCTAACATTTGCGATTTTGCTGCCGAGCCCAAGGCTGATTCCAATCATGACGATCGCCACAAGCGAACCTACGAGCAGCTTACCGGCGAGAATCGACCAGCGCGGAATGGGCCGGGACCACAAATAGGCGTAGGTCTTGTCGTCAATTTCTTCTGCGATCACTGGCGCTGTTAAGAGTGAGGCAACGAGTAGTTGAACAAGCGCGCTCACGCCAATGAGCCCGCGCCAGTTCTCGGCGATTTCGGTGTCTTGATTGGTGGCGACGAGGAGCGGAATTAGCGGCAGCATCGCAAGGATGCCAGCAACGAAGATGACCTTGGAACGCAGGAAGCGAGTCAACGTGAGTTGCGCGATTGCCATTACCGCGCCGACGCTGCTGGGAGCGTATGCGGTCTTCTGACTCATGCTCGGTCTCCTGTGAGCGTGTCGAAAAGTGCGCCAAGATTGTTGTCTGGGCTACTTAGGGAGCGAAGTGAAATCTTGTGATCAAGACAGGTGGTCGTGATGAGGTCGTAGCAAAGGTTTGGCGACTTGGTCTCCACAATAAGGTGACCCTTGCCAAACTCCATGTTGACGATGTGCTCGGCACTCGCCATGGCCTTGGCCAAGCCACGCGGCTCGCCACACTCGACGCGGATGCGATGCGGGTGTTTATCTACCAAGGTGCGAATTTTTCTTAGGTTACCTTCAGCCAGCACTTGGCCGCGGTAAATCACCATAATCTCCTCGGTGATTGCTTCCACCTCGTGCAGCACGTGGCTCGAGATAAGCACGGTCTTGCCATCCTTGGCCATCTGCCGAACACGCTCGACAATGCGCCTTCGCTCAAGTGGATCAATGCCCGTTAGAGGCTCGTCTAAAACCACAAGATCCGGGTTGTGAACAATGCAGGTAGCGAGCTTTGCGCGTTGGCGCATGCCTTTGGAAAACTCCTTGAGCATGCGTCCCATCGACTTCTCCAAGCCCATCTCGACAAGCGCCTTTTCAGCGGCCTGCCTCGGCTTGGGAACACCCGAGAGTTGCGCCATAGAGGTGACGAATTCGATCGCCAGAAGCTCGCCGTACACCATCTCGTGTTCGGGCGCGTAGGCGATTCGGCTGCGAGCCTTCGTCGAGGTAAATGGGTCGTCGCCAAAGATTTTGATTGTGCCGCGCGAGGGACGCATGAGGCCAACCACCATCTTCATGAAGGTAGACTTGCCCGCGCCATTTGGGCCAAGCAAGCCGACAACGCCTCCACCAACGCTCCAGCTAATTTCTGAAACGCCAAGAACAGGCCCGTACCACTTGCTTAGACCATCTGCTTCGATTGCAAGCTCAGACACTAGCCACCTCCCATACCGGCGCGTTGCGCCTGCCGAACGCGCCAGAGAATTAGCGATACCGATACCGTGATGTAGCCGGCTAGCGACAAGGACGAAATGGCAAGCGAGGGAGCTGTTACGCCGAAGAGAAAGTCGACTTCAAAGACTCCGCTCGAGAAGCCCATAATCGCGGTGCTTAGCGAGAGAGCCGCGAGGGCAGGGGTATCAGTTCCGTACCCGATGCCCGCGATGATGTTTCCGAAGAGGAAGACAAAGGCGGCATAGCCAGCGACCGCGTAACGCGACTTGCTTGTTAGTGCGCCAAAGGCGAGCGCGACGGTCGCTTGTGCCAACGTCGCAACCACACCAACGAGGAGCGCGCGCGGAATCCACGAAAGCGTATCGACCGCTTTGTCGAGATCGCCGGTTAGCCCCAGTCGATAAATGGTGAGGAGTAGCGGCCCTACCAAGAGAATCGGTGCCAGGAGCATAAACGCACCAACGACTTTGCCGATTACATAATCGATAGGACGTACAGGTCTGGAGAAGTAAAATTCAAAGGCACCAGCCTGAAGGTCTCGCGAGATTGTGCCCGCCAAGATGCTTAGGCAGACGATGATCGAGGAGTAGCCAAACCACGAGTAGCTTCGAGGAATGAGGCTGTCAGCAATGGTGCGAACTTGCTCGCCCATGCCGGGCGCCGATTCAAAAATGTCATTGCGCGAGAAGTAGATGCCAACGCCGATGCCGACCATGGTCATGACGGCCACCGAGAGCGGTATCTTGTAGCGCCACCAGCCCTTCCAGGACATGGACATCATGTTGCGAACAATGACTTGCCAGCGCGTGTGCTGCGGACGTCGCCCGCCCGCATAGCGCTGGTAGCCAAGGTCGTGAATCGCTGCTTCGCGCTCGCTCATGCCAGGCCTTTCTCAGCGGCGGCCTTGGGCGCTTCTTGAACAAGCTCCTCGCCCACAACCCGCAAGAACGCCTCTTCCAGCGTTTCCAATCGAACTTCCAAGTGTCGCAACTGCGCACCGGCAGCAACCGCTTCGCGCATAAGAAAACTGCTGTCCTGGCCATCGGGAACGGTGACAACAAGGCGCAGGCCAGGGCGGTCTTCAACCTCACAACCGATACCGCGAAGGTGCTTGGCAAACTCGTCGGTTGGGTCGCGCATCTCAACTTCGAGAATTTGCTCGTTCATACCGGTGCCGCTATTTCGAAGTGCCTCGATGGTGCCGGTGAACTTGAGCTGGCCCTGCTGCATGATGATCACTTGGTCGCAAATGCGATCGACATCGGGAAGTAGGTGCGTGGAGATTACAATGGAACAGCCGCGCTTCTTTGGAAGCTCCATGATGAGCTCGAGCATTTCGTCGCGAGCCCGCGGATCGAGACCATTGGTTGGCTCGTCCAAAAACAGCAACTCAGGATCGTGCACAAGCGCCTGAGCGAGTTTGACGCGCTGCTTAAGCCCGGTCGAGTAGCCTTCGACTTTGAGATAGCGCTTATCTTCGAGACCTGCGTAGTACAGCGCCGCGTGCGCCCTCTGCATAGCCTCGTTCTTAGGTAAACCACTTAGCTCGGCGGCAAAGCAGCACAGCTCCACCGCGGTTAAGCCAGCGAGATACGAATCCATCTCGGGCATGTAGCCCACACGGTCGCGAATCTTAAACGACTCAGATGAGGTGCTTAGGCCCAGTACCTTAGCTTCTCCGTCGTGAGGCGTAAGCCCAAGGAGGCATTTGAGCATCGTCGATTTACCGGCACCATTGGGACCAAGGAGGCCAATAACGTTGCCGCTAATCTCCGCTGTTAGCCCTTTAAGCGCCTTAATCGAACCATAGCTCTTGCTGAGGTTCTGCAGTTGAATGATGGTGCTCATAAGGTTTAGAGAGGCGGTAGTAGCCTAAAGGCGTTGGGCTTGCCAGTCGCCCTTGGTGTCTTTGATGGTTATCTCAACCTCAAACGATTCGGGCGCAGCCTCGGCACGGTTGGCTCCAGCGTTTTGCTCGACAACCTTGCAGCGATACGTTGTTCCGGCTACGGCGATTCGAACTCGCGCGCCACAGTCCACAAGAACGGTCTTGCCAGTTTGATCCAACGTCTGGCCTGCCAGCCCGCGCTCTACCGATTCTGCGGTTTGGATATCGCTCGCATGTTCGAGTCGAATGTCGCCGGTGTTCGAAGTTTGATGCACGCGAATGTCGATGCTTGTGCCACCAGCATTCGCAATCACTGCTTTGCAAACAAAGTTCGTACCCTCTTGCATCGTAATGTCGCCAGGGCAGGTGATGCTCTCGGCCGGTATCGACTGCTTCTCGAGCCACTGACCAAGAACCTTCTCGCCCTTGCGGGTGTTAAGCAGGTTATCGCTATTGCCGCACGACCCTTCGAACTTGCAACCGCAAAGCAAGAAGAGCAGAGACCACAGGGCGGTACGACGTTGCATACCGGGGACCCTACGTTACGAGGAGGGGCTGCTCAAGACCTGAAGGCGTATGCGCACCACGCCAGCGCTCTTCATGCCAAGTGCGATGGCGGCAGCTTCGGATACATCGATGATTCGCTCGCGCCTGCCAAACGGTCCGCGATCCGTAATTCGCACGACAACCGACTTCTTGTTGCCAAGGTTTGTCACTCGAACCCTGGTGCCAAAGGGCAGGGTGCGATGGGCGGCGGTTAGCGCGTTCTTGTTAAACCGCTCGCCCGAAGCCGTTTTGCGACCGTGGTACTTGCCGCCGTACCACGAAGCCTTGCCGGTAACCGAGCTGCCTGGCGACTTGCCAATAGCGCTGGCGCCACCACAGGCAAAGGCGAAGCTCAGAGAAATTCCAAAGGCCCAAGTAACCAGCGCTCTGGTAGCAAACGAGTTGGCGCCAGCAGTCCCTGCTACGCGCTTGCGACTACTTCGGACAGTTTTGGCCAATGGCAACTCCTGCTTTCTTGAGGGCGGCAGCGCGAAGGCTCGAGCCTGTATCGCCGTCTCCCAGGGTGGTTCTAAAGTCGGCACCATGGCCTGGACCTGTGATGTCGCGCAAGTACGCCTGGAATTCAAAGGTATCGCTGTGCTCTTTGGTATGGCACTGGCCGCACACCGATTCTTGTGGAGTGCGCACGATCGTAGTTTTCTTAGCCTCGCCCTTCGCCTCTACGTGAAGGCTGCCAGGGCCGTGGCATTGCTCGCACTGCACATCGCGCAGTGGCTCGTTAAAGGCGATGTTCGATCCACCGGGCTTGTCAAAGCCGGTGACGTGGCAGCCAATGCAGTCGAAGTTAAACTCTTTGCCAAGACCCTCGAGAGTCTCCCAAGCTTGCGCGTGCATGGTGCCCTGCCAAAACTCTTGGGCCTCATCGTGGCAGTTCTCGCAGGTTTCCGAACCGACGTACGAGGCCTCGCCCTTTGCTGCCGGAACCGGTTTCTTGCCTGCGGCCGCCTGCACATTCGCCAGCCCTGATTCCTGATCGTAAGCGCGTTTGGCTGCAACCAATTTCGGCTCGCAAGCCAACCCCTTGTGAATCTCAAGCTGCCCCAGAGTAAAGTAGTTGCCGGCTTCTGGAACTTGCAGCGGCTGGGCTCGGAGCTTTGCCTGACGCACTGCCAAAGCATCCACTTCGGCTTTCTTCTTAGCGACAAAGGCTTTATCGGCGGTTGGGTCGCCCGACCATTTCACAAGGTCAGCTTCAAGCACCACAAGCTCGGCGGCCATGCGCTCAAGCTCGCCCTCTGCCCGAACTTCTCCTAGGGCATCTGCGAAGCGACCTTCGCCACGGCGGTTTAGTCGCAACCGGCTAATTACCTGCCCGCGATTCGCCGGCACAACGATCCAAGAGTCGCCAATTTTAGTGGGCTCGGGGCGGACTTCATCGGGCTCGGGAAGATTCTGAGAAACAAGCACAAAGTCCATGCCTGGGACGGCCTTCGCCAAATCGCGTGCTTCGTCCTTGGTCATTTGCGCAAGCGCCACGATCACCTGCGCACCAGCAGCCTTTAGATCGGCAATCGCTTTGGTCGCTGCAGGGGCGGGGTCGGAAACCGTAACCCCAAGGCCGCTGAGTGCATTTGTGGAGACCACTCCAAAGACGCCAACCTTAATGCCGCCAGCATCAATCACCTCTGGCGCCTTGGTCGCAACACCCGAGTCGGGCGCGAGATTAATAGCGTGACGTGCAGGCGTAACGGCGCTGGCGCCCTCGCCAAAGTCGTAGGGCCCAAGACCCATGGCACTCACTTTAAGATCGTCGTTTAACGCATTTAATATGAGCTTCGACTTGAGAAGCTCCTGGGCCCGAGAATGCTCGGAGAGCTTTACTTCGGTGTAGAGTGTCGAGCCTCCGTCGAAGAAGAGGACGGGCCCGGCGGCGCGAGCATCGGCGACGAGTTTGCTTGTGCGAGCCAAATCTCCCAAGGGATCGGAAGTGCAGCCACAGGGCTCGGTGCTGCCTTTCATTTCCGCCGTTAGAAAGATCGTGAGGTCGGGCTTTTGCTTTGCAGCGGGCTCGACAGGAGTCACCTTCGGTGACGAACCATTCGAGGAACTGGACGAGCAAGCCCAAATGGGGCCGCAGAGTAAAAGAACAGCAATCGCCTTCGCAGCAACGTGACGCATGACGATCGTATAGCACCGTCGCGAAATCGCGCGCCAAACAAGTTTCGACACATGAGCAAGACTGCAGCTGTACGCGGCGATCAACTCATCGATGAATTTGCGTCACAGTAACTCTGGGTCGCGATCCGGAGGCAAATGAAGTAGGTATCACGACAAGCGGCATGAACTATCAAGCAACACTGGCAGCGCTCCATGAAGAAATGCTCTTGGAGCCTGTGGTCGGAGAGGTCGCCGGCTACATTCCCGAGCTTGCTCTCGTCAATCCAGACAATTTTGCCATCGCCCTTCACACAATCGATGGTCGACACTTTGCGGTAGGAGATAGTGACGTTCGCTTCTCCACCCAAAGCATCGCCAAAGTCTTTGGGCTCTCGTTGGCGCTAAGCCGTTCTCCAGAAGAAGTCTGGAGGCGTATCGGAGTCGAGCCTTCGGGCGATCCATTTAACTCGCTTAGCCTTCTCGAAACCGAAGAAGGGCGACCTCGCAATCCCCTGGTCAACGCCGGCGCGATTGTTGTGTCCGACATCTTACTCTCGCTCTTTGACGACCCTCTTGCCGAACTTTTGGACTTGGTACGCGCACTTGCAAAGAGTGACGATGTGGATGTCGATGCAGCGGTCGCCGCATCCGAATTGGCAACCGCCGATCGCAATCGAGCGCTCGGCCACCTGATGAGCAGCTTTGGAAACGTCCATCATGAGATCGAGCGCGTCATGGACCTCTACGTCCAGATGTGCGCCATCGCGATGACCACCTCCGAATTGGCAACGGCTTTTGGCTACCTCGCCGACGGAGGAAAGTCGCTTCCCGAGCGCTATGCACTACTTCCCCGCAGCATTCGACGGATCAACTCGCTCATGCTCACCTGCGGCTTCTACGACGAAGCTGGCGAGTTTGCCTTCTCGGTGGGGCTACCGGGCAAGAGCGGCGTTGGTGGCGGCATTGCTGCGGCAAGCCCACATCGATTCTCTGTGGCGACCTGGAGCCCAAGGCTAACCAAAGGCGGCAATTCCTATCTCGGCACCCGCGCACTCGCACGCTTAACAACGCTTACCGATAGCTCAATTTTCTAGCCGGTGACGAACCAAGTGCCCGACTACTCGCACTGAAAGCCGAAGTAGAACTTATCGTCGCCGTTCACGTTGCCAGCGGTGTTTAAGCCAAAGAGCGGCGCAATGGTGTCTCCGACATCAAATGAATTGCACGTGTTGTTAACGCCAGTTCCATTGGAGCAGCTCGCGGTGCTCACACGCCCCCACTTGGTTGGCGGATTAGAGCAGCCACTACAGTTATCGCGCCATCCGTAGTACAGATGACAATCGTTCTGAATCGCCGTCTCCGCCTCGAGAATGGGGCTTGTGCACTCGATACGTCCATCTGCCAATACTGCCGTTACGAGTTTATCTGAGGCGCACGTATCGTCCTCGGTAGCGACTTCGGAGACGCCACCATCGCACTGCAGTCCAACGTAGAACTTGTCATCTTCGTTGACGTCGCCATCGGTATTTAGGCCAAAGAGATGCAGTTCCCCGCCGGCAATGGCGGTGTTGATGCACGTATTCGCAGCTCCAGCCCCATTTGTGCAGCTCTCGGTGCTGCCGCGCCCAAATTTGGAAGGTGCAACGGTGCAACCACTGCAGCTGTCGCGCCATCCGTAGTACACGCGACACTGATCGCGGGCATATTGCGAGACGATCGAGTGGGCCCGTACGCATTGCCCATCGCCAGCAATTCCACTAAGAAAACTTCCGGGCTCGCATTGCGGATCAGCGACCACAGGCAGCTCAGCGATGGTCTGGCAGCGAAGCCCCAAGTAAAATTTATCGTCGCCGTTCACATCGCCATCGAGGTCGAGGCCGAAGAGACTCACCGAAGCGGAACCAAGTGTTGCCACGCTGCAGGTGTTGCCAACGCCGAGTCCGTTTTCGCAGCTGCCACTCTTGGTTTGGCCCCACTTGGACGGCGCGGTAATGCAGCCATCGCAGCTGTCACGCCAGCCCGCGAATACGGTGCACTGCTCGTTCACCACCGCCTTTGCGGCGCTGTCGATGGGCGCGCAGATCAGCGCACCCGCAGCATCAAAACCCGTGGCAAATTGGTTGGCAGGGCACGAACTCGGCACAATGGTGGGCGTGGTGTCCGCATCGATTGTGGAAACCGGTCGCGCATCCACGGGCTTCACCGCTGTGGCGTCGGCAACTTGGTCCTCACCCGAGAAGGATGTTGCACAGGCGCCAAAGCCCACCACAAGGACAAGCAATTGTGCGTGCCGCCAATGTTGTGGGCTTGCTTCCATCCCACGGATTGTACATCAAGCCACCCAGCGCAGTTGGGCATAGTAGATGTGGCACCTGGCTTCTCTCTCTGTCGGTGCATGTAGGTGAAGCCACGCAAGTGGCCAATGAAGTATCAACTTGCGCCCCCATGAGCTTCTCGTGATACGTGGCCTCCCCTTACTGCTAGTGCTCAGCTCCTGCTCGCTCCACACCGCCAGCATTTGCGATCCAGATCTGCCAACTTTCTCGCGAAATCGAGGGCTGCAGGCGCTGTGTACCGCGCTTGCCTTATACGAGGCTTGACACCTCATGCACCCCCGAGTAGATTCCGGCGTCTTAACCGACCAACCCCGCGATTTCGCACCTTTGCGTGACCCGCGACTCGACACTCCGACAATAAAGAGAACAAACACATGGCAGTTGCTATCCGAATGGCCCGTGGCGGCTCAAAAAAGCGTCCTTTCTACCGCATCGTTGCAACCAACTCTCGCGATCCCCGCGATGGTCGTTTCATCGAGCAGCTTGGACACTACAATCCAGCCAACAAGGCTCTAGAGCTCAACATCGAGCGTTACGACTACTGGACAAGCGTTGGTGCACAGCCCTCGGCTACGATGCATCGCCTAGCAAAGAGCGCTAAGAAAAACGCTCCTGCTCCAGTCACCGCTGCTTAGGCTCTCCAATGGATAGCCAAGGCAAGGCGGACATCGAGGCGCTTTTGCGCTTCGTCACCACCAATATTGTTTCCGATCAAGAAGTCGTCGAAGTCACGCTCGTTGAAGAGCGCGATGCAAACGTCTACGAGATCGAAGTTGGCGACGATGATCTCGGTAAGATCATCGGACGCGGCGGCAAAACGGCTCGAGCAATTCGCAGTCTTGTGAATGTTGTCGCCCCAAGACCAGGCAAGCGAACCCTGGTCGAAATTCTCGAGTAATCGTCATGGCCAAGAACGGCCAAGTCGAGATCAGCCAAGTCGAGATCGGAGTCATCGCGCGTCCCCATGGGGTGCGCGGTGAGCTGCGCGTGCATTTGCACAACTCTGAGTCCACCGCATTGGATGTGGTGATGGACCTGCACATCGAAGGTCGAAGCTATGCAATCACCTCGGCCCGAATGGTCAAGGGTGGTTCGCTCGTGCGCCTAAAAGATGTCGACGACCGCACCGCGGCAGAGCTCCTTGTTGGCAAGAAGGTTCTTGTTCCGCGCGATCAACTCGAACTCGACGACGACGATCAGCTTCTCAGTGATTTTCTTGGATGCGAGCTCACGCTTGTTGATGGAACCCCTTGGGGCACGATTGTCGAAATCGTTGCTGGCACCCAGGACCGCATGGTTATCCACGATGGCGATATCGAGCGCTACCTGCCGCTGCACGATGTCTTCTTAAAGAGCATCGACATCAAGGCAAAGAAGATTGTCGTCGATCCGCCCGAGGGTCTCCCCGAGTGGGAGCGCGAGTAACCCCTCGAGCGAAACGCTGATGCGCTTTACTGTAGTGACCCTCTTTGCGGAGATGTTCGACTCTGTCTTGTCGACATCGGTGCTGGGGAAAGCCATCGAGGCCGGGCATGTCCAGGTCGACTTTGTAAACCCGCGCGACTTCGCGACCGATAAGCATCGCAGTGTGGATGACACACCGTACGGCGGCGGCCCGGGCATGGTGATGAAGTGCGACTCGCTGCTCGCCGCAATTGACGAAGCGGGCAAGGGCTCGGCTCCGCATCGCATCCTTCTTTCGCCTGTAGGTAAAACTCTTAACCACGCACGTGCGGTCGAACTCGCAAAGCTCGATCACATCGTCATGGTCTGTGGGCGATACGAAGGCGTCGACGAGCGCGTTGTCGAACTTGGCATCGACGAGAGCTTAAGCATCGGCGACTACGTACTTACCGGTGGCGAGCTTGGTGCGATGGTACTCATCGATTCGGTTTCGCGATTTGTGCCAGAAGTGCTTGGCCACGCGGACTCGGCAGTGGATGAGAGTTTCTCTGAAGGTCTGCTCGAATATCCTCAGTACACGCGTCCTGCGGAGTGCAGGGGGCTTTCCGTTCCCGAGACACTTCTCTCGGGGAATCACGCTCGCATCGACAAGTGGCGCCAAGCGCAATCGCTGGAGCGAACTGCGATCCACCGGCCCGAGCTTTTGCACCAAAGCGCATCACATGTCGCCGCCTTGGCAAAGCGCACCTACGTCATCCTTGCGCACCATCCGGTGCTCGATCGAAATGGCGAGACGGTGACCACCTCGGTGACAAACTTTGACATCCACGACATCGCTCGCAGCTGTGCAACCTACGGCGTGCGCGGTTACTACCCGGTCTCGCCCATTCGGCTGCAGCGCGAAAAGATTTCTCGCATCATCGAAATCTGGCGCAAGGAAATCCGCCAGGCCGGAGCCGACGATCGCGGACACGCCTTGGGCACAATCGCCGTCCAAGATTCCATCGAGTCTGCGGTTCACGAGATCGGCAAGCGCGAGAAAGCGGAGCCATGGGTTGTGGCAACCTCTGCTCAGCGTGGCGACGCTATTAAAGAAGTCTCCTACCCCCAATTGGTCGCCGAGCGCATTTCCGAGGGCAAGAGGCCCTTGGTTTTGGTGCTCGGAACTGGTTGGGGACTCCACGAAGACGTCCTTCGGGCGTCCGATCAGCAATTGGCTCCAATTTCGGGCTTAGGAGATTTCAATCACTTGAGCGTGCGATCGGCTCTTTCCACAATTCTGGACCGACTATTCGGCCAATGATCCCCCGCGACTGCACGCTAAGCCTTGACGAACACAGGTGCTATCTGGCAGAAATCGCTTCTTCACTCAAAAGGCAAGACGATGTCCAACTCGGTACCACTAATTCAATCCATCGAAACCCAGTTTACGCGGGCTGAACCGCTCCCAGATTTTCGCGCTGGCGACACCATTCGTGTCCAAGTGAAAATCCGCGAGGGAGACAAGCACCGCCTCCAGGCCTTCGAAGGAGTTTGCATCGCACGCAACGCTGCTGGAAATCGCTCGACCTTCACGGTCCGCAAGATTTCCTACACAGTCGGTGTTGAGCGTGTCTTCGCAGACAACTCGCCAAATATCGATAGCATCGAAGTATTGGCTCGCGGCAAAGTCCGCCAAGCACGCCTCTACTACCTACGAGAGCTTTCCGGAAAAGCTGCTCGTATCAAAGAGCGCGCCTACGACAAGTCCTCTACAGACGATAAGAAGGGCCGCAACAAGAAGCGCGGTGCTCATCGCAAAGCTGCTGTCACTCCAGAAGCAGCAAAGCCAGAGCTCAAGGGCAAGGCTCGCAAGAAGGCCAAGAAGAAGGCCAAGAAAACTGAACCAGCCGCAGCAGCGCCCGCCAAAACCGAAGAGTAAATCTGATCCCAACGGATCGGAAAGCACGAGGCCACGCTGCAGAACAAGCAGCCGTGGCCTTGTTGCGTTCTAAAAACTACACGATCGTTTGCACCAACTACTCGTGCAAGCAGGGCGAGTTGGACATTGTGGCCCGAGACGGGGACGAACTCGTCTTTGTCGAAGTCCGCAGTCGCGCTGATGACGAGCATGGCGATGCCCTGGATGCCATTGGCCCACGCAAGCAACAGCAAGTCGCTCGCGTTGCTCAGGCCTATATAAGTCTTGAGAGCCCGGTCTTTGAGACCAGCCGCTTTGATGTGGTCGCAGAAACCGGCGATACCCTCGAGCACCTTGTCGATGCGTTTCGCCCTCATGGGCCCTAGCTTCGCGTCTAAGTGCGATCTCTCGCAGGACGGTCTGTTCTTTCTGGGGGCGGGCGGGCCATCCCTCTGTCGCTGTCCGCTGTCCGCTAGCGACTGCGTAGGCGTAGCCTGCGTAGGCGTAGGTGCCTGCGTAGGCGTAGGTGCCGGCGTAGGTAGGCGTAGGTGCCTGCGTAGGCGCCTGTGGCGAGAACTAGGGCTGCCTCCGAAACGAGAAAAGCCGCCCTCGGAAGAGAGCGGCCTCGCTAGCGTGTTGGTACTTGAACTGGTCTTAACGACCAGGAAGATTGATGCAAGTGTTGGCGGGATTGTTTGGATCGCATGCCGCTGGAGTGACTGGGCCACCATCAGGGATCAGCATGTAGTCTTTGCAGATACACATCTTGCGACAGCAAAATGGGCCTGTTTGAACAGCGACAGAACAAGAGAAGCCCGTCACACATGGTGATTCAGGAACCTTGTCGCAGTCATCGTCACCGCTGCACTCTGCAGTACAAAGGTCGGCGAACTCGCTGCCTTCGGGGGGAACTTTACCGGTGTCAGCAGGGAAGTGCAGACACTGCCGAGAAGGACACTCTAGCGCTGGAGAGGCAATAATCGACTGGCTGTTGTTGCCAGCGTCAGTTCCTACAAAGCACTTTCGACCGACCGGATTCTCTGAGCATGCTGAAGTAAGGGCCATCGTCACAACGGACAGGCAAAGAATAAGGATCGGGAGAATGGAGGACAGCCTTTGTTTCATTTCATGGACTCCTGGTTACCCAGAGTTAACGCCGACGCATCATAGTCGCCACTTATTGGAAGTCAAGGTTGGCTCCGGGCAACTCGGGTGCGTTGTACGATTCGTTCACGAAGACATGTGGCCAAAGGTTCGCTTTCCGTCACAGAAAACGCATTGAGCGGCCATTACCCTCTCGCAAGCATCTACGCGAGATCGGAGTTTGGGCATTTTCCGACGTCACCTCTGTGAGGGTCGGTCAACCGCTTGACAACAATGGTGGTTCGCCGGGAATATTCGTCGCCCTCGTTAAGCAAGCTTGTGCAAAACGAAAGAAGAGGTTTATGCGTCTTACAAAAAACTGGCTAATCGCTTTAATTCCATTCGCCCTCATGTCCGGATCTGTATTCCCGGATGTGTTCGAAGGCACAGCTCACGCGCAAGACGATGAGATGACTTTCGAAGAAGACGAGGTAGAGACCTCGAAAACTAAGAATGCAAAGCCCCCAGAGGACACAACGCCTCCCACCAAAACGTTGCAGCGAGCTACCAAGCTCTACAACAAGAAAGACTACGACTCGGCTTCGATCGAGTTTGCAAAAGTCATCAACGCGGAAACCGAAGACTCGCCCGCAAACCAACAGCGCGCTGAGTTCTTCATGGGTAAGACCCTTTACCAAATGGGGTACTACGCAGCCTCACTTGCCTACTTCGACCGAATTGTCGAACTCGGCACAGGCCACCTTTACTACGGTGTGACTCTCAAGTGGCTCGCCGCTCTTAGCCGCGTGCTTCCCGAGACCTCAGGCATCCTTGAGAAGATCGGCCAGTACGATCCATCAAGCCTGGACGAGCCCGTCATGGAAGAAGTTCGCAACGAGCTGTACTTCCTTCTCGGTCGTCACTTCTACCGCCAAGCCGACTTTGAGCAAGCCATCTCACTCTTCCAAAGCGTAAGCAAAGAAGATCCATTCTTTGTAAAAGCCAAGTTCTTTGAGGGCGTGACGTACGTCCGCCAATACAAGGGTAAGCCGGCTGTTGCCGCGTTTAAAGAGATTCTCGTCATCGCCGAGGAACGCCCAAAGTTCTACTCAAAGGATGACATCGACCAGTTTCAAGAGCTTGCTTGGTTGCAGCTCGCTCGCGTTTTCTACTCAACGCAACAGTTCGACACATCCATCAAGTACTACGAGAAGTTGACTCAGAAGTCTCCCGACTGGTTGCCCTCACTCTTTGAGGCATCGTGGGCGTACTTCATGAAGACCAACAACTCGAAGGCTCTTGGTAACATTCACACGCTCAACGCTCCGTACTTCGAAGACCAGTTCTTTCCAGAGTCTGTTCTCCTCAAGTCGGTCATCTACTACAAGTACTGCCAATACGATCGCGCTCTTGGTGCCGTCGCAGAGTACGACGACCTCTACCGTCCTCTTAAGAAGGACCTTGGCGAGATGCTCGGCAAGTACGAGGACAACGCAGAATTCTACGAGTACGTTAAGAAAGTTCTTAAAGGCAAAGCGGGCCTTCCCGAGGCCACCCAGCGACTCGCCATTTCGGCTCTTGGCGACAAGACCCTTCGCAAGACCTTTGCTTGGGTTGACGAGCTAAACAAAGAACTCAAAATGCTTGAGCGAGCCGACAAGGCTTGGCAGACAACGTCGATTTCTGCCGAAGTTCTTCAAGAACTCACCGTTCAGCAGTCTCTGGCTCAGGCCGACGCAGGCAAGCTTGCCCGCGAGCGAATCGAGCGACTTCACAAAGAGCTAAACGAGCTTGGCCGCGATGGTCTCAAAATTAAGTATCAGATTCTTGAGAACAAAGCGGGGCAGGTTTCTGCTAGCGCACGGGGCCAGCAAATCTCCGGCAACAATCGCCTCGAGCCGATTGTCGTTGACGATGAGCACTTCATGTGGAAGTTTAATGGAGAGTATTGGAAGGATGAGCTTGGATTCTACCGATTCCGCGTTCGTTCAAAGTGCCCAGTGAAGGGCGCTAACTAATTCACTCATCTAAGGATCTGGAATAATAGATATTCGCTAATCACAAGCCGGTGCTTCTTCGTCTCGCCCAAAGCTTTTTATTTGCAGGCCACTCCTTGGCCTGTTGAGGAAAAGTGAAGACAGAACATGCAGGCTCTATTGGCAACAACCCTCGCCCGAGGATTTTCCTCAACGATAACTAGCTCGACCGGCACCGCTTCTTGGTGTTGTGTCGGGCTTTTGTCGTGTCCAAATCGCCCCGCCTTGAAAGGTTAAGAGACGATGAAACGTAGATTGTCCAGTGTACTCCTGGTGGCTGCCGCCACCTTATCCATGACGGTGTCACTCACCGCTGTATCCGGAGGAGTCGGCGAAGCCGCTCCTAAATACACGCGTGAGAACCCGAAGTTAAAGATCGATGTCAAGAAGACCGATCGAACCCGCGGTCTTGAGCGCCAGAAAGGTGATGCTCCTAAGGAGACAAAGCCGGAGCTGTCCGCCGACGACTTCATCCAAATTCAGGGCGACGTAAAGAACATCCGCAACGCGCAGATCGATCTTCTCAAACAGCTCATTGAAGATACGGATCCGAAGTCGAACGAGATGCCCGACTTCCTCTTCCGACTTGCAGAAGCGTATGCACAGAAGCAGCGTTACTGGCGTTTCCGCGCGATGGAGATGTACACCAAGCTCGATAAGGCGAAAAAAGGCGACAAGAAGAAGCTTGAGAATAAGCAAAAGCTTTACTTCAAAACCGAGAAGCAAGCGCTTGTCGAGTCGATGAAGGTCTACTCAAAGCTTGCAGGCGAGCCACGCTACAAGAACTACCCTCGCATGGATGAGGTGCTCTTCTACTATGGCTACACCCTCGATGGTGCCAAGCGCATCAAAGAGTCTCGAGTCATCTTTCACCAGCTCATTAAGAACTACCCCGATTCAAAGTACATCCCACAGGCGTACTTGAGCTTTGCCGACTACTTCTTTCAAAAGAACGACCTCGACAATGCAGAGAAGTTCTACGACTTGGTTCTCAAGTTTCCGAAAGCTTCAATCTACCCATACGGCCTCTACAAAAAAGGTTGGGTCTACCTAAACCAAGAGCGCCCTCAAGACGCTCTCGAGACCTTCTTCAAGGTTGCCCAAATTACCGAAGGCAAGAAGAAGTCCGCGACGATCAACAAGGCTGCAAAGAAGGACTTTGTCCGCGCTTACGCAGAGGTTGGCCGAGCTGAGAAGGCCTACCAGGCATTCCAGCGTGTCGACAAAGGCTACGCCTTTACCATGCTCAAGATTCTTGGCGGCATCTACCTCGATCAAGGTGCAGCCGAGAAAGCCATCTTTACCTACCGCGAGCTTATTGGGCTTAAGAGTAAGGATGCAGATGTTTGCGAATGGCAGGGCAACGTTCTTAACGCGATGCTCTCCGCTGGTAACCAAAAGCAAAAGTCTGACGAGATCGTAAACCTCGTTAAGATTTACCTCTCGCACAAGAAGGCCGGCATCCTTAAGGGCGGCAAGCTCGACGAGTGCCGCGACAATGCGCAAGGCACAACAAGCGAGATGGCCAAGACCTGGCACAACGAAGCAATCAAGACTCTTAACCCAGAGGCTCTTGGAAGCGTCGAGCAGCTCTACAAGCTCTACGTGCAAAGCTTCACCGATGCTTCAGACATTGGCGATATGCAGTACTACTACGCCGAGCTTCTTTGGCAGCGCGCTGAGTACGAGAAGAATCCACGCATGGCGACCGATCGTTGGGAGCGCGCAGCAATGGCCTTCACCGATGTAGTCCAAGGCGGCAAAGTCAAAGGCAAGCTTCTTAAAGAGTCTGCATACGCCGCAGTGCTTGGCTGGAAAAACGCTCTAGCTGTTGATCCTCGCACCAAGACACCAACAACCGAACTCGATGAAGATGCCGAGAACGCCAAGGTTCCCGAGCCGCGCCCAATTGGTGAGCGCGAGAAGAAGATGATTGCTGCCTTCGACATCTACATCAAATACATCAAGGACCCATCCGACGACGAACTCGTCATGATGAAGTTCCTCAAAGCTCGTATCTTCTGGCGTCACGATCATCTCGAGGACTCACTACCAATGTTCCTCGACATTGTTCAGGACCACAGCCAGCACGAGTCTGCGCTGTACTCGGCAAACATTGCTCTCGACTCGCTTATCCGTCTTAAGAAGTACGACGAGATGAACAAGGTCGTTGCCAAGATGCTTAAAGACGAGAAGTTCCTTGCAGACAAAGACGAGCTCAAAGAGCGCTTGCTTCGAATTAAGGGCGTTGCAATGCGTAAGGCTGCCGAGCAACTTGAGAAGGATGGCCAGCACATCGCTTGTGGACAGGCGTACCTCGACATCTACAACGCCAACCCAGAAGGCGAGGGCATGGACGAAGTGCTCTACAACGCCGGCGTCTGTTTCGAAGACGGCAAGTCCATCGGCTTGGCAATTCGCATGTACGGAATCCTCGATCAAAAGCATCCAAACTCGAAGCGCAACCAAAAGGCACTTGTCCGAATGGGTTCTGCATACGGTTCGATCGCTCACTACGATAAAGCTGCCGAGAAGTACGAGATGTACGCCAAGCGCTACGGTGGAGAGAAAGACGCACCAAACGCTCTGCAAAACGCCGTTACGTACCGCAAAGGTATTGGCCAAGACAAAGAGGCAATTGCCGACATCGAGACCTTCGTTCGCAACTACAAGAAGAAGATGAAGGATGAGTCTGCGGCCGCAATGTTCGGTCTTGCTGGCATCTACGAGAACCAGGGCAATGACGACATGGTCGTTAAATCCTACAAGCGCTACATCAAAGAAATCGGCAAGTCGGGTGGCATGGATCGCCTACTTATCGCCAACGCCAAAATCGGCGAGATTCTTTGGAAGCAAAGCTGCAAAGGTGGCGGCCAAGACGGAGCCTGCGTGCGCATCAAGCGTGAGCGAGCAACGGCACAACGCGGCAAGAAGAAGCGCCGTGGTCTGAGCCTTCCAACCCAGTGTGGTGCGGAATCGAAGATTAAGATGACCGTCCTCGACCGCGACAAGCGCACGGTCAAGGAAGCACAACGCTACTTTGCCGCAGCTCTCAAAGGTGCGGACAAAGCAATCTCCAGTGCTCCAGACGAAGGCCGCAAAGCCGGAACCATCTACTGGATGGCTGCAAGCCGTTTCTACATGACCGGTGAGAAGTACGAGACGTTCCTCTCTCTCAAGTTCCCAACGAAACTCGACTTCTCGGAGCGCAACGCAAAGAAGAAGAAGGACTCGGAAAAGCGCTTCCTAAAGTGGATGGGCGACAAGCAAAAGCTTGCTGGGGAAATCATCAAGGCCTACGAAGGCGTTCGAGATATCAAAGGTGGCGGTGCTGCCTGGGCAGTCGCTGCAGCAGCTCGCGTTGGACAAACATCTCAGAACTTCTCGGATGGTCTATTCACCGCCGAGATTCCTAAAGATGTTCGAACCGGGCCGTACGCAGAAGATAGTGTGGATGCCTACTGCGATGCTCTTACAACCCAAGCGGCTCCTCTTGAGGACCTCTCGGTTGGAGCATTTGGCTTCTGTCTAAATCTTTCAACCGAGCTCAACTGGTTTAACGACTGGTCGCGCCTGTGTGAGAAGGAACTTGGACAGATTCGTCCTGCAGACTTCCCAACCGCTACGGAGTTTCACGGCACACCTGATGGCGCCGCTGATATCACCGATACGCAAAACCTCATCACCACCATTGCTCAATAGGGCCGGAGGAAATAACGATGAATACGACAAGCAAACTACTAACGCTCCTCTGCGCGGTGGCCTTCATGCCAGCCTGCGGTGGTGCTTCTAAAACCTCCGGAAAAAACATGACGGGTCTGGCTGCGGATGCGCCGCCGCCTCCTGGTGGCGAGAACGTAAAGCTCGACCGCAAGGTTTCTCGCGAAACCGAGAAGGACTTCGCATCTGCTGTGAAGTACTTTGAAGAGCAAGCAAAAGCTGGCTGGAAAGCCGACAGTTGCAACGAGTCGTCTCAGCAATTCGTCGCGATTGCCGAAGGCAGCAAGAAGATGGTCGAAGCTCGCTTTAATGCCGGCCTCGCTCTTCAAGCTTGTGCCATGAACAAAGAGGCAGAAGATCAGTACCAAATGGCGCTGAAGATCAATCCTGGTCACGCTCCGTCGCTATCCAACCTTGGTGAGATTTACTTCAAGGGCGGAAACGAAGATCGCGCAAAGCAGTATTGGACCCAAGCGGTCTCGGCAAACGGCAAGATCGTCGCTGCTCGAAACAACCTGGCGTACTTAAGCATTCGCGACATTCGCGATGGCAAAGCCAGCCTCAAGAGCCTTGAGTCGGATATTAAGGGTCACCTCTCGTCGGCTCTGGCTGTAGACAACGACAATGTCGAGGCCTACACGCTCTATGGCCTGCTCTACATGCAGGGTGCAGAGAAGAACAAGAGTCGTCTCACTCTTGCCAAGCTGCTTTTGGAGAAGGGCGAGGAGATCGACGGCAACTACGCTCCTCTTCACAACGCCAAAGGGCTTTTGCTTCTGCAGCAAGACAACGTACCGAAGGCGCTCGTTAGCTTTCGCCGGGCGGTCCAACTCAATAAGGACTTCTTGGAAGCGCATCGCAACCTTGGAAACATCGTGCTCGATTTCCGAAAGTACGATGAAGCCAAGGCCGAGTTCGATATCGTTCTCAGGCTTAATCCAAAGGATTACGATGCTCGAATCGGGCTTGGCTACGCACTTCGCGGTCTCAAGAAGTACGACGAAGCTGAGGCCTCTTATAAAGAAGCCATCAAGATCGACAAATCTCGCCCAGAGGCTGAGTACAATCTCGGCGTCCTCTATCAGGACTTTCGCTCAAGTGCGACCGAGGATCTGAAAGAGGCTCAGTCTGCATTCCGCGAAGCTGCCAAGTACTTCAAAACTGCGATGTCCAAGCCATCAGCGACCTCGCAGCTTAAAAAGGATGCGGCAGACAACATCAAGACCTGCGAGAAGAACGTCAAGAACCTGGAAATGGCGATCGACTTCCAAAAGCAGAGCAACGCAGCGACCCCATAGCAACCTGTTGATATTACTTAGTTAAAAGGAGCCTGGCGCAAGTCGGGCTCCTTTCGTACTCTCAGCATCTACCCCGTTCCGATTCTTTTTTACTTTTTCCCACTTTTTAGGGAACCCAACCAGACCAGCGGTGTCAACTCACCTGACGATGAACCAACTGGTCGCAAATAGGAGCCTCGATATGAAGCACTCATCCACTGGCAACTCGTCAATTGTTTCCAAAGTTCTATTCACCGCTGTTGCGTCTCTCGCTGCATGTTTCCTTGTTGCCGTTGTGGCTCCAAGCGTCTCGTCAGCACAAAAAGCCGACAAGCCTAAGGTCAAGACCTTCGACTTCTCGGGAGATGACATTGACGGTGAACTCGTCAAGCCCGACGGAGAATTCGTCGACCCACGTAAGTTTGCTAGCCACACCAACTTGATTCGAATCCGCAAGGATTTCATCAACGAGATCACGAAGTCAGCAGAGGACCTCTAGGTCCCTTGCCTGATGTGTTGGTCTGGTCGTAAAACGCACCGCTAAGTAGTCATCAGGGATAGTCCCAAGAAATACCGGAGAGCCAAATGGCCGGACCAAACACATCACTCATATTCAAGATCTTCAAAGGTGACGAGCTTCTGCGCGAGGAAACCCTCTCGCAAGCTGTCATCAAAGTCGGCAAATTGTCGTCGTCCCACCTACGGCTCGAAGACGAGTCGGTTAGCCGCATGCACGCGGTTATCGAGGTCTCGGGCGATGACATCAGCATCATCGACTTGGGCTCGACAACCGGAACGGTCGTCAACGGTCAGAAGATCAATAAGGCAAAGCTTCAGGACGGCGATACCATCGTCCTGGGCGACATTCGCCTAGAGCTCTCACGCGCCGCAGTGGCAGTGGAAGCTGCACCGGCTCCTGCTCCAATGGCAGCAGCTCCGATGGCACCGGCTCCAATGGCGGCAGCGCCGATGGCACCAGCGCCGATGGCAGCTGCAGTTTCAGCAGCTCCAATGGCTCCAATGGCCGCTCCGGCATTTGGAATGGATGCCGCAGAAGACATGGGTGGCGCTCGCGCCATCGAAGTTGCGGCAATGCTCGGCGACTCTGTGGTTGGCGTAAAGCACGTCATGAACCCACGGGGTGGCAAAGTTACTCCAATCACCTACGGTCTCTTTGGCTTTGGTGCCCTGATGCTCATCATCAGCAGCATTGCCTTCTTCTCGGGCGTTTCAACCGCATCCGATAACAAGGCTCGCTACCACCAGCACATCGAAGACAAAAAACCTTCACACGAATTCCGTCCTCGTCGCCTCAGCATGGCGTTTGATTGGATGGCTGTTGGTGGGCTCATTGGCGGCATGTTCTGCATGACCATGGGCGCTCTTCGCATCCGCGAAGAGAAGGTCGACCCACGCTTCCGCATTGGTCGCGCTTCTGGAGTCGATTTCCCGACTGAGAATTCTCCCCACGAAGACTTCAACCTTGTCGCACCAATTGGTGATGACTTTGTGATGAACTTCGCCCAAGGCTGGGAAGGCGAGATGACCATCGACGGTCAATCAACACCTCTTTCAGAGTTGGCGTCGCAGAACCGAGCTCGCCAAAGTTCTACCGCTCCTGGCGCACTTGAGGTTCCTATTCCAACCAAAGCTCGCATTCGAGTGAAGGTCGGCGAGCAGAGCTTCCTTGTTAGCTCGGTTCCTCAGCCTAGAAGGCAAGCAGCTCCACTCTTCTCAAATCTCGATACCGCGCTTCTGGCGTACATCGGTGGCGCTGCTGTTGTCATCCTTGGCTTTGTTGCCATGCTTGGCGGCCTTCAGCCCGACGAGAACACTCTTTATGGTGATGCCTTCGCAAGCAGCGATCGCATGAGCCACATCCAAAACCAACCACAAGAGGATCCTCTAGAAGAAGAGGAAGAGCTTGATGATGGTGAGGAAGAAGACTCGGGCGGAACGGGTACGAAGATGGCGGAAGCCGAAGGCAAGATGGGTAAGAAAGAATCCACTCGCGCTACAGGCCAGTTCGCAATGAAGAACAACGATGCATCTCCACAGCTCGCTAAAGCTGCTGCCATGGACCAAGCTCGTAAAGCTGGTGTTCTTGGACTGATGTCACAGGCGCCAGGTGGAGCATTCGCTTCCATCACAGGTTCGGCCGACTTCTCTTCTGGTCTTGATGACCGCGACGTCTACGGTGGTCTTCTTGGCAACGAAGTTGGCGAAATGGCCGGCGGTTGGGGTTACGGCATCTCAGGTGTTGGCCCAGGTGGCGGCGGAACTGGTTGGGGAACCATCGGTACCGGTAACTACGGCACCATTGGTCATGGCAACGGAACTGGCACAGGCTACGGCTCGGGTGCTGGCAAAGGCGGAATGCGCGGTCGCAAAGCCAAGCCTCCAGAGGTTCGCATCGGCAACGTATCGGCAACCGGTGACCTTGATAAGAACATCATTCGTCGCTACATCCGCCGCAAGCTTCCTCGCATCCGGCACTGCTACGAGAAAGAGCTTCTCGTTAAGCCTGGCCTCTCTGGAACGGTTGTTACGCAGTTCCAAATCTCTCCTGCAGGTAGCGTCCAGGGCGCAAACGCCAGCGGACTTGGCAACAAGAATGTTGAATCGTGCGTCGCTGATGCAATTAAATCGATTCAGTTTCCCAAGCCAAACGGTGGCGGCTACGTGAACGTTCGTTACCCATTCACGTTCCAGCCTGCTGGCTAACAACATCCTCGATAACGACGTCCTCTAAGGCACGTCGGCTAAGAACGCTCCCTGAGATTCAGGGGGCGTTTTTCTTATGTGGGTGCGAGAAATTCCGAGGTCGAATGTGTGAGTTGCTTTGCATCGTGAGTTGCTCGTCATGCGCGCATTGGCTATCCTGAGCACGAAATGGCTATACCCGTTCGTTCACTCCTCGCCCTTTCTCTCGTTCTCGGCATGGGCTCAGGCTCCCTGACTGCATGCGGTGATAACGATCAGAAAGAGTCAAAGAAGCTCGCCAACGAGGCGGTACAGGCCGCAGGCCAGGGCCAGCTCACCGAAGCCGAAGAGCTTCTTGAGAAGGCGACTGCAACGTACCGCGACAATCACAACGCTTGGTACAACCTCGGCTTTGTTCGCGAGCAGATGAAGGAGTACGAGGGAGCTGCGGAGGCGTACAGCGAAGCGGCTCGGGTAAAGGATAGCGATGCCATGTATCACTACAAGCTTGGCAAAGCGTACTGGAACTCAAACAACATCTCGCAAGCGCAAAGTGCTCTTGAGCGCGCTGTGCAACTCAATGCACGGCTCTACGGCGCTCAGTACCACCTTGGGCAAGTTTACGAGAAGCAGGGCAAGCCTAAAGAGGCAGCGGGCGCATGGACTGCATCCGCCACCTTGGCTCCGACCTTTGGTCGTCCTTTCATCGAGCTCGGCAATCTCTACATCAAGTGGGACAAGCTCGACCCAGCGGTTAGCGTGCTTGACCAAGGCCGTCTAAATGTTCGCGATGGTGAAGACCTAACCGAGATTTATTACAGCTTGGGAATGGCGTACACCAAACAGGGGAACTGGGATAAAGCAATCGAGGCGTACAGCAATGCGATTCAAACTCGCAGCAGCAATCTCGATGCACTGCGGCAACGCGGCTTTGCATATGCCGAGAAGCAAGATGTTGAAAACGCCAAGAAGGATCTTAAATCGTTCGTCGATCAAGGCGGTGGCGGCGACGCATTTCACATACAAGCAGCGAACCAACGACTCTTTCGCTTGAGCGCAGCCCAGTAGGGCACCTACATACATACAACGTCATCGAACGTTTTATAGAAGCCCAGATCAACAATGATCTGGGCTTCGTGTTGTTTCGGGCCCCGCGCAGGCAGCGTAGACGGCGAGAATCGTGTATTTTCTCACTGTCTATTGTCAGACAGGATTACCGACTTTCCTTTTGAAAGCGGGAGGATAGCAAATTGCGCACCGAGATTAGAGAGCGTGTTCGTCGCGCTCGCGACTGGAGTCTGGAAATCAACACCCTCGAACAAGAGGCCGAAGGTGTTCAAGATGTTGAAGAGCGATCCGAGCTGTTGTTCGAGATTGCCAACATCACGGAAGAAATAATTCCAGAGCGTGAGAGAGCACTCGCGATCTATCAACGCGCCTGGAAGCTCCACCCAGAGAACATCAAGGCCCTCACACGTGCACGACAGGTGTACGGCGAGCTTGGTCGACTTGAGATGGTCGCCAAGGTTGGCGAGCTAGAACTCAAACTGCGCAACAACGACGGCAGCCTTGCGGCTCTTGTTGGAATGGCGTTCCTCGACTCAGGGCAGCGTGAGAAGGCGATTCCGCTTCTTCACATGGCGCTCAAAGATAGTCCAGATAGTCTGGAACTTAAGGATGCCATTGCTGCGGCAAGCTACGACGCAAACGGCTGGATTGAGGATGTCGAGCGTTTGACGACGGAGGCTGCCGATGCGGACCCTGACACCGCAGCACGCATGCTCTTGCGCGCAGCGCGTATCGTATTCCACGAGACGCCTGACGATGAGATGTACGAGAATCTCTTAAACGAGTCTCTCGAGCTAAGCCCCGAGGGCAAGGCGGCAAACTACCTCTACGAAAAACTCCTAAGCGCCGCCGAGCGTTGGGATGAACTTGAGAAGCATCACGACCGACGCCTCTTGGCTGCCGAGGAAGACGAACAACTTGGCCTCGCTGAGCAGTTTGGTCTCGAATGGGTGCAGCGTCATCGCGATCGCGATCGCGCAGCAAAGTTCTTTAAGAAGGCTATCGAGTTTGCCTCGCAGTCTGGCCCGGATGCACTCTCGTCACTCATTGGTGCCTTCTCGCTTGTGCGTGAGGTCTATGCCGAAAAGTCTCAGTGGAGTGATGTGCTCGATCTTGCGGATCGCTCACTGCCGACACTGAAGGATGACCAAAAGCTCTACATTGCGTGGCAAGCTGGCGTCATTGCTTGGAAAGAGCAGGCTGATCTGGACAAGGCTCGTGGCTACTTCGCGCTCGTTCGCGAACTTGAGCCAGCATCTCCAGACCTCGTTGATTTTGAAGCGGAGAATGGTGCTGCCGATGGATCTTCTCCTGCGGAAGAAGCATCTGCGGAAGAAGCTCCTGCGGAAGACGCTCCTGCGGAAGAAGCATCTGCGGAAGACGCTCCTGCCGAAGAAGCTCCTGCGGAAGACGCATCTGCGGAAGACGCATCTGCCGAAGACGTATCTGCGGAAGACGTATCTGCGGAAGACGCATCTGCCGAAGACGTATCTGCCGAAGACGCATCTGCGGAAGACGTATCTGCGGAAGACGCCCCTGCCGAAGACGCCCCTGCCGACGACGCTCCCAAAGCAGCTCCTGCTGCAGCAGCTACAGTTCTTGACGAGACTCCAATCGATGAAGAGATCTCAGAAGAACTCGCAGCTGAGATGGCTGCGGCTCGCGCTGAAGAAGAGAGCAGTCCTGCAAAGGCAATCGATGCATGGCGCAAGGTTGTCCAAGACAATGCCTCGATGCGAACTCCGCGCCGCGAGTATGCCCGTGCTCTGCGCGAGGCTGAGAAGTGGAATGCGCTCGTTGAGGCACTGAAAGAGGAAGAGCAGAAGGCTGCCAAAACCGATGGCGAGCGAATCTCGATTCTTCGCGAAATGATCACCGTGTATCGAGAGGTGCGCAACGAGGTCATGGCGGTAAACACTCTTACGGCAATTCTAAAAATCAACGAGAACGACGTTGCGACGTTGGACGAGTTGGCTGACCAATACGAGAGCATGAAGCGCTGGCCCGATTTGGTGGCAACGCTGCAAAAGAAAGCTCCACTGCTCGAGTCGGATGACGAGCAAGTTGCGCTCTACCTGCGCATTGCCAATCTCTACATCGAGCGCTTCTCGAATCAGGCAGAGGCAATCAAGGCATTTGAGAAGGTGCTTGCACTGGATCCAGACAATGCAGATGCCACCGAGCACCTGCTCGCTGTCTACGAAAAACGCCGAGACTGGGAAAAGCTCATTGCTCTTCGCGAGCGTGAGATTGACAAAGCCGACGAGTCGGAACGCGCTGAGCGCATCTACGAAGTTGCCAAGCTTGCTGCAACTCGGGTCAAGAAACCCGACGTCTGCATGCACTGGTGGCAGAAGGTTCTCGACGACCAACCACAACACGAAGAAGCGATTAGTGAACTCGAGAAACTCTACGAGCGCGCAAAGAACTGGGAAGGTCTAGCAAACGTTTGCTCTGTTAAGGCCGACATCGCTACCGACACCAAGTCGCAAACCGATGCGCTGCAAAAGTTGGGGCTTCTCTACACCGATAAGTTGCCGGATACCGAGAAGGCGATCGCTGCATGGCGTCGCTTGCTCGCAATCGATGCAAATCATCGCCGTGCCCAAGACTCGCTCAAGAAGCTCTACATTGCAGAAGGCGCTTGGGATGACCTTGAGGCCTTCTATCGCGACTCCGACAAACTCGGCGAATTCGTCCGCGTGCTCGAGCGTCAGCTCGATACATCTGAGGATGAACTCAAGCTCTCGCTAGCAATGAAGATCGCGATTACCTATCGCGACGAAATCGGCAAAGCCGACCGTGCGATGCGCGCTTTCGAGCGTGTACTCACAATCGAGGAGGACAACCTTGAGGCCGCCGAGGCTCTCATTCCGCTGTACGAGCAGGGACGAGATCCGCGCAAATTGGTTAGCGCTCTCGAGATTCAACTCGGTCAAACCGAAGATCCGTCAACACGCCAAGAGCGCATCAAAGTTATTGCCGAGTACTCCGAGGAGAAACTTCGCGACAAGGGTGCCGCCTTTGGTTGGTGGCTCAAGGCGCATGCCGAAGATCACCAGTCCGAGTGGATTCGTGTCGAAGTAGAGCGACTCGCAGAAGAGACCGGCGCATGGACGGAAATCGTCGATGCATACGAAGCATCCGTTGAGAAATTCTCGGATGCCCACGAAGCGCTTCCCGTCATGGTGGTCATTGCCCGCGTGCTTGAAGAACAACTGGGCGATGTTGACAAGGCACTTGCTATCAACAGCAAGATTCTTGAACTCGAGCCATCGAGTGAGCAGGCCATTTCGGCTCTGGAACGTCTCTACTTGGGACGTGAGCGCTATGATGAGTTGCTCGATATTTATCGTCGCAAGCTCGACCTTACGACCGACCCGGATGAGCAGACCGAGATCCAATACAAGATTGGACAGCTCTACGAGGACGAAGTTAAGGATGACGACAAAGCCATCGAGACGTTCCAAGCGATCTTGGACAACGATGGTGAAGACCTCACCGCGCTTCAATCTCTGGATCGCATCTTCACGCGCAACGAGCGCTGGTCGGATTTGGTGAACACCATCGGCCGTCAGTTGCTCATTGTCAGTCCCGACGATGATGCTCAGCAATTCGCTGCGCTAAAGCTTCGCTTGGCCGTCACGCGCGAGTCGCAACTCGAAGATCCGAGCGGCGCAATTAGTGCGTACCAAGAGATTCTCGACTTGCAGCCCGAGCATGCGCAAGCCCGCATCGGGCTCGAGGCGCACCTCGACTCCGAGGAGCAGAAGCTCGAAGCAGCCAGGATTCTTGAACCCATCTACGAGGGAATCGAAGACTGGGAGAGCCTTATCCGCGTGCACGAGATTCAACTCGAAGCATCTGAAGATCAGATGCGCCGAGTCGAGCTACTCATGCGAATCGGCGAGCTGAACTCCAAGAAGCTTGGTGATGCAGATCGTGCATTCGATGCCTTCTCTCGCGCCTTCCGCGAGGATCCTGGTACAGAGAGCGCAAAAAGCGAACTAGAAGAACTCTCACAGCTGATTGATGAGGGAAGCGTCAAGCTTGTCGCGCTCTTTGAGGCGGCAATCGACAATGGCAGCCTGGACCCAATGCTCGCTCATGAGCTTTGCATCAAGGTTGCAACGGCGTGGGACGAGAGGCTCGACGATACGGAGAAGGCTGTGCACTTCTACCGAGCGGCGCTAAAAGTTGAGCCAGACGATGCAGTGGCAATCAACGCACTTGAGCGCATCTTCACCCGCGATGAGAAGTATCCCGACCTGCTTGACGTCTATCGCAAGAAGGTCGAGATTTCTGGCGACGCAGATGAGCGTCTCGAACTTCTTCTGCGCATCGCTTCGATTCACGAAGAGATGCTTAACAACTCGGAAGAGGCTGTCTCGACCTACAACGAAATTCTCAGCCACGATGGCGAGAACATGCAGGCGCTTCGCGCACTGGATCGTTTGTACGTCGCTGGCGAGCAGTGGCACGAGCTTGGCGATGCACTAACGCGCCAGCTAATGCTCTGTGATGACGATGCAGAGCGTGTGGGCTTGCTCGTTCGCTTGGCAGCGTTGCGCGAGACGCAACTCGAAGAACTGGCGGCCTCGATTGAGACCTATCGCCAAGTACTCGACATCGACGCCAATAACGAAGCGGCACTTGTGGCGCTAGAGCGTTTGATAGCTCACGACGATCACGCGCTTAACATTGCCCAAGTGCTTGAGCCAATCTACAAGGCGCGAGCCGATTGGCAGAAGCAAATTGGTGTCTACGAGATCATGGCGAGCCACGCCTACGATCCGGAACGCAAGATTGAACTGTTGCACAGCATCGGCGAGTTGCACGAACTCGGTGGTGACGATGGCAATGCAGCCTTCGATACCTATGCCCGTTCACTTCGCGAAGAGCCTCGTCACGACTCATCTCGTGCCCAGGTCGAGCGACTTGCGCAGATGCTTACGCGCTGGCCCGATGTCATCGCGCTCTACAACGAGATTGTCGAAGCTGCGAGCGATGAAGAACTGAAGATTCAGCTTCTCACTCGAGTTGCACAGATTCACGAGATGGAACTCTCATCGGATGAGTCTGCTGTAGAGACCTACAAGCGAATTCTAGAACTCGCTCCAGCACACGTAGATTCTGCATCGTCGATTGTGAGCATTCACGAGCGCAATGCGGATTACCCAGCGCTGGTTGGTGCTCTTCGCAGCAAGAGTGAGCTGCTTAACGATGTGGAAGAGCGCAAGCAGCTTCTCTTCCGCGTTGCGCAGATTCAAGAAGACATCCTCGAGGATTCGGATGCGTCTATCGCAACCTATCAATCGGTTCTCGAAATTGACGACATCGACGAGACTGCGATGTCGGCACTTGAGCGTCTCTACATTGCCCTTGAGCGCTGGGAACCTCTCAAAGATGTGTACACGGTGCGAGCCGATCACGCCGAGAGCCCAGAAGACAAGAAGCGCATGTACTACGTCTTGGGACAGGTACACGATCGCGAACTCGGCGATACCGCCAAGGCCATCGATACCTACCAGGCCATCTTGGATATCGACGACATGGAGGTGCCTGCGATTCAGGCTCTCGATAGGCTCTATGGCCAAGCCGAGCGCTGGTACGACCTTCTCGGGATTCTGGATCGGCAAGTTGAGTTCTCTCAGCTGCCTGCTGAGACGGTTGGTCTCAAGTACCGAGTTGGTCAGCTTTGGCAAACCCAGCTCAACGATCTTTCGCGAGCCATCGACACCTATCGCGAAGCGCTGGATATCGATCCGACTCACCCCGAAACCCTTGCTGCCCTTGATGGGCTTTTGCACGGCGAAGAGAGCGAACCCGTTCTTGCCGCTCAAGTGCTTGAGCCAATCTACATGGCGAGCGGTCAAGTCGAGAAGCTCATCGATGTTCTCGAAGTGATGGTGAAGCACGCAGAAGACCCAATCTCACGGGTTGAACTGCTGCATCGCATCGCGGAGCTTTACGAAGTAAACCTCGACCAAGGACGTGCCGCGTTTGACGCGCAGGTTCGCGCTTTGGGCGAAGACAGTGGTAACGAGGCCACTCTTGGCAACTTGGAGCGCCTGGCGCTAACGGTTAATGCTTGGGATGACCTTGCTGCTCTCTATGCCCGTGAGGGAGAAAAATCCCTAGACGTGCCAAGGCAGGTTGATCTCCTGAGCCGGCTTGCACGGGTTCAAGAAGAAGAGCTGGGCAAGCCCGAAGAGGCAATTGCCATCTTTGGACGCATTCTGGATGCCGAGTTTGACAACCGCGAGGCTGTCTATGCGTTGGACCGTCTCTACAGCGCGCATCAGCGTTGGGAGCCGCTAACCGAAATCCTTCGCAAAGAGATTCAACTTGTAGAATCTGATGCAGAGATTCTCGGGCTGCAGTTCAGGCTTGGACAGGTTCTTGAGCAAGCGCTGAGCGACTTGCCCGCAGCGATTGAGGTGTACCGAGAGATTCTCGGATCCGACCCAGCTAACGAGCCGACGTTGGGCGCCCTTGAAATGCTGCTTGCAAACGGGCAGCACGAGGCAGAAATTGCCACGATCCTCGAGCCTATCTACGAGGGGGCAGGGCACTTCGAGAAGCTTCACCGCATCTACGAGGTACAGCTCACTAAGCTCGACGAGCCTACCGATAGGCAGACGATGTACCAACGTCTCGCCGAGCTTGCGGAGCATCAACTCATGGACCAAGCGCGCGCGTTTGGTTGGTGGGGCAATGCACTTGTAGAGGACGCTACTTCGGAACTCGCAGTGGAAGAGGCCGAACGCCTCGCGGGAGCAACCGAGCTTTGGAACGACATGGTGAATGTCTATGTCCAAGTCATCGAGCGAAACACAGAAGATGAGCCGCGCAAGAGCGCTCTGCTTCGCCTAGCCCGCGTTTATGACGCAGAGCTTGGCAATGCAGCTTCGTCTGTGGAGACCTACCTTCGCGTTCTCGAGATTGACGAGCGCGATGCGGATGCACTGGAAGCACTCGATAGGCTTTACGCCGCAGCTGGCATGTACGAAGAGTTGGTGGAGATTCTCCGCCGACGCATCGAAGTGACTCTGGACGGTGAAGAGATTGTCCAGCTGCAACTTCGCCGCGGTTACATCTACGGCGAGGCTCTTGCCGACCTAAATGCCGCACTCGCTTGCTACGAGCAGATTCTTGAGCAAGAGAGCCGCAACCGAGCGGCACTCGAAGCGCAGGAGCAAATCTACTTCCGACGCGAAGAGTGGAAGAACCTCTTCAATGTCTACGAGAAACTCGTAGATATCGCAGAAGGCGACGAAGATATGGCCGGGCTCTACGCTCGCATGGCACGTATCTCATCCGATGCTCTTAGCGATGACGACGGCTCGACCGATCTTTGGGGGCGCGTCCTCGACATTCGCGGCGACGAACCTCAATCGCTCGCAGCTCTTGGTGACCTCTACACACGTCGCGAGATGTGGGAAGAGCTTGTCGAGGTCGTTGAGCGACAGGTCGGCGTTACCGACGAACTCGAAGGCCAAGTTGAGCTTTACAAGAAGCTCGGCAAAATCTGGAACGAGAAACTCGGTCGTGAGCGCAACTCGCTCGACGCTTGGCTTCTCGCTTTCGATCTCAATCCTTCGGATCCAGAGACCCTGCGAGCGTTGGCCGGGCTGTACCGAGCGACACAGAGCTGGGAAGAACTTAGCCAAACGCTGCGCCGCATCATCGCGGTTGCTCAAGAAGACCAGAACGTTGCCGAGGACGAGCTCATCGAGCTGTACTCGCAGCTTGGTCAGCTCGAAGGTGAGCTGCTTGGTCGTGTGAACGAAGCGGTGGATGCATGGCGACGGGTCATGGCCATCGACGGCGGCAACTTCCGCGCAATGAGTGCCCTTGAAGGGCTGTTCACTCGCGAAGCGCGTTGGGAAGAGTCCATCGAGGTTATGGAGCGCCGTGCTCTGGTCGTTGAGGATTCTCAAACCCGCATCGATACGCTCTTGCAGGCAGCTTCCATCTGGGAAGAGAAAGTGCTCGATCTTGAGAGTGCAGCCGAGGTCTATCGCCGAGTTCAAGAGGCAGAGATTTCGAATTCGCGTGCTAGCGAGCGTCTCGAACACATCTATCGCGAGCAGTACAAGTGGGCCGAGCTAAACGGCATCTTGCTTGAACGTGTCGAGCACACAACGGATGTGCCCGAGCGCATTGCGCTCTTTGGACAGGTCGCAAAGATCTACGAAGAAGAGTTGGCCGAACAGGACAACGCTTTCGTCGTGCTTCAAGCAGCATTCCGCGAGGACTACGCTCACGAAGGAACATCGCGAGAGCTTGAGCGTTTAGCGACGGCGACCGGCAAGTGGAACGATCTTCTTCAGGACTACACCGAGTTCGTCACCGTTCTCGTTGTTGAAGACAAGGTCAAAGCTTGCAATCTCTGGGTCAAGATTGGCCGCTGGTACGACGAGCAAATCTCGAACTTGGACTGGGCAATTCACTCAGTGCAAGAGTGTCTTAAACTCAATCCCGAGCACCTTGGTGCACTGGGAGCGCTTGCCGACTTCCAACGCAAGCGCGGATCTTGGGGCGAGCTTGTCGAGACACTTGGCAAGCACGGTGGCATCGAAACCGATGTCGAGAAGAAGGTAGAAGTTTACCTATCTCTCGCCGAGCTTCTCGAGACGCAACTACAAGACGATATGCAGGCAATCTCTGCATACCGTGCGGCTCTCGAAGCTGACCCGGACGCAATGGCTGCTCTGGCATCGGTGGAACGGCTCTACCGCCGTCACGAGATGTGGGAGCAACTCATCGAAGTTCTCGGTCGCATGTCGGCACTTCGCACCGATGAGGCAGAGGCCATCAAGCTTCGCCTTGAGATTGGTCAGCTTTGGGACGAGCGATTGCTCGACTCGGTGCAGTCCATTGCGGCCTACCGCGGTGTTCTTGAGACCGACCCGTCCAACCTTCCGGCGCTTCGTGCCCTGGAGCAGTTGTACGAGAAGACTGGCGAGTCTGAGGCGTACCTCGATGTTCTTGAAGCTCAGCGCGATGCATCTGCAAGCGACGCCGAGCAAATCTCTCTGTACGAGCGAATGTCGTCCGCATGGGAAGAGCGCTTCGGAAAGCTCGACCGAGCTGCCGAGTGTTACGAGCGAATCGTTGCTCTCGATGAGCGCAACTTTGGCGCGTATCAAGAACTCGCTCGCCTCTACTACCAAGAGCAGCGTTGGGATTCGCTTGTCGACACCTATCGCAATCACATCATGGCGAGCCAGGATCAGCACGAGCGAATCCAGCTCTACTGTTCGATGGGCGAGGTTTTCGAGACGCAACTCTCCGACTTTGATCGCGCCATCGAGTCCTACACGGATGTTCTAACGTTTGATCCAAACGAGCCACGGGCACTCGATGCTCTTGGGCGTTTGTACGAGCGCATCGAAGAGTGGGACCGAGCCATCGACGTCATGTCGCAGCTTGTTCGAACAAGCGATGTACCCGAGCAGCAAACCGACCTCTACTACCGAATCGGCCGTATCACCTACGCTCGCCTCGGGCAGTCTGAGGAAGCGGAGCAGCAGTTCCTTTACGCGCTCACCATCGACGAGTCTCACGTCCCGACGATGGAAGAGTTGGTCAAGCTCTACGCAGACCGAGGCGATTGGCTAAAAGCTGCGCAGATGATGGTGCGTGCCGAAGGGCATACCCAGAACATGCTCGAGAAGGTGCGACTGCTTAACGATGCAGCGAACATCTACCTCACGAAGCTGGGACAGCCAGACAATGCAAAGCAGTACTTTGCGGCGGTCCTGGCACTAGACCCCGAGCATGTTGAGGCAGGCGATCCACTAGCCGACCTCTACTTCGATGCGGGCGAGTGGCAGCCATTGGCTCCGGTTCTCGACATGTTGGTTCGCAAGGCTCCTCAGCGAGACCTCGATTCGGAGCAGCTTATGCAGCTCTACTATCGAACGGCTCGCTGCTCGGGAGAACTTGGAAACAACGACCGAGCTCTTGAGTTTTACAAGGCTGCGTACGACCTCGACTCAACCTACTTGCCTGTGCTCGAGGGTAGGGGAGACCTCCTCTACTCGATGCAAGACTGGGACGGCGCTGGAAAGATTTACCAGACCATCTTGGTTCAGCATCGCGACTCGCAGGACGAGGCGCAGGTTGTTCGCACCTACTTCCGACTCGGCATGGTTCGTCAGAACCTCAGCGAGCGCCGCAAGGCACTCAACATGTTCGAGAAGGCACTGGAGATCAATCCAAACCACCGTGACACCTTGCTGGCTGTTATTGCCATTCAAGAGGCACAGGGCGACTTCGAGGAAGTTATCCAGGCCAAGCGCGGTTTGCTCGCAAGTGCTGGCGAGGAAGAGCAAATTGCTCTTCTCTCGGCAATCGCCGAGGTCTACGCCGGCAAGCTTGGCAATCCACAGAAAGCGATTTCTGCGGTATTGGAAGCACTCGATCTCATCCCCGATGACCGAACTCTTCTGCAACGCCTTCTCGATCTCTACACCGAGACGGAGCAGTGGAAGAATGCTGTCGAAACCATCGAACGCTTCATCAACCAAGAGGAAGGCCTTCGCAAAGGTTCGTACCTGCAAGCTGCCGGTACGATTTGCCGCGACAAGCTCAAGGCTCTGGATGAGGCAATCGAATTCTACGATGCTGCACTCGATGCATTCTTTGTAGAGGGTTCAAACTCCATCCCAGAGAAGTTCTTACCTCGAGCGCTCAAGGCGTTTGCGGATATCGATAAGATCCTGACCACCAAGCGCGACTGGAAGAACCAGGAGCGTGCCTACCGCCGAATGATCAAGCGTCTCCAGCCTGGGGATAAGATTCTGATCGACCTGTGGGGCGCTCTTGGTGAGATTTACCGGTCTCGGCTCAAGGCCTACTCAAGCGCCATCGCGGCGTACGAGGTGGCTCAGCAGCTCGACTCGTCCAACACTGGGCGTCGCGAGATTCTGGCCGAGCTCTATGTTCTCTCTGGTCCCGACCAGGCAGACAAGGCAGTCGAGCAGCACATGTTGATGCTGAAGGATGAGCCCTTCAAATACGATAGCTACAAGGCTCTTCGCCGCATCTATCACGAGACCCAGCAGTACGATAAGACGTGGTGTATCTGCAATACGCTCGCATTCCTCAAGAAAGCGGATCAGACCGAGCTTGAGTTTTACGAGCAGTACAAGCGACGCGACTTTGTGAAAGCGAAGGCGCGTATGACTGAGGAGACTTGGCGCAAGGTAAATCACCCAGACGAGAACCCGTATGTCTCGGCGATTTTCGATGCCATTTGGCAGGGTGCTGCGATGATTCGGGCCCAGCCTCACAAGGCGTTCAACCTTCGTCGCAAAGATAGGCGCGCGATTGAAACCGACCAACTGCAGTTCTCGAAGGTGTTCCATTACACCGGGCAAGTTCTGCAGGTGCCGATGCCAGATGTCTACCTTCAGCCTGATACGCAGGGTGAGGTTGCAGTGGCGAATACGCACGAGAAAGGGCAGCTCATTCCGTCCTTCGTGATCTATTCAAACCTTCTTCAGGGACGTCCCGAGAAGGAGATCGCATTCGCTGCAGGTCGCTGGCTTAGCTTCATGCGCGGTGGTCGCTACCTAAAGCTCGCCCTGCCTACCAATACCGAACTCAAGACGGCGTTCTTGTCGGCGATTGCGATGGTCAAGTCGGACTTCCCAATCCCGAACGATATGCGACCAGTTGTGCAGCAGTATCTCCCAGAGATGCAGAAGCGCATCCAGCCGCAGTGGCTTGAGCAACTTGGCTTGGTTGTGAATCGCTTCATGCAAAACGCTCCAGAGATTAATCTCGCGAAGTGGGGCAACGCTGTTGAGGCGACTGCTCACCGAGCGGGCTTTGTCATCTCGGGTGACCTTGAAGTGGCATCGAAGATGGTCTCGATGGAACCTGTTCTTGTCGGCGGACCTCAGGTCAAAGACAAGATCAAAGAATTGGTTCTCTACTCGATTTCCGAGGACTACTTCGCCGTTCGCGCCTTCTTGGGAACAACCATCGGCTAGGCTTCAGTCGGCTACGCTTCGAATCCTGATGCTGAAAGGCCGCCCGCATATGCGAGGCGGCCTTTTTTGTCGGCTGAAGCCGCCCGCTTCACGCGTGGTACCCGTCTAGGTAGTCTTCTTAGCGTCTCGCCGACGACGAGGGCGTTTATAGCCCAACCATCTCAGAGCTGCGTTCCCAAAGTTCGGTCGCGAGGTCTTGGTCAAGAGCCCACGTAGTAGGCGTCTCTTCGACCCCTTGGTTGTAGTAAAGACCGCTCTGCTTGCCGAGTGCCGAGTTGCAAGCGCACATGAGGCTTGTCATTGCGCCCTCGTCATTGGTCTTCATGAAGCGCTTCATAATGAGCCGGACGGGCCAGGGCACGCGCTTCCAAATGTTGGATGCAATTCGCCCTGGATTGAGTGAGTAGGTTGTGATGTCGCGATCTGCGAGGCGGCGACCTAACTCTTTGGCAAAGAGAATGTTGGCGAGTTTGGAAACTCCGTATTCGGGCAGGCCTGTGACACTCCTTGTGCTTTGGCGCACGGCGTCGAAATCGATTCCCTGTTTGGCGAGCTTGTGGGAGTCGCTGGCAACCATCACAACTCGAGAACCATCGGCGAGTGTTGGCTCCACCAAGAGCGTAAATAGAAAGGGCCCTAAGTGATTGGTTCCAAAGGCTAGCTCATAGCCCTCGGGTGTGAGGCCACGCTGGCCTGCCAGTCCTGCGTTGTTAATGAGTACGTCCAAACGCTTGCCGCTGGCTACAAAGGCCTTGGCGCTCTCACGAATCTCCGAAAAATGGGCCAGGTCAAGATGGTGAACCGTGACCGCAGAATTTCCTGTAGTTGCCCGGATTTCCTCAGCAACTTGCTCGGCCTTTTGAAGATTGCGACAGGCGAGGATCACCTCGGCTCCGCGAGCCGCCAGCCCGTAGGCAGTGCTTTTGCCAATGCCGCTATTGGCTCCTGTGACGAGGCAAACTTTGCCTCGCATATCGTTCTCTTGTGCCGGCTTGGTGTGCTGCGCCATACCGAGCAGGCTAGCCCCCAAAGGTGTCACGTGCTACACGATCGGTATGAATCGCACACTCCTCCTCGTATCCGTTGCAAGCCTGGCACTCGTTGGCTGCAAGAAAGCCGAGACAAAATCTGATGACGGCCTCCAGCCCGCCACCATCAGCCAGCCCGCGACTGCAGCTGCAGCCCATGGTGGGCAGGCGCCTGCTACGACCGCAGCCAAGCCAACCGAAGGCAAGTCGGCTGCAAAAGGCGAGGGCAAGGTCGCCGAGACGATGAACGCAGGCGGCTACACATATGTGAAGCTCGAAGGCGCCACTGGTGATGTTTGGGCAGCGGCCCCCGAGACTGAAATCAAGGTTGGTGACTCAATCTCCTACGCCGGCGGAATGCCGATGCAGAACTTCACATCGAACACGCTTAAGCGCACTTTTGAGCTGGTGTACTTTGTTCCTGGCTACACAATCAATGGCGCGCTTCCGCAGGCGCCTACTACTGCCGGAGCCAAGACGGCAGCTGGTGCAAGCCCTGCCGCTGTGGATCTTGAAGGCATTGCAAAGCCTGATGGTGGAAGCACCGTGGCAGATGTCTTTGCAAAGAAGGCAGAGCTTTCCGGTAAAGAGGTCACGCTTCGCGGCAAGGTGGTCAAGTACAACGCAGGCATTATGGGCCGCAACTGGATCCACCTCCGTGATGGCAGTGGCGCCGAAGGTACCAACGACCTGACCATTACTACGATGTCTACTGCCGAAGTCGGAGCGACGGTCCTTGTGAAGGGCACGATTGCTCTCGATAAGGATTTTGGCGCAGGTTACAAATACGGCGTCATCGTTGAAGACGCAGTTGTCACTGCAGAATAACTCTTACGCCCTCCTCGCGCCTCCCTCTCGAAACCGAACCCTGTGCCGGCCACGATCATTCTTCATGCTCGCCCCTCTAGTGACTTCAAAGCAAGTTACTAGGACGGCGTAGCTGAGATACAAGAAAGCCTGCTAGCAAATCTGCTAGCAGGCTTTTTATTGTCTTTAAGCGCGAAGCTCTCGAGAGCGAAGTTTTGAAAACGAAGCCTTCGAGAACTGAGGCGTAGAGCTTAGCGTTGAGTAAACGCTTTGAGCCGGTTTGAGCGTGAAGAGTGGCGAAGCTTTAGAAGAGCCTTGCTCTCGAGCTGACGAATTCGCTCTCGAGTTAGGTTGAAGCTTTTGCCAACTTGCTCAAGCGTGTGCTCGGACTCGTCACCAATGCCAAAGCGCATGCGAATGATTTGCTCTTCACGCGGCGTAAGAGTCTGAAGGACCTTACGTGTTTGCGATGCTTGATCATTCTCAAAGAGAGTATCGGCAGGAGAGAGGCTGGACTTGTCCTCGATGAAATCGCCCAGAGTTGCCTCGCCGTCATCGCCCACAGGGTTCTCAAGAGAGACCGGCTGCTTGGCAATTTTGAGGTACTTCTGAACCTTCTCAACAGGAAGCTCCATACGCTCTGCGGTCTCTTCAGGAGTTGGCTGACGACCAAGTTCTTGAACGAGGCTGCGGGTGACTCGAGCGAGCTTGTTGATGTTCTCGACCATGTGCACAGGAACGCGAATGGTTCGAGCTTGGTCGGCAAGAGCACGTGTGATGCCCTGGCGAATCCACCAAGTTGCGTAGGTTGAGAATTTGAAACCACGGCGGTAGTCGAACTTCTCGACAGCGCGCATGAGGCCAATGTTGCCCTCTTGAATCAAATCCGAGAACTGCATGCCACGCTTGACGTACTTCTTTGCGATCGAGATGACGAGGCGAAGGTTTGCTTGCACAAGCTCGGTGCGAGCGCGCTCGGCAACACGTTCACCAGCCCGCACCTCTTTAACGAGGATTCGAAGCTCGTCGGTATCCATGGCGCAGTGCTTGTGGAGTTTTGCGAGTTCTTCTTTGGCCTCGGCAAGCGGGACCTCATCGCGAGTTCGGTCGACAATTCGCTCGATGCGATTTACTTCGTCGAGAGTCGAGGTGATGCGTTCGGCAAACTCAACGACGAGCTTGGGACGAAGAGCAAGGCCGGAGGCTGCGTTGCGCATGGCCTTGCGGTTGTTCTCGATGGACTCTTTGAGTTCGGCGATGACAGCAGCATCGGTGGCATCGACAAGGGAGGCTCGGTAGCCCTGTTCCTTTTGCTCTAGGCGACGAAGCTTGTCGATGGTCTTGCAAGTCTGCTTGGTCTGCCACTCGGCGTCGAAGTTCTCGTCGGAGTCTTCATCGATGTCGGTGACGATCGTCTTGAGACGAATTTCGCCAGCTTTAAGACCACGTGAGATTTCGGCCAGCTCGTGGCTTGTGAGAGCCGAGCAGAGAGAGGCGTGCAGAATGCGGTTTTTGCCTTCTTCGTAGCGCTTGGCAATTTCAACTTCGCCTTCACGTGTGAGCAGCTGTTGCCCACCAACGTCGCGAAGGTAGATGCGCATCGGATCGCCACCACTTGAAGCAGTTGCGGCAGATTCCTCGGCCTCAGCCGATTCATCATGATCTTCGTCGGAGAGCTTGCTCTTGCCTTTGCTCTTCGCGGTTACGGTTTTCTGCGCTTGGGCAGTTCCGGTTTGCTCCGAGTCGACAATTTGAATGCCGTGTTCACCCAAGCCACCAAGCCATTTTTCAATGCCAGCGGTCGAGGTGATGTCGGACGGCATGTGCTCGTTGACATCTTGGTAAGTGACGAAGCCCTTGCTCTGTCCGATGCTGATGAGTGCAGCGAGTGCTTCTGCACCAAGTGCAGGCTCATCACTCACAGCTGCTTTGGCCTTCTTGTCGGCCTTCTTAGTAGTCTTCTTGGCTGCAGCGGGTTTTGCAGCTTTGCTTTTTGCCTTGGACCCCCCGGTCTCCTCAGCAGCAGTTAGATCGGCCTCTTTATTTGTACTCACAGATTTTGCATCCACCGTTGTAATTGTTGAGTTTTTCTTTGTAGTTGTCTTGCTAGTCGCCACGTTAAGTCCCCCTAGAAGTCGCCGCACACTAGCAGGATTGCTGGAATCCACCAGTTCTTTTGGCAACGGGCTTGCTCCCCGGAACGATTTCTGCGGTCACGCAGGGGGATCGTGCTGGAGCGTATGCTTGTAATCAGTGTTTCGGCGCTTGTTTCGCGCGCTTGAGGCCCTTGCTTCTGGCACCCAGAAAGCCAAAGCCCGCGCCGGTCAGCCCGCCAATAAGGTGAGCCATTTGTGATATCTGGTCGTTTTTAAAGGCAGCCACTAGTTCTCCCCCCAAATACAGCAGCGCCACCGCTATGAAGGTTAGCGGAATTTCGCGTTTTCGCACGTTCGCGGTTGAAGCGAGCAGGATGAACATAAAGACGATGCCCGAGGCGCCGAGCACGTAGGTCTTGAAAATCAGAAGATTTAGGATGCTCGTCACCAAGGCGGTCGCCAAGATCATAAAGAGCAAAGGGCCGCTTCCATGGCGTTCCTCGAGGATTGGGCCGAGCAGGAGGATCATCGTGAAGTTGCCCAGGAGGTGCTCCCAGCTGCCGTGCCCAACAATGTGGGAGAAGAGTGCGACAAAGTCTCCAAACGTCTCGAGCCTTGGACGCATGACGACATACTGCTGAAATGACTCACCCAGAATGTGTACGCCCACCGCGATCAGCGCAAACGTCAGCACGACTGGAGCGTTGTAGGTAATGCGATACTTCATGCTGTCTAAGCCTAGCTGGACATTGTGTGGAGTGCATGGACTCATGTTGTGGACAGAACTCCCAGGTTTGCAGCCTCCGGAACACAAGACCACAGCACAGTGTCCCCTATGAGGGGGAATGTAGGTGCGCTATCTGTCTGTAAGTACGTGACCGAGCGTCAGAACTGCGGCCAGACAGATTTGGCGCGCCACTTGCTCTAGAAGGCAGCATGGCCTTTAAGTCTTCGCTCGTCCTCGCTCCTCTCCTATTTGCTGTGGCCTGCACCGGGCAAGTTACTGCAACCGGCGAGAACGGGCCTGAAAGCGATCCGGTCGACCCAGCTACGGCACAGATTGCTGGCCAGTACGAAGTCACAAGCACCTTCGACCTAAGCAACTCGGCTGATATGCCTCAGATAATTTCTGGTGCGCTTGGCCCACTTGGCTCGCTCGCCGATGATCCTGCCGGAGCGCTCATTCAAGCCCTCGAAGGTACCGACTTCGGAGATATGATTGATGACCTACCCGATGGAATCAGAAATACTCTTATCAACGAGTTGAACACCTTCATTGAAGAGCGCCTCTACCAAGGTGTCCCCATCGCAGGACAGGTCGCAGAAATCACCGATCTAGTCGCAACGATTCTCACGGATTTTGAGGTCATCTCGAACCTTCAGGTCGGCACCGTAAATGAGGCAGGCGACGCGAATGCTGTGCACAGCATCGTGGCTCTTGGTTACCCGCTAAATGGGGAACGAGAAATTGTCGCCATTCCCGAAATCATCAGCACGCTGGCTATTGCCCGCGACGTCTCAGTCAACTTTGATTTTCAGTCAAGCACCATGAACGTTGGCGACCACCAACTCCAACTTCCACTTGGGGATTTTGCCGTTACAGCGTTTCACGCGGCACTCGAAACCCAACTGGGTGTTGCAGATTTGGGACAAGCGCTCTCCGACTTGGTGAATTGCGATGGCCTTGCTGCAAACATTGGCGATGTTGTCGTCAATGGCCTAACGGTCATCTCGGTTCCGCAGATGGTGACGCTTTGCGAGCAAGGCATGGACTTGGCCGCAGACACACTCGACGAGCAAATTGCCAAGCTTGAGACCGCCCAGCTTCACTTTGCTGGCGGCGACGGAAACTTCAACATGGAGTCAAAGTCGGATGGCCTAGGTTCGACCGAATTGAGAAGCATGGACGGCAACTGGCAGTCGGAGCTCGGAATCAACAGCGGTGGATTCTCCGCTCCTTCAAGCTTCACCGCAGTTCGCCGGGATTCGTTCTAGAGCGTATAGCTGGCTACTGCTGCAAGCGCCCGGTCCGTTGGGATTGGGCGCTACTCGTTTCGGGACACGCGCTAGCTGCGCAGAATCTCATCCGTCGGCGGTGGTGACCAGCTGTGCGGCTTCTCTACGTAGTTCACGCCCAGCGACTCGAGCCATTTATTGGGAGGAGTGCCGCCGATCAAAGCAAAGATAAGGTCGTTGGCAAACTCGAGCGTAGTTCCGTCTTTGCGATTCTCAAGGGTCACGGTCTGTTCGGTGACGTTGGCAACTTGGGTGACGAAGTGCGGAACAATTGCGCCCGAGGCAAAGGCTTGCTCCATGCGGTCGCGGTTCTTTTGCTTGGCGCGATCGAACTTCTCTCCACGGCACGAAAATTGGACTCGATTTGAAGCCGAGAGGGCGAGGGCAACTTCGATGGCCGAGTCGGTGCCGCCAATCACAAGGATGTCTCGTCCTTGGAATTCTTCTGGGTCGACAAGTGCCGAGCGCACCTTATCGAGCTCTTCGCCTGGACATCCAAGCTTGCGAGGATTGCCAAGACCACCCACCGCAATCACAACCCGAGCTGCGGTCCACGTGCCCGTCGGAGTGCCTGCCGCATCGCTAACACTCACACAAAAGTGTTGGCCATTGTGCTCGATGTTGGTGACATCTTGGCGGTAGTGAATCGCAAGCTGGGCCGTGTCGACGGTGTTCTGCCAGGCGGCGAGAAGGCTTTCGCGGTTGGTATCCCAAACCGGGAGCAGCCCAGCAAGTTGAACCGCATGTGGCTCGGCCATCACTTCTTTGCCCTTGTGAAAGTAGTTGCGAATCGTCCAAGCAAAGTTGGGTTGCTTCTCGAGTACGACGGCGTGCAGGCCAAAATGCTGGCAGCTGAGTGCGGCGCTTAGACCAGCGGGGCCACTGCCAACGATCACGACATCGACTTGTGCACCGAGCCTCTGTCCCTCATCTTGGCTGAGCCCAGCTTGCATGGCTCTATCAATGACTGTGCGCCCCATGTTGCTGGCGTTCTTTACCTGCGCAATGCCTGCCGCTTGGCCAATGAGGTAGAGGCCCGGAATCGGCGTTTGCAGCCCAGCATCGAGGTCTGGCATTTTGATCGATGGCGGCGGCTTGTCGGCTTCGTGCATGACAAGCGCATCAAAGGCGCATGCAACTTCGCAAGCGCGGCACTGAATGCAGGCGTCGAAGTTGACGATTTGCGACTTGTGATTGATGAGTTCAAGCACGCTTGTTGGGCAGGCTTGTACGCAGGCGTGGCAACCGACGCATTTCTCCATGTTGATGGAGTGCACGAGGTGCTTGACGGCCTCAACGGGGAATTCGTGAAGTCGCGCAACAACGCGAGTGGCGTTGCCGCGCGATCGCAATCGCATAATGACGCCAAAGAGAAGCAGCGGGACAAAGAGTGCCACCATGATGAGGAAGGCCCAAAGCAGCGAACGGCGGGCACTGGGCTTTGCGGTAACACCTGCCATCTCTGGAGCGTTGGAAGCGGCTCGCACAAAGCCGTGGGCGCTGCCGTGCTCAAGGCCGTGGCACGAGAGACATTCCTTTTGCAGCGAACCGCCTCCCGAGTGGCAGCCAAAGCACGAGCGCCCCGGGGCGCGCTCGACAAGTTCACCGCTTTGCGAATCGGCTTTTGCGTGGCAAGTCGTGCAGGCGATGCCAACGCTTGCGCCTTCAAACTCCACCGTCGCATGAGCAATGTGAAACTCTTCTTGCGGCATGTCAAAGCTGGGAATAGGGCCTGCTGCAAGCCGTAGGTCGACAGTCCCAGCTTGGGGCTTGGCATCGGTATCGGTATCGGTATCGGTGTCGAAATCGCCTTGGTGTTGGTTCACGTGACAGGCCGAGCCTGTGCAGCCTTGTGCGGCACCCAAGAGGGAAGGGCTGCCCATGACAAAACGCGGTGTGGCTTGGTGCTCGCTGTGGCAATCGGCGCAACTGGTATTGGGAAGCCTTCGCCCCTTTGCCAAGGTCGCGATGGGCCCGCGATGTTCCTGGCGCATGCCCGTGTCGAGGCCCTCGTGACACGTAAGGCAGAGCGCATCCGAGAGGCCGTTGCCAAGGCTGTGACAGGCCCGGCAGTCGGCGCCAAGCCCGTGCTCTTTGGCCTGCTGCGCGAATAGCATCGTCGAATGCGACTCGCTAAGCGGGTGGTTGACCAAGACTTCGGAGACGTGGTCTTGGCTGTAGGCAAAAAACGCCAGGGCTACCGAGGCAACGATTGTAAGAAGAACACCGATTTTGGCGGTGGCGGGACGCCTGATGTCGGTACTAGGGCGCCAGGCGGGGGCGCCTTGCCTAAACTTCTCTTTGCGCTCGCGAACCAGCGAATCGACGTCGGCGTAGTTTAGCTTGTAGACCGTCTTGTAGGCGCTTGTTACAGCGCCGCCGATATTGGCCGGGTCGAGCTGGGCGTTTGATAGGTCGAAGGCGGTCTCGTGGGCAACGGCAATCGCAGCAGCGGCGGTCGCCCTATCGATTGTATCGAGGCTGCAGCGCTCACCGACGATGCTTACATCCACAAGCTCTTGGCCAATGCGAATCACCTGACCGTCTTGCAGCGACTCTTTGACGATGCGCTTATCGCCTAAGAAGGTTCCCGAGACCGAGGTGTCTTCGATGGTGAAGTGTCCGGCCCAGCGAATGCGGCAGTGCATTGCGCTAATGCCTTGGCCATCGAGTTGAAGGTGGCAGCCAGGGGAGCTGCCGATGAGAATCTCATCGCTCACCTCGACATGGCCGTTTACGACGTACTTGGCCTTGGGCGTTAGATCATACGCGCCGGCGGCAATGACCGAGGTCATCACCATGGACATTCCCGTCGCGCTGACAACTCCGCCCTTTACGCGATATTCGGCGGTTGTAGAGCCAAATGTAAGAAGATCTCCTGGTTGTAGCAAGACGGGGTCGCCGACAACACGCTGGCCGTTTACTAGGGTGGCACAGCCCGACCCCAGGTCTTGCAGGTAGTAGAGGTCGTTACTTGGAATCACTCGGGCATGGGCATCCGCGATTGCAGAGTCGTTTACGATAAAATCGCAATCGAGCCCCGTTCCGATCAGCTGCGGAAGCGAACCTAGATCGATTCGAGTATTGAGCTGAGTGCCGGTTAAAATTTGTAGGTAGGCTCGTACTTCGTCCAGGCGACGCTGCCCTGGAGCCTCTTGTTCGAGAGGCTCGGGCGGGCTTTGCGCGGCGGCAAAGAGAAACTCTTGCTTGCCGAGGCGAAGCACATCGCCATCGCCAAGAATGTGCGATGAAATCTGCTTACCGTTGACGAAGGTGCCATTTGTCGAACGCTGGTCTTCGAGGGAGAAGCCGGGAGCCGTGCTTCGAATTACTGCGTGGTAAATCGATGCTTCCGAGTCATCGATAGAAATCGAATTGTCGGGGGCGCGCCCAAAGCTTAGAAGCTCGTCGGTGAGAGGCAACTCTCGCCCTGCATGGGCACCGGAGATTTGCAGAAGCCTGGGACTCGCGTCGGCGACTTCGATTTCCGAGCCTCCCAGTTCAAAGCGGTCGCCAGCACAGAGATAGATTGCGGCATCGTCGTCTGGAAGGTTTTGCCCATTGATGCACATCGAGGCACTCATCTGGCTGAGGTCCTCGAGGATGTACTCGCCGCGGGACGACCGTTGAACGATGCAGTGCGCTTGGGCAAGCTCTGGGTCGTCTAGCGCAAGGTCGTTCTTTGACGGATCGCTGCCAATGCGCAACATGGGCGCCGCTGTCACAATCTCCCGACCAGCCCAAGGGCCACGGTGAAAGATCAGACGCATGAAACGAGACATTGGTGAAATTCTTATTCGCTACCAGACGATGGGAAGCATGGTGACGATGTGAAGAATTAGCACCGTGACAAGAGCTGCCGAGGTCGCCAGGTGGACAAAGAGCCAATGCTTGAGAACTCGGTGCAAGCGGATTTGCGCGACCGTATCGGCGAGTTTGCACTCATCGCTTAGGACGCGTTCGAGGATGGCCTGGTGATGCAGCAAGTGCTCTTGCAAGGGCAGGTTTGCCAAAAGTGCATTGCGGTGCTCTGTGCCGTCAAAGCTTCGCCGATACCTTCGCCGAGGCGCCCCGGCAAGCTTGCGAAGCCTTGGTGCAAAGGCCCGTACTTCGGCGGGTTGCTTAATAAGAATTTCTCGGAGCCCCTCGCGAAGCTCGTTGCGCTCGTCGTAAAGATCTTCGATGAGCTTTGAATTGCCCGCCTTCTCGAGGTGCGTAAGCAGTTTTGGAACGATGGTGTACAAGAGCTGCCCGGCGATTCCGGTGATAACTTCAACGGCGAAAAGCAGCATGAGGAGTGTTGTGCCGATGCCCGCAACTCCGTAGTCGGCGTGGGCCAAGGCAGCGACAAAGCCGATGCCGCCAAAGGTCATGTGCAGCTGTGTCCAGCTCTCTAGCCGCCCCAGACCGTGGTTTGAGAGCTTTTTGCGCGCGCCGAGCATAAGAGCAAAGACGATGCAAGCTGCGGCGGCAATGCCAAAGCCAAGCCCCAGAGGCGTAGACGCCGAGTACGACTCGGGGGCCAAAAGATGCGCTGTGGTGATGCCCGCCGCGCAGAGCAACAACAGCAGTGCCGAGACCACGAGGGTTGTCATCGGCCGACTCGATCGCTTTGGAACCTTGCGACGCGACGACGAGCCTTGGCCTTCGCGATCTTGATCGGCTGCGAGCACAAGCGCGAGTTCGTCAAAGTGCTCGAGAGGGTTTACCCGCAGCAGGGCGCCACGTGGGCACTCGTGCACGCAGTTGGAGTATTTATAACCGCGGCACAAGTTGCACTTGATGGCCTGCTTTACAATGTTGTCTTTTTGCTCGGCCTCGGGAATGGGCCGCATCGTGATGTTGCCGTACGGGCATTTGCGCGCGCAGTTATCGCAACCAACGCAGTTCTCATTAATCTCCACTTCGCCATTTGGATGACGGGCGATGGCGCCGGTGGGACAACCAATCATGCACTCTGGGTCACGGCAGTGACGACACGAGGAGGGAATGAGAAGGTGCTCGTGCTCTTTCGACTCGAGTGATTTACGGCGGCGAAAGATGGGGCCTCGCCTATCGAGACGCGTGTACTCGTGACGCGTGTGGCAGGCGCGAACGCAATTGCCGCAGCGCACGCATCGATCGAGGTCGATGATTAAGAGGGACTCAACTTCCATGCCCTCTTGGAAGAGCGCTTCTGCGGATCCAAAGATCGTCTTGCCGGCATTCTCCATGATGCCGGTGCGCGACATTCGGTCTTTGCCAAAACGCGCGTAGACCTGCGGCGCGGTGAACTCGAGCTCATCGAAGGCCGCCTTGGGAATGAAGATGACCTCGGCCTTGCCAAGCGCTGTGAGGTTGTAGGGGCGCTGTGGCGGATCGTGGGAGCCAACGACATCACCACTATTGAAGTAGGCAAGCACCGAGAGTCGGCCATCGTCAGTGGCTCGGAGCGCCTTTAGAACGCCATCGGCGATCAGCATCACGTGACTGGCGGCGTCGCCCTGGCGAACTGGCAGCTCGTCTTTTTGGTAGTTCGCCATCGTCGCGCCCGCGATAAGTCGGGTGGCTTGCTGGGCCGGCAGCTGGGACAAATACGGATGCATTTGTATAAACGTGCTAATCGATCGCTGGTGATAGGTGTGCTGGAGAGCGTCGCTCGCGCCGCTGGTTTTTCGCGCCAGTAAGGCAAATTTTCGCTGCTCAACTTCTAGGAGAATTGTTTCGGTGTCAGCGACCGAAGTGGCCAGACGAATTCCCCTCCCAAGCAATGCTTCTTCGCCAAAGAACTCACCTGGACGGGTGAGAGTGCCCAGCGGAATCGAGATTCCATCGCTTCGAACTGCGTGAAGGGAGACACGTCCAGAGACCAGGATGAACATCGAGTGCCCAAATTCTTCCTGCTGGGAAATCGGCTCATTGGCCACGTAGCGCCGCACCAACGTGTTCTCTGCGAGATTTTCTAAAACCTCAGAACTCGCAGCACTGAGAAACGGCACTTGACTAAGCAGTGCAACGTGCGGAGCCGTCGCCCCTGTCTCATGCGTGGAATTGGCCATTGTCCGACTTCGTTACGTGATCCCGCCGGTGGGCAACATCTACTACTAGATAGTAGAGGCGGTTAATTCCTGTAAAGGCAACTTTGTGGCTATCCTCGCCTCGCACCATGAGCACCAAGAGTCGCCGAGTATTGAGTGATGGTTTGCGGGGGGGGAGAGTTGGTCTTGGCTTGCCAATTGTTTTCGTTCTTGCGTTCGTGTTGACCGCTGCCTGCAGTGGTCGATCGCGATCATCGACCAAGGCAAGTGCCGAGGCGGTTGCCGCTGATAGCAACCGCTTTCCCCACGAGTTGCACACAGGAGATGACAAGCGCATTACTGGGTACAAAGGCCGTGGGCTGGAGTGCAAAGACTGTCACCCCCAAGAAGATGTGCGGAAGGGTCTTGCTCCTTTCCCGGGCGGAAACGACCATGCACCTTGCGATGATTGCCACAAGGCTGAGTTTTACAAGCCTCCTGGGGCGTTTTGTAAGAACTGCCATGTGAGCGTAAGTCTTACGGTTGAAGGCGAAACCAAGATGCAGGCCTTCCCATCACGGGGCAGTAAGAAGGTGTTGGCTTCGAACTTTTCTCATCGAGCCCACCTCGACAAAGATGGAATGGAAGCGGCGGTAGGCTTCCATATTGGATGCGATGATTGCCACTCGCGCGATGCCAAGGGCGACCCGGTCTTACCTCGTCACGATGCCTGCGTTCGTTGCCACGAAGGCAAAGCCAAGAAAATCATGAGCATGTCTGATTGCGCGAGCTGTCACGCGCAGACCAACGTGGACATCGCTCAAGGGCGAATCATGATTACCGAAGGCCTCATTTTCTCCCACGGAGATCACGTCCAAGACCGTGCTGGTGCAAGCATCGGCTGTGATTCCTGCCATGAGGATGTCGCCAATTCGTCGGAGATTAAAGATGTGAGCATTCCTCAGATGCAGGAATGCGCCAAGTGCCACCAGGATCCAAAGCGAACTCCAGAGCGTGTTCGCATCGCCCAGTGCAAGGTTTGTCACGAGGGCATGATCGATGGCAATACGCCTCGCACACACCTAACGGGCTCGACGCTCCCCGAAAACCACAATCTGGAATTCCGCGGCAATCACGCAGAACAGGCCGCTGATAAAAACGCCAACTGCAAATACTGCCACGAGAACCTAAGCGGAAACTCTCGCGACTCGTGCTTTCAGTGCCACGAGGTGATGCGCCCTCGCGATCACCAGCTTGGCTGGCGCAACGAGAACCATGGGCGTGAAGCCTCGGTCGATCGAGATCGCTGTGCGACCTGCCACCAGGCCGACTACTGCACAGCTTGCCACTCGATTCCTCCGCGCTCGCACCAGCCGCTTGGTGAGTTCCGGCTCGGTGGCCACGCCGAACCCGCACGCTTTGGCCTTAGCAGCTGCCTGGCCTGTCACACATACGAAGACACATGTTCGCGTTGTCACCGGGGGGTGCGATGAGTCGTCTAGGAAAAATACGTAGTGCCTTTGCTGGAGCTATCGCAGGGGCGGTGGTTCTTGGCGGCGCAAGTGCAGCCCTTGCCGAGAGCCCGATGGACCTTCGGGTTAAGACACTTCCGCAGCGCGAGCTATCGACGCTGAACATGCGCAGCGCAGCAGCCCAAGAAGCCTCGGTTGCCAAGAAAGAGGCGCCTGCTCGGGCTGCTTCTTCCAAGTCAAAAGCGCCAACATCGCGGCTTGAGTACAAGGCAATCCCCACCGAGTATCGCGACATTAAAGAGCGCGTCGTCTTTAAGACCAACGTTGGCTATGGGCTCGACGTTAGCCAGCTAAGCGGCAATGTCGCTCAGACCGGTGTCGCGCCAGGTGACGTTCGAGATGCGCAAGGCAATGCCTACGCAGACTCTCGCAATTACCTACTTGGCGACGCGATTATCGGCACCCGCGGCATCTTGATGCCCTCGCTCAACAGCTACTTCCTCTCGCGCTTTCAGCTCGATTCTGGTGGCGGCCAGTTTACGGCGATGAACTATGTCTACGACAGTGGCGAGAGCCAGCCGCTTTTGATCCGAGCAGGCTACGCCGAACTCGAAGGCCTCGGTGGCGAGAAGGGCGGCGTGCTCGACTCGATTTACCTTCGGGCCGGTCGCCAGTATCGCTACGGGGCAAATCGCTTCGTCGCAAACTTTGATGGCATCACCGCAGCGTACGACCACCGGATGGCCGAGGTCTCTGCGTTCTTTGGCCAACGAGTTTCGCTCTTCTTTAACGATGATCCTGGGCTACTTGCCGGCGCTGGCGTGAAGCTTCGAGGCGAAGAGATCTTTGGCTACCCAGCCGATTTGAATGTCGACTTTATGCGCTACGACGGCGGTGGCGACGATGCCGCGGCACCGCTCTTCATCGAGGCAAATAGCCGCGCACGAGTTGCAGAAAACACGCGGCTCTACTTCCGCGGCCGCTTTATCGACAATGGCTCAGGCGCCGACAATGCCTCGGGGCTTGGGCGGCTTGGCGGCCAGGTTCGACAGAGCTTTGGCGACGACCTTATTGTGATCGCCGACGTGCAAAAGAACTTTGCTCGCGAACTCGCCTTTGACTACGTGGGTTCTTCGCCCATTGATGTTGTCAACGTTGGCGAACAACTAGGGCTGGCCATTGGCACTCCGCAAAACTCGACTCTTGTTGGGGCACGAGCCAATTACCAACTTACGCGCAACTTTGAGGGCTATGCCTTCTATCGAAATCGGCTCGTAAAGAACGCCGAAGAGTCAGACGCATTCTCTCGGCCCTTCCAGGAGTTTGGGCTTGCGGGCAGTGCGCTCATTGGCAGCCGTTTAACGACAACAGGCCAGTACAAGTTTCGCGTGCACGACTTAGATGCAGCGGGCAATGCAGAAGGCTCGGCCTTTGACGATACGACAGGTACTGGAACAAAGCAGCTGCACGAACTCTCGGGAGAGGCTCGCTACAACTTTGGTAAGAAGAAAGCGTCTGCGGCCTTTGGAGGCTACGTTCGCGTGCTGGATATCGAATCGCCTTATGCGGTTTTGGACAACGATGGTCGCGGTGGTGTGCGTTTCGATGTTGGCTATTGGCCAACGTCGCTAATCCGCCTTCGCACAACGGGAGAGGTGGCTCAGCCTTCGCAAAGCATATCTGCTGATATCGATGCGATGGTGAGCTTGCGCGTTCTTATGGAGGCTAGTTTCTAGGATGAGCGTACGAACACGCACGCAGGTTTGGGGCATTGGCCTCATGGTCTTGGCGATTGTCGCCATATCGGTTCCGGCCGTTGGTCAGCAGGGGATGCAAACCGCTGCCCCCGCAGACCGGCTCTTTAGCCACGCACAGCACGAAGGCACCGTCAAAGTTGATTGCGCGAGGTGCCATGCCGCCACGGCGGATGGCGAGTGGGAGCAAAAGGGCAAGAAGGAGCATGCTCGTTGCTTCTCGTGTCACAAGTTTAGCTCGAGCTGCGGGTCGCTAAAGCAGAAGGAAGGCAAAGTTTGTCTAACCTGCCACGTGACCTTTAAAGATGAGTGTACGCCTACAGGCTACGTTCCTCCGGCTGCGGGTCTTAAAGAGTTCTCTGCGAACTATTCTCATCGCAAGCACATTCGCCCAGGCGCAAAAAGTGGCGAGCAATGCGAGAGTTGTCACGGCAGTTTTGCCGCTGGCGCTCCGATGCAGGGAAGTTTGGCAGCTGGGCATGCGCTGTGCTCTGGATGCCACGCTCGAGGCGTCACTCCGCGCATCAAAGAGTCGTGCGATGGCTGCCACACCAAAGGGGCTGGGCAGGCTGTTGTTGCAACGCGCGAGGCAAATCCGTACTCGGTATCGGACAAGTTTGATCACGTGGCGCACGCCGGCATCGACCGAGTAGGTACGGCGGGACGAGCCTGTCTCACCTGCCACGAGAACATCAAGACGTCGGAGGCGGACAACTCGGTGCCGCTTCCAACAATGCAGAGTTGCCAGATGTCGTGTCACGACGGCAAGAAGGCATTTAACGCGATCGGCACCACCTGTACGAAGTGCCACACGCAAGGAGGCAACTAATGTCTCGACCATCAGTAAATTGGGTAGCGGCACTGGGCTTGGCAGTCTTGGCTGTTGTTGTCTTTGGCACTAGTGACGATAGCTACGCACAGGAGACGCCCGCTGCAGCTCCAGCCGCCGAGATGGTGCGCTTTGGGCACAAGCTGCATCAAAGCAAAGGTGTTGCTGTCGAAGATTGTCAGCAGTGTCACGGCATCAAGGGCTTCGAAATCGAACCGGTTACCCGAGGCAAAAATCACCAGCCCTGCAACGACTCGGCTTGTCACGCATCCGAGTACATGAGCCGCGAACCCAAAATCTGCGTTGTCTGTCACGACACCAACGATCCATGGGTTACGCAAGTCGCTCGTATTCGCGATTTGCCAACCTCAGAGTTTGGTGGGGAAATTTCTCATAAGACGCACCAGAGCGACAAAGCCGCACAGGGCGGCGTGAAGTGCGAGAGCTGCCACGGCAACGTGTACGCGGAAGGCGAGAAGCCCGAGGCCCACGCGGTTTGCGGAAGCTGTCACCAAGGTGGTCTTCGCCCACTCATGAGCGATTGCGGCGATTGCCACAAGCTTGGCTACCAGGCCCAGCGACTCAACAATCAATCAAAGTACACGGTGCGTGCTCGATTCCGTCACGATGATCACGATCGCGATCCTCGAGAAAAATCACGAGAAGCACCGGGATGTAAGCTGTGTCATACCGGCGTTGAGACTGCTTCGACCCTGTCGGAAATTCCTCGACCAACAATGCAAAGCTGTGATGCTTGCCACGATGGAGTTAACGCCTTCAAGACGACAGGGTTTGGCTGCGTGAAGTGCCATGGAGTGGCACAGCCGTGAGGCTGAGTGTTCTCGCTACCGGCGCTGCAACTACGACTCTCGTTTTGGGAGCCGTGGTATCGCTAGCGCCTGGCCAGAGCACAGCAAATGGTGTGGTCCCGCTTAAGTTTGACCACACCGCACACGCCTATCTCGACAATCCTGTAGACATTGCCAAGTGCGAGCAGTGTCATGGCGACGATGCCACAGGCACGTTGGACGCGCCGGCGAGCCGCGGGCACCAGCCCTGTCTCGCGTCGGGCTGCCACGCCTCCGACTTTCTCAGTGTTGGCAAGCGCACGCAAAAGGATGCTCCCAAACGCTATCGCCAGGCTGCGGGCTTTTGCTTGGGCTGTCACGACAATGGCTCGGGTCGGGCCCCAAGCCCTTTTGTGAAAGCCAAGGCCACAAGCCTGTATAAGAATAATTCTCAGCCCGGCCACTATGTCGAAATGAATCACCTGGCTCATACGAAGGCCGCCGTGGCCAATGGCGGAGGCTGTCGCACGTGCCATGTCGTCGACCTGGCGACCTTCGCTCTCGCTACCGAGAGGCCTGGGCATCGCGAGTGCGCGAGTTGCCACGACGGAGCGTCAGTCGATTCTCGCAGTTCTGATTCTCGCAGTCTGGAACCCGAATTTTCGATGAGAGCGTGTGCGCGCTGTCATCTGCCTGGCGATCCAAAGGCCTATTACAAAGAGCGTCGCTTCACCACCGATGTGCGCAGTTGCAATTCGCTGCGGCATTCAGCGCTTTCTAAGAAGCGCAACGCTAAGGCGCCATGCTTTGCGCACGAGCTCGAGGGCCATCGCACCGCGAAAAGCGGCGAGGCGGTTCAGTGCGGCGACTGCCACTTCATGTTTTCGTCCAAGCGTTACAAGGGGCACAGCTACCAGAGCCTTCTCGATGTTAAGCAGGCGCCAATCATGGACAACAGTCGGGACCGCGCCCACAACAAGTGCGGCACCAGTGGCTGCCACCACGCTGCCGTCGACGAGAGCAAAGGGACGGGCAAATGCTCGCTGTGTCACTCGTCTCGATCCATCTTGGACAGCCTCACCGGCACAGCCAAGCCGCGTGCCACCGACACGTCACCCGAATTATTCAACGACTCCAAGCCGCGCAAGCGCAGCAAAAAACCTTCTCTCGACGACCTTGTGAATTAAATCGAGCAGGCATCACCATCATGAACGAACGCAAAACACACAACATTGGCGTCCAATGGGGACTGCACCGGGCTATGCGCCTCTCGCTGCTACTCGTTGGGCTCGTGCTGGCACTCGGCTCCGCAGCCTGCATCAAAGGCAAGGAGACCGTTGTAAACGACGACTTTGAGTTTGATGGAACGTGCATTAACTGCCACGCCGGTCTCGAGGCCAAGCAGGTTCACGGAACGTACAAGCTGCGCTGCATCGATTGTCACGGCGGCGATGACCAAGTCGACGTTCCCAAAGATGCCTTTGAGGATGAAGACATCTACAGCGACCCAGACTTGCTTGCTTTGGCGCACGTTAAGCCCAAGCCTGGCCTCGCCCGCTTTTTCTACGGCAACGGCATGGACGACGATGGTGATGGCATTGTCGACGAAGGCCCCGAGTTTGATGTTGTCGGTGGCCAAGATGTGCTCGTCGACTTTGGCGAGATTGCCGAGCCCGGTCTGCAAGGCGAGGGCGTTGGCCAGTTTGTCGATTCGGAATACAACCGCGACCTCAACTACACGCGTTGGCTAAACCCTGGTGATTTGCGCGTCGCCACAATTGGCTGTGGTGCTTCGAGTTCTGCAAATAATGGCAATGCTGCTGGTGGCTGTCACCAAAGCGTTGTCGAGAGCAACCGCCGTTCGGTCATGACGAACAACTCTGCTGTTATCAACGGTGCCTACTACGGCAACGAGAGCTGGCGCCCCGCGTTCCAAGCTGGACGTGACCTCTTAGAAGATGCACCCGATCCACGTCGCGGCGGTTTTGGCTACAGCTTCGACTACTCTGGAATCGATGGCTGTATTGTGAACGATGCGGCAATCGCGGATCCACTGGGACGCACCCAGCCGTTCTTTAACTCTGAGTGCCTCGAGGCCCTTGCCGAAACGAACGATCCGAATGCTGCGGCTGGCGCTCCAGGCAACATTGCTTCCAACGTTGGCCAGGCAGACCTTCCAGCCTTTGAAGCGACCCAAGGCACCATTGTTCGTCAAGAAGGCGTCGAGGCCGATACAACGGTCGCTCATATTGGCGGACCAAGCACGCGCTTCCCACAGTGGGGCGGCAAGCCGTTAAAAGATCCGGCAGCTCCAATGCCTGCGATGCAGCCACCGCTCAACGAAGAGCTGGCACCAGGCATCCCCGATCCAATCGATACGATTTTGCGCGGATTCCGCGCCTACTTCCCACTTAACTTTCCAGGCTCGGTTCGCAACCAGACCTTCCTCTTTGGCCAATCCATCAAGCCAAACGTCGACATTATTAAGACCAACAATCCCTTTGGTCGCGGTCACTCGATGGGCTGCACAAGCTGCCACATGAAGTACAACTTTGATGGCGCCCGCAATCCGCAAAAGGTCGCAACGATCGAAAACGGCAAGACCGGCTTTGAAGACGTTCGCGACCCAACAACGGTGCACCGCGAATTTGATGCGGAGAACCAGGACATCCAGGAAATCGCAGGCGAGCGAAGGCTTGTTGGTATGGCGGTCACCACTGCCGAGCGCGAATTTTCGAATGTCGCCGATAAAGACCAGCAGCGTCACTACTCAGCAAACCACGAACTCACCGCAGCCGTTGATACCGATACTTGCGGCATGTGCCACTCCTTCGTAACGCGCGTGAACTTTGCGTACACTGGAACGACCGAAGAAGAGCAGCGCGATGACCTGGCTCGTCGTGCGCCGATCGAATTTGTTTCCGCCGATGGCGATCAGGTTCGCATTCTTGACTCGCTTGTTCGCGAAGAGACGGTTGGCGGCGAGACAACACTCATCGAGCCAGAAGAGGGGCTTGAGGTTATTGCGCTTGCGATCGCACGTGACAAAGCACTTGCCGAGCAGGGCATTATCGCCGGCGCTGGTGGTTGTGTACCAACCACCTTTACCGAGGACTGCAATAACAATGGCCGTCTTGACGACGCAGTGACACTGCAAGCGGTTGATGAGAACGGCAAGGTCATTGCCGAAGCCACCATCAACGAAGATCTCAACGGCAACAACAAACTCGACCTTCTCGACAGGGCTCCCCGCGAGCGCAGCTTCGATGGTCGCCAGGCTCGCTACGTTTACGGCGGAGCAAACGGCGCGACGCGCCTTATGGATATCCACTACGAGCGCGGCATGCACTGCATCGATTGTCACCAACTTCAAGACAGTCACGGTGATGGCCACCTCTACGGCACAAACCATGAAGTCATCGAGATTGAGTGCGACGACTGCCACGGCTCACTTGCTGGCAACGCAACTCTGGTGACATCGGGAGCCAACGGCGGCAACCTAATGTCGGCTGCAGTCGACCACGATGGCAAGCCGTTCTTTGAGGTCAAAGGCGGGAAAATCATCCAGCGCTCGCGTGTGACTCCTGGGCTTACCTGGGAAGTGCCGCAGATTCCCGATTCCACGAATCCCGACGACGAAGGCTACAACCCACGGGCGGAACTTGCGCACAGTGGCTTCCACCTACCGATCCAGCCCACCGATGCAAACGGCTTCACTGCGGGCTCCGAGTTTGAGGGCGAGCCCGGCGCTTCGCCGCTTACCAAAGCCAAGCTCGAGTGTTACTCGTGCCACACATCATGGGTTCTCAACTGCATGGGTTGCCACGACAACACCAGCTTGGGCGACTTGGTTAAGAACAGCCTCCTACCAGACGGAACCATCCAGAAGGTCGCCGGTGAGAACGAAGTATGGATGAACAACTCGCTGCAAGCGGGTGCTACCAACTTCCAACTTCTTAGCTTCTTGCGCTCACCATTCGTTCTTGGAACTTCTGCTGCGGCCGACGGTCAGCGTCTTGCTCCCTTCCGGTCTTCGATGATCGTGCATCCATCCATCAGTGATGCGGATGGCACCTTGGTCGACAACATTACGTTTACGACCTTCCAAGAGCTCGACGCCAACACCGGTCGCGGCAACGTTGCCACGAGTGGTTCTGCGATGAACCAAACCATGCCTCACACGGTTCGTCCCGAAGAGGTTCGAAGCTGCGAGCAGTGCCACAGCCTTGTCGATAACGAGGGGCGTGTTCGAAACGACCACATCCTTGGCGAGACCATGGGGCTCGGTGCAAACCGCTACGGCTACGTTGGCGATTGGGTCATGATGGCAGGTGGCAACGGCCTCGAGCTCTTTGAGTACAAGCAGGAAGGGCAATTGCCTGGCGCTGCAGGCTCGAGCCGATTCCCGGGAATCATCGTAAACGCAGCTGATCGAGTGGATGCCAACGTAGAGGTCGACCTCGATGGATCGGGTGGAATCGATGGGACCTTCGCCGGAACCGACGTTGTACTGATTCGCAACTTTAACGCAACGCCGTCGGCTCCTGGCTTAACTCAGCCTCCGACTCTTCGCGATGTGATGGTCTCGACGCATAGCGACGGCACAACCGGTCTTCTAATCGTTAGCGACATCTCAGGCCGAGGTCATCCGAGCGCAGCTCGTCCATCGGTTGGCGATGCCAACAAAGCCTTTGTTCTCACTTTGCCCGATGTTGCTAATGCGATTGCCCACATCTCGCCAGACGTTAGCGATCCATTTGTCTACATCGCCAATGGCGCCGCGGGCATCACTGCAGTGCAGGTAAACGATGCTCCGAATACCGGTGTCAATGCCGCCGAGACTCTCACGTCTGTGGCAATTCCCGCTGGTGGCAATGCGACAGAAATTGTCTTAGCTGGCGACATTGCCTACGTGGGCACCGACGCCGGTACCATCGAGGTCTTTGACCTTGCGGTACCGCAGACGCCTGTCCATAAAGTGAGCTTCGAGATTGATTCGGGTGTCACTGTCAATGGCCTTGCCGTCGGTGCCTTTCAGCTCTTTGCTGCCACAAGCGGCGGCCTTGCCGTCATCAGCATCGCCGATCCACTGGTTCCTGCGATCGCCAACGGCGCGGACCAAGCAATCGTGCTTCCGGGCTTGGACATCAACGAGCTATCACTCGCCAGTGGTCATGCGTACCTTGCTGTTGGCCTAACTGGTGTTCTCGATGTCGATGTAACGACACCAGCCAATCCTGTAGTCCTACAAAATCTGCTCGATGTCTTCGGGCCACCGGGTGAAGTTCTCGACGCACAAGACGTCATCGTAAGCATCCTGCCTGGCCAACAGTGGATCCTCGCCTCGGATGGCATTACCGGTGACCTCCTTGGCTTCAAACTCGACAATACGCAGCACGTAAAAGAGCGCTGTATGCCAAATCCTCAGGATGCAAACTGCGGGCTTGATATGGACTTCCGCGACCCGACCGTCTCGGCTCGTGACCCATCCTTTGACCCGGTCGCGAATGCCTTCTTCGCTGGAGATCCAAGTGGCGATCCGTTCTTCCGTCAGACCTCGGGCATCGTGACCACCGGTGGTCGCATGGCACGGCCTGCGTACTGGGAGAAGATCAATACGCAAACCGGTCGGCGGATGCGCGACTCGTTCATGCCAGGAGCTGGCGTGCTATCGCTTTCCGTTATGCAGCGCATGTATGCAGTCCAGCTGTGCGAGGATCCAGAGACCAGGGACATCAACGGCAACGGGCTTGGCCAATTGGGCTTTGTTGACGATGGGTTCTTGGCAGGTGGCGATTGCCAGCTTCTTGGACTGGGTACCGGCGACGAAGCCTCTGCTCGCAAGGGCGATGTTTGTCGCGCCTCCGAGAGCTTTAATGCGGTGACAGGGCGCTGCCAATACGACGTGCCCAAGGTCGGCGAAGCGAAGGCCGACGCAGCGCCCGTGAACTAGAACTCTTCTCAATCTACGAGAGCCCCGTTTCGAGACCATCTCGAAGCGGGGTTTTTTGTTTGCGCTGCCTAAAGGTACGGTGATTGAGCGCACGACGGCGAAGATCTGAGGTTGCGTGTTACGATTGTTGGCATCGTGTCGAACGAAAAGAGCCGCACGAGTCACAGCCCCTCTTTGGAGGACGAGTGTGATTCACAGTGTTTGATCCGTGGGAATCAATGTCGAAGAATCAGACACTAGAGCAGGAACTCGCTGCGGAGCGTCTGCGCTGTGCCGAGTTGGCTCGCGAGAATGCCTCGCTTCGCGACCAAGCAACCCACTTACGCTTTGCGATGGAAAGTACCGGTATGGGGGTGCTCGATATCGATATCGAAAACGACATCGTCGAGGTATCGGACCGATGGCTTGAGCTTACGGGATATGAGCGCGGCGAAATCACGGCTCGCCAGCACTATCAGGTCTTGATTCACCCCGAGGACGCAGACAGCGCAGTCGCCGATTTGGAAGCACTTTACTCTGGACAGAATAAAGTGCACGAAGCGGAGTATCGCCTCCTGCACAAAGGCGGGCATTGGATTCGAGTTTTAACGCGCAGAATCGTTCCGGAGCGCGACAAGCACGGCAAGCCCAAGCGCATGATCGCTACCCACATCGACATCACCGATAGCAAGCAGGCCGAAGACGATCTGCGCGATAGTGAAACCAGGTTTCGCGTGCTGGCGGATGGAGCACCGGTGATTCTCTTTGTCGATGGCCCAGACGGTGGTGTGCAGTTTGTAAACCGAACCTATTGCGAGTTCTTTGGAACCACGCCCGAAGAGGTGGAAGGCGGTAAGTGGCACCCGCTCATTCATGACGACGATGCTTCCGAATATCTCCGAGCATTCTTGGAGAGCGTCGAAGCACAGGTTTCGTTCCGCGTTGAAGTGCGGTTGCGTCGTTTTGACGGAGCGTGGCGGCATGCTGAGACAATCGCTGAACCGCGGTTTTCTGGCGACGGCCAGTACTTGGGCCACGTGGGCATCATCAACGATGTTACGGAGCGAAAGTTGGCTGACAAGGAACGCGAACGTCTGCAAGACCAGCTTTTAAACGCACAAAAGCTTGAGTCGGTCGGTCGGCTCGCCGGTGGGGTGGCGCACGACTTCAACAATATGTTGGCGGTGATCATGGGCGGGGTAGACCTCGCATTGCGACAGGCTGAATCCGACCGCTTGCATGCGACGCTCATCGAAGTTCGCACTGCAGCACAGCGCTCGGCGGACCTCACAAGGCAGCTACTGGCCTTTGCTCGTCAACAACCGATCAAGCCGATTGCCATTAACCTTGAGGCCAGGCTCGACGCGATTCTCGCGATCGTTAGGCGTCTGGTTGGAGAACGCATAGCGCTTTCGTGGGAGCCATCGCCATCGCTATGGCCGATCGTCATGGACTCTGTGCAACTCGATCAAGTTGTCACAAATCTGAGCGTCAATGCCCGAGATGCAATCGAAGACGTCGGCGCGATTTCAATCGCTGCCAACAATTGCTCCTTCGACGAGTTCTACTGCGCCACGCATCAAGAGCATCGTCCAGGAGACTTTGTGTGCCTATCGGTTGCTGACAATGGCTGCGGCATCGACAAGTCCACACTTGCACATCTCTTTGAACCGTTCTTCACGACCAAGAACGTCGGCGAGGGGACCGGCCTCGGGCTCGCTACGGTTTACGGCATCGTTCAACAAAACAAAGGCTTCATTCAGGTCACGAGCGAAGTAGGCGTTGGCACAACCTTCAACATTTACCTGCCACGACACCTTGGCGTCGTGGCTCCCGAACCAAGCGCTCCCGTCGTCGCTCGCGCAGTGGCCACCGAGACAATTCTCGTTGTCGAAGACGAGCCTGCGCTACTTCGCACGTTCAGCCTTGTACTCGAAGAGATGGGCTATCAGGTGCTCGCTGCTGTCTCTCCCATCGAGGCCATCCACTTGGCCGAGGAGCACAAGGGCACGATCGACCTCTTGCTTACCGACGTCATCATGCCCCAGATGAATGGGCGCGAGTTGGTGGAAACGATTCAAGTGCAATTGCCCGGTCTCAAGCACATCTTTATGTCGGGATACACCGCCGATGTAATCGCTACCCAGGGCGTGATGCGCAAGGGAGTGAGTTTTCTCGAAAAGCCGTTCTCCTCGGATGAACTGGGCGAAAAAGTACGTTTGGTCTTAGACGGTCTCGGTTAAAAGTAGCGCGGTTAAAAGTAGCGCGGCGCAACAGGGCTTGGTGAACTCGTCGGACTTTGCTGGCGAACCATGCACATGGTGCCAGGGTGGGTTTCGAAAATCGCGACAAAGCCGAACTGCTCGTAGAACGATGAGCCGATGTCGGAGTGCAGGTAAATCGCCGATGTCGAGCTGTGCTGCGCCAGCACGCCGCGGATAAGGGCGCTGCCAAACCCTTGGCCACGACTCTCTGGTGCCGTCGCGATGGATCCGAACCCAATTGCATTGGCAGGCAGTGCATAGCCCGATTGATAGACGAGCATCGAGGCGAGAAGTGCCGCCCCGGACTCCAAAACAAACCAGGTGCCGGCCTGGTACTTCTTGGAACCCTGGCAGCTTTGCAGATAGTTTGCCGCATCAAGGGTATCGCGCCAGACGTCGAAGCCCATCATGTAGATGCGAATCATATCGTCGCTTGCATTTGCCGCTCTGGTTCGCAGGGTGATCAGCGTTTCTCTCAAAACGATCTTCTCAGGGCGCTTCCCATCGCAATTAGCCTTGGTTCGTGGTCCCGCGCTAGCCCTGCAAAAAGTAGAAGGCTGCGGCGGTGCCGATGCAGGCGACAAGGGCAGTGATGGCGGGAACGACCCAAGGGGAGGCGCTTCCAATTGCTTGCGGAGTTAAGGGAGGGGCAATCTGCGCGTGGGTTCTTGCTTCGGGCTCGGCGAGACCTTGCAGCACTTGCGCAACCTCGTCCATGGACCCAGGCCGGTGCTTTGGGTCCTTGGCCATCATGCGCAGAATGAGAGACTCAAGACTTGGCGGAACCGACGGATTAAACTGCGTTGGTGGAGTTGGTTCCGAATGAATATGAGAAGTAAGAACATCTCGTAGGCTTCCGGCGAATGGCACCTTGCCACAGAGCATTTGGTAGCAGACACAGCCCAAGGCATAGATGTCGCTTCGGAAATTAACTTCGCGCAAGCCCTGGCACTGCTCCGGTGGCATGTACCAAGGAGTTCCCAAGATACTGCCGGCTGCTGTTTGGCCACTCATGCCCTGCGCATTAACGAACTTGGCGACGCCGAAATCGAGAATCTTTACAAAGTCTTTTCCAAACTCATCGCGCGCGAGAATGATGTTGTCGGGTTTTAGGTCTCTGTGAATGATGCCGCTTTGATGGGCCGCAGCGAGCACATCGGCAATGTCGCGGACTACGCGCACGACCATCGGAATCGGGAGTTGGCCGCTTCGCTTCATGATGGCTTGCAGGCTTTGGCCATCGACAAACTCCATGATGAGGTAGGCAGTCTTGTTATCGTCGTAGCCGTAGTCGTAAATGTCGACCACGCCTTTGTGGCCAATTTGCGCCGATGCCACGGCCTCGCCCAAGAAGCGCCGAATTTGCTCTTCGTCGTGACTCTGATTGGTGAGGAGAAACTTAATCGCCACGCGCCGAGGAAGGAGAAGATGCCTTCCTTCGTAAACCACGCCCATTCCGCCTTGGCCAATCTTGCGAATGACTTCGTAGTTGCCAATGCGCGAGCCCTCGATGAGTTTGGGATCCGCTGCGGTACTGGCAATCACCTGGCTACCCGACGGTTGAGCAGGGAATCGCTCGGAGCCGTCACTCCTCGAAGTACTACGTGGTCTAGCAGATGCGGGATGCGGTGCAGCGGTTGGTGGGCGAGCCACGCTTCCGACTCGCTTGACACGAATGGGGGCCGGCTTGCTCGTGTTTGCCGGCGGACTCCCCTCTGCTGGCGGATCTGCGGGCGGATGCGCGGGCATTGCTGCGGCTGGGGCAATTGGCGTGTGCAAGTCGGCCAGGTCCTGCTCGACCAGCTTTAGGTTTACGCTGTGCGAGCCCACAACGTCGTCGTCGAGGTAGAGTGGTGCCCAGTCTGCGCCCAGTGGCTGTCGGCTGGTGGGCGTGATGTCAGCCTCGGGCCGTGACGGCGGCGGAGGAGCCACATCCATGGTCGTCCGGAATTGATGTTGAACCACAGATTTGGACGGAACCTCGTGACCTTTCGCGAGACGTACCGACTGCTCGGGATCGAAGAGCGTTGGTTCTCCGAAGGGGTCATCTTTGTTGCTGGCTGCCATGTGGGTGCCGCGACTGAGATTGTTTGTGGCTAATGCCAGTCCGCGAGTAGCGCCATTGATTGTCGCAAACATGCGGCTACAACGGCAAGATCACACTGGATTCCTGCCAATCTGCCGCGATTGGGCGATCGGCAGAGAAGATTGTTTCCCTTTAGATTCTAGGTGTTTAGGTAAACGCTAGCCAAATCCCTTGGCCATGCCATCGAGCATGTTTTCGATGTCGGTCGAAGCAATATTTCGCGTGATGAAGACTAGGCGTGTGCGGTGGTCCTTCGTTGGCCATCGTCGCAGCTTCGCCGGTGGATGCATGACTGCCTGCACACCATGTACGACATAGGGACTTTTCTCAGATCCTCGAAGCTTGACCAAGCCCTTCACCCGCAAGAGGTCCTGCGCCTGATAGCCGCAAAGTGCTCGCAAGAAACGCTGCAGAGTTCCAAACTCCAAGGCCTCGTCTCGAATCACCACAAAGGACTGGATGCCATCGTTGTGGCTAACGTCTCCGCTCGTTTCGTGATCTCCGAGAACTTCTGAGAGCGTGCGGCTAACCGTTTCTCGCATCTCTTTTGGCGAAGCGGTTGGGTCGAGGAGTTTTTGCCCAAAGACCAAGTCACCGGGGATTTCTCCGTTGGTCGCCCGAGCGAGAGTTGCCCGCTGATTGAGCTCGCGAACCCGAGTTTCGACTTCTTGGAGACGCTGCTCGGAAACCATGTCTTGCTTGGTAATTATGAGCGAGTCTGCGACGGCAATCTGGGTGCGCATCTGCGCGTGCTCGGGAAGAGCCTCCAACACATTGCTTGCATCCACCGTCGTTGCAATCGAATCGAAGTAGACGGGAAAGTGCGCCAGTGCCGGGCCGATGAGTGACTGCACAATGGGAGCTGGGTCGGCAAGGCCGGTGGTTTCCAGCAAGATGCGATCAAAGGGCGGGATGTCATCGCTTTGCTGGCGGTCAAAGAGCGCGCGTATGGCCTGCACCAAGTCGCCTCGAACCGAGCAACAGACGCAGCCGTTCGCCAGCAAGACCATCTTCTCTTCGGCGTTCTCGACCAAGAGATGGTCGACGGAAACTTCGCCAAATTCATTGATGATAAGTGCCGTGCGGCTCATCTTTGGCAGGCTGAGCAGATGCTGCAATACGGTCGTCTTGCCGCTTCCGAGAAAGCCGGTAAGGACTGAGACGGGCTTCCAACGTGGTTTCCAGGGTAGGGCCATTATGGTGTTTGCGAATCCTCGTTGTACAGGGATGCGAGGCCAGCTTCACTGGCATCGGCGATGCCGCGCTCGGTAATAATCTTAGTGACCAGGCGAGCTGGCGTTACGTCGAATCCAAGGTTGAGTGCAGTTGTTTCTTTTGGCGCCAAAGCAACTTCTTCGATTGTGCCGTTGGTTGTGAGACCGCGAATATGAGTTACCTCTCGCGGTGAGCGCTCCTCGATGGGGATTTCTCTTAGTCCGTCTCGAATGGACCAATCGATTGTCGAGTAGGGAAGGGCCACGTAGAACGGAACTCCATTGTCTGCTGCCGCCAGAGCCTTAAGATAGGTGCCGATCTTATTGCACACATCCCCCGTGGCGGTTGTTCGATCGCTTCCAACGATGCAAAGGTCTACTTGGCCCTGTTGCATCAGGTGGCCACCGGCGTTGTCGACGATTAGCGAATGGGGAATCTTCTCTTGGACGAGTTCCCATGCGGTGAGTGACGCGCCTTGATTGCGCGGACGAGTTTCATCGACGTAGACGTGCACGTCGATGCCTGCTTGATGCGCCTTAAAGATCGGAGCAAGGGCGGTGCCCCAGTCGACAGTCGCCAACCAACCGGCGTTGCAATGGGTGAGGATGCGCAGTGGCCCCGGAGTTTTCTTCTCTTGCACCAGCTTGCGAAAGAGCGCGAGCCCGTGGGTGCCGATGGCTTCGCAACACGCAACGTCCTCGTCGGCAAGTTGAGCACACCTCTCATAGGCGGCATGCTCGCGACCGGCAGGAGCAAGGGGCTGCAGCGTTGCGCGCATCGTATCCAGAGCCCAGCGCAAGTTGACCGCAGTTGGACGCGTCGCCAGCAGCATCGTATGTGCTTGCTCGAGAGCAGCATCCGAGCTGTTGCTGCGCATGGCCAATGCCACGCCGTACGCTGCGGTGACGCCAATCAGCGGCGCCCCGCGAACCCACATCTCGGAGATGGCTCGAGCAGCATCCTGGGTGCTGCGCAGTGATTCGCGCGCGAGCGTATGCGGGAGCATTCTCTGATCAATGATGGTGCAGGACCAACCGTCATCAGACAGTTCGATGCTGCGCATATGTTTGCCGTTGACCTTCACGTAAGCGTTGCCTCGCCGCGATGCTACTCGTCTTGCGTGTGGTAGAGAAGAGGCCCAGTGGAGCAAGAAGGCGTCATACAGTTTGCTGCTCAGCACAGCACACGAGATCTACCGCTTGCGCGCCACGGCACGTTGGTAAACGAGCTTGGGGCATGGCGACGCATCTTCGTTCAGACCGGGCTCTTGGGCGCTGATGCGAGCCGATACGGCGGCTTTGGCTTTGGAAACTTGAGTGGGCGAGTCGCGCCTCTCTCGCAAGCTCGCGGCAGCCGCGGCTTTCTAATTACCGGCAGCCAGACGGGCGCAAAAGAGTCGCTCTCGATTGCCGACTATGCGCTAGTTCGCACCTACTCGATTCGCACCAACACCGTCGAGAGTGAAGGCCTGTCTTTGCCATCGTCCGAGTCGATGACCCATGGTGCGTTTTATGATCTAAGCCCAGCACTGCGCTTTGTCTTCCATGTGCATGCGCCCGCCATTTGGGAGCGCGCCCGAGCACTGCGAATTCCCACAAGCTGCGGCGATATTGCCTATGGCACTCCGCAAATGGCAGCGGAGGTTGCACGACTATATCGCACAAGCTCGCTTGCGGAGACGCGCATTTTGGCCATGGGAGGACACGTCGACGGCATTATTGGATTTGGTCGTTCTGCCTCGGAAGCAGGCCTGGCCATCATGTCCATCTTGGCCAGGGCGTATGAGATAAATTCTTAGCCGAAGATTTCGCCGATAGCCTCGGTGAGAGACTCTTCGGTGATGCCCGTTAGAACTGCGGTTCCATCTGGTGTTCGGACCTCGGCGACTGCACCTTCCTGGCATCGAGTTAGACACTGGCGGGGAATGACGTCAAAGGCGGGCTTGCTGTCTTCCATGCGATCTTCTCGAGCGTCGAGAAGCGTTCGAAGCGCGACGAGCGCTCCGCGTTGTTGACAGCCACCCGAGCAAACAACGAATTGCACCTCGTGCTCGGTTTTGAGTTCGAGATGCGGGCTGGCACCCAAGCTTGCGTACAGCTTCTCGCGGGGAACACCAAGGTCGGCACTAAGATCGTCGATAGCTTCTGCTTGCACGCGACCGTCTTCTGCGATGTCTTCGACTTCGCCGGCGAGCCGCATGAGCTGGTCCATGGGCATGGTCTTGTGAACTTGAGGGGGGGTGGGTCCTTTGCCGAAGAGTCTCATTGCGAGGCGAGCCTACCTCAGCACCGACGCCCAGGGGACAGCGAAACGGCTGCTGTGGTAGACAAAGCGCATGACGGACGGCAGCGCTTTTGAGAGTGAATTGCAAACTAGAAGCGGCACGGCCTGCGAGCTGTGCGCTGCAACTGATGCGCTTGGTGTCATGGTGGTTCCACCAGCACTTGCGGATGGCTCGGCGGAGCGCTGTGTTTACGCCTGCGCAACGTGCAGCGCGCAGGCTTTGGGCACCGCTGCGTTGGATCCGACCCACTGGTTTTGCCTCCGCGAAGCAATCTGGAGCGAAGTTGCCGCTGTGCAAGTCGTTGGCTACCGCATCCTGAAGCGATTGCAGGGTGAGGGATGGGCGCAAGATCTCTTGGGTCAGGTGTACCTGATGGAAGAGGTGCAAGAGTGGGCGGACTCGGGTGCGGGTGCTGATGCCGCAAGCGGCGACGCGGTTGTGACCCTCGATAGCAATGGCGCACAGCTCGCGGAGGGTGACTCGGTTACCCTGATAAAAGACCTCGACGTGAAGGGGGCAGGGTTTACTGCCAAACGCGGCACGATGGTTCGCAACATTCACCTCATCGATGATCCCGAGAACATCGAAGGGCGAGTTAATAAGATCACGCTGGTGCTAAAGACCAAGTTTCTAAAACGCGTGAGCTAGCCTCGGTTTTGGCCAGCAGCTCGCAACATGCAGCGCCTCTAGTGTTGTGCGCATAGAAACGGCGGCGATGAGTCCAAGCGCGGCGAATGGGACAATACGGTGAGAGGAGGGCGGCTCAAGCTCTGCCAGACTAGCGCTGGCTACTCGGAGCGGGCAGAGGACAACTTGCATTGAAGGTGTCTCGAGCTGCGCTGGTAAATGAGTATGCAAACGGCCGAAGCACTGTGCAGCGATCGACCTTGATGCGCGAAATCGATCCATCACCCTGTTGAGCCCACAGCGCAGTATTGTTTTGGCCTCCCCAAATTTGTGCGAGCTCTGGTGAGAGGGCGAGGAATTTGCCAGGCGAGCCGTTTGCGGGTGGGCCCGGGACAGGGGAGGGTGCAGCGTCTGGCGCGCCCGTCATCAGCGGCATGCCAATCGCTCCTTCGTTGAGCGTACGTGCATCTCCGCCCGAATTGAGGCGCTGCTCTCTGGATGCGCCAGAGGCCGTGCCAAGCCAGATCGTCGAAACTTCTTCGCAGCTCGTTTCTTGCTCGTGGATAGGGACCTCGCTGTGAACGAGGGAGTCTTGGCTGCGAGTTTTTCCTACAAGCACCGGTTTGCGAACCGTCTTACGGCGAATCAATGAGTAGATGAAGTCGACGGCATAGGGGGAGGCCCAGAGCATATTGATGCAGCTAACGTCGCTGTCCTCAGCTGTGCAGATTCCCAAGAGCGAGCCGGCGATAACTGCGCCAATGAGACCATCGGCGATGGCAGCGCCGGCATAGGCATCCTTGGTGTAGCCGCCGCGGTATTCGTAGGTCTTGCTGATCGTCGATGTGCGTTCAATGCGCCGAGTTCGCGAGAAGCAGTGCAGTTCAAGACTTGTGGCAAGCTCAAATTCCATTGCCTCTTCAGTGTGCTCGGTAGGCCGATTGTCAGTGCTTGACTCGTGGTACTCGTTGCCTCCAAGCGAGTAGGCGGTGTCGAGCATTGCGCCGCAGCTCGCGGTTGAGAATGCAAGTAAAATAGAGGTGAGAAGTATTCTTAGTGTTCTTAGTGTCGTAGACATTATGGTCGCACCTCGACATTGACGGGGACATCGACAATGATCTTCCAGTGGCCACCCACCGAGCGGCCGACATTTGGATCTGGCGGGTCGGGAATCCACTCGTAGCCAGCGCCAGGTGGTTTCTCCCAATGGCCCGGAATCCAGCGATAGCTCGACTTCTCGGGGCTCCAGCGCCAAAATCCCGCGAGCCAAACAGCGCCCGGGGCTGGTGACGTGCCAGCAACTTCGCGCTTTGGCGCCGGTGGAGGCTTGATGCTCTCGGCGTAGTAGCCAGGCGACCAAATCCACTTGCCTTTAAGTTGTAGCCAGGTTCCAGCCTGCCAATTTGCACCGGCAAACGGAGGTGTGGTTGGCGTCTCCACGCGCGGGCGAGGCTTATCCCAGTGCCCGGCGATCCACGTAAAGCTGAGCTTGGTGCGAGACCAGCGACCAGCAACCCATGGAGACTCTGGCACAGGAGGGGCGCCGGGATTTTCAACTTTGGGTGGCGGCGCATTCCAAGAGCCATCGATCCATCGCCAACTGCCATCGCGCTGTTGCCAAACCCATCGGCCCGGATTCCATGTGCAGCCTGCGACCGGCGGAGCACCTGGGCCGCGCTTAAGAGGTGGCGTTTGTGCAGGCGCAAGCCAGTAGCCGCGTACCCAAACCCACTCTCCTTTGCCCGCAGTCCACTGCCAGTGGCCTGATGTCCATTGGGCTCCTGCGGCCTTTGCAGCTTTGGGATCTTCCTTCTTTGGCTTTGGCATTGGCGGGCGAGGCTTGGCCTTTCGCGGCTTCACTGCCAGTTGTGCAGGTTGCTCCCAATTCACCTCGACGTTCGCGAGTGCACGCTCTTCGGCTGCCAGTCGGCGAGCCTCACGGGCTTCTCGATTGCGTTCGCGGGTTGCGATGCGCTGCTCCCTATCAACGTCGATGACTTCATAAACTTCGATGTTTAAGGTGGTGCCAGCCAACTCTTGCGGCACTTCTGCCCAAATCGTCAGCCTTCCGGTTTCGTCGAATGCGGTGGTATAGGTTTTTTTGTAGCGTTTAATCTGCGCGCATCGATGATCGCGAGTGCGCATAAACTCCATCTGCCCAGGCCAGCTTTCGATCGTTGTTTGCTGCCAGCGCCCCGGTTGATATTGCCCTGGGCCCGCTGCAGCCGGTTCGGGTGCAGCCGGTTCGGGTGCAGCCGGCAGAGGTGCAGCCGGTTCGGGGGTAGAACTATTCTGAGTGTCGGGCGGCGCAGTTTCCACTTCGCCAGCCTCGGCGCGTCTGGCTAACAGCGATTGCCACGTAGGACTAGCCGGGCCAACGGTAGTGACTTCGCCATCGGGATACGACATTCGCAACCGAGGGCCGCACGCACTAAGCAATTCGGTGCGAATCTCGTAATCGCGAATGCTATCAGCCGGGCGTCTTGGCAGTTGCACTTCGATAGGGCCTGCAAAGCGACCCGCAGGAATGGCCACGGTCTGTTCAAAGATCAGCGCCTTCTTGGTGGCGCCACCACAGCCAATCGCAGCGGTGGTGAGGCAAAGAAGCCACCGTGCCCAGTGAGAGCGTGCACGGTGGTTCACATTTGCTGCGTGATTCGAAACGGAAGCGGGCATATCGCCAGAAGTTTGCAGTAGACGTGCCAAGCAGTCGAGTTGGTTGGCAGGAGGCCCAGCGAAAACGCGAAACTTCGTTCTTTGTGGCGGATTGCTAGCCCAGCGGATGCAGCGCAATGTGAATCGCCGAACTTCCGCTCGTTTCGCTCGCCGAAGTACTAAGAACGATCGCTACCTTCACCGAGTTGTTCTCGCCGGCACTCATGGTGAACGTGTGCTTAATCGTCTGCCCCGTCGTCGCGACCGTCTTCAAATCGCGCACAAGCTCTGGATACACCGCAAGCAGTCGAGTCTGTGGCAAGCGCAGGTCCTCGGTAAGCGTTCCGCGTCCAAGAAAGCGGAGGAAGGCGCGATTTGCGACGCGAATCGTTCCGTCCTTTGAGACCGAGGCAAGTGGAACCGGTGCTTGCTCAAAAACCTCGGCGCCAACTTTCGCCGCCATGCTTGCCGCATTGCGCACAAGAACACTACTCTCGCCCGAGCGCCGTCTGCTGGAGATTCCGTGCATATCGCAGAATGCGTGCAATTCGTAAACAAAGGCCGAGACACTCGCGTGCCGATCTTTTGGGTTCTTGGCTGTCGCTCTTGCGACGATAAGGTCGGCTCGCTTGTCGAGGTTGTCGTTGATGAGTTCGGATGGAGCTTGAATCTCGTCGTCAAGATGCTGCCGGAGCACATCGGTGGCTTTGCCTCGAAAGGGCGGGCGTCCTACGAGTAATTCGTAGAAGAGAATTCCCATCGCGTAGATGTCGGACGCAACGGAGGCCGGCGCTTTGCGAATTCGCTCGGGAGCCAAGTACTCGGGCGTGCCTCGAACTGAACCGTCACTTTCGCCCGACTGTGGACGCGAGAGCCCAAAGTCCAACAGCTTTACAAAGCGATGTCGATCGGGCGTGCGAATCAGCAGGATGTTGTCGGGCTTGATGTCACCGTGAACCACGCCTTGGCTGTGTACGTAGCGAACCGCCTCGGCGATTTGCAGCATGATGTCGGCGGCAGACTTTGGCGAGAGCCGACCATCGTTTGACAGCTTCTCCTTTAAGGCCTGTCCCTCTAGAAGTTCCATGACCATAAAAAGGCCAAAGACTGGGTCGTCACCAAAGTCGACGATGCTGCAGATGTTGTCGTGATCCAGCGAGCTTGCCATGCGAGCTTCGCGATAGAAGCGCTGGCGCTCGGTTACATCCGTCGCATACCTAGCTCGGGGAAGCTTTAGTGCGAAGGCCTTATCGAGAACCATATGGCGTACGCGCAAAACTCGCCCCATACCGCCGCGACCGATTTGGCCGTCGATGACGTAGCGGCCACCGATCATGTCTCCTGGGCCCGCGCTCCGTCGCCGTTCGGAAGGCGGATCGGCGGGAGGAGCATCGGTTGCTGGATCGGAGCCGCGTTGACCCAGTGCGTCGAGGTCGAGCGAAGGCAGGACCGCATCGCTGTCGTGTGTTTGAGACACCGGCGCTAGTATAGAACTTCGCAGAGGAGACTGCACAGCACTAAACCAGTCTGCTTGCTTGCCTGGACCGGGACCTAGCTCTATCGTCACGGCATGAGCGAATCTCAAGAGAGCCAATACCTTGCTGTCATCCGCGTTTGGGCCGCCTTAGCGTGGGCCGATGGCGTGATTCAGGACTCAGAACGCGATGCGATCACCAAGCTAATTTCTGTCGCTCAACTCAGCGATGAGGACCGCAAGACGGCAATGAGTTTGTTGGATTCCAAAGTGGAGCTGTCCACCGAGTCGATCTCTGGCCTGTCCGCTCCTGCTCGGCAAGGCATCTACCGAGCTGCGCTTCGCATGGCGATGGTGGATCTGGACATGGCAAAAGAAGAGACCGCCATGCTCGCTCGGCTTCGAGAAGGCCTGAGCATCGACGAAGAGACGGCTAAGTCGATTGAAGCCGCCGTTACCGAGGCATAGAAAATTTCCGAGAGGAGCAAAGGCGCAAACGCATCAAGACTCGCCCGGCGCATGCTTTGGCGCGGTCTTGTTGCAGGCGCGAATGGCGCCGCTACTGGCCTGGGCTTGTATCCATTTGTTCCGGCTCTTGGCCTGCGCATGTTTGCCCGTGAGCCTGGTGTTGCACGCTTGCGGCCTCGCGACCAAGCTCTGGAGTGGGGCGCCTCGGTCGCAGGAGTTCTCTCTCGGCCACTTGGTTTTTTGGGCGACCGACTAACCCGTGCAAAGGGGCCACGCCCAATTATCGTTGTGCACGGATACGCCATGAACCGCGCCTGTTTTCAGGGGTTGGCACTTCGCTTGGCGGCAGCAAAACTCGGCCCGGTTTATGGCTTTGAATACTGGAGCCTTGGCAAAGTGAGTAGCGCGTCTCAGAGGCTCGACGAGTTCATCGAGAGTGTTTGCCAGACGCATGGGTGTGAGCAAGTCGACATCATCGGCCACAGCATGGGTGGCCTGGTTGGTCGGTATTATTTAACCCTCGGTCGCGGGCGCAAACTTGGGCGCGTTGCCAATCTTATTACCCTTGGCACACCTCACGGAGGAAGTGTCTTCTCGGGCTTTGGCATCGGCCGGGCCAAAGTAGAGTTGGCACCACGAACGCCATTGTTCCAGCGGCTTTCCTCGGCCAAGCTGCCCGAAAACGTCGGGCTCACGGTGATTTGGTCCCGCGCCGATGTTTTGGTTGCAAGCCATCGGCAGGCGCGCTGGGCAGGTGCCGAGGAGTTGGTGCACGACAACTTGGGCCACGTCAGCCTTCTTTACAGTCGGCGCGTCGCCAAGCAGATTATAGAGCGTCTCTCGCGCCCTCGGCAAAGAGCGTAGCCATCGTCGATTCGACAATCGTGACTTCTGCAAAGTCACCTGGCGCGTAGTCGCCACGCGGCAAGATAACCGACTTAAAGCCGTCGGTTCGCCCAACCAATTGCTTATCGCTGCGCTTGGAGCGCGAGTGAATGAGCACGGTCTCGGTTTTGCCAACTTGGGCCGCGTGCGTCTCGCGCGAAATCTCTTCTTGCAGTTTGATGATTTCGCGCAGTCTGCGCTTTTTAACGTCGGGCGGGACGTCATCGGTAATCTTCTTAGCGGCCACGGTTAGCTCGCGCTCGGAATACGAGAACATGAAGGCCGAGTCAAAGCGAACCTCACGCATCAAATCGAGCGTCATTTGATGGTCTTCTTCGGTCTCTCCGCAGAAGCCACTAAGGATGTCGGTCGACAGAGCAATGTCGGGCACAGCTTTGCGCAAGTCGCGCACCAAGGTAAGAAAATCTTCTGCTGTGTAGCCACGCTTCATGCGAGTGAGAACTTCGGTAGAGCCACTTTGCACAGGAAGGTGGAGGAACTTACAGATCTTTGGCTCGGTTGCGATGGCTTCAATGACATCGGCTGTAAATGAAACCGGGTAGGGCGAGGTAAAGCGAATGCGCTCAATTCCCTCTACTTGGGCCACAGCGTGCAAGAGGTTTGCAAAGGTGCTGCCCTCGTAGACGTACGAGTTTACGGTTTGGCCCAGTAAGACAATTTCTTTATAGCCCTTGGCGGCAAAATCACGTGCCTGCCTAAGGATTTCACGAGGAGGAACTCCGCGCTCACGCCCTCGCGTGTACGGAACTACACAGAAGGTACAGAATTTGTCGCAGCCGCGCTGAATCGTAAGAAAGGTTGAAACCCCATCTCCACCTGGATCACCAGGCTCGACGCCTTCGTAGGTTTCGCGCTTATCGAGTTTGGTATCGATGAGAGCCTCGTCGGTCTCGTTGCCTTGGGCTTTGGCGATAAGTGCGGGAACGCGCCGATACGCATCGGGGCCAGCGATGATGTCGACCAATGGAGCTCGTTCGAGAATCTTCTCTTTAAGGTGCTCGGCCATGCATCCGGTAATCGCCAGCACAACGCCCTTGTTGCGCTTCTTGTGAGCCACAAGCTCGTTGGCCCTTCTATACACGCGCTCTTCGGCTTTCTCTCGAACCGCGCAGGTATTGACGATAATAACGTCAGCGTCTTCGAGGCTTTCCGCTTTGCGGTAGCCATCGTCGGTGAGTAGCCCACTCAACATATTTGAGTCGGCGACGTTCATCTGACAGCCGTAGGTCTCAAAGTAAACTCGAGGGCCTTGGCCCGCTTCGTTAAGAGTCGGCGCGGCTACCTCGGAAGAGGGACTGCGCTTTCCGAGCTGAACAAGCTGCTCTGGTGCGTCTTCGTGGCCCATGGCCGCCGTGCTTACCATGATGGCCAAGAGCGCGCTATCATAAGAAGGTGCTCCGAGCGCTGATAGAGCGGTTTGCTGGCTTTGCCCTCGCGGTGGTCGTGGTGGGCCTGCCATTGCAGGTTGTTACGGGCAGAGCGTCGGTGCCGTGGCTGCTGCTTACCAGCGTCCTCGGCTTGTGGGGCGGGCGGCTTGTGCGCCGCATGCTCGTTGCATCCGCCACTTCTGCGCTTGCCAGGGGAGAGTGTAAGAAGGCTCGAAGGCGGTATTCCCTCGTCTTGTTTACTGCACTTTCGCGCACCATTCGGCTCTCCTGCCGCCTTTCCTTGGCTGCCTGCGATGCCGCCGATGCGCGATTTGAAGCCTGCCTGCGACGGCTCGACCGAGTTTCTATTCCCGCCACCGAGACTTCGCTTAGTGCTGTCGCCCTCAACCTTCGAGCGTACTGCCTAGCGCGCTCCGGCAAAGAGCTTGAGCGAGCACTCATCTTGTCTAAGGAGTGCGTGGAAATGCGCCCTCATGTTCCCGGGTTTCGCCACACCCGCGGTCTTCTTCTTTTGGAGCTTGGCCGGTACGAAGAGTCGATTCGCGATTTGGAAGCAACCTGGGACGAAGGCCAAGGCTCAGCACTCTTTGAATCCGAGCGCTGCTTCGACCTTGGTCGTCTTTGGTCTATGCGAGGTCAAGAGGACTACGCGCGCGACTATTACGCTCGTGCCCTGCAAGCGTTTCCGGAGGGGCCTTGGGCGCACAAGGCAAGCGCGCTTGTCGGTCCGCCTTCGCGAGCCACTGCTGCGGCTCTCGAAACACTCTACTAGTCGCCAGCCGGCTACGAGTTGCCGTAGTCGTCGCCGAGTTCCATCTGCAAGATGTCGGCGCACAGCGAAACGCACTCGTTGCAGATGTGGTAGCTCCCCTGGGATAGCATTTTTCTTACTTGCGAAGGTTGCTTGTTGCACCAACAACACTTCGAAGTCGACTCGGCTGCACCTTCGGATTGAAAGTGCGCTTCTAAGAGCGCATCGCTAACAGCGCTAAACTCGCCAGTGACAGAAACGGGTAGCGCACCAGTGACATGTAGCCCGGTGTGGCAGTTGCCGCAGATATCGACTTGATGAGTGGCGCCTTCGGGGGCGGCGCACAGTGGGCATGCCTCGCTATGCATCATGAGGAGAAGCATACGGGAGGCGGACGTGAAAGCTAGCCCCGTGGCTTGCTTCGCTCTCTACCCAGATTTTGCCCTGGTGATCCAAAATGGTGCTTTGCACAACGGCGAGCCCGAGCCCCGAGCCCTTGGACTTTGTTGTGAAGAAGGGATCAAAGACCTTGTCGAGAAGTGGCTTCGCGATCCCTGGCCCATCGTCGCGAAACGTAAGGATAACCGACTCGCCCTCGCGGGTTGCTGATACCCAAACGTGATTGCCGCCCTCTGTCGAGGCTTCGGCTCCGTTGCGAAGCAGGTTCCAAATCACCTGGCGAATCTTCTCTGGATCGGCCTGGAGATGCAGAACTCGTCGGCCGTCATCGCCAGTGAACTCGACGACGACTGGTGCGAACTTCGAGTTTTGCGCAAAGACTCGCAACGTGTCGCGAATGACTTCACAGACGTCGAAGTGCATGATGCTGGGGGCGCGAGGACTGGCGTACTCAAGGAGTTCGGTGATCAATGAGTTGAGTCGCTCGATTTCTCGCGTGACGATATTCATTAGCGCAACGCTGTCTTCGTCCTGGGACGGAGCCCCGCTGAGAAGTTCGATCGAACCAGAAATCGAGGCAAGTGGATTGCGAATCTCGTGTGCAACGCCGGCTGCCATCGTACCGATTGCCGTTAAGCGTTCGGCGCGCTTGATTTGCTCTTCGAGTTGACGAACCTCGGTTAGATCCTGAAAGTTGATAATGCGGCCAATCGCCTCGGAGGTGTGGTCGAGCAAAGGCGAGATTGAAATCCCCAAGATCAGGGCTCCGTGGTGCACTTCACCTCGTCGCGCTTCTTGGTCAATTGGGGACACGCCAAGTGCTCCTGCAAGTTGAGGCGCAAACTTCTCGAGCGGAGCACCCAACACTGACTCCAGTGGGAATCCGAGGATCTCGCAAGCGGTTTGGTTCATCGTAAGTACGTTGCCCGATAGGTCGACCGTGATGAGACCGCTAGTAAGACATCGAACGATATCCTCGTGCAGCGTGAGCAAATCTGCCGCCACATTTCGATGGACTTCTAGGTCATGAGAAGACTTCTGAAGCTGCGCCGCGAGTTGCACCGCCATCGCGCCGACACCGACAATCGCTGCGAGGTTAAGACCGAGCGCTCTGGCGAAGGGCAGGGCGCCAAGTTGGCTGGGCGCGCCTGCCGGGCCTCCTGGATTTGGAAGCACGCCGGTCCAGCCGAGATAGGCCACCGTCAAAAAGAGCAGCACGGCTGCCAGGGTTACGAGAATTGCTCCTCGCTGATACCGCACCACAGCCGAGGCGATGACAGCAAGCGGATAGAAAAACGTATAGGCGCTTTGCACGCCTCCAGTGACGTGCACAATCACGGTGGCAATCGCCAGATCGCCTGCGACTTGCCACAGCGCTAAGTCGCGGTAGTCGCCTTCTTTGCCAAGGGCTCGCGCGTAGATGATCGTGAGCAGGTAGGTGATGGCGATGACGCCGTAGAGAATGAGGGCGGTCGGCTGGGTGAGGTCGGCGTCGCTAAGCCAGTACAGGACCGTAGTCGCACCCATCACCAGCGTTATCAGCAGGACCCGAAAGGCCATGAGATAGGTTAGGCGGCGCCTTAGGTCCTCGTGGCCAGGTTTCTCTGCGGCGAGCTGAGAAAGCGAATCGGCCGGAGCGCGAGTATCGCGAACCGGCCGTTCTTTGCTTGCACCTGGCTTTGCACCTGGCTTTGCACCTGGCTTTGCACCTGGCTCTGCAGGTGCCTTTGCGCTTTTGCTCTCTTGGGTCAACGGCTCTTTAGCCGATGTTGCCAGCAAGTTCGAAAACCGGCAGGTACATCGCCACAATGAGGCCACCGACAAGCCCGCCGAGGAAGACCATCATGATGGGTTCCATCAGGGAGGTCATGGCGGTGACGGCAATGTCGACCTCTTCTTCGTAGAAATCGGCAATCTTCTGAAGCATCTGATCCATCGCGCCGGTTTGTTCACCAACGCCGATCATTTGCACCACCATGGATGGGAAAACCCCAGTTTCCATAAGCGGCGATGCGAGATCCTTACCTTCAGAGATTTTCTCACGAGCGTGAAAGATGGCAGCTTCGACCGTCTTGTTGCCAGAGGTTTTTGCGCAGATTTCGAGGGAGTCAAGAATTGGCACACCCGAAGCGAGCAGGGTGCCAAGTGTGCGTGTAAAGCGCGCTACGGTGATTTTCCGCATAACGGGGCCAATCACCGGAACCTTCAAGATAACCGCGTCGAACACCTTCCTACCCTTAGGATTGTTAAGGGTAACGCTCATGAAGATGATGAAGGCCGCCACACTTCCAAAGTAGATGTACCCATTGGACGTGAAGCTATTGGAGATGGCAATGACGACTTGCGTGGGCTCGGGAAGCGTTGCGCCCTTAAACTCCTCGTACATCTCCTCGAAGACCGGGATAACCTTGCCGAGCATGACGGCCAAGACGCCCATCGCGATGATAAGGATCGAGACCGGGTAAACCATCGCGCTTTTAACTTGGCGTTTTAGCTTTACGTTCTTCTCGATGTACTCGCAGAGCCTCGTGAGAATGGTATCGAGGATACCGCCCACTTCGCCGGCGGCGATGAGATTGACGTAGAGTTCATCAAAGACCTTTGGGTATTTGCGAAGGGACTCGGAGAAGGTCGCGCCGGTTTCAACGTGGCCCTTCACGCCCATTAGCACTTTGGCAAAGTTCTTGTTGTCGCTTTGCGAACCGAGAATGTCGAGGCACTGCACAAGGGGCAGACCTGCATCAATCATGGTTGCGAGCTGCCGCGTAAAGATCAGCAAGTCTTGGTGGCTAACGCCGGTTCCAATACTGAAGCTAATCTCTCGGGCCTGCTTAGAGACTTTACGTGGGGTAATTTGCTCCGCACGCAGGCGCGCTAGAACTTCGTCTTTGTTGCCAGCGTTGTACGTGCCGCTAAGCATGTCCCCATCTCGGGACTGACCTTGCCAATCAAACTTGGGCATTGTTTGTTCCTATTCTCCCCGAGTGCATTCTAGGTTCGCGAGGGACGTGGACCGCCCCCGGCTTCTGCAATAAGCGTCTTGAGTTCAAGTACATCGTCCGAGCGCATCAGTGCGTTCTCCAATGAAATCTTCTTCAGCAGCACCGATTCGCTTAGCGACTGATTCATCGTCTTCATGCCGTATTTCTTTTGGCCAATCTGCATTTGAGAATAAATCTGATGCACCTTGTCCTCGCGGATGAGATTGCGGATTGCGGAGTTTGGCACCATGACTTCCATTGCCAAGGTTCGTCCGCGCCCGCTGAGGTTCGGAATGAGAATTTGTGAGATTACGCCCTCGAGAACGAACGAGAGCACGGCTCGGATCTGCGACTGCTGATGCGGCGGAAAGACATCAATAATTCGGTTGATGCTTTGGATAGCGCCGTTGGTGTGCAGGGTTGCAAAGGCCAAGTGGCCGGTCTCGCCAATCGTGAGGGCGGCTTCAATCGTCTCGAGGTCGCGAAGCTCGCCGATGAGGACCACATCGGGATCTTGGCGAAGGATGTAGCGCAGCGCCCGCTTGAAGCTTTGGGAGTCGGCACCAATCTCGCGTTGGTTGACCAAGCACCCTTTATGCGAGTGGATGAATTCGATCGGGTCCTCGACCGTGACGATGTGCTGCCGGGTCGTCGAGTTGATCTTGTCGATCATCGAAGCGAGGGTTGTCGACTTGCCCGAGCCGGTTGGGCCGGTGACAAGAACCAAGCCACGCGGCTTCTCGCAAAGTGCATCAACAATGGGTGGCAAGCCCAGTTCCTGGAGCGCGATGATCTTGAAGGGAACCATTCGAAAGGCACCGGCGACCGCACCGCGCTGCATGAAGATGTTCGCGCGAAATCGCGAGAGGTTCTTCACGCCAAAACTTAGATCGAGTTCTTGATCCTCTTCAAAACGTAGCTTTTGCGCATCGGTGAGAATCGAGTAACACAGCTGTTTGGTCTCTACCGGTGAGAGCGGGTCGGTTCGCAACGGCGCAAGATCACCGTCAATGCGCAGCTGTGGCGGGGAAGCAGTCGTGATGTGAAGATCCGACGCTCCCTTGTCGATCATGGCCTTTAGGAGTTGGTGCAGGGTAGGCGGCATTTGCTTAGTCTCGCAGTGGAGCGTTCGTCATGGAGCGTTAGTCATCGACAGTGCATCGTAAGATTTCTTCTGGTGTCGTTACACCTTCGATAATCTTATTGATGCCAGCCATTCGAAGGCTCGGAATACCGAGCTGAATCATCTCGGCTTTGATCTCAGCAGCCGATGCGCCTTGCAGCGTCAGCTCCTTAAGCTCCTCGGTAAACGGCATCACTTCGTAAAGAGCGACTCGGCCCTTGTACCCGGTGTTGCCGCAGGTGTTGCAGCCTGCGCCGTGCATCGGCTGAACCGTAGCCAGTTGGTCGGCCGTCATGCCGAGCTTGGCCAAGGCCTCTGGGTGCTTGTCTGCAGGCGTTTTGCAGTCGTTGCAGATGCGCCGTGCAAGACGTTGAGCAACGATGACGTTGACCGAGGCCGTCACGAGGAAAGGCTCGACGCCCATGTTCAAAAGCCTTGAGATCGTGGACGGCGCATCGTTGGTGTGAAGCGTCGAGAGCACCAAGTGACCGGTGAGCGCGGCCTTAACCGCGATTTCCGCAGTCTCGAAGTCACGAATCTCGCCGACCATGATGATGTCGGGATCTTGACGAAGGAAGGAGCGAAGAGCGGCCGCAAAGTTAAGCCCAATCTCCTCGTGCATCTGAACCTGGTTGATGCCTCCAAGGTTGAATTCGACTGGATCCTCGGCCGTACTGATGTTGGTTGTGACCTTGTTGAGTTCGGAGAGGCCCGAATACAAAGTGGTCGTTTTACCGGAACCTGTGGGCCCAGTAACCAAGACCATTCCGTAGGGTTTGGCGATGGCTTCCTGGAAGTGCTTTAGCGGGCCTTCTTCGAAGCCGAGCTTGGTCATGTCCAGCTGCAAGTTGCTCTTGTCCAAAAGACGAAGAACGATTTTCTCGCCAAAGAGCCCAGGCAAGACCGAGACACGAAAGTCCATCTCTTTGTTCTTGCCAATTTTGAGCTTAATACGACCATCTTGTGGAAGTCGCCGCTCGGCGATGTCGAGGCTCGACATAATCTTGAGACGACTTGTCATCGCATTTCGCATGCGAAGGGGAGGGCGCATTTCCTCGTGCAAGATGCCATCGATACGAAAGCGAACTCGGAAGCTCTTCTCGTAGGGCTCGATATGAATATCGGAGGCGCCCTTCTTAATGGCGCTTAGCAAAATTGCGTTGCAGAGCTTCACAACCGGCGCTTCGCCAGCCTGGTTCTCCAAGTCGACAACGTTCATGTCGTCGCCGGAGCCCATCTCAAAGTCGACGTCGTCTAGGCCCGAGCCAAACTCCTCAAGCATCTCGCTGAGGTCTGGCCCCTTGTTGTAGTACCGCTCGATCGCCTCATCGATGGCTCCTTCGGAGGCTACGACGGGCTCGATGTTGTACTGGGTGAGGAATTTGAGTTCGTCGATTGCGAAGATGTTCGACGGATCGCTCATCGCAACGATGAGAGTGGCGCCGGCCCGGTTTACCGGAATCACCATGTGTTTCATGGCAACGTTCTTAGGAACGAGCTTGAGAACATCTGGCTCGATGTCGAAATCGCTAAGATTGATCGATGGCAGACTGTATTGCGTCGCCAAGAACTGGGTGAGGTCGGCGTCCGCGACGTAGCCAAGCTGGCTGAGTGCAACGCCGAGGCGACGTCCAGAGCGCTTGGCATCCTCCTGGGCATCCTGGAGTTGTTGTAGTGAAATCATCTTCTCGCGGACGAGAAGTTCTCCAAGGCGGCTCATTTGCTACGGCTCATTCTGCTGTGGCCCATACAGTCTATCCCCTCTGGGGAGATGCAAGAGTTTCACGGGATTCGACAGAAACCCCGTAGGCCCACAAGCTTACAGGGATTTACAAAGCAACGCGAGTTCCACGGGTGCGCTGCTCACTGTCTCGCTAGGTACAGTGGCTAGCTATAGCGGCGCCTAAATAAGCACCAGGCGCCGCTGTTTCTCTGATTCAGCCAACAATTGCAGAAAATTTGCGCAAAGCGGCCGAGTAACAGAGCGTAGGAGTCTGGGGACTTCATCAACCGGGGAGTATCAATGAGTTATCAAGAACACCGTGAGCTGGCGAGAATCCGAAGTGAACTGCGTCTGCGACTAATGTCTAGGCGCCACGACGGAACGAGCGAGATTCTGCGGCGCTTGCAGCAGGCTGCCCAGCAGCAGCCAGCAAGGGCTGCCGAGCTGCGCAGCGAGTACGAGCGCTGGCGCATGCGCTTTGAGCTACTCGACGCCTAGCCGAAGCGGGCGCCACATTCCGGCGCCTCTTCTCGAAAGCTCAATCGCTCCAGGCGCCCCAAACGGCACCTTGGCGAAACGTTACGAGGAGCGCACAACGCTCCTCGAGGCTGCTCTAGTCGGTAATGATTTCGATCGAGTAGTTGTTCTGCACGCCGTCTTCGGCTCCGCGAACCTGGACGTAGTAGATACCGATTGCCAAGTTTGGAAGCGCCGCACGCAAGATGTTTGCGTTGCCGCCAACAGGCTGTGCGCTGCTGATCGACACGCCCGTGTTGTTTAGAATGTCGAGAGCAAGGGCTCCTCGGCCAGCCTGGTACTCAACTTCAGCAATGACGTTGGTGGCATCACTTTGGATTTCGAAGCGGAAGAAATCCTGGTCGGTCGAAGGACAGATTGCCAAGCTCACGTAGCGAACCGAAGACTGTGCTTCTGGAATTGCGGTGAGCGTCGGATCGCTGAGCGATTCGTTTGGCTCGATCTCGCTATCGTTGTTGCAGGTGAATTCTCCGCCATTGCCATCGCTACCTGGGCCACCGTCGGCGCGAACTGTGTCATCACCTTTGAGCTCGCAGATTTCTTCGGCGGCAGAGTATGTGACGCACTCGTAGCCATCGGGGCAGCGAGGATTGTCAAAACCGCATCGGAAAGGTGCGCTACCCAAGCTTGGGTCGTAGGTGTTGCATGCGCCAAAGAGCGCGCCACCAGCCAAGGGAAGGCCAAGGGCGAGGCTAAAGGTTAAGCCCAGCGCACGAGCCGATTTGCGAGACGAATTGCGAGTAGTGTTCTTTGCGTGAATCATGACTAGAACCGGATTGAGGCTGCTGCGCCGAGGTAGTTGTCACCAATCGTCGGAACGGTGATGAGTGAGGTCGTCGAGTTTTTTGAATCGCCTTTGTCGGTTAGCTCCATGTACCAAAGAGCTCCTGCGGCCACTGCAGTTGCAGCTCCAAGGGCAAGGCCAACTGTTCCAAGTGTCTCGTAGGTTTGGCCCAGAGACTCAAGGTCCTTTTGCTTTTGCGCAAACTGGTTGCACGGCGTCGAAGCGCAGCTACCAAATTGCGACTTCAATGCTTCGTCCTCAAGTGTGTTGGAGTGGTTTGACGAGATTAGATAGAACGTTCCAGAGAGCAGAATAAACGTTGCTGCTCCTGCTGTAGTGCCCCACTTGAGCTTGTTGAACTTGGACGATTGCACGTCGGTCCAACCGCCGCTGGTGTCAATGTGGCCGCCGCCTCCACCTCCACCTGTCGATGAACCACCACCTGGTGGGTAATCGGGGTCGGTGATTTGCGTATTTACCTGGCTCTGACCGCCTGCCGTGTCCGAGTAGAAGCGAGGCTTGGCGCCTTCCTCCATGTAGACAATGTGCGGGCTCGTCGGCTCGCCAGAGCGCTCGAGTACTTTGCCAGAGCCGTCTTCGACTTCGAGGTAGTACTGAACGTTCTTGCTAGAGGTCGCCGACTTTGGAATACGGGCAACCAGTTCTTTGAAGCGGTAGCGCATTTCGACGCTGGTGAATTTGGGTACGCCTGCAGGGCGGTAGTGAAGGACTACGCGCCACGGTACGCCTTCGGGAACGACTGCGACGATGTCGAGCGGCATTCCCGGAGGAGCTTCGTCGACGACCGCGTGCTTGAACGCCGTCACGGCAGCGACGTCTGTCGTATCCGTTGTATCGCCGGCTTCCTTCTTAAGGACTTTAAGACGCTTCTGCGCGAGGTCGCGATTGGCAACACCTTTGTCAGTGTCGCGTAGGAATTTCTCGTAGTACAAAGTAGCAAGCTGAGCATCGCCAATCTCGTCGTGAGTAAAGGCAATGTTGTAAAGCAAAACGGGGTTTTTGGAGAGCTTGTACGACTCTTTAAACTGGTCGACCGCGTTCTCGTAGTCCTTTGCATCGAAGAGTTCGCGACCCTTCATGAAGGCCTCTTTGGCCTTCAGCATGTCTTCTGGACTTGGGCCGGTTGGCTCGGCAGGAGCCTCCTCAGGAGGTGCTTCGGGCGCAGGCGCGGCAGTAGGTGCCGCCGTGGGCGCCGCAGCGGGTGCCGTGGGCGCTGGCGTTTCAGCCGCTGGCGCTGGCGTCTCTTGAGCTAAGGCATTGGGCATGCCGAGTCCAAAAGCGAGTCCAAAGATACCGGCGACGCCAAGTGCTGTGGCGAGCAGGGAGAAATGTCGATTCTTAGTTTGGTGCACGAGTAGAGCCTCCTGGCCGAATTGCCCTGTGATTTCATGGGCAGCGACCGCTTACGGTGGCGGGGTTTACCACAGCAATGTGCTGGGGCAAAGGTCCAAAACAAAGGCCACAGTCGACGCCGAATTGGCTGACTGTGGCCCTAGAATGTTGCCGATTTTGCCGAGCGGTATGACCTGCTATCCGCAGAGTCAAATGCCCTGGTTCGCTACGCGAATGGGTCGACGATACCGCCGGACTTTTTCGCGGGTGCTTCCTTCTTCGGAGCAGGCTTTGCCTTCTTCTTTGGAGCGGGCTTTGCCTTCTTCTTTGGAGCTTTCTTAGTAGCCGTCGACTTTGTTGCGGCCTTTGCTGCAGCGAGTTGTGCCGCTTTCTCTTTTGCAGCTTGCTCATTGGCAGCTTGCTCGGCAGCAGCCTCAGTTGCGGCGAGTTCGGCAGCAGCAGCCTCTTTTGCAGCGGCTTCCGTCTCGGCGAGTTCGGCAGCAGCGGCCTCTGCGGCGGCTTCGTCGTCGATCGCGGCTGGAGCAGTTTCGGTTGGAAGCGGTTCAACTGCAGGCTCGCTACCGGCAAGCGACTTCACTTCTGGCGCAGTCGCTGGAGCTTCCGGGACAGCCGCAGGTGTTGGCGCAGGAATTGTCGTCGCAGGCTGGACAACCGCAGGGGCGTTTGCCGGCTTGGAATCGGAGCCACCCATCAGCTTTGTCGCCCCGAAGGCGATGAGGCCACCGGCGGCGAAGACGCCCAAGAAAAGACCGAGTTTTGGTGAACTCTTCGCTTCGGGAACAAGAACTGGAGCTGCGACAACCGGCGCAGCCTTCACTTCTTCCTTCTTAACTTCTTTAACTTCTTTAACTTCTACCTCGGTCTTGGCGGCCGGCTTTGACGTTTGCTTCGATTGGCTCTTGGCAACGGCGGTCGCTGTTAGGCTGGCCTTTGCGCTTTTGGCCGTCTTCTCAGCTCGTTCCGCTCGTTGCTCTGCTGCAGCGAGTCGTGCCTCAGCGTCGGCAACTTGGCTTTGTGCAGCCTTTAGTTGCGCTTGCGTTTCACGCTCAACTTCTTTGGAGTGCTTTTCTGCAGCTGCAATTCGCTTCTCCGCTTCTTCTGCGGCGGAAGCGCTGGCCAATTCTTCGGCTGCAACTTCGGGGTTAAGCCCCCATCCACCCATTTCTTCAAGAGTGGAGTTGGCCTCGGCGATGAATGCATCAAGCGAGGAGTCGACGCTCGTGTCGATCGTATTGGCGACCTGCATAAGGGCGGAGGGGCGTCCGCTGCGCGGTGCCTTGGTGCTACTTGTACTATCGCTCTTGCTGGTTTTGTTTGCCGACATGAATTGCTCCTGGGACGTCTCGCCGAGTTGGGTCTTTGAATTCTGGTGGTTCAGCATACTGCGCTCCTCACGCCCTGCGAAGGGAATCTATTGGGTTCTGGGGATTGCGCCGTTTGAGAAACGGCAGAAGTAGTAAAAAAACGATGGGGATTAAAGGGCAACAGCTGGAAATCTTTGTAAAACTCGAATTCTCTTACGAGCACTCGCTTAGATTTCAACAGTTTCCAGTGAGTGATACGCAGCCGCTTGCCGCTCGATCTCTTCAAAGTCGAGAAATCCTTGGCGTTCGACGGCTGTGCCGATCTTGCCGCCATTGGACCAGTGGTCACCTAAGGCTTCAAGCAACTGCTCTTCTGTGATCAATGCCCGCTGACACAGAAATTCTCCAAATCGAATTGGAGTGAGACGTGCTGCTGGCATCGCTCCGGAGCCCTGTGCTTGGACAAACTGGGTCTGACCAGGAACTGCAACTTCGTTAGTAGTATCGTAAGTACCCATAATCAGTGAGTTGAGCGGCAGTCTAGCTTACTTCGACTGCCATGTGGGGCAAAAAATCCCATGCCGAGTCGAATTCATCAAATCCGAATTGCGGATCTCGAACCTAACCAACCAAAGGCCTGGGAAGCGGGTCGTGATAAATGATTGACAGCCAACTTGGCATCGTTAGACTGCGCGCCTTCCTACTATGACAAATGAAGAGCGAGGTCCAATGCGACGAGAGTCGCGCTCAGCCCGGGGGCAATCCGGTCGGCCAACTGTGCGTAAAGGCGTCGTGCGTCTTCACGACGACGTGGCACAGCGCATTTGGCTTGGGCATCCCTTTGTCTACTCCGAGGCGATCGACCCCAAAAAGCCACTCGGCGAACAGGGCACCATCGTCGAGCTTGTCGATTGGGAAGGTTCCTTCGTGGCCCGGGGTGTCGTCGATGGCAACTCGGCGATCGCGATTCGAGTGGTATCTCGCAACGAGCGAGCCGCGGTCGGTCCAGAAATGTGGGCCCAGCGCGTCAATGCCGCTGTCGATATGCGCGCGCAATTCTTCGATCTTGAGTCGATGGAGTGCCTGCGAATCATCAACGCCGAGAACGATGGCATTCCCGCGATTAGCGTGGACCGCTACGGCGACTTCCTTGTCGCCCAAGTGAGCACCCCAGCCGTTGAGCCGTTCTTGCCGGCGATTTACGATGCGCTGGAAGCCAGGCTTTCTCCTAAAGGGATCTACGAGCAACGCCGCTACAAGCCCTTGGGCGGAGAAGCCCCTCGCACGGGTGCGGTTCTGGTTCGCGGAGCGGTGGCGCCGGTCGAGTTTGAAGTTAGCGAAGGTCCACTCAAGTTCTTGGTGGACGTAAGCGCTCCACTTTCGACGGGTGTCTTTCCCGACCTGCGCCTCGGTCGCGAAACTGTTGCGCGCTGGGCGAAGGACCGAGATGTTCTTAACCTTTTTAGTTACACCGGTGCGATTTCTGTCTACGCAGCTCACGGCGGTGCAAAGTCGGTGACGGCAGTCGATGTGCACGCAAAGTCGCACGCCCGTTCGCGCCGCAACTTTTCGATCAATGGATTTGATGGCGAAGGTCCCGAGCTTATCGTTGGCGATGCACTTAAGACCCTCGCTCGATTTAGCGATCGAGACCGCAAGTTTGGAATGATCGTAATTGATCCACCAGCGTTTGCGAGTGGCTCAAAAGGTGGCAAGCCGTGGAGCACCGTTCGCGATTATCGCGAGCTTGTTGCGGCATGCATCGAAGTACTTGAACCGGGCGGATTGCTTGTTGCTGCGTGTTCTACCCACAAGATGACGCAAGTGGATTTCGATACCGCACTTGCTGTTGGCGCGAGCCGAGCTGGTCGCGAATTGCAGATCATTGAGCGCCAAGGGCTGCCAGTGGACTTTCCTGTGAGTCCGGCATTTACCCAGGGCAACTACCTCAAGTTCGCTGTTTGCCTCGCGCGTTAGTTAGTTCGTTTCGTTTCATTCGCGCTTGGCATCGCTAAGCGTGGAAGGGGCGGGCACCCCCGGGCGATATGAGCTAGCATGCCGGCCCATGGCTGAAAAAGTTCTGATTATCGGTAGCGGCCCAGCCGCACACACGGCGGCAATTTACACGGCACGAGCAGAGCTCTCGCCTTTGCTTTTCGAAGGCTTTATGGCTGGTGGCGTTGCCGCTGGTGGACAGCTTACGACCACAACTGAGGTTGAGAACTTTCCCGGTTTTCCCGAAGGCATTAGCGGCCCCGATTTGTGCGATCGCTTTCGCGCCCAGTCGCAGCGTTTTGATGTTCGCATTGTTACCGAGACCGTAACCAAGCTCGACCTTAGCTCAAGGCCGTTTAAGTACAGCACCGATGAGCAATCGGGCGAGGCCGATACGGTAATTCTCGCAACCGGCGCAACCGCCAAGCGAATGGACATTCCCGGTGCAGGCGATGGTCCCGAGGGCTTTTGGCAGCGCGGTGTTTCTGCCTGTGCGGTTTGTGACGGCGCCTTGCCAATGTTTCGCAACCAGCCGCTCGCGGTGATTGGTGGCGGCGATTCGGCCATGGAAGAGGCCGACTTTCTAACCAAGTTCGCAAGCAAGGTGTACTTGCTTGTTCGTCGCGATGAGCTTCGCGCCTCAAAAATTATGGCGCAGCGCGCGATCAACAATCCAAAGATCGAAATGCTCTACTCGACGGTCTGCACCGAAGCTCTCGGCTCGGACGGCCTTGAGAAGATTCGGGTGAAAGACCTCAAGACCGACCAAGAGCGCGAGCTCGATTGCTTAGGGCTCTTCTTCGCTATCGGACATATTCCGAATACTTCATTTCTCGATGGCCAGCTCGAGTTGGATGAGCAGGGCTATGTTGTGACAACGCCTGGCACCACCACCACCAGCGTCCCTGGCGTATTTGCTTGTGGCGATGTGCAAGACAAGAAGTACCGACAGGCGATCACTGCAGCAGGCACCGGCTGTATGGCGGCTATCGATGCCGAGCACTTCCTCGCATCACAGTCTTAGGCTTCGTTTCTGGCACGGAAGCTAGCACTCGTTCTACGGGTGCTAGACCGCTGGGTCGGCTATGCTGCGCGCATGAATCGCCTGCTTGCTGGATGTTGCGCTTTGGCTGTTGTCGTCGGATGCGCGAAGAACGATGCCGAGAAGTCGAAAACTTCTGAGAGTGAGAAAATCGCGGCTGCGACGCCTGTGACCGAAGCGACGCCTGTGACCGAATCGGCAGTTGCGCCAGCCCCGTATGAGATAGCCGGGGTAGCGACGCCCGAGCAGGGGCTGGCCGCCGCAAAGGCCGGTGCCAAGGCGCTTGGCGCTACACTTAAGGGTCGTCTTATGACCGCGATGCAAGCGAGCGGCCCCGAGGGCGCGTTGCATGCGTGTGCTGCTGAGGCCGCATCGCTCACAGCCGGCGTTGGTAGCAATCGCCTCCGAGTAGGACGCTCTACGTTGCGACTGCGAAATCCGAAGAATTCTGAGGCTCCAGCCTGGGTGAAAACTTGGCTCACCGAAACCGGAGAGCGCAAAGCGGAAGGCGTCGCTGGCGTTGAAGAGGTTGTCGAAGGGACCGCCCGAGTTCTGGTTCCGTTGGCTACTGCTGGCCTTTGCCTGGCGTGTCACGGCAGTACGCAATCGCACTCGCCGGGCATGACTGCGCTACTGGCGTCGAAGTATCCCGAAGACAAAGCGATAGGGTACGAAATTGGCGATTTGCGAGGCGCGCTTTGGGCCGAGTTCGATCTCGGTCAATAAGAGTTTATCTCAGTTGATTCTGTTGCTAGCAGACGAAGCGCTGCGTGTGTCGATTTAGAGAAGCTGTAGCTTGGTGGCGATGTCGTCGAGAGCAACAATCTCGTCGACGGCATCGAGTTCCAGTGCAGCCTTTGGCATTCCAAAAATAACGCTGCTCGCCTTGTCTTGCGCGAGGGTCTTGCCGCCAGCTTGCTTGATCGCAAGCAACCCTTCGGCGCCGTCTTTGCCCATGCCGGTCATGATGAGGCCGATAGCGCGCCGACCGTAAACGTTGGCAGCGCTCTTCATCGTTACATCGGCGGCGGGCCTGCAGCCGTGCACAAGAGCACCTGAGACGAGACGAACGGCCCCGCTCGAATCGAACTCGACATGCTTGCCGCCGGGCGCGATTAGCACGAGCCCTGGGCAAGGCACGTCGCCTTGGGCGGCCTCTCGAACCTGGAGTTGGCTCTCGGAATTGAGACGCTCGGCTAGGGCGCCTGTAAACGTTGGCGGCATGTGTTGGACGATGACCATGCCGACGCGAAGACTGGCCGGCAATTGCGGAATGACTCGCGAGAGTGCGACCGGGCCGCCGGTCGAGATTGCGACGAAGACGATGCGGGGATTTGGGTTAACCGCCGTCATCGTTCGCGAGGTGCGCAGCGTTGCAATCCCCATGGGACGGGTTGTGCGCAGTGAGGTGCGCGCTGGGGCCGCTGGTTTTCCCCGAGGTGTGCTGCGCGCGGCGGCAGCGAGTTTGCTACACAACTCGTCGGCGATTCCATCGAGCTGTGCAGAGACTTCGCCGGCAGGCTTGGTTACAAAGTCGAACGCGCCAGCATGGAGCGCATCGAAGGTCTCTTTTGCGCCTTGCCTGGTGTGTGCCGAGAACATGAGAACGGGGGTTGGGCACCGCTGCATGATTTCGGTAATGGCCTCGACGCCGTTTTTTCGCGGCATGTTGAAGTCCATTGTGACGACATCGGGCCGCACGGAAATGACCTTGTCGACGGCTTCCTTGCCATCCTTGGCCATGTCCACAACATAAAACTCGGGACGCGAGTCGAGCAGCTTCTTGATTGCTGCTCGCATAAAGAGGGAATCGTCAACTACAAGAACTTTGATGGGCTGTGAACTCATGTTTCTTCGCCGTTGGTGGTTGGGGGGAGAGAGGCGGGAGGGGACGCGGGAGGGGACGTTGGTGGCCCAATGTGGGTTACTTCGTAGCCGACGACGGGCGTGTCGACGCCTTTGAGGGTTAAGCCCTCGTGAGGAATTACTTCAATGAGCGGGCCGAGAATGTCGCGGGTTGATTGGCTTATCAGAACTCCACCAATGGGGCTGTTCATCTCGTAGCGGTTGGCGCGATTTACCGTATCGCCAATAACGGTGTAGTCGCGACGCACCACGGCCGAGCCAAGGTCACCGCGAACCACCGGCCCGGTGTTAATGCCAATGCGCATTGCAAGGCCGACAGGACGCCCCTCGTTAAACTGCGGCATGCAAGCTTGCATCGCCATTGCTGCACGGGTCGCTCGTTCTGCAGGCTCTGCCTTTCCGGGGATTTCGGGAAAGACCGCCATGATCGCATCACCGATGAACTTGTCGATGTCGCCATCGAGCTCGACAATGATTGGGCACATGACGTCGAAGTAATCGTTAAGCAACTCGATGACTTCTCTCGGCGTCATGTTGAGTGACATGGAGGTGAAGCCGGCGAGGTCGGAGAAGAGGATTGCGATGTCCTCTTCCACTGCTCGAATCGATGACATCTCGCCGCTGAGGGCGCGCTCTTCTGCGGCCGCTTGTGCGCCCTGCGAGATGTACACGCTCGATGCGATTTTGTAGTCGAGCAGCCGGCGCTCGGCCAAGGTTCGTTCGACCGTTGCGATGCACTTATCCTGCGCAAAGGGCTTTACCAAGTAGGCGCTCGCTCCGGCCGCTCGCATCTGTGCCATGTCTCGTTTTGAATCGCGAGCCGTAAGCATAATGACCGGGGTATTGCGGGTTTGGGCATTTGCGCGAATCGAGTGCACAAGCTCAAAGCCGGTCATCTCGGGCATCTCATAGTCGGAGACAACCAGGTGCGGCGCCTCTGCCAAGACCATCTCCATTGCCACCCGGCCATTCTCCGCAGTCGAGATGCGAAAGCCCTGCCGCGACAGACAATCGGCTACGTAGTGCCGTTGCGCAGGCGAATCATCGACCACAAGAATATGCTCGCGAGTGGCGGGCATGCTCTCGGCAAGAAGCTGCTTGGTCCGAGTTAGCAGTTCTACGGCGATGACCGGCTTGACCATGTAGTCGTCGGCACCGGCATCGAAACCGCGTTCTAAATCTTGGCTCTCCCCAAGGGTCGAAGAGATAAGCACTGGCAGGTGCGCGGTTTCTGGGTCGCCTTTCACAAGCCGACACAGCTCGTAGCCATCCATCTTTGGCATCTCGACGTCGCTGATGATGAGATTCGGCCTGCGCTCTCGTGTGATCCGTAGGCCCTCGGCTCCGTCGTACGCGGAGACGACTTCGTATCCGGCGTCTCTAAGAATTGGTGCGGTGTGGCTGTGAATCAGCTGGGAATCATCAACGAGTAAGATGAGCTTTTTTGCGCGCTCACTCACATTGAGAGCGGTGAGAACATCTGCATCGCTGAACGGCACCGTGAGCCGTCCATCAACGGGAAGGCCGCTGTGTGAGGGCTCGTGGTCTGTGCCAAGGCCAATAAGAACAACACTTACCGAAGCACACTTTGGGTGGTCTCGGAGAAAGCGCATCTCTGTTGCTACATCGGTGTCGGGCAGCCTGCGCGGCAAGAGAACCGCATCTGGGACGCTGCTCTCTAGAGCCGTGCGAAATGCAGACATGGAGCTGGCAAGCATTAGACTGTGGCCAAGCGGCTCGAGCGGCCGCCGCAAAAACTCTGGCATCACGGCATCGTCTGTGAAGAGCAAGACTTTCATAGTGCGTCTCCCAGCAAGCGCTTCACGGTGCGGACCAAGAGATGCCGATCGTGCGGCTTGGTGATGTACTCGTCCACACCCGCGTCAAAACCGCGAACTCTATCGATCCGCTCTCCGCGAGAGGTGACCATAATAATTGGCGTGTCTCGGTATTCAGACGTTTTCCGAAGGGTGCGGGTTAGTTCATAGCCGTCCATTCTCGGCATCATTACGTCGGTGGAAACCAAGTCGAAAACTTCTTTCTTCGAGGCAGCAAGGCCTTCGATGCCATCATGCGCGACGACAACACGGTAGCCCGCCTGGGTGAGCAAACGTCGCAATGCTTCGCGCACGACTTCCGAGTCCTCTACGAGAAGTACCGAGGCGGCGCCAGGGCCAGGCCCCTCGACTTCCGAGCTTGTGGTTCGGCGAGAGTCACTAATAATGGTCGTCGCAGGCGAGCCGTAACCTACGCCTTCTGCGCCCTGAACCGCTCGTCGGATGACGGCCGCTACATCGAGGATAATTGCGCAGCGATCGCCGATGAGCGTGGCACCGCCTGCACAGGGAACGTTCTCAAGAATGTCGCCAAGCGACTTAATGACAATTTCCTTTTTGGCGATCAGCGACTCGACTGCAAGCGCGTAAAGGCCATCTCCGTGCTCGCAAAGAACTACGCGCAACTCGTTGGCAATATCATCGTGAGAGCTTCCTAAGCCGAGCACGCGATTGATGCGAACCAGAGGAACTTGCTGGCCCTTAACTGCGACAAACTCTCGGTCCTGAATTCTCTCGATGGCACTTGTTGGCAAAACTAGAGTTCGAGCGACGGCGTCGAGTGGGATGGCAAAGGTCTCGCCGCCAGCGCGCGCCAGTAGCACCTGCGCTATCGCCAAGGTGAGTGGGAGCCTAAGTGTGAAGATCGAGCCTTTGCCAAGCTCCGACTCGATATCGATACTGCCCTTGAGCCGATTGATGATCGTTTGGCGAACGACATCCATTCCAACTCCACGTCCGGAAACCTCGGAAACAACTTCTGCCGTCGAAAATCCGGCGTGAAAGATCAGCTCGAGAATCTCTTTGCGACTCATTGAGGACGCGACCTCAGGGCTAATAAGTTGTCGCTCAAGCGCTCGGGCCTTGATGCGCTCGGGGTCAATGCCACCTCCGTCGTCGCGAATTTCGACGACAACCTGGTTGCCCTTGTGCATCGCGCTTAGGTGGATCGTGCCCTCCTTTGGCTTGCCTGCGGCGACGCGCTCAGCGGGCAACTCGATGCCGTGATCGACGGCATTGCGCACCAAGTGCATCAGAGGCTCGTCCATCGCCTCTACCAGCAACTTATCAAGTTCGGTCTCTTCGCCGCGCAGCTCGAGCGTCACTTGCTTGCCGAGGCTATTGGCAAGATCGCGAACCGTTCGATGATGCTTTCGCAGTGTGCCCGCTACCGGGACCATGCGCAGCCCCATGACCGAGTCGCGCAGGTCTGCCGAGATGCTATCGAGACGTCCCGACGAGGTGTCGAGTTCTTGAAAGATGTCGACCAAGACGCGTTCAACTCGGCCGAGTTCTTCGCTGAGAACCTGCAACTGCCCTTTGCCCGATCTGTCCGCATTGCGAAGGATCCGGCTTAGCTGCTGTTCTCCTGCCAACTCGCCACTTAGAGCAGAAAGCGCAGAAACCGCACCACTTAGGCTATCTCGTCCCAAGACGAGTTCACCGATCAAGTTCATCAGGCTGTCGAGCTTGTCAAAGTCGACGCGAATGGTCTGGCGTTTGGTGGCGCGAGACGCCGGCGCTGCCGAGCTTCCCTCATCGACATCCTCTGGCGGCGGCGGCGTTGCGACCACGTGCGCCATTGCCTGGGCCTCGGGTTGCCGCAGCCTCTCGTACAGCGGAGTGAGCACAATCCGAATGATTCGATCGTTCTGCGCTTGGCTTGCAATCTCGCGCAGTGCGTCGAGAGCGGCCAAAAGAGCATCGATGACCGGCCCGGTGGCACTGCGGGTTCCCTCGCGCAGTTGCCCAACCAAATCTTCTGCCGCGTGGGCAAGCTTTGTCATTGGCTCAAGCGCGACCATCGCCGACGAGCCTTTGATTGTGTGCCAGTCTCTAAAAACGTCGCGCAGAAGTTCTACGTCGTCTGGCCGTTGCTCAATCTCTAAGAGTTTTACGGATAATGCTTCGATTCGATCGTCAACTTCGAGGAAGAAGAGCTCGATCATGTCGTCGCCAAGCTCGGGATGCCATGCAACCTCACCCGGGCGCTGTACGGGCTCTGTTGGCAGCGCGGGATTTAGGTTCTCTTGTGACTCGGTTCGAAGTACTTCGCTAATCCCTGTGATGGGCTTTTTCGGCCGAACGAGCCGCGCGAGGGTGACGTCGGGGCCACCGGCGTTTGTGCGCGGAGCACTGTCGACCTTGCCGGGAATTGGGAAGAGGGTCTCAAGCTCGTAGGTAGCTGCGTGAAGTGGCGTTTTCTCAATGCGCGCACCACTCTCGTCGGCGGCTTCGAGTTCGGCAAAGGCCTTGTCGACGGTCTCAATTCCCGAGGCGAGCAAGGGCAGTGCTTGGGCTGGGTCGACGGCTCCATCATAAAGCAGCCCAAAGCAGCGTTCGATTGCCGCCGCCAAATTACCGAGGTTGCGGGCGCCGAGAAGTAACGCTTGCGATGCTAAAGAAAACGAGATGTAGGCCAACTCGGGAAGCGAGTCGCGTCCTAGTTCGTCCCCGATAAGCTTGGCAATACTGTCGACCAATACTTGGCTATCGTCTCGGCCACGAGTGACAAAGGTGTCCCACAGGCGCACGGCATCGGTCATAGAGCGGCTCCGTCGATTTGCAAATTGTGCCTGCGCAAGAATCTGAGGTGGCCTTCGCGGGTGGCGGACCAGCGCAGGGCGATGCCGCGACTTTTGGCCTGATCGCGAAGACTTCTGAGTACCTCGGCGGTCTCTTGCCCGAGATAATCGGCACCGTCGAGATCCACGACGATGCGCTTTGGCGTTCTTCGAAAGGCGGCCCCAAGCTCGGCTTCGAGCCGGCTTCCGTCGGAATACTCGCCTTGCAGAGATACCAAAATCGACTCGGCGCTACTCGGCCTTCCTGCGATTGGCGGCGGAACCGGAGTAAGCGTTCTGTACGACGCCGAGGGGCGATTTTGGGCTGCGTCGGAATCCAGCTTGCGCCGGTAGACCTTGCACTCGCCGCTGCTCACAACCTCAAGCCCTGCGACGTCGCGGAGAGACTCGGAGTATCCAAGAAAGAGAAATGCGCCGGGCTTGAGCGCTCGAACCAACCTTCGAAGTGCCGCATCTTTTGCTGCTTCCTCAAAGTAGATCAGAACATTTCTGCAGAAGATAAGGTCGAAAGAACCGGGGTAGCCGCCAGTGGCAAGGTTGCGCTCCTCAAAGTCGACGAGCCCGCGAATTGCTTCGGCGACACGGATGTTGCCATCGCTCGTGCGCTCGAGGCTGTTGTGGTAGCTGCTTGGAAGCTTTCCGAGGGCAGCCTCTCGGTAGATGCCAGTCTTGGCGCGTTCGAGACTCGCTGGGGAAATGTCTGAGGCAACAACGCGAATCGTTCGATGGCCCTCCAGGCCACGCGAGAGCAGCATTGCCAAGGTATAGGCTTCTTCCCCCGTTGCGCAGCCGGCACTCCAGACCTTGGCGGGGCCATTGCCAAGTCGCATTGCCGGCAAGGCGAGTTCGAGCACCGCGCGCATTTGCGACTCGTGTCGGTAAAACCGTGTCTCACCGACGCGCAGTAATTCGACCAGAGCCGTGAGCTCTGTGCGCGAGCCCAAAGCCTCGGCGTAGTGCGCAGCCTCGGCAATGTTTAGCGCGCGCATGCGCTCGAGCACGCGAGCCTCAAGCACCCAATCTTGCGGTGCTAGCCCGGTGCGCTCGGTGAGACCCGATCGAATCTGAACGAGGGCCGCTTGGGGAAGGGCGTTAGGCGTCACCATCCGTTAGCTCGGCACGAGAGACGCTTGTTAGGTGTTTTGCTGAAGAGGCCGCTGCCTTATCGCCATCGAGATTAAAGCCGCCAACGGAGCGCTCGAGCTCGAATGCCAAGGTGTGCAGTTGCTCGCCTTGTTGCACAGCTTCCTCCGAGCCAACCACAAGTTCCGATGCGATGGTTTGCACAGCATCCATGTTGCGCGCGATTTCGTCAGAGACCTCAGCCTGCTCCTGCACGGCCGTGGCGGTGTCGTTCACCGTAGCGATAAGGTCGCCAAGGTCTTGTAGGGTATTGGTAACGAGCAGGGTTCCACTTTCAACGTCCGAGCTTCCCACTTCCATCGATGCAATTGCGTCACTGGTTTGCTCCTTGACGGTTTGAATCAGTGCTTCGATCTCTTTTGCCGACTGACCGACGCGCCGAGCTAGCGAGCTAACCTCATCTGCGACAACTGCGAATCCGCGACCTTGCTCACCAGCATGAGCCGCTTCGATCGAGGCATTGAGCGCGAGTAGAGACGTTTGCTCGCCGATTTGGCGAATGACCTCGACAATGTGCCCGATGCGCTTTGAGCTCTCGCCAAGCTCAGCCATCTTTGCCGATGCCTGCACCACCGAGTTGCGAATTTGCTGCATGCGCTGCACGGCGTCGCCGACAGCCGTATTGGTCTTCTCTGCCACTTGCGCCGTTTGATTGGCGTTTGTTGCGACCTGCTGAATAGATGCAGAGAGCTCGGTAATTGCCGCTGTCGAGCTTTCGATTTTGAACGTTTGATCTTGCAAGCCGCCGAGCATGTTGCGCGAGGCTGCGCCAATTTGCGCCGACGAAGCACCAACATGGAAGGCTGCCCCTTGCACCTCGCTGGCGAGGTTGTAGAGGCGCGCAAATACCTTGTTTATGTTGCGCGCAAGATCCGCTGTCTCATCGCGCGACGAGATTTCGATGCGCTGATTTAGGTCGCCACCGCCTTCGAGCATTTGCTGGCTCTGCACAACAAATTGCTTAATGGGCTTTGTGATCCAAAAGGCCAAGAGCGAGGCCATTGCCAGCGATAAGACCGCGCCGATGATCATTTCGATCCAGGGAATCCGCGGCCCGCGGCCCGTTAAGTTTGACCGGCTGCGAAGCAAGAAGAGCGATGCGATATGGCCTGAGTCGACACCGGCAAAGCCCTCGACCGCACCCTGGGTGAAGTCGAAGTTGCCTTGCTTGAGAGTGACAAACAGCCGTTTGTAGTCGCCCTCCTGCGTCTCTTGCCATTCTTCCTCTTGGAGCTGCGCATTGAGTTCGGGCCACATTTCTGGAGGCATTACCGAGGCCACAACCTTGCCGTTGTGCACCATCGATAGCTGGTGCTGCATTGCGACCTTGGTATCGCTTTGCTCTTGGTACTGCTTCATGTAGCGCGTGACGTCGACGCCGACGAGAATGCCTCCAACCACCGCGCCAGACTTTGAGCGCATCGGCACGCCAGCGAGTTGTACTGCATGCTCACCGGTAATCAGGACCTTGTTGTAGAACGCTTGCCCAGAGCGAACTCTGGCAACCGGCTCAAGCTCTTCGATGTCTTCAGGGCCGAGCTTGGACGCTGCATTGCTCCAGATGAGTTTGCTTGAATCAAAGACGACGAAGAGGTCGGGGCGCACGGCATTTTTGCCAGAGACGCGTTGAAATAGGGCCTCAGCTAACGCTCGTGGGTCATCTTGGCTTGGGCTCGTTACGCCGTCGCCGTCAATCGGGTCGGGCGTAGGGCTTGATGGCGAAAGAGCTGCGATGAGCTGGCCGTCGGTGGCCATGATGGTGGCGACGGATGAAACCGCTTGCCCAAGGCCTTCTTGGTATTGTTCGTAGCGCTTGAAGTGCTTTGCGAGATAGTCACCGCGCGACTTCATCTTGGTCTCGGCGCGAACGACCAGCAGACCGCCGATGATTAGAAGCGTAGCCAGGGTCGAACAGCCCACCCAGAACTTAAGGAACATGGGCACTCGTCGTTTACTCTTGGTCATGCTGAATCTCCGCGCCGGAAGGACGCTAGCTCGCGACTCTCGAAGAGAGCTCCGAGGTCAAGAACACGTAGTGGTTTGTCGTTTTCTAAAGTGAGCACACCCGACAAAATGGCAGAGGCCGCTTCGTCCAAGGTTGCTGGAGGTGGCTGCAGTGCAGTGAGGTCGTGTTTGCGCAAGTCGCTAAGGCTATCGCAGAGCAAACCGGCGCGACGGCCTTCGTGGGTTGCCACAACGATGCGAGTGTTTGGAGTGATTTCGGTCTTTGGCATTCCGAGGAAGAGCGAGAGATCGAGAACGGCCACGACATCGCCGCGCAGGTTGATGATGCCAGCAAGCCAACTTGGCGTGAGCGCCACCTTGGTGATGGGGCGCATCTTGAGAGATTCTTTTACAAAGAAAATGTCTGCGGCGTACTCTTGGCCCTGCAGGAGAAAGCACACCAACTTGGTGAGCTCGCCCGGCCCCTCGTGTTCAACCACCATCAGGCAGGAGCGTAACGCGCCCGATTGCCGAGGCCAAGTGATGGGGCAGCTGCTCGCTAAGCATCACAAGTGCGAGCGCGCGCAGGGCCTCGCTATCGGCGGCAAAGGCACGAGCTGTGAGGGCAAGCGGCTCGTCAGCGAGCGCTGGTGCCATTTCCTTTAATCTCCGCCTCCACTGCTCTTCAAGCGCCTGTGGAGCAGTCGTCTCTCCCAACTCAAGCGCGAGCAGGTGCTCGAGACGCCGCTGGTAGGCCCGATTCTGCCATGCGCAGATTCCCAGATAGGCGACCGAAGTTGCGACGCCCAAAATGCTGATGAGCCCAAGGTGGGTGCGGAGCTCTCGAAAACTGAGGCCGGCGATCACCGTGGCGACGGGAATTGCGATACCAAAGATCACCGAGCGGGCCGCAATGCGAATTCGCGGTTCTTCGGCGCCGTAGAAAAGCACGGAGAGCGGCGTTTTGAGCGAGTGCTTAAGAGGCATTTCCACAAAGCGCGCGGCGCTGGCCGTGGCAAGCCCAGGGAAGAGCCACGTTAGAAGGAAGGCGAAGACGGTGGAGCCGGCGTAGGCCAAGTTGGCGGCTCCAACGCCAAGCCTAGCCAGGATTCGCGGAACGATGTAGAGGCCGAGGACGAAGGCCAGGGCATTGCCAACAACTGAGAAAAGTCCCAAGAAGGCTGCGACCTGATCTTTATCGTGATCAAAGGCCGAGCGAATCTCGTCGAGCGAGACCATGCGAAGCCCGTAGCGCAGCATCACCATGGTGGCTGTGGAGAGCGCGATGAGTCGCACGAGCGGCGATGCAAAGGCATCGCGTCTTGCCTGCGCAACACTGGAGGCCGGCGTTTTGGATGGCCCGGCGACTCCGAGCCTGGTGCTTGCAAAGATCGAGACCAGGGCGAGGCCGATGGCAATCCACAAGAGGTTATTCGCGCCAAGTGGCATAGCGAGGCTTCCCACGATAAGGCCGCCAAGCAGCGCTCCCAATCGCCCGACGCCAAAGAGCACGGGAAAGAGCTTGCGACTCTCTGCTGGATTAAAAATGTCGAGTAAGAAGATTCCCCAGTGAATGACCGCAAGAGTCCAAGCCACTTCGTGGCCTGCGTAGAGCATGTAGGCGCCAAAGTCACTGCCGCCGCCCGAGCTTGTCCACCAGCCAATGCCAACCACGAGCACGTAGAAGGAGAGCAGGACCTGCCAGATGCGCCTGGGAGACCTGCCTTGCGTGAGGGGCAGATAGAGAAACCCCGAGATGATGTCGATGCCCGCTTTGAGCAAGAAGATGTTCGGCAAGGCGCCAACACCGAGACGACTTACAAATACCGACTGCGCGACCGTGTCACCAATGGTGACCGCGCAGTAGTAGCAAAGACTCAGGGCGCAGAGCCACACGACCTTTGGAGCTAGTGTCCGATTCACTCGTGTGGCGTTGTGACCTTCCAACGTTTGACCAAAGTCCTTTAGCGAGAAGAACTCGAATTATAGGACGTAGTCGAGGTCGAGCTTTACAACCGGGTCGCCAAGGCCAAGCTCGACCATGCGATCTTTTACTTCCATGCCGCGATACGCGTAGGGCAAGTCGCGAGGGGTGGCAATGCGAGGATTTGCTTCACCAGGCGTTGTCGACTGCAGCTCGAAGAATCGATTGTCGGGCCCTTCTTGGACGACGTTTGCGACGCCACTAAATTGGTTGTAGCGATAGCCGCCACCGTGGGGAAGCAGGTTGGTATCGGCGATGCGCTCGCGAAGGCCGTGCTTGTCGAGACGCTCGTCCCAGCCAAGAGCGCTCATGGCTGCGTCGCTCACGTTGCGCTTGCCGCGAACCAAGTAACACGGCAACTCGGGCGAGAGAGTAAGCGGAAAGAGTGGGCCGTCGTCGGTGCCATCTTCGACTTCATAGTGGTAGCAGCCGACGTTGGCTTGATTGTAACCGCGCACCAAGCCTTGATGGGTTGCATTTACCGTGACCTTAAAATCGCCAAAGAGGTGCTGTGCTAGCAGTTCACGGCGACGAAATACGAAGTCTTCTGCTTCTTTGTAAAACTGATACCAGCGCTCGGCCTTCTCGCCCTCGAGAATGCGAATATCGCCCCAGGGCGTGTCGATTCTGCGCGCCATGGCAACAAGTTCTTCGCTCTCATCATAGTAGAGCCCGGGGCCCATCTTGGTATTGGCCCGATGCTCGTGACCGCTTGAGTGCATGATGAAGAAGTGCTTGGCACCGGCCGGCGCTTCTTCTTTTTGCTCCTTAGGGTCGACGGTAAGAAGATCGACGAAGTGATTGGACTCGGTTAGATCGTTATCGATGGGCGTGCCATCGAGAGAGAGACCGTCGCGCTCGAGAATGCGCAGCTGCTCTTTGACGGCTTCGTGCTCGGGCATATGGTCGAGAGAGCCGACAAGCATTCCGCACGCGTTGGTCTTAATGTCCAATACGGCAAAGTCGCCAGACCATTGGTAGACGCCGCCGTAGCCAAAGCCCTGCTGCCAACGCCGCTTGTTGCGAGTGATGGTGCAATCGGGCGAACCGACGAAGGAGGCGTCTTGGGGCAAGCCCAACTCGGCCTGAACGTGGTGAATTTTGGCTAGGCCGTAAGGCAGGTTGGCTTCGCAAAGGCGCGCGCCGCTATCATCGACGCCGGCCATGAAGACATGTTCTTTGGCATAGGCAAGCTTTGAGTCATTCATAGACCCGAAACCTTAGCGCGCTTGCATGAGCTCGCGATAGGCGCTGTTCACATCGGCGAGTCGTTGTTCGCTAATACGCCTCTGGGCGTTGCTCTGAGCGTGATTGAGATCTGGGTGTAACGTGCGAGCCAAGTTGCGGTAGGCTCGTTTTACTTCCTGTGGGCTCGCGAATCCTTTAAGGCCGAGAGTCCTCATCGCTTCGCTCTGCCGACCTGGTGTACCGATGCGCGGCCTCACCGAAGTTGCAACGCCCTGTTCCCGAACTGCGCCGACAGCGCGCATAAAGTGAATGAAGCAGAGCAGACGAAAGCGCGGAGTGCGGGCGAGGGGCCAGATTTGGTCAAGGCGCCTCGGCATGCGCATGGTTTCGACAATGCGTTGATCGGTTGCGTCGAGAGTCGCCATGTCGGGAAGTTTGTCGGGCACGGCCACGAGGCGCACGCCGGCGAGTTCTCGAACCAACTCCTGTCCCCTCGCCGAATCGATTTGTGATTCGAGGTGCGAGCGCGCCCAATCCGTTAGCGAGAAGGGACGGCCAATGCTTGGCGGGTAGGCGGCAAGACCACTGTCAAAGTGCGCGTAGCAGCCAGCAACCGCAAGAGTTTCAAGACGCCTGCGCGTTTGCCGACCCAGCGCATCGCTATTGCGCGTAAATACTTGGCCGCGCCTAAGCACCAAGAGCTCAGACTTTCCCTGATCGAGCTCGAGAGTGAGCACACCAGTGGCCTTGCTTTGGCCGAGGCGGTAGCACAGCAGAACAAACTCACCTCGCTCAAGACGTTGAGCTGAGGGTGGTAGAGACACGGACATCTACTCCCACCCTAGGGGCGACCACCTGCGGCGGCAAATTTTTGGCAAAACCCCTGCGAGATTCGCTTAGGGGCCAATGCCCGTAGTTATAGATGTCGAGTCTCGGGACCGAGGGAATTCGGTCAACCGAGCACTAAGGACATCGAGTAGAAGGATTAGGTTAGGCCAGCAGCTTTGCGCTCGTCGAGGTATTCGCGAACGACCTCGTCGACATCTTCTTTAAAGTGCACAAGATTTTTTGCGATCTCACGAAGTGCCATTACAGCGGGCTTATTGTCGGCATCGACAAGTGCGTCATCGCCGCGACTTAGTTGGCGGGCGCGCGAGGCGGCCAACACAACGAGTGCAAAGCGGTTAGGGACTTGGTCGAGACAGTCTTCAACGGTTACACGTGCCATAGGAAGCGGGCAGTGTCAGTCACCCCACCCCAGGTGTCAAGGGGCCGGGGCAGATCGGCGAATTGCGAAGCTTTGGGCGAGCCCCCCTGGCTGCTTGCCTATGACAAGCCGCCAGAGTATCCTGGAGTGCGATGGCTGTGACACAGATTCTGATCGACTGGGAGGCGCTAGAAACAGCCGTCGAGAGGAACTCACCCCAAACAGAGAGCTTTATAGAGAGCTCGACGGGGCAGGTCATTACGATCAGCGCCGGTGAGCCCGATGCCGCTTCGCTCAAGGCGAAGGTTGCTGCGAACATTGATGATTATGTTCGTGTCGAGCCAGCATCGTCGCGCGAGCAATACCGCTGGATGGAACGCTTTGTCGGATCGGTTGCCGACGAGCCTCTGCAGCAACGTCTGCGAATTTCAATTGATGGCAAAGGCGCCTTTCGACGCTTCAAGGACGTTTTGCTGGCATATCCCGTAGAGCGCGAGCGCTGGTTTAGCTACCGCTCCAACTTGCTTCACTGGCACATTCAAACTTGGCTCGCGAATCACGATCTCGAAGGGCAATGTGAGCCGCCGTGGGGCGAGATTGCGGCCCCAGAAGAGTTGGCCGAGGTCGATGCTCCGACTCCGGCCCCAAGCGGGGCAGCTGGCGAAGCGCTTCGTCGACAGGCTCGCGAGATTCTTGACGAAGTTGCGCCAATCGACCTGCCAACAGCGATCGCATTTCTCGAGTTCCTCAAAGCTCGTGGTGGTGGCGGATTAGGCGTGGCGCAGGAGCCTATCGAGGCCGATGAAGCTGCTGCTGTGGTCGCTGGCCCCAAAATCGTCCGCTAGCTTACACGTCACAACTCCTGCGTGTTTCTCGGAGAATCTCGCGTGGGCTTTCTAAGTCGCGGGAATGTAAGCACTTCCAAGCATTCTCGCTGGCAGATCCGATGGCCTAACGCCCTGGAATGCCAGTGGCGAGCGTGACGAACCTCCTTTGCGACCCCATGATTCCGGGCTAGTATGAAACATCGTGAACCGGACTCTTCTTCTGAATGCGACTTACGAGCCGCTGCGGGTTATTTCCTGGCAGCGAGCAGTTTCGATGCTGTGCGTCGGAAAAGTCGAAGTCGTTAAGAGCTACGATCGACTACTTCGCGCTGTTTCGTGGACGCTTCAGGTCCCCGCAGTTGTTCGGCTAACCAGCTTTGTCCAACGGCAGCGCATGCGGATTGCGATGACTCGGCAGAACATTTTTCTGCGCGATAATTTTCAATGCCAATACTGCTTAAAGAAGCTCTCGGCCAAGGAGTTAACCCGTGACCACGTCGTTCCTCGATCGAAAGGCGGCGGCATGACTTGGGAAAATATTGTGAGTGCCTGTGTCCCTTGCAACGGCAAGAAGGGCGCGAAAACCCCAGCGGAGGCCAACATGCGGCTGGCTCGCAAGCCTGCGCGGCCCGGGGGCCTGCTAGGGAAGTACGCTCTCAATCTTGGCGCGAACCCAGAAGAGAGTTGGACCGACTTTCTAAGCTGGGGCAAATCGCGCAACAAAGCGTCGTAGCGGCCACGCGGCGATTGGCAGAGCGTCGCTGCGGTTTTTCGTCGCTGCGGCTAGTCGGAGAGAAGCTCTAAGACGTCGTCGGCCATGAAGGCTTCGAGCTGGGCGAGGAGTTCGGCTTCGCTGAAGGTTGCGTCAAACGCGATGTTGCCGTCTTTGTTTTCGAACGAGAATGCCGCGAGGAAGCTTTGAACGCTTGGAATGTTGATGGCGTCGCCTGCAACGAGTTTATAACTCTCTAAGATAAATTCGCTGGCTCCCTCGCTTTCAAGCGCTGCCTTACCCGAGATGCTCACATCTTCGCCAGTGACAATCTCCACGTAGCCCAGCGGATCCGCAAACGCAATCCACAGGCTCGCTGCTTCGTCGACCTTGCCTACTGCCTGCAGGAGCTGGGCGCTTCCATCGTAGCCGACACGCTCGGATAGCCTGCTTGCAAGGTCGGCGGGATCCGTAACGGGAAGCGGGCCCATAGGGGTATTTCTCAATTCCATAATGACGCTATCGGCATCGAGCCAGCGGAGGCCAATCGTCACTCCACCAAGCAAGAGCGAGCCGTCGTCGCCACTGCCCGAGAGGGCAAATTGCTCGCCTGTACTGTCTATGTCGTTGAGACATACTCCGAGAGCGTCGCGATCCAGCCCTCTTACAATAATCAAATAGCCGTTCGTAGCATCTGGATAGTGTCGCACCAGGATCGAGCGGAACTTAGAGAGGAAGGACCACTGGCAGCTGTTGGGAATCTCAAGCTCTGTGAGTGCCTCGTTAATAAGAGTTCTTAGCGCCTCTTCATGGCGCTTGTACATTGGCGAAGCACGGAATGCCTCGAAGTTTAAGCCGGCGAGAAACGTAGGCTGGTTTCCTTGCTCAGAGAGCGTGTCCACATCGACAGGCTCGAGCCTTTGTAGCTGGGCTAGGTGGCCATCGAGAAGTTCGATGACCACGGTCGATCCATCAAACGCCTGCACGGAGAGCATGACTCCGATGGAGCGAAACCCGTCTTCGTACTCGGGGTTGTTCGCAGCGTGCGTCTGAACTACTAAGCCCACGACATAGGTGTCATCTTCTTTGGATATCCGCACAGCAACTTCACGGCCCTTTGCAAAGTAGCCGCTTGCTGTGAGAACGCGCTTAATGCTTAGGGCATCTCCTCTCGTTGCGCCGTCGGTGTAGAAGATGGCGTTTTTATCGAACTTTACGACCGCACCAGGATCGATCAAGACCGGTCGACTGTCGGGCGTTGGCAAAAGCGCCAAGGCGAGAACGACGGCACCGGCACCGGCACCGGCGACTAGGCCTGCACGAAGGCGCTGGCCCTGTTCGCCTTTGTCACCAAGAGGCAAGGAGAGTAAAAGGCCGCAGAGAAAGCCTGCTGCCAAGCCACCGGCGTGGGCCGCCATATCGATTCCATCGACGCTGGCGCCGAAGACAACGTTGTAGGCAATAAAGAGCCCGGCCTCAGAATCAATCGGTCACTGCAACAGTTGGCTAAATACATTGGC
>TARA_R110002096_G_scaffold434692_1_pt1 | contig 194732 bp, 163 predicted proteins | sample TARA_R110002096 | Tara Oceans TARA_R110002096 (sample SAMEA4397295) | marine metagenome | biome: Polar Biome; feature: [DCM] deep chlorophyll maximum layer (ENVO:01000326); material: water (ENVO:00002006), including particulate matter (ENVO:01000060) such as... | depth 35 m
TTCAAGTGGAGGATATTCATGGGAGATTAGAAATACAGCCCAAACAACATCGGGAACGGCAACTGGCCCAGACAGAGATAATACACTAGCCCCAAATGTTGGTGGTGTATTTGTTACGGCAGATGTATCCGGATCGAGCTCAGCTGCACCTGATTCGGTACTATTAGGCTCGCCATTAGTGGATATTTCATCTTTAGTAACTCCTGAACTTAGTTTTTACTATCATAAGCATGGATCAAATATGCCAGACTTGATAGTAGACGTATGGGATGGTTCATGGCATAGAAATGCATTGGTAATCCCTGGGATTACCCAAACAGCACAGGCAGATCCTTATTTAAAAGGAACCTTGGACCTAAGTACTTATGGCGATACTGTAAGGGTTGTATTTAAGGCCTTTACCATGGGTTGCTGTGGTGGTGATATTGGTTTAGATGATATTCGATTTGACGAACAACCAACCTGTGACGCTCCTACATTTTTATCCTTAGTAAACAGAACCTCTTCTACAGGGGTTATTAACTGGGTACCAGGGGGAAGTGCCGTAGCTACCAATATCGAATATGGATTAAGTGGCTTTAGTCCAGGAACTGGAATGAACTTGATTAGTAATGATACTATTGATACAATTTCAGGATTAAACTCCAATACTACCTATGATGTTTATATTTATGATTCTTGCGGTGCCGGAAATGGAAATAGCTTTGTGGTAGGACCATTAACCTTTACTACAAGATGTTTAATCACTCCAACGAACCTTCCATGGAATGAAGGATTTGAATCCTATTCTGCTGGACCTTATTTAACAGAAACAGATTTCTGTAACCCTACTTATACTTGGGAATTCCTTCCTACTACCAGTGGTCGATTGAGAGTAGCAGCAGGTGCAGCCTATCCAAAAACAGGAACCAATGCCTTTACCTTGGATAAATCTGCATTCTCTTCTCCAGCAACTAGCAACTTCCTAATTCTGAATGTAGACCTTTCCAACTATACTACATCGGCGGGAATTGAGTTGAATTTTAGTGTATTAGAAAGTGCACAGGAAGCTCATCCAGACAATAGAGTTTGGGTAAGAGGAAACGGTGGAGACCCTTGGGTTGAAATTGTGAATTTGGATGCAATTACCGTAAGTGGATCTTATGTAGATGTAACTAATGTGGATATTGTTAGTGCCTTGAATAATGCTGGACAAACTGTAGGAGCTGAAACTCAAATCCGTTTTGGACAAGCAGGAACCACAACATCAAGCAGTGCTACTTGTTGTGATGGATTTACTTTTGATGATATGTCTTTAGTGGAAATAACTTGTCCAGATCCTTCCTCATTGGGTATTTCTGGTTTGACTTCCACGTCTGCATATTTAAATTGGAATGCAGCAAATAATTCCGCTGGATATCAGGTTTGGTATGGACCAACTGGTTTTTATCAGGGTACTCAAACAGTAGGTGGCACACAAGCCATGACCTCAATTGATAGTATTCTGGTGAACACTTTTAGCCCACAAACTTGCTATGAATTTGCAGTGAGAAGTATTTGTGGACCTGGAGATACTAGCCGTTGGGTTGGACCATTTAACTTCTGTACTTTTTGTACTAGTCAAATGTCTGGAACCTACACTGTAGATCCATCGCTGCCAGCTAGTGCTACCAATTTCACCAGTTTAACAGCTGTATCAACTCAACTGAATGATTGTGGAGTTAGTGGGCCGGTTACTATAAACCTAGCACCGGGTGTTCACAATGATCACATTACACTATTTAATATAGCAGGAGCGTCAAGTGTAAATACAGTAACTTTTGATGGAGGAAGTTCTTCAACGACCAGCATTACTTACTTCTCTACTGTTGATTCAGCGACTATTTATTTAAGTGATGCGCATTGGATTAATTTCAGCAATCTAAGAGTTACAAATACTAGTACCACGGATGCTTGGGGACTAATGATGCAAAACTCTACAAGTGATATTCTTGTTGATAATTGCCACTTTGCAATGCCAGCCACCACAACAGCGGATGTAATTGGAATTGTTTCAAGTGCCAATAGAGCCTTTGCAACCTCCGCGGGAGACAATGCTCATAACCTTACTATTACCAACTGTAGATTTACAGGTGGTGAAACAGGAATTCAGCTAAGAGGAGGCCTTAATAGTTTTGATGCCAACACTGGAATTACAATCCGCGACAATATTTTCAGATATAATGATGATCACGGAATTGAAATGGACGGTTTAGCAGATGTGATTATTGATGGTAATGATATTGATAGCCTTGTAAACACACAAGCAGATGGTCTTTGGTTAATTGATGTTGACAATTATACCATCACAAATAACCGAGTGAACTCCCCAGATTGGTCCTTCTATCTTAATGATGGAAATGACCTTACAGGAGCAACGCAAAGATCTCTGATTGCTAATAATATGATTACTTCCGAAACGGATTATGCCATGTATATTCAGGATTATGAAGAAACTGATATTTTCCACAATAGTGCGGAAGGAAATCCTGGAATAAGAATTAATGATCAGGTAAATACAGATATCAGAAACAATATTTTCGTTTCTGTTTCTGATTTTGCTTTTGAATCTGATGATGTTCTTGGTGCAGGTGATAATGTAGATAACAACCTATACTTCAGTACTGGTGCTAATGCTTTTGATATCAGCGTTAATGTTTACCTTGACTTATTAGCTTGGCAAACAGCAGATGCTAATAATAATGTGAATTCATTAGAAGGAGATCCTGTTTTCCTAGTATCAGGTTCTGACTTGCACGTGTTAGGAAGTTTAGCCGATGATTCTGGTGATAATACAGTAGGTATTGTTGATGATATTGACGGTGATACAAGATCCTTAACTACTCCGGATATTGGTGCAGATGAATACACCGCAGTTTCAGGTGACTTAGCGGTTATCGGTGGTGATTTCATTAAGGAAAGCCCTTGTTTAAGCGCTACAGATACCATTGAAATACAGATTAACAATATTATAGGACCCCAAGTGGACTTTACTGTAAACCCATTAACCATTGGTTATTCAGTTTCAGGTCCTATTAACACTTCGGGTACTCTAGTTCAAAATACAGGTACATTAAATCCATTAGACACCTTATTTGCAGAAGTAACGACTATTGATATGTCTCTTCCAGGTACTTATACCCTTAATGCTTTTATTAGCCCTAATGCAGATAATACCCTGTCAGTTAATGATACATTGGTGTCGATTTCTATAGATGTTGATTCTATTTTAACGGTAAGCCCTTCTTCTGCATTTGTTATTAATACTACAGATTCGGTTGAGATCACAGCGCATTCACCATTCTTCCCAGGCGGAGACTTTTTAATTACGGAAATCTGTCACTTTAGAGGTGCTGCTTCTGGAGCCCCTGCTGGTGGTTGGCCAGCTTATTTAACTGCCGATGACTATATAGAAATTACAGGTGTTCCTAATTCCGATCTTGATGGTTATGTTTTGGAACAATGGAGTACTACCGGGCTAAACGGTAGCCATACCTTTGGACCTGGAACAATTTTAAGTCCAAATGGCACTTGTATTATTATGACAGGTCAAAGCGCAACTACAGATGATGCAACGAATTTCATGTATGATGGGCGTGGCGGAGTTACTACAACCTATGGTTCTACTACTCCAGCAGGAAGGATTCTTAAAGATCCGAATGGAAACATTGTAGATGCTGTTGGATATGCTGGTAGTTCTACCTATACTTTCCCAGCAGCTGCGAGTGTTAGTGCAGCCGATTGGTCTGGAAATCCTCCAGCCTCTGGAAGTACGGCAGGTATCAGGTTAGAAGGTCCAGATTTGAATAATAGTACAGGTTGGGTAGCTTCAGCAACCAGCCCACAAGATCCAAATTCAGTTAATAATTTGGTAACCGTTCCTGCAGGTGGTACTGTTAGTGGATTCCAGTGGCTGTTAAATGGAACTCAAGTAAGTGTAGATCCACAGTTTTATGGTGGACCCTATTCTGCTTCAGGTACCTATCAATATGTGGCCGAATTAATGAAATGCGGTTTAACTTATACAGATACGGTAACCGTAACAGTAGTAATCCCAACATGTCCTACACCAACAAGTATCGCAGCTACTACATTATCAACGACTAGTGCATCTGTTGTTTTTGATACTGTAGGATTCTCTTCCTCAGCAACCTTTGTTGTTGAATACGGACCAGCTGGATTTAATATTGGCTCAGGAACTAAAGTTGCTTTAAGCAATGCTAATTCAACTACATTATCAGGATTAACCCAAAACCTATGTCAAGATGTATATATGAGGGTAGTTTGTTCTCCTGGTGATACTAGTTTTGCTGTTGGCCCTGTTGCCTTATGTCCAGATGCAGTTCCATGTGATGATATGGATGCCTATGCTACTGGTAGTGACTTTAACCAAACAGCATTGTTTGTTCCTTGGCAAAATGGAGGAGCAGCAGCTTGGGGAGATGGTGAATTTACCACAGCACAAGCTGAAACAGCACCAAATTCTCTTAGAATTTCTGATATAGGATCTACAGGAGTAACTGATATTGTAGCATATTTTGATACTATAAATTCAGGAGCTTGGGAAATTACTTTTGATGTATATATCCCAACAACTATGGGTGGTTATTTTAATATTCAGCAAAACCACGACTTAACTGGTGTTTCAAATCAGTGGAATGCTGAGTTATATTTCCAACCAAACGGTTCCTGCCAAGTACAGCACTCTGCTGCAGCAACAATTGTTGGTACTTTCAACTTTACCCAAGGACAATGGGGTGAAATGAAAACTGTGATTGATATTGCAAATGATAGTATCTGGTTTGAATGGGATGGCGTATCCACCGGTTTAGGATACAATTATTCCGATGCAAATACTGGTCAGCCATTACAGTTTAATGGTGTGAATTTCTTTTCTGGTGTATTAGCAGGATTTACCTATAGCATTGATATGTATGTAGATAATTTCTGTGTAACTCCACATGTTCCTTCAACGGTTTGTGCAGATCCTACTAGTTTAGGAAATAATATTATCCGTTGTGATAGTGTAGAGCTTGGATGGAACAGCAGTGCTTCTACTATTTCCTCTGAGATACAATGGGGAACAAGTGGATTTACATTAGGTTCAGTTCCTACTGTTTCTACTACAGCTAATCCTTATTTACTTTCTGGATTAAGTCCAAATACTGCTTATGATTTTTATGTAAGAGATATTTGTGCCAATGATACCAGTGCCTGGGTTGGCCCACATACTTTCAATACTGGGGATCTTGGAAAACCAGTTGCTGCCATGGCCACTCCTATTTTATCTCCTGCAGGAGCTAGCTTCCAAACTGTTTCTTTTGATGGAAGTGCATCTACAGGAAATGGAAATAGCTATGCGTGGAAATTCGGAGACGGGTCTACAGGCACCGGCGTTAATACAACACATGATTATACCATGAATACTTCTTGGACGGTTACCTTAATCGTTACCAATGCATGTGGTGTAGATTCTGTATCACAAGTATTCAATACTCAAGGAATTGGACTTAATGAAAACGCTTTAAGTAGAAGCCTTCAAATTTTCCCAAATCCGGCAAGCGATATGGTAAACATCAGTTTTGATGGCTTTAGCAATCAAACGGCGCAGATTAGATTACTAGACCTTAATGGTAAAGTAATTCTATTGCAGAATAAAGGAGACCTAAATGGTAGATATGACGGATCACTGGATATTAGTGAATTGGCAAAAGGTGTTTATATGCTAGAAATTAGCAGTGGCGACCTTAAAGCCAATAGAAGATTAATAAAAAGGTAGAAATACCCTCAATAAATAATCAAATTAGGTTCCTCTCAATATTTTTGAGGGGAACCTTTTTTTTGGACCCAATCGTGGGTGGTTTAAAAAAAAGGGATTAGCCCTATAGGTATATTACTACTTAAACAGGTATTGAAGGACGCTGTAAACTGTAAAAGTTGAATAGCCTTAATAGCTAGGAAAATCCTCTGAAAATGTGAATCAGCGCTGTGCCTTTTATTTTGAGAAGGGAAAGGTTTTAAGCTTCATTTCAGAGCCATCAAATTCACCATAGGTAAAATATTGAATCCAATCTCCCAGGTTGATGTATTTGGAATTTTTGCTGAGTTGCAATTCTAAAGGAAGATGCCTATGTCCAAAAACGAAATAGTCAAAATGTTGATTTTCCAAAACTTCTTTGGAATAAATGGCGAGCCACTCTTTATCCTCCCCTAAAAATTCAGCATCGGATTCCCCGGTTTTAGCTCTACTTGCCCGGCTAAAATAATTTGCGAGGCCTATACCGAAATTGGGATGAAGGCGGGCAAAACACCACTGCAAAAAAGGATTGGCGAAAACCTTTTTAATGAATTTATAACCATAATCTCCAGGGCCTAGTCCATCACCATGACCGATATAGAACTTCCTCTTATTCCACACTCTTTCAATAGGTTTACGGTATAATTTTGCGCCAATTTCCTTGGGTAGATAATCGAAAATCCACATATCGTGGTTTCCGGTAAAAATATGGATGGCTATTCCAGAATCACTTATTTCAGCTAGTTTCCCTAAAACCCTAATAAAGCCTTTGGGAACGGCATGTTTGTATTCAAACCAAAAATCAAATAGGTCGCCAACGATAAAAATTTCATGGGCATCTTTTTTAACCCTATCTAACCAATTAACAAAATGTTTTTCTCTTTCTAAGCTTTTTTCATAGCTAGGAACACCAAGATGTTGGTCTGAGGCAAAGTATATTTTTTTCCCTGTGGGCAATTGCATAGAGGGCGAATATATTAAGTTTTTCGATGCCTTGGTAAATGAAAAAGCCCATCCTTAGGATGGGCTATAAAAAAAACATAGTCAGTTTTTATTTTGCTTCGGCATATCTGCGGGCAACTTCTGACCAATTTACCACATGGAAAAATGCACTTACATAATCCGGTCTGCGGTTTTGGTATTTTAAATAATAGGCGTGTTCCCATACATCGAGGCCTAAAATTGGAGTGCCTTTTACTTCAGCTAAATCCATCAATGGATTATCTTGATTTGGGCTGGAAGTCACCTTTAAATTTCCGCTAGCATCAACTATTAGCCAGGCCCAACCAGAACCAAAACGGGTAGCTGCAGCTTTTGAAAATTCATCTTTAAATGCATCAAAAGAACCAAAGGCACTGTTAATAGCATCGGCTAACTCACCTTCTGGATTTCCACCCTCATTGGGTCCCATTACAGTCCAAAAAAGGCTATGGTTGTAAAAGCCACCACCATTATTTCTTACTGCACCAGAATGCTGTGAAACATTGGCTAAAATTTCTTCTATACTTTTTCCTGCTAATTCTGTTCCTTCGATAGCTCCATTGAGATTGTTGGTATATCCAGCATGGTGCTTTCCATGGTGAATTTCCATGGTTTGTGCATCAATATAAGGCTCTAAAGCTTGGTGTGAATAAGGCAGTTCAGGAAGTTCAAATGCCATAATTATATAGGTTTTGTATTAAAATTTATTTTGGATAAAGGTAATAAAGCTATCTTGAATTTGAAGAGCATCTTAAAATAATCATTATCTCCCTATCAAGTTTTCCTATTCTCAGTAAACCTGGCCCTTTTCTGAAGGGAATTTGCCAAAAAGAAGTTTTAAAAATTGTAATTTTCCACTTGATCGTGGTGGCTTTTCTCTATTTTCCCAATCCTAATTTTATTTTATGAGTGCTATAAATTTTCAAACCTATAACGCCTCTGCTGGAGCAGGAAAAACCTATAGTTTGGTTCGCAATTATTTGAAAATTTGCCTGCGCTCAAAAAACCCAAACGCCTTCCGATCTATTTTGGCAATCACCTTTACCAATAAGGCAGCCCAGGAAATGAAGGACAGAATCATAAGGGCTCTAACTTCTTTTTCAAACTATCCCAATAGCGGTAAAGATTCGGGAATGTTCGCAGATTTATGTAAGGAGTTTGAACTTAAAGAAGAAGAACTAAAGGAAAGAAGCAATAAAGTATTAAGGCAAATCCTTCATCAATATTCAGCATTTTCGGTGTCTACCATTGATAAGTTTACCAACAGATTGATAAGAACCTTTGCCCAAGATTTAAAACTAAGTGTGAACTATGAGGTAGAATTGGATAGCGGAAAAATATTGGAAGAAGCTATTGAAAAAATGCTTTTCGATCTAAAAGAAGATAAAGCATTGGCAAAAATATTAATCCAATATCTAAACTCCCAACTTGAGCAGGGAAAGTCTCCAAGGACTGAAGAACCGCTCAAGACTATGGCCTATAATTTATTTCAAGAGAACTCTATTCCGGCCATCCGAGAATTGAAAAATATATCCAATCAAGAATTCATAAATATTCGCCAAAAACTCTATGACAGGAACCTGAAGATTGAGGAACAATCAAAAGAAATGGCTAAACATAATCTGGACTATATCGATAGTTTGGGAATTCCTAGAGATTTGTTTAGCCGCGGATTTCTAAGCAAATTCTTAGTGGAAAGCATTTCAGGGGAATTTAAACTTCCTAACAATTCGGTAAAAAAACAAATAAGAGAAGATGCGGCCCTTTATCCTAAAACTAAAAAAAGGGAAGGGGAATTGTTAATCGACCCTCACAAAGAAGAATTATTAAAAAAGCTTAAATCCTATTTGAATTTTTTAGAGAATAATTTCAGCCTTTATACCATTTCCAAAATGATACTTGCCAATATTATGGGAATGGCAGTTTTAAAAGAGATTGAAAAAAATTTAGAGGAAATAAAAAAGGACAGCAATAGACTGCCAATTGGTGAATTTAATAAACTGGTAAGCGAAAGGCTTAGAGATCAACCAGCAGCATTTTTATATGAAAGAATAGGTGATAAATACAACAACTATTTTATTGATGAATTCCAAGACACTTCCATTCTCCAGTGGCATAACTTACAACCCTTAGTAAACAATGCCATGAGCCAAGGTGGAACTACCATGCTGGTGGGAGATGGTAAACAAGCCATATACAGATGGAGAGGTGGAGAGGTGGAGCAATTTTTGAATTTAAGTAATAATAGCGACACAGGAAATAAAATAAAAACCACAAAGGGTGAAATTGAATTATACCCTAGAGAAACCATAAAACTCCCATTTAACTGGAGAAGTAAAAAGGAAATTGTGGATTTTAATAATGAGTTTTTCCAAAATATTATTGATGCCAAAGACTCAAATAATAATCTGCTAATAAGCAATCCTCAGCATAGAGAATTATTTAAACAGTCTCAACAAGAAGTAAAAAGTGGAGAAGGAGGATTTGTGAGTATAAATAATGTAAACTATTCATCAGATAATAAGCAAGCCTATGTTCTATCTCAGAATATGGAGGTTTATGAAATTGTTTTGGGAGCCTTGGAAAGGGGTTATAATTTAAAGGATATAGCCGTCCTTACAAGAAATAAGAAAAACAGCGCAAGCATTTCCAATTTCCTTATTAATAATGATATCGATATTATTAGTCCGGATAGTTTAAGCTTAGGAGAATCTGCGGAAGTCTGCGCTTTCATCTCCTTTTTGCAACTATTTCTTAGGCCAGATGATAAGGAAGGTGCCTTGGTATTTTGGAATTGGTTGTTTGACAAAAAAGAGCAGCAAGAACAAGGAGAAAGGCATAGCTTTTTAAAATCTAAAATTGCTCTTAATACTGAAGCTATATTAAACTGGCTGGTGGAGGAGAACATGGAGTTCAATGCTCAAAAGTGGTTTGCTAAATCTTTGAGCGAAAAGGTATATGCCTTTTGTCAATATTTTGAGCTTTCCTATCAAAACGACCCATTTCTTCAAAGTTTATTAGATGCTAGCTATCATTATGAATGCAATGAAGATGAAGGGGAAACAGGATTTATTAGGTGGTGGGAAAAAACAGGAATGAATTATTTGGTAGACCTGCCAGAGGATCTCAATGCTGTGAATATGATAACCATCCATAAATCTAAAGGCTTGGAATTCCCTATTGTTATTTTGGCTTATGCCGATTGGCGGGCCTTTTCTGAAAAAGACAGCGAATCGTGGTTGTCATTGCCACCAGAGGATTATTTTGGATTACCTGTGGCCAAAGTGGGCTTAAAAGAAATTAAAGAGGAACTTGAAGGTTTTGATGCCTACAAGGAAATTTATAGCCAAAACAAACAGAATATTGTTCTTGATAACCTAAATCTTTTATACGTGGCTTTTACCAGGCCTATGGATGAATTGTATATTATTGGAGCAAAAGGCTATAAAGATGATACTTCACGAGTAGGTCATTATTTGGATCACTTTAAAAAAATTAAAGGTCTAGAAGGTAATGAAGGCTATTGCCAAGGTGAAATGGAAGTGAAAGAAGAAAAGATAGAGCTAAGACCCGCTGAAATACTTTCTTATACCATAAATCAAGAAGCAGAAAAAGTGAAAACGGCGGTAGATGCACCCAAAGACTGGAAAAAGGGAGAATCTAGTTCAACAGTTTGGGGTAAAAAGGTGCATCAGATATTATCGGAAATAAAAACCCATAAAGACCTCAATACCATTCTCCAAAAAATGAAAGACGACAGTTTTTTGGAAGTGGAAGATTTTCTAAAAATTGAACAAATGGTGAAAGCTGTAATAAACCATGATAAACTAAAACAGCATTTCGAGGAAGGAGGAGAAATTTTAAATGAAAATGAAATTCTAATTCCAGCTTCAAAATCATTGCAGCCCGATCGAATAGTTATTAAAGATGGACGATTTAGCATTCTAGAATATAAAACCGGTAAGGCATATCCTAGCCATAAAGACCAGGTGCTAGCCTATTCCCAAGTGTTACAAAAAATGGGCTTTAATAAAGAGGCTTGTTTTATCATTTATTTAGATGATGAAATTAAGCTGCTTGAGCTGTAAAAAATGAGGTTTAGGAATCCTATATTTGCCATTTAATCTACAATTAATCTTACATGTACGGAAAGTTAAAAGACCACCTGAGCAAAGAGTTGAAAGAAATAGAAGCTTCTGGATTATTCAAAAAGGAAAGAATAATCACCAGTGAGCAAGGGGCGGAGATAAGTGTTCAAGGTGGGCAAAAGGTTTTGAACTTTTGTGCCAACAACTACCTGGGTCTTTCTTCTCACCCTAAGGTGATAGAGGCCGCAAAAGAAGCTTTAGACAGCCATGGCTTTGGAATGTCTTCCGTAAGATTTATTTGTGGTACTCAGGATATTCACAAAGAATTAGAACAAAAGATTGCAGATTTTTTAGGAACAGAAGATACCATCCTCTACGCTGCAGCTTTTGATGCCAATGGAGGTGTTTTTGAACCGCTTCTTACGGCTGAAGACGCCATTATCTCCGATTCCCTAAATCACGCTTCTATAATTGATGGAGTGCGTTTGTGTAAGGCCCAAAGATTTCGCTATGCCAATAATGATATGGCAGACTTAGAAGCTAAATTGATAGAAGCTAAAGACACGGCAAGGTTTAAAATAATTGTAACAGACGGTGTTTTCTCCATGGATGGTTATGTTGCCCAACTGGATAAAATTTGTGACCTAGCCGAAAAATATGATGCCTTGGTTATGGTGGATGAATGTCATGCCACTGGCTTTATTGGAAAAACAGGAAGAGGTACCCATGAGCTAAATAATGTTATGGGTAGGATAGATATTATCACCGGAACTTTAGGAAAGGCCTTAGGTGGAGCCATGGGTGGTTTTACAACGGGTCGCAAGGAAATTATTGAAATGCTTCGTCAGCGTTCTAGGCCCTATTTATTTTCCAATTCTTTAGCTCCAAATATTGTTGGCGCCTCCAATGCTGTTTTCGATTTATTGAATGAAAGCACAAGCCTAAGAGATAAGTTGGAAAACAATGTGAATTATTTCAAAAAAGGGGTGAAAAATGCTGGTTTTGATATTAAAGATGGAGATTCTGCCATTGTCCCCATCATGCTTTATGATGCAGCATTATCTCAAACTTTTGCAGACAAACTCTTGGAAGAAGGTATTTATGTAATCGGATTCTTTTATCCAGTGGTTCCCAAAGAGCAAGCGAGAATTAGAGTACAACTTTCCGCAGCTCATGAAACTGAACATTTGGATAAAGCCATTGCGGCATTTACCAAGGTTGGAAAAGAATTAGGGGTAATATAAATCCAATTAGAATAATAGGTAGAGGCTAATTTTTCACCTCAATCTTTTGCTTAAATTTCTGGCCATTCGTCATCTTTAAAATAGCGATATAATTTCCGTTGGCAATGGATTGCGCATTCCAATTTAAGCTTTTGGAATGGTAAATTAGTCTTCCTATTCCATCTCTAATTTCTACACTTTCCGCCGCTGAAATTAGCTTTTCTTCAACCTTAAATAGAGAGCCAATACTAGGATACATAAAATTTAAATCCAAATCCAAGTCCACTTCCTCAATTGTAGAAATATCGTTTTTGAACCGGATTACAACAGCATTAGGGTTTAGTAGTGACCCTGTAGCAGCAGGGATAATATCCTTTATAAAACTTCCATTGCTGTCGTACATTTTTACAGAACGTGTGGCTCCATTTCCTAGGAGTAAGTTCCCATTGGGGAGAAAAGCAAAGCCTTCAGAATTTCCCAATCCAGAAATGTAGACTCCTAGAAAAGTTCCACTAGAATCAAACCTTTTTAAAGATCCTCCATCATAATCGGAAACCAATAAATCACCAGAATCATCAAACCAAATATTGGTAGGGCCAGCAAGATTGCTATTTATAAAAATGCCAAGGTCGGCTCCCGTGCTATCAAATTTTCTCACTAAGTCTAAATTATAGGAGGATACATAAAGGTTCTTGTCATCATCCCAATCCAAACCAATACTTTGGTTTACTGGAACGCTGGTAAAATCATCTACAAAACTTCCATCTAGCTGATAGCGTTTCACCAAACCATTCCCTCTCCATTGTAAAACATATAGTAGTCCATCAGGACCAATTTTCATTCTTGTAGGTCCGGAAATGGCTGTAGCGAAATTGTTTATGAAAGCACCGGTTTGGGCATTATACCTTGATATTCTATCACTCCCTAAATTGGAAATTAAAACCACATTACTATCCTCCAAAAACAGAATGTCTTGAGGCCAATTGAGATGACTATTTATAAATGATACTGGGCTGGTACCTGCACTATCAAACTTTAAGATTTGCCAGGGAGGATTATTAAAGTTCCCAGCATCACTTATATAAATCTCAAAATTTTGAGAGTGTAAATGCAGGGAAAAGCTAAGGAGAAAAAGAACACTGGATATGAATTTCATTTTGATTGCTTTTTTAATAGACCTTCAAATTTAAAATGGTTGGTTATCAATTGTATAGCTGGGAAAATTGAATGGGCTATCTAAATTCCTGTTTACGTAGTCAAATGAGCTTTTCACCAATTCATGCTTTTAAAGGTAGAGGATTTCATACACCTTTGGTTTTAAATAATAAGCTCATGAATAAATTTATAGCCTTTTCCCTAACACTGCTTTTGTGCCTTTCAGTAAATGCCCAAAGCCTATTTGAACAATTATCCGCCTTCAACCCCAATTGGGAAAAGTATAAAGATAAAATTCCCCAAAAGGAGGCTATTTACAATTTAAATGAAAAGCAGATCGTGCAATTACACCTGAGCTTTGTCTTAAATATCTTAAAAGAAAATTCAGCATCCTATCCCACAGAAATAAAAAGAAAACGTAGGGATTTAATAAGTCTTTTGGAAGAGTATAAAAACCTTGGGCGCTTCCCCATCAACTATCAATTGGAAAATAGAGTTCCAGTTTTTATAGATTCAAATGATACTCATTGCGCCGTTGCTTATTTAATTAAAAATTCAGCTAAGCCAGACTTAGCCTATAAAATTGCTCGGAATTATAATCTAAACTGGTTGAAGGATATAGCTAATAAGGAATTGCTAGAATGGCAAAAATCATCTGGACTAAGTTTAGAAGAATTGAAAATTATTCAAGGAGCCTATGATAATTATTCGAGGGATGGTAGAAGCCGGTGGGATAGGTATGAAATTCCTCAGGAGCCGCAAGTGGGGATTGATTACTTTAATAAAAATGGTTTATTATTTATTCCAAAGGACAGCAGTTTTCCTAAGGGTATTTGGCTTAAGGGTGAGGGTGAAAATGGAATATTAAATGGAAAGTGGATTCAAAATGCGGCAAATGGAAAATTATGGATTGTAGGTTATTTCAGCAAGGGGCAGCGAACCGGGCAATGGAAGGAATATTATAAAGGCACTAAAATTTTATGTAGGACGGAGAATTGGAAAAACCATAAACTGCATGGTTTAAGAAAGCGATTTAATAGAAATGGGAAGTTAATTGAGATCATAGATTTTAAAAATGGTTTGGCAGTTTCTAAAATAAATTTTGATCTTGAAAAAGGGCTTAAATACATTCGTATTCCCCTGGAAAACTCTAGAATGAAAACTGAGATTTACAATGAAACTGGCCGATTGTTGGCCTCGGGAATAGAAAAAATTAATAACCCGGGAAATTTGGAATGGTTTCAAGATATTGAGCTTACAGCCTTAAACCAATTCGCATTGGACGCCAAAATGCAGGAGATACCTATTTATCAGTTTGGAATCCATCGGAATTTTAATGCCAGAAGTTATCAAAATCAAAGCCTTGTAAAGTATTTAAAACAAGGCCAATGGATCTACTATCGCGAAAGTTGGACAAATGCACAAAAGGATTCTTTAGCCATCAGAATTATATTGGACTACCCACATTTAGCTAAGGAAATTTATGCCTCCTTCTACCCTATAAACCCGATGATAAAAGGCGGTGAATTCGATTCCATTCTGGTAAATTATGAAGAGAATAGGCCTGTGGATTTAATCGCAGCGAATTCAAAATCTAGTTTTCACCTTCATAGAGAATATTTCCCAAATGATGAAAAAAATAACCAGCGACTAAGTAAAAATGTATGGAGAGCTATGACAGGATCCCCATTGGATTTAACTAGCAATCTGGCCCTTCAAGGAGAATATGATAAAGAAGGGCAAAAAGTTGGCCTTTGGAAGTATTTTAATAAAAACGGAGAGCTTTATAGACTGGAAGATTATAGTGTTGAAAATTATAATCCCAGCTTTTTTCCAAAGGATGAAATTGTTTTTTCTAAAGAATAGGCTTCAAACCCTAAGAGCTGAACCTAAAGGGTGGTATTAATTCACAAGGTTTTTTAGTTCTTTACTATTCTAAATCCGAAATGATTGTTTCCTCTATTTTCAAAATCTGAGGCTCTGGCGTAGCTCAAAAGTGTAGCGGAATGATAGTTCCAGGATCCACCGCGTCTTACTCTTTTAGCATCTGTACCAGGGGAATTGTTCACAGGGTCCTTAACTGCGTCTGTATAAAATGTAGAGCTATAGTAATCTTGGCACCATTCCCATACATTACCTCCCATATCGTATAATCCAAATGGATTTGCAGGGTAGGAGCCTACGGCAAAAGAATGACCATCTGGATTAAAAACTCCAGGAGTATCTCCATTGTAGTTTGCTTTTGATAGGGAAAGTGTTCCATCATCTGTGGGATAATCAAACATTTGCCCACCTTTGGCCGCATATTCCCATTGTGCTTCGCTGGGAAGGCTAATGCCATAATAGGCTGCAAAAGCATTTGCGCCATACCATTTTACCCAATTTACTGGCCAATTTGATTTTGCCGGGTCTAAAAGCTCAAATGTATTTGTTGATGTATTAAAAGCTATCCAACTTTTATTATTCATATGTTCAGGATGTCCGTCACTTGTACAACCACCAGTTTCGCCAAGTTGTAAATAAATTTGCCCAGAATTTGGGGCACTTCCCATTCCCTTTATGGCATATTCAGTATACTGTCCACAGGGGTCTTGGAATTGTTCCTCTACAATTTCTATCCATCCATCTTCATAAGCCGAATTTAAAAACTCGATATACTGCAGATTAGTAATTTCTTTTTCAGAAATCTGGAATGCTGATAGGCTTACGCTAACCTCAGGAGCATCATTCTGCATGCTAGTTCCGCCCATGGTAAATGTTCCAGCAGCTATGCTTTTCATAATAATGCTGGAAGGCAATTCATTATTCACCGGGTTCTCAGTAAGGCTGTCATCTTCTTTACTACATGAAATTAGAAAGACTACAAACAGGCTAATTATTAAGGATTTAAAATTCATATTCATTATTATTCTTTTAATTTTTAAGATTCTGTTGCCATGGAGAAGTTTAAAATATCAAATTGAAGATCGCATAGAAATAATAAGGCTTCAGAAGCAGTTCGGTTGCGGAAAAACTCAGATTTACTTTCATTTGTTTCCAATGTTTTGCTACCCGCTAATTTACTCACCAGAATTTAGGTCTTGGCAGCTTGACTATAGATTGAGCCGGTTTTAATGATCATAAAGTTATATTCATTTTGGCTTTTCCATTTCTTTTACAGAGGTGGTATAATCCAAATTGTGATTTTACAAATGGAATGATAGAATTAGAATTTAAAAATTTTATTGGTTTCTAGTCTCATTTTTCTAAGGCATATGGCCTGAAATAGTCACACTGAAACTATTAATGGTTGAAGATATTATTTGCAATTACGGTCGATTTATTATAAAAGGAACATCAAGCCAAAAAGGGGAGTAGCGCACCTTCGTTTTTCCACTTTTCTACTTTTCCCCTTTTCGTAAGTTTTTTAACCTATATTTTAGACACAGCAATTTTTTCGGTCATTTCTGGTAATTCTCAAGATTATTTTAATGTTATTGGTTTTATATATTCCTTCGCGGCCATTTGGAAATCAAAATACAAACCATTAAAACTTAAAAATCATGGGATATGTTTCTTTATTAGAATCTTTAGAAGCTGTGTTTTGAAACGTGCCCGAGGGTCGTGTTTTAAAATGCTTTTTGTTCAATGAGGTTTTTTATTCTTGCCCTTGCTTTATTGTAAAATTGTGTGTTATATTTGTAACCAATGTGTAAGGTTTAACAACTTGGTTATATGAGCGAATATTTATCATTATCAGAAACTGCCGAACTTGTAGGTAAAAGTAAGGAAACTTTGAGGAGATGGGATAATGAAGGGATTTTAAATGCTGTAAGAGAGCCGGTTTCTAATTATAGAGTCTATAGAAAGCATGATGTCCAAACTCTTCTAGGTTCGTTGTTTGATGAAAATTTTGAGGACGAAATTTCTAACCACGTTGAGCCTGAACATGAATATAAGGTTTTAGAGTTGTTTGCCGGAGCAGGAGGTCTTGCTGTTGGGTTAGAGAAGGCTGGTTTAAAATGTGAGGCATTAAATGAGATTGATAAATGGGCTTGTCAAACCTTAAGAAAAAACCGACCTAATTGGACTGTTTTAGAAGGGGATGTTAAAGTGTTTCCTTTTGATAATTATAAGGATAAAGTAGATGTCGTAACAGGTGGGTTTCCTTGTCAGGCTTTTAGTTATGCTGGTAAGAAATTAGGTTTAAAGGATGCAAGAGGTACTTTATTTTATGAGTTTGCTCGTGTTGTTCAAGAGGTGGAACCAGCTATATGCGTGGGAGAAAATGTGAGGGGACTTTTAAGTCATGAGAAGGGTAAAACTCTCGAAGGAATGATTTCGATTTTAAATGAAATTGGTTATCGAGTTGTTCCGGTTGAAGTTTTAAAAGCTATTCATTATCGAGTGCCGCAAAAACGTGAAAGACTTATTTTGGTGGGTATTAGAAAGGATATCAAAATTGATTTTAATTACCCAAAACCTCATAAGAAAATATACAATTTGAAAGATGCTTTGAAAAAAGGTGAACTTTTCAATTGTAATGTTCCAAAGTCTAATGGTGCAAGTTATCCTGAATATAAAAAGGTAGTTTTAGACATGGTTCCTCCAAAAGGGTATTGGAGAGACTTGCCAATTGATGTGCAAAAAGAGTATATGGGTGGTAGTTTTTATTTAGGTGGTGGAAAAACTGGAATGGCTAGGAGAATTGGTTGGGACGAACCTTCATTAACACTTACTTGCAGTCCTGCCCAGAAACAAACAGAAAGATGTCACCCTGACGAAACAAGACCTTTTACTGTTAGGGAGTATGCCCGAATTCAAACTTTTCCAGATGAATGGACGTTTTCTGGGTCTACAGCACAACAATACAAGCAAATTGGAAATGCCGTTCCTGTTAATCTTGGACAAGAAATAGGCTACTCGATTATTAAATTTTTAAATGAATACTATAGTTCGTCAAAACCCAAATAATAGCCATAATTTTCAAATGTTATCTCATTGAAAATTGAGCGTCCACTTTTAGTGGTTTGTGATTCAATTTCAGAAAGCGCTGAATTTTCAACTTGATCAACCTTTTCTTGTTCGCCAAGGAAGTCTTTAATTGCAGTTGGCAACACTTGGTAAAGGTTGAAAAAAGCTTTTTCCTGTCCTGTCAATAAAAAATAAAACTGGTCTCCTGAAATCTTGTAGATTCGACTGTGGCTGTACTCTTTACCATTAATTATTGCTTCCCATTTTTCACAAAAGGACTTTTTGGCAAGAATTTGAACTAAATAACATTTTGCATTTCGGTTGTCATCAGCAAATCTGGCTAATCGCTGAAATGCTGCTTCGGCAGCTGAGCTGCTCATAGTATTATGCTTGTTCTTTAATTCTGCAAACAAAGTATCATCATTGGCTTTCACATCATATCCTGTTAGCACTCCGGTTACGTAACCATCAATACCACCAAGTACTTGCTCATGAAAAGTCCCTATTGAATTATTTATCGACTTATCAATTTGTCTTATCATTTCCGATTTGAGGATGGATTTTTCATCCAAATCATTAAAGTTCGAATCGAAAGTGAGCTTAAATGTGTCAATCTTGTTTTTATAAAACTTTTTCTTTGTTACATCTGATTTAGCCTTTTCATATGACTGATGAAGATTTTTTATACAATCCATCAAATGTTCATCAGATATAAAGTCTAGGTATTTATGTGCCATATCCTTTTTGAAAGTTGGTAAAGTTAACCTATCTCTTTCAGTTTTATGTTTATCGTTCGTTTTTTTGGCGTATTGCACTACAAACGAACAATGTACCAATACATACAACCACTCTGTTCGCTACTTATCTAAAAGAATTTAGGATAATAAGGAAATAAACATTCATCCTTCTAAGGTCTCATTTGAATTAATCTAATTCAGTAAAACACTCTGGAAACTAAAATTCGGCGCTTTTGCAAAAGCTAGTCCATCACATATTCGGAATAGCGAAGGGGGTAAATAATTTGTATTTCCCTCAGCATATTTCTATCCAAAATCCCTTTGGAATCAAGCAGTTCCCAATAGTTTTTTTGAAATCTTTCTTCCGCAAATTCTTCTCTCAACTCATTTATTGCCCTAAATATTTCCGAACGCCAAAAGCTGTATTTTCGATAATCCAATTCTGGAGGATAAGAGGCTGATAAAACATAATTGGGAACCAAAACATCCCCGGCAAGTTGAAATTTGGCACTATCCAAAATGGGATCATGTCTTTTACCAGATTTAAGCATTCTTTTTATTTTCGGACAAATAAGGCTGTCATTCACCTTGGTTCCTTCTAAAACACATTCTCCAGCGCTGAAATCCAGAATAATGATATTCCGCCGCAATATGTTTAAGGTTCCTTTGTGCTCAGAATCTACATAATTCACATAGGAAAAATCCAAATCCTGAATTTGTGGTCCCTTGGTTTTAGAGTCACAAGAAATACAAAGAATTAAAACAAAAGTTGGAAACAATATTTTTTTCATGAATAGGCTTTAAAATAGTGATGAGAAGGCTTGTTTTCCTAAAATTTCCAGCTTATCTCCTAAGCTTAGGGTCTTTCCCTTTTCTCCTTTGGCCAAAAAAGTATTAATGCTCAAATAATAGAAATTGGGGTATTCAGTAAGCAGACTATTGGATGGAAGTGTAGATTGCCTATGAGTCATCATTTTCTTTACAAACTCTTTATCAGGATCACCATTTAAAGGTTCTCTAGGGGGGACGCTGCATCGAGCCCTTGGACTAATACCCTGCATTTCTACTTCGCCAATTTTAAATTTTACGGCTTGCTTTTCTTCCTTTGGACAAAACAAAATCTCTTCCTCAAAAGGCTCATATCCTTTCAATTCTAAATTCACTCGAAACCTTTGTCTAAAATCTTCCAAACTTATTTCTGGAAAACTTTTATGCAATTCTTTTAAGGAGGCGGTAGACACTAGGGTAACACTGCCCACAGCGGGCATGTCTTGTAATTCACCATTGGGTTTGTGAACCAGTTCTGCTGGCATTTGGAAAAAATCACTCAGGAATTCATTGAGCATTTTATTTCCTTCCCTTAGTTCAAATTTTTCCTTTTTTGTAGCAAACCTTTCCCCAAGAGAAACTTCATAATTTTCCAAATCGAATTGAGCTTGCAATTGATTTACTCTACCTGTTCTTTTCCCATTTATATATCTTCCGTCTTTTGATTTAATAGCAAATTCCCGGTCATGATGAAGACTGTGGACATCGGTTTTTACCTCCTTTAATTCCACAAAATCTAAGGCTTTAATGGGAAAAATTCGAATTTTGGATAGACTTATTTCAGGCTGCATGAATAGTGGAGTAAAAAGGTTTTTGGCTATAAATTCTTATTGAAATTCAATTAAACTATCCCTAATTATTTTGGAGGAAGGCTCATCACATATTTGAAACTCTTATTTAGATAATCTGCCAGCAACTCCTTTTCTTGTAGCATATTTTCGGGGATAAGAACATAGTCTTTCATAATGGCACCATGGGATTTAAAGATTCCCGTTTGGTGCTTTTCCATAAATATTTTACAATCTTCTTTATGAAAGCGAAAGCCCAATTCAGCATCTTTATTTAATAGTGAAAACATATAGCCATTGGCCGAGGTATAAGGCATTGTTTTACCCTTGCGTTCAATGCCTGGGCATAGCTCTACAATATCATCAAAGATTTGTAATCGTTCTTTATACATGGAAAATTTTGTGTCCTAAATTAAGAAAATCAACACTTACTTTTCGATGTAGCTGATAAAACAATGTGGGGTATAAGCATTGGTTTTATTGTTTTTAGATTTCAATAAACCATTCTTATCATAGCTAAAAATAAAATGCTCAAAAGGACTGACCACTTTACAAGACGGGCATTCATCATAGTTCGGTGAGTGAAAGTCGTAATAGTCTGAATGGTATTCTACAAGCTGGTTTTTCTCATTATATTTAAAGTATAAACGCTCTCCTCCATATCCTATAGATTCACGGTGGAAATAAATGAGGTTTCCTCTATCATCATAAACCAAGCTATCTCTTTCCACAGCGGTAATATTAAAAAAGTATCCCGTAACCGTGCTTAGTTTTTCCTTTTCATATTTATAAAAAACTAGTTTATCGACCATTGCCGGGTATACAAAGCCTTGGTTTTCAATGCTGTCCTCTGAAGACAATAAGTCTCCAATTTCCTCCCATTCATCATCGTCTTGGGCTTTGCCTTTATATTTTTCTACATAGTCCTCCAATAATTTTTGGAAGTATAATTTCAATTCGGGACTTAGCTCTCCATCAAATCGAATTTCATCTTCAAAAATCGCTGGTTTTTGTTTTTCCAGATCAATAGAATAACTAGGTGGCAAGGCTAGATTTTTTGTGCCAATAAATTTCATGGCATCAGAACCAGCATCATATTTGGTTTCTTGGTAAACAAGACTAGCACGGGTCCAGTTTTCATCTGTTTTATCTAAAAAGATTAAATGATTCCTCCTATACTCCTCGCAAGTCATCCAATTGCTATCCTCATTACAAACCAGCAAGAGGCTATCATAAAGGTCAAATGCTTCGATATTATTTTGCTTGCTGATAATTTTCACCTCTCCTTTAAAATTCATTCTAAAGCCGATAGGGTTTATCTGGGCGCAGAGTATTTGGCTAGCTGCGCAAATAAGGATTAGAAAAGCATTTTTCATTTTTTTTGATTTTGAGGTGCTTCTTGAACTCCTGAAAAATAAAAGTCTAGGGATTCTCCATTCGATAATTTTAGCCCCATCCCTTTTCTAAATCTACCTCGTCTAGCTTTAAAGAAAAAACAAAACCGCAGGGAATAAATTTTTCCGGGAATAATTTTTCCCTTTGGATATCTGCAAATAAAATGAGGATCGTTAGTCCAGGCTTTTGTTACATATAAAGTATCGGAGCCAATATATTTCACTTTTTTGGAATAGCTAGGAGCAAGATTTTCTGTAAAATGACCAAGGTTCATGGAAAATGAATCGCAAACAAATAAAGATGAGGTATCTATAAATTTATTACTGAGACCCGTGTCTGGCCATTCTGTCCTAAAATTCTTTTCGCTCTGAGAAAAGGAAATTAGGGAGCTAAAAACAAAAAATAGGCAGAATAATTTTGAAGCCATCTTGTTTGGTTTCCAGCTTTAATTTCCAATACCATGCCTAAAAACCAAGGTCTTAGTCTATAGGGTAGATTCTCACTTTTTTCTTTTTCAATCTTCTGTTATCCACCTCCTTTATAAGCTGCTTTACCCGACTTTTATGAACTGCTGCGAAGGCACAATCTTGCTTCATTTCTATGATTCCCAATTCATCACTTTTTAATTGACCTTGCCTAAAAAACAAACCAGCGATATCACCTTTTGAGATTTTATCTTTTCTACCACCTGAGATAAAAACCGTTTGCCAAATGGAAGGTGATATTTCATTTTTGGCTACAATTTCCTCCACATGCATGGCTGGCAAATAATCGGGTAAAATTTCTTTTCCCCATTTTAAAATATAAGCCACTCCATCTTTTTTCATTCTTGCTGTACGACCGTTTCTGTGGGTGAATTCCGCCTTGGAGATAGGTAGGTGATAGTGGATGATAAATCGTATTTCCGGAATATCTATGCCTCTTGCTGCAAGGTCTGTTGCCAATAATAATTGGTGACTAGCATTTCTAAATTTTATCAAAGCCCTTTCTCTATCTTTTTGCTCCATCCCACCGTGAAAGCAAGCATGTTCTATTTTGTTTTCATTCAGGAAATCACTTAGCCTGTCAATACTATCTCTAAAATTGCAGAATATTATTCCGCTATCCTTTCCGATGTGTTTTAAAGTTTCAACCAAACTTTGAAGTTTGTCTTTTTCTGGAGAAATAACAAGTTTATATTCAATTTCGGGCCTCGCTTGATTTAAAAAATTGATGGTATTTACAGAATTTAAACCCACAAATTTTGGAATTTCAATTTCGCTAGTTGCTGAGGTAAGGATTTTGTTTTTTAAATTATTAATTCTCCCAAGAATCTCCTTCATATCTTCTTCAAAACCAATTTCTAGAGACTTGTCAAACTCATCCAAAACCAAGAAATTTAGATGCCTAGTATCGAAGCTTCCCTTCCGCAAATGATCCGCTACTCGTCCTGGAGTACCTACCAATATTGCCGGCGCTTGTTGCAGGTTTAGCTTGTCCTTAGACATTGCCTGACCGCCATAAACTGAATTAACTTTATAGCCAGATCCTATTTCGCGGCAAACTTGCTCTATTTGGATAGCCAGTTCTCTAGAAGGGACTAGGATAAGGCATTGAACTTCTTGAATTTCAATTTGTAGTTGTTGAATTATGGGTAATAAAAAAGCAAGGGTTTTTCCAGTTCCAGTGGGAGATAATAATAGAGTCTCTGGGTTTTGGACTATGCTTTTTTGAGCTTCCAGCTGCATGTTGTTTAATGCTTCAATCCCTAATTTTTGTAAAATTTCCTTTTGGTTTTTCATCACTCCTTTTCTAAATGCAAAGGTAGACGTTTATAAAGGGATTAAAGACTACAGAAAAAGAGTGAATTTAAATTCTTTCTTTCCGAAACAGTTTGTTGGAAAGCTTCCTTTTTTTGAGATTTATTTAAAATTCCCACTCTCACTTAAAGAGGGATTTAGCTCAAGTTCACTCTTGTCAAAGGAGTCGAATTCAAAACTTTTAATTACCAGCTGGTGCAGGTTTTTGCTTTGTTTTTCTTTTAGTTTGAAGGCATATACTGTATGAACAAAAGGAATAAGTATGCCATCAACTTTTTTAAAATTGCTAAATTCCACACCACCATAAGCAGCTTTGGAACCCGGTAAATTTAGGATGTCTTCACGAATCGTATACTGGGTAAATTCCAACAAACCATTACTTTGATTTATCCAAGCAATATATTGATCGGCTTCTTTATGAGGTTCAGGTTTATTCCATGTGCAAAATACCAAATCGTATTTTTCACCCCTTAATTCGCCCTCTCCAGCATAGCTAATTATTGGCGCTTGTCTAAGTCGATCTAGCATTTCACCAAAATACTGGTAGGCAGCTAGTCCGAATTTAATTTTTTTATTTGCTTCTTGAAATACCGTATCCTTATCCGCATCGATTTCATAGTAATTCCAATTTTGAAGACCCACTTTTTCACCCTTCCTACTTCCGTCTATAAAGGCCACTTGCCCATCAAAGGTTCCAGTTCTGTATTTAAACTGCATTTGTAGTTTGGAGTCTGGCCAAACTTTAGAGAACCTTCCTATTGCCCCTTTCCAAACATCTTCGGCTATAAAAGAATAGGTGCTGTGATCTTTGAGTTTATCAAAGCCTTGGGCTATCCATGCTTTATGGAGAATTTCCTTTCCACGAATTATATTTTCAGTTTGGATTCCCTCTTTTTTGATTAATGGGGTGCGAATATCAGCTGCACAAGATTGGAAAAAGATTAGGCCGCTGATCCCTACAATAGCAATGGAGATTAGAATGTTTTTCATTTCAAAAGATTTTTAATGATGGCAATTGTGCTGTATTTCAAAACAGATGTTCACCTTTTTAGAGGAGTTTTGCTTGATGAAGCAGCTATTTAAATCAATGTCAAAGGTGGAGGATTAGCAGGAAAAGCCTTGAGCAATTCAGCTCAATTGATGGTCTTTATGGCTCATTTTATATTCACTTGGACTAATGGAATATTGTGTTTTAAAGGATCTGTTAAAAGCACTTAAGGTTTCGAAGCCACAGTCAAAGGCAATCTGGTTTATTTGAAGCTTGGTATTTAGTAGAAGTCCCAGCGCTTTTTCCAATTTCTTTTTACGAAAATATTGGGCAGGGCTTTGTTGGTAGTATTTAGAAAATTTTCTTTTAAAACTTGCTAAGCTCATTCCGCTTAAAAAGGCAAACTGCTCCAAATTAAGGGAAGATGTTGCATTCTGTTCAATGATGGTTCTAAAGTCAAATTCATGTTTGGTATACAGGGCAGAAATAAAATGATGAACCGAAGGAGCCTGGGTAGAAGCGGAAAGGATCAGAATTAACTCCTTCAATTTTAGAAGCATCATTTCACGGTCAAATAATTGGTTTTGCAACATTAACTCAAGAATGCTGTTTTTATAAACCTCTAAGACCGAATTTATTTCCACAAGCTTAGTCAGGTTTCTCGACCATTTTTCGCTTTTTAATTCTATGGCTTCCCTAACTATTTTAGGGTGGAAATAAATTCCAATTGCTTCCACTTCCTTGGGCTTTGTTCCTTCGGGTTGCATGTCCTCAAAGAAATACTCTCCACATTTTGTTAGAAATCCTCCTCCAGCTCCTAAAGTAAATTGATCAATAGGACTTCTTATTTCCAGTCCACCTTTGATCATAAACATAAAGCATGCATTATTATCCAATATTTTGGTTTGGCGTCCTGCCCCCTCAAATTTCAGCTTTTCAAAAATTATATGTCCATCAATTTCAAAGGAATAGTAGTCTTTAAGCATGTTCTTCGGAAATAAATATCCCTGCAAATTAGCTATTTGTTTGCTATTCTTTCGCACAAAAATTAAGAAACTGAAATTCAATCTAAAATTCCAACTGCCTATAAAAATGCCAATCATATTGATTAAATTGCTGCTCCTTCATCAACAAAAATCAGTATGAAACATAAGTTAACATTCATGGCTCTTTGCCTTTTTCTATTTACCAGTTGTTGGTCTACCGAATACCTAAAAACCGACGATAGCAGTAAAAACTATCCTAGAAGTAATCCTGAAGACATTAAGGTATATGCCACAGATGATACTGGGAGAGAATATGAAATTCTCGGGGTGGTAAATGCGAGTGTAGATGCTGGAAATGTTGGCGACATCGCCGTAGATCATTTAATTTTTGAAGCCTCTAAATTAGGCGCGGATGCGGTGCTGAATTTAAGATTGGAAATAGGATATGGCTTTTGGCAAAGTAGTGTAAAGGCCACGGGAATAGCAGTAAAATTTGTAAACGACTAAAAAATGAAAAAGATGAAAAGTTTATACGCTCTATTGTTGATTCTTTCATTAGGTATTTCTTCCTGTACAATTTCAGCCCACTATATTACTACCGACAAACCACTTCCGGAAGAAACCCTAGCAGCTGATGTAAAAATTTATGCTGGGGATATTGATAGGGAATATGAGGTAATTGGATCCATGACTCTCGATGCCCAGGGAGATGCCAGTGTAGCTTCCAGATATTTAAAAAAGCGGGCTGCCAGGCTAGGAGCTGATGCAGTTATTTTTGTAGAAGTAAATAAATTAAATTCCTATACGATAAGAACTGGAATTTCGGGCGTAGTCATTAAATTTATCAATGAATAATTCAGATTAGTAAAATGATTTGCAGTATCACCTCTATTGAATTAAAAGGGCCATTAAAGTTTTTTGCACTTTCGGCTAGAGCTTTAAAAATTGTTCAACAATTAAAAGGAACAAAGCATTTGGATTATAAATCTAGGGGCTTTTGGACAAAGCATTATACCATGTCGCTTTGGGAGAATGAAGAAGATTTAAAAAATTTTGCCAAAAGCGGTGCTCATTTGGAAGCCATGAAAATCAGTAAAGACATTGCCAAAGAAATAAGAATCCTTAGTTTGGAAAGGGACAAGCTTCCTAGTTGGGATGAGGCGAAAAAGCTTTTGGAAAATGGAAAAATTTATAGCTATTCCTGAAAATTAAAACCTAGATCCTCACCATCAAATCCTGTGAAATAAAGTAGAACATTATCCTTAGCGACCTCGTTTTTTTTCTAGAACGGTACATAAATCCTGATCAAAAATCCTTTCTTCAACAAATTCAAAGCCCAGTTTTTTGTAAAATTTTATGGCTTTGGTATTGGAACTCAATGGATCTATCAGAATACTATTGGCCTTTTGAATTTTAAAACATCGGTCAAACATAAGCTCCATCATTACCGTTCCATAACCTTTTCCTAAATCACTTTCTTCTCCAATCCAAATGTCTAAAGCTCTTTTGTTGGCTTCTACTTTTCCCCAATAATGGCTGCTTTCCAATTGTGGGTCAATATTTACAAGCACCCCTATAGGTCTAGCATCCAGTTCAGCAATTAGAATTTCTTGCCAATCCACATTTCTATTTAACTCTTCTTCCCAGTCAATTTCATCATTTGGGGCGCAGTCGATAACATGTTTCTTAGTATCCCAATATTCAAGAAGTTTTTGGTCTTCCTTTTGGGCAATCCGCAGTTTTATCATAGCTTTTGTCATGCTTGGAGAAAATTATTGTCTAAAATAAAAAGCAGCTGAGAACTTCCCTAAAATTTTAATATTTTCCCCTCTGGGAAAGCCCATAAAAAAAGGTAATTATGCTTAGCTTGATTCAGAGGATCAGTATTTTTTTAGTTTTCATTTTGATGGCCAACTGTGCTTCATTGAATGAGTCCCTTAGGGCGAGAAAATTATTGGGAAATTGTAAATATGAGCTAAAGGAAATCCGATTAAAAAACTTTGATTTTTCTCCAATAATCAGTTTTAGAGATGGACAAACAAAGATTAATATTGAGGAGGTAAAAGTTCCACAGATTTTATTGCTTCTAGAGGATATTCGAAAAGGAGACTTTAGTTTCAGCCTTAAAGAACTGAAGTTCGACGCATTGGTGGAAATTGACAACCCCAATAGTGAGGAAGTAATTTTAGATTCTCTGGGCTTAAAACTATTTTTAGACAATTCTCATTTATTAAATCTTGCTCACCATAAAAACCTAAGAATAGCCGAAAAATCAAAGGCCATTAGTACCATTGCTTGTAAACTACCTTTGGATTTCCCATTAGACAAATTACTAAATGCCAAAGAGTTTAGCTTGGATGGTGAGGCTTTTATGAAAGTGGATTTTAGCAAGAAGATTTCTAAGGAAATAAAGCTTCCCATAAAGGTCACTAGGGAAATCCCCAGAGAGGAAATAAATGCCGCTATAGCCAATGAAAAGGAGAGAATTTTAAAGGTATTGATAGACAAAACTAAAAGAAACCCTAAGGTTCAAAAGCTTAAAGATGCATTAAAGATCAAAGGCTTTTAATCACATATTTCAGTTAAGTCCCCAGAAGTTTCCAAACCGGCAGGCTCGCCAATGTCTTTAAAAACAATCGTTTTTTTCCTTTTATCATAAAGGCTTAATTCCAATTTTGAAGTAAGAGATTTATTAATTCTACCATCCATAAACCCCAAAACAGGAGAACTAAAAGGAACCGTATCTCCTGCCAGGCCCTCCACTCTTAGTTTATAGTCCTTATTTTCCAGTTCTAGTATTAGATGTTCATTAGAATATTCGCATTTTACAATTTTGGAGAAATTGTAATTGTTGAATTGTACTAGCTTTTCTTGAAACCAAATTGCGGCAAAAAACCCTCTAAAATAGCTACCTGTGAAAGGGACTTTGGCGATGGAGGCTATAAAGGATATTTCCTTTTTGCTAAAGTGATTACACTGCATCCAGATATAGGAGCTTGGAAAGGAGTGGCCCCAATCTTTTTCAATAAATCCTCGTCCACCATTAAAGTCATAGGTTTTCCCTAAAAAGCTGATTTCCCCTTCTATTTCATGATCCAAACTTAAAACTCCATGGTAACATTCCAAACAGGGAAGGAATGAAAATGGCCCCATTACTCCGGGGGAAAATGAATTAGAAGGCCAGCGAATATGCTCATTAAATGAAAGCTTAGCTTTTAGCTCAGGATGTAATAATTGAATTTTTGAATCACTAAAAAAATTCTCACCAATTTTCAACTCAAATTTCTGTGGGTGGGCTTGGAAAGTATCCGCATAAAAAGGGTAATATTCTGATTCCAAGCTGATACCATTAATGATTTGAATAAAGGCCTGTTTTTTCCCATTTTGGTCAATAGACATCCCTGGAATAATAGAAATAATAGACTTTTTATCAAAGCTTAATAGCTTATAATTCCATATTTCAAAAAACCTTTTGGTTTTGTTCCAGCCATGAAAATTTTCAGGATGAAAGACGGCTTTGAATTTATTTAGCAACATTTTAAATGGGGCAATTCTTCATACTAAGGTAGTCTTTCCCCTTCAATATACCCCAAATGGGATAAGCTTTACTATCCCTAAGCTTCTGTTTTAAGCTAGGGATTGGCCAAAAATTCCTCCAATTTCTGGTTCCATTTTTTGCTAAATTTTTGGCGGCTCCAGCCGCAAATTTCTTGTATGGAATTTCGAGTCTCTTCAGCATTTTTGTTGGGCATTTTCATAAATTCTAATACTCCTTTATCCCCCTCTTCATCAAAAACCATATCAATTATTATAGCTCCTAAAGCATATTTATTGAGCTTACTATCCCATGCCCAAGTGAAACTTGCTGTATCCACCGCTAGGTATTCCTTTGCAAAAATCCTCGCCAATTGAGGAAAGGATTTTCCTGCAGATCCTCCTAACCAAGTGGCAAAGCCTTCCGTAATATTTCTACCCCTATTAGTTGGGTCATCGTCAATAAAATGCACAAGCTCGTGTGGATAATAAACCGTTCCATTGCCGCTAATGATTTTATCCTGAATGGTTTTCCCCAATGCCCAACCATAAATATAATAGTCGTAGCCTAAAATTTCACCAACTTCAAACTCGCCATTGCAGACATAATATTCAATTTTTTTATCCAAGGGAGGGAAGTCGAAACGACAAATTATAGAATCACAGAACCGATTTGATTTTTCCGCCAATTCTTCGGAAAACATGCTTTTTCTTGGAAAATGGTAATTGATATATTTTGTTTCTCTACGGTGCCAGTTTTTTAGATCATAGGAATAGGCATTGGCCAATTTCCACTTTCCCTTGTCCATAATGGCATAATATCGTTGAATTACAGGAGGGTTGAAAGGTGCTAACTTCTGAGAATTGGCATCCTTTTCCGGCCTGTAAAACATCACTTTGATTTTATAAACACTGTCCTTTTTTTGAACACTTAGAATATGGGCGGTAAAATAAGTATAGAAGCGTTTAGCCGTCCAGGCTCCCTTTCCACCCTGAAAAAGTGAATTTCTGGAAATGTCAAAATCTTCATACTTTTCCTTTTCTTGCTCGTTCCAATAAGGATTATCATAAATAGAATCTGGATTTGATTCTAAATAATTAATATAGAGCCTAATGATGGGAGCTAGTTCTGGGTACTGAATAGTATCAGACCAAAATCCCAGCTGTACTTTTGCTTTATAATTCTGGGAGGAGGCTATTTGGCAAATGCTCAATAAAAGAAGGAGAGCAAGAAGCTTAAATTTAATCATTGCGAACACTTAAATTCCTTAAAAATAGGGAATCATTTTTTGAGAAAATTCTAATTCGATTTTTGTGTTCAATAGGGAGAGGCTTCATTTGGCCCTTTGAAAAGCTGCTGCTAATAAGGATTTTGAATATTGGTAAAATAGAAAAAAAATATTTCTGCATCAGGCATAAAAACGCAATCGAATTGACTTGGATTGTAGTATTATTGCCAATCCAACTGACTTAGATTTAAGAAATGAAAAACAAGTATATAGATTTAGTTGATCAAACCTTTGAATGGCCTCAAGAAGAATTTGACCTTACAGCGGATCATAATTTGGTGTGGAATGATGTAAATGTGATGGATATCATAAAACAATATGGTACCCCTTTAAAGGTGAGTTATTTGCCAAAAATTTCGAGCCAAATACAAAGGGCAAAAAGAATGTTTAATGTTGCAATGGCAAAGGTAGACTACAAAGGAGACTATAATTACTGCTATTGTACAAAGAGTTCGCATTTTTCTTTTGTGCTAGACGAAGCTTTAAAAAACGGCATTCACCTGGAAACTTCCAGCGCCTTTGATTTGAATATAGTTGAAAGTCTTTTTGAACAAGGAAAAATTTCAAAAGAGCAATTTGTTGTTTGCAATGGGATAAAAAGGCCTCAGTATGTAGAGAATATAGTTAGGCTGATAAACTCTGGATTTAATAATGTTATTCCTGTAGTTGATAACAAGGAGGAACTCGATCACTTTGATCATAATTTAGACAAACCAATTCGTTTAGGTATTCGAATTGCAAGTGAAGAAGAGCCAAAATTTGAATTTTATACTTCAAGATTAGGAATTGGATACAAGGATATTGTTCCCTTTTACAAGCAAAAAATAAAGAGCAATCCAAAATTCCAATTAAAGATGCTCCACTTTTTCATCAATACAGGGATTAGAGATACTGCCTATTATTGGAACGAGCTCCTTAAATGTGTTAATGTATATATAGAACTCAAAAAAGTTTGTCCAGAATTGGATTCCTTGAATATTGGCGGTGGATTTCCAATTAAAAACAGTTTGACCTTTGACTATGATTATGATTATATGGCAGAGGAGATTATTTCACAAATTAAACAAATGTGTAATTCAAAAGGCGTTCAGGAGCCGCATATTTTCACAGAATTTGGCTCATTTACAGTAGGGGAGAGTGGGGCTACTTTTTTCTCTATTACAGATCAGAAAAAACAAAATGATAGGGAGAATTGGAATATTATTGATGGGTCTTTTATGACAGCTTTGCCAGATGCTTGGGCCATCAACAAACGTTTTATTATGTTGGCGGTAAACCGATGGGAGCTTCCCTATGAAAGAGTATTATTGGGTGGAATAACTTGTGATAGTGACGACTATTATAATAGTGAGCAACATGCCAATGCTATATACCTACCACAATACGATCCTGAGGAAAAGCAAATTGTGGGGTTTTTTAATTCTGGAGCTTACCAAGAAAGTGTTGGAGGTTATGGTGGAATTCAGCACTGTTTGATACCTGCACCTAAACATGTGGTTATAGATAGAGATGAAGACGGAAATATTAGCACAAGATTATTTGCCAAAGAGCAGAGTTATAAAAGCATGCTGAAAATATTAGGATACTAGAATCAAATAAAAAAAATAACAAAGCGGATTTTTCTGTAATTTCATTTTGAATACAAGTGCAGGAGATTTCGCTAAAGTTTTAAATCTTGCGAAAGCAAAGGAATATTATGGCTAAAGAAAGAAATACCATTTCAAAATTTATTGAGGAGCATTATTTACATTTTAATGCCGCAGCATTAATGGATGCTGCAAAGGGCTATGAAGCTCATTTAGAGGCTGGTGGAAAAATGATGATTACATTAGCAGGAGCAATGAGCACTGCTGAATTGGGTAAGAGTTTGGCAGAAATGATCCGCCAAGATAAGGTTCAGATAATCTCTTGTACCGGTGCAAACCTAGAGGAAGATATTATGAATTTGGTGGCTCATAATAGCTATAAAAGAGTTCCAAATTATCGAGATTTAAGCCCGGAAGAGGAAATGGAATTATTGGAAAATGGTTTTAACCGTGTTACTGATACCTGCATTCCTGAGGAGGAGGCGTTTAGAAGATTGCAAAAACACATCCACAAAATATGGAAAGAAGCAGAGCAAAATGGCCAACGTTTTTTGCCACATGAGTATATGTATAAAATGTTGCTGAGCGGAGACCTGGAACAGTATTATGAAATTGATCCTAAAAACAGCTGGATGCTGGCCGCAGCAGAGAAAAATCTGCCTATCATTTGCCCCGGATGGGAAGATAGTACCATGGGGAATATTTTTGCATCCTATTGTATAAAAGGTGAATTAAATCCCACTACTGTAAAAGGAGGGATTGAATATATGACTTGGTTGGCAGATTGGTATGTTGCCAATTCAGAAGGAAAAGGAATAGGTTTTTTCCAAATTGGTGGTGGAATAGCTGGTGATTTTCCAATTTGTGTGGTGCCCATGCTCTATCAAGATTTAGAAATGGATAAGATTCCTTTTTGGTCCTATTTCTGTCAAATTTCAGATTCTACCACTAGCTATGGATCCTATTCCGGCGCTGTGCCAAATGAAAAAATAACCTGGGGAAAACTAGATGTAGACACCCCGAAATTTATTGTTGAATCCGATGCTACCATTGTAGCACCATTAATTTTTGCCTGGCTCTTGAACTATTAATCATTTTTCAAAATCCTTAACCATGAAAAAAGAGGTTAAAAAACGAGTAATTATCGATTACAAAAATATCACTAGTGAAATTTTAAAACTTTTTACCGATGCCTATCCTTATGGGCATGATGAGGATATTATTAAATTCACCAACGCCAAAGGGGAATCTGTTAAAGCCGTCCCGCTGGAGACGGACGACACAAAATATCTAATTAAAGTTAGTGTGGAAATGGACCAAAAGATTGATGATTTTTTGGAAGAAGATGATAATCCAACAGGAGGGAATTCTGAAATTCCAGAGCAAGGGGATTTAGACGATTAAAAAAAAGCCCATTCATTAATGAATGGGCCTTGAATCAAAACTTCTTTTTGTAGGAATGACAATAGGGTGTTCCTCCTTTTTTGTCATAATAATCTTGATGGTATTCTTCGCTTTCCGCATAAAACTCACCAGCCTTAGTTATTTCCGTAACCACTTCATAGCCTTTTTCTTTTAATTGTTTAACCAATTTTTCCGCAATGGCTTTTTGTTCATCGTTAAGGTAAAAAATGGCAGATCTATATTGAGTTCCAATATCTGGTCCTTGCCCATTTTCTTGAGTTGGGTCATGTGTTTCAAAAAATAATTTCGCCAAAGTTTCAAAATCAGTCTTCTCGGGGTCATATAAAATTTCTACAGTTTCTGCATGACCTGTTCTTCCGGTGCAAACTTCTCTATAACTAGGGTTTTTTATATGACCACCAGTATAGCCAACGGTGGTAGAAATAACACCATCCGCTTTTTGCATATAATATTCTGTTCCCCAGTAGCAGCCTGAGGCAAATAATGCTCTTTCCATAGTTTTTTGCTTACTTTTTTGTCCATTCGCCAAACTAAGTCCGGCAATTACTAAAAGGGACATCAATACTAGCTTTTTCATAATTCTCGGATTTTCATTTGAATAACAAATTTCCTTAAATAAGGTTGACTAATGAGTCCAATAAATGACTTTTCTTCGATTTATGGATTGGCTAGTACTTCAGATTTTTTTCAAAACACTTGCTATTTTCCACTCCTATATAAGGGCCATAATTGTCAATTTCCAAAAAGCCATTTTTTTTATATAGAGCTATAGCTTCAGGTTGTTTTAGCCCTGTTTCTAATACCATTTTTGGATAGCCCAACTCTCTAGCCCATTTTTCCAATTCAAGGAGAATGATGGATGCATAACCCTTTCCGCGGTGATTTTTTAGGCTGTACATTCTTTTTATCTCCACCTTTTCTGCATCTATGATTTTAAATGCTCCGCAAGATATAGCCACTTCGTTTTCAAAGGCTAGGGCTATATGGTTTAAAGAATCGATGGAATTAAATTGATGGTAAAAGTCGTGATCTTCACCATCTCTTTCCGCTAATTCTTTATCCAAAAGACTCACAAGTTTTAGGAAGTCCGAATCTCTTGAATTTCGTCTTTCAACTCTTATCAAAATTAAGGATTTTAGTTTCTTTTTTGAAACGAGTTTGGATCAGGTATTCGGCAATTTGAATGGCATTTGTAGCTGCTCCCTTTCTTAGGTTGTCAGAAACAATCCAGGCATTTAAAGTGTTCACCTGACTTAAATCCCTACGTATTCTGCCCACAAAAACATCGTCTTTAGATCTGGAATATAAGGGCATAGGATAGGTGTTTGTTTCTGGATTATCTTGAACAGTAACACCGGCTGTGTTGGCTAGTAATTTTCGAATGTCTGAAGTGATAAACTCGTTTTTAAACTCAATATTCACACTTTCTGAATGACCTCCAATTACAGGAACGCGAACCGCTGTGGCGGTGAGGTTTAAGGATTGATCACCTAATATTTTTCGGCTTTCATTGCTCAGTTTCATTTCCTCCTTGGTATAGCCATTATCGAGAAAAACGTCGCAATGAGGAAGGCAGTTTTGATCTATCGCATAAGGATAGGCCATTTCACCCTTTTCTCCAGAACGTTCGTTTTGCATTTGGTTGAGGGCTTTTACTCCAGTACCGGTAATACTCTGGTAAGTGCTTACAACAACTCGTTTTATACCATATTTATCATGCAAGGGTTTTAGCACCATTACCAATTGGATGGTAGAACAGTTGGGATTGGCAATAATCATATCCTCTTCTTCCAGTGTGCTGGCATTTATTTCCGGCACAATTAGCTTTTTGTTGGGGTCCATTCTCCAGGCTGAAGAATTGTCGATTACTACAGTGCCATTTGCCGCAAATTGCGGAGCATATTCCAAGGAAGTATCACCTCCAGCTGAAAAGATGGCAATGTCGGCTTTTGCAGCTATAGCCTGCTCCATGGAAGAAATTAGATAGTCTTTACCCTTGAAACTTAGTTTTTTCCCTGTAGACTTTTTAGAGGCAACCATTATGAGCTCGTCAAAAGCTATATTTCTCTCTTCTAGTACTTTAAGCATTTCCTGGCCAACCATTCCTGTGGCTCCTACAAGGGCAATTTTCATATTCGATGATTTCCTGGCAAAATTAGTTCTTATCTTCAAAAATGAAGCATTTTATTTTTCTACTTTTTCTTCCTGTTTTCATTCAGGGGCAGGATACTCTTTGGGATAGTTTTTCGGATGGGAATTTTACTCAAAATCCAATATGGCAAGGTGATGATTCTCTTTTTTTAATAAATCCTGCAAAGGAATTACAGCTTGATGATAATGCTCCAGGATCGGCTTTTTTGACTTGCCAAAATTCAATTTCCTATCAGGCGAAATGGGAATTTAATCTTCGTTTGGAATTCAACCCCTCCTCAAGTAATTATGCTAAAGTCTATCTTATTTCTGATCAAAAAGATGTAAAGGGCGCGGTAAACGGATATTTTGTGAGGATAGGTGGAAGCTCCCATGATAAGTTGAGCCTTTATAGACAAAGCGCTCATTCTACTCAATTGCTCGTGGAAAGCCCCGCCGGATATTTGAATAATTCTACAGTTTATTTAAGGGTGCTAGTGGAAAGGGATAGTAATTATACCTGGACTATGTCTGCCGATACTGGGACTTTCCAAAACAATTTAAGCCTTTTTGGGCAGGCGGTGGATTCAATGTATAAAGCAAGCTCCTATTTTGGGCTTTTTTGTAAATACACTTCCACCAGATCCAAACTTTTCTTTTTTGATGAATTTTTTGTCTCTGGTTTCCCCTATCAGGATCGTCAAAAACCACAATTAGATAGTATTATTCAAGTGTATAAAAATGAGATTCAACTTATTTTTAATGAGGATATTACAAAAATAAGCGCGGAGGATACACTAAATTATTTTCTTCAAGATTCGAATCGGAAACCCCTTAGTGCCATTCAGCCGTCAAATGCCCTGAACCAAGTGAAACTAATTTTCGAAAAGGATTTTGTTTATAATTCTGAATATATATTAATCTTAAATGGAATAAAGGATAGCTCAGGAAATGAATTTATAGGTTCCTATACATTTAAATTTAATGGTGAAGTTCCAAGCTTACAAAAATTTAAAATTGAAAGCCCAAAATTAATATCTATCTGGTTTATGGGTAAAATAAATGAAATAAAGGCTGTGGAAAATAATAACTATTTGTTTAACAATAATTTAAGTATAGATAGTCTTGCCTACCAATATTCGGAAAAAATCACTAGAATTGACCTTTTTGTGAATGATTCCATTCCAAGGAATGAAAATTTGCAGCTTAATATTCTCAATCAATCAGATAGTTTGGGTTATGGTTTTGAAGAAGAATTCTGGTTTTGTTTTCGTGATTGGGAGAGAAACGAGGTTTTGATCAATGAAATAATGATTGATCCTAGTCCGGTTGTAGGTGTATTCTCAGATCAATTGCCGGAGAGTGAATATTTAGAATTATATAATACTACTCCCTATTATGTGAATTTAGAAGCTTGGAAATTAAGGCTAAATGATAAGCTTTTTGAATTGGGTTTTTACAATCTTGGTCCAAATGAATTTCTAGTATTGGCTAATGATGAAAACATAGCCCTCTTTGCCGACTCTATAGCCAAAATGGGGATTGGTCTGGCACAGAACAGTTTATTGAATTCATCAGCCCAACTGCAATTAGTGGATGAAAAGGGCCTTTTAATTAATGCCTTGGTCTATGATGAATCATGGTTTGGAAATAGTGCGAAGGAGGATGGTGGCTGGTCTTTGGAAAGAAAAGATATTAGTATTGGTTGTAATGGCGAGCTAAACTGGGGGGCTTGTGAAAACGCTTTTGGTGGAAGCCCAGGCTTTGAAAACAGTATAATCCAAAATGTAAGGGACTCAACTGTGTCGTCTTTAAATTTTATGATTGTGCAAGGGGATAGTGTTCTAGAAATTCATTGGGCAAAGGAGCTTGGAAATATTGACGAAATTGATACTTCTGATTTTGAAATACATCCAAAAATCAAAAATTACACCTTGAGTCTTTTGGATGATAAAACGATGAAAATAAAGTTTTTACAAAAACTAGAGCCTCATATTACCTATATTTTAAATTGGAAAAATTCTCCGCAAGATTGTTTTGAAATTCCACTTCCTCAAGATTCTATTGTTTTTGCAATACCTGAAATTCCTGAGGCTTATGAAATTTTAGTAAATGAGCTAATGTTCAATCCCCGATCAGGTTCATCTGATTTTGTGGAACTTTATAATAATAGCGACAAAATTTTTGATTTGTCCAAAATGAGGATAGGGAATTGGAATCCAATTATGCAAAATATAGAAAATGTTGCCAATATTTCGGCTGGGCAAAGATTGTTTTACCCCAAAACTTATTTGCTGATATCTGAGGATATTCAATCTGTGATGGACAATTATAAAACGCCAGGCAGATCTGTGTTTTTGGAGGTGGATCATCTACCAACCATGCCGGATGATGAAGGGTCTATTTGTATTATTAACTCCAGATATGAAGTGCTCGACTATTTTGAATATAGTGACATTATGCATAATTCATTTTTGCAGGATGTGGAGGCTGTGAGTTTGGAACGATTGTCTTTTGATACCCCAACAAGCCCTTGGCATAGTGCCTCTTCCTTGCTAGACTTTGCCAGCCCTGGCTATGAAAATAGCCAGGCGAAAGGAAATAATTTAGCCCATGAAATCCAAATTCAGCCAAAGCTCTTCAGCCCAAATCTGGATGGGAGAAATGATTATTTAAATATTGCTATTTCGGAACAATATTCTCAGTTCGTAGTTGATATAAGTATCTGGAATAGTGAAGGTAAAAGAGTAAAGGTCTTAGGAGATAGGGTTCTCTTATCAGGTAATTCCAATTTTATTTGGCAGGGAGATGATGATGCTAATCAAAGTCTAAAACAAGGAATTTATATTGTTTTAATTGAAGGTCTTCACCAAAATGGGGAGGAACTATTTTTTAAAGGTATATGTGTTTTGAATCGTTGAAAACCATATTAAGAACTCAGATAGCTTGCTCTTAAAAAGTGAATTATTGATTTTTGAAATAAGTAAATTAGCTACGATGGACCACGAATATGAGCAAAGAAGAAAAAATTAAAAATTTTGATCCTAACGGGATTGCAGAGAGCGAGAATTTATTCGGATTACCTTTTAGTGCAGATGAGTCGGATACGATTGTTTTGCCAGTGCCTTGGGAGGTTACAGTTTCTTATTCCGATGGTACAGCTAGAGCACCTAAGGCGGTTTTAGAGGCTTCGAAGCAAGTAGATTTGTTTGATCCTTTTTACCCCGATGGATGGAAAAGGGGAATTTTTATGTTGGAGGAAGATGAAAAGTTGGTTTCTAAGAACCTTCGATACAGGGAGGTGGCTAAAGAATACATTCATCGGCTTGAAAATGGTACCCTAGACAAAGACAAATTGAAGGAGGTGAATTTGGCTTGTGAGGAAATGCTCAATATGGTTCAAGGTAACTGTAGGTCTCTATTGAAAAAAGGAAAGGGAATAGTATTATTAGGCGGCGACCATAGCACTCCTCTTGGTTTTTTGAAGGCTTTATCTGAGGTGCACAGCAGCTTTGGAATATTGCAATTTGATGCTCATGCGGATTTGAGAGAAGCCTATGAAGGATTTGAGTTTTCACACGCTTCTATTATGTATAATGCTTTGAAAATAAAAGAGGTAGAGCGTTTAGTTCAAGTAGGAATTCGGGATTACTGCAAAGAGGAATTTGATAGGGTAAAGGCTTCTAAGGGTCGTGTTGTGAGTTTTTATGATAGAACATTAAAACAAGAGAAGTATCGAGGTCTTAGCTGGGAAGATCAATGTGAGCAAATTGTGTCTAGGCTTCCGGAAAAGGTATATGTGAGCTTTGATATTGATGGATTAGACCCAAAACTCTGCCCCAATACGGGTACGCCTGTGGCGGGAGGATTTGAAACAGAGGAGCTGCTTTTTCTATTGGAGAAATTGGTTATGAGTGGCCGCCAGATAATTGGTATGGACTTAAATGAAATAGCTCCTGGAGACGATGAATGGGATGCTAATGTTGGTGCTAGATTGCTGTATAGAATGTGTAATATTATGAATTACCGGATTGAAAAAAGTTAAATATCAAATAGAAATAAAGGAACATAAAGTTCCCTTTGTATTGGGCTTATTGAAAAATATGCCCTTTGTAGAAATTAAAAAAATTGAGGAGGAGATAAATAAAGAGCTGCCCAAATCTTAAAAATATGCTATTTGTAATTCTATTCTTTAAATATGCCTTTATACCAAACAGACCCCAATAAGATATTGTTTCTAGATATTGAAACTGTTAGAGCTGCCAATCTTTTTCATGAGCTTGATGAGAAATGGCAAAAATTATGGTCAGACAAAACCCGTTTCCAAAGAAAGGAAGAGGAAAGTGCTGAAGATTTTTATTTAAAAAGAGCAGCTATCCTGGCGGAATTTGGAAAGGTTGTTTGTATTTCCTGTGGGTTTTTTGCCATTCAGGAAGGGAAAAGAGTATTTAGAATAAAATCCTTTTTCGGTGATAATGAAAAGGTGCTTCTTGAGGAATTCGCGAATTTGTTAAGAAAACATTTTGATCAAAGCTATGTTCTTTGTGCGCATAATGGTAAGGAATTCGACTTTCCTTATCTTTCCCGAAGGATGGTGGTAAATGGGATTAATCTTCCATCATTATTAAATACAAGTGGATTAAAACCTTGGGAAATTAGGCATTTAGACAGCATGGAGATGTGGAAATTTGGCGATTATAAGCATTATACTAGTGTAAGCCTTTTGGCAGCTTTATTTGAAATTCCAATTCCTAAAGATGATATTGATGGAAGTATGGTTGGAGAAGTTTATTGGCAGGAAAAGGATTTAAAACGCATCGTAGAATATTGCCAAAAGGACTGCATTACCGTGGCAAGAATATTTTTAAAAATGGAAAACCAAGCGCCTTTATTGGATGGTGAAATACTAATTAATGATTAATAATCTACTTGAAATCAATGACCTCTCCATCGCTACGGAGAATTTAACTTTGGTTGAAAAACTAAATTTGAAGGTAAAACCTGCCGAAACTTTAGCTATTGTTGGAGAATCTGGATCTGGAAAATCACTTAGTAGCTTAGCTATAATGGGCCTGTTGGCAGAGAATTTAAAGACGGAAGGATCTATTGTTTTTCAAGGTGAAGAAATTTTAGAAAAATCAGAGGCTGACTTTTTAGAGATACGTGGAAAATTAATTTCCATGATTTTTCAAGAACCAATGACCGCTTTAAACCCAAGCATGAAATGTGGGGAGCAAGTTGAGGAAATCCTTAAACTACATTTAAACTTAAACAGAAAACAAGCTCAACTAGAGACCCTTTCCCTATTTAAAAAGGTAAAATTACCGAGGGCAGAAAAGATTATGAACAGCTATCCCCATCAAATAAGTGGAGGACAGAAACAAAGGGTAATGATAGCTATGGCTATTTCCTGTAAGCCCAAACTTCTCATAGCAGATGAACCTACAACCGCCTTGGATGTTACGGTTCAATCCGAAATTTTAGGCTTACTAAAAGACCTTCAAAAGGAATATGGAATGGGACTGATTTTTATTTCCCATGATCTAGGAGTGGTAAAAGATATTGCCGATGAAGTTTTGGTAATGTTTAAGGGGAAACTTATGGAATATGGTAAATCTAAAGATCTATTTCACCAACCGAAAAATAAATATACCAAAGGTTTATTGGCATGCAGACCAACAGGAGAGACAAATTATAAAAGACTGCCACTGGTTGCAGACTTTTTAGAAGGTAAAGGACTTGGTTTTAAAAAAATCGAAGCTGAACAAAAAAAGCAAAAAGCACTTGAAAATTTAAAAAACAGTCCTCTTCTAGAAATTAAGGAATTGAGGCGGTGGTATTTAAATGATAAATCCTTTTTTAATAAAGGCAAAACTTTTGTTCAGGCTGTAGATGATATTAGTTTTAGCATTTACCCCGGTGAAACCTTAGGTTTGGTGGGGGAGTCTGGTTGTGGTAAAACCACCTTAGGGAAAATTCTATCGGGTTTAGAAAAGCCAGATAGAGGTCAGCTGTTTTTCCGAGGGAGGGATATTAGTATTTTAAATAAAAGACAATGGAGGGAATTGCATCGGGAAATTCAAATCATTTTTCAGGATCCTTTTTCATCTTTAAATCCCAGAATTAGTATTGGGGATGCTATATCGGAAGTGTTATTTATTCATAAAAAAGCGAGGGGAAATGATTGTAAAAGCAAAACTGAAGAACTTTTGCAAAAGGTAGGCTTGGAAGCGCATCATTATCATCGTTACCCACATGAGTTTTCGGGTGGGCAAAGACAAAGAATTGGAATTGCGCGAGCCTTGGCTTTGGAGCCTAATTTTATTGTTTGCGATGAATCTGTAAGCGCATTGGATGTTTCGGTGCAAGCCCAAATAATTAACCTTTTAAATGATCTTAAAGATGATTTTGGATTCACTTATTTATTCATTTCACATGACCTTGCTGTAGTGAAATATATAAGCGATAGAATCATGGTTATGAAAAATGGAAAAATAGTAGAAAGCCAACTAGCGGATGATCTGTACCATTTTCCAAAGGAAGATTATACTCGAAAGTTAATTAATTCCATTTCTCAATAATTACCTCATCTGCTCTCTTAATCTAGCTTCCGAAATCTTTCTCTCTTCCAATATAGAAACATAATTTCGCGCTAGTTTATTTCCGAATTGGGTGTAAGATTTTTGTGCCCATTCTATAGCCAAATCAAGTTCTCCTAACACCTCATATCCAACAGCAACATTATAGCTTAATTGCCCGGCTCTTTTGTTATCTGCGATTGAAATTCCAGTTTTCCATGTTTTAATAGCTTCTTGCCATTGTCCAACTTCGGCCAAACGGGTTCCTTTTTCCAAAACTGGTGCCTTTTTGCTTTTTCGGTAATAGGTTCTTGCCACTTGTATGGGTAAAGGCGCGATTTTAAAAGCATAATCCCGTCCTACTCTTCTTCCTAATTCTAGGGTGGCATCACTTTTTGAAATAAGCGCGGCTAAAGCTCCTGCTTTTGAATCTGCTGCAGCCTGCCAAGTGTTGGTGTTGTTTAATAATTGCTCATCTACTATAGTCTGGTTAATATTATCATATAATCGAATTCCAATTTTTACATTGCCTACTCCTTCTGCATAATATTCATCTACTTCGATTTCCCTTTTATTATCGCCAGATCCAACCGTTTTTTTAACTCTTCTTTTTCCTTCAGTAATTATAAAATCACTGTCAAATATTTCTATGGAAACCACAACCTGAGCATTGTATTCTCGGCAAAGGGAACGAATTGTTGCCCAAGTAAGTTGAGGAGGAAAAGCACTGCTTAAACTATTACCTTTTATTCTACGTGCAGCAGAGTTTACGGTAAACCTTGGGGAGCTTTGAATCTCATTTCTCATGCTGCTAATAATTTGTTGAACAGCAGCTTTGTCTTCATGCGGAGATTCTCCAGTAAGAATACCCTCAATAATACCCATGGTTTTTTGCCTAGGCTCACTACGGTCAACCAATAATATTCGTTCAATTCTACTATCGAGGTGAATATCAGCTGGACGCATTAAATCCAATTGAACGCGACGAGTGCTGGTGCAGGAAATAAAACTTAGGAGAACTAAGGAGAGGATGGAAAGTGGTTTAAGAAATTTCATTGGTTTGGTAAATTTTGGTTTCAATCTACTAAAAACAAATACAATGCCTGAGTTTTTGTTTAGTTCAGAAAAGCTTTTCTTTGAACAAATTTTAGGAATTATATGGAAACCCTCAAAAACCTTTATCGATTTCTTTCCAATCGATTTCAAAGCATCCATCTAGAATATAAAACTGAATTTAAACCGAGGTTCGGTCATGGCCTGCCTCCTCATGAAGGTTTATATTCAATTATAAATAAGGAAAGGGAGCTTTATAAAAACTATTTGGAGGAGTTTTTACTGAATAAGGAGAATCTTCAAAAAATTAAGAAGGAAGAGGATGATGCTAATAAACCCATGTGGAATAATATGTTCCTTCCCGGATTGGATATAGTGGCATTATATGGAATGTTGGTAAAACATAAGCCCAAAAGATATATTGAGGTTGGTTCTGGAAATTCTACTAAAGTGGCCAAAAAAGCCATAGTTGAAAACGGTTTGGACACACAAATTATTTCTATAGATCCATACCCCAGAGCGGAAATTGATCATATGGTAGATCAGGTGATACGTATGCCTTTTGAAAATCTGAAAAATTTTGATTTGATAAATGAGCTGGAAGCAGGAGATATTTTGTTTATCGATAACTCCCACAGATGTTTGCCAAATTCTGATGTTACCGTTTTCTTTTTGGAGACTTTACCCAAATTAAAAAAAGGTGTAATCGTACATATTCACGATATCTATATTCCCTATGATTATCCACAATTTATGTGCGATAGGGTTTATAATGAACAGTATCTATTAGCAGTAGCCTTATTGAATGGCAGCGATAAATACAATCTGTTGTTTCCTTGTTATTTTATTAGTGAGGATAAGGAATTAAGTATGATTATGGAGCCTATGTGGCAAGGGGAAAATACCCAAGATGTGGAAAAGCACGGAGGCTCATTTTGGTTTAGGATAAACTCCTAATTTTAATAGGCATCGAAATCCATCAAGCGAAAACAAATTTCTTCATTGGAGGGAATTTTATGATCATTAAGCGCCCGATAAATAAGATTTAAAGGGGAAGGTTGCCTTTTCCTCGGGATTTTCAGTGATAGCCCAGTTGGTTTACAATTGTGACCAATATGTAGTTTTAATATTGATTTTGAAGGTCGTAATGCCAGGGCCGAAACTGCTTTACCACGATACATTATAGACTTTACAATTGGTATGTGGGTTTTTGAAAAAACGGAATTCTTGGTTTTGGAATAAGAAGCTTCAGGATTCTGGAATCTCCAAAATAAACTTTCAGCATCCCAAGCAGAAATACTATTAAATTCCTGCAGTTCTTGTTGATTAGAAGAGATTGATAAATAGGCATCTAAAGGGCAAATTAACTTAAAGTCTAATTTTTTAATAAAACCTGGGCTGCTATTAGCATTTGCAACTCCAATCACAAATTCATATCCTAAATCTTTACCAAGTTTATAGCTTTTCTCCGCCAATTGGGTAAATAGCTTTTTTCCTCTATGGTTTTTATGGGTGGCAGTATTTAAAGATAGAAGCCCTTTTTTTAGTTCACCATGTATTTTCCATAGCACGGGAATAGTGGCATAATGGGCTACTAGATCTCCATCTACGTAGGCATTAAAACCTACAACCTTACCATGGGGATTGTCTACATATTGCCAGTTTAGAAATTCTGATGTAAACTTTTTTGTTTCTGGGAAAACTTCAGAAAGCAAATTAGCCATTTCAATAATATTGGTATTCCCCAATTCAATGGGTCTAAATTCGTACATCTTACTTCTTTTCTAAATAGTTTTGATAGCTAATTATTTCCCAACCATCCTTCATCAATTTATCTAAACGGGGCAAGAGTTTAGACCTGTTTCTGTACATCAAATAATTGAATAGTTTACTTTCATTTATTCCGGCGTGCATAAATTTTTCTTGCTCACTATCTAAATCATAGGGATGGAAATAACCTAACACTTCTTCAGATTTTTTAAAGGCATAGCGAGTATAGAACCAGGGTAATATTCTAAAATAAATACCACCACCAAAGGGTATGCTTTTGGGACCAAATTTCCCTAAGCTTACTGGCATTTCCCATACTCCATCAACTTCTCTTTGCTTTTCTCCAAATTCCTTCCATCCATATAAAGGGTTATTGGCCGCTAAAACGCTACTGCTATATTCAATACCATGTTTTTTTAAAATAGGGTAGGCCCAAGACGTGTTTTGGATTAGTGAAAAAACCGGTGCCCGAAATCCCTTAATATTTTTGGCTCCAGCCTTTTCTAAGGCTTTGATATTTTGTTCCAAGTCCTTGCTAAATTCCTCAGGACTCATTTTATCTAGAGGAATATGATGCATAGAATGGCAGGCCAACTCATGACCTTGATTTTGAATTTCCTGGATTAATTCTGGATAGGATTCGGCAATTTCACCAACGGTAAAAAAGGTGCAATAGGACTTGTGCTTCTTCAACCATGCTAAATATTTATGGGTGTTTGCTACAACTGCATCGCGATATTGCTGGCCATTTACCACATCCCTACGGACATCCTCTAAATCGATGCTGAATAAATAGGTTTTTTTAGGATTCATCCTTTTTATCCAATTTCTTTTTCAGAAGAGCTAATTCCTGGCTCAACTCGGTAATGTTTTTTTGCTGTTTTGAATTTACAACAGAGAGGTGAACTAAAAATATGATAATGGCAAAAAAGCCGAATAAAAAAATAAGGGAAGGAGCATAATAAACCCCCAATGCCTTTGCAATTACATCTAATCCATTCCTCCAAACAGAAAATAAAACCAAGAAAAGGGTGCATACTATCCAAACAATGGAATACTCCTCTCTAAGTTTTCCTTTTATAATCAAACGGGCAATAAGAGCTAGGAAAATTAAACTGCCTATTATACTTAATGCCTGAATTTTATAGGGAATAATATTATCCATATCGTTTCAATTTTATCATCATAAAAAACATCCCCAATGCTACTTTTACCATATAGTATAGGCTTTGTCCTTTTTTAATGGAAGATTTTCCACCATCTCTGGCCCTCATTTCTACCGGTACTTCGCCAATTTTTAAGGAATTTAGTCCGTACAAAACTATGGTTTCTGGCTCTGGATAAGCATCGGGATATTCCTTCTCTACAATTTTCAAAGCTTTGCGATTGAGCATTCTAAAACCGGAGGTGATATCTTTTATACGTATACGAGTTAAAAGAAAACACCAATGCTCCAAAATCCTTATTCCCCAACGCCGGCTTTTACTAGATTGAAATCCCTTTTTTTCAATAAACCTAGAGCCAATTACAATATCTAGATCATGATCCAAAATAGATTGAAGTAATTTCGGAATTTCATGGGGTGGATGTTGACCATCACCATCGAGCTGAACAGCTAAGTCAAAATTGTTTCTAAAGGCGTATTTGAAACCTGTTTGAACGGCCCCACCAATTCCTAAGTTTACAGGTAAATTGAGATGGTTAATGCCTTCTTCCTTTAAGATTTTTAAAGAATTATCCGTACTGCAATCATTCACCACAAGGGTTTCAATTTCAATATTTGGAAGGTTTAAAAGCTGGCATTCATCAACAATTTTTTTGATGTTGGCTTCCTCATTATAGCAAGGTATGATGATCGCTAGTTTCACTTCAAATCTCTTTTTCCATTTCGTGCGCCTTCATAATCTGGTCGAACCAATAAGCTTTCTGCCTTTTTATACTCTTCTGCAGATAAGCCTTTCTTCCCCCAAACATAATAATAAGCATCTTTACTCATGGCTTCCCAATGAATTATTGAATGCCTGAATTGAGAAGTTTGAAAAATATTTAGACCGATACAGAAAAGTACAATCCCTGAAAAGGGCAATAATTTCCACCATTTATTGGTTCCCCATTGAATCATTAAAGCCAAAGGAAAAGCCAGAATAGCATAGTATTGTACAAAGGCCCTATGTCCAAAACTTCCACCAAACCACCAATCCCACCAGCAAGAAACAATATAAATATTCAGCACCAATAGAAGGCTAATGGGTAGTGCCAATTTATTTTTTGATTTCCAAAGTCCAATAATACCAAGAGCCATAATCAGGGCTAATGGAGTATAAATAAACCAACCTTTGCGAAAGGAAAACAAGACATTCAATATCTGTGGATCATTGAAAAAGAATCCTTCTTCTGAGCCATAACTAAAAAACAAAAAACTTCCGGAGAATACTTTCCAATAAATTAACTGTGGAAGTAAAGGGAGAAAAAACAACACAGAGGCTATGACTAGAGAAAGCTTGTTATTGCCAAGAATTTTTATTTTGGCTTTTAAACTTTTCCAATTGTAAACCCCAAATAATAGGGGAAATAGAATAATGATGATATCCGTTGGTCTTATTAAGCTTACTAGTCCACATAAAAGACTTATCCCCACCAGAGTTTTACTATTGGGTTTTTGATGCCACTTTATACTTAGCCAAATAATTATAGAAAACAGCATAAACAAATAGCTGTGGGTAAGCTCTCCTTGACCTAAGAGGTAATAATAGTAGTTTGTTCCGAAAAGGATGCTAAAGTAGCTGAGCACGGCAACTATAGGTTTGAAAAATTCCATTAAGGATCGCAAAAGAAAATATGCGGCAATTAATGCATAAAGTAAGGTTCCAAAATGGATCCAAAAACTAAAGGGTGGGCTGTAGCCATTTAGATTATCTCCAGAAATACTTGCATGTAGATAGGCGATTCCAAAAAAGGGGGAGTATAAAATGGACATTCCCATAGTTCCTTTGGCAATTTTATGCCCTTTAGGACCTTGAGTCATCCAGTAGTTATGCGGAAAGCTAAAGCTTAAATCTTGATGAATAAATGCCGCGGGTAGATAAGAATAATAATTGTTTACATCGTGGATAAAAGGGTTTTTTTGTCCTCTATTATCTTGTAATTTTGGCCCTTTGGTAATAAAAAACAGCGCCGCAAGCAAAATGCTTAGAGCAATCCAGGGGGCTTTATTTATAGTTGATTTTTGGGATTGAATCATATATCCATTTCTGGAATATCTCCTTCAACGATTAGTTTTCCTGCTGTAGCTTTTTTAACATCCTCCACACTTATTCCAGGAGCCAATTCTAAGAGCTTAAAGCCAGCTTCTGTAACTTCCAAAACGGCCATATTGGTTACAATTTTTTTCACACAGTTTACACCAGTTAAAGGGAGGCTACATGTTGGCAACAGTTTGGATTCTCCGGCTTTATTGGTGTGCATCATGGCTACGATAATATTCTCTGCAGATGCTACCAAATCCATAGCACCTCCCATTCCTTTTACCATTTTCCCCGGGATTTTCCAATTGGCTATATCTCCATTTTCTGAAACTTCCATCGCTCCTAAAACGGTCATATCCACATGTTGCCCTCTTATCATAGCAAAACTCGTTGCAGAATCAAAGAACGAAGCACCTTCCATTGCGGTGATGGTTTGTTTTCCAGCATTTATCAAATCGGCGTCTTCTTCTCCTTCAAAAGGAAAAGGCCCCATTCCTAGAATACCATTTTCAGATTGAAACTCTACATCAATATTTTCAGGAATATAATTGGCCACAAGAGTGGGGATACCTATTCCAAGATTTACAAAAAATCCATCTTGAAGCTCCTTAGCAATTCTTTTAGCAATTCCGTTTTTGTCTAACATAATTTAAATGATTGCAGGATTAATTTTTAGATCTAACCGTTCTTTGCTCAATGCGTTTTTCATAGCTTGAGCCTTGGTAAATTCGCTGAACAAAAATGCCTGGTGTATGGATAGTGTTAGGATCAAGCTCTCTGGCAGGTACTAGCTCTTCCACTTCGGCAACAGTAATTTTCCCAGCCATAGCCATCATAGGGTTGAAATTTCTAGCGGTTCCTTTAAATATTAGGTTTCCAGCTTCATCACCTTTCCAAGCTTTTACAAAAGCAAAATCTGCATCAAAAGCATGTTCCAGAATATGCGGCTTACCATTAAATACTCTAATCTCTTTTCCTTCTGCTACTTCCGTTCCATAACCTGCAGGAGTAAAAAAAGCTGGGATTCCAGCACCTGATGCGCGGCATCTTTCTGCTAGGGTTCCTTGTGGAATTAAATCTACCTCAAGCTCTCCACTTAGCATAAGTCTTTCAAAAAGATCGTTCTCCCCAACATAGGAGGAGATCATTTTTTTTATTTGTCGGGTTTGTAATAGTAGTCCTAAACCAAAATCATCAACCCCAGCATTATTGGAGATGCAGGTAAGGTTTTTTGCTCCATTTTTTCTTAGGGCAAGGATGGAATTCTCAGGGATACCACAAAGGCCGAAGCCACCCAACATTAGGGTCATTCCATCTTGAATGCCTTTAACAGCTTCATCGGCTCCATTTACTACCTTTTTTATCATGAATAATCTGTTTAAAATTCTAGAGGTTCATCTTCATCAAAGCCAGGTTCTCCTTCATTTGGCTTTATAGCGCAGTTTAATTCAATTTTAATGGGGTTTTCGGGTCTTTCAAAATCCGATTTACTGATATTCAAACTTTTATCAGCATAGCATTTTTTCATAAATAATCCCCAAATAGGCAAGGAAACCGTAGCACCTTGGCCATAGTATATCGATCCAAAATGTGCCGCTCTATCTTCACAACCGCCCCAAACTCCTGTGATTAAATTTGGTACTGCCCCCATAAACCAGCCATCGGAATTATTTTGTGTTGTTCCAGTTTTTCCGGCTATAGGATTTTTGAAAGAATAGGGATGCCCCGTTACCACATCATTTCTATATTTCCCCCAAGAAGTTGTAAGTCGAACACCAGAGGCTCCAGCAGTAGTGGTTACACCTTTTAGTAAATTTAAAATTACATAAGCATCTTCCTCACTCATTACCTCATTGGTTTCTGGAAGAAACTCCGCAAGTACCACCCCATTTTTATCTTCAATCCGGGTAATCATAATAGGTTCGGTATAAACCCCTTTATTGAGGAAGGTGGTGTATGATCCTACCATTTCATAAACGGAAAGATCTGCCGTTCCAAGAGCTATAGACGGTTGGTTATCAATTTCTGATTTCACACCCATTTCCCTGGCTAGCCTTATTACTGGCTCCGGCCCAACTTGTTTCATTAAATAGGTGGTAATTGTATTTAAACTTTTCGCCAAACCAGATTTTAATGTTTCTGTTCCGCCATACTCGCTATTAGAGTTTTTAGGACACCAGTCTTTTAAAAGATTGTATTTACCTTTTTCTATACAGGTAAGTACATTGGGAACTTCCATGCATGGGGAATAGTGTTTTTGTTTAATGGCCGTAGCATATACAAATGGTTTAAATGTAGACCCTACTTGCCTTTTTCCTTGTTTTACATGGTCGTACTTAAATCTACTATGATCTATTCCTCCAACCCAAGCTTTCACAAATCCCGTTTGGGGTTCTACCGACATCATCCCTGATTGATAAAAATATTTGTGGTATCGTATAGAGTCTAGTGGGCTCATAACCGTATCGATATCTCCTCCCCAGGCAAATACTCGCATAGGAATTGGAGTATTAAACACAATATCGATAGAATCGGCGCTCATTCCAGAGTTTTTAAGAGAACTATACCTGGGGCTATTTCTTTTTGCCCTATTCATTATAGCATCAATTTCCCTTTGGTTGATATTGTGAAAAGGCGCGGTTTTTCGACCTTCTTCCATTTTAAAAAACACCCTTTGCAAATTGCTCATATGCTCGCGAGTGGCTTCTTCCGCATAGGCTTGCATTCTTGAATCTAGGGTGGTATAAATTTTTAAACCGTCCGTGTATAAATTATATTCACTACCATCTGGTTTGGGATTTTCTTTTATCCATGATTTCATATAGTTTCTTAGGTATTCCCTGAAATAGGGCGCTGCTCCTTGGGATAATCCTACCCTTTTAAACTCAATTTCAATAGGGCGGGTCCTCAGTGTATCTCTTTGGCTTTCCTCCATTTTTTGGTTTCTAACCATTTGAAGGTAAACCACATTTCTTCTGTCCTTCATCCTTTCAGGAGAGCGGTAAGGGTTGTACAGCCAAGGGTTTTTGGCCATTCCTACTAATATGGCAGACTGTTCAATTGTTAATTTATCTGGGCTAGTATTAAAATAAATTGAGGCTGCAGAATGAATTCCAATGGCTTGGTAAAGGAAGTCGAACTGATTGAAATACATGGTGATGATTTCTTCCTTGGTATACTGTCTTTCCAGTTTTGCAGCAATCACCCATTCTTTGAATTTTTGGATTATCCTCTCCAGTTTTCCTCTTGGGCTTTTGTGAAAGAGTTGCTTTGCTAATTGTTGGGTAATGGTACTCCCACCACCATCTCGTCCAAGTTTAACAATGGCTCTCGCAAGAGCTTCAAAATCAATTCCAGTATGGTTATAAAAGCGTTCATCCTCGGTAGCTACAAGGGCATTTATGAGATGTGGTGATAGGTCTTTATAATCAACATGGGTTCTATTGTCCACATAAAATTTACCTAGTATAGCATCATCGGATGTTATAATTTGGCTGGCGAGATTGCTTTTTGGATTTTCTATTTCTTCAAAGCTAGGAAGGCTGCCAAAAGCTCCTATTGCAGCAAGAATTACCATTAAAGGAAAAATGGCAGTGCCGGAAAGAACCAAAATCCAAAACCATTTTACATAGGATCGGAAATCATCTTTTTGTGCCGCTTTCTTTTTTGCCATTTTTCGAAACTATTAATAGATTCAAATATAAATTTTTATTAGCCTGCCATTTAGCCTTTAAGCTTGCCAAAAGGCAATTGACTGTTAATCCTTTTCGGATTCGGATTTAAAAATAGTAATTCCTATATCTTCAAGTCCAACTAAATTTTCTTCGCGCATAGCTTGTTCAAAGGAGAAGATATAGGTGCCACGCCTCTTAAATCGCAGTCCTCTATTGGCAAATTGCCATTGATTAGTTTTTAATTCACCAACCCCTTTTCCCAACCATTTGCCATAGGCATCGGCTAGAAAAAATTCCATTGTATCTCTAAACTCCAAGCCTTTAGGACTATAAATCTCCCGAAAGAGATAAATATTGCTAAAGGGGTAGTTATTATTATTTCTTAGGTTAATACCAATTAAGAAATCGGAGATTGTATCTTCAATTTTCACCTCAAACTTTGCAATACTATCCTTGCTCCAGCCACTTGGAGGAATTTCTACATACTCTTCAAAATAAGGCTTTGAAGTGCAAGAAGCAAAAAGCCATATTCCAAGGAAGAAAAAAATAAATTTATTTAGGGCCATTTCTTTTGGGATTGGGCTTTTTAGATTTATTTCTCCGATAATTGTTTTTGCGCTTCTTATTATTCGGCTTCTTCTTATTGTCAAAACGCGTAAGGCTATCTTGTCCTACCACATTATCAAATTGGGTAATAGGTGTTAAAGTCTCTTCGGTAAATGCAAATTCTTCGAGATTGTCAACTTGTTTACCACTTTCATTTTTTTCAATAAGATCTTTCACCTGATCCACATCCAAAGGAATCCACTCTAGGTAAGCATCTTTATAAGAGTACCATAATTTTCGTTTGAAGATGTCCATTTTTTGAAAAACCGCAATCCCCTTTTTTGTTTTTAGCTGAATGCTAGTATCTGGAAAATCCTTTAGGGCATCAACATAGCTGTCTAATTCATAGTTCAAACAGCATTTCAATTTACCACACTGCCCCGCCAATTTTTGAGGGTTTAGGGAAAGTTGTTGATATCGTGCAGCAGCAGTATTTACAGACCTAAAATCTGTAAGCCATGTGGTACAACATAATTCACGGCCGCAGGAACCAATTCCTCCTACTCTTCCTGCTTCTTGTCTACTACCAATTTGCCGCATTTCGATTCGCACCTTAAATTCAGAGGCCATTTTCTTTATAAGCTCTCTAAAATCAACACGATCTTCTGCGGTATAAAAGAAGGTAGCTTTTGTGCCATCTCCTTGATATTCAACATCGCTAATTTTCATCACCAAATTAAGGTCCAAGGCCATTTGCCTAGTCCTCATCATGGTATTTTGTTCTTTATTTCGGGCACTCTGCCAGGAGTCAATATCTCTTTGGTTGGCCTTTCTATATAATTTTTTAATATCTGGAGAATCAAGTTTCACGCGCTTCTTTTTCATTTGAAGCCTAACCAATTCACCACTTAATGTCACAACTCCTATATCGTGACCTGGAGATCCTTCAACTGCGACAGTGTCACTCATTTGAAGGTTGATATTATTTACATTTTTATAGAACTCTTTTCTGCCATTCTTAAATCCTACCTCTACAAAAGGAAAAACTTCCTGATTTCCTGGTAAATCCATATCAGATAACCAATCAAAAACACTCAGCTTTCCACATCCATTGACACCGCAAGAGCCATTGCTCTTGCATCCTTTTGGGAGCCCATTAGTACTGCAACTACTGCATCCCATAATTTTCTAAATAGATTAATTTAGATTGTGCAATTTAGCACCATCTTCGCAAAGATATTAATATCAATTTAGCATAAAGTTGTTTGTTCCTATCATTTTTGAATAGCTTTAGCGTTTGATTAGCCATAAAAGCTATTTTTTACCTATGAGATTGATTAAATCCCTGTTTCTAAGCCTGTTTATTATAAGTCAGAATTTTGCACAAACCACAAGCGAAATTGGAGTTTGGTTGGATCACTTACCCTACGGAAGATCTGTAGAAGTGATTCAGGAAGGTGATGAGGTTTTTTGTGCCGTAGAAAATGGAATTTTCATTTTTAATAAAATTAATAAGGATATCACCAGACTTTCCAAATTAAATGGCTTGAGTGATGTTAGCGTAAAAGCCATGGCCTATTCCGAAGCTACTGGTGAAATAATATTGGGATATGAAAATGCGAATATTGATATTATTGATGGAGAGCAAATCTCCAATGTTTCGGATATTAAACTGTCTGCAAACTTCCCCGGTTTAAAAACTATTAACCACCTTTTTGTTTATGGCCAAGAGGTATATATTTCCACTGATTTTGGAATCGTTGTTCTCGATCTAAGCAATAGAATTATTGGATCAACCATAATTATTGGTCCTTCTGGAAATTCAATTAGAGTAAATCAAGTGGTGATAGATCCTGTTCGTGACAGTATTTTCGCTGCAACAGAAGATGGTGTATATAGTGCCTCTATGAAAAGTCCTATTCAAACCTACCAAAGCTGGACAAAAGATTCGAGAATGAATAGTGAAATGAAGTTTATCACTCATTTTAAAAATACCATTTTCGTAACTAAGGAAGGGGATAATAATAATGACTCTATCTTTTATTTGGATGGGAAAAAATGGCTGTTTGCTGATCAAATTCAAGAAGCTCAATATTCCTATGTTCACGCATCTAAAGGCATACTTTCCGTTTGCAATAATTTTAGTGCCAGAGGTTTTAATGCCAATTGGGAAAACCTTTATAATATAAATACCAGTTCTGCTGGGGATGATAACTTTTCTCCTAAGGCGGCTGTTGTAGACGACAATCCTAATAGCTATTGGGTAGGAGATGGGTCCAGAGGTTTATACCTGATTTTTCAAAAGCTTTTTATCCAAAATTACAATCCAAATTCACCTTTATCCGAAAAGGTATATAGCATGCATGCTAGAGGGGATAAAATATATGTAGCACCAGGGGAAATTGATGCCGTTTGGGCACCTCAATCTAATTCTGGTGGCTTTTCGAGATTGGAAAATTATATATGGCAAAATTTTGGGAATAATCTCTTTAATAATTATCGCGATATAGTCGCTATTGCTTCAGATCCTAATGATCCGAGTCATTATTTTTTAAGCTCCTATGGATTTGGAATCGTTGAAATGAAGGATGATGAATTTGTACGATTGATAAATAAGGATGCAGTAGGTGAAGAAAATTTACCAGGCATTGGAGGAAATGCAAGCCATAGAGTGGGTGGCTTCAGTTTCGACCCGGATGGCAATATGTGGTTCACCAATTCTCTCACAGACAAACCACTTTCTGTTTTATATACTGATGGGAGTGTAGAGAGTTTTTCCCTAGGGTCTAATTTGAGCAGTAGCAACGCTGTAAAGGATATTTTATATACTAGTCAAGATCAAATATGGATGCAAACACGTTCATCCGGAATAGTTGTAGCTCAATTTTCCAATGGTGTATTGAGCAGTAAAAAAATGCAAGCCTCCGAAAACTCCGGAAACCTTCCTACCGAAAAAGTACTCTGCTTCGCCGAAGATAAAGACGGTGAAATTTGGATAGGAACAGATGAAGGCGTAGCGGTTCTTTTTAGTCCACAAAATTTATTTGAGCCCAATAGAAATTTTGATGCTCAGCAAATAATTATTGATGAGGATGGTGATGGCCTTGGTGAACCATTTTTGGGTTCTGAGGTGGTTAATGATATTGAAGTGGATGGTGCAAACAAAAAGTGGTTTGCTACCTCCAATAGTGGCGTTTTTTATACCTCTGCTGATGGTAGAACGGAAATCCAGAGATTTAATAAGGAAAACAGTCCTCTAATTAGTAATAATGTATTGGATATTGAAATTGATGATGAAACAGGTATGGTGTATTTTGGAACTGACCTTGGCCTAGTTTCCTTCCAGGGAGTGGCTACGGAAGGTGGAGACCAGAATTTTGATGTTTATGCCTACCCAAATCCTGTGCAACCGGGATATGAAGGGCCTATCTTAATTAGAGGTTTAGTAAGTAATGCCCAAGTAAAGATTACTGATGTGGAAGGAAATCTGGTATTTGAAACCATCGCTGAAGGTGGACAGGCTATTTGGAGTGGCAAAGATTTTTCTGGAAACCGCGCCAAAACTGGAGTTTACCTTGCTTATATTACCAACGACCTTGGCTCCGCAACAGAAGTCACCAAAATCCTTATCGTAAATTAAATGCTTGCAAAATCGCTGGCCATAGTTTTAGGTGCGGTAAAATATGGCGATTCCAGTGTTATTCTTAAAACCTATTCTCGAAATTTTGGTTTGATTAGTTTTATTGCTGGTGGCGTTAGAGGTAAAAAAGGCGGTATGAAAAGCGCTATGATTTTACCCTTAAACCAAGGTGAATTGGTCTTTTACGAGAAGGCAAAAGGCAGTTTAAAAAGGCTAAAGGAGTTTTCCATTCCAAGGCTGTATTCTGAAATGTATTTTCACCCTGTAAAAAATTGTCTAGCCATGTTTTTGGCGGAGGTATTGAGTCATGTACTAAAAGAAGAAGAAGCTGATCCTCAACTTTTTGATTTTATTTCTGAATCTCTATTCCAATTGGATTCTCAGCAATCCGAACTGGCGAATTTCCACCTTCATTTTTTGCTAAAACTCTCAGGAAATTTGGGCTTTCAAGCGGAAATAGCCGGGGATGATAAAGCTTATTTTGATTTACAGAATGGGATTTACCTGTCAACAGAACCACATCACCCCTATTTTTTAAAGGACAAGCTTTTGCAGAATTGGAAACAATTAACATTATCGGTAGAGAGCGGAAATTCTATAGACCGCTATTCTGGCAAGGAAAGAGCAGAGCTGCTAGAGGCACTTTTGACTTATTACCGTTTGCATATAAATGATTTTGGCGAACTAAAATCACTTGAAGTTTTGCAAACTATACTTCATTGAAAATCATTTAATTTTCAAACTTCTCAGCACTGTTTCCAGTTCTAAGAGGAAATTTCGCTTTTTGGTTTCCGGAGAATAAATAAAGGCATCAAGGAAAATTACTTGCTTGTTCTTTTCATCATAAATAGTATAATTTATAAATGGCCCACCTTTAAATTCACCAATGGTTTTCCAAAGACCACGCGTTTCTAAAGCAAACTGACCAGAGAGTTCTAGTGTGCTCACCTTTGGAGGAATTAACATTTCAGTTTTCATATAACTACCTTCCTTCTGACCATGGATATACAGCTTGGTGATACTATCCCTTAAAGGAATGGTATTAGATCCCACTGTAAGATCCTCGTCATTTAAAGGACTGAAATGAATGATTATTCCTTGGTCTGTTTTTATAGTTTTATTCCAAAATACAAGAAGGTTTTCATTTTCCTGATCCAATTCAAAAGATCTGGGAATATCCATGCTCACTCCATGGTCTTGAAGTACTTTTGGATTAGGAAGGAATCTACCTTTTTTTAGTCGCTTATGCATGGTACTTATTTCCAATGCCATAAACTCTTCAAATACTCTTTCTTTAGAGTTTTTAAATAATTCAGCAATTCCATTTTGATCTGCTGCTGAATAATAGGCTACTATTTGAGGGTCTGCCCAGGCATTTTCTTGTAGTTTGGAGCCAATATTTTCTGGGTTGATCTCTAAAACAATTATGTTTCTAGATCTTTTTAGCACATAGTTAAATTTTGAGGATTCAATATGTATAACATTGAAAAGTGGCTCCTCTTGAGGTAGGCCATGTTGTGCTGCAGAAAAAACTTTGCGAATAGCCTCTCCAGCCACTCCGTCCCAAACAGAATTAGAAGAAACAACAATTAGATCTAATCTACCGCCATTGCTCGCTGGGAGAGTGCTGTTTGCCGGATTTTCTGGTGGTGAATCTGTTTCCTTTTCAGCTACCTTAGCCTCATTAGAACAAGAAATTAAAATGATAAAAAGAAGGAAGTATGGAAGTTTGGATAGCATTAAATGTCAGTATAAATTTTTAGACTCATTCCTGGTTTTAACCTTCTAGCATTGGCAATATTGTTCCAGTCCATAATATTTTGGGCACTGATTCCTGGATATGCCTTCGCAATACTGTAAAAAGAATCACCATTTTTCACCACATAAACATTGTATTTACCGCTGGCCTTTGGGCTACTTTTTGGAGTTTTAGCAACTTGAGTCTTTTTTGTTTTGGAAGTTTTACTTACTGTGGTGCTCGGCATTTTACGAGGATGAATGTTCAGTCGTTGGCCGATTCTTAAATTGTCGCTTCTAAGTCCATTCCACCTTTTGATACTTGAAACTGAAACCCCATATTTTCTGGCAATGGAGCCTAGAAATTCCCCGGATCTCACCCTATGTCTAATTCGATCATTCATTTCCACATATTGTGGAAGAACGGCCCTTTTTTCTTCAAAATCTTTTTTGGCAATGGCGTAGATAGAATCTTCATTGGCTACAAACAAACCCATTTTTGAACTTGGAAGCATGAGCTTATAATATCCATTTTTGGTTTTTTTAGGAATAACCCTATGTCGGTATGCAGGATTTAAAAATTCCAAATCCGCAATGGGAATGTCTATCAAACTAGCAACCTGATCTAGGCTAATTTGTTCTTTTACAGAGATAGTATCTGTATTGAAATAAGAATCTTTTATTTCTTTAGGATAAATAAAATGATCAGAAGAGTGATTCATAATGTAATTTACCGCTATAAATGCTGGAACATATCCTGCTGTTTCTCTAGGCAGGTAAGGACGTATTTCCCAATAATTGGTTCTTCCCCCTGATCTTCGAATGGCCTTACTCACATTTCCAGGCCCAGAATTATATGCCGCTAAAACTAGGTTCCAATCTCCAAAAATTCTATACAATTGGCTGAGATATTTACAGGCAGCCTCAGTGGATTTTAGAGGGTCACTCCTTTCATCAATATAGCTTGAAACATTTAGATCATTTAATTTACCAGTAGCATACATAAATTGCCAAAGACCAGTAGCCCCAACCCTCGAGCGTGCTACAGGGTTTAATGCAGATTCTACTATAGCTAGGTATTTTAATTCCAATGGGATATCATATTTATCTAATGCCTCTTCAAACATTGGAAAATAAAAATTCGCTAAGCCTAGCATTCTACTTACCTGTTCTCTTCTTTTTTTGGTGTAAACCGTTATATAGTTTTTCACATAAACATTGTAGTCTAGTGCTAATGGAGTTTGTCCATCCAAAAGAGCAATCCTTTGTTTGTAAATACTATCCGGAAAATCAGGAACTAGGTTGGTCTCTATATCTTCTTGTACAAATTCTTCTGTGGAATATTGACTTGAATCAGTGAAAAAGAAATTATATCTCATCAAACTGTCTAAGCGCCGGGCGATAGGGTCGTCAGACAATGATATTTCGCTGATTTTTAGTGAATCTACTTTTTTGATGGTGTCGCCTTCATTGAAGTGGCGATCCATATCTATTGCAGAAAGGTTGAGTAGACTTAAAAAACTTATTGAAACTAGAATTTTCTTCATAAAATTATCATTCGATATCATCAAAAATCAATCCAGCATTTTGCAAATTAAATTTGCAATTTCCTGTAACTCAAAAAACACAGGGCTATTTGCCTATTTACAAAGTGATTAAAATATATTGAAAATGGGCTGGGCTCATGACTTTGTTTTTAACTAGCCCTTGTTCATTACATATTTGGAAAATTCCAGTAATTTTTTCTCTCCAAATGCAGGAGCCATTAACTGCATTCCAAAGGGAAGTCCATTGCTATGTTTTCCTAAGGGTAATGAAATCGCTGGAATTCCTGCGATGTTTGCTTGAACAGTGAATATGTCTTCCAAATACAAAACTGTAGGATCCTTATATTCCTGGCCTAGAAGGAAAGCAGTTCCTGGGGTTGTTGGTGAAAGTATAAAGTCGTATTCTTCAAATATTTTATTGGTTTGTTCTTTTACCAAGCGTCTTGCCTTTTGTGCTTTGCCATAATAGGCATCATAATAACCACTACTCAAAACGAAGGTTCCCAATAAAATCCGTCTTTTCACCTCTTTCCCAAAACCTTCTGTTCTCGACAGTTTATAGGTGCTTTCAAGGTCGGTTGCATTCGGACTTCTATAGCCAAAATGAACACCGTCATATCGAGCTAGGTTTGAAGAAGCTTCTGCGGTGGTAAGTACATAATAGATGGGTACCATACTATCCAACCATGAAAATTTCACAGGTTCCACTTGGTGTCCATCTTCTGTTAATTGCTCAATTAAGCTTTGTGTCTTTTGTTTTATTTCTGGATCTAGCTTTTCATTTTCTAGACAATCTTCTATATAGGCTATTTTAAGCTTAGCAGGTTTTGAGTTTATAAAATCTGCTTTCTCAACTTCTCTTGCGGATAAGGTGCTGTCAAATTCATCATGTCCAGCCATAATCTCATAGATTAATGCTGAATCTTCCACATTATTGCTAAATGGTCCTATTTGATCAAAAGAGGAAGCAAAGGCTATAAGGCCATGTCTTGATATTCGGCCATAACTAGGTTTAAAACCTACAACACCGCAAAAACTCGCTGGCTGTCTAATTGAACCTCCGGTATCACTTCCAAGGCTGGCCAAACAAAGATTTGCGGCAACTGCTGCGGCACTACCTCCGGATGATCCTCCAGAAACTTTGCTTTTATCATTGGGGTTTTTTACGGGGCCATATGCCGAATATTCATTGGAGGAACCCATTGCAAATTCATCGCAATTAAGTCTACCAATAATAATAGCATCTTCCTGTAATAACCTTTCAAGGGCAGTTCCTGAAAATAGGGATTTAAAATTTTCTAAAATTTTTGAAGAGGCTGAAACATGATGATCAGCATAGCAGAAATTATCCTTTATTCCTATTACCATTCCTGCCAGTCTTCCAGCCTTTCCATTTTTAAGCTTTTGGTCAATTTCTAAAGCTTGTTGGCGTGCTTCTTCATCAAATACTTCCAAAAAGGCATTGAGATCCTTTTTTTCTTCAATTCTATTGAGGTATGAATCAACAAGTTGGGCACAAGAAAGAGCACCTTTAGAGATCTCCTCTTGAATTTGAGACAGGCTATTGAATTCCATTAAGACGGGGAAATTTTACTTGTGCTAGAATTATTTTTCTTCTTTTAAAGAATCCTTATCGTCCTCTTTAACAGCATTTTTAAATTCCTTCACTCCACCACCAAGGCCGCGCATAAGCTCAGGTATTTTTCTTCCTCCGAAAAACAAAAGGACTACAACAAGAATAATAATAATTTGCTGTGGTCCGATTATACCTAACATCACAGATGCTAAATTCATCATTTGTAAGCGTTTTAAAATGAAAAGCAAAGGTATAAATTAAAGCTTTGTATATACCTAGAAAAGTAGGCTTTAAATTCTTAGCGTTGGCTAAGCCATGGAAGGGGATCCATTGGAACAGGTTCTTGATTTGATCCTGTTTTCCAAATTTCCACATGAACATTAGTTTGATTTTGAGGGTCTGTATAAATAAGCCCTAAGTCCTGCCCGTTTTTCACCTTATCTCCCATTTTCACATATACTTCTGATAAATTTTGGTATACGGTAAAATAACTTCCATGACCTACAATTACGGCGAAAGCTCCTCCAGGAATACGCACGGCACTGAGTACTTCTCCTTGGAATATGCTTCTTGCTTTTACACCCTTTTCTGTGGCTATATCTATTCCATTATAAGTAACAATTACATTTTTTGCAATGGGGTGTCGATGTGAACCAAATTTCTGAATAACTAAACCTCTAACTACAGGCCATGGTAATCTACCTCTATTGGCTGCAAAATTTGCTGCCAATTGTTTTGCTTCAGGGGTAAGGCTATATTGTTTTGGCGCTGCTGCCACCTTTTGGCCGGAGGCTCTTATCTCTTTTTTCTTATTTTCTATCAATACTTTTAGCTGCTTATTGCTGGTTTTTGAGCTAAAATCTTTGTTAGCAACCAAGCCTACTAACTTTGCCTCATCTTCAATTTGCCTTCTTATGGCCCTTTCTTTTGCCCTTTTTATTTCTGCGGCAATGATTCTCTGAATTTCCTTTTCAATTTTTTTAGCTTCCTTCTGTTTGGATTTTAATTCCAAGGCAATTTCAGATTCTTTATTTTTTAATTCTTTAATTGTTTTTTCTTGGGCTTCCTTTTCTGCGATGAGTTTGGCTTCTTCCCTTTCCATTTGAGATTTTAAAGCGGCTTTTCGAGTTTTTTGGGAATTTAATTTTTCAATTTTCTCATTTAATGCAAGTTGTTTTTCATTAATCTCTTCTACCTGCCTCCTTCGGAATTCTGAATATTGTTTTAGATATTCCATTCTTCTTATTGCTTGGTTGAAATTGCTAGAAGATAAAATGAACATCAAGCGGCTATACTTGTTTTTGCTTTTATTGGCCTGGCGAATCATCCTCGCATAATCCTCCTTAAGCTTGGCAATTTTTTTCTCTAAAGTGTCAATCTCTGTATTGGTTTTGCGAATATTTTTATCCAATAATATCATTTCCTTATCCAGGGTTCTCACCAGATTTTGCCTCAGCTTTAATTTTTGCTGTACGGTTTGAATATTACTCAAGGATAACTCCTGATTTTTTTTGGTCTCCGATAAAATTTTATTCGCCAATTCTATCTCGTCCTGAAGCCTAACCTTTTGTCGCTGCAGCTTATCTTTTTTGCCACTTTGCCCAAATGCCATTGCTCCAGCTAAGAGAAAGCCAATTAGGAAGCTGAAAATGTATTTAGGGCATGCGCTCATAATTCGAAGGTATGCTAAATGGTAAATTCCTTACCAAATTAATTTTTAAGTTTTTAATACCCCTTAGTTCAAGACCTGATTTCTCTTCCTTTTCCTCATATTCTATTTTCATAGATTGTGGAAAATATAAGGACTCAATTTTTTTGAAATCCATGAATTTTAGGTGGAAATTTTTTTGATTTTCTGGATTTAGAAATGTCTGTTCTTTGGGTTTTTTTATCTCAGGGTAAAATTTAATTAATCGTCCTTCATCCTCTGGATTTTGGATTATACTGTCTATGCGATATTCATAATCTGCCAATATGTATTCATTAATTCCGAAATAGAGTTGGAAGTCTTTTTTGGAAATTGGAAAAATCATATTTGCCATCAACATATTTTGCAATACTTTAAAGTCTATTGGCAGGTTTATTTGTTGGTTCAGTTTGCTAATTCTGCCAGTAAAATATTGCTTTTGAATTTTATTGATAAAGGCAATACTATCTTTAAAAACGACGGCTCGAGCCAATTTAATGCCTAAAAATGGATCGGATATGTCTAGCCAAACAATACTGTCTTTTAAAATTCTGATCTCCAGTTTAAAGGATTGCACCCTGCCATATTGTTCGAAAGAGGCATTTGCTTTAAAACTGAGGCTTTGGATTTTGTTTTCAGCAGAGTCAAGGGCCCTAAAAAAATCCTTTTCCCTAATACTTTCTGGGGCACCTTTTGGAAGGTATTTGGAAGGCCCGCAAGAATTTAAAACCAGTGCGAATAATAGGAAAAGGGCAAAGTTTTTCATGGATTGTTGAGTAACTTTATTTTTTCCTCCATGCTAGAAATCTTATATCCTAGATTTTTGGCCTTTTGATATTGAATAATTGCCAGATCTGCATTTCCGTTTTTGGAAAGAATATCTCCATAGTGATCATAAATTTCACCATTAGGACTAGAGCTTAGCCTGATCACTTCCTCCATTTTTTTTAAAGCTAGAGAATATTCTCCCTTTTGGTATAGAATCCAAGCCCAAGTGTCTAAAAATGTTGGGTTGTTTGGACTTAGTAGATTACTTTTTTTACTCATTTCTAATGCCCTGTCTAAGGATTGGTTTCTTTCAGAAAGGTAATAGGCGAAATTGTTTAAGGTGCTAGGGTTTTGAGAGTTAATGCCTAGGGCTTTTTCAAAATAGGCATCACTTTTTGAGTGTTCCTCCAATCTATGATAGGCGTCTGCCAATTGAGAATAGTATTGTTCTTTTAATCTTGGATTGCTAAAAACATAATTTAATCCTTCTTCTAAAAAGTCTATACCATCTAAAATTTCATCCTCGTTAATAAAGGCAATTCCAGTAAAGAAATAAGGGATGGGTTGGTTGGGAAATAAGTCAATAGCTTTTTGACCATCGACCATTAGGCTATCATATTGCTCTGTTTGAATTTCAATAATTAGTATTTGTTCCCAAATTTGAAATTTCCCGCCATTTTCTAGGCTTACAGCTTTTTTATATGCTGCTAGAGCTTCAAGGTTTAATCCATCGCGACTTAAAAAATCTCCATAAATGGCATATGCTTTTGGGTCATCAGGATTGGTTTTTATTACATCTGCCAACATTTTATAGGCTTCATTTCTTAAGGCAGTATCTCTTTCTGAGGCGCTAAACAAACTTAAAAGAGTAGGTATTTTTTGATCTATTCCTAGGTCTGGGTTGGCGATGGCCAATTTTAAAAAATCCAAGGATTTCGTTTTATCTCCTGTTTTGCGATAATATTCTGCCAAGTTTAATTGTGCACGCGGGTTTTCCGGTGCTATTTTTAGCATTTCTTCGAATACTTCTAGTGCTTCTTCAAATAGGTTATTGCTCATAAAAAGCTCACCAAGGGAGCTTCGGAATTTCATTTCTTTTGGAAATGCTTCAATAAGATTTCGAGATTCTTCCACTGCGGCCTCAACATTACCTTGTACTAAGTGGATTTGTTTTTTTTGTTCGGTAACAATTTCATTGGCCCCAATAATTTCCTCAAGCTTGTTTAATTGTGCTAGGGCTTTTTTAAATTCATCATTATTGGCGTATGCTATGGCAAGTTCATAATTGAAATCGGGGTTTTTCGGTTCCAATTCTACCAAATCCTGAAAAACGGAAATTTGTTTTTCACTTAATTCAAATTTCCTGTATACGGCGGCCAGGCCAATTTTAAACCATTTGTTTTTCCCATCAAGCTCTACAGATTTTTCGGCATAAAAGACGGCCTCATTTGCTGAATTTTGCCTGCTGTATAATTCGCCAAGGTGGTAACATACTGTAGCGTTTTCAGAATCAATTTTATAGAGTTTTAAGAATTTTTCAAAGGCTTTGGAGAAATTGCCTAATTGCAATTCCTTTTCTGCTTCGAAAAAAAGCTCATTAAAATTTGCTAGTTCTTTTCCAGAGATAGGGGTCTTGGTCTCCTTTTCCTGAGCAACTAGGGAGGCGCTCAAGAAAAGAAGGCAAAATATGTAAATCAGTTTATGTTTATTCCATTCTGCTGAAATCCCCAATACTGACGGTAGAAAATTTTCCATCAAAAAATGCTTTATTTCCTATCATTGAGTTTGTGAGTTGAGCATTTTGTATTTCGCTCTCATTTTGCACAATACTATTATTGATAGAACTGTCACTAACTTTTGTACCAGCTCCTATGCTCACAAAAGGTCCAATTTTACTATTTGAAATTACTGCGCCATCGCCAATATAGCAAGGTTCAATAATTTCGCTGTTCTCAATTTTTGCAGATGGGCTTATCAGTGTTTCTTCGCTATTTACAAAGCCGAGAATTTTCCCATTTGTTTGAACGGTAACATCTTTATTTCCACAATCCATCCATTCATTTACCGTACCAGAAGTAAAGGCACTTCCTTTGGACTTCATATTTTCCAAAGCATTGGTAAGTTGGTACTCACCTTTATCCATAATCTTATTGTCCAAGAGATATTGAAGTTCCTCTCTTAGGAAATCACCATCTTTGAAATAATAGATACCAATAATTGCCTCATCGGAAACAAAAACTTCGGGTTTTTCTACAAAATCTGTAATTATACCCTCAGCATTTTTCTTTACCACTCCAAATGCACTGGGATCTTCAACCCTTTTGGTCCAGATCACCCCATCGGATTGGCTATCTAGGGTAAAATCTGCACGGAATAAAGTGTCTGCAAATGCCACAACAACATTACCAGTAAGTGATTCTTTAGCACACATAATGGCATGTGCAGTACCCAATGGTTGGTCTTGAGTATAAATACTTCCTTTGGCGCCTAAGCTTTCGGCTATAGCTACAAGTTCAGTTTCGGTCTCTTTACCAAAATCACCGATAATAAAAGCAATTTCATCAACCTCCTGATCACAAACTTTAACAATATCTTCTACCAGTCGATGTACGATAGGTTTTCCTGCTATTGGTATTAAAGGTTTTGGAATTGTTAAAGTATGGGGTCTCAACCTGCTGCCTCGACCGGCCATTGGAACAATTATTTTCATTCGGATATATTATTTGTTAGTTTGAATTAATCGCTAGTCTGGCAAAAATAAGAGGTCAAAGCTAAAATCAAACATTTTGCACATATATATTAATTTTTACCTGTACTTCCGAAACCACCTTGGCCTCTGTCTGTATCTTCTAGGCTTTCTACTTCTATCCATTCTGCAGTTTCATGCTTGGCAATGATCAACTGGGCAATACGTTCAGAGTTTTTAATTTCTATAGGCTCATTGCTGAGGTTTACTAGTATAACACCTATTTCTCCTCTATAGTCAGCATCAATGGTTCCTGGGCTATTTAAAACTGAAATCCCTTGCTTTAATGCCATGCCACTTCTAGGACGAACTTGGGCCTCATAACCTGCAGGTAATTCAATAAATAAACCTGTTTTTATCAATGTCCTATCTAAGGGTTTTAGAACTACAGAATTCTCCAAGACCGCACATAAATCTAGTCCAGCAGAAAGCTCAGTTTTATAGGCTGGAAGGGGGTTTGGAGAGGTGTTTACAATTTTTATCTTCATGTTTTAAAAGATTTTATTATGGTTTTAGCTTCTGTAAACCAAAGTATTAGCAAATAGGATAAAAAGCAAAGGCTGGAAATGAGCAGTTGAGAATGAAAAATATAAAAACTTATATACGCCAAAATTAAAACAGTAGCCAAGTGAAAACCGATCTTTTTTAAAGGGTATTTGGTATAATCATATTTTTGATTTAGGTAAAAACTTGCAGCCGTCATAGAAGCATAACTTATTAATGTTGCCCAGGCAGCACCTATATATCCGAATTTAGGAATAAGAATAAAATTGGAAATAATGGTGAATACAAAACCGACAGAGGTGATATAAACTCCCATCCGTGTAAGATTCTTTAGCTTATACCAAATATTTAAATTGAAATTTATCCCTAATAATAGATTTGCAAAAACAAGAATGGGAACAATATCCAGGCCTTCCCAATATTTTTCATCAATAAAATGTGTTTTCTTTATCAGGTCTAAAAAACAAACAAGTCCTAAAAAAATTAGAGACTGTACCAACACAAAATAGTGCATTACCCTTGCCATTTTATCCTTGAATTCACCCTCACCAGAAAAGAAAAAGGGTTCTGCAGCAAATCGGAATGCCTGAATAAAGAGCATCATAAATGTGGCAATCTTTACATTGGCACCAAATATCCCTAATGCGGTAAAATTTTCCCCTTCTGGCAAAAGAAACTTTAAAAATTGGCGATTTGCCATTTCATTTGCAATTCCGGGTAGGCCAGCAATTACAAGAGGTAGGGCGTAAATCAGTAATTTTTTTAATAATGACTTTTTAAAGTTTAGCCTTATTCTTAATAGATCTGGAGCAAATAGTAAAAGCATCACCAAATTGCCTATTAAATTTGCGATTAGCATATATGCCGCTCCAGCATTTGGATTATAGATATAGCCCAACCAAGATTCTCCAATACCATTTTCGTGGAAATAAGGGAATAGCCAATAAAAAACAAGATTTAAAACCACCATTGTTCCAGTGGTAGAAAAGCGAATGAGAACAAATTTTAAAGGCTTGTTATCGGCTCTCAACTTTGCAAATGGCACAGCAGCTAGAGCGTCTATTGCCACAATAATAATCATCCAAATAATATATTCTGGATTTGCAGAATATTGAAGGAGCTCGGCAATGGGATCTAAAAAAATAAACACTAGAAGTATGGCTAAAACACCACTTCCCAAAACCCAAGAGCTAGAAGCATTAAAAACATCCTTATCCGATAGATCTTTGTCTTTGGAAAATCTAAAATAGGCGGTTTCCATTCCAAAGGTTAAAATCACCATAAGGAAGGCTATCATAGCATAGATGTCTGTAGCCTTTCCAAATTCCTCTTTGGCAAGTACATCTGTATGCAAAGGTGTAAGTGCGAAGTTTAATACTCTTGCCAAAATGCTACTTAAACCATAAATAGCAGTTTGGGAGGCCAATTTTTTTAAAGAAGACAATAGTTATTGCAATTTGAGCAAAGTTAAAAAGCTAAGAAGCTGAACGATAATTTGAGACAAATAGTTCTTAACCATTTAATTAAATAAGTATCTAATTCCCCTGGTTCCCATTTTATGGTTTGGCGGATTTACTCCATTTCAAAATAATCCTCTCCCTGCTTTTTGAAGCATTAAAACTTATATTTGCCAGCCCATAGAAATTCATATCATGACAAAATATTTTTTACTGCTAATTCTGGCTTTTAGCCTTAACTCCAATGCACAGGAAGATTGCTTCCCCATCTTAGGTGGAACAACGGAAAGACTTAGCAATGATATTTACTTTTTAGCCTCCGAAAAACTGGCGGGTAGAGAACCGGGAACTGAAGGAGCTTTGCTTGCTGGAAACTATATTTCCGAGGTTTTTAACAAACTAAATTTAGCTTCAGTAACTGGAAATGAATATCGCCAAGAGTTTTCTATTACCAAGGAGGTGCTTTATAATTCTAAAGGCAATAGTTTACAGTATAAAAAACAAAGTTTTAAGGCACCAAAAGATTATTTCCCTCTTCAATATTCCTCCAATGCTGAGGTGGAAGGAAAAACGGTATACCTCAATTATGGAATTCGTGCCACAGATCTTGAATGGAATGATTATAAAGGCAAAAAGAAAAAGAAATTAGAAGGCAAAATTTTTGTCATAGACATTTCCTCACCCGATGGAATGCACCCACATTCCAAATACATCGCTTACCATGATTTAGGAGATCGCATAGATCTAGCTATTAGAAAAGGTGCCAAAGCAGTGGTTTTTGTAAATCTAAAAGAAGGTGCAAGTGATCCCAGCCCAAAGTTTAGATCCATAAAAAGCAAAGGAATACCAGTAATTTTTGTCCAGAATAAAAAATTGGCCAAGAAATTAGTGAAGGGTAAAAAGGTGAAAATCAATACCGAGCTAAAGGAGAATAAAATCAAGACCTATAATATCGTAGGATTTCTAGACCGCGGTGCGGAAGAGACGGTAGTTATTGGAGCTCATTATGATCATTTGGGAATGGGCGGACAATCTTCTCTATATAGAGGTGATCCAGCGGTTCATTTTGGGGCAGATGATAATGCCAGTGGAGTAGCGGGTTTATTAGAATTGGCCAGAAATATTGTAGCCAATGAAAAGGAGTTTACCAATTACAACTATGTTTTTATTGCATTTAGTGGTGAAGAAATGGGATTATTAGGATCGGCATTTTATACTAAGAATATTCCAGACAAGGTGAGAAATATGGCCTATATGATTAATTTGGATATGATCGGTAGAATGGAGGACAATTTGCTGGCTATAAACGGCGTGGGTACTTCGCCAATTTGGGAAAAGTTTATTACTGAAGAAGCCTGTAATCAAATTAGAATAAAAACTTCTAAAAGTGGTGTAGGACCTTCAGACCATACTAGTTTTTATTATTTAGAACTTCCTGTTTTACATTTCTTCACAGGCACACATAAAGATTACCACAAGCCAACAGATATTGCCGAAAATATTAATTATAAAGGGGAAGCTCGATTAATATCCTTTATCTTAAGATTGGTTTTAAACATGGAGACGGCTGGAGAAATTCAATTTACGCCAACAGTTGAAGAATCTATGGAGGCACCAAAATTTACAGTTACCTTGGGAGTGATGCCCAGCTATATGTTTGAAGGATCTGGGATGAAAATTGACGGTGTTACGGAAGGAAAACCAGCTTCGGTAGCCGGCTTGATGGCAGGTGATATAGTTATTCAAATGGGAGAAGTTAAAGTGGTGGATATGATGAGCTATATGAAAGCTTTGAGTAGATTTAATAAAGGTGATAAAGTTCAACTCACCTATATTCGCGATGGTGAAAAGGGCAAAACTGAAGTTCAATTTTAATATGAAAATTGCTGTAATTGGAGGAGGAAGCTGGGCTACAGCCTTGGTGAAGATTGTTACTGAAAACAATGGATCCATAGGTTGGTGGATCCGAAATGATGAAAATATAGAACACCTCAAATTGCATAGGCATAATGCGAATTATTTAAGGTCTGTAGAATTACCTATAGAAAGAATTCATCTTTCCTCAGATATTAATGAAATTGTAGAGTCTGCAGATTGTTTGATTTTTGCCATACCCTCGGCATTTTTAAAAACAGCCTTATCAAATCTAAGCGTTGATATTTCCCAAAAACTGATATTTAGCGCTATTAAAGGAATTGTTCCAGACGAAAATTTGATTGTTGGTGAATTCTTTAATGAAAAATACAATATTCCTCTAGAAAGTATTGGTGTGATCTCTGGCCCCTGCCATGCTGAGGAGGTGGCGCTTGAAAGATTGAGCTATTTAACCTTAGCCTGTATCAATACCGAAAAGGCAAAAGCCTTAGCCCTGGAAATGAATGGCGACTATATTAAAACCACCATTTCCGATGATATTTACGGAACAGAGTACGCAGCTGTTTTAAAAAATATATATGCTATCGCCTCAGGAATTTGCCACGGATTAGGATATGGAGATAATTTTCAGGCCGTTTTGGTGAGCAATGCAACCCGGGAAATGAAGAAATTTATAAAAGCCGTTCACCCTATAAAAAGAGATATTAATGACTCAGCCTATTTAGGAGACTTGTTAGTTACTGCCTACTCCCAATTCAGTAGAAATAGAACCTTGGGAAATATGATAGGAAAAGGATATACCGTTCGTTCGGCAATTTTGGAAATGAATATGGTTGCTGAAGGGTATTATGCTGCCAATTTAATTCGAGAAGTAAGAAAGGTATATGATGTGAAAATGCCTATTGCCAATGCAGTTTATAAAATTCTTTACGAAGCCAAAGCCCCAAAAAAGGTGATGGCCAAATTAGCTGAAAAGCTAAATTAGGCCAGCACCCTAATTTTAGAGTTTTACATTTTTTCCAATTCCTTAATTTCCGGAAAAAACTTTAAATCCAGACTAAGAACATATTCTTCAAATTTTGCCCAGTCTTCAGCATAGAAATTATTGAGATCCATTAAAAAGGCATTGCTATCCTTTTGGAATTTGGCTATTAGTAATTTGTTGCCTTGAGTTAAAGGACCTCTGTTAGATCCCATATGCCAAGAAATGGTTCCGAATTGATTACTCAACACCTCTGGCTGGTCATAATATCCTTCCACAGTTTTACCCCACAATTTCTCTTCAAACTTTTTGATCCTTTTCGATAAACCCTTAACGCTGTCTTTCAAACTTTTAAATAAGGAATCTTTGGCTTCATCCTTCATCCATTTTTCTAAAATGGAAATTGTTTTTTTGCTGCGCTTTATCATTTCCGCGGCATTTTGAAGGGATTCTAGCTTGTTATACAAATCCTTTTTAGATTGATAATTGGCTTGCAATTCATCCCTAGAGATATCAATTCTTGGATCTGAATTTACCTTTATCCAAGCAGAATCTGAAGCCGAAGCTAAGTGTAAGATTATTTTATATTTCCCCGGTAAAACAGCAAGACCACCTGATTCTGTGCTGTCGTTTAATTTTTGATTCTTACGAGGAAAGCCTACTCTTTTTTCGTCCATTCCCCAATAGAAACGGTTGAATCCATAATCATATGTTTTATATAGTTTTCGGATTATATTTCCTTTCTCATCTTTAATTAAAACCTTAATCTTTTTGGCTTTTACTGAATCTTTATCTTCAAAAGCATTCCAATAGGAAATCATGGCTCCACTTGGTCTATTATCACCTTTAAAAATTGCATGGGCAGCAAAACGCACTCCATTGGCTCTTTTAAAACTTGCCTGATAGGCGTTTGGAGGAGTGAATAAATCTATTTTCTGTTGATTTTTTTGAGACCAATTTTTAGCAATATTTCTAAGAGGCTCAATATCGTCTAAAATCAGGCAAGACCTACCAAATGTTCCAGCAATTAAATCTCCTTCTCTAGGATGAATTTTTAAATCCGTAAGGGGAACAGTTGGAAAATCCTTTCCCCATTTTTGCCAGTGAACTCCAAAGTCCCAGCTAAAATATAGGCCATTATTTGTTCCTAAAAAAAGCAGGTTTTTTTCTTTTGGATCTTGACAAATACTTAGTGAATATCCCCAAACCTTTTTTGGAGAAACCAACCTTTCAAAGCTTTTTCCATAATCTTTGGTATAGTATAAATAGCTATCCCAGTTATTTCTTCTATAGTCGTTTAACACTACAAAGGCAGCGCCTTTTTCATGCTGAGAATGCACAATTTGTGGTACCCACATAGCATCCGGTGCTCCTTTAATATTTTCAGCAACATTGGTCCAGGATTTACCCCCATCTTTTGTGATTTGAACATTTCCATCATCGGTACCAACCCAGATCAGATCTTTTTCCAAACTGCTGGGTTCTATACACAATATGGTCGTATAATTTTCTGCTCCTGTTACATCATAAGTGAGACCACCACTTTCTTTATATTTCTGCTTTTCTGGGTCGTTGCTAGTGAGATCATCTGAAATAGGCAGCCAATTTTGACCTTGATCTTGGCTTTTAAAAAGGTATTGAGCCCCAAAATATATGGTCTTTTTATCAAAGGGATCTACAGCTATTCCTGCATTCCAATTGTAGCGAAGCTTTTTACCCTCTGGATGTACCGGTTGAATTAATTTAGAATATCCTGTTTTGCTATCTATCCGCCCAACATTTCCTTCTTGGCTCATGGCATAAACAAAACGACTGTCTTCAGGATCGGGAACAACATCAAAGCCATCTCCAAAATAAAGCTCTTCCCAATAGCTGTTTCTGATACCCCCATATTTCCATACATATGCAGGACCTTTCCATGAGCCATTATCTTGCATCCCTCCATAAATATTATAGGGGTGCTCCATATCGTAATTTATATGGTAAAATTGGGCAATAGGTAGATTTTCTACATAGCGCCAGGTTTTACCACCATCATGAGAGAAATTAAGGCCTCCATCGTTTCCTTCAATAATATATTTTGGATTATTCGGGTCTATATAAAAGGCGTGATGATCAGGATGAACCGTATTATAGGGTGCAATTATTTTCCAAGTTTTACCAGCATCTTCACTCATGCTTAAAGTAGACCACAAACTAAAAATCCGGTCTTCATTTTTGGGATCAACATATATTTCTGCATAATAAAAGGGCCGATTACCAATGTTATCATTTTCGCTAATTTTTTTCCAATGATGACCAGCATCGTCCGATCTATATAGCCCATTATTCCCTTTGTGTTCTACAAGAGTATATACCCTTTGTGAATTTGATGCCGCGATGGCAATTCCCAATCTCCCTAAATTTCCTTTTGGAAGGCCATTTTTATCGCTTTGTTTTTGCCAATCTTCACCGCCATTATAGCTAATGTACAAGCCCGAACCTGGTCCACCAGAGTTGAAATTCCAAGGTTCTCTTCGGTGTTCCCACATATTTACCATTAATTTTTCTGGATTATTGGGGTCCATTACCAATTCTGCAGCACCAGTTTTTTGGTTTACATATAAAACCTTTTTCCAAGTTTCTCCAGCATCAGTGCTTTTATACACTCCGCGATGTTCAGAGTCGCCCCAAGGAGTGCCGATTGCAGCAACGTAGATAATATTTGAATTATGAGGATGTACAATTATTCTGTGAATATTTCGGGTTTTTTCTAAACCCATCAATTTCCAGGATTTTCCGCCATTAATAGATTTATAAATTCCATAACCACTAGTTAAGGAGTTTCTTGGGTTTCCTTCTCCAGTTCCCAACCAAATAAGATCTGGGTTTTTGTTGTCTAAGGCAATAGCTCCAACACTGCTTACTTTTTCATTTTTAAAAATATTCTCCCAAGACTGACCCGCATTTTTGGATCTCCAAAGGCCTCCAGAGGCCGAGCCTGCATAGATAATTTCGGGCTGTTGAGGTGACACTTTAATAGAGCTTATTCTCCCGCTCATTCCAGCAGGGCCAATGCTTCGGAATTTATAGTTTTTTAAAAGTCTGTAAGGAATACTATCTTGGCCCGAAGAGGGAATAGAAAAGCAAAATATAAGGCTAAGGAAAATTCCTTTTAAAAGTAATATTCTAGTATTGGTTTGAATCATAGCTGGTTTCATTTAATTTGACAAATTAAAAATTTATCCATGAGTGGTACCGAATATAAGTTTATTTCCTATTCCCGTCCGAATATTGAAAAGGAAGAGGCCCTAAAAAGAAGTGGGGAATATTATGAATTTATGAATTTAAGGAGGTCGGTTAGAGACTTTAGCAATGCGGCAGTTCCGAAATTGCTAGTTGAGAATATTATAAAAACAGCATCCACAGCCCCAAGTGGAGCTCATAAACAACCCTGGACTTTTGTGGCTATTTCCGATCCAGTTTTGAAGAAAAAAATAAGGCTGGCCGCGGAAAAGGAGGAAAAGGAATTTTATGAAAATAGAGCGCCAAAGGAATGGTTAGAAGATTTGGCACCGATAGGAACAGATTGGGAAAAACCTTTTTTGGAGCTTGCACCTTGGCTTATTGTTGCTTTTAAAAAATCCTATAATTTGGAAAATGGCCTTAAGAAAAAGAATTACTACGTTCAAGAATCGGTGGGCCTTGCCTGCGGCTTTTTAATTTCAGCAATTCATCATGCAGGATTGATTACTCTTACACATACCCCCAGCCCTATGAACTTTTTGGCAAATATTCTGGAAAGACCTGAAAATGAAAAGCCATTTTTACTACTTCCTGTAGGATATCCAGCTGAGGATGCAAAAGTTCCAGACCTTGCCAGAAGACCTTTGGAGGAGGTGAGCGTTTTTTTGGAAGCCTAAATAGCCTACAATCTCATTATTTTAAACCTTAAATAAGCAATTCTCATCGCTGGCTTATTTACAGCATTTTATTTTTTCCTTGGTATTGTTCTTGAGCCTTTTCGCCTCGTAAAATTATCCCTGCAGAATGGAATTATAGTTATAAATCTATTCCAATGCAGAAGATAGGAACTGTAAATCAAATCCATAATTCAATTATGAAAATTAAAATGTTAAGCATGCTAGGGCTGTTCATGTTCTTGCTTGGAGTGAAAGGTCAATCTCAAGAAATTAGAATCGACAAAGGAATTTATCTACTGAAGGATAGCCTAGACAAAAAGCTCATTATTTCCAATCTTAATTCTTTTCTCAAGGAAGCAGACCAAGAGAATGAAAACAACCAATGGGTTTTAGAATCTCAAAAACTAGAAACCTATTTGTTACTCGATGAGCTAAAAAACATCCAAAAAAGTGGAAGGTTTAACGATGAAAAATTCTACAAGCCTTATTTAAATAATATGATTCTATTGGAAGAGAATCTTTACTTTATTCAGCTGTCTTATATTGGTGAAAGTGAAGGGGAGAGTAAGTTGAGAGCTTGTTTTGAGATTTTAGCACAAAAGGAGAATGGAAAATTTGTTTTTGCCTCTCCTTTAATTTATCGAACCCGAAAGTGGAAATCAAAAAAATCTAAAAAGGGAATCTTTAGGTACCAACACGAAATTAATACGGAGAATATAGAAACTTATGATAGGCTCAGCGAGGAGTTTGATCGCAAGTTGAAGAATGGAAATAAGCTGGTAGAATTTTATTGCTGTGAAAATATAATAGAACTACAAAGGCTGGTAGGGGTGCAATATAAGATTGATTATAATGGCAGAACAAGAAGTAATTGGACGAGTTCCGACGAGAGTAGAAAGCTTATTGTTTTGGGAAATGGAAATTCGGAGTTCAACAATTTCGATACTCACGACCTTTGGCATGACCGTTTGAGTTTAAAGATATCGAGAAGGGCAGTAAATAAACCAGTTGATGAAGCTTGTGCTTATTTGTATGCAGGCAGTTGGGGATATTCTTGGGATGAAATTTTGCAGATGTTTATGGAAAATATTGCATCAGATAAAAACTCTGATTGGATAGAATATAAAAATAAGCCCCATAATTTTGGTGAAAGCAGGGCAAAACATTTAATGGTAGATTATGTGGTAACAGCCCTAATAATAGAAAAGCTGGAAAAGGAACAGGGCTTTGATGCGGTGTGGAATCTTCTGATGGCCGGACCGGTTGAGAAGGGTCATGAAAATTATTTTAATACTCTTGAAAAACTAAGTGGGGTATCAAAATCAGAATATAATAAATGGGTATGGCAACTTATTGAGGTCAAGAGGGGATAGCTAAAATTCTTAAAACTCGTTAGGTTTTTTAACGATAATTTTTCTTCTATTAAAGTCAATCAGTCCCTCATCTCTCAATTCGTTGAGGGTGGTGGTGACTGTTTGCCTAGAAGTACCAATAAGGTTGGCAATATTTTTATGAGTAAAGAAGTGCTCCATTTCTATGGTATTACCCACTTTAAGCCCTTTTTCCAAAGACAATTCTTTAATAAAGTCCATTAGTCTGCTTCTTACATCCTTGAAAACCAAATTATCAATTCTGCGTTCCATTTTTCGCATTCTAAAACCTATCCATTTGTAGATTTTAAAGCTAAACTCTTGATTTTCCTGCATCAGCTCATGAACTTCATCAATTTTCACGGGGCATACTATGGTATTATCATCCATAGCTTCAGCTATTTCATTTCTTTTTTCTTCGCCAAGAAGAGCCAATTCCCCGAACATTTCACCTCGCCCTAAAATGGCTTTTACTACTTCATCACCGGCCTCTGAATAATTCAAGATTCTCACCTTACCGCTAGCTACTAGATATAGTGTTGAAGAAGGATCATCTGTAAAATAAATGGTTTCTCCTTTTTTATATTCTTTAAAATGGCCGTTTTTCCCAAAATCCCCAGTTTTATGAGGGCACATTACATTAAAAAGATTTACATCGTCGAAATACCAAATATTATCAGACATATACGAACTAAATTAAATTTTAAAACCAATAACCAAGGCTAATGTAGCTATAAATATCGCTGTGATTCGTGCTTCCAGAAAGGTTAAACTCTAGGGGACCTATTGGGCTATCAAAGCTATATCCTAAGCTATAACCATCTAAAAGAATATTTGTTCCGAAAAGCTCTCCAAAACTCGTTTTTTCAAGTTTTCCGATATTTCCTCTGGCGATGAAATAATGATTTTTTAGGAATTGATAATTTATATCTAGCTTAAAATAGGCACCACTTCTTCCTTGAAGTTCCATATAGCGGTATCCCACAAAAGGTTTAATATAATTGATATAATTTCTACCCATACTTCCAAAAAAGATATTGTAGGGATACTCAACATCTTTCCCGATAATAGAGCCTCCAAAAATGGTGGCAATAAAATTCAGGTTCTTATTTACTGGAATTACCTGGCTATAGGTGGCATCAATAACCGAAGAAGGGACATAAAAAATCGATAAATTTTCTTGAGGGGCAATAATTCGTGCCATTGCGCTAAGTTTAAATCCTTTGCTAGGATAATTGGCCTTATTAAAAGAGTCAAAATCAATAAAGCCATAATAGGTTATATAGTCACTATTTAGATTGTCTTCTTCCAAAACTTTAAGGTTTTGACTCAAATCCACTCCTTCAAGTTGAACTCCTCCACCAATAGCGTAGGCATCTTTAAAGGTAGATTGCACGAAAAAATCTACAGAATAGTCTAGATAAGTAAGTTCATTAATGGCATTTCTAGCATCGTCATAAAGTCTGGTTTCAAATCTATTGGATCGGAATTTAAAACCCAATGTTGGCAATAAGCCACGGTCTACAAAATAGTCTAAATTTAACCTTGGGTTGTCACCTAGTGCTAAATCTAAACTTAGTCTTGAGTTTTGGAATATCAGGTTTCTTTGGGTATAATTTAATAGCAAGGCTGTTTTATAATCATCGTCGTAGTGAAGACCAAGCCTGAATTGGGAAAGGGATTTATTTTCACGGACTTTTAAAATAAGGTGGTATGCAGTATCTAAGGATTTTAAGGTATAGTCTACATTTTCAAAGTATTTTGAACCATAAAGTCGATCAAGGCCATTTTCCAGGTTTTTAATATTTACCCACTCATTTTCATGAATTCTCAGTTTTCCTAAAATAAAGGATCTGCTGGAGTTTTCATTTCCTAAAATGCTAATTTTTGTGGTATAAAAACGCTCTATTGGTAAGGCGCTAATATGGTCTCGTCTATTTTTTCTGGCGCCTTGTTTTTGAGCTAATAACTTTAGTTCTTTGATATGAAGTCTTGCTGCTTTTTCGCCTTTTGCCACTATGCTGTCGAACAATTCAAAGGTGGTGATTTCGGCTTCAGGGATTATTGGTTTAATAATTAAATCAATGGAGTCCATTTGTCGAATATTCTCATTGGCTTTAATGAAGGATGAGGTTTGTTCTAATATTCTAACCACAGAGGTGAGCTCCTCCTTTGTGTAGAGGAAATCCTGGACATCTACACCAATGATATAGTCCATTCCCTTGGCCTTTAATGGGATGGCTGGAAAGTTATTGGCAACACCGCCATCTACATAAAGCTTGTTGTTTAGTAAATAAGGAGTGAATAATGAGGGAAATGCGGAGCTAGCCCTCAGTGCATCAATTAATCGCCCATCTTCAAAAATTTCCAATTGACCATTTTCCAAATTTGTAGCTACACATAAAAAGGGTATTGGGAATTCTGAGAAGTTTTGATATTGATAGCTCTTTTGAGTGAGATAACTCAACTGCTTTAAAATATACTGAGCATAATTTATTCCCGAAGGAAGTTTAGGCCTATTGTTTACAATAGGAAAAGTAAGAAGGTATCGATCTTCGGCTTTTCTATCGAAATAGGTGAGGCGGTTTCTTGGAATATCATTACTCAAAAGGGCATCCCAATCTACCTTCTTCATATAGGCTTCGATATCATCTACAGAATAGCCTAGAGAATATAAGGCGCCAATTATGGCACCCATACTGGTACCACTTACATAATCTATTTCTACACCAGCCTCTTCAATAACCCGTAGAGCTCCAATTTGCGCGAGACATTTTGCCCCACCTCCGCTGAATACCATTCCAATTTTTAAATCATCTTCGGCAATTTGAGAGTTTCCCAAAACTGGGAGAAATGCCAATAGCAGTAATACGAGTTTACAATGTTTTGTCACGAAGTTTTAGCTTTTGTTTTCCTTGGCAAAATGCTCTTTTATTTTTTTTGTTTTAGAAGGTCCTACAACTTCAATTAATTCATTCTCCGAAGCTTCTTTTACCTTTTTCACGGACTTAAACTTTCTCAATAATTCTTTGATGCTAGCTTGCCCAATACCTGTAATATTGTCTAATTCTGATTTAAAAGTTCCCTTACTTCTTTGGTTTCGGTGATGTGTAATTCCAAAACGATGAGCCTCATCTCTTAGCCTTTGAATTATTTTTAAAGTCTCCGAACGCTTGTCCAAATAAAGAGGATATTTATCTCCGGGAAAATAAATTTCTTCCAATCTTTTTGCGATGCCTAAAATAGCGATTTCTCCTCTTAAATCTAACTTTTCCAAGGCTTTTAATGCAGCTCCTAATTGGCCTTTTCCTCCATCTATTACAATTAGTTGTGGTAAGCTCTGCCCTTCTTCTTTGAGCCTTTTATAGCGCCTGAAAACCACTTCCTCCATACTGGCAAAATCATCGGGACCCACAACCGTTTTTATATTGAAATGACGGTAATCCTTCTTACTTGGTTTGGCATCCTTAAAAACTACACATGCTGCAACCGGATTTGTTCCCTGAATGTTTGAATTGTCAAAACATTCAATATGTTTGGGATCAACAGTTAACCTTAAATCCTGTTTCATCTGTTGCATTATCCTTTTTACATGCCTGTCGGGATCAACTATTTGCATGTTTTTGAGCTTCTCCAGCCTGTAATAGCGAGCGTTTTTAAGACTTAGCTCAATTAATTGTTTTTTATCGCCCCTCTGAGGACTGTGAATTTTTAATCCTGGGAGCTCAAAACCCACAGCATGTGAAACGAAAATCTCTTTGGATTGCGACTTGTAAAGCTCTCTAATTTCAGGAATGCTCAGCTCCAGAATTTCATTTGGACTTTCATCCAATTTCTTTTTTATTTCAATGGTATGGGATTGAAGGATGGCACCATCAATAATTTTTAGATAATTTACATAGGAGAATTCGGCATCGGAGATTACCGAGAAAACATCCACATCTGTAATGGTGGGATGAACAACAGTACTCCTAGACTGATATCTTTCTACAAGTTCGATTTTATCTTTAGTTTTTTGGGCTTCTTCAAATTTTAGATCCTGAGAGAATACGGCCATTTGCTCCTTCAGCATGTTTTTTACTCCATTCAAATTACCCTTAATTAGCTGTCGTGCAGCTTCAATATCAGAGGCATAAGATTCTTCACTTTGTTTTCCTTCACAAGGGCCTAAACAATTTCCAATATGGTATTCTAAGCAAATGCGATATTTCCCAGATTCAATATTTTCAGAATTGAGATTAAGTTTACAAGTACGGATATGATAAAGTTGACGGATGAGGTCCAAAACAGTTTTCATAACCTTTACCGAAGCATAGGGCCCAAAATATTCTGAACCATCTTTAATAGGATTTCGAGTGGAAAAAATCCTTGGGAACCTCTCATTTTTAATACATATCCAAGGATAGGTTTTATCGTCTTTGAGGTTTATATTGTATCGCGGTTGATACTCTTTAATTAAATTGTTTTCCAAGAGAAGAGCATCGAACTCAGTCTCGGTAATAATAGTTTTTATATCTACTATTTTTTTTACCAATACATGGGTTTTCGCGCTGTCGTGGGTTTTAGTAAAATAGGAGGAGACTCGTTTTTTTAGGTTTTTAGCTTTTCCTACATAAATGATTTTTTCATTTTTATCGAAATACTGATATATCCCTGGCTTATGGGGTAAAACCTTTATTATATTTTTGATGTTATCAGAAGGCATTATGCAAATGTAAATATCCTATGCTTGCCAATATAAAAGTGGTTTGTGCAATTATCCTCAATTCTGAGGGAAAGATTTTGATGACTAAGCGATCAAATAAAATGAAACACCCATTGATGTGGGAATTTCCAGGTGGAAAGGTGAAGGAAGGTGAAAACTCTTTTGCCGCATTAAAGAGGGAAATAATGGAGGAATTGAATGTTTTGATATCTACCAAGCATTTACTGAAAATTGTGGAATGGGATTATCAGGAAAAACGAATTGAATTGCAGGCTATTATTTGCCAAACACAAAACGAAAATTTTAGATTAACCGAGCATGAAAAAGCAGAATGGTTTAGTATGAATCAATTAAATGAATTGCCTAATATATTGGAGGCTGACAAGGAAATATTGGCAGATTTAAATCAATATCTACAGCGTTAATAATTCTCCAACAGCTCTTGGCAAATGCTGATAAAGTCCATTGGATGGACACTCCCTTTTGCCTTTTTAAGCCTCTGTTTTCCTAACCTAACCGCCACTAAATTTTTTTCTGGAATACAAATAATGTATTGACCTAAGATTCCACGCATATAGTAAATTGGCGTGTCAAAATGCTGATCATCTATCCAAAATGAATAGCCATAATAGGCAACTTTAAAGGGGCTGGTGGCAAGGGCAATAAAACTACTATCTATCAGTGATTCTTGATTCCATTTTCCATGCTGTGACAATAATTTACCAAATCTTGCAAAATCACGGACATTTGAATTAAAGCAGCAGAAGCTGAGCGCATTTCCATCCTTATCATCCAATCTCCAATAGGCATCATGTTCGGCGCCCATTGGTTTCCATAACCATTCTGATGTCAATTGAGCTATAGTTTTTCCTGTGGCTTTTTCCAATGCCATTCCCAAATATTGAGTGGCTCCACTTTGGTATTCGAAATGCCTCCCTGGCACTAATTTCACGCCTACTTCCTCAAATAATAATTTGGGAATATTCCTTCCATAATAGGTTTTAGCTGTAATGTCAAAGGGATTGGTATAATGTTCGTTCCAATCTAAACCAGCTGTCATAGTGCTTAAATGTTTTAAGCTCAACTTTTCCTTGTGTACTCCTTTAATTTCTGGCAAAAAGTCCAGCACTTTTTGGTCCCAGGATTTTATGAATCCTTTTTCTATGGCAATTTGAACCAATAGGCTGATAATACTCTTGGCCATGGAGAAGGAATTGCTCAATGAACTATCTGAATAGCCATCCCAATAGTTTTCCTGTATTACTTTACCTTCTTTAAGCACTAGAAAAGCAACACTTTCCGAAATTTCCAAAGTCTTTTGTAAGGAATCACTAAGACCAATTTTATTGTATTCTGGATGGATTTGCCAAGGATCTTTTTTTTCAGGACTGGCAATTTTTTCGGCATCGAAAAATTTTAAATCGTCAATTGTGGCGGAGGTTTCCCCATGGAGGTAGGTGATCCAAACGCCACGAATTAAAAATCCATTGCCGCTAATTTTTAAGCCAATAAGGACTAGTGAAATAATCAAACAAAAAATTAAAAAGGATCGCAAAATGTATTTCATGCTCTGGTGGCTATAAATTAGGCTTACTAAGATAGGCAAAAGGGGAATGGGGTATTGAAATTATTTGGTGGCTATATAGCTTAAAAAAAGAAGAGGCTCCAAGCGTGAACTTGGAGCCTCCGGTCAACCAATTAACCAAACCTTAACCTAATTTAACCTCGAAATGAAAATCGAACCTGACAGATTCAAAGATTTCATTTCGACATTATATCCTTCAAATATTAGACCAACTTGGCCCAGTATAATGTTAAAGTTTAGGCCTGTTTTTTAACATATCACCTACTTTTCAGCAAACCTTACTTTGGCTCTGTTCAAGAGATAAAACATTACAGGAATAATTACCAGTGTAAGGAAAGTTGCAAATGACAATCCATAAATTATGGTCCAAGACATAGGTTTCCAGAATATTGAATTATCACCACCGATATAAATTTTAGGATCGAATTCAGTAAACAAACTGAAGAAATCAATATTAAAACCAACTGCTAAGGGGATTAATCCTAGTACAGTTGTAATGGCGGTTAATAATACGGGTCTTAGACGTGATTTACCTCCCGCCACAATGGCTTCAAAATAATCTTCTCTTGTTAAAAGATCATCCGGTCCTAATCCCAGTTTTTCCTTTTTTCTGTCAATTAATAATTGGGTATAATCTATTAATACAATAGCGTTGTTCACTACAATTCCTGCCAAGGAAATGATTCCCAGCATAGTCATAATTACCACAAAGCTAGATCCAGAAAGAACAAGGCCAAACAATACTCCAATAAAACTAAGTATTACTGCAGAAAGAATAATAACAGGTTTAGAGATGGAGTTGAACTGAGCCACAATTACCAGCATAATTAAAGCAATGGCGATTAAAAGTGCTTTGGATAGAAAGGCCATATTTTTTGCCTGCTCTTCTTGTTCACCAGAAAATACATAACCAGTACCATTTGGAAAATCGTATTTGGCAATTATAGGATCTAATTTTTGAACGATTTCATTGGCATTATAGCCTTCCAGAACATTGGAGTAAACGGTAATTACTCTTTTGGAGTTTTTCCTTTTTATAGAACTAAAGGTGGCAGTATTTTTTCTGCTTACCACAGAAGAAATTGGAATCCTTTTTTGCTTTCCAGAATTTTGATCCTTAAAGGAAATAAACTGATTGAATAAAAGATCTTCATCATACCTACCTAAAGTGTCGAATCGAACATTAATTTTATAATCATCCTTATCATCTTTAAAACTGGAAGTTTCAATACCATAAATTGAATTTCTAAGATATTGCCCTACCATTGCCGTGCTAATTCCCAGCCTACCAGCTTTTTCTCGATCTACATAAACCTCCATTTCAGGCTTATTTACATTTACATCCAGTTTTAATTCTTCAATTCCAGGGATACCACTTTCATTCATTATTTCTCTAAGTTCAGTGGCAATTTCCATAAGTTGTGTATAGTCATCACCTCTTACTTCCAGGTTAATAGGTGCTCCGGCGGGAGGTCCTTGTTGGTCTTTATCAACTATAACAGATACCCCAGGATAACCAGCCACTGCATTTCGAATATCAGTTAGCACATCGCTACTGGCTGTTCCTCTTCTATATTTAAATTCTCGGAAAGAAACGGTAACCTTACCCTTATGTGGAGTTTCTGCCTGAGACCCACCATCGGTTTGAGGGTTTCCAGCTCCTTCACCAACTTGAGAAATAATGGATTCCGCCATATAATTATAAGCTTCTCCATCTTTTTCACCATCGTATTCTTCCAATACATTGATTACTTTTTCTTCAATTTCTTCGGTAATCCTTCTTGTTTTTTCAATATCTGTACCCTCAGGATATTCTATATAAACTATAGCTTGATTCGGTTGATTATCGGGAAAAAATTCAACTTTGGGTTGAGCAATTCCAAAAACAATAAAGGATAGAATTAATAAAATTACAGTACCAAAGAAAAAGAAATAGGCATTGGAACCTCTAAGAGCTCTACTTAAAAATTTACCATATCGGGCTTCTAATCTAGGTAACCAGGAAAATTGAAATTTGTTAGATAATGGTAAAAGGAGGTATTTGTGTGCCCATAATAAAATAGCCAAAAGAACAAAGAGGTTTCCAAAACCTAGGAAGGTTGGCGCTGAACCTAAACCTCCTAGAATAAGCAGTATTATTCCAAGTCCAAGAAGTTGTAGACCTCTTTTTAATTTCGCTGTTGCCTCACGGTTTATCCAACCAATAAAACTAATTATTATTCCTGCAAATAAGGTTAAACCGCCAATAGAAGTGATAATAACTTCAGTTTCCAAAACTCCTGAAACAATAAGTATTAGTCCAAAAAGCGCAAGTCCACCACTTATTTTTAAAAGAGATGCACGCGGCATTTCGTTTTCCTCAGTTTTCATAAACACGCTGGTAAGCATGGAGTTAATAACTAAGGCCACAAATAAGGAGGATCCTAAAACGGTAGCAAGAGTTACTGGAAAGTAAATCATAAACTTACCCATTACACCGGGCCAAAAACCTAAAGGAGCAAAGGCTGCCAATGTTGTAGCTGTAGAGGCAATAATAGGCCAAGCAATTTCTCCAACTCCTTGCTTTGCCGCTTGAAATCTAGAAACCCCTTGATCCATAAGGCGGTAAACATTTTCAACTACTACAATACCATTGTCTACAAGCATTCCCAATCCCATTACAGAAGCAAAAAGAACCATAGTGTTTAGGGTATATCCAAAAGCTGATAGTAGAATAAAGGACATCAACATAGACATAGGAATAGCAATTCCCACGAAAATGGCGTTTCTGAATCCAAGGAAGAACATCAGAACAGAAATAACTAAAAGTACACCGAAGATGATGCTGTTTTCCAATTCAGAAACTTGAGCCTGAGTTTTGGAGGATTGATCATTAGTAATAGATAGGGAAAGTTGTTCTGGTAAATATTCTTTTTGAGCAAGATCTACGATTTTCAATATCTTATCAGAAGCCTCTATCATGTTTTTACCACTCTTCTTATTTACATCCAGCATTACTACTGGTTTGGTATACTCACGAGCATAGGTAGTTTTATCTTTTTCTCTAAATACAACCTCTGCAACATCCCTAAGATAAATAGCGCCATTTTCATTTTTTACAATGATATTATTGAGATCATTAGGTCTGTCAATTTCCCCAATTACACGAATATTTCGCTTTACATCATTGATGATAATATCTCCACCTGAAATGGTAACATTTTCATTTTGAATGGCTCCAACAATTTGTTGAATAGTTACATCAGCAGCGGTCATTTTAAAAATATTCACGGCTACTTCCACCTCTTTTTCTTGAACACCGCGAATATTTACTTCTTTAATTTCGCTGAGGTCTTCAATTTTGGCTTCTAGATATTCTCCGTATTCTTTGAGCTGTTCGGCAGTATAATCCCCTGTCAGGTTAATATTCATGATAGGAACCATTTCGGCAAAGTTCAAATCAAAAACACTAGGATCAACCTTACCACCTCTATCCAATGTTGGCCAATCTGTAGTTGCTGTAACCGCATCTACTTTGTCTTGAACCTTTACCTTGGCCTCATCGGGGGTGATGTCATCTTCAAACTCTACGATGATCATAGAATAGTCTTGAAATGAGGTAGAAGTGATTTTACTTACTCCGCTAATATTTTTTACTTCATCCTCAATTTCCTTGGTTATGAGTTTTTCTACATCCTCAGCGGAGTTTCCAGGGTAAATGGAGCTCACATAAATTTTAGATTCAATAACCTCCGGAAAAGATTCTCTGGGCATTCCGGAATAGGCCATTACTCCACCTATTAAAAGAATTGCCATGATTACGAAAACCGTCATTCGATTATCGATAGCCCAGGAGGCAATTGCAAAATTCTTATCTGTTTTTTTTACTTCCATGCTTATGGTATTATGAAGCCTAAGAAAAGTCTAGGCTGTCAAATATTAATCTGTTAGCTTAACAATTAGTCCGTCGCGCATGCTCTTAGCTCCTTCTTTCACAATGGTTTGGCCAGCTTTTAAGCCGCTAACTACCTCTACCATTTTATTATATCTATAGCCTGTTGTAATTTTTTGTTTGCTAAGACTATGTTCGCCATTATCGTTAGCATCAGAAACTAGGAAAACAAATTTTTCACCTTTGGCATTTTCCTGAATTACATCGGAAGGAATGGCAATGGCGGAGTCATTTGAATAATCATTTATCCTAAGGTTTACAATGAGGTTTGGCTTCATTAGGCCATCTTCATTCGAAAGAGGCACTTCTACTGTGAAGGTGCGATTTGCAGGGTTTATATAATTTCCTACCTGCCTAATTGTTGAAGGCTTTTCTGCATCTAGAGCAGGGATTCCTACCACTACATGGCTTCCTTTTTTAATTTTTCCTATATAACTTTCCGGTACCGAAGCCTTTACATACATGTCTGAAAGGTTGATGATTCTAATCAAAGGATTTCCAGCACCTACAATTTGTCCTCTATCAGCCATTACATCGTCGATAATTCCTGAGAAAGGTGCAGTAACAGTTGTTTTTTCCAATTGTGAACCCAATTGATTTACGGTGTTTTCTGCACTTTCATAGGCGGTTTTAGATTGTAAGAACTGGATTTCAGATCCTATTTGTTGATCCCAAAGTCTTTTGGTTCTTTCAAAGGTTGTTTTGGCAAGATCCCTCTGAGTTTTGGCTTGTGCCAATTGCTGGCTTAAACCACCATCATCAATTCTTGCGAGAACCTGACCCTTTTCAACACGGTCTCCTTCCGTAACTAATACCTGCACTAATGTTCCTGGATATTCTGATGTGATCACCATATTCTGTTTGGTGCTAACATCTCCTTGAATTTCCACAAAATGCTGAAATTTATTTTCTACAATAGGGAAGGAGCTTACTATCGGTAGTTTTTTGCTTGTATCTAAGTCGTTCAAAGCTTTTTCCAATTCGGCTAATTCAGCACTTGCTTTGTCATAAACTGATAAAACTTCGGTCTTTTTGGCGTTGATAGTAGCAATGTCTTCGCTAGCAATCGCCTCTTCTACAGATGTTTTCTCTTTGGGCTGGCAGGAGAGAAGAACTGCGCTTAATATGCTTAAACTGAATAATTTTTTCATGATAAAATAAAGGCTTGTTTGATTTGTGGTTTAGTGGGATTTACATTCCCAGGGTTTTGGCTAATTGTACTTTGGAATTTAATAGGTTTAGCACTGCCTGAAAATAGGCGCCTTGCGCTTGTGTTTGTTGATTTTCTGCTTGTGTTAAATCCAAACTCGATGCTATCCCTTCTTTAAATTTTATCCTTGTCCTATCTCTAATTTTTGTGCTTAGTGCTAGGTTTCTTTTTTGAGTATTGAAATTAGATAAGGCGTTTTCAAAATTTGATTTATCGGTTTCGTATTGGATGTCTAGATTGGTATTATTGGCATCCAGGGCAAGATCCACTCTTTCGAGGTCCACTTTGGCCATTTGAATCCTGGCGATTCTTCCAGATCCTTGAAACACATTCCACCTTAGGCTTAAGCCCAATGCTGTTCCGGGAATCCAAGGTTGATCAAACTGAAAAGCATTGAAATTATCATTGCCGAAATTACTTTCTGTATGGCGTAAAAAACCAGATAAACTAGGGTATATAGTATTCCACTGGTTTTGAAGTTGTAGTTTACTACCCAAGCGCTGAGCTTCCATAATTTTATAGTCTATATGACTATTGCGATCAAATTTTTCGCTTAATAGTTGAGAATCTGACTGGTTAGAGCTCATTAAGGTTTCAATGGTTTCGGTGAAATTTACATCTGCATCAGAGGAAATTCCCATTTGAAATTTCAATATTTTTTCAGCTAAAATCAAACTGCGTTGTAGGCTTTCTAAACTTCCTTCTTGTTGAAGCAAGAGAATTTCAACCTGATCGGCATCCTGCTCTTCCAATAAACCATTCTTGAAATATTCTTGAACTTCAAAAAGATTTTTTTTCAGGGTTTTTACATTTTCTTCGGTTAGGCGAACATTTTCCTTGGTAACCGCCACTAAAAAATAAGTATTGGCAATTTCGCTTCTAATGTCAATTTTTGCTTTTTCCGTATTTAGATTTGCAATATCCTTAACCACAGTTGTGGCTTTTAAGGCTACTAAATAGGAAGCGTCAAATATTAATTGATTAAGGCTAAAAGCAGCAGTAGTTTGATGCTCTACACCAAATGCAACTAAATCTGGTTCACCATCTGCTGGCCCAATAAAACCATCAGGAAGTGGCGTTTGTGCAAGTTGGGAGTTGTAGGTGTAGTCTGCATTAACACTCAACTGTGGAAGGCCAATGGCAGCAGTTTCTAAAATCTGCTTTTTAGCCTTTTCATAGCCAAGTTTCTTATCCTGAACAGAAAAGGAGTTGAGCTCGGCATAATCCTGAGCTGCCTTTAAAGAAAAGGCTTGAGGGCTATTTTGGGCAAAACTCGAAAAAGTGATAAAGGGTAGCACTAAAAGGAGTACTTTTTTCATGTTGGTTTAGTTAAATAACGCTAAGCGTTTGGAAAAATCAATCAACTTTTTGCCGTTCAATTCCTCCGGGTTTGGTTAAAGGTTCTGTTTACGTAATTTTTTTTCTAAATATTCTAATCCTTTAGGACTTGCAATTCCTCGTATATGGTATTCTAAAGCTTGTTTTTTTACCTCTGGAGAATGGAATTTTTCCATGAGTTCTTTTTGTTTATCCTGGATAGATTCCATTTTAGAACAGTATAAATGGGTAATAATATCAGTATCGATATTAGTACGGAAAAGACCATCTCTTTTTCCATTATCAATGTTTTCGGCAATCATTTTATTGATAAGTTCTCTTCTACCAGCATACATGGCCTTCGCCGTTTGAGGGTAATATTTGTGCAATTGAAAATGTAATCCAGGATTATGGTCTTTCATAATTTGACGAATAACATTGTCGATATCAAAAAGTTCATCTATTGAGTTTTGAGCACTTTTATGAATCTCCATCATACAGGAGTGAACCTGATTAAATACGCTCATGGCACATTTGTTTACCAGGTCTGCTTTGTTCTCAAAATATTTGTAGAGAGTCTTTTTGGAAATCGCCATTTCACGCGCCAAATCGTCCATTGTAACACTTCGGATCCCGAATTTGTTAAATAAAACCAGGGCTCCAAGCACCATTTCTCTTTTTTGTTTTTCTTTTTCCTCCATAAATCGGGGGCAAATATAGAAACTATTTCAATCCGGAAACTATAAGAGTGTTAAAAGTTTCCAGAGTTTCTAAAAAAACTTCTTTCCACGATTTTGAATGGAAAATTTAAAAAATTGTGAACCTTTGCAGCCAAAATATTTTTTTGAAAAATGACACACACTTCAATTTCAGAATTAATCGAGTCCAAGCCCATCGGCAGTGAAATACTAATTAAAGCCTGGGTAAGAACTTTTAGAGCCAATCGCTTTATTGCCCTTAATGATGGTAGTACTATTAAAACCTTACAGGTTGTTGTAGATTTTGAAACTACGGATGAAGAAATCCTCAATAAAATAAATACTGGAGCTTGTATTTCGGTTAAAGGTGAGCTGGTGGCTTCAAAAGGAGCAGGACAGGAATTTGAATTAATAGCTCGTGAAATTGAAATTTTAGGAGAGAGTAATCCTGAGGAATATCCTTTTCCACCCAAGAAATTTAATATGGAGTATTTGCGAAAAAATGCCCATATGCGTGCAAGAACAAACACTTTTGCCGCCGTGTTAAGAATAAGACATGCCCTGTCCTTTGCTGTTCACCAGTATTTTAATGACAAGGGTTTTTTTATGATGCATACGCCAATAATTACCGGATCTGATGCTGAAGGAGCTGGTGAAATGTTCAATGTTTCGATATTGGACAAAAAAACCCCACCACTAAATGAAGAAGGAGAAATTGATTACAGTAAAGATTTTTTCGAAAAAGAAACCAATCTTACCGTATCAGGGCAGCTCGAAGCTGAATTAGGTGCCTTAGCACTGGGAAAGGTTTATACTTTCGGTCCAACTTTTAGGGCGGAGAATAGTAATACCACCAGGCATTTAGCAGAATTTTGGATGATAGAACCAGAAGTAGCCTTTGCTAATTTGGATGATAATATGGATTTGGCAGAAGATTTCTTGAAATATGTTATTCAGTATGCTAAAGACCATTGTAAAGACGACTTGGAATTTTTAGACAAACGCTTTGCTGATGAGGAAAAGACTAAGCCTCAAAACCAAAGAAGCGACATGGGTTTATTGGAAAAATTGGATATGGTAAACTCCAATAATTTTTGCCGACTAAGCTATACTGAAGCTATTGATATACTGCGAAATTCAAAACCTAATAAGAAAAAGAAATTTGAATATATCATAGATGGATGGGGAGCTGATTTGCAATCTGAACATGAAAAATATTTGGTAAAACATTTTGGAACACCCGTAATTTTATACGATTACCCAGCCAATATAAAGGCCTTTTATATGAGGTTGAATGAAGATGGGAAAACGGTAAGGGCTATGGATATTTTATTCCCTGGAATTGGTGAAATCGTTGGTGGATCCCAAAGGGAAGAACGCCATGATGTTCTAAAACAAAAAATTGCAGAATTTAATATCCCTGAAGAAGAACTCTGGTGGTATTTAGAAACAAGAAAGTTTGGAACCTGTGTTCATAGTGGTTTCGGCTTGGGCTTTGAAAGATTGGTCTTATTTGTAACAGGAATGTCTAATATTCGCGATGTTATACCATTTCCAAGGACACCAGGAAGCGCTGAGTTTTGATTAAAAGCATTTATTTTTATAAATAAAATAGCAGAGAGATTTGGTTTTTCATAAATTCGGCAATATTTTTGATGGAAGCGCGAAAAAATTGGGCTAATCGAAAATGAATTTATAAAGACTCTCCCCTAAAATGCTAAAGCAGCAGTTAAGTCAAAAGTTATTACAAAAATTATCTCCTCAGCAAATTCAGCTGATGAAGTTAATACAGCTGCCGACCCTTGCTTTAGAGCAAAAAATCAAAGAGGAATTGGAAGAAAATCCTGCTCTTGACGAAGGAGCAGAAAGTTTGGAAGAGGACAATTTTGGGGAAGACAATGATCAGTTTGAAGGGGAAGACAATCAATCTATCGAAGCCGAGGATATCAATGTTGATGAATATCTAAGCGACGATGAAGTTCCAGATTATAGGCTTAAAGCGAATAATTATTCAAAGGATGATGAGGATGCCCGTGTACCTATTAGTGGAGGATCTACCTTTCGCGAATTGCTTCTAGATCAAATTGGAACGCATTTAATAAATGAGCAGGACAGAGCAATAGCTGAATATTTGATTGGTAATATTGATGATGATGGCTATATCCGTAGAGAACTTTCTGCCATAGTTGATGATTTGGCCTTTACCCAAAATATATTTTTGGAAGAAGAGAAGTTAGAAGAAATTCTAATGATAATTCAAGATCTGGACCCTCCCGGGGTAGGAGCAAGAGACCTTAGAGAATGTCTCTTAATTCAATTAAAGAAAAAACCAAACACTACCGATATTCGCTTGGCCTATGAAATAATTGACAATTATTTTGATGAATTTGCCAAAAAGCACTACTCCAGATTAATTGAAAAATTAGAAATTGATGAGGATTATTTAAAAGGTGCTATTGAAGTAATCAGTAAGCTTAATCCCAAACCTGGTGGTTCTTCAAGTAATAATCAAAAATCAGTTCAGGCGGTTATTCCCGACTTTACTCTCACTATTGAAGAAGGTGAATTGGAATTGTCCCTAAATTCTAGAAATGCTCCAGAGCTAAATGTTAGCAGAGAGTATAAGGATATGCTCGAAACCTATAAAAGTACCCAGGAGAAAAATAAAGCTCAAAAAGAGGCTGTAACTTTTGTAAAGCAAAAGCTAGATAGTGCCAAATGGTTTATCGATGCCATTAGACAAAGGCAGCAAACCTTGCTGATTACCATGTCGTCCATCATGAATTTCCAAAGAGAATATTTTCTTACTGGCGATCAAAGGAAATTAAGGCCAATGATTTTGAAGAATATTGCTGAAGAAATAGGTATGGATATTTCCACGGTTTCGCGGGTAGCTAGTAATAAATACATCCAAACTCCATATGGTACCTTTTTAATAAAAGAATTTTTCTCCGAATCCATGACCAATGAAGCTGGAGAGGAGGTTTCTACCAAAGAAATTAAAAAAATTCTAGAAGATTCTGTGGCTGAAGAAAATAAAAGAAAGCCTTTAACAGATGAAAGGTTAGCCCAGCTTTTAAAAGAAAAAGGTTATCCTATTGCTAGAAGAACGGTGGCAAAATACAGAGAACAGTTAGACATTCCAGTGGCTCGGTTGAGAAAAGAGTTGTAATGAGTCAGCAATTGGCAAAGGTTTTATCCTACCTCTTTCACCCGGTAATTTATCCGGTATTAGGAATACTAATCATTCTAAATTCTGTACCCTATTATATTCATTCCCAAGCTACCTTATTGGCTTTAATCTTTGTTTTTACTGGTACTTATATTATTCCGGTGCTGGTTAGTTTTTTAATGTTGAGGTTGAAAATTGTGGCTAGCCTTGAAATGAAAGAAGCGAAAGATAGAAGGTGGCCGTATTTAATTGGTGCTATCAGCTTTTATTTTACAGCTGCAGCCTTAAACAAAATTGGACTTAACAATGAATGCTATTTGTTTATTCAAGCTAGTGCAGTAGTTATACTGTTACATTTTGCAATGCTGAGGTATTGGAAACCTAGTGCTCATTTAGGATCTATAGGTGGATTTACAGGCCTTTTAATTGCTCTTTCTTTAAAATATCAAATTGGCTTATTGCCAATAATCGCCCTTTCCATATTGGCAGCAGGATTTTTGGCTACAGCAAGATTAAGCCTAAAAGCACATACTACTGGGGAGTTGCTTTTTGGTTATTTATCAGGATTAATTATGGTTGGATTATTTGTCTATTTCCTTTAGAAAATAAGAGAAATTCCAATAGATACTGGCTGAATCCCAGTCACCGAGGCATTGCCGGCATTTATCAAAGCCCCATCGGTAAACAATTCTGCTAATCCATAATAAGCATATAGGTTAAACCAACCATAGCCCATTCTTGTATAAACACCGTATCGGTATCTATTTAGCATACCTAAATTTTCAAAAGAAACAATGGCATTGTTGGTTCTCAATCGAGATGTGCTTTGAACCCTTACCCCACCTTTTAGTCCTACATACCAACGAAAAAATTTACCATCATCGTTGGGGAGAGTTCTATACCTTAATTCAAAAATAGCATCTATAAATTCTGTATAAAGTCTATTTCTCTCAATACTATCGGTATCTAAAATTTGGTATATCTCTTCGCCATCAGACAAATCCGTAGACACATAGAGATTGCTATAGAAAGCTTGGCTGGAATAGTCAATTCCTCCAGCAATAGCAAATTTCCCATTTCCAAAAACCTTTTCTTTTAAAAGGGAAATGGTATGACCGTTTGGAATAAATTCCTGGGAAACACCCGCTGGGGCTAGGGTCATAAAATCATAGGTGTAATCGTAGAAAAACCAATCTTCTTGTTTCGGTTTTATCTGTGCAAAAGAGGCTAGAAAAGCCATGGAAAGAAGGCTGGTGAATATTATTTTTTTCATAAAAGAAAGATTTATAGTTGAAAGATACAAAGGCTTATTCGGGGCATTAAATATTTCAGATATTTTTTTCCAAAATTAAATTAACATCAAAAACTTCCTCGAAATAATATTTTGTTTTTTGCTTTATTTCTTCGAGATCAATATTTCTACCCAATTCCTTTTGGAGGGAAGTAACACCTTTATCTGCAATCCCACAGGGAACAATATTGGTGAAATAATCCAGATCGGTATTTACATTAAAGGCCCAACCATGCATGGTTACCCAGCGGCTAGCCCTAACTCCTAAGGCCAAAATTTTCCGTGCATTGGACTTTCCAGGGTCTAGCCAAACGCCAGTTTCGCCTGGAGAACGGTCTCCTATAAGATTATAATCACTTAAAACTTTAATAAATACTTCTTCAAGATATCTAAGGTATTTGTGGATATCAGAGAAAAAATGATCTAAATCTAAGATTGGGTATCCTACCATTTGCCCTGGACCATGATAGGTAATATCCCCTCCTCTATTGATTTTATAGTATTTGGCATTTGCCTTTTCCAGTTTTTCAGCATTTATTAGTAAATGCTCTTCTTTGCCGCTTTTCCCGAGAGTGTACACATGTGGATGTTCACAAAAAAGCAAATAATTTTTAGTAATAAGCCTATCCGGTTCGGCTAGTTTTCGATTTGAAAATTTCCTTTGGATGGTATTATCAAAAAGCTCTTCCTGGTAGTCCCAAGCCTCCTTATAATCTATGAGGCCCAGATCTTGAAATAGAACAGGAATACTATCCATTAAAGGGGAAGTTTTGCCAATTCAGATTTTAATAAATCGATAGATTTAATGTCCATTATATCCACCTTATTCAACTCAGAAAGAAAATAGCTTGTCCAATCTCCAAAATGAATTAGATATAAGCTTCTTTCAATATCACTCTCACCCAAACTCCATATTTCATGAATTTCCGGTGATTTTTGGGAAATAATATTTTGGATTATCTCTATCCTTTTTTGATTTCTATTGAAGTCGTTTTTATTTCTCAAAAAGACGGGTACAAAATCAGAATTTCCTCCTTCCCATCCCACTAATTCATTGTGGTTCATTTCTGGGATTTCCGCTTCCCATGCCAGCATTTTTGCATTTTCATTTAATTGTTGCCTCCATCGGGAAGCAATACCTAAATGGCCGCTAACAGCGTATAAAATTGCAGTTTTTGAAAAAAGAGCTTCTGCTAGTTTTTCCGCTTTTACTAGGGTTTCCGATTCTGATTGATCAAGTATAGTTATAGCTTGATTTAAATTTTTATTCACTTCAAGATCTGCTAATCCATAAAATTCAAAATATCTACATAGGAAAGAAAAGGAATAGGCAAACATACTTCTTGGGGCAAACCCCCCTTTCATACTTAAAACATTATAATCATTGTCTTGAGCGATTTTTAGCAATTCTCCGCCGCTTGAAATACAAGCAATTTGAGCACCTTTGGATTGGGCAGATTTTGTGGCCATTAAGGTTTCCTCAGTGTTGCCGCTATAAGAACAGGCAATAAATAGAGTTTTACTATTGGTAAATGAAGGAATGGAGTAGTCTTTATTTACAAATACGGGGACCTTACAAATGGGTCTTAAAATTTCGGCTACAATGGTTCCACCAATTCCGGAACCTCCTAAGCCACTAATAATAACATTCTCTATCGGCTCATCCCCAGATTTAAGATTTGTACTAGCAATTATTTCTAAGGATTCCCTTAAATGATTACTAAAATTGGCTATTAGTTCCTTCATGCAAATAAAATGATTTGAATAAATTCAAAACTACGTTCAAAAATATTAACAGAAGGCTGATTTTATCGAAATTTTCCTACAATTCAGGCTTTTCCTTGGTTCCGAATACCGTTTTTTGGAAGAGAAGTAATAATCCTACCCCAACTGATATGGATGCATCAGCCAAATTGAATATGGGTCGGAAAAAGATGAAATAATCACCACCCAGCCACTCGGGTAAGTTTCCTTTAAACAGTGGAAAATAAAACATATCTACCACCCTTCCATAGAGAAAACCCTCATAACCACCTTCTTTGGGTAAGAATTCTGCGACATGGGTATAGGTACTTTCACTAAATAATAAACCGTAAAATGCAGAATCGATAATATTTCCTACAGCTCCTGCAAATATTAAAGAAACACAGGTTATAGAAATAGGCTTAGCCTTAGATTTCACTAAATTTTTGAGCCAGATAAAAATGGCAATAACGGTGGCGATTCTAAAAACCGAAAGCGCAAGCTTGCCCCAACTACCGCCAAATTCAAAACCGAAGGCCATTCCTCTATTTTCTATAAAATGAATGATGGCCCAATCTGCGAACCTAAATTCTTGGCCAATATGCATATTGGTTTTTACCCAGATTTTTAAAATCTGATCTGCCAATAATACTAGGCTGATGATGAGAATGGCTCGCTTCAATTCGACTATTGCCTGTTTTTAGCCTCTATGCTAAGTGTTGCATGAGGAACTAGTTTTAGCCTCTCCTTACTTATTAATTTACCTGTAACACGGCAAAGGCCATAGGTTTTATTTTCGATGCGGATAAGCGCATTTTTAAGGTCGCGAATAAATTTTTCTTGACGAACGGCTAATTGACTATTCGCCTCTTTACTCATCACATCACTACCTTCTTCAAAAGCTTTAAAGGTTGGTGAGGTATCATCCGTACCATTGTTTTTATCGTTGGCGAAAGTTTCTTTAAGCAGGGAAAGATCATGCTCTGCCTGTTTCATTTTTTCCAAAATGATGTTTTTGAATTCTTCAAGATCCTTATCACTATATCTTTCATGAGCTTCTGGCATGATAATCAGTATTTTAGATATTATTAGTTTCGTTTATTTTTTGAGCAGACCAAATATAGAAATAATGTCTATTCCACCTTATTTATATTTTCTCAAGGGCTATTTGTGTTTCTATATCATCAAAAACAAGCTCAAGACCTTCTTCAAGGTTTTCCGCCCAACTTAGTGTTTCTGCCAAGGTTTCGCTGGTAATATATTCTCGGTTTTTAAGAACGGCAATTTCTAAAAGTTCATTCTTTTTTATCTTTAGATTTATTCGGTCTGTAACCTCAAGACCTGAATCTTTTCTAAGATTTTGAATCCTATTTACCAATTCACGGGCAATGCCTTCATAACGAAGTGCCTCATCAATTGTTATATCAAGGGCAACTGTGATTCCTCCTTCACTCATTACCAACCACCCTGGAATATCTTCGGTTAGTATTTCAATGTCTTCCAAACTTATTGTTTCGGGCTTTTCATCTACTAAAATTTCATAATTACCCGAGGTTTCCAATTCCTGAATTGCTGCCTGATCCATCATATTGATTGCCGTTGCAACCAGTTTCATTTGCTTGCCAAATTTTGGTCCTAGCTTTTTAAAATCTGGTTTCACCTTTTTTACCACGATATCGGAGGCATCCAGCATAATTTCTAATTCTTTAACATTTACCTCGGCAAGAACTATGTCGCTGATGCTTTCAATAATTTCTGCATGATGCTTGTTTAATGCAGGAACCATGATTTTTTGTAGTGGTTGTCTAACTTTTATTTTCTCCTTTTTTCTAAGGGCAAAAACCATAGAGCTAAGCCCTTGAGCTAGGCTCATTCTTTCATTTAGCCTTTCATCAATCAAACCTTCATCTGCCGCTTTTAAATAGCTTAAATGCACAGACTCTTCCTTCTGATCACTCTCAGTGGGAGTGTTTAAACTCACAAATAGCCAATCCGAGAAGAAAGGTGCAATAGGGCTCATTAGCTGGCTTACTCTTATTAAACATTCAAATAGAGTTTCATAGGCCATTTGCTTATCCAAACTCATTTCCCCTTTCCAAAATCTTCTTCTACACTGGCGAACATACCAATTAGAAAGCTCTTCATTTACAAATTCCTGAATGGCTCTTGCCGCTTTTGTAGGTTCATAATCATTAAAACTTTCGCGAACAGCTTTTATCAGCACTTGAAGTCTGGATAGAATCCAACGGTCTAGTTCGGGACGTTCCGAAATTGGACTTAAACTTTTTTCATCCCAATGAAAACCATCAATATTGGCATAAAGGGAAAAGAAAGAATAGGTATTGTAAAGAGTACCAAAGAATTTTCTTTGCACTTCAGCTATACCTTCCAAATCGAATTTTAGGTTATCCCAAGGTTGGGCATTAGAAATCATATACCATCTCACTGGGTCTGCACCAAATTTTTCTATAGTTTCAAATGGATCAACAGCATTGCCTAGTCTTTTCGACATTTTTTGCCCGTTTTTATCCAATACCAAACCATTGGATACAACATTTTTATAGGCTACAGAATCAAAAACCATTGAGCTTATCGCATGTAAAGTATAAAACCAACCTCGGGTTTGATCTACCCCTTCTGCAATAAAGTCTGCTGGAAAGTTTTTCTTAAATGCTTCCTTATTTTCAAATGGATAGTGCAGCTGAGCATAGGGCATGGATCCTGAATCAAACCAAACATCAATGAGGTCAGATTCTCTATGCATGGCTTCTCCTTTGGAAGATGCAAGCACGATATTGTCTACAATATTTCGGTGGATGTCAATGGCATCATAATTTGCATCGTCCATATTTCCAGGCTCAAAGTTTTGAAGGGGGTGACTTTCCATCAATCCTGCTTCAAGAGCTTCGTCACATGCCTTTTTTAATTCTTCAAGGCTTCCAAAAATTTTTCTTTCGCTGCCATCTTCTGTAGACCAAATTGGGAGTGGAATACCCCAATATCTAGACCGGCTAAGGTTCCAGTCATTTGCATTTTCCAACCAGTTTCCAAATCTTCCTTCACCAGTTGCCTTTGGCTTCCAATTGATGCTTTTATTTAATTGCACCAACTTTTCTTTTTCGGCGGTAACCTTTACAAACCAGCTATCCAATGGATAGTAGAGGATGGGTTTGTCGGTTCTCCAGCAATGTGGGTAATTATGTTGGTATTTTTCAACCTTAAAAGCTTTGTTTTCTTCTTTTAGCTTGATGGAAATCTCCACATCAATAGACTTTTCCGGAGCCTCACCATCAGCATAATATTCATTTTTCACATACTTGCCCGCTAGGTCGCCCATATGTTTGGTGAACCTTCCTTGTAAATCTACTAGAGGTACAGGGTTTTCATTATCATCCAAAACCAGCATTGGAGGCACACCTGCATCTTTGGCCACTTTGGCATCATCAGCTCCAAAAGTTGGTGCTGTATGAACAATCCCAGTACCATCTTCTGTGGTTACAAAATCGCCAGGGATAATTCTAAAGGCCTGATCTGCATTTTCATAGGGTAAAACATAATCTAGAAGTTGCTCATATTTCAAGTCTAATAAATCAAGACCCTTACCTTCCCAAACTTGAGTCCAGGGAATGTTTTTACCATTTTTAGGGTAGTCATCAAAAGCCAATGACTTATTTTCTTCTTTGAAGTATTTCCCCACTAGGTTTTTTGCTAAAACTACCTTTTGCCTTAAATGGGTATAGGGATTAAAACTGTCGATAAGGACATAATCAATTTTTTTACCTACTGTTAGGGCAGTGTTTGAAGGTAAAGTCCAAGGAGTAGTGGTCCAGGCCAAAAAGTACAGCCTATCTTCATCAGAAATAGCATCTCCAAAAACCGCTTTGAGTTGATTGTTTTTTATAGCTGGAAACTGAGCTATTGCCGAGGTATCTTTTACATCCCTATAACTTCCAGGCATATTAAGTTCATGCGAACTTAAACCAGTACCTGCTTTGGGAGAATAAGGTTGAATGGTATAGCCTTTATAAATAAGTTGCTTGTCCCATAATTGTTTTAGTAACCACCATACAGACTCCATATATTTGGTTTTATAGGTGATATATGGATCTTCCATATCTACCCAATAACCCATTTTTTCGGTAAGGTCATTCCAAATATTGGTATAGCGCATCACTGCTTTTTTACAAGCTTCATTGTAATCCTCAACGCTAATTTTTTTACCGATATCTTCTTTGGTAATGCCCAATTCCTTTTCTACACCCAATTCTACGGGAAGTCCGTGAGTATCCCAGCCAGCTTTTCGTTCTACCTGGTATCCTTCAAGGGTTTTGAAACGACAAAAAATATCTTTAATGGCTCTTCCCATAACATGGTGAATGCCTGGTAATCCATTGGCAGATGGTGGTCCTTCATAAAAGTTATAGGCAGGTTTACCCCTTCTACTTGAAATACTTTTTCCAAATGTTCCTTCCTCTTGCCACCTTTTTAAAACCTCTTTACTAATATCTGAGGTACTTAATTGATTATATACTGGATATTTCCGCATGCCTATTAAATCCTTATTTCCTTTTGGGATTATTTCCTTATGTTCTTGCTAAAGAATACGACAATAATTTATGACCTACTCTTTAGGAAGCTGCGAATTTAACAATATTCACCGTGATGAAAGGAATTGAATAGGAGCATTTTATTCCTCCAAACAATCGTCAAAGATTCCAGTTTATGAACTGGAATGTAGCTTTTGAATTTTGAAAATCGCATTTCATGAACTTTGCCCTTTTAAACCACTTTTTGGCATGGGCATTGAAAAGCTGGGAGTCAAATTAAAATAACAATTATGAAAAATTTATTTGTAGCTGCTTTTGTATTAGGATTGGCATATAGCAGCAATGCCCAAAGTGAGGACAAGCTTAGAGAAGTAGGATTTTCATTCTCTAACCTAGACAATTTTAGCCTGGTTTATCGCTTTGGAAATGAAAGTTCCCTATGGCGGATTTCTTTATTAAACCTTAGAGCCAACCTTCAACCGGAAAACGATCTTGGAAATAAAAATGTAAACACTAGCTTGGGATTTCGAATGGGAAAAGAATGGAGGTCGCCCATCAGTGAAAAATTTAAATTCAGATATGGAGGAGATTTGATGACTAGCTTTAATTATTCAAATTCGAGTTTTGACGAGGACGATTTCAATAAATCAAGAAGTATAAGAACAGGATTAATAGGAATTTTAGGATTTAACTATAGCCTTGGAAAAGGTTTGATATTTGGAGCTGAACTTTTGCCCGGAATTACCTATGCAGCAGCAGAGAATGTCAGTAGAAATGGCCCTCAAAGTGAAGAGCAAACTAGCTTTAACTCTTCCTATAATTTCAATTTAGATAATAGCCTTGAACTATCTTTGGTATACCAATTTTAGTCACTTCGAAAGTTAATTTAAAGGCCTTTTACTGTAAATACAGTTCAAGGCCTTTTTTACATTAAGGAGGTTTAGCCATATTTGTAGGGATTGAACCGAGTTTTATGCTAAACCGACTTTTACACTTATTCCTGGTTTTTATTTTACCATGTTCTTTATGGGGTCAAAACCTAAGAGAAAGTCTTCATCTAAATTTGGAGAATGGACTAAGTCAAAGTACAGTCACCTATATAGAAGAGGATATTCTTGGAAGAATCTGGATTGCCACACCGAATGGGCTTAATTTTTATAATGGCTTTGAAATTGGAAAAATTGAAGAAGTTCAGGAATACTGCATAGGTTTATACTCCCTAGATTCGAATATTTTTTGCCTTGGGAATAAGGGAATCTTTAAAATTAACATCTATAATTTTAAAATTGAAAGAATTGAATTTAAGGAGGCTGACTTTTATAACTACACTATTGTTGAAAAAGGAATCCTTGCAAAATCGCCAAAAAATCAGAGCTATCTCCTATTCGATTTTGATTTGAATTCCTCCACAGATTCTTCCAGTATTGCGGATGTAAATTTTAAACCAACTGATTATACCTTTCAAAACAGTGATGTACAGCTTCTTTCAAATCCCAATGGGGTTTTTCATATAAAGAATGAAGATTCGATAAGGATTCACAATTCTTACAGCGCAAAAATTGTTGATTATAATGAAGATAGAATTTTTGTTTCTACACATAATGGACTGCTGGAAATAAACATTCATAATAAAGTTCTCACAAGTCGAGTTCATTTTGAAAAATATAGAATTGAAAATATTTTTAAAGATAGCCAGGGGAATCTGTGGATTGCAAGCTCGGAAAATGGGCTTTTTATGCTGCATAGAAACTTGCTGATTTCTCGTTTTGTAGAGTTGAAAGACCGTGAGGGAGATCGAATTTCATCGTGGACCTTTGAAAAAATTGCTCAGGACATATATGTCAATTCAAATGATGGATTAAAAAATATTAGCCATCCTTCAAATCAAGATTCTCTTCAAACATTAACAGAAGGAATGTCCTTATTAAGCTCCTATTCTTATCAAAAGTCTTTATTCCTGGGAACTTTAAACACTGGACTTTATTTGAATGACAGCCTAGGTTTAAGGCAAATTTTTTATAGTAATTCCAATACCTTAGAAAATACTATTATTCAGATTTTCCCCTATAAGGATGGGATTTTAGCAAGCAGCAAAAGGTCTATGATGTTTTTTAGTTTAAATGGTGATTTAATTTGGAAGAGACCCTTTCCTTTTCAAGAATCCAAGACCTATAGCATGAATATTAGCACTTATAAAAATGGCTTTATTTGTAATAGTACCAAAGGTGTTTATATTCTAGATTCAAGTTTAAAAGTACTTAAATACCCAAGGAGCCATAGACCGATTATGAGTATGTCTTCTGGAAAGGAAGATGCCTGGATAGCAAGTTTAGGAGAAGGCTTATTTCAATTAAAAAACGACAAATTATCAAAAGTAGAATTCCAAGATTACCACCTTCATTCTGTTTTCCAAAGAAATTCTAAAGAATTATGGATTGGATCCAGCACTGCCGTTTATAAGAAGCGCGATAAGCTAGTGCAGCGCTTTGGTTTTGAAAATGGCTTTCCTATCAAAGAATACAATCAAGGTGGTTTTTATTTTGACTCCCTTTTTTACTATTCCGGTGTAGGTGGTGTTTTTGTTTTTCACCCTGATAGTGTGAGTTTGTCGAGTAAGCAACCAAAGATTATTTTGAAATACAAAAACAAAATTTTAAATATTAACAAGCCTTTAGAACTGGATTTTGATCAATCTGAAATCCTACTAAAAATGGAAAAAATTCATTTGCTGGATAAGGAAAATTTTGAGTATTATTTCGAATTTAATGGCCAAGAAATTAGTCCTACAAAAGATGGGAATTTGGACTTATCCCTAGAATATGGGCTGGGAGAATTTAGCTATCATATTAAAAATAGATCCCTCCAAACCAAAAATATCTATAGCTTAAAAATAAACCGGAAACTTCCTTTTTGGAAAGAACTATGGTTTAAGATTGTGTTCCTTCTTTTTATGGCACTAGTTCTTCTTGGGCTTTTTAGTTTATGGAGATTTGTGAAGACAAAAAAAATGCTGAATGCTCAAAAAGAGGAGCATCGTTTAAGTCAGGAGAGATTGCGGATTTCCCAAGATCTTCACGATAATATAGGGGCTAGGATTAGCCATATTATTTCCTCACTGGATATGGAAATGTTTAAATGGAAAGGAAGTGAAAAGCCTAGAGGCCTTGAAAATATTAATGCCTTTGCTAGGCAAACGATGACGCAACTAAGGGAAACCATTTGGATGGTTAGCGATAAGTCCATTTTTTATAGTGAATTGTTGGTTAGAGTGCAGCAATATGTTCTACAAATTGATGGGCTTAGCAAAGAGGAAATTATTTTTATTCAAACAGAAATTGAGGATTTTGAATTGGGTCCAATACAAACAATTAATTTTTATAGAATTGTTCAAGAGTCCATTAACAATGCTTTGAAATACTCAAATGCGGATAGAATTATTATTACAGCAGGAATGGATGAAGCAGCAAAATTGAGGATTTCCGTGGAGGATAATGGTAGGGGATTTGATCCGGAAAATGCAAAAAGAGGTAGTGGATTAATGGGAATGAAAAAAAGGGCAGAAGAAGTAAAGGCCCAATTAAAAATTGAAAGCTCATCATCTGGAACAAGTGTAATTTTATCCTTAGAATAAGGTATTAGGACATTTGCCCTATTGAAAAAAATTCACATTTATTGGTTATTTGAATAATGATAAAAATTGCAGTAGCAGAAGACAATAGCTTTCTCGCCCAATCCTTAATAAACAAACTGGGGCTCTTTGATGATTTTAAAGTTAAATTCCACGCTATTGATGGGGAGGATTTATTGGCAAACTTGGAAGTGAATTCCAATCTAGATGTTATTCTGATGGATATACAAATGCCAAACTTAAATGGCATAGAGGCTACTCAACAAGTATCTCAAAAATACCCCCATATAAAAATAATAATGCTTACCGTAATAGACGATGAGCAATCTATTTATGAATCTATAAAATCTGGGGCAATTGGCTACTTATTAAAAGAAAGTAGCCCTCAAGAGGTGTTTGATAGTATCCACGAAATCATGAATGGAGGTGCTCCAATGTCGCCCGAAATAGCAAGAAAAGCATTAAGAATTATAAAAAACCCAGAATCCTTACAGGAAGAAGCCATGGATTTTAATTTATCGACTAGGGAAACAGATGTTCTTAATCAGTTGTGCAGTGGTTTAAATTATCAACAAATTGCCTCAAATCTTATAATTAGCCCTAATACCGTTCGTAGGCATATGGAAAATATCTACAAGAAAATGGAGGTAAAGAATAAAGCGGAACTTGTTCAAAAGGCCTATAAATACCGACTAATTTAATAGTTTGGGGCATTTGCCCTATTGATTTTCCATGGGATAGCTAGCTACTTTGTATCCTAATAATTTCACTAAAAACATTGTGCTATGAAAGGAAAATCTATCTGGAGAATTTGCTCATTATTATTCATTTTTGGTTTCAGTCTAAACCCCTTGTTGGGACAACAGGTTGGAGAAATTAAATTAAAGGAAAGTGGCTTTAAGGGAAAAAAATTCAATGATGCCAATAAAAGAATTTTCCTTCAGTACTTCTATGTAAATTTTCAATTGATGTATAATGAATCCGAAACCGCTAAAGGAGGCAGGGAAGTAGGAGGAGGTTACCGCGGTGATGCCTCAGCATCTTTAAGTTTGGCAGTTCAGGGAGTGGAACTAGAAAGGTTGCAAAGAATTACGGATTCCTGCTATTCCAATTACGTACAGCAACTAAAAGCTAAAGGCATTGAAATAATAAACCCCGATGAACTAAAGGCTCATTCCTATTTTGAAAACTGGGAGATTGTAGAAGGAGGAAAAGCCAGTGCAGCGGATATTCCCGGATATATTTCTGTAAGCCCAAGTGGATTTAGATTTTTTGTTCCCAAAGTGGATGAAAACGGCAATGCCATGGCCAAGGCCAGTATGTTTGATTTAGCAGGAATGAGTCTGTCTAAAGAATTAGAGGGAATGATTGTGGCCAGAGTAGGATTCACTGTTCCTTTCGCACGAGGAGCGGAAAGTACTGGGAGTAAAGCACTAACAAAAACCTTTGGTGGAGTGGCTAAGGTAGTGGTGAAACCAGATTTGCGCATATCTCCAAATGAAACCTATATACCAAAAGGAGATTTTAAAAAACCAAAATACTCTGGAAGCGAAATGTCTTTTGCTTTTAAGAAAAGCCTAAAATATCAAGCTTTATTTCAGGCAAGACCAAAAAAAGAAATCCAAATTGAAGGAGTCTTCGAAGAGAAAAAATACAAGTCTGTTCAGTCTGGAAACCAAGATTTATGGGGTACTGAAGTAGGAGCTTTAGAAGTATTTTCAGTACAAGACGAAAGCCTAGAATCTATACAAGCCATAAAATGTGAAGGGGAAATTTATGAAAAAGGGGTAGAAGAAGCACTGCAGTCTTTTATCAATATGGCCCTCGAAGAATTTTTAGAAAATCTAAAATAAAACATCATGTTTAAACTTTTATTCAAGCCAAAAACCTTGGTGGTGGGACTATTTCCCCTATGCCTTTCAGCACAATTTTCATATACTGGTGGGCCATTAAATACCGATGGTGAATCCCGAGCTATTTGGGCAAATGGCGATACAGCCTTTATGGCTTTCAATAAAAACCTATATAGAACTTTTAATGGTGGCTTAAACTGGGAGCTTCTCAAAAATGGGATAGCCAATAATTGCGATCCTAGAACCATTGAATATAGCTCAAACACATTGATTGTTGGCACAAATACTAATTCTAGAATCTATAGATCTACAGACCATGGTGATAATTTCCAAGGAGGAACAGGAAATATGAGCAGCATTCTCATTCCAACAGCAAGCACCTCTGGCCCAAATTTCTCCATGATTGGTGGAACTACTTCATCTCCCTATCGCTATGATTTTGCTCAAGGTGATTGGGTAGATATTGGAGCCACCGGAATCACTCACGGTATGGCTTATATTGGTCAGGATAGCATTTGGGAGTGTACTGGTTCCATTAATTCTGGTACTACAAGATTTTCTACAGATAATGGTATGAGCTGGACAACAGTGGCAACCGAGCCAAATACAGATGTTGGGGGTGGGGTAATTCTTAATACAATAGCCCAAGATTTTGTAAAAGTTGGAATCCGAATTTTAGTAGCTTCCAATTTAAATGGTTTTGCTGTTTTATATACTGATGATAATGGCTCCACATGGTCGGCCTCGGATTTAAGCTCCACCAGTTATTCCGATTATGGAAAACGATTTGTAAAATTTTCCAACAATCATTTGCTAAGCGTAAATCTAGCAGGGATTTGGAAAAGTACAGACCGAGGTGCAACATGGACTATGATCCAGTCTCTTGCTGGGATTTATTCAATAGTAAAATGGAAAAACGACCATATTTTGGTGGCAACTACAAATGGCCTATTTGAATTTGACAATCATGGTGAAGGAAATATGATTAAGAAACATGGAATTTCAACCTCCACATCTAATATTATAGAAGGTCCAAATTCAACCGTATATACGGCTACTGAAAATGGTTTTTTTCAATATGATGGTACAACTAACTCTTGGACTTTATTATCAGATTCTGTTTACGGTCCGGATAAACTTGGAGGGAGTTTTATCACAAAAATTAATGATACTATTTTCGTTTGTGGTAATGGGATCTACAGCTCTGGAGATAATGGGCAAACGTTTTCCATCCGTAGCTATTCTCCATTTTCCTTTCAAAAGCCATCCGCAATAATTGAGCATCAAGGGAAGAAAATTTTGGCCACAAGGCAAAAGTGGGCAGGTGGAGGAACTCCAAAGGATCCAAAAATATTCTATTCTAGTGATGATGGTAAGACCTATACAGAGGCAAGTTTTAGTAACAATATCTCTTTTGGATACGGCGGTGGTTCGGATAATTTTGTAGAAGCATTTTACCAAACCAATACTGGAATTATTGCCGATATGAATGCCGGTTATGCCCTTTCTAATGATGGTGGATTAAACTGGACCTATTTTGGAGATCCTTGGTCCATCTCAATTATGGCAACAAAAGGTACCGATATCTATCATTTTCAAATTGCTGGAACCTCACAAAATCAGAGAGATATTGAGGTTTCCTCAGACAATGGTCAATCATGGACGAGCTGCAGTTTAAACGGTTTGCCAAATTCTAGTTCCCCAAATTATCAAGGCTTTTTTGGAGTGTGGAATGCGGGAGGAGAAATTTATACGTATAATGCTACCGATGCGCCAGAAGGATTGTATAAATATGATAAAACAGCAGACTCCTGGTCACTAGAAGCAAATACTCAAAGTGTTTTTGATGGCCCAATGCTTCATCTTAGCAAACTTGGATCTGCCTTTTTTGGAAGTTGGTATCAACAAGGAATTTGTAGCACACAGCCAAGCATTAGTCTTGAGGAAAATAGGCCTAGTTCTTTAATTCAAATTTATCCCAACCCCAGCGAAGGAATTATTAAAATTAGCATTCCTACAAACCTCCCTTGTAAATTGGAAATTATGGATTTAAATGGAAAATTGATAAGGGAATCTATACTAAACAAAGGACAAGCAGAGCTTAAACTTGAAGGTCAAAGTCCAGGAGTTTATATTATTCAGTTGACAAGTAAAGAATTTGCAGAAAGACGAAAAATTATACTGAAGTGATCGCTAATAACTAGGTATTTTTATTTTTCAATAAAAAGGGCCAAATGTGAATTCATTTGGCCCTTTTCTTGTTTTTATTCTAAAAATTATTACTCCTTAATAAAGGATTGCGAGGATTGAAATTGACCAGAACTAAATTGAAGGATATAAAAACCCTTTGGAAGTTTTGATAAATCCAGACCTTGCTCTTGTAGCGAAGAATGATTTTTATTTTGGTCTAATATCAATCGCCCTTGACTATCTGTTATTTTCAGATTTACCACACTAGTTTTTGGTAAATCAGATTGAATAAAAAGTCTGTTTTTTGCTGGATTGGGATAAAGGCTAAAATTATTTAGGCTCTGTAAATCATTTGTGGAAATGGTACAGGAAGTATCTATTTGTAGGTGCATAGAAGTGCTAGTTACACATCCATTGCTGCCTTTTACTTCAACCCAATAGGTGCCAGTACTTCTTGCAACTAAGGTGCTAGAGGTGCTATTGTCTTGCCATAAATAAGTGGCTCCAGCTACTGTGGCATCTAAAAGTACAGAATCCCCCTGGCAAATTATTGTGTCTGAGCCAATGTCTATTACAGGAGCCTGGAGAATGCTTATTACAATATCATCGGTGGATGAACATCCACCAGAGTGAACAGTAAGTGAATAAGTACCGGCAGCGTTTATGGCTAAGGAGTCTGCTGTAGACCCGTCGGACCACCTTACGCTGTCTAGATTATTTCCTGCCCAAAGACTAAAATCACTGTCTTCACAAATAGCAGTATCAGCACCTAGGTTGGCTTGGGGGATGGCGTTTACTTGTATGGTTTTGGTCAATGAATCTGAACAACTTGCGTCTGCTACCACCAATTTTATTTGGTAGGCACCAGGGCTATTAAACCGTTTTCCAAATGTGGAGGTAGAACTTGCGAATACATTATTGTCGTACCATTTCGTACTGGTTAAACCGCTTCCTAAACTGTTGAAAGATATAGAATCTCCAGCACAAATGGTGTCAGAATTATCCAAGCTAAATGCAGGAGATGCAGTACAGCAAGATGTTACGGTAAGGCTACTTACAAGGGTAGAAACCCCATTATTATTTAGCACTCCATTGATGTTTACAGTATAGGTGTTGGCGGGAAGCATACCTAGGTTGATATTCTTTACAGACATTCCAATAGCTCCAAGGCAAATGGGTCCAAGACTATGGTCTAAATTAATATCAATAACATTTCCGGAAACATTAAATGAACTCCCATTGTAAACCGTGTTAATACAAAGTACAGTTACATTCACGTCTATGAAAGTGTTGGTGCATGAAGTTGCTGCTGGTCCCGGATAGGTAGCGCTATTTATTTGAACAGTTTGGGAATGCAAACTACCGCTACAGAATGTTAAAAGGGCAAATGCAAAAATTGATTTTAAAGTAAAAGTCTTTTTCAATAGTGGTTAATTTAGGTTTATTTACTAGCAAGGTAGTGAAATTGAAAATATTAGAGTCGAGGGTTTTCGCTGGTGTGGAAAAAAAAATTTGTACAATTCAAAATTGGCATTTATCTTTGACCAACCGTTCAGTCAAAAAAATAAATGTCACCACGAAGTCCAGAACAATTTCAAATTATTAGAGAAGAGAAAAGAGCTTTAATTTTTGACGCTGCCCTACATTTATTTGCTGAAGAAGGAATCTATTCCAGTTCAATAAGTAAGATTGCCAAAAGGGCTGGAATAAGCAAAGGATTGATCTATAATTATTTTGAAAGCAAGGAGGACCTTCTAAGGCAATTGATGTTCGACTTAATGGACAGGGCCACAGAACTTTTTGGAATAGCCGGTAAAACGGAATTGAGCAAGAAGGATTTTATTGGAATAATTGACAAGAGTATTGAAGTGGTAAAAGAGGATGTTCAGCATTGGAAACTTTATTTTGCTATTATCTCTCAGCCCTATGTTCTAGAAAAGTTTATGGGAGAAATGATGGAAAGATCCAAGCCCATGATTGATTTATACATAGATTACTTTCAAAAGAATTTTAAAGAAAATCCCATAGAACAAATGCGATTTTTTACGGCTACCCTAGATGGAATACAAATGCATATTCTTATGGACCCTGATAATTTTCCTTCCGAATTTTCAAGAAATATGATTGTTAAATTATTTACATAATGAAATACTTAAACCTTTTCCTCTTCCTTTTTTCTTTAACAATAGCTAATGGTCAAACCGCTAGAGAAATAATTCAAAAAGCTGATGAAAAAACTAGAGGTGCAAAATCAGCTATCACTGAAATGAAAATTACTATAGTCCGGCCAAAATGGACGAGGGAGATGGAGCTTAAAACTTGGTCTAAAGGGGAGGATTTTAGCCTTACCTTAATTCAAGCCCCAGCAAAAGATAAAGGCACCACCTTTTTAAAAAGAGACAAAGAAATTTGGAATTATATCCCTTCTATAGAAAGAAGTATCAAATTACCTCCCAGTATGATGATGCAAAGTTGGATGGGTACAGATTTAACCAATGATGATCTTGTTAAAGAATCTTCCGTGCTGAATGATTACGATCATAAAATTTTAGGAGATTCCATCATCCAAAATCGAAATTGCTATAAAATTGAATTGATTCCTAAAGAAAATGCACCAGTAGTTTGGGGTAAAATAATATTGTTTATAGACAAAAAGGATTTTATACAGCTAAGAAGTGAAATGTACGACGAGGATGGTTATTTGGTAAATATTATGAATTCCAGCGGCATTAAATTACTTGGAGGAAAAATGCTGGCTACAAAAATGGAGGTTATTCCAGTAGAGGAGGAAGGCCAAAAAACTGTGATGGAAATAAAGTCCATTGAATTTGATAAAGAGATAAAAGACAGTTTTTTCACCGTAAAAAACATGAAAAAACTCCGATAGATGAGACTGAAATTAGCCTGGAAAAATATTTGGAGAAATAAGCGTAGAACAGGAATTACCCTAGCCTCGGTGTTTTTAGCTGTAGTGCTTTCTACCTTAATGATGAGCATGAAAGGTGGAATCTACAAAAGGATGATTTCATCCATGATTGAGTCTTTTACGGGCTATGTTCAAATTCATGCCAATGGCTATTGGGAGAGTAAAAATTTAGATGATAGCTTTTTGTTAAACCCAAGTTTTGGAGATAGTATAAAATCCATAAATGGAGTTAATGGCTGGGTGCCGAGGATTGAAGGTTTTGTATTATCTGCTTCCGATGATGTTACCAAAGGTGCCATGCTAGTAGGGATTGATCCAGTAAGGGAAAGAGAATTTTCCGCTATGCACGAAAGGCTTAGCAAAGGGGATTATTTAAAAGAAGATGACAAATCGGTGCTGCTAGGAGCAGGTCTGGCTGAATATTTAAAACTCGACCTTGGAGATACTTTGGTTCTTTTAGGCCAGGGATATCATGGCCAGAATGCAGCTGGCAAATACACGGTTAAAGGTCTAATAAAATATGGATCTCCGGAGTTAAGCAATCAATTGATAGTAATGCCGCTAAAAGAAGCACAGTGGTTTTATGGGGCTAAGGACCGTTGTACCAACCTAGTTTTATTAGTTGAAAACCCTAAAAAAGCTAAAGCCATAAGCCAAAAAATTGGTGAGACTATTTCCAACAAATATGAAGTAATGCATTGGGAGCAACTGAATCCGGAACTGAAACAGATGATAGAAACAGACCAAACGGAAGGTTATGTCTTTATGTTTATCCTATACCTCGTAATTGGCTTTGGAATTTTTGGAACTATGCTGATGATGATAGCGGAAAGGATGCATGAGTTTGGAGTTTTAATAGCCGTGGGTATGAAAAGAATAAAACTGGCAACTATTGTTTGGTTGGAGGTGGTAAGCATTTCCCTATTGGGTGCCATTCTAGGTATGATAGCAGCCTTTCCAGTATGCGGATATTTTTACTATAAGCCTATAGAATTTGGAGAGGAAATGGGGGAAATGTTTGAAGAATATGGGATGGAACCAGTATTACAAGCCTCCATTGATCCCGAAGTTTTTGCCCAACAGGCTATAATTGTAGCGATAATAGCGAGCTTAATTGCCATTTATCCTTTTTTTAGAATAATGAGGTTGAGCGCAATAAAAGCCATGAGAGCCTAATGATAATTGTAAATAAGATCAAACACAAATTGCAATAATGCTTCTAAAAATTGCCTGGAAAAATATTTGGAGAAATTCCACCCGAAGTTTGGTGGTAATAATTGCCGTTGCACTGGGCCTTTGGGCAGGTGTATTTGCTTCTGCATTTGTTAAGGGAATGATGAAAAAGAAAATCGAAAACGTCATCAAACTTGAGATGTCAGATTTTCAAATTCACCAGCTTCAATTTCGCGATGAGTTTTTACCTAAACTTTTTATCAGCAATGAAGATTCAATCCGAAAAAATATAAACCTAGAAAATGGAGTTGTTGCTAGCTCAGGAAGGATTATTTCCAATGCTATGATAGCTACTTCGAAAAAAAGCGGAGCCGCAAAAATAGTGGGGATAAATCCGGAAAATGAAGCGTTGGTAACCGGATTGGATGAACATCTTCTTGAAGGTAACTTTTTTAGCAAGTCCAAGAGAAACCCAATTTTGCTAAGTAAGGATTTGGCCGAAGATTATAAACTAAAGTTGAGGTCTAAAATAATCCTTACCCTTCAAGATTTAGAGGGTGAAATAATTAGCGTATCCTTTAGAGTTGTAGGGATCTACGAAACAGAAAACAGCCTTTTCGACAAGCTTAATTTGTTCGTAAAACAGGAGGATTTGAGAAGGGCAATGAATATCCCAGAAAACTCTGTTCATGAAATAGCGGTGGCATTAAATGATCATGATTTAGCAGAGCCTCTTGCGGAAAAGTACCAAAAAGAATATTCAAATCTAGAAGTTAAAGCCTGGCTAGATCTTGCTACAGGTATGCGTTTTATGGTTGAAGCCATGGATGTATATTTATTTTATATCGTGGGGATTATCCTTTTAGCCTTGCTTTTTAGCATTCTAAATACCATGCTAATGGCAGTACTGGAAAGGGTACGAGAGATAGGAATGTTGATGGCGGTAGGGATGACCAAATCCCAAATTTTCTCCATGATAATGCTGGAAACAGTAATGCTGGCATTAATAGGTGGACCTGTAGGATTATTGCTTTCCTATGCCTTTGTCAATTATTTTGGTGAACAAGGAATAAATTTAAGTGGGGCAGGATACGACCAAGCTGGATTTGCGCCAATGGTGCATCCCTATTTGGATGGTATAAGTTATTTACAAGTGGCAATAATGGTAATTGTAATGGCCATTGTTGCGGCAATTTACCCAGCTCGAAAAGCATTAAAACTAAGGCCTGTTGAGGCAATTCGAAAAATATGAGTAATCTAGTAATTGAAACCCAAAAGGTTTTTAAAACCTACGATGGTGTGGTGCCAGTTCACGCCGTAAAAGGCGTAGATCTTCAAATAAAAGATGATGAATTTACTGCTATCATAGGTCCTTCAGGATCTGGAAAAACTACCCTACTGAATATTATAGGTGGTTTGGATAGACCAAGCTCTGGTTCCGTAAAAATTAATGGAAAAGAATTAAACAATCTGAGCGAAAATGAATTAATCCAGTTTAGATTAAAGCATATTGGCTTTGTTTTTCAAAGTTATAATTTAATTCCTGTCCTTACAGCGAAAGAGAATACAGAATTCATAATGCTCTTGCAAAAGGTGGCAAAAAAAGAAAGAGATGAAAGGGTTTTAAAGCTTTTAGAGGAAGTAGGATTAAAAGATAAAATCAACAATAAACCTTCCCAGTTATCAGGGGGGCAGCAACAAAGGGTTGCCGTGGCAAGAGCCTTAGCCTCAAGGCCGGATTTTGTTTTGGCAGATGAACCTACAGCAAATTTAGATTCAAAAAGTACCACTACCTTATTAGATATTATGAGCAGATTAAATAAGGAAGAGGGAATAACCTTTATCTTTTCAACTCACGACCAAAGAGTAATTGACAGAGCAAGAAGGGTCATTACTTTGGAAGATGGACAAATCGTATCTGATGTTTATCAAAACCAATAAGATGAAATTTAGAGCCCTTGCTTTCTTCCTGCTCATGGCCCTCTATTCGCCCTTTTTAAATGCCCAGGATGTTGAAGAAGAAAAGAAAAAGGATAACTATAGTTTTAGAGGTTATATAAAGGATTTAAGGACCATAAGCTTTTTAGATCTAGACACTATCAGTGTGGACAACCTCTTTCATAATCGATTAAATTTCAAATATTATTTTTCTGATAAACTGAGCTTCGCCATTGAAAATAGAAACCGAATTTTTTATGGCGAAAGTGTAAAGGCAAATCCAAATTATGCGGATTTATTTTCTGGAGATAAAGGTTTAGTGGATTTGTCATTTGTGCCCTTAGACAAGGGTTCATTGGTGTTTCACTCTATTATTGATAGACTCTGGATAAATTATTCCCATGAAAAATTTGATTTAAGAATCGGAAGACAGAGGATTAATTGGGGTGTAAACCTGGTTTGGAATCCAAATGATATTTTTAATGCTTATAGTTTTGTAGACTTCGATTATGAAGAAAGACCAGGAAGCGATGCTTTGAGGTTTCAATTTTATCCAAATGACAATTCCACTTTAGAATATGTTTTTCAGGCTGGACAGGATTTTAACAATTTCAGCAATGCCCTTATGTATAAAACCAATAAATGGAATTATGATTTTCAATTTTTTACAGCCTATTTAAGTCGAGATTTGATTGCTGATGATTTTGTTTTTGGAGGTGCCTGGGCTGGAAATTTAAAAAATGCTGGCTTTAAAGGAGAACTGTCTTACTTTATCCCAATTAGCAATTTAACGAATAGTCCAAATAGCATTTTAAGCGCTAGTATTTCTGTGGATTATGCTTTTATAAACTCGCTTTATTTTAATGGTTCCTTTTTGTACAACACTGCTCCCATAGTAGATAATACCAGCGAAACGAATGGCCTTTTGGCATTTTATAGCACAGATTTATCGGCGAAAAACCTTATGCCTTCAGAGTATAGTTTGTTTCTTCAAAGTTCCTACTCCTTTTCACCAATTGTTTCAAGCAGCCTGTCTGCGATTTATGGTATTGACTTAGATTTACTATTTGTGAACCCCCTTATAGGAATTTCAATAGCCAATAATTGGGACTTAAGTTTGGTAGGCCAATTGGTATTCGCACCTACTGAAACTAGTAGTTTTTCCAATCAGGGGAATGGTCTTTTTATACGAACCAAATGGAGCTTTTAATTTAATCTTTTTATCTTCGAAGGACTAACACCCTGGTTCTATGTCGAAATATTTCCTACTCTCACTCTTTACCTTATCCATATTTTCAGTGCAGGCCAATCTATTAAAGGATGGCAGTTTTTCCAATATACAGGCTAGTTTCCAAACCAATTTAAATCTAAAGGCGAGCTGTGCATCTGGCCCGGCAACTTATTGCATTAGTGAGAGAGGATGGGGCTCTGATGATCTTTCAAGTCCTTCAGATTATTTGCTCAAGGTGGATGGCTTTTTGTATTCCAGCATTTCCAACATTATATGGTCTGAAACTATAGTTACATCTGCTGCTGGAGATTATGAATTTGAATTTTGGACGAGATTAAGAAGTAGTCAGCACCATATAAAATTGGAATTTAGGGTAAATGGCCTTTTGCTTGGGTTTTATGAATCTGATGGTGATGCTGCTTGGAAAAAAGGGCTTTTTAAATTTCATTTTGATGGTAGTTCTTCGAATTTAAAAATAGAATTAATACAGAATAAATTTGGTCATTTCACCGATTTCGATTTGGATGAAATGAGCCTAAAAACAAATTCTAGCTCTTCCGGAAACGGTACATCTAATGGCAATGGAAGTTCAGGAGTTTCTAGCCCTCCCTATGAAAATCCAGACTCGAACTCAGGAATATCCATAAGTTTCTATCCAAACCCTGTTGTGGACTATGCCACGGTAAAAGTAGACTCAGGCTATGGGAATTATTCTTTGCTAATTTTTTCCTTAGATGGTAAGTTAATTCGCGATTGGAATAATCTTGAACCTGGAGAATTCGAAATCTATCTCGGATATTTACCTAGATCTCATTATATTTTTAGAGTATATCAAAACAAGGAAATTTTAAAAAGTGGCAGGTTTTTAGTCTTTTAATGGCTTCGGGAATATAACCATTGAAGCCAGCGCTGATAAATAATATTACTGAGCTTCCAGCCTTTTTCTGTTTTGATGATCATTTGACTATCATTAAGATTCCTCAGTGCCCTTTCCACACTACTTGCTGCGCCTAATTTATGCCTTACTAGGAAATCAAAGGCATGTGGTTGTTCTACAACTTCTTCAAAAGCAATAGCTCTTAAAAGACTCCACTGCAATTTTGTAAATCGCCTTTTTACTTGCCCCAAAACTGGATGATAATCGTTCATTAGGCTTGTTTTTGCTCGAGTAAAATCACCATCATAACTAAGGCAATACTGAATTATCTCCAACAAAAAGATGGTGTTTCCTTGAGAGTAGTCATAAGCTTTTTGCTGCCAATCTAATGGCTCATTCCAGATCTTATGGATGGGAATGGCTAGTAGTTCAAAGGAGCTGATTTTTAGGTTTTTCAATTGTTCAGAACTGTTTCTGTTACTAACAAAAAGCAATTGACAATTGGAAGCTTTATTTAATAATTCAAAATGCTCAATAAGATAGGGGAGACCTTCTTCATCCTCCCATTCGTGAAGATCATCAAAAATGAAAAGGAAGTCTATTCCAATTTGGCCGAGCATCAGGGATAATTCGTGAAACCATGAATTTAGCTGAGAAAGACTTTCATACTGATAAATGGGATGAGATTCTAAATGTCTTCGAAGTTGATAATCGAGATTAGAATGCTGTTTGGCTACTTCTCTCATATCTCTAATTAATTCATTGAGATATTGTTGAGTAGAAATAATCCCTCTTAAAGATCTATAAAAACAAACCCTCCTTCCTTCTAGCTTGGCTTGTAGTTTTTTAATAAAATAGGTCTTTCCGATTCCAGTGGGACCGTAGAGGTTTAGATTCTCTCTAACCATAATTTTGTTGTAGAGAGTACTTAGCTCGCTTTGCCGGCTAAAAGAGAATTCCATGATAGAGAAGATTTTGCCTAGGGATTGGCGATACACTTTAACTCAATAGCAATAGGTGTAGGTAATGAATTTATGGCAATAGTAGTTCGGCAAGGTTTAGGTTGCATGTCCTTAAAATACTCGGCATAAATTTTATTGAATGTTTGGAAGTCTCTTTTCATATCTACTAGAAAAACCTGGATGTCAACCAATTTTTCCCAACTACTTCCATGCTCCTCTAAAATGGCTTTTACATTGGCAAAAACAGAATGCACTTGAGCTTCAAAATCAAAACTTAAAAAATTTCCATTGTGATCTAATTCCAATCCAGGAACTCCCGAATCATTGGCATCGCTACCTGCAATTCTCGGTCCTACTCCACTAAGAAATAATAGTCCACCAGCTTTTCTAGCTAGGGGATATAAACCTACAGGCTTGGGTGCTTTTGTACTCATATATTTTTAATTTTATTCGGTCTTCTTGGGAGAAGCTTCTTCTTTATTTTTTAATTCTATTTGATCTAATGCCAGATAAATAAGTTTATCACCCTTGGTAAATGAGGGTTCATCCCTCAATAAAAGCTCAATATTTCCATCGTCTTCTAGTCGGAATAGAGGAATAATTTTATCGAGATGTTTCTTTTTAATTTTTTCGAAACTCTCTTCATTTGGGCAATCTTCTACCAGTGGTTTTTGATGATTTCGAGTTACTTGAGCTAAGGAAAGGTAGTCTGCCCGGCCCATAAACAAGGAGTTTTTGGGAAGTTTAAAATCCTTGAGATCCATTTCATTTTTCCCAGGAAGCCGATAAACGTTTCCTTCTCCAAATTCATCTTCAAACCATTGGTTTGCTAGGGCATTTATTTCATTGTTTTGGGTTAGGGCAATAAGTTTACCCATATTGCTCAAATCTATTTCATCGAAAATTTTGTCGCCAAGGATATTGCCTTCAAAAACTTCAAATCTTTGCTTTTGGGCTTCTTTTACATTGGAAGAGGATACATCCACCAAAAAAACGGGAAATTTATATTCTCTAATAATGCTGGCAATATAACGTCCTACTTCATTTGCTCCAGCAATTAAAAAACCTCTAGGTTCTGCGCGTGTTACTTTCAAAACTTTTGCCAGGGCCTTAGCTGTGGATCCTTGCAATATTACAGACCCTACTATCACTAAAAAGGTAAGTGGTAAAATAAGCTCTGATTGTTTTGCCAAAACTGGGTCTTCGGAATTCATTAGCTGTAAGCTAAAAAGGGAGGCTACTGCTGCTGCCACAATTCCTTTTGGCCCTACCCAAGACATAAAGATTATTTCTCCAGCAGTGAACTTCTTGCCGAGGGTACTCAGCCAAATTGCCAAGGGACGGATTACAAAAATCACAATACCGAATATGGCAAAACTCTCCCATCCGAGCTTTAATATCTGCTCCATATTGATGCGGCTGGATAGAAGAATAAACAATACCGATATTAGAATAAGGGTGATATCCTCCTTAAAGGAGAGAATTTTTTTAAAGTCGTTAACTTTAATATTGGCTAATATTATTCCCATAAATGTTGCGGCCATCAATCCTGCTTCAGGCTGAATTACTTCTGCAAAAGTAAAGGCGAAGATTACTAGTCCAAGTGTAAAAACATTCCTTAGATATTCGGGAATCCTATTTTTTTGCAAAAGGTATTTTAGAAAATAGGCGGCAATAATTCCTACAAACACACCGGAGGAAACGGTTAAAAAGAATTCTACAAAGATTTCAGAAAGACCAGCCTCTCCATGTCCGTGCCCTCCAGATTGGATGAATTCATAAACCAATACGGCTATTAATGCGCCAAGAGGATCAATTAATATTCCTTCCCATTTAAGAATGGTGTTTACCCTTTCATTAGGTCTGGTGTTTCTTAATATCGGCATTACTACTGTGGGGCCTGAAACTATAATTAGGGCACCAAATAAAAAGGCCAGGCCATAATTTAGCCCGAGGAAATAATGAGCGGCAATTCCTCCACCAATTAGGGTAATGATAGGTCCGAAAATAAGCACATTTCGAATGGTTCCTGCACGGTATCTTATTTCAGATAATTTTAAGGTAAGACCTCCTTCAAAAAGAATTATACCTACCGAAATAGAAACAAAAGAAAATAGGAAGTCGCCAGAAAAAATGGCATCACCATCCAATAATTTATGGCCATCAGAGGTGATCAATGTGGAAAGTGGACCAACGGAAAGACCGATAATAATCAGAGGAAGTATGGCTGGAATTTTAATTTTCCATGCCAGCCATTGAGCTAAAACGCTGAGAACAAGTATGCTTGCTAATTCAACCATAAAAAACAATTTCGGCTTTAAGATACATTTTTTCGCGAAGGAAGAAAGAAGTCTTTTTGGTCAATTATCATCAAAATAATACTCTTAATATTGCAAGAAGGAAAAGGGTTAAGCACCTATCAAAAAACAGAGAATATGAAAGTTTACACCAAAAAAGGAGATACTGGAGAAACCTCTTTAATTGGAGGGACAAGGGTGAAAAAATCCAATATCAGGATTGATGCTTATGGAACGGTAGATGAGTTAAACAGTTTTATTGGGCTGATTAGAGACAGTTCTAAAGATAAGTTTAAGGATGTGGAGCTTGCAGGAATTCAGGATAAATTGTTTACCCTAGGTTCTGATTTGGCTACAGATAAGAGTAAATCCAAAATGGATAATCCAATATTAAAAGAGGAGGATGTATTGGCTTTGGAAAATTCCATGGACGAAATGGATAATGATCTTGAGCCATTGAAAAATTTTATTATTCCTGGTGGAGATTTATGTTCAAGTTTTTGCCATGTTGCTCGTTGTGTTTGCCGAAGAGCTGAGCGAATTGCTATAGAATTAAATGAAAAAGAGGAGCTAGATCCATTAATATTAAAATATTTGAACCGTTTAAGCGATTATCTGTTTATACTTGCCCGCGCTTATACGAATAAACACGGGGGTTCTGAAAGCCTTTGGAAAACAAGAAACTAGCAGCCCGAAAAAAAAAGGCAAATAGGCTTGTACGGGTGAAGTAAAAAATTATTTTTGCAAAAATTAATAACCCAGTTACTATGTATTGGACACTAGAATTAGCAAGTTATTTAAGTGATGCTCCTTGGCCAGCCACCAAAGATGAGCTTATTGACTATGCCATTCGTACAGGAGCTCCATTGGAGGTTGTAGAAAACTTACAAGCTATTGAGGATGATGAAGATGAAGCTTATGAAACCATCCAGGAGATATGGCCAGATTACCCCTCTGAGGAAGATTTTCTTTGGAATGAGGATGAATATTAAATCCAGTTTTTAATAAAATACAAACCCCGACAATTTTGTTGGGGTTTTTTGTTTTTATACCTCTAGGAAATTATTGAATTGCTTTTTGCTCTGCTATCCATTGCCTACTTTCTCCAAGATGCATGAGTATGGTGTTGTATAAAACATCACTTTTAAATGGCTTGGTAACATAATTATTAAAGCCGGAAGACATTACCCTGTCTTTTGTTTCCTGGAAAACATCGGCGGTTAGCGCCACGATAGGAATATTTTTTATGATTTCATCATCCAAAGCCCGAATCGCTGCTGTAGCTTCATAACCTGTCATCTCTGGCATTGATAAATCCATCAATATTAGCTCGTGTTCACCTGTTGCCGCTGCTTCAGCTGCCAATCGCCCATTACCCACAATTTTTAAGTCTACATTCCATAAACCTAAAATTTGTTTGATTAACATTTGATTTACGGCATTGTCCTCTGCAACTAATATTTTGGCACCTTTAAGATCTTTAATGGCAGATGGCTCAGGGAGAGCAGTGTTGGCATTATCAGTTTGCTCTTCGGCTAAATCAAAGTCCAATTCAAAATAAAATTCAGAACCTACCTTTGGTGTACTTTTTACTTTTATTTCGCCACCTAGCATTTCAATAAGTCTCTTTGTAATTGGCAGCCCAAGGCCGGTTCCACCAAAGAGGCGAGTGGTGTCTGTTTGTGCTTGGGTAAAACTTTCGAAAATACTACCCATTTTATCTTCAGGAATACCAATTCCAGTATCTGTAACGGAAAAGAAAAGTCTTGCCTTACCTTCAGATTTCGATGCTAATTTTATTCGGATAATGGCCTCACCATGGTCGGTGAATTTTATGGCATTATTTGTAAGATTGATAAATATTTGGTTGATTCTGTATGGATCTCCAATTAGGCTACTAGGTACATCACTATCAATTTCACCGGTTAATTTTATTCCTTTTTCCTCTGCTTTCATTTTAAGGGTAGAAAGCAAATTGTCTAGTACTTTTTGCGGTTTAAAATTAATTCTTTCCAATGTTACTTTTCCAGATTCAATTTTGGAGAAATCTAAAATATCATTGATAATTACCAAGAGGTTATCAGCAGAATATTTTATTAATTTAAGATTGTCAGTTCCTATTGGAGAAAGGTTTTGCTCCTTAAAAAGGATATCCGTAAACCCTAAGATAGCATTCATAGGTGTTCGGATTTCATGACTCATATTGGATAAGAAATCCGTTTTGGCATCAGCCGCTGCCTCTGCTTTTTGTTTAGCATCTACTAGTTCTGCTTGTACAATTTTTTGTTGGGTAATATCCTGTGAAGTACCTACGATGCTTACCAATTTTCCGTCATCATCTAAAACTGGCTGCACCCTATTTAGCAGCCACTTCATTCCATCTGGATGATTGATTTTACATTCAATTTCTTCAACATGTAAAGAAGTGGAAACCTTTTCGAAGGTAGATTTTACCAGCTCCTTATCCTCATCTTGTACTATTTCAAAAAACTTCTTTTTAGAAGGTGTATCCACGCCTTTTTTGGCACCAAAAAGTCGGAATGCATAGTCCGACCAATACTCATCACCACCATCAATATCATATTTCCAAGATCCTAAGTTGGCAATTTCCTGGGCTTCAGCAAGGTTTTTTGTGATTTGTCTGAGTTCTTCTTGTGCTGCAAATCGCTGGGTTCTTTCCCTGTGGAATGTTTCAACATTGGTAAGAATTCGGTGTAATTTTTCCTCGCCAATTTGGTCTTTAGTGAAATAATCAAAAGCTCCAGCCTTCATCATTTCCACAGCCAACTTTTCATTTCCTTGGGAAGTAATACTTACTATAGGAGTGGTAATATCCAATCCTTGAATTCTCTTGAGCATGGTCAGGCCATCGATCCCTTGTAGGCGATAATCTAGAAATATGCAATCGAACTCCTTCCTTTTTAATGTTTGTATGGCGTCGATAGCCCTTTCGAAACTCGTAAGTTTATAGATAAGACCAGTTTTTAGCAATGCCCTTTCGAAGGCCATCACATCGATTTTATCATCATCAACCAAGAGTATTCTAAATAACATATAGTATTAAAGTCTAATTTTTTTAATCTGGAAATTCACAGAGTTTCCAATAATTATTTAGAATTGATACCGCTTCAATAAATCGATCCATTGAAAGGGGCTTTAAAATATATCCTGCCACATTCAAATTATAAGCATCAATTTTATCACTTTCTTCATTTGAAGTGGTCATCACAAAAACCGAAATATTTTTAAACTCTTCATTTTTTCGGATCACCTCCAAAAACTCAATCCCTCCCATTTTGGGCATATTAAGGTCCAAAAGTATTATTTTGGGATTGGCCATGGTATTGTCCTCTAATATTTTTAGAGCTTCAATTCCATTATTTGCTACAAAAAGAGGGTTGGAAACATTGCCTTTTTTAAAGGCGCGTTTTACATTCATTACGTCAACCTCATCGTCCTCAACCAATAAAATGTTTACTAATTTTTCCACTTGTCAAATTATTAAGCTTGCAAAAATATGTTTTCAAAACTAGCCAAATGTCTTTTATAAAAGGAATTTTAAAGCTTTGGCCATTGGATAATGAATTTTGTTCCTTCTCCTAAATCCGATTCTATGCGAATCTCAGCGTTTTGATCTTCAATAATTTTTTTAACAATAGCCAGTCCTACCCCAGTGCTTTCATAGGTATCTCGCGATTGTAAAGTTTGAAAAATAACAAAAACTTTTTCATGATATTGAGGATCAATTCCTGGGCCATTATCCTCCACAGTGAATTCATAATACCTTCCTAAATCCTTCCAAGCAACAATTATTTGAGGTTCTGGATTATCATTGTATTTAATGGCATTGCTAATAAGATTGCTAAATATTTGTTCTATGGCAATAGGCTCAGAAAAAACATCAGGGAAGTCCTTGTCTAATTTCAGGTTAATATTTTTAGGAATTTCCAAATCGGCAATAATCTCTTCTATCACCTTTTGGCTTTCTACCATCCTTTTTTCAGATTTTGATCGTCCAGCTCTTGAGTATTGAAGAATACCATTTATCAAATTCTCCATTCTTTTTACTCTCCCTCTCAGCAATTGCATTTGCTCCTTATTTTCGGGGTTCATTATTTCTTCAAGATCTTCTTCTATCCATTCTGATAAATTATTGATCGCTCGAAGTGGAGCTTTTAAATCATGGGAAACGATATAAGCAAATTTATCTAGCTCAGAATTTATCCTTTCTAAATCAAAAGCATATTTTTCCAATTGTTGTTCAGATTCTTTTCGGCTAGTAATATCCTGATGGGTTCCTATTATTCTTTTTGGACTGCCATCTTTTAAATAACTTAAAGCTTTACCATTTGCTAAAATCCACCGATACCCCCCTTCTTTGGATTTCATCCTAAACTCAGCAATATAATTGTCTACCTCACTACCTAAGTATTTTCCAATGGCTAGCCTTGCATTTTCTTTGTCATCAGGATGCAAAAGGTTTTCCCAGCTCGTAAAACTGTTTTTTATTTCATCTGGTTTATATCCAAGCATGGATTTCCATACATCTGAAAAATGAACTTGGTTTTCCTGAATATCCCAATCCCATAGCCCATATTGATTGCCTTCCAATGCAAATTTGAGGGTTTGTCGAGCTTCCTCTAATTTTACTTCATCCTCCTTTTTAGAGCTAATATCAAGTTCAATGGCAATAAAACCTTCAATTTCATTTTCTTCATTTACCATTGGAGTTATGGAAATAGAAAGCCAATAGCCCCTTCCGTCTTTGGAATAATTATAGACCTCTCCATTAAAAGACTTTTGTTGGAGAACTGCCTCTCGCATGGCCTTTTTTGTTTCGGGATTGGTTTCCGGACCTTGCAGAAAACTTCCAGGTGTTTTTCCAATTACCTCTTCTAGGCTATAAGCAGTAAGTTTGGAAAAGGCATCGTTTACCCAAGTGATTTTTCCTTCAACATCTGTTACCACAACAATATTGTCCGTTTTCCGAGCCACTAATGCCAATTTGTTAAGCTCTTGTTGGGCTTCAAAACGATCCGTAATATCGTTTAATGTTCCGCTATAGCCTGTAACATTTCCATCTTTGTCCCTATCTAAACTTAGGAAAGCTTCGGCCCATTTTAGCTCAGCAGATTTGGTGATATACCTGGCTGTATATCGATTGGATTCCGAATTTCCCTTTAAAATTTCAAGTACCTGTTTAGCACTTTCTTCCCTATCTTCGGGGTGGATATGGGTTAGAAAACTTGTGCCGAGGCTATCTTCAACTTTATAACCAGTAATCATTTCCCAGGCGGAATTTAAATAGGTCCAGTTGCCATTTAAATCAGTTTGAAAAATAATTTCCTGAACACTATTTACTATGGATTCTATTCGGCTATTTAGCTCTTCTGCTTCTGCTGTTTTTCGAGCAATATTTTTTCTCAACTCCTCATTTACTCTAAAAAGTTCCTGGGAGCTTAGTTCAAGTGTGAGTTCAAGTTTATCCATATCCTCATTAAAGCCTTGGTAAGCTTCATTGATAGATAGTATAAATTCCTCGATTTTTGTGATATCGAAATCCTCTGGTAGATGTTTTTTTATCTGCCTTCGGAGTAGTCTATGAAGGTTTTGCATTATTCAGCAAAGGTGGTTATGGTCATGGTTTGGTTATGAAGCTCGCATTTTGAGTTTTGGATGAATGGGGCAATTTCTCCATAGGAGTAAAAGCCGCAGATAGAAACATCATCACCCACTACTTCTTGAACGGCCTCCACCTCTTCTTCTACTAACTGTTTTAAAACTAATTTCCGCCCTACACAACTAATTAAAATCGCCAATTCTGGACGATGATCCGAATCTGTACTTACTTTAGCTGCGCCTTCAGCACCATTAATCAAGCGGTCTACATTTGCTTTCATTAATTTAACATAGGCCCCCTCAGGAATATCTCCTGCGAAAGTGAGACTTTGCTCCTTTTCGTCAATAGCCAAAATTGTACGTACTACAGGAGAGTCGTTTTCGCTGAGCCGCATACTCAAAGGAAAAAGCAGTCCGGATGAAGGAAGTTCCTTGGCCTGATCCCCTAAAAATGATTTATATAATTCCAAAGCGGGTTTATGGTCAATTTCGTAAAGAACATTTGATTTAGATTTGGTAACAATTCTTTCAAGTCCAAAGGTGTCCCAACCTCCTAGAGAACCATATCCTACCTTTAAATCTTCACCATAAAAACCAATTCCAACAACAATTTTATCGGAAACTTTACCAGAAGGGGCAATAACGAAGGTTTTCTTAAAATCCGGTCCATCTCCAGCTAAGCCTCCAGTAATAGCTATGTCTTCTGGAAGATCTTTTCTCATTCCGCTAACCAATTGACTACCATTGATATTTAAGCCATCACTGAGAATAAAAATATGCCTCAAGCCAAGTTTGGTGAATTTATCTACCAGTTCCTTACCACCTTTCTCGCTATCGTCTGGTGAATCGAGCTTTATTTCATGGATAGCCAAACTTGTTTTCTCAAATTTTACCGCAGTAGCCACCAATGAATCATCATAAACATTAATACCTCCAATTTCGCCAGAGGTGGAACATCCAGTTATAAAACTGTTGGGAAATTTTGTTTTTAAATCTGCAAGTGCAAGCTGTCCTTCTATCACTTTGGATCCTGCAAACACCAGAATTAAATCCGGTTCAAAATCAATTTCTATGGCTTTGTTTTCACCCTTTTTAATAATTATTTGTGCGGTTTTCATTTCTATAAATTTTAAAGCAACAAAGTACAATTTCCACGAAAAACTGAAACATTGTAAATTGAATTTATTGAACATTAACCATGAATAAGTTAAAATTCACTTGGTGTCTTGTTGGTTAAATTGATTTTTGGATTAAAAAGTAGCCATTTCGTCATTTAATTAATAAAGGCACAATTTTATGGGGCTGGAATAGAGTTGAAATATGCCTAACTTTGCAGGCTTCAAAAATGAATAGACAGAATACCCTATAAAAATATGTTTGCGAACCTATTACAAAAGATTATTGGCGATAAAAGTGGCCGTGATATAAAACAGATCTCTCCTTATGTTGATAAAGTAAAAACTGCTTTTGAACAACTCCAGGGGATAAGTCATGATGAACTTAGGAATAAAACCACAGAGTTTAGACAAAGAATAGCTGACAACATTGCGGATCAAACAAAAGAAATTGAGGAATTGAAAGCCTCTATGGATTCGGTTGTAAATATTGAAGAAAAAGAAGCGAATTACGAAAGGATAGACGCTCTTGAAAAGGAATCTTATGAAAAAACGGAAGAGCTATTATTAGAAATTCTTCCAGAAGCCTTTGCCGTTATTAAAGAAACTGCTCGACGTTTTACTGAAAATGACAGCCTTGAAGTTGTAGCTAATGATTTTGATCGAAGCCTAAATGGAAAATTAGATGCCGTTGAAGTAAAGGGAGAAAAGGCTATTTGGAAATCTAGTTGGACCGCCGCCGGAGCAGAAATAAAATGGGAAATGGTCCACTATGATGTTCAGTTGATTGGTGGAACAGTTTTACATAAAGGAAATATTGCCGAAATGGCAACGGGTGAAGGAAAAACTTTGGTAGCCACCCTTCCTGTATATTTAAATGCATTACCGGGAAAAGGGGTTCACTTGGTAACCGTGAACAATTATTTGGCACAAAGGGATGCTGAATGGATGGGACCAATTTTCCAATTTCATGGATTGAGCATTGATTGTATAGACAAACATCAACCTAATTCTGAGGAAAGGAGACAAGCCTATTTAGCGGATATCACCTATGGAACCAATAATGAGTTTGGTTTCGACTACCTCAGGGATAATATGGCTCATAATCCAGAGGATTTGGTACAGCGCAAGCATAATTATGCGATTGTTGATGAGGTGGATTCTGTTTTAATTGATGATGCACGTACTCCCCTAATTATTTCAGGACCCACTCCAAAAGGGGATCTTCATGAATTCAATGAATTAAAACCTCATGTTAGCAAATTAGTTGAAGCTCAAAAGGTTTTGGTGGCTAGAGAACTAAAAGAAGCCAAAGAATTAATAGCTGCTGGTGACAGCAAAATGGGTGGTGAAAAATTGCTTAGGGCCCATAGAGGCTTGCCAAAAACTAAGGCGATCATTAAATTTTTGAGCGAAGATGGAATGCGTACTCTCCTCCAAAAAACGGAGAATAGATTCATGCAAGAGCAATCTAAGGATATGCATATTGTGGATGACGAATTGTATTTCACCATTGATGAAAAGCAAAATCAAATAGACCTTAGTGATAAGGGTATTGACCTTTTATCCGAAGGAGCTCAAAATCGTGATTTCTTTGTAATGCCAGATATCGCTTCCATGCTTGGGGATTTAGACCAGGAGGAGATAGATACAGTTGAGAAAGCAGAGAAGAAAGAAGAGATGATGCGCGATTTCAGCATCAAATCAGAACGTATTCATACCATGAACCAATTGCTAAAAGCCTATGCCCTTTTTGAAAAGGATATAGAATATGTGGTAATGGACAATAAGGTGAAGATTGTAGATGAGCAAACCGGCCGAATAATGGAAGGTCGTAGATACTCTGATGGTTTGCATCAAGCTATTGAAGCTAAAGAAAATGTGAAGATTGAAGCGGCAACTCAAACCTATGCCACAGTTACCCTTCAAAATTATTTTAGGATGTACAATAAACTTTCCGGTATGACCGGAACCGCTGAAACTGAAGCGGGTGAGTTTTTTGACATTTATAAATTGGAAGTTACTGTTATTCCTACCAATAGACCTATCGCAAGAAATGATGCTCATGATTTTGTTTATAAAACGAAAAGAGAAAAATACAATGCGGTAATTGAAGAAATAAACCGCCTTGTAGATGCTGGAAGGCCTGTTTTAGTGGGTACTACCTCCGTAGAAATTTCGGAATTGCTGAGTAGGGCCTTAAAGTTGAGAAAGATTAGACATAATGTCTTAAATGCAAAACTTCACCAAAGGGAGGCGGAAATTGTAGCAGAAGCAGGACAACCCGGTACGGTAACCATTGCTACCAATATGGCTGGTAGGGGAACGGATATTAAACTAACTGCGGAAAGTAAGGAAGCTGGTGGACTAGCAATTATCGGTACTGAGAGGCACGATTCTCGTCGTGTAGATAGACAGTTAAGAGGTCGTTCTGGACGACAAGGAGATCCGGGTAGCTCACAGTTTTTTGTGTCTTTGGAAGACAATCTAATGCGACTTTTTAATTCTGAACGAGTTGCAAAGCTGATGGACAGAATGGGCCTTAAAGAGGGTGAGGTTATCCAAGCTGGCTTGGTTTCCAAATCTATTGAAAGAGCACAGAAAAAAGTGGAGGAGAACAATTTTGGTACTCGTAAACGCTTGCTAGAATTTGATGATGTAATGAATTCTCAAAGGGAGGTGATTTACAAAAGGAGAAGACATGCTCTTCATGGAGAAAGAATGCAGGTAGATATCGCCAATATGTTTTATGATACCTGCGAAAGTATAATGGAAGAGTTCCATCAGTTTAAAGATTTTGGTGGCTTCCAAATAGAATTGGCCAAGACTTTTACTATTGAAGTGCCCTTTACAGAAGAGGATTTTGCAAATAAGAAAAGCGATGCCCTTGTTGATATATTATATAGCAAGGTTTTGGAAAATTACGCCCAAAAGAACGAGCGAATCTCCAAAATGGCCATGCCGGTTATAAGCAATGTTTATAAAAATGAAGCTGGCAATTTCGATAATATTGCCGTTCCTTTTACTGATGGTAATAAAGGGATTAAGGTGGTAACCAATCTTAAGAAAGCCTATGAGTCCGAATGTAAAGAGTTGGTTTTAGATTTTGAAAAGAATATTGTTCTTGCCTTTATTGATGATAGCTGGAAGGAACATCTGAGGGAGATGGACGACTTAAGGCAAAGTGTTCAAGGGGCAGTTTATGAGCAAAAAGATCCTTTACTCATTTATAAATTTGAAGCATTTGAGCTTTTTAAAGCTATGGTGGATAAGAGCAACCGTGAAATTGTTTCTTTCCTATTCAAAGGGCAGCTTCCAAATCAGGAAACCAACCAAGTTCAACAAGCACAGGGGAGACAAAGAACGAACTACGATAATCTTCAAACGAGCCACCCAGAACTTGCTGCTAGTGGCGGTGGATCTGAAGGTGGTGAAGCACAAGCACCTCCAAAAGCAAAGCCAGTTGTGAATTCAAAAACCTACGGACGAAATGATGTGGTGACCATTCAAAATCTAAGTACTGGTGAGAAAAAAGAAATGAAATATAAAAAGGCTCAAGGATTAGTGGATAGCGGAACTTGGATGCTCATTGAATAGACAGTCCTAAAGTCGATTACTAAATACAATTGACCTTTTAAATCCTAAGAATAAGAAACCCAGTTTTATAGCTGGGTTTTTTTTATATTTAAAATATTGGGCAACCATTTAAAAATAGAGCGTCTTTAATAATAACAAACCGATTTACCATTGAATTCTAAACCAGAACATATCATCAATCTAGAAGATATTGGGGCTTTTGTACAGCCTAAAGAATTCTTGTTGAATAATTCGGAACATGAACTGGTAGCAGCCTGTAAAGCAGGTAAAAAAGTAGCACAGAAAAGAATTTATGAACTCTTTGCTGGTAAGATGCTCAATGTTTGCAGGCGATATGCAAAGGATAGCGAGCATGCCAGAGATTTAATGCACGATGGCTTTATTAAGGTGTTTTTAAACATCGAAAAATTTAGAGAGCAATCTTCCCTTCAAACTTGGATCACTAGAATTATGATTAATAATAGCATAAGCGCTATTAAAAAAGAAGTGAGAAAAGGTATCAAAGTGAAAATAGAAGATGTTCAACTGAAAGAGGATGATGTTGTGGACTTTGAATTAATAGAAAAGCAACCAATCACCGCAAGACAAGTTTTTGAAAAGCTGAATGAACTGCCCTTGGGCTATAAAACCGTTTTAAGTTTATATGTATTAGACGGTTTTACTCATAGAGAAATAGGAGAACAATTAGGAGTAACTGAAGGAACAAGTAAAAGTCAACTGGCAAAAGCAAAAAAGCTATTAGCTAAAATTTTGACAGAGGCGTATTTGTAATGCAAGGAAAGGATAACATAGAAAATCTTTTAAGAAAAAGCGCAGACAACCTGGCCAGCGAATTCCAGGATGATTGGGCAGTTTTTGACAAAAAATTAGCTCAGGCGAAAAGCCTAAAACGCTTAAAAAGAATTACAGCAGGATCTGCAGTAGCAGCGGCCCTAGTTTTTCTCTTTATGGCCTTTAATGGCTACCAAATGTTTTGGGAGAGGGATGCCTATATTCCAAGAACACAGGATGTTGTTTTTGAGAATTTGTTTGAAGATGAACCCTCAGACCTTAATTCTAAATCACAAAACAGACCCATAGTAAACCATAAGCCCCATGAAAGTGAGGAGCAAAATAATTCTAGCCCCAATTTAATTCTTCCCAATACATCAATTGAAAATAATGAAAAAAGGGAGGCCATTTACAATAGCGAGCCTCTTAATAATGGTGTAGAAATTGCCCAAAATTCGGAGGAGAATCAATTTATTCGCAGGAGCTCACCATTAGAAGATGAAAATCAAGGTCCCTTGGTTAGTCAGGCAGAAAAGGGTGCTAAAATTAATAGGGAATTAAACCCTAAAGAAGATTTGATTTTCCTAAAAACTAATAGAGGTTTTGGCCAGATTAAGTCTGGTTCTACCTTGGAAACAAAATCAAATAATGCTGGGAAATATTTAAATTTTCAGGTTACGAATATTGGCAATTCTTCTGGTGGATCCGAAATTCTACTACCTCTTAAATCACCCATTGAGCAGATTGATTTTAGTAAGATAAAAACTGGGCCTTATATAAGTCCACTCCAAGCGAAAAATGCTTGGAGCTACTCCATTAATATGTACCCAAATTATACATTCAGAAAATTTGAATTAGATGAAGATAAAGGGAATTTACTTCATGCAGATTTCGCAGATGCCGTTCAGGCAGCGGAAAGTGGTGGCTTAAGTTTGAACCTAGGATTTGAGGTTAACCGTAGAATTGGTGCAGTTACCTATTTTAATACGGGTATAGAATATATCAGTAATAAAACCGAAGTTTTATACAATTTCACCAATTTTAGAGATCCAATTATTAATAAGCACAATGGTTTTATTGATGGTTATACTTTAAAAAGTGAGGCTGAAAAAGTAAACTTTAGCGATAAAAATATTTACCATTATGTGAATTTGCCATTTTCAATTTCATACCAACCTTGGGCTTCAGATCATGTTCGATTGAATATTGAAGCTGGGGCAAGCTTCCTTTATTTTATGGCTGCAAATGGCCAAACTTTAGACTATAAAACCCTAGATATTGTTGATCTTTCAGAAAGAGATTTTAGAAATAGCATGGGTTCTTTTAGTATGAAAATTGGCGCTAATTATTATGTGAATGAGCGAATCAATATTGGTTTTGAACCTACCTTGATGTACTTCACAAACACCATCTATGAGGATGATTACCCCTTCTATGTAATCCCCTATTCTGTAGGTTTAAATTTCAACCTTCAAGTAAAATTAAACTGATGTTTAGCTTAGGAGTTTTTGGGTAAGCTCCAATATCTCAAATAAAGAGATTTAAGATAGCTATTCCAGAAAAACACATAGCTCATTATCCCCAACCAAAAGGCAATATTGAAATATAGATTTCGAATATGAAGGTGAGCTGTACCATAAATATAGTCACCTAAATTGTTGGTTTCCTTATATTCATCAAACATTGGCCAATAAAAAAAATCGTGGATAACATCCAAATAGGCTAAAAATAGAATGGGTAAAAAGGGACTAATAAAGTTGAGGAAAATGTTGGTTTGAACATAGAATGTGCTAAACTTTTTTAGCTTAAATCCCTTAATGGACAAGATAGATAAGATAAGGCTAAAAATGAGGCTGATGCTTAAAATTAGGTGGGAATTGAAATTTGAGCTTGCATCAATTACCAAAACTACAGTATAAAAAAGCCCAATAAATAAAATTGATCGTAAGAGCTGCTTCCAATGGCTATTTTTAAAAACCTGAAAGATGAGAGTGATACAGAATAGGCATAAGGCTAAGCCTTTGTAAATATCCAAATTCCAAGATCTTATCCTCTTCAATTGAGTCTTCCTTATTTGATAAATATTAAAACCGGTTTTGGCAATTGCGGTTTTTAGCTGCCTTTGGCTATAACTAGAGAAATAGTTGTTTTGCAAATAATCTGCAAAAACTTGTTCCATATTTACCTCCTCAACATAGCTGTATGTTTTTATTATTTCCGCAAATTGCTCGATATATTTTTTCGCCAGTTTATTGTCATTTTGAAGCACAATTTCCTTCTTTCGCCTTTTAAAGGATTCATCATTTTCAAAATTAAAACCACCCATATAGGAAGGATAGAAACTAGAGCCTGCATAGGAATGTAGGTCATATGACCCAAGGTAATCCTCGAAATATAGTTTGGGTCTTTCGTTTTTAAAAACTCCCTTATGATTAAAAATAGAATCCCGCATTTCCTGCCAAGCTCGATTTTGGATACGGATCTGTTCGTAATAATCTTTTTCCGGACTTTTTCTGTAATTTTCACCATCAAGCTTTTCCAAAAAGATAGAATCATTAGGATAGTACATATAATTCGACTTTTTGCTTGGAAAAAAATAGGCGCCTAATTCAAAGACTTCTGCCTGTTTTTCTAAGATGTCTACTTCTTCAAGCTGCGCAACCCTATGGCTTAAAATCCAGGAACTTGGATAGGGAATCAAAAGGGGTAGGGAAAAAGTAAAATAATAGATAATAAGAACAAAAAACTCCTGATATCGAAATCTATATCCAGCCTTTTTATCAGGATTGTAAATAGACATAGAATAAACAAAATAGCCCAGTAAAATAGTGGCCGGGATAAACAATATTCCAAAAAAGAAATTCTGGTCCTCAGTGCTTATAGGATCTTTCGGACTTGTGCTATATACCAGTCCAAGAAGAATAAAAATTAAGCTAAGAAGGAGAGTAAAATAAAGGTTTAAATGAATTTTTGTTGACCACAACCAAGCTTGATTTTGCCTGAGATATTGGTCAAATTTTTTAAGAAAGGCTGGGGATATTTTCAGGATAAAATTCATAAGGGCTAATATTTATCGCTAAATAATTTTTTGGTGGAATTGCTGATGTTTCTGAAATATTCAATCTCTAATTTGGCATTTATTAGCCGGAGTAATAGTTCCTCCTTTTTGTGTTCATTTGAACAATGAATAAGAAAAGAGGAGGCTGATTGCTCAATTTTAAGATCCTTCCAGTCTCCCAATAATTTTTGGAGATCCTGGTAATTGAATTTGCCATTGAGTTCAAATGTTTGGCTTTTATCCAGCTGTTCAAAATCTGATAGCGGTCCATTAAATACTGCTCGGCCATTTTTTAAAAAGATTATTTGGTCTGCAATAGTTTCAACCTCATGTAATTGTTGGGAACTTAAAATGATGCTCAAAGGATTCCGCAGGGAGTTCGCCAAATTTCTAAGGTCTTGCAATAGTAATTCCTGAGCTTGTAAATCTAAATTGGCCAAGGGCTCGTCTAATATTAATACTCTTGGATCCCACACTAGGTTCATAGCAATTTCGAACCTTAGTTTATAACCACTAGATAGCTGAGACCATTGTAGTTCTCTAAAGTTACTTAGTCCTAAACGGTGGATAATAAATTCTACTTTTTCGGAATTTAGAGGAGCCTTAAATTTTTTTATTGCCGCTTCAAAAGACAGTTGATTTTCTGCACTTCCATACCATTTTTCAATTCTCTGTGGAATAAAAGCAATCCTTTTCTTAATGTCTAGCCAATTTCTAAAATTTTGGCCGTCAAAATGATACACAATTTCACCTTCGTCCGGGGCAAGATCTCCACAAATCATTCTTAAAAGGGTGGTTTTTCCATTTCCATTTTCTCCCACTAATCCTATTATTTTTCCAGGTTTTAGTTTTAAAGAAATGGTCTGAAACTCAAAATTGTGAAGTCTAGATTTATATTTTTTACGAATGGAGTCAACTGTTGCAAAAGCTTCATCTTGTCTTTCAGAAATACCAGAATACAAAGGAATATAGGCCTTTAGCTTTTGTTGTAGTTTCAAACTTTTTTCCTTTAAACCTGTAAAATTATTTTTGGTGCTTCCTAAGTTTTTACCTCTATTATAGTGTTCTCTAAGCTTCAAACATTCCCTTTTTAATTCTTCAGGGAAATTAAAATCATAGCTTAAATCCAACATTCTGATAGTGCCGCGATTGAGGTCCTCATTTTTCAGACATAAATCTAATTCTTCAAGTCTTTGATGAAAAATACTTTCCATGGATAGGTTTAAGGTTTAATGCTGATTTTAACGGAATGCGAAATGAAAAATTTTAGGGAAAGAAATCCAGAGCGGTTTTTTTGTCAAATGTTACACAAAATTTCCCCGGCCTTTTTTAGGGTAGAATCATTTTTTGCAAAACAAAATCGAAGGGTTTTGTGATCTGTTTTTTGAGGATAAAATACCGATAAAGGAATAGAAGCAATGCCAAACTCCTTGGTTAGGCGAATAGCAAAATCAACATCATTTTCCATGCTGATTTCTGAATAATCCAATAGTTGAAAATAACTACCTTCAGACCTTAGGGCATTGAAACGACTTCCCTGAATTGCCTTGAGAAAGACATCCCTTTTCCCTTGGTACATTTTTGAAATTCTAAAATTAGCATCCTCTCTTAAATACTCTGCCAAAGCGTATTGCATGGGAGTGTTTACACTAAACACCATAAATTGATGAACCTTTCGAAACTCTTTCATCAAGTCTTTGGGAGCCATGCAAAAGCCCATTTTCCACCCTGTAATATGTAGAGTTTTTCCTAGTGAGCCGATGAGGAAACACCTGCTGGCAAGTTTGGGCCTACTACAAATAGAATTATGCTTTTGTCCATCAAAAATAATATGTTCATAAACCTCATCAGCCAAAATCAGGATTTTGCTATTTTCACAAATCTCCTCCAAGTTCAAAAGATCATTTTTCTTTAGGGTGGTAGCGCTAGGGTTGTGAGGGCTATTAATGATGATCATTTTAGTTTTTGAACTAATTTTCGCTTTCACCTTTTCCCAGTCTATGGAATAGGAGGGAAATTCTAATTCAATAAATACAGGAATTCCACCATTGAGTTCAATATACGGAGCATAGCAATCGTATGCTGGACTAAACAAAATAACTTCATCACCTTTCTCTATACTGGCAGTAATGGCTGTGGCGATGGCCTGTGTTGCTCCGGCGCAAATGTTCACCTCATTTTGGGGATCAAAAAAATGGTCATGGTCCTTATAAACCTGTTCAGACAAGACCTCCCTTAATTCATTTATTCCGGTATAGGGAGCATATTGATTTTTCCCCTTTTCCATATGCTTATTTACAAGCTCAATTAATTTGGGATCTACATTGAAATTTGGGAAGCCTTGGGATAGGTTTATGGCATTATGTTCATTGGCTAAAGCACTCATTTTGGAGAATATAGTGCTTGCTATATGTGGGAGTTTGCTTTTAAGGAGTAGGCCCTTGTCCATAGGTGATTTTCTTTTCTTTTAAGATTTTTCTAAGGTAAAATAAATTGTACTCCTTATTCTTTAAATGAAAGTAATTGGAATAAAACTATCCAAAATAAAAATGGAACAAATAGAGGGAAGAATAGTCTTAAGCACCTTTTATAAGCTTGCATTGTCGTACTTTTCCCAAAATTTTTTTTGTGAATTACCTATCAGTCGAAAACATTTCCAAAAGCTACGGTACCAGAACCCTATTTACCAATATTTCTTTTGGGATATCTGAAGGCCAAAAGGTGGCTTTAGTGGCAAAAAATGGTACCGGTAAAACCTCCATCCTAAGAATATTAAGTGGTGAGGATAAATCTGATACAGGAATTGTTAGTTATAGGAAAGGCCTTAAAGTTGGTTATTTAAGTCAAGACCCTCAATTAACGAATGGGAAAAGTATTTTGGATAATGTGTTAAGTGCTGAAAATCCAATGACCTTAGCCATCAGAAAATATGAGGAAGCCTTAGAAAATCCCAATGATAGCAAAGCCTACCAAAAGGCATTTGATCAAATGGATCAACTTCAGGCTTGGGACTATGAAGCTCAGGTGAAACAAATTTTAGGGAAATTAGGATTGCAGGAAAATCATGAATTGGTAGATCATCTTTCTGGTGGGCAAAAGAAGAGGGTAGCATTAGCCAAAACTTTAATTGCAAAACCAGAATTATTAATATTAGATGAACCCACCAACCACCTTGATGTTGAAATGATAGAATGGTTGGAAGAATATTTAAGCCAGAATTCCATAACCTTATTTATGGTTACCCATGATAGATATTTCTTGGAGGTGATCTGTAATCATATTTTGGAATTAGAGGATCAAACCCTATATCAGCATCCAGGAAATTTCAGCGCCTTTTTAGAAAGGAAGGCAGAAAGGGAGGAGATTGAAGGAGTGAATATTGGCAAGGCAAAAAACTTAATGAAAAAGGAATTGGAATGGATTCGTAGACAGCCTCAAGGTAGGGGAACAAAATCCAAGGCCAGGATAAATGCCTTTCATGAACTAAAGGGTGAAGCCCATAAATCTGTTGCCAAAGATAAATTGGAAATGGATATCAAAATGACCCGAATGGGAAGTAAAATTTTGGAAATCCATAAACTGAAAAAAAGCTATGGTGATTTTAAAATCATAGATAATTTCGACTATGTATTTAAAAAAGGAGAAAGACTTGGTATTGTTGGTGGCAATGGGGTAGGAAAATCCACATTCCTAAAAATGATAACTGGTTCTGAAGAAATTGATGGGGGAAAAATCATTACCGGCGAAACCATAAAATTTGGTTTTTATACCCAATCGGGAATGAAACTAGATGATGAAAAACGGGTAATTGAGGTGGTAAAAGATATTGCCGAATATATTCCCATTGGAAAAAAGGGAAGGAATATTACCGCTTCTCAAATGTTGGATAAATTTCTATTTGAAGGGGATAGGCAGTATACCTATGTTTCTAAATTAAGTGGTGGTGAAAAAAGGCGATTGTACTTACTCACCGTTTTTATGGAGAATCCCAATTTTTTAATTCTTGATGAGCCTACAAATGATTTGGATATTCTCACCCTAAATGTTCTAGAGGAATTCTTGATGGATTATGGTGGTTGTTTGGTGATTGTTACTCACGACCGGTACTTTATGGATAAGCTTACCGACCATTTATTTGTTTTTGAAGGAAATGGAAAAATTAAAGATTTCCCCGGGAATTACACCGAGTATAAAATCGACAAGGAAAAAAGGGAAGGATTAGAAAAGCTGAAAAATAAAAGCCTAGTAAAAGCAGTCCCAAAGCCAAAAAAAGAAAAAGAAAAGACCAAGCTTAGCTATGGTGAAAGGCTGGAATTTGAAAATCTTGAAAAAGAAATTGAGGAGCTAGAAAATCGAAAACAAGAAATTACCGGCCTTTTCGAATCCGGAAATCTAGATTCCGAAAAACTAATTGAGCTTTCAGAAGAAATGAAAAACCTTACAGAGGTACTTGAAGAAAAAGAAATGCGTTGGTTAGAATTAAGTGAAATAGAAAGCTAAGTCTAAATATTTATCTTGCTTTCCAGAAACAAGCATAATTATGAACGAAGTAATTCTCCTCAAAAAAATTGTGCGCAACTTTGCGCTTGGCCCACAAACTGTTAGAGTCTTAAAAGGAATTGATTTAAGCATTAAACACAATGAATATGTCGCTTTAATGGGGCCTTCAGGAAGTGGGAAATCAACCTTAATGAATTTATTAGGTTGTTTAGACACACCAACTTCTGGTGAGTATTGGTTGAATGGCAAAGATGTGAGCAGTTTAACAGATAATGACCTTGCGGAAATTAGAAATTCCGAAATCGGATTTGTATTTCAAACCTTTAATTTATTACCCAGATCTACAGCACTAGAAAATGTGATGCTTCCTTTAATTTATGCGGGAATGGCTTCTAAAGAAAGAAAGGAAAGAGCTGAGGAAGTTCTCGAACAAGTAGGATTAGGGGATAGAATGGACCATAGACCAAATCAATTATCTGGCGGACAAAGGCAAAGAGTTGCTGTGGCTAGAGCATTGGTAAATAAGCCTTCTATTATTTTAGCTGATGAACCTACTGGGAATTTAGATAGTAAAACATCAGTGGAAATTATGAATCTTTTTAATGAGATTCATTCCAATGGAAATACGGTTATTTTAGTTACACATGAAGAGGAAATTGCCTTGCATTCTAAAAGGATAATAAGGTTGCGAGATGGAGAAATAGAAAAAGATGAATTGGTTGAAGCACAGCTTCAAAATGGATAGTAGAAATTATATATAAGTAAAGAATGAATTTAGATTTACAGGAAAAAAAGGCCATGGTTTGTGGCGGTTCTGATGGGATTGGGAAGGCTTCAGCTTTGGAATTATCCAAAATGGGAGCTGAAATAATATTAATTGCAAGAAATGAAGAGAAACTTCAAAATGCGATTCAAGAATTAGATAATTCAAAAGGACAAAACCACAAATATATAGTCGCCGATTTCGATCAACCAGATCAGTTGAAAATCGCTGTGGATTTGTTTTTAAAAGAGAATGGCCCCGTAAATATTTTGGTAAATAATACAGGTGGACCAGCACCAGGGAAGGCCTATCTCGCTCCCTTAGATGAATACATAAGCGCATTTAGAAGGCATCTCCTATGCAATCAAGTGATGACACAAGCCTTAATTGAGGGAATGAAGAGCTTAGGAGAAGGAAGGATTATTAATATTATCAGCACTTCTGTGAAAGCTCCCTTACCAAATTTAGGAGTGAGTAATACTATTAGAGGAGCCGTTGGAAATTGGAGTAAAACTATTGCTAATGAATTAGGAGCATTTAATATTACGGTAAACAATGTTTTACCGGGCGCAACAGAAACCGGAAGATTAAAATCTATAATTAGCAATAAGGCCAATAAAATGGGGAAAACAGAGGCCGAAGTGATTGCTGAAATGACCTCAGAGGTGCCAATGGGTAGATTTGCCAAGCCGGAGGAGGTGGCCAATGCTGTTGCCTTTTTAGCCAGCCCTGCAACATCCTATATTAATGGGATAAATATTCCAGTGGATGGCGGAAGAACACCAAATCTTTAAAACCTTATAGAGCCCTAATCATGAAGAAAATATTGAACTATATAGATGGCAAATTACAGGAGCCAATGTCTGGTCAATTTTTGGATAACTATGATCCATCACGTGGTAAGGTTTATTCTTTGATCCCTCAATCGGAGGAGAAAGATGTAGAGCTTGCTACAAAAGCTGCGGAAAAGGCATTTCCAGAATGGAGTGCAAAAACAGCCAAAGAGCGCTCTTCAATAATGATGAAGATTGCCAATTTGATAGATGAGAAATTGGAGGAATTGGCCCATGCTGAGAGTTTGGATAATGGCAAACCCTATAAACTTGCGAAATCGGTAGATATACCTAGAGCCAGAGATAATTTTGCCTTTTTTGCTACCGCTATTTTACACGATGAAGCGCCCTTTTATAATATGGGCAACAGTGGCTTTAACTATACTTTAAGGCAAGCAATTGGCGTGGTTGGATGTATTTCTCCTTGGAACTTACCCCTCTATTTATTCTCCTGGAAAATTGCTCCAGCAATAGCATCTGGAAATTGTGTGGTAGCAAAGCCCTCTGAAGTAACCCCAATGACGGCTTATTTATTATCAGAAATATGTATCGAAGCTGGTATGCCTCCTGGAGTTTTAAACATTGTTCATGGTTTGGGGCCAGGTGCTGGACAAGCAATTATTGACCACCCGAAAATAAAGGCCATATCTTTTACTGGAGGAACAAAAACAGGCGAGCATATTGCTAGAGTGGCGGGGCCAAAATTCAAAAAACTTTCCCTTGAATTAGGTGGGAAAAACCCAAATATAATTTTTGCCGATTGCGATTTTGAAAAGGCGGTAAAAACTTCCGTGAGGTCGTCCTTTGCCAATCAAGGGCAAATTTGCCTTTGTGGTAGCAGGATATTCATTGAAAGGACGATCTATGAAAAATTTAAAATAGCCTTTTTGGAGAGATTAAAAGGCTTAAAAGTTGGACCACCAGAAGAAAATGATAGCAGGATGGGAGCATTGGTTTCTGAAGATCATTTGGAAAAAGTACTATCCTATATTGAACTGGCAAAGGAAGAAGGAGGATCTATAATCCATGGAGGAAATAGAATCCATTTAGATGGAGAATATTCCAAGGGTTATTTTTTGGAACCAACAGTAATCGAAGGTTTGGCATTTGATTGCAGGACTAATCAAGAAGAGATTTTTGGTCCCGTGGTAAGTCTTTGTCCATTTGATAGTGAAGAAGAGGTTTTGATGATGGCCAATAGTACCCAATATGGATTAGCAGCGACGATTTGGACAGAAAACCTTAACAAGGCACATAGGGTGGCGGAAAAAGTTGAATCTGGCATTGTATGGATTAATTGCTGGTTGGTTAGAGATTTAAGAACCTTATTTGGTGGAATGAAATCCAGCGGTGTAGGTAGAGAAGGAGGCTATGAAGCTTTGCACTTTTTTACTGAGGCCAAAAACGTTTGCTTTCAGTATGATCATTAAGTAAATATGTAGACTAGTCTAGAAATTAAAAACCCCCATTGCTTAGATGGGGGTTGATTCCGGTAAACTTTGGGATTACGTTTAACACAAAATTCACCTATGTGGAACCGTTTTTTCAAGTTTATGTTAAATAGACAGCTAAAAATTAAGTGCTAGAATATAGCGAGAGAGCAATCTTTATGCCGCCAAATATCTGAAGCCATGAAAAGATTAGTAATCCTACATTAAGGCTTGCAAATAATAAGACGCATTATTGACCAAAAGGTTGGCCTAAAAACAAAAAAAATTGTGATTTTTTAATTTGAAGGGACATTCTCCTCTGATCGATCTAATAATTTCTGATCGATCTGTTTACTGGTTTTGGCTCCCAGCTTTTTAATATTCTCCGCCCTTTTTACTAGATTACCATTGCCGTCATACAGCTTTTTCATTGACTCCCTATAGACTTTCTGGCTGGATTCTAAATGTTTACCAATATTTTTTAAATCTTCAACAAAGGATACAAATTTGTCGTAAAGAGCCCCACCTTGACGGGCGATTTCTAAGGCGTTTTTATTCTGATATTCCTGTTTCCAAATTGAGGAAATTGTCCTTAAAGTTGCAATAAGAGTGCTTGGGCTTACTATTACAATATTTTTGAGATAGGCATCATTAAAAAGTTCAGGATCATGCTGTACTGCTAATGTAAAAGCTGGTTCAATGGGAATAAAAAGCAAGACAAAATCCAAGCCATCAATACCATATAAATTTTGATAATTTTTTTCGCCCAGACCTTTTACATGTGCTCTGATAGAATTGATATGCAGTTTTAAATTAGCTAATTTTTCCTCTTCAAGTTCTAAATTGGAATATCTTTCATAGGCCGTAAGGGAAACCTTGGAATCGATAATAATATTTTTAGAATCCGGAAGGCGAACTACCACATCGGGGCGAAAAACCTTTCCTTCTTCATTGGATTCAGATACTTGAGTTTCGTATTCTCTACCTTTTTCCAATCCTGATTTTTCTAAAATACGCTCAAGGATTACCTCTCCCCAATTTCCTTGTTGTTTAGAATCTCCTTTTAAGGCTTTGGTAAGATTTTCAGCTTCTTTGGTAATTTGTTTATTTAAATCTCCAAGGGTTTTAATCTGTTGAACTAAGGAGGCATTTCGCTCGAGATTTTCTTTGTTTGTATCCTCCACCTTTTTTTGAAATTCTCCAATACGCTCCTTTAGAGGATTGAGTAATTCACCAAGATTAGTTTTATTTTGATCTGTGAATTTCTTACTTTTTTCCTCGAAAATTTCATTGGCTAAATTTTTAAATTCTGCAGCAAATTTTTCATTTAGCTCTGTAAGTTCTGTTTTTTGTTCTTCTAGTCGTTTTTGAATATTTCGATATTCCGTTTCCGTCCTTGTCAGTTGGTTTTGTAAATTTTGATTTTCGCTTCTGGAATTTTCTAAATCAAGTTTTAATTTCTCAGAATCCTTTAAAAGATTTTGAGAACGTTCTTCGGCGATAGCCAATTTTGTTTGTAATTCCAGAAGTTGATCCGACTTTTCAGCATTGTTGTTAGAATTTTGGAATTTGCTTTTAGCTACAAACCAACCTAAGCTTAATCCTAAAAAGAGTCCAATTATTAAAAAAAGTATATCCATACTTAGCTCATATATGTTTTATAGAGTCCCACTATCCCTGAGATAAACATTTGGGAGGCTAGAGAGCCAACAATAAGACCCATCAATCTATTAAAAACTTTTAGACCATTAGTTCCCAATTTCCTCTTTATATAAGGCATTCTTTTGAGAATAATATAGTTTGCGTAGGAGCAAATAAAAATGGCTAGACTTACGGATAAATATTGCTGCCAAGTTTTGGATCCTAAGCTAAGGCTGATTAAAGTGGTGGCTAGTCCGGGTCCAACAATTATTGGAATGGCTAGTGGTACGGTGCTAATATCTTCCCTTTCTTTTGCCGCCACCTGGTCTTGGGCTCTATGGTTCACTTTTTTTCCATGGCCTTGTACCATGTTAAAAGCCATAAGAAGCAGAATTATCCCACCGAAAATTCGAAGACCATCAGGCTGAATTCCAAAAAAACTAAAGATATAGGTACCTCCTAGGAAGAGCAAAATCATGGCGATAAATACAGCACGACTATTTTTAAAGGCTATGGAAGCAAATTCACTTTTGCTGGTGTCTTCATCAATTAAGGTAAGCATGATCACCCCTGCAGATAGAGGATTCATAATTGTAAAGATGGAGATAGTATCTCCTAGAATATTTTGAAAAAACTCCAGCACTCGTATTCTTTTTTGCAAAGAAACATCAATTCTAGGATATAGGACCTTCTGAATTTAGGGATTCCTAAGAACTTATGATCTTACCAAAATTTCCAATAGGGTTTTAAGCTCTTCGGGTTGGAAGGGTTTGAGTAGTTTGGTTTCAATTTTAGGTTCAACCAAGGTTCTCTCATCTAAAAAGGTGTCCGCGGTGAAGGCTATAATTGGAATTTGAGTGGCATTTTCTTGATTTTCAATTTTTCGAATCGCCAGACTTGCTTCAATACCAGACATATTGGGCATATGGATATCCATTAAAATACACTGGTATTTATAAACACTGAAAAGTTCAAGCGCCTCCTGGCCGTCGCGAGCGGTGTCAACAGAATATCCCCATTTCTCCAAAAGATTTTTGGCAACCATAATGTTGATAGGGTTATCATCTACCACTAAAATAGTTATACCATCCATACCTGATGGGATAAAATTGTTGAGTGATTGTAGAAGGTTCTTAGTGATGATCGATGAATTTTAATAGAAGCGGCCCATCTTAATATTCTAAATAAGGTCGGTTGCTTATTGTTAAATATTTCCGACAGGCCGTTCTGAGACGATTAAACTACTTGCTCGTTGAGCATTTCAGAAACAAAGGTAATTTTAGTTGAAATCTAAGCAATTTTCTTAGGGTGACAAAAGGGTGACACCAGTCTTAAATAGTTGTAAAACAATTATTTAAATTGATTTGAGGAATGTGTAAATATCAGTATTAGGGTTTAAATTGAGCTTTTTACGCAATCTATTTCTTCCCCTTTTCACCGAACTCACCTCCATATTTCTGAGGTTTGCAATTTCTTTATTGCTAAGATCCATTCTTAAAAGTCCCGCTAATTCTCTTTCAGATTTGGTCAGTTGCCCAAACTGTTGGTTGAGCTTTTCAAAGAATGAATGATTTACTTGAGCAATATTTTGTTGGAATACTTTTTTCTGTTTGGCAGCAAGTTGTGTCCCTTTTACTTCATTTAGTAAAGACCTTAGAGCGATAGACACTTCTTCTTTTTCCAGGTTTTTAATTTCCACTAATTTTTCGGAAAGCTTGTCTGTCCAATCCTGTTTTTGCATAATCTCCATGGCAAAATCTTCCAGGTCTCTTTTCTTTAAAGCTAGCTCATTGTCTAATTGTTCCTGTTCCCTTTTCTTTCCTTCAATTTTCTTTCTATAGTTTAAATATAAAATGATAATGATCAGGATTCCGGAAAGAATCGAGGTCCAAATCCAGGTAAGCCTGTTAATTGACTTTTGTTCGGAAAGGGCTAATTGGTTTTCTTGTGTACCAGTTTTTAGCTTTTCCAATTCCAATTCTTTTTCTATTCTTTTAACACTCAGGTCATTTAATCGATCTTGAATTATTATACTCATTTCCTCCTCGTCCTCTTGTAAGTTTTCAAGGGCCTTTATTTCTTTTTCAAGTGATTTTAGAACCATTTCTGTTTGGCCAGTCTTCCTATAGTATTCCCCTTCTATTTGGAATATTTGTCTGCTCTGTAAATAATTTGAACTATCACCTGTCTGTTTTAGATCATTTAGAATCTTCTTAAATTTTTGAAGTTGATTGGTTTTTAGGTAAATATTAGCTAATTGATATCCTGCAGCATAGGTTCTTTTTCGATATTTAGGATGTTCTTTTAGAAAATGATAATTCCATTCGTAAAGTGGTTCAGCTAATTGGTATCGTTCGTTTTCAAAGTATAGATCTGCTAGGTTATCATTAATACTAGTCATTAAGGGCCTGTCTGGCTTTGAAGTTAAACTAAGTGTTGTTTTGGCAAAGTTGAAATGATATAAAGCCGAATCTTCATTTATTTTGGAATAGGCAATTCCAAGATTATTATATGCCGAAGCAATGAAAATATGGTCACCGTTTTTAATGGCAAGGGGAATGGCCTTCCGAAAGTAATAGAGTGCACTGTCCGCCTCATTTTGAAAGAGAAAAAGACTGCCAACTCTTCCATAGCCTAATACCAATCGAAAATAATTTTCATCCTGGTGCTCATTGAGAAGTTTTATAGACCTTTTGCTGTAATAAATAGCATAGGAATAGGCGCCTAATCCCGCGAGTGCCCCACCCAAGCCTTCATTGATTCTAATTTGTCCTTCAACGTTCAGATTGATTTGGGAGAATAAATGTATTGCTTCAATAACATAATTCAATGCTTGCTCCTTATTGTCATGTTTTATACTTTTAAATGAACTGTCAATTAATTCTTGGATATAAGCCTCAGATTCAATATCGTTTTTAGAATTCTTAAGTAGCTTTTGATCCAAGCTTAATTGAGCACCTGAATAAAAGGGAAGAAGAATAAGTATAAATGCCATTTGACATATGGCCTTTGTAGATCTTTTATTTGTCAGTTCGCAAAACAAGGTTTGAGCTTAAATTATTCAATCTCTGAATCTCTATATAATTGGCTAATTTAGCTAATCCAATTAGTAATTTTTAAATGAAAACCATGGCTCAGCACAAATTCTTATTTGTAGTAATTGCAACGCTTTTTAGTCAATTGGTCATAGGTCAGGCATATATTAGTCCTCGTCTTTTGGATAAAATTAATCAAGAACCAGAGGCCTATCATTGGCTAACTATTGGTTTTGATCAAAATGTGGATACTGAGGGTCTAATTCATAACTTTAGACAAAGAGGATTAAATTCTCAGGAAAGGGCCAAAGAAGTAAATAGACTTTTGATAGAGACAGCTACTAATTCTCAAGCGGATGTTTTGGAAAAGATAGCCTCTTTTAAGAATGCAGAGGTTTTAGATTTTTATAATTTTTGGATTATCAATATTTTGGTAGTAAAAGCGAATTCGGATGCTGTTCTTGAATTGGCAAAAATTAAGAATGTACAGTCTTTAGATCTTATTGAAGGAAAATTTGAAATTCACGAGCCGATCATTTTTGGATCAGAAAATAAAACTGCTAGCCCCAATGGTGTTGAGCCGGGCTTAGTAGCAATAAATGCCCCTGCCATGTGGGCTTTAGGATATACTGGTAGGTCTAGATTAGCCTATAATTATGATACTGGAGTTTGGCCTTCTCACCCTGCTTTTTCCGATAGGTTTTTTGCGAATTTTTATCCAATGTCTCAATCGTGGTTTGGCTATTTTAATCAGAACCCAAATGGAAGCGTAAGTGATCATGGTACCCATACCTTGGGCACCATTGCTGGTCTTGATACCGCAAATAATGATACCATTGGTGTTGCCTTTGGCGCTTATTGGATAGCTAATGATTTTGTAACGTCTACGGTTGCCGGACTGCCACCACTGGTGAATATGATTGCCGCCTTTCAGTGGGCATTAAACCCGGATGGAGATATTAGCACCAGCGAGGATATACCGGATGTTATAAATAATAGCTGGAGGTGGTACGATATAGGAGATACGGTACACTGCGGTGGATTTATTGTAAACCTTATGAATTCTATTGAAGCTGCAGGTATTGCCAATGTTTTTTCTGGTGGTAATTTTGGCCCTTCAAATACCAGCATAAGCTCCCCACAACGTATTAATACCTCTAATGTAAACACCTTTTCTGTTGGTAGTATTGATGCTAATCAAAGCTCCCCTTTCCCAATAAGTTCATTTTCCAGTAGAGGTCCAACGCAATGTCCTGGAAGTGGTTCTCTGTCCATTCACCCAGAGGTAGTAGCGCCTGGCCAGAATGTAAGGTCGGCTTGGGGTCAAAATTCCTACAATAGTATTTCAGGAACAAGTATGGCGGCACCCCATGTTTCTGGAGCTGTATTGCTTTTAAAGGAGGCATTCCCAAATCTTAGTGGAGATGAATTATTGATGGCGCTTTACAGTTCTGCAACGGATATGGGAAGTAGCGGTGAGGATAATACCTTCGGAAATGGTTTGATAAACGTATATGCCGCCTATCAGTTATTAGCATTAAACCATAGCCCAGTAGATCCAAATACTATTAATTGGGATTTAAAAATTGAAAGCCTTTCAAAACCTACTGCCAACGATATTAGCTGTTCCTCATCCTATGATCCGGTCGTTGAAGTAAAAAACTTGGGATCTAATACAATAACAAAAATTGATTTTGGATATAAAATTAATAGTACCGGTATTCCTGTTGGTTTTACTTGGAATGGAAATCTTAGCTCGGGGCAAAGTGTAAGTATTAACTTACCAACAGTAAATTTCACGGGTTATGGATACCAAGAAATGGTGTTGGAAGCAGCAATAAATGGTATTAGCACAGAGTATGACCTTCATAATAATAGAAGAATTGTTCGATTCAATAGACGAGAAAATAAAAACTTGCCCTATGTACAAAATTTTGAAATGGGCTTTGGGGAAGATATCCTTGTTTTGAATGAAGATGGCGGAATAGGGTGGGATACCATCAGTATTTCTGGAAGAGGGGCCAATCGAGTTGCGGCACAGTTGCCTTTATATAATTATAATCCTCGGGAAAGTCAAAAAGATGGTCTACTAAGCCCTGAACTCAATATTCCAAGTTCTGCCTCTGCTAAATTAAGTTATGATTGGTCTTATCAGAGATTGTTAACCGTATCTGCACTTCAAGATACTTTTAGAATTTATGCTAGCACAGATTGCGGCTTGAGTTTTCCGCATTTGTTGGAAGAAAAATTTGGAATGGCTCTATCCACAAATGATACTTCCAGCCAGAATTTTATTCCAAAATATGAAAGCCATTGGAAAAGAGATACTGTTGACTTACAAGCATTTTCCGGTAGTTCCATCATTCTTCAATTTCAAGGAGTTAATAGAAAGGGAAATAATCTTTACTTAGATAATATTAGTGTTTATGAAGGGCCTGATCCTGTTGGGTTGCCCAAATTTCAGAGTGGTTTTTACAGCCATTTATTTCCCAATCCGGTAAAAAATAGACTTAGAATAGAGTGGGATGCTCAGTCTCAAGAAATACTAAAAATCCGTATTTACGATTTGCAAGGAAGGGTAATTTGGAAAGATGAATTAGCTGGAAATAAGGCAGATATAGATGTTTCTGAATTGAGTAAAGGTGTCTATGTTTTGCAGATTCAAAGTAAGGACGGAATGAGTAGGAAAAAGTTTGTGAAAGACTAGAAATAAAAAAAGCTAAATTTTAAAAAATGTATATATTTGCCCTCCTTATAAAACGGGGGATTAGCTCAGCTGGCTAGAGCGTTTGACTGGCAGTCAAAAGGTCACCGGTTCGACTCCGGTATTCTCCACAAGGAATTAAGAATCAAAAAATTAATAGGCTTTAAGTTGTACTTAAAGCCTATTTTTATTTCTACCTGTCTTGATAATATTGAATATTCAACCTTTCAAGCTATTTTAGACCAATTGATATTTGGTGAAAGCAAAGTGATCTTTAGTTTTCAAAACTCAACATCAAATATCAAGGTCCATAAACCAAAACTTTCTATGCACAATTTTTACATCAACAATCCCATTATTCTTCTACCATTTTTTTGTGGACTTATAATTATTGTTTTCGGATATATTCAGCTTTGGAGGTTAAGGAGATCTGAAAATCCAGAAATGATTATGATTTTTTGGTCTTGGCTTATTGGAATAATTGCCCTACTTCTTGGAATTTTTGGGCAGATTTATACTATGATAAGTGTTATGGATGAAATTAGCTATGCCAATGATATCTCCCCTTCTATGATTTCTTTGGGAATAAAAGATTCCTATTCATCAAGCCAAGTAGGGCTGCTCGTTCTTGTTATTTCTTTAATAATTTGGGGAATCCTTTATAATTTGAAACAAAAAAAGATAATTTTAAAAAGAAATGACTCCTAGTGATGCCAAATCCTAAAAATCAATACAATTTGAAAACTAAAATTTATTTCAATTATGGATCAAGCTTTAAAGACAATGATTGCAAACATGCCCGAAAAAACTGGTAAATCTTTAGATCAGTGGAAGGAGATATTAAAATTGCATTCCTTTGAAAAACATTCGGAAGCCTTAAAGTATCTAAAAGTTGAACACAAGGTTAGCCATGGCTTTGCGAATACCATTGTAAGTTTGACTAGAAATGAAAACAATAGTTCCGAGGACCTAGTAGAAATGCAATATCGAGGAAAAGAAATACTAATTCCTATTTATGAAGCACTACTAAAATTTCTAAAAAGCCTTGGAGATGATCTTCGAATAAGTCCAAAAAAAGGAAGTGTAAGCATAATCAGAAAACGACAATTTGTTTTGATAAAGCCTGCTACTAAAACCAGAATTGACCTAGGTTTAAAATTTAAAGACAAGCCCCTTGGAAAAAGGCTGGAAGGATCTGGTCCTTTTGGGACTATGTGTAGTCATAGAGTAAAAATTTCAAGTGTAGAGGAGCTTGATGATGAACTAAAAAACTGGATGAAAGAGGCTTATGAGGAGTCTGTATAATAAAATAAGATCCACAAGTTTTTTCCAAATCTTTAATTTTCTTCCTCATAGGTGTGATGCCAATCCCAAAAATCGTCATTCACTAAATTTTTAGATACGTTCACTAAAAATTCGGGATCTTCATAAATCTACCCTTTTTAATTGTCTATACCTTAATGGTTTAGTTAAATCTTTAAAACCAATATTATGTTAGACACACTCAGCGGGCCAGATTCGATTACTTGGAATATTGAATATCTAGGGTCTCAATCACAAATGACTTTTAAATCTGATGGAACAGGTAACATTGGAAAAACCATTTTTCACTATTCTGTAGGTCCTTCTGGCAATCCAGATTTTCCTTTGGCCTTTATTGCTCAAGCCCCACATCCTGTTATGCAACAAGTCGTTCAGGTTTGGTCTGGAATAGTAAATAATAAAGGAGGAGCAGGGTTTGTAACCAATGATTGGGGTTCTGCACAACCAGGTTCTTTGGCTACTTTTACCATGACCTACGTATCCTGATTTTTCGAGAATAAAATTGATAAAGGACTGTCTTTGGCAGTCCTTTTTTTATGTTTTCATAGTCAAATTTGGATTCATTTAGGGCATTTGTGCAATTAAACTAAATTTGCGGCCCAATACGATTTCCTATGAAAAGATTTATTTCATTTTTTGCCAAAACTGTCCTCTTTTTGGCCTTTCTATCCATATTTGGATGGATGGTTCAACACATTACCAAGGGCGATAAGAACTTTGGTTTTTTTCAGAAGCCAATACAGGAATTATCTAGTTTTCCAGATCTCTTCGTGCAGTCGGCTAAGGAAGTCGCTTCCTTGCCTGGAACCTTTGTAAAAACTGCTGCGGATTTTAAGGGAGTAAATAAATTGGAAAATGACCTGAATATCCTTAGTTCATTCACCAATGCTGAAAATGAAAGAACGGTAGTATTAAAAAATCTGAAGAACGATGAGGTTTTATATTCTTGGGAAATTGATAATCCACATGCCGATCATGCGCGAATTATGGATCCTATTATGTTTGAAGATAAATCACTTTGCTATTCATTTAATGGGGTTACAGGATTGCGAAAAATTGATTCTACGGGTAATTTAATCTGGAAACAAGATAGTATCGCCCACCATCATTCTATGAATTTAGATAGTAGCGGAAATATTTGGGCATGTTCCTATACCAAGGATAACCAAGGCTTTATTGTGTATAGAGGAAAATATAAAGTGGATGCTAATCCTGTTCATTTTATTGATAATACCATTTCCAAAATTGACAGTAAAACAGGTAAGCTTCTTTACCATAAATCTATCACCGAAATTTTAATGGAAAACAATTTGGAATACCTTTATATTCAATCAGATAGAAAGGAGGATCCTCTTCATATAAATGATGTTCAGCCAGCTTTGAAAAGTACGGAGTTTTATGATGAAGGAGATGTGTTTATAAGTTCCAGAAACCTTTCTTCTATTTTGCATTTTAGACCTAAGACCAATGAACTGGTAAAATTAATTCAAGGTCCATTTAGTAGTCAGCATGATGTTGATTTTCTAAATGACAGCACCTTGGTATTTTTTAATAATAACTCTTATAATGTAGGAGGTTTCCCTGGTGTTAATTGGCCTATTGCCAAGGAGCTTATGGATATTGGTGATAAATACTCATTTATTTACCATTATAATTTAAAAACCGGAGAATTTAGCCCTGCGGAAAAGGAAGTCTTTGCCGAAAACCAGATTTTTACATTTACGGAAGGTATGCAAGAGTATTTATCTGATGGATCTATTTTTATTGAAGAACAAAACAGCGGAGTTCTGTGGGTTCTTAAAAACCATGAAGTTATTTATAAAGCTGTGCATCCTTCCCATGAAGAAGGCTACCATCATTTGCCAAATTGGATTAAGGTTATCAAATAGGCTTAAAAAGCTTAAAAAAATAGGGCTGTCCATAGGGATCAGCCCTTTTTTGGCTCTCTATTTTAGGCTAGATGATAGCTAAATAAGAGTTGATAGAGTAGAGTGCCAATTAAGATTGCGCCAAATGACAATACTAATAATTTTAGCATAGCACTGCGACGATTCCTCTTCTTTAGTTTTTGGCGAATTTTATGTACTACTTCTGGATTGCTAATCCTTGGTTCATAGTTTGTTTTTTTAGTATAACTACCATACCGTTCATTGATTTCTTTAAAGCTCAGTCTTTGCTTTCGAAGGGCTCTATTAGCCTTCAATGTTTGATTCATAGCCAAGGCTGATCCGCCAATTCCTGACATAATTCCGAGTTTTTAGTTTCATTAATTTTTTAACAAATCAAATATACTAAAAATATTAGCATTTCGCCAAATCTATTGTCGGGTTAATTTTTTTTGAAATTATAATGCTGCTGTTGTTTTTGGAATTCAGGGAGACTTATATCTGTAATGACCAATAATTTTATAAGAAAAAAGGCAATCTGACATTTCCTGACCATTTCCAATATTATGTACAATCAAATACCTTTTGGAGTCAATTTTACTTTTGCGATTAATAACAATACCACTATGAGTAATTCCTCCACCTAAATCCCAGCAAACTATATCACCTGGCAAATAGTCTTTGGCGTTTTTAGATTTTAATTTTTCCTCACCAAATCGTTTAAAAAAGGTCATTAGATTTGGAACTCTTCGGTGGTCTATATTTTTATCAGGAGCCTTTAATCCCCAATTCTGTGGGTATTTTTTAAAGTTTTTTTTCATATCCTCATGCACCAACTTTTGAAGGTCTATCCCCAATTTCCGATAGGCACGAATTATAACATCTGTACAAACACCAGTGTGGGCTGGAACATCCCCGTTTGGGTAATCAATAACAACATAGGACGGGTCGTAGACCACCTCGTCTTTTGTTAATTCAATGGCGGCCTCAGATAAATTCTGAGAAATTGCACTGAAGCTGGAGCTGAAAAACAGGAGTAGTAGAAAAATTTTAGGCATAGGTTTAAGTTTAAGACTTAACCTAAAAGCATCAGTAACTATTGCCTAAAAATTTAAATTGCCTTGTGTTTGCTTCCTTTTAAATATTTAAACCTTTTGGATAATAGTGGCAAACTGAACAGGCTGAAAAACAAATAAATAATTGCAAGCTCCATGGAGAAAACCTTTAATAACAAAAGAAAAAGGAAACTGTGATATAGTGGGAAAAGAATAAGTCCAATACAGAATTTTATGGAACTATGGAAAGCAGGATCCGTAATTTTTTTTCGCAATTTTCGCCAGAGGATAATAAAAAAGATATTATTAATGGAAGCTAATACATGAAGCGGGTTTATCCTTTTTGCCATTTTAGGAGGAGTGTTTTTTTCCGCCCCTAAATGTTTTTCAATTAGGGCATTTGTTTCAGAAACATTGCTAAAATCAGCGTTTAAGCTTTCCAATATTACTTTGTTTTCTTCATAATCTTCTTCCTGAATATTTACGATCAATTCCCTCATTTTATCTTCCACCAAATTTTTTAATTCCTGAGCTTGGTCAATAAAATCCTTAGGTTTAATAGCCTTTCCAAAATGAACGGATGCTTTACCGTAAAAAAGCTGGGAATGGCTATAGTTTATTCCTACAGGGATCAATTCAAGATCAAGGTCCGGGAATTTTTCTTGGGCGCCCAAGGCTATCCTTGTAAAGCCTTTAGATATAGGCCTTAGATTTTTATGTAAACTATGATTCCCTTCAGGATGTATCAATAGGCAATCACCATTTTTTAAAATTTCAATACAGTTTTCAAAGATTTTTTGGTTTTTATTTAGCTTGGATGCACCATCTCGAATCCTATAAATCGGCATCAAATTGATGCTGGCCAAAAGAAAATCGCTAATTTTTTTTCCGAAAATACTAGCTCTTACTAAAGTGTGGGTAGTTCGGTGATGACGTGTACTCACCACTAGTGCATCCATAAATGCATTTTGGTGATTGGGTAAAAATATCAGGGCCTTATTTTTAGGAATATTCTCCCTGCCAAAGACCCTTATCCTTTGAAAAAAGAAGAGTAAGACTAATCTCATCAAAGGGTGAACAATGAAATGGTACCAAATATACTTCATTCTATGGCCTTTGATTTATTCTTTGCTGCCCAAAAAAAGGAAATACTCAATCCAGAAATGATATGCCATATTCCCCACCAGGCCGCCAATATTGCCATCCCACCAAGTCCATCAAAAAATGCAAAAATTAACAATAGCCCAAGACCCGAATTTTGAATTCCTGTTTCCAAGGCAATGGTCTTTTTGCTTTTATAATCTAATTTAAAAAGACTGGCTAATAAATATCCGCTTCCTAAAGCTATTCCATTATGCACCAATACTAATAGAAGTACATGGTGAATATGTGTTTTGAAAATATCCGTGTTCTTGGAAAATGCAATTACTACAATAGCTACAAAAATGAGTATAGAAAGTGGTTTTAAAATCTTAGATAGGCTAAGGGCAAGTTTGTTTTGTTTATGCCTTATCCATAAACCTAGTGCTAAAGGGAGCCCTAAAATTAAAATGATGGTTTTTAAAAGGTCCCAAAAGTTTAAATGGATTTCCCTAAGTATTTCCTGACTAGGAGGGTATAAATTTCCCCAGATTTCTAAATTGAGTGGTGTTAGGAAAATACAAAGGACAGTAGAAAATGCGGTTAAACTGATGGATAATGCTGTATTTGCCTTGGCTAAATGGCTCATAAAATTAGAAATATTACCCCCCGGACAGGAGGCAACCAGTATCATCCCTAAAGCAATACTTGCGCTGGGTTTTAGTATGAGGATGAGTAAAAAACTGAGCAAGGGTAAAACAAGAAATTGGGAGAATAATCCAACCAATAAGAGTTTGGGTTGGGTAAATAGTGTTTTAAAATCTTCTGCTTTTATACCCAGAGCAACACCAAACATCACCACAGCCAAGCTTATGTTTAATGCCATGAGGCCATTGGCATCAAAGTTTAATTTTATACTATCCAGTTCCCCCATTAATAGGTTTGAATATACAATTATAATGGAAGTTTAAAAAAACAAAAGCTTTTGCAAATGGGCTTTTTGCTTTTCCTTTCAATTGTGTGGTTTAAGATGGTACTAGAGATTTAATCAGCAATGTTTTCCGAGACAAAATCTTCTCCATAGTCAGTTTCAATCAATTGGAGAATAGATTCAATGCTTTCCAAAGAATTAGCATATTGTTTTTCCAAGTTTATTTTTAAAATCAGCTCAAATTGAAGCATATTTAAAAATTCATTGTCATTCAACAAGGCTCTTAACTGGGCAATATTTTTTTCGTTCAGGTCTGTTGGCTTTTCTAAAAAAGGAATCCAAGAAAAGTATTTAGGGGTCATCTGATTTAATAATAAATCTTTGTGGCTCTCATTTAGGGTGTTTAGAGTTTCGTATTCATCATTAAAAAGTCCAATGATGGAGGTCAGGATTTTTTTGTTTTTTAATGCGCCTGAGTTTTTATGATTGCTTAGTTGGATATAACCTGTCCTATTGGGATCAAAAGGAACGAAGTTAACCACCGAATAGGCCCATCTCAAAACCTGAACAGGATCCGCTTCTGAAGGACGATTTCGGTAGGATAAAATACTGTCAAAGCCCGATTTTAAGCTTTCTAAAAGCTCTAAATTGCTATTGATATTGGTGGTGTCTTCCTTTAAATCAGAATAGATAAGGCCAATAATTCTCTTTTCTTCATTTAAATCGGCCTTGTTTTGTCTCCATTCTGTAAGTGTAAAAGATAGCACTATCCCTATCACTAGAATCAATAAATCTCTTAGAGAAGAACCCAAGGATCGGATTTTCGGTTTTGCAGCCATTTTGTTGCTTTGCCGACTAATTTACAATTTGTATTGGAAAATAAAATTAATTTTCCGGGCTTCCATGATCTACCCAACAGGTGAGAAGTTTAATGTCTTCTTCGCTAAGTTTAGTCGCGGATCTTGGCATAGGCTCATAATCTGATAATTGATTTATGGCCCCTAAAAATCGAGCTTTAGAACTCTCTGCCTCAGCAGCCATATAACTTCCTAAATTTATTCCACCAGCCTGACTGCTAGAATTATGACAGCCAGAAATGGCACAATTCCTATTGAGGATGGCTTTTATTTCAAGATTGTAGCTGGGTTCAACATTGTGGCAATCAAATGAGGCTAAAACGTCATCCTCATCTTTTTCGCAAGCCATGGTCATCATGGAAAATACCAGAACAAATAGGGAGAAGAGTTTTTTATTCATTATAGTTTCGTTTGGAATGTCAAAAATGCTATTTTTTTTAGAATTCGAAAATTTGATCAAAAATGAATTTTCATTCCTTCATGGCTAGCTGCAAAACCTAGGCTTTCATAAAACCGAAATGCATTCGGTCTTTTTTTATCTGTTGTAAGTTGTAAAACATGGGCTCCTTTTTTTTGAGCTCTATCGATGGCATATTCAAAAACAAGCCTTCCAATTCCTTGTCCCCTGTATTTAGAATTTACCCTTACCGTTTCAATCTGTGCTCTTAATCCTCCTTGGTAACTTAAATATTGTATAAAACTTAATTGAAAACAGGCCAAAATTTCTTTTCCACGATAAACCAATGTTAACTCTTGATTTGCATCAGAACAGATTTTCTCAAATGCATCCCAATAACTTTGAGGTAATGGATCTTCAAATTTTTCCCTTTTCCTTCCTAATTCATCATCGGCTAAAAGGCCTACAATTAGCGGCACATCTTGCTTAGTAGCTAGTTTAAACTCTAGGTTATCCATCAAAATTTTAGAATGTTTTAAGAGAAGTGTTTTTGTCTGCTCGAAAATTACTACTTTATATGGATAAATTAAAAAAGGGAAAAGATGATAAAAAGCTATCAAGGTGAACGTAAAAAAAAGGAAAAAGAACTGTCGGTAAAATCTGTGAAAGTAGAGGATTGTATGACCAAACAACTGGTGACATTCAGACCAGATCAGTTAATTCACGAAGTGATTGAAATTCTTTTAGAACACAATATTTCTGGTGGTCCGGTGGTAAATGAAAATAAGGAGGTAGTAGGGATTATTTCTGAAGGAGATTGTATGAAGGAAGTGCGAAAAGGTATTTATGACAATATGCCTACACTTTCGGATAAGGTGGCGGAATTTATGACCACAAATGTTATCAGTATTTTGCCTGAAACAAATGTTTTTGAAGTGGCAGATCTGTTTTTGGAAAAGAAAATAAGACGGTTTCCAGTTATTAAAGATGGACAATTATTGGGGCAGATTAGTCAAAGGGATGTAATGAAAGCTGTGATGAAAATGAAGAGCGCCACTTGGTAAAAACCTGATCTTAAGTCTAGTAATTGAATTTCGCAATACGCGTTATTCTCACCGAAGTCATTAATATGGGTGAAATTGAGCATCTTTTAAAACCCTATATCCAAATAATCCTTCCTCAAATTCAAACTGCACTCTATTATTGTCATCTGCCTCGGTAAAAGTTGGATATAGACGTAGCCATCTGTATTCATAATAGGCATCATCATCCAATTCAATTAGCCAACCTCCATGTTTATATTTATGGGATTCAAGGCTTGGATTGGAGCTAAAAACAAAGTTTAAAAAGAAAAATAGGTTTATCGCACCAGGAATATATCCTATCATCCATAGCGCTTCATTTTGTTTTTCGGGTTTTTCGGTTGGCCAAAAGAGAAAAACTACCATGTTAGCTAATAATATATAGAAGAAAAACAGGTGTGAAAAGATCCATAGGCTTTGCAGGGTAATGGTCCACATGAGAATAATATTTAAAAATGCCAGGAATAAAATCAAAGGGATTTTGGTATCTGAAAGCAACTCCAATGCAGCCTTGGCATTTTTAAAATTATTATTAACGCTAGTATAGGTAGAGTTTTTATGAATACCTGAAGAGGCTAAAATACCAAGCCCCAAAAGCATTCCGACAATTCCACTGAAGAAATACAGGCAAATGCTAATAATGCAAATGGCCATTGCCACTATAAATACATCTATCACTAAACCCATCAAAAGGCCTAGGGCATTTGTTGTTTGATAGGCTTCCGTTTTTTGAAATTCCTCAAATTTCATTTTGGCATATGCCTTTGCTCTTCTTCTAGCCTTTTCTCTCTGTGCATTTTTCCAATCCTCCTCGTTAGCAAAAGTTTGAGAGCGAGTGGCTTTCTTTTGGGGTTTTCTCCTCCTTCTTGTGGAGGAAGAATGGAAAATTTTTCCCGTTTTTACATTTTCCAAATATTCATAGGCCTCATTCAACAACACAAATTGATCATGAGCATCGGCAGCCTTGTTTACATCTGGATGAAGGATTTTTGCTTTTGAACGATAAGCTTTTTTTATAGCACCTAAGCTTGCTTTTTCGTCAACTCCTAAAATTTGATAATACCTAGATGCCATTTTTTCTTCTGAGTGGACGAAAATATAATTTTAAAAACAGTCTTCAGTTTTAATTCATCTCTATAGATTTAAAAAAAAAATCATTCTGGATTCCAACTTTAGTAAAAAGTCTGCATCTCTATAAATGTAGGACATCAAAAAAAAGCATTGAATAGGCCAAAGGAATTACATGAGGAGCTTCTAAAGAAGTGTAAAAAAGGCGATGAAAGTGCCCAGTTTCGCCTTTATAAGATGTATTCCAAAACATTGTATAACCTGATTTTGCGCATGTTGGGAAATAAAATGGATGCTCAGGATATCCTTCAAGAAACCTTTGTGAGTGCTTTTGATAAAATTCATCAATTGGGCTCTTCTCTTGCCTTAGCTTCTTGGTTAAGGAGAATTGCTTTGAATAAGGCATTAGCACATTTGCGACAAAAAAAAATCGAATATTCCGATTTAGAAGAGTTGGAAGATTTTGATGAGGAATTGGTCTATGATGAAATAAGTATGGAAGATATTCATAAAGAAATAAGCGATCTTCCTCAAGGATGTAGAATAGTTTTTAGTCTATTTCTTTTAGAAGATTATAGCCATAAAGAGATTGCCATGCAATTGGGAATTTCTGAATCTACCTCAAAATCTCAATATAGCCGAGCTAAACAATTATTAAAATCCAAATTAATGAAGCATTATGAAAGAGGATAAATTGGAAGAGTTTATAAAATCCAGAAGGATGGATTTGGATGTAGAACAAGCAGATGAGGATTTGGTTTGGGAGGGTATTCAAAACAAGCGAAAAAAATCTCTAAACTACGGGCGATTGGCACTAAACTGGGCAGCGATTTTAATACCTCTCTTGGCTTTGGGAACCTATTTGATGCTGGAATCTTCGAAAAGCGAAAAGCCTCTTGATACTAAACTTTTTAGCCTCGCCGATTTAGGGCCGGAATGGGAGGCTATAGAAGAGTCCTATGAAAATGAAATTGAGCAAAAGTGGACCCAAATTGAAGAGGATACATCCCATGCTGAAAACCTTCAATTTCTTTTTAATGAGTTGCAAAGCCTCGATGTTTTACACAAGGAATATCAAAATAATTTACCAGCAGAAATGGACGATAGATTCATTAATACCATTATTGATTTCTATGAGAAAAAAAGCCGTTTGCTGGAGAGAATTTTAAAAGAATTAGAACGAACAAAACAACAAAGACATGAAAACCGAATTATTGAAATTTAAGACTTTAAGCCTGCTTTTATTGGCCTTTTTTATAGGTACCGCTTTACTAGCAGCTAAGGATATTGAAAAATCCAAATCCTATACCTACAGCCAAAAATTTAGTGAAGATGGGCAGTTTAATTTAAAGGCTCATTCCGACCAAGTAATACTAAACTCCTGGAATAAAAATGAGGTGAAAATTATTGCCACCGTTAGAGCAGAGGCTGAAAATGAATCTGATATTGAAGCTCTTTTTAAGGATATTACCCTCAAGCCCAAGGCAAGTGAAAACCAAATTGACCTTAGTAATTCATTGTTCATTAACCAAAAAGCAGATTATGAAATAGGCTCTTTCCTAAGAATCAACACGGGAAATACTAAAAAGGTGGAGCTGTCTAACGGAGAAAAAATAAAGCTGAAAAACTTAAGGGTAAAATATGAGATTTTTCTCCCGGTAAAAACTCGGTTGAATTTAAGAAGTTCCTATGGACAGGTGAAAATTATAGGTGATCTAATGGGAGAAACATCTTTTGATTTTCATTCTACTTCTTTCACAGCTGAAAATCTGGGAAGAACAAAAATTTCATTGAAATATGGAACTGCTAAGTTTATTAGTCTAAAGGATGCTAAACTGGCACTGTTTGAAGGTGATATGTCATTTGAAAAAGGAAGAGAATTGGAGATCAATTCCAAATATTCCAAACTCAAAATTAATCAAGCCAATAAAATCACTTTGACCTCATTTGAGGATAAAATAAAAATTGAAAGGCTTGATGAACTTGAAGCGAATATGAAGTATGGAAATTTAGAAATCAAAGAATCTCGTTTTATAGATTTATCAATAGCCTATGAATTAGAAGTGGATTTGGGAAAGGTGGAGCAGTTAAAATCTGCCAATTCAAAATACAGTAGCTATAATATCAATAAAGTTGAAGACCTTCTTTTTGCCCAAAGTTTTGAGGATAGACTGAGCATAAATTCTGTTAGACGAATAAATCTAAATGGAAAATATGGAGGGCTTAGCATTGATAAATTAGCGCTTTCCTGTGAAGTAATGGGATTTGAGACTGATGTAAATATTAAATCTATAAGCGAGGACTTTAGAAGGATAAATATCAATGGAAAATATATGGATATAGACCTCCAAACTCCAAATGTGGCTTATGGCTTTCAATCTAAAATCACCTACGGGGATGTGAAATATAATTCCGCGGATTTTAATATTATCCAAGAAATTAAAAAAGGAGAAACCAAGGAAATTCAAATGACCAGAAAGGCGGCTAAAGATGCACAAGACGCTGCCCGGATTAGTATTTATGGTTATGAATCCGAAGTAGTATTACGATAATTTAATAGGGCTGCTTAGTCATAAAAGCAGCCCTAATTTTTTTAAAAACTATTTTCTAGCCTTTTTTCAAATCCATAAATACCCCAATAGAATAGGAGGGTGAGGCAAAAATAATTTCTCCCCTAAAGGCCGAAGCAAAGGAGGCGGAAACACCAATTTTCTGATTTATATAATAGGCAGCTTCCAAAGAATAACTAGTAAACTCACTGTTATTGGCGAAAACACTGGTGCTATTAATATCGGTGCCAAGACTGCCATTTCTCAATGATTCTACACCAGTAATTCTTCCTATTAGCCATAGTTTTTTGTTTTTTAATCCCATCCCGAATTCTGCACCATATCTATATTCATCCGAAAAACCATTACTTCTATTGTTGAATCCTGAATATATATTGGCATAAGCAGGAATCTTTGCTATGCCAAAGGGTATACCAGCATCAATTTTTAGGATTTGATTAAACTCTCCATCTCCCGTTTGGAGATTTCCATTTTTTCCACCAGAAGAATTTCCTAATGGCAAACCGAAGCTTAAACTTGCTGCTAAAGCTATCTTTTTGTTTTTTAGAATTCCATATTTAATACCAATATCTGTATCACCAAAAGAATTTATAGCATCTCCTTCGGAAATTATTTTATTGCTAGTTGCTGATATTTGATTATTCATGGTTGCCCTGCTGAAAAATGGGATATAGCCAATGGCTGTAAACCTATCGTTTATTCCAAATTCTGCATAAATGCTAGTATTAAAAATTCCACTAGTAACATTAGGATCAATTAGTCCTGCATCTGTAAAATGTTGATCTGAAATTATCCACCATTGAGATAATTTAAAATATCCTTCGCCTTTTTTGGCCGTCCAACCCCCGCCAGCAAAACTATTTGTAGAGCCAATAAAAAGGATTAAAACAATACCTAAACTCTTCTTCATTTTTTTAATTATCGAATTTGCCATCGCCTACTTTTACATTAAAGGGTTTACAGAAATACAAGAGGTATTGGTAGTCATTCAGTCCTACAGAAGCTGGAAGTATATAGGAATGTGCTCCACTAAAGGTAGAAGCCGGACCAATTTCAAATGCGCCAGCGCTAGTGCTAGGATTATTAGTTAGATAAACAAAAAGACCAGGTAAATTGGAAGAGGCCTTGTAATTGGATTCTAAATTTAAAACGGTAGTGCCATTTTCAATGCTTAAATTAAAATCGCCTTGCAATTGATAAGAACTGGTAGTTTGCAAACTCCCCTTTCGTGATAACAATTGCTGAACTGTATTAAGACCAACAGCCACAATATTTTCATCCACAAGCTCTTCTTCGCCACCTAGCCAACTTACTTTAACCAGACTATTTCCCATTTTTTTTGCGAAGGCTTGTCCATTGGCTTTTATTTCCAAAATAGCAGTATCACTGCTGGTCCAATTAAGCTCCGGGTTTTGCAGCATTAGTCCAGTATTATCAAAAACACTAGCCTGAAAATCATAGAATTGGTTAATTTCAATGCTATCTACAGGATTTAAAATTCGAATACTGGGCTTTATTTCATCTTCAATAATATCATCACCAATACAAGAATTAAGAAGGGAGCCAGCCAATAATGAGGCAAATGCTAGTTTCCAATTTATTTTCATTTGAGCGGAATTTTGATATTCAAATAAAGCCAGTCTAGAATTATTAAATTGTCAACTAAAGAACATTGAGGCTGAGTGGGCTTGATTTTCTTTGTGTAGTGATTAATATCATTAAATTAAAATGAGAATAATGGAAAGAATAGGAATATCGCTGCTTTTATTTTTAATGGCTCTAGGCCTGAAGGCTGAAGGCAAGTTGTGGAATGAATTATTAGTAGATCATGTAGATTCAAAAGGTTGGGTGAACTATAAAGGCTTTCAAAAGGATGAAGAAAAATTGGATAGATATTTAGAATACCTCAATGCAACTGATATAAAAGGATGGACTGAGAATCGCAGAAAAGCTTTTTGGATGAATGCTTATAATGCCTATACGGTAAAGCTGATTTTAAATCATTACCCCTTAAAAAGTATAATGGATATTAAAGTTAAGGATAAAAATGCTTGGGAAATTCCCTTTGCCAAAGTGGGGGGAAAGGTATATACTTTAAATGCCATAGAGCATGATATTTTGAGACCAAAATTTAAGGACCCCAGAATCCACGTGGGCATCAATTGTGCCTCTTATTCCTGTCCACCTTTAGCCAATAAAGCTTTCACGGAAAAGAATGTGGAATTGCAATTAGAAAAATTAATGAAGAGCTTCATCAATGATCCATTGCGAAATACGATGGCTAAGGAAAGCATTGAAATTTCGGAATTATTTAATTGGTTTAAATCGGATTTCACCGAAAAAACTAGCCTTATTAACTATTTAAACAAATATTCAAAAACCAAAATATCAAAGACGGCGAAAATCAATTTCAAAAAATACAATTGGTCTTTAAACCAAGCTTAAAAGTATTGCCCAAGTCCTAATACCAATCCATGCCGAGAATTGTTTAAACCACGTCCGTAATCAATTCTTAGAACTGCATTAAACACTTTTTTGAGGATAAATCTTGCTCCAATTCCAGAATGTACATATATCAATTCTGATTTTGTAAAATCACTAAGTTCTCCTCCTGGACTTCTCCATGAGCTGGCATCAACAAATCCAACTCCTTGAATGGCTGCCCAAGAATTTTCATAAAAGCTGTGTCGGTATTCAGCATTGGCGAAGATCACCCCGGTACCTCTTTCTATCCTATCCCCAACTCCACGAACATTGCTGTGGTTGTCGATAACAAAAGGAGAAAAGGGACTATCATTATTTGTGGATAGACCTATTTGAAAACGGGCAGCAAAATTCCCCTTATTTGAAATTCTTTTATAATATCGAATATCATCCCAAAAAATATAAAAGGCCGGATTGCTGCCATCCGCGGTTAATACCGTTTGGAAGTTGAAATTGTTTCGAATACCTGAGAGATAATGATAATAGTAGAGAATATCATAATGCTCATAATTTAGCTTTAAAAGCCATTTGTTGATTAGCAAAAATTGGGGTTTGTACAGAATATTTTCTCCACCACTTACATAGTTGTATTCCTCTCTAAAAAAAGAACCACCAGTGCGGATAATATTTTTAAAATCCAGCTCATAAAAAACAATTCCTTCCAGGGATCTATTCTTATATTCATAAACGGCACTGCCCTCCTTAAAATATACCGGTTCATCGGAGCTTAAATCTTTAAAGCTTAAAGAGGTTCCCCATTTGGATCCAAATAAATAAGGGGCGCTAAAATTTAGTCCATAGGAGTGCTTTCCATTATTTTGATAGAAAACATCAAGGAGCATATTTCTGCCCAATAAATTGTATTCACTTAGTTGGCCCCAAACCCAAATTTGATTGGATCTTGACCAAAGATTAACTCCTGGAATAAGGGTGAAAGCCTCTTCTAAATAATAGTAAACCCGATATTTATTCTCATAGGAATGGAAAACCTGAAAATAGGCATGGGCAATAGAGGGTAAATTAATAATCCGTTGGATATCTGCATTTAGAGCGCTGCTGTCCAGTTTTTTTAGGGTATCCCCCAAAATGATATCTTCAATAAAGGAGAGCTTTGTTTTTTTAAGACCCTTAATTTCTAGGCTTAAAATTTCCCTTGACTTTTGTTCTTGTCCTGCACTAAAAAGAGGTAAAAGGATTATTATAGAAAGGAGTAAATTTTTTAGAATGGTCATTAATGGGGAAGGCTAAAACTTTTTTGAATAACAAGATTTACCCAATTATCTAAACTAACTGCCATTAAAGTAAAATGATAAGTTTCACCCATTTGTAAATCAGGTACTGAGGATCTGTTAATATCGAAAACCACATTGCTACTATCTTGATAGCTAAAGTGTTTATCAATTGTATAGGTTCCGGAAAGTAAATCACCTTCTGCACTGCTTATTACTTGAAAGTAAATGGCATTTTCTTTAATACGTCCATCCTCCCAACTAAATTTCGGATGCCATTTATCGGTCCAATCAATACTTAGGGAATCCGTCCATTCTGTTGCCTTTCCTCGATGTTTAAATTGTATTGGATTTGAAAGAGAAAACCGGTCTAAGGATAAATAACTAACCACACTCCATCTTGGCAAAGGGTCTATGCTTACAAATCTTTTTAAATATCCATTAAATACATCTTCCAAAACCAAATCTTTTGGCTGATATAAGCTCAAATCTCTTTCATCATTTACCAAGGAATCCGTTTCAAAATATAAAAAATCATAGTTGTCACTTTCGGGATAAAAGAAGGTATAAACAATACTACTATCACTTTTGGAGCTGGCAGAACAAGCGATTACATTCCCCGAATCTAAATGGGCGGAAAGTGCGGCATATTGTGATAAAGTGGAATATTTTGCACCACCGTTTGATTCTCCATCTGTGCTGCAGGAGGTGAATACCACCAGACTAATTAGAGGAAGAAAAATGGAATTTAGTTGGTGGATTTTGGGCTTCAAAATTTGTTTTTTCGAATAGATGGTCAAATATAATTACATTTTAAGCTAAGACTAGAACCAATTTCGGTTGCTGTCTCCATTATTTGCTGAGGTATTTAATTCCCAAATTGAAGGTTTGCCCTAGGCCGCCATTTCTGGCTTTCCAGAAATTGGTATAAAGAACTTCCACATTTAATTGGGAAGAAAATTGATATTTAAAACCTAGTCCGGAAGCCGCATAATCTGCTCCAATTACCCAGTCGTTCGTAAGGGGAACTTCTGCACCGGATACAATTACCTTTTGTTGGGTGTCGAACACAAACCGCGGAACGTATTGCGACATAATATAAACGGTGGTTTTGGAAGTAGGGAAATAGCTAAAAAATAAATTGCTGGGCAGGTCTAAATGACTGGTTTGATAATCTCGCCTTTTAAATCTGAATAATAAATCTGCTTCAGCAAATATTTGAAACTGATTTCTAGCTCCAAAAGTTTTATCATAGAAAAACTGATTCCACCAAATAAACCTATCCCATTCTAGCCATTGATCTACATCCGGGTTTGGAGCCTGGCCTTCTGCATTGTTTGCCGGACTAACCAGGAAGGTACTTTGTATGGCAAAATTATTTACTCCTTTAATTGGAGAAACTTTTATTCTTGCTCCGATTAGTGAAATTCCATAACGTGAAGAATCAGATTTATCAAACATAAAAGCTCTATTTATAGAAGAAACGGCATCGCTCCTGTCATCCCTTCCCGCTCCTCTTAAATATACATCTAGTCCTATATTGAGTCTTTTATTTTCGCTTACACCATAAGTCCATTGTAGCTGGGAGGTCATAAAGGTTTCCCTAAAACCATTCAAATCATTCCCTTGCCAATTTCCCTTGGTTTCGGTGTATAGGGTATTGAAAATGCTAAAATCAGATTGGCCTTTTCGCAGAAGAGTTCCAGGGGTAAAGGTTTGCAAATTGCTTCTCGGTATTTGCCGGGTATCAATGGGTTCTACAGTTTTCCGTATAGACCTTTTTTTCTGATTTGTTTCGGTCTTTTGCAAAACCACTTGTTTTTTTGGAGCTATACTTTTTGTGTCATTAAGACTCCAATCATACTCGTAATAAGCGATTTTTGAATCGGCCGCTATTTTGTTTTTTCGATATCTGTTGAGGTATTCAATCAGGCCCTTTTCATCCTCTGCAAAATCTTCCAAATACCATTTGAATATTTGCGAAACTTCCACCCTTTTTCTTGTTGAATCTAGCCTAATAAAATAGTCGTCGTTAATGGCCTTTAAGCTTTGAGCTTCCATTTGTTCATTTAGCTTTTCGGGCTTATAGGCAAAATTCACAATAACAGGACAGCTAATGGCGCCACAAACCAGTACAAAATGAAACCTCGGCTCATCAAAGTGGCTTCTCAGTAGCTCATTTTCCAAATAGTTTAAACTTATTTCCCTTCCTCCTAAAAGGTGTTTTTTGCTGTCGAAAAAGCCCGGAATGTCCATAGGGCTCTTTATGGGATAATGGTCTGTGATGGTTTTTATTACAGTTATATTATAAGCGTTTATCCAAAAGGCTTTATAGTTATCAGCCTCAGATTTATCAATCTTAATCTGCCCTGCCAAAGCATAAACTTCATCCAATAGTTTTGAATTATCGCTTAAGGCTTGGTAGTTTACCTTACCCTTATATACATGGCTAGCCATTAATTCCTCGGTTTTAAGGAGGAAGGTTTCTAGCATTGTAGCCTTAAGTACAGCGGGAGCTAAAAAAATGCAAAGGACTAATAAGTTGTGAATTAGACTTTTAAAAACCATTGGAAAATATTTAGTGTCAATAAAGGCAAAAAAACTATTTGTGGGATAAGCTAAATGTTAGGTGTCTTACATTTTCAGTAGTTTTAATGCAATATGTTTGGGATCAATTAGGATGTCCAAATCTTGTCCTAAAATTATGAAACACATAGTTATCATTGGCAACGGAATCTCAGGGATAACTGCCGCTAGGCATATCCGTAAATTGAGTAGAAATAAAATTACCGTTATTTCATCCGAAAGCGAGTATTTTTTTTCCCGAACCGCGCTGATGTATGTGTATATGGGGCATATGAAGTTTGATCATACCCAACCCTATGAAAATAATTTCTGGAAGAAAAATGCCATTGACCTTGTAAAAACTCGGGTAAACCAAATTGATACCCATAAGAAATTGGTAAAAACAGACCTGGGCTTTGACTTTAAATATGATGATTTAATCCTGGCTACCGGCTCAAGCCCCAATAAATTTGGATGGCCTGGACAAGATTCCGACGCCGTCCAAGGCTTATATTCTAAACAAGATTTGGAGTCTATGGAGCACTGGTCTTCTACCACAAAAAGAGCAGTGATTGTTGGTGGTGGATTAATTGGAATTGAAATGGCCGAAATGTTCCTGAGCAGAGGAATTGAGGTAAGTATGCTAGTACGAGAAAAGAATTTTTGGAATGGAGTATTACCCGACCAAGAGGCAAATTTGATAAACCGTCATATTCGAGAGCATCATATTGATCTAAGATTAAATTCTGAACTCCAGGAAATCATTCCCGATGAAAATGGCAGGGTTAAAAAACTGATCACCAAAGAGAATGAAACTATTGAATGTCAGTTTGTTGGACTTACAGTAGGTGTTCACCCCAATATCGATTTGATTAAGGATAGTCCTATAGAAACCAATAGAGGTATTTTGGTCGATAGAGAATTAAAAACTTCCCTTCCTAATGTTTATGCCATTGGCGACTGTGCAGAACAAAGACAAGCTATTGGTCAGCGTAAAGCTTTAGAACAGGTTTGGTATACAGGAAGGATGATGGGCGAAGCGGTAGCCCAAACAATTTGTGGGAATCCTAAAGCCTATAATCCTGGGCATTGGTTTAATAGCGCTAAATTTTTAGATATAGAATACCAAACTTATGGTTGGGTATGGGCACAGCGAAAAGAGGAGGAAGCTGATTTTTACTGGGAACATTCAGATGGTAAAAAATGCATCCATTTTGTTTACCATAAAGACAATGGAAAATTAATTGGAATAAATGTATTTGGAATGAGGCTAAGACATGAGATTTGTGATGCTTGGTTAAGGGAAGAAGCAAGTATTCACCGAGTGATGGACGAATTAGAGCTGGCGAATTTTGATCCTGAATTATTTCGCAAATACGAGAAGGAAATACGGAGGGAATTTGAAAAAACTAGAAGGCAAAAAGTGTAATACCTATGGACAAAATAAATTCAGATAAGCCAAATATTAGTTTATCACTTGCAAATCCGAATCCATTGCGCACCGACGCTATTCAAAAGTTTGGATTGATTTTGGGCCTTTTGGGATTGCTGATTCTTTTTTTGGCCTGGGCAGGCATAGCCTTTCCGAATAATGCCATTGCTCTATATTCTTCTTTAGCTTTGATTTCTATAGGAACGGTAATTTATTCAAGAAGAGCCTATCTTTCATTACCAGAGGGTATTAAGAACAATGGTGTGTGGTTTAAATCCATGAGCTCCAGGGGAGTTTTGGGCTGGGCAACAGGTATTTTGCTAACAGGTTTTTATATTGTTTTATACTGGTATGCTGAATATTTAGGCCAAGGAGTAAATGGTGCTGCAAACACTGGATTAGTAGCCTTGTTTGATCCTCTAAGTATGCTCTTAAAAGGCCAGCCGGCCAGTCAATGGTTTGTTTATGGCACCCTTTATACCGTGGCCATTCTTGCATTAGGTTATAAGTATATTTTAAAATACAGACACAATCGCTATCAGGTGGTTCGTACAATTTCTGTGATGTTTTTTCAGTTGGGATTTGCCTTTTTAATTCCAGAATTTATTGCCAGACTAAATTCCGACCTTCCCTATAATGACTTCAAAAATATGTGGCCTTTAAACTATTATAATTTTGATGGCTACAGGATAAAAAGCTTTTTAAATGGAGGTAACCTTGGGCTGTTTATGCTATTATTTGGTATTGCCATGATTTTTATCATTTCACCAGTATTGACCTATTTCTACGGTAAAAGATGGTATTGCTCCTGGGTATGTGGATGTGGAGGTCTTGCAGAAACAGCTGGAGATTCATACCGACACCTTTCCAGTAAAAAAGTATCCGCATGGAAATTGGAAAGGTGGTCCATTCACCTGGTGATGATTATTTCAGTTCTAATGACTCTCGGAGTTATCAATACTTATTTGACGAATAATCCCGATTCCAGTATTTTCACAAGAAGCCAATTTACCTGGGGGCTGGCGATTTTCCTTTCGCTTTTAATTGCTTTAGTTTTTGTTTTTAAAAGAGGAAAACTCAATAGGGGTACTCAATATATAGTTCTTTCTATGGCAATAGTAAGCATTGGAGCTATTGTTTTAAATGCTTTTTCTACTAGCAATCAGGTTTTATTTATCGATAGTCATATCTGGAGAGAACAATATGGATTCCTTATTGGTGCTGCTTTTTCTGGAGTTATTGGTGTTGGGTTTTATCCTTTATTAGGTAACCGCGTTTGGTGTAGATTCGGTTGCCCTATGGCCGCCATTTTGGGATTGCAGCAGAAGTTGTTTTCCAAATTTAGAATTACTACAAATGGAGGTCAGTGTATTTCATGTGGTAATTGTTCTACCTATTGCGAAATGGGAATTGATGTACGTGCTTATGCACAAAAAGGGCAAAATATTGTTAGAGCTTCATGTGTAGGCTGCGGAGTATGTTCTGCAGTTTGTCCTAGAGGTGTATTAAAGCTGGAAAATGACGGACCAGGAGAAAGGGTTCAAGAAAATCCAAGTTTACTGGGTAGTGCCGATGGTTTAGTAAATCAATTGAAAAAATAATATTAGGTGAAAACTTTAATATCTCTTTTTGTTCTTAGCATTTTGTGGACAGTTGATGCTGATATAAAGTACCATAAGGAGTATTTTGACAATCAAGTTCTAAAGGCCGAAGGCTGGATGGAAAATGGGGAAAAAGTAAAGTATTGGAAATTTTATAGACCTAATGGGCGTATAAAATCAGAAGGGCATTTTGCTGCTGATAAGAAGTGTAAATACTGGTTTTTCTATCAAGCCAATGGCGAAAAATTAAAAGAAGGAAGCTTCGCAAATGATTTGATGGTAGACTGGTGGACCCATTACGATAAGGATGGAAAAATTATTGAAAAATGTCAATATGATAAAGGTGTAAAAAATGGTTACAGGGTTTTATATGTAAAGGAAAAACCCAAGATGGTGGAGAAATTTGAAGATAATGTAAAAACAGATGAATGGACTAGTTTTACCGGTTTTATCATTGAAAATGGCGATCTATTATTAGATGAATAAAGTGAAAGTGATTATACCTGCCTTCAATGAGCAAGATTCTATAGGGCAGGTAATAGAAGATATTCCCAAAGATTTAGTAAGCGAGATTATAGTGGTAAATAATAGTTCCACAGATCAAACTGAAGGAAGGGCTAAGAATAAAGGTGTAAGTGTTTTATTTGAAGAAAAAAGAGGTTATGGATATGCTTGCTTAAAGGGGATGGAGCATGTAGCCATGCAGGAGGAGAAGCCGGATATAATTGTATTTATGGATGCTGATTATTCTGATTTCCCAGATCAACTTCCGGATGTAATAGCACCAATTTTAGAGGACGATATAGATTTGGTGATAGGTGCCAGGGTAAAAAAATGGAGGGAAAAGGGCTCTATGACTCCCCCTCAGGTTTTTGGAAATTGGTTGGCTTGCTATTTAATGAAAATATTATATGGTGCAAAATTCACAGATTTAGGCCCCTTTAGAGCCATTAAATATGAAAAGTTAATGGACCTTTGTATGGAGGATAAAACCTATGGTTGGACAGTAGAGATGCAAATAAAAGCTCTCAAAAAAAAATATAAATACACAGAAGTTCCAGTGAAGTATAGAAATAGAATTGGAGTTTCCAAAATTTCGGGAACAGTGAAAGGAACTATTATGGCAGGGTATAAAATTTTAGGATTAATATTTAAATACAGCTTGTAGGCAATGGAAATATTTCTAATCATTGTTTATACCATAGCGCTTTCGCTGATTTTTCTTTACAGCTTGGCCCAACTAAACCTTCTGGTAAATTATATTAAGGCTCAAAAAAATCAAGAAGAGCAACAAGTTTTCGACTTTTCAGTTCCTGAACAAATTCCATTTGTTACTATTCAGTTGCCTGTATACAACGAATTATATGTTATGGAACGTCTCCTCAATTCAATTGGGAAAATAATTTACCCTAAAGAAAAGTTGGAAATTCAAGTCCTTGATGATTCTACTGATGAATCTTTGGAAATTACTCGACAGAAAGTAAAGGAACTTCGTCAAAAAGGATTTAATATTTCTCAAATTAGAAGAGTAAATCGAAAGGGTTTTAAAGCTGGCGCACTTAAGGAGGGTATGAAAGATGCTCAAGGGGAATATTTAGCCATATTCGATGCGGATTTTATGCCTCAGCCCGACTTCCTTTTAAAGACCATTCCTCATTTTAAGGATCCTAAAATTGGGGTGGTACAAACCCGTTGGGGACATATAAATAGAGATTATTCCCTTCTTACCAAAATGCAGGCCTTTGCCCTGGATGCTCATTTTACAATTGAACAAGTGGGGAGAAATACCAAGCATCATTTTATAAATTTTAATGGTACAGCTGGAGTTTGGAGAAAAGCATGTATTCTCGATGCAGGAAACTGGCATAGTGATACCCTCACCGAAGATTTGGATTTGAGCTATCGCAGTCAGCTTAAAGGTTGGAAGTTTAAATATTTGGAGGATGTAGAAACCCCTGCAGAGTTGCCGGTTGTTATAAGCGCCGCACGCTCACAGCAATTCAGATGGAATAAAGGTGGTGCCGAGAATTTTCAAAAAATGAATCGCCGATTGATTTTTGATAAAAATTTGCCTTTTAAAACCAAAATACACGGGCTTATCCATTTGCTAAATAGTTCCATGTTCTTGAGTATTTTTATAGTGGCCATCCTCAGTATCCCAATGCTATACATCAAGGGGATGAGACCTGAATACAAAAGCTTTTTTCAGTTTACTAGTCTTTTTGTTTTGTCTACCCTTATATTCTTTGCTTGTTATTGGGTGGCTTATAAGAGAATTCATGGCAAGGGAATCAGATCCTTTGGAAATTATGTTCGAGATTTTTTCTTCTTTTTCTCAGTAGCAATGGGATTTTCCCTCCATAATTCCATGGCCGTTTTAGAAGGGCATATCGGTAAAAAAAGCGCATTTATAAGAACGCCAAAATTTAATGTTACCCAATTAAAAGATAGTTGGAAGAATAATAAATACCTCCAAGGCAAACTATCTTTTATTAATTATGTTGAAGGACTTTTAGTCTTATACTTCCTTTTTGGAATTATCAGCGCCTTTAAACTTACCGATTATGGCTTGCTGCCCTTTCATCTAATGCTGTTCTTTGGATTTGGATTTGTGTTTTATAAATCCGTAACATGCCGCACCTAAGAATTAAAAACAAGGCCTTGGTTTGGGGATTAGCAGGCATTTCGGCTTTGCTCTATTTTTACCTGGCCTATTTTGTTGTTCGCCAAGATTTTTTTCTAGTCCTAAGCTTGTATGCAGCACTTTTTTTGGCTTTCGCCCTGATTCTCAAATCGGAGCTAATGAGTTTTAAAATGCTCTCTTGGATTGCTCTACTATTAAGGTTAGTTTTTATTGCTGCTCTTCCCAATTTATCAAACGATTTTTACAGATTTATTTGGGATGGTAGGATGCTAATTGAAGGACTAAACCCCTATCTATACACCCCCGAACTATTCCTTCAAGGGCCTATGTCAGATTTAATTCATGAAGGTCAAGTCCTGTATGAAGGTATGGGAAGTTTAAATGGTCATCACTATACTTGCTATCCCCCCGTAAACCAAATTGGATTTTTCATTCCCGCACTATTCTTTTCGGAAAATATATTGGGCTCTACCATCTTAATGCGCTTGTTTATTATGCTCGCTGATGTGGGTGTTTGGTGGATAGGCCCTAAGCTCCTGAAACTATTAAATATAAATGCTAAAGCCATTTTTTTATACCTCCTCAATCCATTTATCATTATTGAACTTACTGGCAATTTACATTTTGAAGGAGTGATGCTCTTCTTTTTGATCTGGGCCATCTACCTCCTATTGGTTAAAAGCTGGAAATGGTCGGCCATTGTTATGGCCTTGTCTATTTGTGTAAAATTAATCCCCCTTATTTTTCTGCCTATCCTTTTGCGTAAAATGGCCTTTAAAAAGGCCTTGATTTATTATGTTATTTGTTTGGGAGTGGTAGCAATATTATTTGCCCCTTTTATAAGTGTGGAGTTTCTGGAAAACTTTATGAGTAGCATCAATCTGTATTTCCAAAGCTTTGAGTTTAATGCGAGCATTTACTATATAATCAGAGCTATTGGTTACGAATCAGTAGGTTATAATATTATTCATCAGGTTGGGAAGGTCCTGCCCATAATTATTGTTTTGGGCATACTCTTAATTTCTTGGTTAAGGAAAAATGAAAATCCAAAAGTTTATATGACGAGTTTAATGTGGATTATCTTTTTTTATTTGCTTTTATCAACTACTGTTCACCCCTGGTATATAGCGGTGATTTTGATGCTCTCCATTTTCACTAATTTTAAATTCCCTTTAATTTGGAGCTTCCTCATCATTTTCAGCTATAGCGCTTATAGAAGTGAAGAGTATCAGGAGAATTTGATTTTTGTTGGACTGGAATATGGCTTGGTTTTGGGCTTTTTAATTTTCGAGATATTTAAGAATAGAAATAATTCTAAAACACTCCGCAAAGGTCCTTCTTCCGCAATAAATGCTCATTAGTCCTCTCCCTGCTTTGTGTTTTTAGCTTTTTTATTTAGCAATTTTCTCTGTTTTTTTCAACTAGATGGGTGGGTTGGAGATTAGTTTAACTAAAAGTTGGAAGTGAAAAGTTAAAAGTTAAAAGTGAAAAGTTGAAAGTGAAAAGTTGAAAGTTGAAAGTGAAAAGAGGAAAGTGAAAAGTTGAAAGTTGTATGTTTTTATATGGAGCCTTCGGGAGATTGGGTAGCTCTGGAGGATGAGGGGATTAGCCAACGGAACTTAGGTTCCATGAAAGGCAGATTGCCATTTATTGCTAGCCTTGGCTTTTTTGTTCACCCGATTTTATTTTTGGGCTGTTCATGAACTCAATCTTTCGGTTGATTCTTATTTTGGGTCAACCGACTTTAGGAACTCATGAGCTATAGCTAAAAAGCCAAAAATGAACAGAACGAAATCAATTCTTATTAGCGATAATTTATATTTAGGACACATGTGAAGGCACATAATTAATAGTGATTTCTGGGGACAATTTGTCCATAGGTCAGGCTTTTATTTATCTCTATGTTTGAGAGTTGAATTCCAAAAGCTCTATGTTTAAAAGGAAACTCGCTCTATTTTCTTTTCTGCTTTTAATGCTTTTACAATTAAAAGCTTTTTCTCATTCACCAGATAGTATTGTTCAGGTGAAATATTATAAAACTATAATCGATGATCCTGAGATTCGCGATTCTTGGGCTATAGGAGTTGCTACATCCTATTTTTATATGTCCAATATAAAACGGCCCATTGCCTATACTCTCAATGGGTTTTTTCATATATATGATTTTAAAATCGACTTTCAGGCAAGCCAGTCTTTTAGCAATCCAAGAGCTGTAAGTCCAGTAGAAATAGAACCTATAGAACCAATTTTATTGTCCAAATTTCAATTGATGGCTCATAAACGCATTTTTGCAAAGACTAGCCCAAGGTGGAAGAAACTCAATTCCAATAGGGAAACCTTAAATTCAGAAATATTTAAAAGGGAAATGGTCTTTTGCCCTATAAAGGTGCAAAGGAGCCTGGAGCTGAACTTTGGTGCCAACTATTTTCAACTTCCAGATTTTGAGATTGTAAACATTGGAAATTTACCAGATCCAGATTTTAGAGTGCCACGCCTTGCTGGCAATGCAAATTATACGAGTTTATCAGTTGGAATTAGCTATAAGGAAAACCACTATTTAAAATACAAAACCGGCGATAAATTGGGTTTTTCCGCTGGATATAGGAGGTTTTATTTCAATTATTCCTATTGCATTTTTAATGAGGTAGAATTATATGAAGAACCTCATGATGTACAAATTAAGGAAGAGTATAAACAGGAGTATTTGGCAATTTATAATTCAGGTTGGAGCCTGGGTTTTGAAAGTCATTACCATATCCTTAGTAGTCCTATTGTATTTTATTATCAAGCAGAAATAGCTTGGAAACCACATTTTCACGATCCCAATACAACCTTAGATCATATTAGTAATACAGGGCTAACTATGATCTTTTCAACAGGATTGAGATTGGCAAATTTGAACCAATAAAAATGTTTCAACTAAAAGCTGAATTTATATTTCTTCTAAATCCCTGCTTTCTATCCAACCAACTTTACCATCGGCAAGGCGAATTTTTTTCCATCCATCTAATTCATCTTGCACCTCCAATTTAGTCCCTTCGTGAAGGATAAATACATCTTCTGCCGTTTCGCTAGGGGCACTTTTTATATAGGAGCTATCAGCTAATATTACCGCTGGCACATGGTTTTCGAGATGGCTTTGATAGGAATAAGCCATAATAATGCAAAAGCTAGCCAAGGCCAAACTTGCTAAACCCAGCACAAAACCTGGCCTTTTAAAATTGCTGAATAAATAAAGGTAAACACCTATCATCATCAAAAATAAAAGGACTAGCCCAAAAACCGACCAATGTGAAGGACTCAGAAAGGTCATTATAGAAATAGCTAGTGTTTTGAAAATGGGGGAGGGCAGAGTTTCAAATTTATCCAGTATTGTTTCTTTGGCCAATGCTAGGTTGTTTTGAATTTCCTCATCATTGGGGTCTAGCTGTGCTGCTCTTTCATAATTTAAAATAGCCTTACCAATATTCTTTTGTTTAAAATAACTATTACCCAAATTATAATATAGGGCGGCACTTTCATAGTTCATAGACAAAAGGCTGTCGTACATCTCAATGGCTTTGTCAAACTCAGAAGCGCTATAGGCTTTATTTCCAGCATCAAATAAGTCCAATGCCTTATTGCTATAGCCTTGGAAACACAAGAAAAGTGCTATGAAACAAAAATATTTTTTCATGTCAATTGCTTTTCAATTTCTGTTATAACTATTACCGTTTCCTTATAATCACTTTCCAGGTTGGAGGATGCGGAGGTAAATCTTGCCAAATCTGCTCTTTCCATCATATCTAAAGCTTTGCTTATCGATGAATTTTCCACCTTGCGTTTGTCCAATTCCTCTTTAATAATATCCTTGTTCAATTGGCTTTTTCCCAGACCCAATTTATCCGAAAAATACCCTAAAAGTGCTGTAGATAGAGCCTGGTAAAAACCATCTCTATCATTAGCCTCCAGCATTTTTTTGGCCTCTTGCAATTGTTTGCGAGCAAGCTTTCCAGCCTTTCCCTGTTTCATCTTTGCCTGATCCCCTTCTTGATTCTTTTTAAATAGGAAAAAAAGGATCATTCCTATTGAGGCTATAATAGGCAAGGCTAGTACTAAATAAAAACCCCTAAATGGAAAATTTGCATTCCCTTTTAAATTTAATTTTGAGTCTTTGGTTTTGATGTAAATAATATCCTTGTTTAAAAAGGTAACATCCTCTTTCCCTGCACTTGGGAAGCCCCCATTTGTATTTGGACCTTGTGGTTGTGATGGTCCACCTGATACTACCAGTTCAATATTTTCGGAGCTTAGGGTTTTATAGCTTTTGGATTTTGTGTCGAAATAGCTGAATTGTATAGGGGGGATTTTATAGCTTCCTCCGTATCGTGGAATAAGCAGGTATTCAAAAGTTTTTTTTCCTCTCATGCCACCGATGTCAGTAGTGATTTTTTCGGAGTATTTGGGATCGTAAACTTCAAAAGCACTAGGGAATTCAGGATTGGGTAGCTCAACAAGCTTAATATTTCCGGCTCCACTGAGGCTTACTTTTATGGTTACGGATTCATTGGCCGTTAATTCATTTCTGCTCACCTCCACATCCATTTTATATTGGCCAACAGCACCGTTGAAATTGGAGGGTTTATTAGCTTCAGGTAGAGGTTTTACCTTAATCTTTGGAAAGTATGCAGAGCTAGTAAAATTGATGGTTCTGCTAACCCTTCTCCCAAAAATATCTCTTTGATTGCTGGGGATGGAAGTAGGAATTTCCATATCAATACTTCCTAATTTAAAATCACCAGTACTTTGCGGTAAAAGCATTCTCCTTCCCACTACAGCATAGTTATATTCTTTATTGTCCAAAACTCTTTTGCCATCCGTACTGATCCGAACAGGGTCTATATTTTCCTGATAAAAACCGGTATAGTCCGGTTCTTCCAATAGACTAGGAGCGCTAATTTGGGTTTTGAAATAAACGTCAAAGGAGGCGATTATAGGCTCCCCTTGATATACAGTGGTTTTGGAAGTATTTACCCTAATCTTCACCAATTCTGCAGCAATGGCTTGGGGATCATTTGGATTTTTTGATCTTTCAATGGAATTGCTAACTGTAATTACAAAGGGTTCGGATTTGTAGCGTTTACCATTAATGGTTATACCTGCAGATCCAATGGTGTATTTTCCTGCTTTGGAGGCTCTTAAGGTATAGCTAAAAGTTTCAGAATAGCTTCTTGTTGTGCCAAATCCCCCAATACTGCTAACGGATTGATTAGGTCCACTGGTGATTTTTAGTCTGCCAAAACTCGGTGGTGTAAAGTTTTGCGACTTTTGGTTTACTTTAAAGCTAATAGTAAACTCTTCATTTCTACCCACCTTATATTTATCGGCAGAAGCTTTAAAGTTTACTTGAGCTGTGGCCTGACACGCAAAAGCAAATAGAAATGTGCTAAACAAAATTCGAGTGATCATTTTTACCAATCTTTTTCTGTTTTAACAGGTTCACCTTTTAATTTTTCTTTTTTCATTTTCTTTTGAAGAGCTTCTTCTTCCCTCGCTAATGCTTCTAATAGTCGTTTAGCATCTTCTTTGGATATTTCACCAGGTTTAGGTTTGTTATTCTTTCCTTCCTTATTTTTTTCATCCTTAGGATCATTTTTTTTATCCTCATCCTTGGGTTTTCCATCTTCATCTTTCTCATCCTCCTTTTTTTGATCCTGTTGTTGATCTTTATCCTGATTTTCCTGATCTTTATTTTCGTCTTTCTCCTCTTTTTGGTCCTTATCTTGATCCTTTTCCTTATTGTCCTTTTGCTGCTCTTGCTCTTTTTGCTGCTGATGCAATTGTCGAATGGTTTTGGCTAGGTTTTTTCGAGCTTCATCATCATTAGGATTTATTTTCAGCCCTTCTTTATAGGCTTTTATGGCCTCTTCATATTTTTCCATTTTGGCATATGAGCTTCCTAAATTATGATAGGCTTGAGATTTGGTTTTATCGTCTTGGGCTAGCTCCACCGATTTTTTAAAAGTCTCAATAGCCTCTTCATAGCGTTCTTGCTTAAATAGTGAATTGGCTAAATTGTAATTTCCTTCAATGGCTTCGGCCTTTTTTTCTAAAGCTTTTTTATATGCAACTTCTGCCTCTGTATATTTTCCGTTCTCATAGGATTTGTTTCCTCCCTTAACTTCTTTCCTATAATCTTGAGCATAAAGAGCTGAGCCAAATACAAGGAGAAACAAAAAACTAATTATCTTCTTCATTTTCAAATAGGTTTAATTTTTTGAACCATTGGGTTTTTCTTTCGAGGATAAATATATCAACTACAAGGAGAATAAGGGCCAGGCCCAAAAACCATTGAAATTGATCCCTATAGTCTGAAAACACTTGAGTTTCAAACTCCTTCTTTTCCATCCCATTTAAACTGTTTTGGATAAACTCAATAGTTTTGGGAATATCTTTTCCATTGAAATATTCACCATTGGAAGCTTCCGAAATTTCACGGAGCAATTCAGGGTTTAATTTACTTACTACGATTTCCCCACTTCTATCCTTTTTATAACCACGTCTTTGTTGGCCAACTACATCGGGTATGGGTCCACCTTGAGTGGTTCCTAAGCCAATAGTATAAATATTAATGCCATTTTCTTTGGCACCTTCCATGGCTTTTTCATAACCCTTTTCATGATCTTCACCATCACTTAAAATCACCAACATGCGATTTTTTTGCTCTTCATCATCAAAATAATCAGTAGCTAAATCTATGGCATCACCTATGGCTGTTCCCTGTGATGGTATAATATCAGTGTCTATGGATTTTAAAAACAAACGTGCTGCACCATAATCTGTTGTAATAGGCAATTGTGGGTATGCTTGGCCGGCATAGATGATAATGCCCACCCTATCACTTACCAATTCATCTAAAGTTCTAGAAATTATTTGTTTTGCCTTCTCCAATCTGTTTGGGCGAATATCCTCAGCTAGCATACTTTTGCTTACATCTAGGGCAAAGACTATATCCACACCTTCTCGTTTTACCTTTTCCAGACTGGTTCCAATTTTGGGGTTTACCAAGGCAATACTTAAACTTGCTAATATGGCTAGGGCCAAGAAGAATCGTATGGCTAGTTTATTATTACTTCTTTCTGGTGCTAATTTTTTTAATAAATCGGGATCTCCAAAGGCCTTCCTGGTTTTATTCTTCCAGCTAATCATAGCGATATAAAGCAGAAGCACAAGAGGAATGCTAATCAAGAGGTAGAGGTAATATGGATTATCTAATTCGTACATCAGATGAAACTTTTTAATAAGGTGTATCGCAATAAAATCTCTAATCCAAAGAGTATAAATCCAATAAGTACATATTTGTCAAACTTCTCATCGTAGGAATAAAATTTAAGCTCCTGAAGTTTGGTTTTTTCCAATTTGTCAATTTCCAAATAAATGTCTTTCAACTTTTCATTGTCTGTTGCTCTAAAATATTGACCTCCTGTTTCCTTTGCAATTTCCTTCAAGAGGTCTTCGTCAATATTTACAGGTAGGTTTTTGTAAATAAATTCACCTCTAAAATCATAGCTCACGGGGGTGGGTGCAGTTCCTTTAGTCCCTACCCCAATGGTATAGGTTCGGATATTAAATTTTTTGGCCAGCTCGGCAGCGGTAAGGGGGTCTATATTTCCCGAATTATTTTCACCATCTGTAAGTAGGATGGCTACTTTGCTTTTTGCCTTGCTGTCTTTTAGTCGATTTACAGCTGTTGCCAATCCTGAACCAATTGCTGTTCCGTTGGAAAGCATTCCATAACGTATATCCTTTAAGGTGTTTTGGAGTACTTTATGATCGCTAGTAAGAGGGGTTTGAGTAAAGCCTTCTCCAGCGTAGATTACCAAGCCAATTCTATCTCCTGGCCTATCTTTTATAAAGTCTGAAGCAACATTTTTGGTGGCTTCTAGGCGGCTTGGTTTTAAATCCATGGCCAGCATACTTGGCGAAACATCTATGGCCAAAACAATATCTATTCCTTCTGAAGATTTAGTTTTGGAAGTCTCCTCTGTGGTTCTGGGTCTTGCCATCCCAATAATTACCAGTGCTATTGCCGATAATCGCAAAAGGTTCGGTAAATAATGTAAATAGGCAAGTACATTGTTTTTAGAACGTGCAATTTCTTCTGCACCAGGAAAACTAAATTCTGCCAGCTTTTTATTCTGACTATACCACATCCAAAAACCGAGGAGGGGTAGAATCAGCAATAGCCAAAAGTATTCTGGATTTTCAAATTGATCAGTCATCATTAAGCTCCTTTTTTACTTGCGGTTTAGGTTTAGTGATGTCTATAAATTCTTTTACTATTCTTATCGCTTGTTCATTTTCAAAGGGACCGGGTTTGGCCTTTGCAAACTTCACAAATGAACTAGTTTTTAGCATGGCTTTTAAATCCTCATAAAAGTCCTTTGTCATTCGTATAGTCTGCAAGGATTCAATTATTTCATCTGCCGTTCTTTCCAGTGCGGAAATGCCTAATTGTCTTTCCAAATAGTATTTGAGAATATCGGTGAGTCTAGAATAGTATTTCTTAATTTCTCCTTTTTGCCAAAGCTGTTCTTTTTCCAGATCAGCCAGGTCTTTGTAGGCTTGAGCATAGGGTTTGAGAATATATTTTGGTGCTTTTACGGCAGCGACTTTCTTTTTGTTTACCCGGATATATAAAAAGATTAATGCAGCAAAAACAAGTAGGCTAATACCAGAAAACAAGAGGATTTGATACCAATTCAATCCAGGTTCAAGAATAGCTTTTACATCAAAATAATTATCCTCCTCGCTTAATTTTGGAAATCCAACGGCCACTGCTAAGGCTTCGGTTTGTGCAGCCATTCCTCCCTGGCGAATTTCCAATGGAGGGATAAGGAAATAACCAGAGTCAAATGAAGTGATAACAAATTTCTGCCTTAGGGTATAGAAATCCTTTTTTTCAATGGAGTCTATTTTGCTGGCAGAAATAATCTCCAAGCCTTCTAAAGTATCAGGCAAAAGGGGCCAAATAAAATTCTCTCCTTTACTGGCTACTCCTTCTATGCTGAGGGTAAATTGTTCGCCAATAAGTATAGAATTGCTATCCAATTTGGCAGATAAATTCAATTGTTGAGCCCCAAGGCCAAGGCCTAGTCCCAAGGACAAAACGATGGTCAAAACACTCTTCATTAGGCACTTTTTTGTTTAAAATATCCTAGCAATTTGGTAGGATAAGATTCGTCAATTCGAATAGAAATTTGTCCTGCCCCACTTTTAAGAAAGGCATTTTGGAAGTAATTGAAGCTTCTTATAAATTTCATTTTAATTTCCGTCCTTAATTTTTTAGAAGAAGTATTGATCCAACGAATTTTTTGGCTTTCTAAGTCTTTCATCGGTAGTAGACCTAATTTTGGTAAATCCTCTTCTTTGGGATCATAAATTCTAATTCCTGTAACATCGTGTTTTCTCGACATTATTTTCAAAGCGTCCTGGTAGTTGTCATCCATAAAATCAGACAAAACAAATGCTATTGCTCGTTTCTTTTGTATTCCTGAAAAATACCTCAGCGCTTCGGATATATTGGTTTTAGAACTTTTAGGTTCAAATTCAATAAGTTCTCTAATAATTCTTAGGGTATGGGTTTTTCCTTTTTTGGGAGGGATAAATAATTCTACCTGATCACTGAATAATATCAATCCTACTTTGTCATTATTTTGAATTGCAGAGAAAGAAAGGGTAGCGCATATTTCGGTTATCATTTCCCTTTTTAATTGAACTCTTGAACCAAAAGAACCAGAACCGCTAATGTCTACAATAAGCATCATGGTAAGTTCCCTTTCCTCTTCAAATACTTTGATATAAGGTTCATTTAATCGGGCCGTAACATTCCAATCAATAGCGCGAATATCATCACCATATTCATATTTCCTCACCTCGCTAAAGGCCATTCCACGGCCCTTAAAATTACTGTGGTACTCTCCTGAAAATAGGTGGTTTGAAAGTCTGCGGGTTTTTATTTCTATCCTGCGGACCTTCTTCAAAAGTTCTTGGGTGTTCATGTCCGCTTTATTATTTAGGGTACTTCTACCTTATCCAGAATTTGTGCAACAATATCTTCACTGCTTATGTTTTCGGCTTCAGCTTCATAAGTAATCCCAATTCTATGGCGAAGAACATCTTCGGCAATAGCCCTTACATCTTCTGGTATAACATATCCTCTACCTTTAATAAAAGCATAAACTCTAGCAGCATTGGCTAAATTGATACTTCCACGTGGAGATGCTCCAAAACCAATTAAGGGTTTTAAGGAATTCAGCCTATAGTCTTCCGGGTTTCTAGTGGCAAAAACAATATCGAGAATGTATTTCTCGATTTTTTCATCCATATAAACTTCCTGAACCACTTTGCGGGCCTTTAGGATGGTGTCTATAGAAACCACTGGATTTATTTCTGCAAATCCTCCTTTCAAGTTTTGCCTCATAATTAGTCTTTCCTCCTCTAGCTTTGGATAACTAATTACAGTTTTTAGCATAAAACGATCGCTTTGGGCTTCTGCAAGTGGATAGGTACCTTCTTGTTCTACAGGATTTTGAGTAGCTAAAACCAGAAAAGGTTTTGGTAAGGCAAAGGTGTTATTTCCAATGGTAACTTGCCTTTCCTGCATAGCTTCGAGCAGTGCACTCTGAACTTTGGCCGGTGCCCTATTGATCTCATCTGCCAACACAAAATTGGAAAAAATGGGTCCTTTTTTAATGGCGAACTCATTCTTCTGCATATTGTAAATCTGGGTACCGATTACATCAGAAGGTAGTAAATCTGGAGTGAATTGAATTCTACTAAAATCGGCGCTAATGGCTTTGGCTAAAGAGTTTATGGCTAAAGTTTTTGCCAATCCTGGGACACCTTCTAAAAGGATATGTCCATTTCCCAATAAACCTAAAAGAAGCCTTTCCAGCATTTTCTTTTGCCCGATAATGGACTTGTTTATCTCCATTAAAAGCAAATTGACAAATGCGCTTTCCTGCTCTATTCTTTCATTTAATTCCTTAATGTCAGAAGCACTTTTTAATGTCTCCATTTTTTTTTCAATAATAATTTAATGTAATAAAAGGATCAAGGTAGAATACCTTCAACACTAGACAATGTTGCTAATGCGAAATTGTGATGAAAATTTTATTCTACAGGTTAAAATCTTGTTAATTTTTAGGGCCTATTATTCTTTCTAAAGCCCAGTACAACACAGAAACTCAGATATTCATTTTCAGTTTTTCGGAAAAATTGGAACTAGGCTGGTTCTGCAGCGCTATTTGCTGAAAGGTTTTCCAAATCTCTATCAAAGAGATATAAACCTCCTTTGTCTGTACCTATCATTTTAATTTTATCCATTATGGTTCTTGCCAGAGCTTCTTCTTCAATTTGCTCGGCTACATACCATTGCATAAAATTATGGGTTGGATAGTCTTTTTCGCTTAGGCAAATATCCACTACCTTATTAATGGAGGCGGTAACAAAAACTTCGTGATCCAATAATTTTTGGAAAATATTTTGAAGAGATTCAAATTCTACAGGTGGCTGATCAAGAGCTGGAATGATAGCATGTCCACCTCTTTCATTTACAAATTTCACCAATTTAAGCATATGCATCCTCTCTTCATCCGCATGTTGATATAGGAAAAGAGCCGTTCCATTCAATCCTTTAGTTTCTGCCCAGGAGGCCATCGCTAAATAAAACTGTGAAGATTCAGCCTCAATCTTTATCTGCTCATTTAGAGCCTTTTCTACTTTATTGCTTACCATGATTGTATTTCTAAATTTTAGGTAAATATATTGAAGAATAACCGCTTATAAAGGCTTGAATCAAAATTTTGAATGAGTCTATTTTTTAGAACTATGAGCTTTGAAAATGGAGGGATGATTTGGAAAAAAGGAAAGGATCAAACCGAAGATTGACCCTTTCTTGAAACTAACCATTTGTGATCTACCAGAACGTAGATCTGCTTTAAAAAAATAGGAATTGTCGCTAATACCTATTGAGTCAAATATAATGCTAAAGGGATGAAACTCCAAGAAAATAATCCAATGATTTTACAAAGAATATATGTCTAAACATAAGGCTGAGCGAGAGATGTAGATTTTGTTTTAATTTATTTTTGTCTCTTTTTAAGTTCCGATAAAATTGGATTTTTACCTTTTTTAAGTATTAAGAATTAGATGCTTAACAACTCAGGATAAATAATTTGATATAAAGAATAAATTGCAGAAAAATTAGTTTTTCAAATGGGAAAAAGAAGAAAAATTTCTGGCAGAAATATTTTTAAAAGTTCAAGGATTAAATTTTCAGACTTGTGATTTTTATAAAAAGGATGCGCGCTTGGCAATGCACTTTAAGGATTTGAATGAATGTTTGACAAAAAAAACTAATGACCGAAAAATGGATATCGGATCATTTTTTTCAAATTCTGTTTTATTATCCTTGATTCTTCTTTCTTGAAATTAAGTTTAAATTAATAGATTTGAAAAAGGGACAGCTATTTGTTTCAATCTCCCAAACCTAGCTTTTCTCCCTCCAATATTATAGAAACACCACGCTTTGAAGAGTTTCCTTTTTAAAAAATATAGCCTAGGGCTCCTTTCCTTTCTTCTGATTGGGATTCTTTTGGATTGTAAAAAACAAGAGGATATATCCGAAAATCTGAACTATCCAGATTTTATCACAGAGAATGTAATTGTTGTGGTTGTGGATGGTCCACGATGGTCTGAAACTTGGGGAGATCCTCAATCTCGTTTTGTGCCAAATATGAAATATAATTTGGCACCTAAAGGGGTGATAAATACAAATTTCCACAACTGGGGTGTTACTCGTACCGTTCCAGGGCATACGGCAATTTTAACGGGTGTTTATGAAGATATTGATAATGCCGGCCGGGAATTTCCAGCTAATCCTTCATTTTTACAAACCTGGTTAAAAAGCTCTAATTCGGATCCAAATAAAGCATGGATAGTTTCTGCCAAACCCAAAATTGGCAGCCTTGGAAATAGCCTCAATATAAAGTGGAGGAATTCCTATATGCCATCAATTGATGCTCTTTACCATGAAGATATTTGGACATTTGATAGAATTAAAGATTGTATAAACGATCATCATCCAAATCTGATGTTTATTAATTTAAGTGGACCAGATAAAAGAGGCCATGAAGGTAGATGGAATGCTTACTTGCGAGCTATTAGGGAAACAGATAGCATGGTAAATCAACTTCAAATGATTATCGATAATGATCCTTTTTATGCAGGGAAAACAAGTTTTATTGTTACCAATGACCATGGACGGCACCTAGATGGTATTGATGATGGTTTTATTAGTCATGGAGACCATTGCAGTGGATGTACACATATTAACTTTTTTGCATCCGGACCAGACTTTAGGAAAGATATAGTTTTGGACAATTCTAGAGAGCAAATAGACATTGCTCCAACAATAGGCTATTTATTAGGTTTTGAAATGCCGAATAGCAGTGGGAAAATAATGAAAGAGTTATTTAAATGAGAATTAGAACTTGTCTTTGCATTTTTGTTTTTGGGATATCTATATCGCTAAAAGCCCAGGAGAAATTAAATTTTGCGGTGGACTTTGCGGCGCAATACAATGAGGTAAACCAGCTTTTTAGACTAGAGTTTTTACCTGCTTTTTCTGTGCAAAAAGGTTCTCATGCTCTAAAAATTGCTCCGGTTATTCAATACTTTACAAATGAAGCTAGAAACAGCCCCGAAGAAATGAGATTTACTGGGGTTTCAGCAGCCTATTTTTACAATTGCCCGAGCTCTAGTAAGTATTTGGATTTCTTTTTTGTTTACGAATTTAAAGCTCACTGGTTTGAAGATAGATGGACAGGGAATGTTTATGATATAGACCAAGGGATTTATAAAGAATATGGATACGAATCTGAAGAATTTTTTAATACCAATACCTTAGGTTATGGGTTTAGAATAAATTTTGGAAAACATATTTATCTACAACAATCTATTTCCGCAGGGCTGCGATTTTCCGAAATAAAAGGAGAACCAGGCTTTGGACCCGTACCAAACCAGGTGGAATATGATTTTAGAGGATACGACAACTTTGGCTTCCACTGGAATGGAAGTGTATCTCTAGGCTACCGATTCTAATTCCCATCTACAAATAGCTCCTTTGAAAAGCTATTGTAATGGACTCAAATTTAGGCATTCACCTTGTTTTGATTTTGGAAGAAATTTCCAGTTTAAGGAATTTTAAGGCATTAGAAATGTTTATAACAAATTGATAAACAGGATCTTGTGCTATAGGTGCAATTTTTGCTATCTTGAAATGCTTGCCTTAACATTTTGAAAAATAAATATTTCCATACCCTTGTCGCACTGTTCTGTATTTTTATTGCAGCAGCTGAACCCATAGCCAAAAAAGGAGTTTTGGATTTGCGCCATCATAATTTTGATGAGCAGGCAACTATTGAGCTTGCTGGCGAATGGGAATTTTATTGGGAGAAACTCTATAGTACCGAAAACCTTGAACAGCCAGAAATTTATTCCAAGGCTGATTTTATCGATTATTTAACCAGATGGGGGGATCTCCCTCAATTGCAAAATTCTACACATCAGTTTGGTTTTGCTACAATGAGGTTGCAAATTCTTTGTCCCGAAAATTTGCCACCCATGTCCATTTATTTACCCGAGGTTTTTTCTGCCTACGATATGTATGTTAATGGCGAGGGCTTTGAAGGAAATGGACAAGTGGGAAAAAATAAGGAAGAATCTGTCCACTATTGGCGACCTTCTGTAAAATCCATTGTGTTAAAACCGGGAAAAAATGTAATTCTAGTCCATATCAGCAATTTTGGACATCACAAGGGTGGGATGATAGACCATATGATTTTAGGGGAAAGTGATGAAATAAACTATGCTCGAAACTTTAGGACCGGTAGCACCTTGTTTTTAGCTGGATGTCTCCTAATTGCTGGAGCCATAGGTTTTACCTTTTTTTGGTTTAAAACCTCAGACTATACAGGAATATTTTTCTTTCTTTTTGCCTGTTCCTATATGTATAGAATCCTAGGTACAGAAGAATATGTAATACATGCTGTAAACCGAAATTTGCCATGGTCTTTTACCCTTAGGCTAGAATACATTTCCCTTTATTGTAGTGTGGCCTTTTTCATTTACTTCATGCGCAATTTAATTGAGCCAAAAGTTAAAATAATTGTCTTGCATATAGCCGCTGGTATTAGTTTGATATTGGCCTTATTAAGTTCCTTTTTACCCACAGAAATTTTCACCTCCTTCATTGATCTATACTTAGTTTTTCTGGGTGTTATGATGGTGACCGTAGGTCTAATTTATATCGCCAAAATTAATTTAAGACATAAAACCTCTTTTGTAACTCTGGCTGGAGGAGGGTTTTTGGCAATGGTGGCTTTTGTAAAAATATTATCTCACTTTAATATTGTTGGAGATAATCAACTAATTGCTACCATTGGCTATGTAGGCTTTATTTTTTGCCAAGCTTTGGCCATGACCATTCGCTTTGGAAGAAGCTACAGGGAGTCCACCCTTGCCGCACAGGTAGCCGCACAATCCAAAGATCAATTCTTGAATACGATGAGCCATGAATTGAGAACTCCAATGAGTGCTATATTGGGTATGGCAGACTTACTTCAAAACTCCAGATTGGATAAGGATCAAAAAGAAAAAATAGATACCATAAAAACCAGTGGAGAATCTCTATTATCGATTATTAAAGATATTTTGAATTTTACAGAAGCCGGTACCGGTAAAATGGTTTTGGAAAATGATAGAATGAGTATCAAAGAATGCCTTAAAGGGGCCTATGATATTATGAATTCTGAAAAGAAAGAAGCTGTTGAATTCACCACCTATTTGGATCCGAAAATCCCAGAATTTGTCCTTGGTGATAGTATACGCTTAAAACAAATACTAATTCATTTATTGAGCAATGCCTTTAAATTTACAAATGAGGGCAGGGTCGAGCTGAAAGCTAGGTTAGAAGAGAAAAAATCCAATTCTACTGTTGTTGGTTTTGAGGTTAGCGATACCGGGATTGGTATGCAAAAGAAAACCGTTGGTGAGATTTTTAAGGTTTTTTCCCAAGAACAATCTGCAAATAATAGAAAATTTGGTGGGGTAGGTCTTGGCTTGGCAGTGGTGAAAAAAGTGGTGGAGCTAATGAAGGGTGAAATTCAAGTAAGTAGCATTCCTGGAAATGGAACCAAAATTGAATTTACCATCGAATTTGAAAATGACAAGGCTGTTCCCAAGGAAAAGCAAGAAGCCAATGAGGAAAATATCCTTAACCCCAAGCTCAAAGTTTTATATGCTGAAGATAATCCCATAAATCAAAAACTTATTTCGATGATGATGAAGGGTTTTGGTTTGGATATAGACATTGCCGTAAATGGTTTAGAAGCTTGGGAAATGGCTAAGGCCAAACATTATCACGTAGTTTTAATGGATATTCAAATGCCAGAAATGGATGGAATTGAATCCACCAAAAGAATTATCCAAGATGTAAAAGAAAGGCCCATCATAATTGCCGTTACTGCCAATGCTACCATTTCTGATAAAAAACGTTGCTTTGAAGCCGGAATGAATGATTTTCTAACCAAACCAATAAAGGCGGATGTTCTAAAAGATGGCATCCTAAAATGGCAAAATTTTAGAGATAATAAAGATGAAAATGGACAGCCTAAACCCAAGTATATCCAATTATCTTCTTAACAAATTACCCCAGCTTAATCCTATAATAGAAACAAAAGCTATCCGTGGAGGTGATATTAGTTCTTGTTTTAAAATTTCTTCAACCGATTTTTCCATATTCCTAAAAGTAAATTCAGCTAAACATTCCAAGATGTTTCAACTGGAAGCTGAGGCTCTTCACTTTTTGGATTCTAAAAGCAATTTCAAAATTCCAAAAGTTCTGGATCAAGGATCAACTTCTGATTTTTCTTTTTTGGTTTTGGAGTTTTTAAATCTTAGGAATAATAATCTAAACTTTCAAGGATTAGGTAAGTGCTTGGCAGACTTACATCGAAATACATCCGATAGCATGGGCTTTGAAAATGATAATTTTATAGCCACACTCAAACAGAATAATAGACCCTGTGCAGATTGGGTGGAGTTCTATATTTCCAATAGGTTGGAATTTCAATTTAAAATTTCCTACGATCAAGCTGTGTTTAACCATCAGGATTTTAATGATTTCAATAGCTTTTGTTTAAAGCTCGGAGAACTAATCCCAAAAGAAAAACCGGCTCTATTACATGGAGATTTTTGGTCTGGAAACTATGCTCAAGATGAAATTGGAAATCATGTTATTTATGATCCTGCCATCTATTACGGACATAGAGAAATGGACTTGGCAATGATGAAGCTATTTGGAGGTTTTGAAAATGTAGTTTTTGAAGAATACCAACAGAATTTTCCACTAGAAGGAAATTTTGCGGAAAGAATTCCCATCCATCAACTTTATCCAATATTGGTACATGTAAATTTGTTTGGAGGAAATTATAGCCAACAAGCGAGATCTATCTGGAAGAATTTCATCTAAGAGTTAGGATACTCTTATCACCTTGTTTTCAGCAATTACAAAAACGCTGTCCTTCTTTTTAGGACGAAGTGCATAAAGTCCTGTGAACTGCCCAAATGCAGGCAGTATACCTTGGTTTTCAGCAAAGAAAAAGCAGGGGAGTCTGAGGCTTTGCTTGGCACTGCCTTTTAATTTTACTGCCGGGTGAATATGACCACAAAGATTGTAAAGGGAAGCTCCTTTTTCTAAAGGCTCATGGCTAAAAATAAATGGAGGCATTTCTAGTGCCTCTTCATAAAATTCAAATTGCCCATTCTGGTAGGTCATTCGATGAAAAATATCGTGATTACCCTGTACCAACTTAAAATTGACATCTTTAAACTTCTTTAAAAGCTCTTTAAAAAATAGCCATTCACTATTCATTTCAGAATGAAAAAGGTCGCCCAGAAAAATTAATTCCTTGGCCTTGGTTTGTAGCAATAATTTTTCGAGTATTTCTAAATTTTTCAAAGCCGCTCCATCAGGAATTGAGATTCCCGATTTACGAAAGTGGTTTACTTTTCCAAAATGAGTGTCGGCAATCAATAGAAGCTCTTTTTCTTTCCAAAGAATTGCCTTTTCTGGAAGAAGAAGGAAATGTTGATCTTTAAGTACAAATTCCAAGATCGGCTATTTATTAAAATAAGCTATACAGCGAAAACCTAGCCTTTGGTCATAGTTCCTATATCTCAAGCTATCTAAACAATCATCACCAAAAAAACCATTAACTGCTAGTCCTTCAATATCGGTCATTTCTGCTGCATTGTCGCAAATGCCAATAAAATTTCGTCTATGATCAAATTTTGTGGAATATAAATCTGCAGCCGGACTATCACTATTTTGATTTGCCGCTAAATAGAAATGCTCGAAATTGGGAAGTTTATATACGATCTTGGATTTTCGTTTTGCGCTGATTTTGTTGGAGCGCCATTTGCAATAATCTAGCACTTGTGGAAAACTTACTGCCACCACGGGATAATTTTCATAAAATCCTAAATCACTAAAATCTGTGGGATAAGACTTTTTCCAAATATCCATTCTCGGATATAGTTGCTTTATATGGCTAGAATCAAAGTCTGGTTCATTCATCCTATCCTGCATGTATTCTAACCAGGAACCGTTGCTTACTTCAGCTTTGTCCATATAGATTTTGCCGTTTAAGGCGGAGGTTCCTTGAGGCTCTTTTCCTTTTACTCCAAAAGAGAAGGACAAGAAAAGTACTAGGCCAAAGAATAAAAATATTAGGAATCGCATATTTAAAAATAAAAACCCTGCTAAGCATCAGCAAAGCAGGGTTTAAGGTATATTGTATTTTAAGGACTACTAATTAGTAGCGCCTTTACTATCGCTTTCAAGTTCTACTTCGCTATTTACTTCTGCAGTATCTGTCTTTACCAGCGTAAGTTCATCAATAATATTGCTTGCACCAGCATATTTATCAATAATAAAAAGAATATAACGAGCGTCAACTGAAATTGTACGTTGGAAATTCTTTTCAAAGAAAATATCACCACTCATAGCCTCCCAGTTGCCATCAAACGCACAGCCTATTAAATGACCTTTTCCATTAATTACTGGACTACCAGAGTTTCCACCAGTAATGTCATTATTACTAATAAAGCAAACGGGTAGTTCACCATCTTCATTGGCATATTGTCCAAAATCTCTTGCTTCGATAGTTGAGATTAAAGCTTCTTGTATTTTGAATTCAGAGTCGTTTGGATCTTCTTTTTGTAAAATACCATTTGCGGTGGTGTAATAATTGTAATAAACACCGTCCTTAGGGTAGTAAGAACCTACAGTTCCATAAGTCATTCTCATGGTACTATTGGCATCTGGTGAGTAATTCTTATCAGCATTCATTTTACGAACAGCATCCGTAAATAAGCGGTAGGCAACTTTTAATTTATCCTCATTGGCTTTATTCTTTTTACCCGTTGCTCTGTACATAGAAATTAACTCAGCTCCGGCCATTACAGCATAGTCCTTTTTCAATTTTTTCTCACTAGGATCTTCTAAATACTCTTCAATATTCGCCATGGAGATTAGAATGGATTTTTCAAAAGTTTTGTCGGCGAATTTTGAGAAATTTCCTTTAAACTTTTTCTCTACCAATCTAAAGAATTCTGGCTGTTGATCCTTGGCAACATTGTCGTAGTACAACTGAAGAAGATCGGCAAAACGCTCTTTATCAAGATCGCTATTGTAGTTTTTAAAATGATCCTGAGCCATGCCTTTTATTCTGGATTTTATAGCTTCCAATCTCTTCTCGGCAGTTTCTTGAATTTCTTTTTTCTTGGCATCATCATCCTCATCTTTAATATCGGTTTCCATTTTTTCTACTGTGGAGAAATAGGCTTCCATTAAACTATTAAAACGGAATCCTAAAAGGGTAATATCAGCACCTGTAAGGCCAGCTTCAAGAACATATACGTCGCTAACCACATATGCGTCAGACTCCGCATAGGCCTCTTTGAATAGGTTTAAAGTGTTGCCATATTTTTTCTGACGAGATGGGTCTTGGCTAATCCATTTTGCAAGATCATTTTCAATAGCCAATTTTTTATCATAAACACCATTGTTTTTTAATTGCTCAGTTTGTCCGATATAATATTTCCAATAGTTTGAAACACGCGATTGTTTGGAAGCATATTGAATGCGGATGGTATCATTCGTAGACATATATTTTTTCATGATGTCTAATTTAATATCGCGAATTTTCACCACTGTAGGGTTATGCAGATCAATGGCTTGTTTTACACCATAGCTGCTCAAATAACGGTCTGTACTTCCAGGATATCCAAAAACCATGGTAAAGTCCCCTTCTTTTACGCCATCTAAAGAAATGGGAAGGTGATGTTTAGGTTTCATGGGAATATTTTCTTCAGAATATGCTGCTGGTTTTCCATCAGGACCAGTATATACTCTAAACATGGAAAAATCTCCAGTATGTCTTGGCCACATCCAGTTATCAGTATCACCACCAAATTTTCCAACAGAGCTAGGAGGAGCTCCAACTAATCTTACATCATTATAGGTTTCATAAACGAACATATAAAATTCATTACCATGGTAGAAGCTTTTTACATTTGCTGTATATCCACTGCCTTTTGTTGCTTCATCGGCAAGTTTCTTTCCTAATTCTTGGATTTTTGCTTCGCGGTCGTCCTCAGAAAGATCTTCCCCTAATTCCGGAAGTATTTTATTGGTAACATCTTCCATTCTTACTAAAAACCGTACAAATAGACCTTCATTCGGTTTTTCTTCGGCATGAGATCTTGCCCAAAACCCGTCGGTTAAATAATCATTTTCTACAGAAGAATGGGTTTGAATGGCTTCAAATCCACAATGATGGTTGGTAAGAATTAAACCATCTTTAGAAATAATTTCTCCTGTACAAAAGCCGCCAAAAGAAACGATAGCGTCTTTTAAACTAGAATTGTTAATGGAATAAAGCTGTTCAGGGCTTAGTTGCAATCCCAATTCTTGCATTTCCGCATAATTGCGATTTAGAAGTAAAGGCAACCACATTCCTTCATTTGCGAAGCTTGGTAAACTAAGGCTCAGCGCCAAGACTAAAGAAAAAATTCTTTTCATTTTGTATATTTTAATTTGTAATTTGATTGTTGGGGAATATCTATCTTACAATTTTCAACCAAAAAAAATGGTTTCACTTGCCTCCCCGCTCGGTTTCGTTTGAATTAATGGACTACAATATTAAGGAATCCTAGGAAAATTGATTTAGGTAAAATGGATTTTTCACAATTATTGGTTAGGATAGCAAAAGGGGACCATCGCAGTTTTAGGGTGAGTGATAGGTTAAAAGCAAATATGAACTCCAATTTGAAAAGAGAAAACTTGACCTTATCACCCCTCTTTTGATTACAATACAACATTAACAGAAGAGGAGAATTTTATTGGCAATAAAATAAAGGTTTAGCCAAGTCTAGTTGAGGGAAGACTTAATTTTCAGTTTGAAAGTCCCTTTTAAGGGATTCCTAATTATTAAAGATTTTTCGGTTACTGAAAAATTAATATACCACCTTCAGCATCGATTTTATTTCACCTAGGATCCTAGTTGCTTGGAAAAATCAATTTTTCAATGATTCCTAGATCTGTTATTGAAGTAATATTCACTAATTTTAAAACCAAACACAAAACGATGCTCTATAAATCGGCAAGAAACCTAATGATGGTTCTGATACTTTTAACATCCTGTAAAAAAGAATCGACCACTA